>Ga0265797_10000083_pt1 | contig 196336 bp, 180 predicted proteins | sample P2T30metagenome_FD_192433 | JGI IMG/M metagenome (GOLD analysis project Ga0265797, IMG submission 192433) | Plant litter microbial communities from East Loma Ridge, Irvine, California - P2 T30 | ecosystem: Environmental > Terrestrial > Plant litter > Unclassified | place: USA: California...
GCCTTGCAGGCACCGATGCGAAGATCTATATCTTCGACCGCTATGGCAAGCTGCTGAAACAGCTGAGCCCCAACAGCGATGCTGCCAACGGTGAAGGATGGGACGGAACTTTCCTTGGTAACCAGCTCCCTGCGGATGACTACTGGTTTACGGTAACATTTACAGAAAATGGGGTAACACGCGAATTTAAATCTCACTTTGCTTTAAAAAGGTAATTATAGAAGTAGATTTGAAGATCTAATACATATAAAAAAGCAACGGCAGCCATTTGGCTGCCGTTGCTTTTTATGGTAACTCCAAAAGAGTATACTATTTAGCTATGAGACCGGCGCATGGAAGAAGCGCATCGTATTTCACTAGCCCTGATAGAGCCGGTATCCTTGAAGCGTAGCGGAAAGATATAGGCGATAGCAGGAACTGCGATTGTAAAAGGCGTAAGCGTAGTGCTAAAATTCTTATAAATTCTAATTTAGAATTACTAATTTTGAACTTTATTAATTTGAACGTAGCTTGATAAGCAATAAATTATATGGAGAATATTACCATAATCATAATACTATTATTTGGCATTGTTTTTTTAGGCATTTTAAGTAACAAGTATAAATTTCCGTTTCCTATAGTTTTAGTATTAAGCGGGGTTGTAATTAGTGTGGTTCCCGGTTTGCCGGTTATAGCGTTAAATCCCGACGTTGTATTTATTATTTTTTTGCCACCACTATTATATCATGCCGCCTGGAATACAAGTTGGCATGACTTTAAAGGCTCTATCAGGCCTATAAGCTTTGCTGCTATTGGCTTGGTTTTTTTTACAACTATTGCCGTAGCCGTGGTAGCACATTATTTGATAACAGATATTAGTTGGCCATTAGCATTTTTAATAGGCGCTATTGTGTCGCCGCCCGATGCTGTCGCGGCAACATCTATAACCAAAGGGCTTGGACTGCAGCCAAGATTAATATCTATATTAGAAGGAGAAAGCCTTGTTAACGATGCGAGCGGACTTGTAGCATATAAGTATGCGCTGGCAGCAATAACAGCCGGTAACTTTGTAATATGGGAGGCGGGATTAAACTTTTTGCTGGTTGTATTTGCAGGTATAGCTATCGGGTTGGCAATGGGTTATATAATGGATTTGATTCATAAAAAATTTGTATGTGACCCGATTGTAGAAGTTACCTTAACTTTTCTTACTCCGTTTGCAGCCTATTTATTAGCAGAGCATTTTCATTTTTCGGGAGTACTGGCAGTTGTGACTACAGGACTGTATCTGTCATTCAGGTCGGCTCAAATATTTACGCACCAAAGCAGGATTATGACAACTACCGTTTGGGATGTTGTTGTTTACATTTTAAACGGACTGATATTTATATTGATTGGGTTGCAGTTGCGCCAAATTATGGATGGAATAGGAGATGACTACTCAACCAGTTCTTTAGCATTGTGGGGTATTTCAATTAGCCTTGTGGTTATTGTAGTAAGGTTTTTATGGGTGGTTCCCGCAACAATGCTACCCCGATTTTTAAGCAAACGTATACGTGAAAATGAAGTTTTTGATTATCGTAATATGGTTGTATTTGGCTGGGCAGGTATGCGCGGGGTAGTATCTATGGCAGCAGCTTTAGCAATTCCGCTTACGTTTCAGCACCGTAGCCTGGTTATCTATCTTACATTTTGTGTAATATTATCTACCTTAATAGCATTAGGACTTACTTTGCCGCTTGTTATTAAACTGCTTAAATTAAAGCCATACTCTATTTATGCCGAAGAATATGAAGTGCGTAATGCTGTGGTATCGCAAACTATTGCCCATATCGAAGATAATTTATCGCTATTGCAAGATGATTTATTGCGTAACATTAAAAGCAAGTATGAGGTGAAATATAATCGTTTACAAAAGACGGACTTACCGGCCAACTTTTTTGGTAAAGGCGAAACGCTTGCAGGAAATATTTTTAATGAATTTACGCAGTTGCAGATTGATCTTATTAATGTTGAGCGCAAGAAAATCGACCAAATGCACAGAGAGGGTAATACCAACGAAGAAATATTGCGAAAAATTGAGCGAGAGCTCGACTTGGAGGAAACACGATTAAGTATGGATATGTATGGGCGATAGTATTTGATAACTGGTTTTTAAAAGATTATGGAAAATAGCTACTGTAGTTAATCTTTTTAGCAAATACTCAAACAATTGTTAAAACTACTTTCCTGAATTAACAACTCTTTAACAGTTGATTTTATACATTTGAATTGTGAGTTACGCAATTAAATCCATACTATTAATAGACGATGATCTGGACGATCATCTTCTTTTTGAGGAAGCTCTTTCAGAGGCTGGTGCATCTACAGTTTATCTAAGTGCGCTTAATGGTGAAGATGCTTTATTAAAGCTTAATGCTGGCACGCTACCCATACCAAGCCTTATATTTTTAGATGTAAATATGCCCCGCATGAATGGCATAGATTGCCTAAAGGCACTTCGACAATCTGGTAAGCTTGTTGATACACCTATATTAATGTTTTCTACTTCGTGCTCAGTCGATTATCAAAACGAATGTTTTGAACTTGGTGCGGTTGGATATATAGAAAAACCGAATGATTATAGAGAATTATGTGCTAAACTTGCGCTGATTTTAAAAGAGGGGTTACAAAATCGCTCGAATAATATGCCCCTTACCTTATGATATTAATTGTTGATGATATTAGGGCAAACATTATTGCTTTACAAAAAATACTTGAATTACACAGCCTGCGTGTAGACTCGGCAGAATCTGGCGAGGAAGCTTTAAAGAAAATTTTAAAGACTGATTACTCCCTGATTATAATGGATGTGCAAATGCCGGGCATGGATGGTTTTGAAGTTGTTGAGACCCTTGCAGGCAGCAACCGTACTAAAGATATACCGGTAATATTCCTGTCGGCCGTAAACAAGCAAAAGAAATTTATATCCAGAGGATATGAAACCGGGGGTGTAGATTATATTACTAAACCTGTTGATCCTGATTTACTTATACTTAAAGTTAAAACCTTTTTAAAACTCTATGAGCAAAAAAAGGAACTTAAAGATATTAGAGATCTTTTATCTAAAGAAATAGAGATTAGAAAGGAGGCTCAGGAAAACCTTGAGCTTAAAGTTGCTGAACGTACTAAAGAACTGGTGCTAAAAAATGAAGAGCTGGAGTTTAGAAACCATGAACTGCAGCAATTTTCGTGGGTGGTATCGCACGATTTAAAGGAGCCTATTCGTAAAATCGAACTTTTTATTAAAATCATTAAAGAACGATTTTTAAAGCCTGATCCTGTTGCAATAGATTATGTAAACAGAACGGTACGATCGGCAGAACGGATGTCGAAGCTGATAACTGATTTGCTTGATTATTCGCGCTTGTCATCTGGAGTAGACCCGGAACTTACTGATTTAAACGAGGTAATTGGAGAGGTAATAGCAGACTTTGATTATCTTATTGAAGAAAAAGAAGCGGTAATTAATTTAAGCCATTTGCCAACTATTAATGGGATACCGAGTCAGTTGCGACAAATATTTCAAAATTTGGTAGGTAATTCACTTAAATTTTCAAAAACCGGGGTGCCTCCTGTAATTACGATAACGTCGGAAATTATTTCTGATAAAAGTTTCGACAGTCCGGCGTCACAATCAGGAAATTATTGCAGAATATCTGTAGAAGATAATGGAATTGGCTTTGACGAGAAATTTTTAGATAAGATATTTATCATCTTCCAGAGTCTTAACGACCGTAATAGTTATGAAGGTACGGGTATAGGCCTTGCCATTGCCAAAAAAATAATTGAAAAACATAACGGATTAATAACTGCAAGAAGTAAGCCCGATGCAGGCTCCTGCTTTATTATTGTGTTGCCACTATAGTTAAATATAAAATTTATAAACGTTATACATGAACGGCAATTTTAAAAGAAATTTATTAGTTAGTTCAGGAATTTCAATACTCATACTTTTAATTAGCTCGATAGCTTCATTTGTAAGTATACGAAGTCTTTTAAGCAGCAATCGCTGGGTAAGCCATACTCAGGATGTTATTTATAACCTAAATGCGAGCACATCTGTTATGATAGATGCCCAAACCAGCATGCGGGGTTATTTGCTTACCGGCAAACAAAGTCTGCTTTATCAATACAATGACGCCGAAAGCTTGGCTGACAGCTATATTGATAAGCTTGATGAACTTATGGCTGATAATCCGGATCAGCAAAGAAGTCTTAACGAACTAAAACCGTTAAAAAGGGAGTTTTTTAAGTACCTTAAATTAAGAGTAGACGAAAAAGCAAACGGTAGGCCGTCGCTAGTGGCCGACCTGGAAACTGGTAAAGAGTTAATGGATAGCATGCGCCGATTATTTAAGCGTATGGAAAACCGCGAGCAGGATTTGTTGGCGGAAAGGACTTCAACATCAGAAAAGTACGGTTTATACAGCTCTGTATTAATTGTGGTTGCAGCTATTGTTGCCATGTTTATAAGCTTACTATTCTTCTCAAGAATTTTAAGGGATTACAACCAACGACTTCTACTTCAAAAAGAATTAGAGAGAGCGGAAAAGGAGACGGCCGAAAGAATCAGGGTTATTAGCGGTATTGCAGGCCAGATATCTCAGGGTAATTATGATATACGTGTGCAGGATAGTGAGAGCGATGCGTTAGGCAGTGTGGGGTTATCTTTAAATAATATGGCGCAGTCGCTGGATGTTTCATTTAAGTCACTATCAGATAAAGAGTGGATGCAATCAGGTATTGCTGAACTTAATAAGGTGATGATAGGTGAGAAAACCGTTGAGCAGCTAACTAAAGACATTATAGAATACTTGGCAATGTATACCGGCAGTAATGCGGGCATTTTGTATTTAGTAGAAGGTGATGACCTTCGTTACAGTTCAGGTTATAGTAATGTATTCGACAAAAATCGTGAATACCTAAAATTAGGCGAAGGCTTAACCGGCCAGGCAGCGGTATCGGGTAAAATGCTCGAGTTAAATGCCGCATCGGACGATGATATTAAGATATCCTACGCATTAGGCGAAGCAAAACCTACTCATGTTTTAGCATTGCCTTTACTAGATGACAGAGTTGCCGGAGTGGTTGAATTAGTATCGGTTACAAGATACAATACGAGAGAGTTGGAGTTTTTAAATTCGGCTGCACATAATATTGCGGTGGCAATTAGTACCGCACAGGGCAGAAAACGTGTACAGGAACTACTCGAAGAAACCCAGGCACAATCGGAAGAACTGCGTGTGCAGCATACTGAACTTGAAAGTATGAATGCCGAACTTGAAACACAAACTGAAAAGCTACAGGCATCTGAAGAAGAACTTAGAGTGCAGCAGGAAGAATTACAGCAAACTAATGAAGAACTTTCGGAGCGCAGTGTCCTGCTAGAAGAAAAGAATGTAGAGATTCAGAAAAAATCGGAAGATTTAGAACTTACCACTCGTTATAAATCAGAGTTTTTAGCGAATATGTCGCATGAACTTCGTACACCTTTAAATTCGATATTACTATTAAGCAGGTTATTATCTGAAAATAATGATAGTAACATGAACAATGAGCAGGTAGAGTTTGCTAAGGTAATTCATAGCTCGGGTAATGGTCTGTTAGGGTTAATTGATGAGATTTTAGACCTTTCTAAAATCGAAGCCGGTAAAATGGAATTGGAATTTTTAGATATTTCAACCAAAGAAATTACTGATAATTTAAAAGGGCTATTTAATGAGGTAGCGAAAGAAAAAGGTATTGAATTTAAAATAGTGGCAGAAAATGCACCTTTAGTTATCAGGACCGATAAGATGAGGCTCGAGCAGATACTTAAAAACCTGCTATCTAACGCTATTAAATTTACGTCACAAGGATCGGTTACTTTGGAAATTAGAAAGAACGCTACGGATGATAAAAAGGTTTCGTTTATTGTAAAAGATACCGGTATTGGTATTCCTCGCGAAAAGCAACCGCTTATTTTTGAGGCTTTCCAACAGGCAGACGGTTCGACAAAACGTAAATACGGTGGTACCGGTTTAGGGTTATCTATCAGCCGCGAGCTGGCCAAATTACTTCGTGGCGAAATTAGCCTTAAAAGTAATACTAACGAGGGTAGTGAGTTCACGCTTGATATACCTGTAGTGGGATCTGCAATGGCACAGCTGGTTGATCGACATGAGCCGAAGGAAGTGAATCAAACCCCTGTTGCATTTATAGAACACAAGGAGAAAGAAGCTGAAAAACAGGAGCTGAGAAACCAATATCTAAGTCCGGCAATTCCCGAAGATGTTGCTGATGACAGGGATGGTATTATTGCTGAAGTTGATAAGGTTATCCTTATTGTTGAGGATGATATAAACTTTGCAAAATCATTATTAGAGTTTACGCGTAAGCGCGGTTATAAAGGTGTGGTATCTGTAAGAGGTGATTATGCGCTCGATTTTGCTCTGATGTACAAGCCTGTAGGTGTATTGCTCGATATACAATTACCTATTAAAAGCGGATGGGAAGTAATGGAGGACCTGAAGAATAATTCTGCTACTAAGCACATCCCGGTACACATTATGTCGTCGCACAAGCTTAAGCAGGAAAGCTTATTAAAAGGTGCAATTAACTTTTTAGATAAACCTGTGGCATTCGAGCAGATGCCTCAAATTTTTGCACGTATAGAACACATCATTAGTAAAGAATCGCAAAAGGTTTTAATATTTGAAGACAATCCTAAGCATGCTAAAGCACTGGCTTACTTTTTAGAATCGTATAATATAAATTCTGAAATCAAGAGTGAAATAACTGATGGTGTAGATGCGCTGCAACGTACAGATGTTGACTGCGTAATATTAGATATGGGTATCCCGGATAAAAACGCTTATGATATCCTTGAGAATATTAAAAAGAATGAAGGCCTGGAAAACCTGCCGGTAATAGTATTTACAGGCAAAAGCCTCTCGATGAAAGAAGAACTAAAAATCAAAAAGTTTGCCGATTCGATTGTTATTAAAACGGCTCATTCTTATCAGCGAATGCTGGATGAAGTATCGTTATTTCTTCACATTGTAGAAGAGAAGAAGCAGGATGGCAAGAAAGAAAATTACAAAAAGCTTAGCTTGCTTAATAATATTTTGAGTGATAAGACGGTGTTGATAGTAGACGATGACGTACGTAACATATTCTCATTAACTAAAGCACTGGAAGTTTTAAAAATGAATGTACTAACCGCTATTGACGGTAAGGAAGCGCTGGCAGTTTTAGAAAAAAATCCGGAAGTTGATGTTGTATTGTTAGACATGATGATGCCTAATATGGATGGTTACGAAACAGCTACCAGGATTCGCCAGAATAAGAAGCTTAAAAATTTACCTGTAATTGCAGTTACTGCGAAAGCAATGACGGGTGACAGGGAAAAATGTATTAATGCCGGAGCATCTGATTATATAACAAAACCGGTAGATGTCGATCAGTTAATGTCGCTTTTAAGGGTGTGGTTATACGATAAACAGTAATCATTAATTTACAATTAGAAATGAAAAAGAGAGTTTTAATTATAGATGATGATGCCCGTAACATATTTGCGCTATCGGCTACGTTGCGTTCGCGCTCATTCGAGTGTTTATCGTGCATGAGTGCTAAAGAAGCATTGCAGTTACTGGAAGGTGATGAGCATCTTGATGCTATATTAATCGACATGATGATGCCTGATATGGATGGGTACGAAGCGATCCCCCTAATTAAAAACATTACTAAAAGGTCAGCAATCCCGGTAATATCTGTCACCGCACAGGCAATGGTGGGTGATAGGGAAAAATGCCTTGAAGCAGGGGCAGATGATTACATTTCTAAACCGGTAGATGTTGATAAATTAATGCAGTTGCTTAGCACCATATAATGCCTTATGATAAATGAACGTGAGCTTGATGTGCTTATAAATGATGTGTACGAGTACTACGGTTTCGACTTTAGCGGTTATTCTCACGCATCGTTAAAACGGCGGGTAGACAGGGTATACCAAATGGACGGCTTTACCCACTTCTCTGATTTTTTATCGAGAGTAAGATCTGAACCCGAGTATTTTAAGCGAATGGTGGAAGAGATCACGGTTAACGTTACAGAAATGTTTCGCGATCCCTTGTTTTATAAGGTGTTAAGAAATGAAATTTTACCTGTAATAGGCACAAAGCCTTTTATACGCATTTGGCATGCCGGCTGTGCAACTGGTGAAGAAGTATATTCTATGGCAATACTTTTAAAGGAGGCCAACTTACTGCACAAATCACTTTTGTACGCTACAGATATTAATTCGGTAGTGCTAAACGCCGCTAAAAATGGTGTTTTCCCTTTACGAATGATGAAACAATATTCTGAAAACTATATGACCTCAGGCGGTAAGAAAGATTTTTCCGATTATTATACGGCAAATTATGGATTCGCAAAATTTGGTGGCGACTTATCTGAAAAAATGGTTTTTTCTCAGCATAATTTGGTGTCGGATCGTTCATTTAATGAATTCGATCTTATAATGTGTCGTAACGTTTTAATATATTTTGACAAAAATTTACAAGAAAGAGCCTTAAACTTATTTGACGACAGCCTAGGTAAGTTGGGTTACCTGGCATTGGGTACAAAAGAAACCATTAAGTTTTCGCCCATGCAATTACGCTACCAGCAATATAATAAGGAAAAAATATGGAAAAAGATAAAATAGCTTCCAGATTTAAGGTGCTTATTATTGGTGGGTCAGCCGGGAGCCTTGAAGTTTTAATGCAGGTGCTACCGCAACTTAATGCTATAGCTAATTTTTCTGTTGTAATTATATTACATCGAAAAAGCGGAGAAGATACCACGCTTGAAGAATTGCTCGCACTTAAAACTGTAATTCCGTTACAAGAGGTGGAAGACAAGACGCCGCTGTTGCCGGGCTATATGTATATTGCTCCATCGGATTACCACTTACTATTCGAAAGAGATTACACATTATCATTAGATATTTCTGAGAAAATAAATTATAGCCGCCCAAGTATCGACGTAGCTTTTGAGTCGGCTGCGGATATTTATAGAGAAGGCCTTGCTGCAATTTTGCTCTCCGGAGCAAATGCCGATGGTACAAATGGAGTAATTGCAATTCAAAAAGCAGGAGGCAAAGTGGTAATACAAAATCCTGAATCTGCAGAGATGCCCTATATGCCGCAAAGCGCAATTAATCGCCTAGCAGCTGATTATATTTTAGATATAAAAGAGATTGCGGAGTTTATAAATTCGATTTAATAACCCAAATTCTGTGAATTAATTTACTACAACGGTATATGTTAAAACCAGCCTAATTAATGTAAAGGCTACAAAATTGGCCATTATTTTTAAGAAATTTGCATCAAAATTGCTCTACTCAAATTAATTAAAAATATATCAAAATGGCTAAGCATATAGTAATAATTGGTGGCGGTTTCGCTGGCATTAATTTAGCAGAAAATTTAGCAAATAAAGACGGCATCGAGGTAACTCTTATTGATAAAAATAACTATAACTTTTTTCCGCCATTGTTATATCAGGTGGCAACCGGGTACTTAGAGGTTTCTAATATTACATACCCGTTCAGAAAATTATTTTCGGGTAAAAAGAACATACATTTTAGGATGGCTTCTTTAGAAAAGATCATTCCTGACGAGAAGCGTTTGATATTAAATAATGGGCAGCTAACTTATGATTACCTGGTTATGGCTACGGGTACCGAGACCAATTACTTCGGTATGGAAAACATACGAAAGGCAGGTTTACCTATGAAAACTATAGATGATGCTGTTAACTTACGTAACTACGTACTGCAGAAGACCGAGGAGGCAACGTTGATCGAGGATCCGGATGAGCGCAAAAAATTAACAACTATTGTTATTGCCGGTGGCGGGCCAACAGGGGTTGAACTTGCAGGTATGTTATCGCAAATTAAGCAAAATGTATTTGGTAGGGAATATCCTGAACTTGCTAAAAACGAAGTTACCATTTATTTAGTGGATGCTCTAAATGTAGTTCTTGCGCCTATGAGTGAGAAATCTCAAAAGTACACCAAGGAAGCGCTTTTAAAAATGGGTGTAAAGGTGGTACTTGGAAAACAGGTTAAAGATTATGTAGATGATGCTGTAGTGTTTGCCGATGGTGATAAGATTCCTACCAAATTATTGATATGGACTGCGGGAGTATCGGCAAAAACATTTGACGGCATACCAGAACAAAGTTATGGCAGGGGTAAGCGCTTAGTAGTTAACGAATATAACGAGATTATGGGGCTTCCTGATATTTATGCTTTAGGCGATACCTGTTTTCAAACTACAGATAAAGGGTGGGAAAATGGACACCCACAGGTAGCGCAAGTGGCCATTCAGCAGGGTAAAAACCTGGCTAAAAACTTTATTGCAAAGCAACAAAATAAAAGCCAAACTCCATTTAAATATAATGATAAGGGTTCTATGGCTATTATTGGTAAAAGGAAAGCTGTAGCTGAACTGCCTAACCCGAAGGTGTTTTTTAAAGGCTTTATTGCCTGGATGGCATGGCTTTTTGTTCACTTATTTTCATTAGTAAATTTTAGAAACAAGCTAAAAACTTTTGCAAACTGGATGATGTCTTTAATTACACGCGATCAGTCGATGCGGATAATAGTAAGGCCACAAGTCGATAAAAAATAACCCGGTCGGGTTATTTTTTTTGGCCCGTCTGTAAATTTTAACTGCTTAGCTGGAGGTTAATTTTTTAACTATTTAATCATAGTAAGAAGCAGATAAGTTAATACTAAAGGTTTTAATTTGTTTAAAACCATGTATATGAAATTTTTCAGCTTCAAATATTTAACCCGGTTTAAAGAATGGCTTTTTCTAAAAGCTATGCAGTCTACATTTATTCATTAATTATTTTTACCTGTAAATGGTGGTTGTTTAATGGACAAATTAACGGACTCAGAATTACATAAATCTCAATTTGGGCCTGACTTTCAATGGGGTGTTTCTACAGCAGCATTTCAAATAGAAGGTGCCGATAATTGCGATGGTAAAGGCCTTTCAATATGGGATGTGTTTACATCTCAAAAAGGAAAAATAAAAAGTGGGCACCATGCAATGCAAGCCTGTGATTTTTACAATACTTATGCTAATGATATTGGCTTAGTTAAAGAGCTTAATATTCCTAATTTCAGACTTTCAATAAGCTGGAGTCGTATAATGCCTAATGGGTTGCATCCTGTAAATCAGGCTGGAATTGACTATTACAATCGTGTTATTAATTTTATGCTCGAATGTAATATTGAGCCATGGGTTACTTTGTACCATTGGGACCTGCCTCATGAACTTGAATTGAAAGGCGGATGGACAAATCTCGAAAGTATTAAATGGTTTACCGACTATGTCGCGGTTTGCGCCGAACACTTTGGTGACAGGGTGAAAAACTGGATGGTAATGAATGAGCCGTCTGTATTTACCGGTGCGGGTTATTTTTTAGGTATCCATGCCCCGGGTAAAAGGGGTTTGAATAATTACCTTAAGGCAGTACACCATGTTACGTTGGCAACCACAGCCGGAGCCAAAATTTTAAGGGCAGCATTACCCAAAGCAAATATAGGTACCACATTTTCTTGCACGCATATAGAACCGTTTTCTGATAGTAGGAGAGACGTAGCAGCAGCTAAAAAAGTAGATACTTTATTAAATCGTGCTTTTATAGAGCCCATTTTGGGTTTAGGCTACCCTGAAGAAGATTTGCCTGTTATCAGAAAGATGAATAAATTTATGCAGCCGGAAGACAGAGAGAATATGGCATTCGACTTTGATTTTATAGGTTTGCAATGTTACACACGCGAGGTTGTAAAAGCATCTTATCTTACGCCCTACATTGGTGCAGCTTTGGTTTCGGCAAAAAAAAGGAAGGTTCCGTTTACCGAGATGGGTTGGGAAGTGTATCCACCCGCAATGTACCATTTATTAAAAAAATTCTCGAAATATAAAAATATCCCAAAGATTATTATTACAGAGAATGGTGCAGCTTTTCCCGATACTATTATTAATAATCAGGTTAATGATATCGACCGTCAGAAATACATTGAAGATAATTTGACTGAACTTTTAAAAGCTAAGAACGAAGGTGTAAACGTTGATGGTTATTTTGTTTGGAGCCTGACCGACAATTTTGAGTGGGCAGAAGGTTATCACACACGCTTTGGCATAATACACGTTGACTTCGAAACGCAGCAACGTACTATTAAAAAATCGGGGTTATGGTACGGGAAATTTTTAAGTTCAGATAAATAAATATGAAAATTCTTTATGCTATACAAGGCACTGGTAATGGACATTTAAGTCGCGCGATAGATATCATTCCGTGTCTGCAAAAACATGGTAATGTAGATATTTTGGTTAGTGGTACCCAGGCCGATTTACAATTGCCCTTTGAGGTAAAATATAAAGTTCGTGGCCTTAGCTTTATTTTTGGTAAGAGTGGGGGAGTCGACTTATGGAAAACAGTTGCAAAAGCAAATCTTAGAAGGCTACGTAAAGATATTAAGAATCTGCCTGTAGAAAATTATGATCTTATAATCAACGATTTCGAACCGGTATCGGCCTGGGCCTGTTATTTAAAAAACAAAACCTGTATCGCTTTGAGCCACCAGAGTGCTGTATTAAATAAGCAATACCCGTTACCAGAGAGCAGCGATAAAATGGGTAAGCTAATTTTGCAAAATTACGCTCCTGTCGATTTTAAATATGGCTTTCACTTTACCGGTAATGGCACTACCATTGCAACACCACTTATAAGGCAGCAGGTGCGTAATCACGAAATAACAAACAAAGGTCATTACACGGTATATCTTCCATCATATGATGATAAGACACTGGTTAAACGATTATCAGATTATAAAGATGTTACTTGGGATGTTTTTTCCAAGCACAATAAAAAGAAAGCTATTTATAAAAATGTTGTAGTACAGCCTATAAATAATTCTCTTTTTACGGCGAGTATGGCATCATCTGCCGGCGTACTGTGTGGGGCGGGTTTTGAGACTCCGGCAGAGGCGTTATTTTTAGGTAAGAAGTTATTGGTTATACCTATGAAGAACCAGTACGAGCAACAACTTAACGCCGCTGCGCTAAAACAAATGGGCGTGCCGGTGATTAAGAGCCTTAAAGAGAAATACGGACCCATAATAAGCGACTGGTTAAAAGATGGGCAGATAATTCCTGTAGAATATCCTGATACAACTCAGCAAATAATTGATACAATCATTTTAAAACACACGTAAACAATAGAACGATGTAAATTGTTCTATTGTTTACGATCGCCCGTTTAATCTTGTAGCAATGCAATCGCTTCCTCATTTTTACTCTGAAGTGCAAGGTCTAATGCAGTAAGGCCACGGGACTCCCTAATGTTTTTATCTGCGCCTCCATCAATCACTACTTTTATAAGTTCATTGCGTCCAAACATTGTTGCAAACATAAGTGCTGTGCCACCATTACCATGCTGAGCATTAATATCGGCGCCACAGGCAATAAGCAGTTCTGCAATTTCAGGATACCCTTTAAAGCAGGCACCCATTAATGCAGTATTTCCACTTAGGTCGGTAGCGTCCACATTAGCCCCTGCATCGAGTAACGCCCTTGTAGCATCTGCCTGCCTGTTGTAAGCCGCAATTATAAGTGGCGTAAAACCACGCTCATCCTGAACATCTAGATTGTCAATTTGCTCAAAAATCTCCTTTAGTACCGGTACATTTCCTGCACGTGCGGCAACAAATAAAGCATTTGTAATAATATCCATTCAATCTTAGTAAAATTGCCATAAATATGGCTTGTTAATTTATGTAAATTACAAAACAAATAATATAACACGTATAAATAAATCTTAAATGTGAATTTATAGAGCCTGCTAATACTGTAGTAATTATCTTATTTTTATGATCTGTTTAAGCATGGTTTTTAGCGGTTAGTTACTACATTTATATCTGATACGTTCTAACTAAACGCGGTCATTAAAACAGATGAGAACTAATAACGAGAAGAAGCGCATAGCCATACTTGGCGGTGGTCCCAGCGGATTATTTATGTATAAAAGGCTGATAGAATCTGGCAATACAGATTTTACTGTTGAGATTTTTGAGAAGGGATATCAATTGGGAGGAGGTATGCCATATAGTTCTGAAGGTGCTTCTGCTGAACATATTACAAATGTATCTGCTAACGAAATCCCGAAAATTGTAACCTCAATTCATGAGTGGATTTTCACAGTACCACAAATCACTTTAGATAACTATAGTATTATTGCTGAACAATTTAACGACTATAAGGTGCTACCTCGTTTACTTTTTGGGCAATATCTTAGCGATCAGTTCGAATTATTACGACTTTATGCAAAAGAAGTTGGCGTGGGTACAATTATACATTATGGCAGTAATGTGATTGATATAGTAGACAAACCGGAATTAGACATCGTATGCGTGGAAGTGGAGGGTGCGGGAGTGTCAAGATTTAATCAGGTAATAATTTGTACCGGACATAACTGGCCAAAAAAGCATGAAGGTAAAGTACCCGGATATTTCGATAGCCCATATCCGCCGGCTAAACTCAATTTAAAACTAGATACACCAGTAGCAATTAGGGGGTCATCGCTTACCGCGGTAGATGCAATTAGAACGCTTGCGCGTGCAAATGGCGTTTTTACTAAAAGTGATAATGGTGTTGTGTCTTATAAATTGAATGCTGTTAATGAAGGTTTTAAAATGGTAATGTATTCGCGTAGCGGTTTGCTGCCCGCAGTACGATTTCATTTAGAAGATACGCACTTGCAAAACGATTCTTTGCTAACCCCTGATGAGATTACCAAACACCGAGCACAAAATGAAGGGTTTTTATCGCTTGATTATATTTTTGAAAAAGATTTTAAAGATCCTTTAAAGATAAAAGAGCCTGAATTTTACGATCGGATAAAGGATTTAACTGTTGAAGAGTTTGTTGATGCAATGATGGAGCTACGTGAACGGTTAGACCCTTTTCTATTACTAAGAGCTGAGTATAATGAGGCTGAAAAGTCGATAAAAAGGCATCAATCGGTATACTGGAAAGAAATGTTGGCGGTACTTAGTTTCGCGATGAATTACCCTGCTAAATACTTCTCTGCAGAAGATATGTTGCGTTTACAAAAAACACTGATGCCATTAATTTCTATAGTGATAGCATTTGTTCCTCAGCAATCATGCGAAGAGATGTTGGCCTTACATTACGAGGGATTGTTAGATATAATTGCCGTTGGGCACGATAGTGAAGTAACGGTAAGCAAAACTGCCGGTATTACCTACATATATACCGATGATGATAAAAAACAACACCAAAAACAGTACGATATATTTGTTGATTGCATTGGGCAGCCACACCTATCGTATACTGACTTTCCGTTTAAAAGCTTGTTGAACGATAATATAATTAGCCCTGCACGCCTGCAGTTTAAAGATTACGAGCTTGGTAAATCAGCAGTAGAAAATGGGGAAAAGGATATTATGGTAGATACAGATGGCAAATATTACTTAAACGTATCTGGTATAACTATAAACGATAACTTTCAGGTAATCGATAAGTTTGGCGCATACAGCAGCCGGATATCTATAATGGCAGTACCGTACATTGGGGGGTATAATCCGGATTATTCCGGACTCGATTTTAGCGAAGAAGCTTCAGCCCGTATTGCAAAAAGTATATTTAGCGAACAATTAGGAGTTTCAGCTTAATTTGTACCATTGCAATTTAGCAATTGCAATATTTATAGTATCTTCAAAGTACTAAACTATTAGCATGCCCAAAGACAAATCTAAAATAAACAACTTTACCGGTTACGTACAGGTAAGGGGCGCAAGAGAAAATAACCTTAAAAACGTAGATTTGGATATTCCGCGGGATGCCCTTGTTGTTTTTACAGGAGTATCAGGTTCCGGCAAGTCATCATTAGCATTCGGCACTTTATATGCCGAAGCCCAGCGACGTTACCTTGAATCAGTTTCGCCGTATGCCAGAAGGTTGTTCAACCAAATGGCAATACCTGAAGTTGATGAAATTGAAGGTTTGCCACCTGCGGTAGCATTGCAACAGCAACGTGGTTCGGCCAGTACGCGCTCATCGGTAGGTAGTGTTACAACAGTATCTAATTTGTTAAGAATGCTATATTCCCGTGCAGGTAATTACCCTAAAGGGCAGGGTATATTGTATGCGGAGTCGTTTTCTGCAAACACGCCCGAAGGCGCCTGCCCGGAATGCCACGGCTTGGGCAGGGTGTATGAAGTGACCGAAAAATCGATGGTACCCGATGCCAATTTAACCATACGTGAACGTGCAATTGCTGCCTGGCCTACGGCATGGGGTGGGCAAAACCAGCGTGATATATTAATTACCCTGGGGTATGATGTAGATGTGCCATGGAAGGACATTCCGCAAAAAACACGTGACTGGATTTTATTTACGGACGAACAGCCCGTAGTGCCGGTATACCCCGGACTAAACTCGGCACAGGTTAAAAAGGCAATTCAGAACAAAATCCCGCCCGATTACATGGGTACGTTTACAGGCGTTAAGCGGCATGTGTTGCACACATTTGCCACTACCCAAAGCCAGCTTATGAAAAAGCGGGTGGCTCAATATATGCTAAGCAGCGATTGCCCTGTTTGTCATGGTAAACGCCTACGCAAAGAGTCATTATCGGTGACATTTGCAGGTTTGGATATTGCAGATATTGCTCGCGAACCATTGGAAAACCTTGCGGTTATTTTTTCACCTTTCGCCAAACCTAAAACATCATTATCAAAATCAGATAAAGAGCATCCCGAAAAATTAATGGTTACCCAGCGCATTGCCGAAGATCTTATGGCAAGGCTTACCGTTATGCTCGACCTTGGCCTGGGCTATTTAACTTTAGAACGTAGTACACCCACATTATCGCCGGGCGAATTGCAACGGCTACGATTAGCTACACAGGTTAGGTCGAACCTGTTTGGGGTAGTATATGTTTTAGATGAGCCTTCCGCGGGACTGCACCCAGCCGATACCGAGGCATTACTGCGAGCGCTCGATAGGCTAAAGGCATCGGGTAATTCATTATTTGTGGTAGAGCATGAAATTGATGTAATTAGGCACGCCGACTGGATTGTAGATGTAGGCCCGGCAGCTGGTGAAAAGGGCGGCTATGTTTTATACAGCGGTCCACCGGAAGGATTGAAAGATGTAGAAGCATCTGTAACGCGCCACTACATTTATAATAATAGCAACAAAACATTCGATGCTCCGGCGAGGCCCAAAGGCTGGCTGAAGCTGGAAGGGGTGATTCGGAACAATTTAGATAACGTTGATATTGATTTTCCGTTAGGTGTACTTACAAGTGTCACGGGAGTATCAGGCTCGGGTAAAAGCAGCCTGGTAAGTCAGGTATTGGTAGAGTTAATTGCCGCCCGTTTAGGTATGTCGGTAGATATAAATACTGAAGAAGAAGACACCAACCCATTAGAGCAAGCAACAGTAACGACGCTTGGCGGGAGTATAACCGATGGTATGCAATTTATTAAGCGAATGGTAGTCGTAGATCAAAAACCTATAGGTAGAACGCCACGATCTAACCTTGCAACGTATACAGGACTGTTCGATTACATCCGGAAATTATTTGCCAGTACAAAACAGGCGAAGTCGAGAAAGTATGATGCCGGACGCTTCTCATTTAATGTTGCAAAGGGGCGCTGCCCGCATTGCCAGGGAGAGGGGTTTGTAATGGTAGAGCTTTTGTTTTTACCAAGCGTTTACGCGCCATGTCCAACCTGTCATGGTGCACGGTACAATCCGCAGACTTTAGAGGTTAAATATAACGATAAGAATGTTGCTGAGGTTTTAGCAATGACTGTTGATGAGGCCTGGGAATTTTTAAGCGAGGCGCCACAAATACACCATGCACTTAATGTAATACGTGAGGTAGGGTTGGGCTACTTGCGTTTAGGTCAGCCTGCTACAGAATTGTCGGGTGGGGAAGCGCAACGTATAAAACTGGCCACCGAGCTACAGCGTACCCAAAACGGAAACACACTATATATATTAGATGAGCCAACAACCGGACTGCATCCGTCTGATGTTGAAAAGCTATTGCTGCAACTAAATGGACTTGTAAAATCTGGCAACACCGTTATTGTTGTAGAGCACGATATGCACGTGATTGCAAGCAGCGATTGGGTTATAGATATTGGGCCTGGTGCCGGTAACAAAGGTGGAACTGTGGTAGCAGAAGGAATACCAGCTGATGTTGCTAAATCAAAACGAAGCAGGACGGCACCTTATCTGGCTAAATATATTAAAGAACATTCAGGACATTAATTAATTCCTGAGTATTTGTAATGTAAGTTTATCAGGTTGCCCATCAAAATATTTATCTAGAACCTCATCAAATATAGGATTAGCATTTTTTACATTTGCAAATAAGGTCATGCTCGATCGCAATTTTAAATCATCAGGGTTGCCAAAAATCTGGTTAGCTGTTTTTCGTTCAATCTCTAAAAGGGCATTACATATTTCAACTAAGCGTTTACCTAATACAGGATGGTTTAAATAGGCAGTAGCTTCGTCTAAATTTTTAATACAGTAATGTTTTGCAGTATCACTTTGACCCAGGCCTTTTATCTGTGGGAAGATAAACCACATCCAGTGCGATGTTTTTCTTCCGCTTTTAATTTCAGATAAAGCCCTGTTATACGCCTCTGCCTGCGCATCTATAAATCGGTCTAAATTATAATCCATACGATTAATAGGTTTAGTTCAGTAAAGTATAGCATTGATTGGCAATTTCAAGTTCCTCGTTAGTAGGTATAACCAGCACTTTTACCTTTGCGTCTGGTTTGTTAATTTCGCGTAAGCCGGGCTTGCGGGTACTATTTTCTTCAGTATTAATTGTAATACCGAGGTACTCCATATTTTCGCAAACCAGTTGGCGTACCATAGCGTCGTTTTCGCCTACGCCCGCCGTAAAAATAATAGCATCAATGCCGTTAAGTGCAGCAGCGTAAGACCCTATATACTTTTTAATACGATAGGCGTACATATCATAGGCTAGTTTCGCTCCCGCATCGCCTTCGTTAATAGCTTTAGTAATATCACGCATATCACTATAACCGGTAAGACCTTGCATACCGCTTTGTTTATTTAGCAAATTACTTACCTGTTCAATATCATAACCTAAAGTATTTACTAAATAAAATACCACGGTAGGGTCTATATCGCCCGTGCGGGTACCCATAATTAATCCGCTAAGCGGGCCAAAACCCATACTGGTATCTATCGATTGTCCGTTCTTAATAGCGGTAATACTACAACCATTGCCTAAGTGGATTGAGATAATGTTAGTATTAGTATTAGTATTAGTATTAGTTCTTCCTAAGTAAGCATTAGCCTGTTCTGAAACGTATTTGTGGCTCGTACCATGAAAGCCATAACTGCGTATATTATAATCTTTATAGTACGATGTTGGTAAAGCAAAACGGTACGAGTGCTCTGGCATGGTTTGGTGAAAAGCAGTATCAAATACAGCAACCTGCGTAGCATTCTCAAATATTTTCTCAGCTACCTCAACACCCCTATAACCTGATGGGTTATGTAGTGGTGCTAACTGAAATGTCTTTCTTAGTTCTTCTTTAATTTCAGGGGTAATGATAGTAGTAGTAGAAAAGAGTTCACCTCCGTGCACTATGCGGTGACCTACAGCAGCAATTTCATTAGTATCTTTAATTACGCCAATGTCACTATGTGTAAGTAACTTATTCACCTCATCTAATCCAACTTCATGGTCAGGTATGTCTAATGTAAACCTCAAGGTTTCTTCCTCATCACCATTAAATATCCTATGAATTATAATGGCATCATCAAGGCCTATGCGCTCTACCAAACCTACACATATTGGGGAGGTAGACGGCATTTTAAACAATTGGTATTTTATAGAGCTACTGCCCGAGTTTATTACAAAAATGTTCACTTAAAAGTAGTTTAGGTTATTAATTATCCTGGCATTGTATAGCCGTTATTATTACAGTGTTAAAAATATCATCTACAGTACAGCCACGGCTTAAATCGTTTACGGGTTTGTTAAGCCCCTGCAACATTGGGCCAATTGCCAGTGCGCCTGTTTCCCGCTGTACCGCTTTGTAGGTATTATTACCCGTATTAAGGTCGGGGAATATAAGTACGCTCGCACGGCCAGCCACTTCAGATCCCGGTAATTTGCTGCTGCCCACAACCGGGTCTACAGCAGCATCGTACTGAATTGGTCCTTCAACCATCAAATCGGGTCTTTTGGATTTTACAATTTCGGTTGCACGACGCACTTTCTCAACATCAACACCTTCGCCGGATGTTCCGGATGAATACGAAAGCATCGCTACCCTTGGCTCAATACCAAAACGGATGCTGCTTTCGGCAGATGAGATAGCTATTTCAGCAAGCTGCTCGGCAGTAGGGTTGGGGTTAACTGCACAATCGCCAAAAATACAAACCCTGTCAGGCAAGCACATAAAAAATATAGATGATACTACCGATATGCCCGGTTTGGTTTTAATAAATTGTAATGCAGGCCTTATAGTATGTTGCGTAGTATGCACCGCACCCGATACCATACCATCGGCATGGCCTTTATAAACCATCATAGTCCCGAAATACGATACATCGGTCATTAAATCACGAGCCATTTCTAACGTTACGTTTTTAGATTTACGTATTTCATAGAGTGTCTCCACATAATCATTATAATACGCGTCATCAGCAGGATTTACAATTCGAACGGAGTTAGTGTCTAGCGTAATTCCAAGTCTGTTTACAATCGTTGCAATTTCATTAACATCACCCAATATGGTTAGGTTTACAATACCCTGGCTTATTAATCGGGCTGACGCTTTTAAAATACGCTCGTCATTACCTTCGGGCAATACAATATGTTTTTTTGAACTTTTAGCCCATTCTGTTAACTGGTACTGGAACATACGTGGCGTAATGCCCGATTGTGTCGAGGTTACAATACGTTTGTCTAAATCGGCTGTATTAATATGACGGTTAAAAGTGTCGATAGCCAGCTGAATTTTACGGGTGTTGTCTGATGTTATTTTTGACCGGATAGCACCTACTTCGTTACTGGTCTGGAATGTTCCTGTTTCTACAGCAATAATTGGAACGATAGTTTGCAAACCGTTTATAAGTCGGATAATCGGTTCTTCTGGTTCATAGCCTGCAGTTAAAATAATACCCGCAATTTTAGGGTAACTCGTAGAAACATTAGCTTGCAACGCACTGATTATAATATCGCCACGGTCGCCCGGTGTGATAATTACAACATTCTCTTTTATGTAATTTAAAAAGTTTGGCACCTGCATAGCACCGGTCACAAAGTTGTCGGCCTGATTGCCTAGCTGATCCTCACCAAATAAAAGTTTACCGTTTAATTTCTGGTAAATCTCTTTCATGGTGGGGCTTTGCAGGCTTCGGTCTTCTGGAATAACGGCCAGCAGAACTTCCGCCGGAAGTTGCCTCTTCAATAAATCTTCTATATCCTGTACATTTTCAGGTTTTACTTTATTAGCCACCAGTGCAAGTACCTGAATTTCTCGCGCTTCAAAATTATGAATAGCAGTAAGGGCGCCGTTTACTACCTGTGCGGTGGATTTACCTTCGCCCGAAACTACAATAATTACCGGAGCCTGTAAGTTTTTTGCAATCTGTACATTAATCTCAAATTCAAATGCTGATCCTTCGCCCGTGTAATCCGTACCTTCAACAACAGTAAAATCGTATTTGCTTTCCAGGTACTTAAATTTGCGGATGATGGTGTCGATCATTTCGCCCTGGCTGGCAGTTTCCATTTGTTGCATGGCCTGTTGCCAGGTAAAAGCATACGTATCTTCATACGTCATTGGTAAATCAAAATGATTAAGAATGGTATCGATATGATCGTCTTTTTTTTCTGCCTGGTTATAGTTTATGATAGGTTTAAAATACCCAATTTTTTGTGCTTTTCCTAAAAGCATATTAACCAGCCCTATAGATATTATAGATTTGCCACTGTGCGATTCTGTACTGGCAATAAAAACTGTTTTAATCATGTAGGTGTTGTTTTGCATTGTTGTGTAGAATAACAAAAATAGGCATTTAAGCGCTTCGATAAAACCGTTACAACATATTTATTGTTGGCAATATCATAAAAACAATACCAGTTTATCTCTCAAACCACTATGGGAAAGTTGATACATCATCCCATATGGACATAGTGACAGCTGCTAAAGATATTACCCGTAGGCGCTTTGTGTAGCTATAGTAAGTGATAGCTTGTATTGCCTATTCAAACTATGTATTTTAATGAAAAAGCCGTAAATTTATAGTATAATTTATAATTCGATTTTTTATGCTGAAGTGGCTCGATATAATAAAATTTACAAGTAATGGCAACCCTGTTCCTGATCGAAGGGTTGAGAAAACGGATGAAGAATGGGCGAAAATTTTAACGCCCGAACAATTCAGGGTTACACGCCTTAAAGGCACAGAGCGTGCACACAGTTCTGATATGTGTTCGTATTTCGAACCCGGTAAATACGCGTGTGTTTGTTGTGGTACAGAATTGTTTGACGGTGGCGAAAAGTTTGAAAGTGGCACAGGCTGGCCATCATTCACGCAACCTTTAAAAGAGAATGCTGTTGCCTATCATAAAGATGTTAGCTATGGCATGGTTAGGGTAGAGGCGTTATGTGCTACCTGCGATGCGCATTTAGGGCATGTTTTTCCGGACGGGCCGCAACCGAGCGGATTGCGTTACTGTATGAATGCGGTTTCATTACAAAAAGTGGAGAGCAACGAGATGAAAATTACGTTTGGTGGTGGTTGCTTTTGGTGTACCGAAGCAGTATTCCAGCTTCTTAAAGGTGTGATTAAAGTTGAAAGTGGTTATAGCGGTGGTGGAATTGATAACCCTACTTATAAAGAAGTTTCAAGCGGCAGGACCGGGCACGCTGAGGTTATCGAAATAACTTACAACCTTGATGAGATAACGTATGAAGACTTGTTGCACATACATTTAAGCACACACAACCCGACTACCTTAAATAAGCAGGGCGCCGATAACGGCACGCAATACAGAAGTATCATTTTTTACAGAAACGAAGAAGAACGACAAATAGCAAAGGCTGTTATTACCGAAATGCAATTGTTATACGAAGCACCTATTGTAACCCAGCTGGAACCGTTTGTGCACTTTTATAAAGCAGAAGAATACCATCAAAATTATTATAAAAATAATAGCGATGCCGGTTACTGCCATGCAGTGATAAATCCTAAGCTTAAAAAATTTAAGGAACTGTACAACGATAAATTAAAGACAGCCCAAAGTTAATTACGATGATTAAAACAGCGGGTTTTGGCGGAGGCTGCCACTGGTGTACGGAGGCTGTGTTCTCATCGTTAAAAGGTGTGATTGCTGTCCAGCAGGGATGGCTGGCATCTGAAGATGATAAAACTTTTTTTTCTGAAGGTGTTGTTGTTGAATATAACGATGATATAATTACACTTGATGTACTTATTGCCGTGCATTTACACACCCACAGCAGCACTGCAGATCATTCTATGCGCAACAAATATCGGTCGGCTGTTTATGTTTTCTTAGATGATGATATTGCGGTTGCTGAATCTGCCAGTAAAAATTTACAAAAAGATTTTGATCAGCCTATAATAACCAAAGTCGTTACGTACGGTGACTTTAAACTTAACAGGGAAGACTCTCTTAACTATTACTTTAGCGACCCCGAAAGGCCGTTTTGTAAAAGTTATATCGACCCTAAACTACAATTACTATTAAAACAATTCTCTGATGTAACAGACGCGGATAAGTTATCGCATCTTAAATACAGTACAGATTAACCATTACAACAATAGCGGTACAGCTTTTGTTTATTGTTATATATTATGACTACAAAAAAGAACATTACATATTCGATACTCGAACTCGCTTTTATATCCGATGGAACTTCTGTTTCAGATACTTTTAAAAACAGCCTTACGCTCGCCCAACGTGCAGAAGAGTTAGGTTACAATCGTTTTTGGCTAGCTGAGCACCACAATTCTATTAGTATTGCCAGTTCGGCTACACCAATATTAATTGGGCATATTGCCGGAGGGACTAAAACTATAAAGGTAGGGTCAGGCGGAATAATGCTGCCCAATCACTCATCATTAATTGTGGCGGAACAATTTGGCACCTTAGGTGCACTGTATCCGGACCGTATTGATTTAGGTTTAGGCCGCGCTCCGGGTACCGATCAGATTACAGCACACGCCATACGATCGGACAGGATGCAGGCGGTAAACAATTTTCCGGGAGAGGTACAGCAAATTCAACAATATTTTTCTGAAGATAATGTTTATGCACAGGTTCGGGCAACTGTTGCGGAAGGGGTAAACGTGCCTATCTATATTTTAGGTTCAAGTACTGATAGTGCCCACCTTGCGGCTAAAATGGGCCTACCTTATGCATTTGCCAGTCATTTTGCGACTGGTCATTTATTTGATGCCCTGCAAATTTATAGAGATGAATTTCAGCCATCCGAGTTTTTATCAGAACCGTATACTATTGCCTGTGTAAATGTAATCGCTGCGGAAACAGATGTTGAGGCTGAAAGAAACTTCACATCTCTAATACGTATGTTTCTGGGTGTGTTAACTGGTAAGAGAGATTACTTGCAGCCTCCAACAGCAATGACCGACGATTTTAGGGATCTTTTACTAAATCCATCAATACGCGATATGCTTAAATACTCGTTTGCCGGAAGCAAGGAAACCGTTAAGCAGCAGACACAAAAGTTTTTAGAACAAACTAAAGTAGACGAGTTAATGGTTGTTTCTAACATCTATTCTCCTGAAGAAAGGATAAAGTCATATGAAATATTTGCTGATATTATGAATGAACTGAATGCAGATTTTTAAATTTATTATCGAACAAAAAAAAGTAAGGGCACCCAATTGGCTGCCCATACCTTTTTTAAAAAGCCAGAATTGTTCTCTGAGTGGTGTCATGTCGTGTTGCTGATCGGTTTCCGCATAAATGCGCCGACGTTGGTTTTTGTTATCATAGCACGAACGGGTGGAAAGTGTATGAACCTATTACAGCCTCCTCGACAAGCTGACTACCCGTCATCTTCGTTACAACAGACAGAGAAACAATCAGGCCGGTATTTCAATAATGATTTACAGATTGGAATTGTATGTCATTAAACTCTTGTACTATAGTAAAGATAATAACAAAAATGCATATCTATCTTAAAGTAAATTAGTAAGTAAATGCTTATACAGAAAATTTTAGACTGATAATCAATGCTTTAATTTATGATTCGTGTTGGGGATTATTAATGGTATCTAAAATTATCGCTATTACAATAGATTTTTATAATTTAATTGGCTAATTGATGTTACTAAAAACTAGTGTATTTGCCATATCAATCTCATCCTGGCTAATTGTATGTGCCATATTAGGATAAACCTTTTCGGTAACGTTTGCTCCTTTGCTTTTCAAAAATCCGGTAGTTTCTTTCACACGAGCTACAGGCACATGCATATCAGGATCGCTCGTTCCAATAAATATTGGCGTACCGGCAAAATCGCCGTTGTAGTTTTCTGGGTAAACAGCATCGCCAATCAATCCGCCGGTAAATGCCACAATACCTCCGTATCTCGCCGCATTACGGGTAGTAAATTCTAATGCCAGGCAGGCACCTTGTGAAAAGCCGAGAAAGTAAATATTATCTTTAGCAATTCCTGCAGCTTCGACCTCTGCAACGGTTTTTGACAATTGCACTAAAGCTGCTGAGAACGCTGGTTCATTTTGTTGCAACGGTGCTAAAAAGGAGTAGGGGTACCAGCTGTTATTACCTGCCTGAGGGGCTATTAATGCATAATCCTCAACATTGAGGTATTTTGCCAGTGATAGAATATCGGCTGCACTGGCGCCCCTGCCGTGAATCATAATTAACGCTTTTTTCGCTTCCGTAAGAGGTATCCCTGCTGTAACAATATTACTTGTACTCATTGTTTATTTTATTATTGCCAAAAGGCATATTACTGTTTACAAAATTGGTGATGGTTCTAAGACCCAAATTATTTACTTATACCGGCAATTACATTAACTGTGAGTGCAACTATTATTGTGTTGAACACAAACGATATCAGGCTATGTAGCAATACATATCGGCGTACAATTTTTGACGATATGGAAATATCTGAAACCTGAAAGGTCATTCCTATGACGAATGAGAAGTAAGCAAAATCGATATAATCAGGAAGTTCGGCATTAGGAAAGTCTATTCCTCCACCATCATTAACATTTTCCGAGCTTTTATGATTATGAAACAGGTGGGCGTAACGTATTGTGAAAATTGTATGTAACAATATCCAGGAAGATGTGACGGCTGCCAATGTAACTATGGTTCGTAGATCTTTATCAAATACCGACTCATTAGTATTTAGTATTAAAAGTACAGTACCCATTAGGCTGATACAAACTGAAGTAAGTACGATACCAAATAGTACACTGATTTTCTCATCCTGCCTTTTAACAATAGTTTTTTGCTGCGCGGCTGTGGTATTAAAAAATAATATCCAACTTATTACAATCATAGCTATAGCAAAAACATCCCAGCTAATGAGTATGCGGGTTGTAACACTGATAGAATAAATTTGGGTTATTAAAAATGAACATATCGCAAAAAATAATGATAATAGCAGCTTTTGATAGCCGCTTGTTGTAGCTACCCATTTAGGTAGGTAGGAGTCTGTATGTTTAGATATGTTTTTCAACTATTAATTGCGAATAAAGGTTAAGATCAATTGTTAATAAGTGCTTTTAACTAATAAAGCGCGGGTGAAAAATTAGCTAACATCATCCAATAACATTTTAGCAACATTTTCACCGCTGGTTAAGGCAGCTTCAACCGTACCTATAGCAGGACCATCGTATAAATATTCACCTGCAAAATAAATTGTTTGATTTACAGGTTGTACAATTATTTTTTTAGCTTCTGCGCTCCCCACCATATCATATGCATATGAACCACGCGTGAAAGGATCAGCAGTCCAGTTTGCAACGTTAAACGCTACCAGTTTATCTTTAAGTGTACCCGGACTAATTTTAAATACAATGCTTAACGATTCCAGTACGAGGGTCATAATATGGTCATCTGTAAAATCTTTCATTTCAACAGCGGGAAGTCCGCCCAGCCAACCTGTAAAAAGCTTGCTATGCAGCGGGGCCTGTGTCCAATATGTAGGTATAACTTCTTCGGTAGATAAAAAGCCCATTGTAGAAAAACTTTCTCCCGCAAGTTGCGTAATAGACTCGCCTTCCCAAAATGCTTCATCAAATTCCAAAACAATTTTAATAACAGCGCCAAATCCAATATTTTTAAAAGCTTCACGATGTTCTGGTAACGGTGGCGTAAACTGTACCGCCGCTGTACTTTCATTTTGTGCCTTCAATATTCCCAAGGGCAATGCAATAATTATTTTATCTGCTTCATATTGTTTTCCGCTTGATGTAAAAATCTTTACCCAATTTTGCTCCCGTACAATTTTGGTTACTGCCGAATTGAGTAGTATTTCACTTCCGTTGTCAATACACACTTTAGCCAGGTAATTTATCATTACATTATATCCGCCCTTTATACGGTGCTGGGCATCCTCATCTTCATGATTCCATTCGTTACGAAGAGCGAACACACTTGCATCGCGTATGTCTGCAGTATCATACCCAGATACATAATTTTCAATCTGCGTCAGCATTTTGATGTATTCATCACCGCTAAAATTTTGTTGCAGAAAATCATAAAGTGGCATATCGCGCTTCAGATTATTTACACTCTCAAGAAATTGTTCCCAATGTTCTACAAATTCATCACTTTGTTCAAAACTGCCATTGCTATAATGCCACATTTCAAAATCTACAGGTAAGAGCTCAATGTTTGCCTCCTTTATAACCCTTAAAGTTACCGGAAGGTCGCCATGAATAAACTCTGCACCAAGTTCTGTCGGATTGGTAAAGGGCTTGTTATTCGTAGTATAAATACGCCCGCCAATGCGGTCACGCGCCTCAAGCACAGTAACTTTTTTACCCGCTTTAACTAAGGTATAGGCAGCCATTAATCCGGCGGCGCCTGCACCAATTATAATAACATCTGTTGTTTTCATTTTAAATTTTAGGCACAGCAAGTTAATACTATTTGGTCGATTAACAATGTGTATTAAACAGCACTGCCTCTAATATGTGGTACACATTAGAGGCAGTGAAAATGATTAATTTTATAGATATTAGCTGATGCTAAAGCTTTCTTATTCCTTTAAGCTCAGCATCGGAAGCTTCTTTAATACTAATAGCAAAACCTCCGCCAGGCGCTATATATTGTTTTAATGCACTTTTAGATGTTACCACCGCCTTAGATATTACATAATTTTGTGGTTTCTCTTTATAGTTGGCATCTTTGGCGTCAGCGTAAATTGTGGCGATATATTTTTTGCCTTTTGGCAGATAGTCAAATTTTACAGCTGCAATGCGCGAATTTTCATCTGTAATACCGCCTACATACCATTCGTTTTTGCCTTTTGTTTTACGCGCAATCGTGATATAATCTCCCGGTTCAGCCTCAAGTATATACGAGTTATCCCAGTCGACAGCAACATCCTTAATAAACTGGAAAGCATCCGGAAAACGATCGTAATTTTCAGGTAAATCTGCTGCCATCTGGAACGGACTGTACATAGTTACATAATAAGCAAGTTGCTTTGCTAAAGTAGTATTTACCCTTTGGTTGCCACCGTTTTTATAGTAAGTAAGATCGGTCTGAAAAATACCGGGAGTATAGTCCATAGGCCCGCCCATTAGGCGTGTAAAAGGTAAAATTGTAGTATGTTCCGGTGGAAGCCCGCCAAAAGATTCAAACTCAGTACCACGAGCAGATTCCTGAGCCACCCAGTTAGGGTACGTTCTGTGGAGGCCTGTTGGTCTTACAGCTTCGTGACTGTCAACCAAAATGTGGTAATCAGCCGCCCTGTTAGCTACGTGTATGTAATGGTTTACCATTAATTGACCATCATGGTGCTCACCACGCGGAATAATAGGACCTACGTATCCGGTCTTTACGGCACTATACCCGTTATCTTTCATAAACTGAAACGCCCTGTCTAACCTGCGCTCGTAGTTTGTAGCAGAACTCGACGTTTCATGGTGAATAATTATTTTTACTCCCTTTGATGCAGCATAAGCATTAAGTTTCTTAACATCAAAATCAGGATATGGAGTTACAAAGTCGAAGACATCTTCTTTCCAATGGCCAACCCAGTCTTCCCAGCCTACATTCCAGCCTTCAACCAGTACTCCGTCAAAACCGTTTTTAGCGGCAAAATCAATATATTTTGTAACCCTTTCGTTAGTGGCGCCGTGCCTGCCGTTGGGTTTAAACTTACTAAAATCATCAGTCAGTTTTACATTTCCCTCATCGCTGTAAGCCCAGGTACTTTTGCCTGCTACAAAATATTCCCACCAAACACCAATGTATTTTGTAGGTTTAATCCACGATACATCTTTATATTTTGTAGGCTCATTTAAATTTAAAATTAATTTAGAAGCTAGAATATCAGTCGCCTTATCGCTAACTACAATAGTTCTCCAGGGCGTTTGGGTATTGGTTTGCAGGTAACCCTTATTGCCTAGAACATCAGGTGTTAAATGGGTACTCATTTTAAATCCGGCGGCATCTAAATTAAGTGACATCGCCGGATAATTTACCAGTGCAGCTTCGTGTATATTAATATAAATCCCGTCGGCAGTTTTCATCATACTCGGCGTTTGCACGGCAAGGGTTGCAATTGGCGACGCGCTCATAATTGCTTTCGCCTTTTCCATCATCGACGGTATTTCAGATATCTTCGAGGTTTGGTACGTAAGTTCGTTGGTGTCATAATCGCCTGGTTGCCAGAATATTTTGTGGTCTCCTGCAAGGTTAAACTGTGTCTTTTCTTCTTTAATTACAAAGTAGCTTAATTTATCCTGCTTAGGAAACTCGTACCTAAAGCCAAGCCCATCATTAAATAACCTGAAACGGATACGTATATACCTGTTTTCATTCTTGGTTTGTGTAAGTGTAACCAGCAGCTCTTTGTAATTATTACGAATTGTTTTTTGTTCGCCCAATACCGGGTCCCAGTTAACATCTACAGCAGACTGTGCCGTATTGGTAACTGTAAAGCCATCTAAAAATCCGGGACCGTCTTTAATGTCTAATCCTAACGTACTTGGTTTAATTATAGGTTTGCCTTTATAATTTAACGAGTAAGAGGGTACTCCATTTGCTTTTAACTCAAATTTTAGCGTAAAGTTTTTATCTGGTGAAGTAATATTCTGTGCTGTTATTACAAGTGGTGTAACGCACGCGATTAGAATGTAAAGAAATCTTTTGCCGCCTTGAAGATGCAGCAGCAAACTTTTGGATTTAAAATTCATAGTGTTCAAATGTTGATTGGTATAGTATTTTTAGGCTGTTCTCTAAAGATAGATACGATATCGTTTGCGTTTTCTGAGCAAAAAGTAACAGCTTATCAAAGATATAAAAATAGATTAGATGTTGCAGATGTCTCTAATATATTGCAATTACAGTATACTCTTACAACTATAGTTTCATCTTGCATCATATTGTTAATTAGCTTTTTAAATTTGCATTAGCCATGGTCTATGTGATATATTTGTATGATACATTATGTTTAAATTCAAAGTAGGATTAATATTACGCTGAGTACATTAGAAGATAAATGAAGAAGCCGGAGTACGCGATTGTAGATATTGAAACCACAGGCGGTAATGCCAGTGGCAGCCGAATTACAGAGATTGCCATTATTATTCATGATGGCTTAAGTGAGATTGAGCGTTGGGAGACGCTTGTAAACCCTGAAAAGGAAATACCATTACCCATATTTGCATTAACGGGCATTGATAATGATATGGTTCGCTACGCGCCAAAATTTGATGACGTTGCCGAAAAAGTTGTCGAGATGTTAACCGGTCGAATTTTTGTCGCGCATAACGTAAATTTCGACTATACCTTTATACGCCACCAGTTGGAAGAATCCGGGTTCAAATGGACCGCCACTAAATTATGTACTGTGCGTGCTGCCAGAAAAGTTAGGCCTGGATTAGGTTCTTATAGTTTAGGGAATCTTTGCCGGTCGTTGCAGATACCTATTGAGCATCGCCACCGGGCGGGTGGAGATGCAGCAGCCACCGCTATTTTATTTGAGCGTTTACTAGAGTGGGATTTGGAAGATGAAATAGGGAAGATGGTTAAAAAAACGTCTCAGGATCAACGGCTACCACCAAACCTGCCGCCTGATGATTTTATACAATTACCTGAAAAGCCAGGCGTATATTATTTTCATGATCACGCTAAAAAAGTTGTTTATGTAGGTAAGGCAATTAACTTAAAAAAGCGTGTAGCATCGCATTTTAGCGGTCATAAAATCACCCCACAAAGGCAGCATTTTTTAAGAGACATACATGCAATTTCGTTTGAAGTATGCGCAACTGAGTTAATGGCACTGCTACTGGAATGCTCTGAAATTAAAAAGCTTTGGCCCATACACAACCGTGCATTAAAACGGTTTGAAGCAAAATTTGGCCTTTATGACTATGAGGCGCGAAGCGGGTACCGATACCTGGCGGTAGGTAAGGTTAATAAATTTCAAAACTGTATTCAGGTGTATAGTAACCTAAATGATGGCATTAATGAATTGCGGAGACTGGCGGTTCAGTTTAAACTCGACCACCGTTTTTGTAAATACTGCACTACTGCTGAAGCTGATAGTTTATTAAAAAACGACGTCGATAATTTACCCGATGTTGCTTCCCATAATGATCTGGTTCAAAGTGCCATTGAATTCGTTTTAGAAAACCGACCGAGTTTTGCAATTTTAGATAAGGGCAGATCGCCTAACGAGCGTAGCTGCATCTGGGTGGAAAACGGACATTTTTACGGCATGGGATATATAGGAATAGACGTGAGCCTAAATGACATCGCCGAAACTAAGGACTATGTAACCCGTTACAAAAGCAGCAGTTACCTCATGCAATTAATTTATAGTTACGCAAGCAAACATCCTGGTAAAGTTGTAATGCTAAAGCAAGCGAAGGCCACTGCATAACCGCCTCAATAAGCTTATTACTTTCCAATACAGAAATTAGCAAAAATGTTTCCAAGCAATTCGTCGTTAGATACTTGCCCGGTAATTTCGCCAAAATGGTATAGTGCCTGCCTGATATCTATAGCCATTAAATCTGCCGGAATGCCTGAGCCTAGGCCAAACTGTACCTTCTGAATTTCATCCAGTGCTTTTAGTAGCGAGTCATAATGGCGGGTATTGGTAACGATAGTTTCGTTATTGCGCAACGCGCCTGTATTTACAAAAGATAGCAAGTTATCTTTTAAAGTGTCTACACCTATATTTTCTTTGGCTGACACCAGTAACAATTCCGGAATTTGTTGTTGAGCATTTAATTTTTGAGACTCTGTAAGTTTATCTGCCTTATTGCCAATTATCAAAAGCGGCTTTAGTGGGAACTGGTTTTTTATACGCTCAATTTCAACTACAATACCAGATTCTTCAATAATAAACTGTGAAGCGTCAAACAGGTATACCACAACCTGAGCCTGTTCTATTTTTTCAAAAGTCTTTTTTATACCAATGCTTTCAACCACATCCTGGGTTTCTCGTATGCCCGCAGTATCTATAAACCTAAAGCCTATCCCATTAATAACTAGCTCATCCTCAATCGTATCGCGTGTGGTACCTGCAATATCACTTACAATAGCGCGCTCTTCATTTAAAAGCGAGTTTAGCAACGTTGATTTACCCACATTAGGTTCGCCTACAATGGCAACAGGTATTCCATTTTTAATAACGTTACCAACGGCAAACGAGTCGATAAGGCGTTTAAGTACAAACTCGATCCGGCTAAGCAATTCGTGAAATTGAGTTCGGTCGGCGAACTCTACATCCTCTTCTGCAAAATCAAGTTCAAGTTCTATGAGGGAGGCGAAATTAAGTAACTCCTCCCTTAGGCGCGCAATCTCATTACTAAAGCCACCACGCATCTGCTGCATAGCTATTTGATGACTGGCCTCATTATCAGATGCTATCAGGTCAGCAACTGCCTCAGCCTGACTAAGGTCTAATTTTCCATTTAAAAAAGCACGCAAGGTAAATTCACCAGCATTGGCCATACGGCATCCTTTGCGCAATAATAACTGAATAATTTGTTGCTGAATGTAAATTGATCCGTGGCAGGAAATCTCAACTGTGTTTTCACCGGTGTATGAGTTGGGACCTTTAAATAGAGACAGCAGAACCTGATCGTATATTTTATTATCGTCTACTATATTTCCTAAATGTAAGGTATGCGACTTTTGGCGCGTAATATCTTTTCCGTTAACCGATGTAAACACGTCTGCAGCTATTGTTATAGCGTCTTTTCCTGAAAGGCGTATAATTGCTATTGCGCCAGAACCCGAAGCTGTAGCAAGTGCTACAATGGTATCTTGTGGAATCATTTTAAAATTCTTTCTTTCTGCAAAGATACAGTTTTAGTTATTTGAATGCATGTAGTTAGATGCAGTATAGAGTACAGAAATACAATGCTATCATTCTGTTAATATCAATATAAAAAGTAAGAAAATATACAGGATTAAATTATCTTTAGCTATCAATAAACCAGACCATGAGACAGATACTTTTTCCAACCGATTTTTCTGATGCTGCCCACACGGCATTTATATACGCGCTTAAATTTGCCGACTCATTTGGCGCAGAGGTGGTTGTGTTACATGTGTATGATTTACCTATTGTAGAAACACCACCATTACCTGAAAGTACTACGGAGATTTTTGAAATTGTTGAGATGCATCAATATGAAAGTTTTAAGGAAGAATTGCCGGAAATGCACAAGATTGCCGAGGCACATGGGCTCGGACATATAAAAACGCGTAATGTTATGCTTTATGGTGATCTGGTTTACAATGTAAATAAGGTTTGTAGCGAAGAAAACATTGACCTTATTGTTATGGGTACCAAAGGTGCATCCGGACTTAAGGAAACATTTTTAGGTTCTAAAACCGCATCTGTAGTTTCAAATGCTAAAGTCCCGGTTTTGGGCATACCTGTTGACGCTGAATATCATCCTATAAAAAGTATCGCATTTACAACACAATATAAGGATAAAGATAATGATGCCCTAAAAAATGTAATCACTATTGCAGAAAAATTTGATGCTGAAGTATTGTACCTTTATATTAAAAATGACGACGACCCGGAAGATATTGACGAACGCATAAACGAATGGAAAATATACTACCGCGATTATAAAATAAACTTTTTTAATATTTCGGGAGATCATATAGAGCAAACCATTATCGACTTTATAGATAATCAGCATGTCGATTTACTGGTAATGCGTACCCATAAACGTGGCTTTTTTGAAAGCCTCTTTCATCGTAGTTTGACTAAGAAAATGACCTATCATACTAAAGTGCCATTGCTAATTTATCATGAAGAATAGCACATATAAATCCTGCCACTGCGCAGGATTTTTTATTGTTTATATTTGTGCATAGCAAATAGTAATTCATGCAATTTTACATACAACGCCGCGATCAGTTTTTATCAGAACTTAAGCAACATACCATTCGGTATAACACCGTTAGTTTATTGCGCCTAATTGTCGCGATAGTATTTTTAATATTAGGGTATGTAGCCTTAAATAATGATATGCAAACACCGCTTATTATTGCAATGGTAATTTGCGTTGTTGCTTTTTTTGTATTAATGCATATTCACACAGAGTTATCTATAAAAAAGGGTAGGGCAGCGGCACTTGTAAAGGTTAACGAAGATGAGATTGCTTATCTCTCAGGTACTTCAATTACATTCGATAATGGTGCCGAATTCGTTGACTTTAAACACCCATATTCTCACGATTTAGATATTTTCGGACACAAATCATTATTTCATAACCTTAATCGTACCGAAACGTACAAAGGCCGTGAAAAGCTTGCACAGCTACTTTTAACATTGCTTCCAAACAGCGATATCTTGAAAAATCAGGCGGCTGTTAAAGAGTTGGCAGCCAACCCTGAATGGCGACAGGAGGTTACGGCTTTGGGTAAAAGCAACAAAGATAGTGCTGAAGTATATAATAAATTGACTGCTTGGTTTAGCAGCGAGAGCAAGGCAGTATCATTAATAGCAAAATACATTGCTATTATTACACCTACAACACTCTTAATTTGTGCATCTGCGTATTTAATTACTGGTAATGATGCCCTTATAAACGTCGCTGGGTATCTTTTTGTCTTTAACCTAATATTTATGTTAGGATACGCAAAACGTATCAAAACAGAAATTACAGATACTACCGAAGTTCACCAAATAATACACCGCTATAGCCTCATCATTCAACAGATAGAGAAAGAAGAGTTTGATAGCCTTAAATTGCGCGCTCTCCAAAAAAGCCTCGTCGCTAACGGTAAGAATGCCAGCCAGCATATAGAAAAGCTTGCGATGCTTTTCTCGCAAATGGATTCTGTAAGCAACGTATTAGCGGCAGCACTACTTAACGGGTTATGCCTCTATCATTTTCATATATTTAATGCGTTATTAAATTTTAAAAAACAGCATTCGCAAAACATAACAATTTGGTTAGACGCTATTGCCGAGGCCGAAGCACTAAGCAGCTTAGGGAATTTATACTACAACAATCCGGATTTCACTTTCCCGGAACTTAACTCCGATTACAAGATATCATTTAGAAACCTCGCCCACCCACTTATTAAAAAAGAAGTAAGGGTAGGTAATGATGTTACTTTTAGTCCGCAATTTACCATACTTACAGGCTCTAATATGTCGGGCAAAAGTACATTTTTAAGAAGTATCGGTATTAATATGGTGCTGGCGGGTATAGGGTCGCCGGTTTGTGCCTCTGAGGCATTTGTTCATCCGTTGCCAGTTCTGGTATCGATGCGCTTGTCGGATTCGTTATCTGATAGCGAATCATATTTTTTTGCTGAGATAAAGCGCCTGCGTCAGGTTATGGATGAGCTCCGGAGCCAACGTGCCTTTGTTTTGCTTGATGAAATTTTGAGAGGAACAAACTCTGATGATAAACAAACGGGTACCATAAAAGTTGTAGAAAAAATGACAGCTCTCGGTGCAATTGGTGCCATTGCGACACATGATATCGAAGTTTGTAATATGGTTAATGACTATCCGGATGTTTTGGTTAACCGTTGTTTTGAGGTGCAGATAGTTGATAACGAGCTTTATTTTGACTATCAACTGCGCGACGGAATATGTAAAAATAAAAGTGCAACATTTATAATGCAGAAGATGGGGGTGATATAGTTAGGCTTTAATTAACAGCTAATTATTTCTTAATGGGGTACATCGTAGTTTTTGTAGTTAGTAACTTTATAGATATTAATTAAAAAAATTCTAGAAATATGCCTTTTATCACAACTAATTCAGTCAGCTTATCCGGAAGTTCAGAAGAAGTGCAACTATTTTATCAGGACATTGGCCGGGGCAGGCCTGTAGTGCTTATACACGGTTGGCCTCTTAACCACGAAATGTGGGAATATCAGCTTAGTGAATTACCTAAACATAATATACGCGTTATTGCTTACGATCGTAGAGGATTTGGTAAATCGTCACGCCCTTGGGAAGGTTACGATTACGACACCTTTGCACAAGACCTTAAACTTATTTTAGAAGAACTTAACCTGACTGATGTTACTCTTGTAGGATTTTCTATGGGTGGGGGCGAAGTGGCCCGTTACCTATCTAAATATAATAACGACGGCAGGGTTACCAGAGCAGCCCTTATTAGTGCAGTAACTCCCTATCTGCTAAAAACTGACGATAACCCAACTGGGCTTCCGCAGGAAATGTTTGATACTATGAAGGAACAAATTGAGGAAGACCGTCCTAAATTTTTAGCTTCGTTTGGTAAAATGTTTTACGGTGTGCACTTATTTAGTAAACCGGTTAGCGAAGAGTTTTTGCAACGCGACCTTATGCTAACATTAAATTCTGCAGGGTATGCCACTACAAAGGCAATGCAGGCATGGTCTACAACTGATTTTAGATCTGATCTTGACGCTATTAAAGTTCCGTTGCTGGTGCTTCACGGTAAAGCTGATGAAACCGTGCCTATCGAAGCATCTGCCGAAGAAACTATTAAACGTGTACCTCATGCCGAATATATAGTTTATGATGATGCGCCACACGGCTTGTTCTATACTCACAAAACAAGGTTTAATGAGGAAATCATCAATTTTGTAAACAGATAGATTGTTTTATACTTCTTGTTGATAACCGTAAATCACCATAGTGATTTGCGGTTTTTTTATTTCAATGCATTTGGACAACCTTAACCATAAGGTTGTCCTAACATAACGACACCGCCGCCGTTAACGGCACCTTTGATACCTCCGCAGCATATCGAAAAACACCCGAGCAGCCTAAAAATGTAAAGGTTACCTTATACCGCATCAACGGAACTAGTAAAGAGGCATAGCAGGAGTGAGAGGGGGGGAGATCATTTAATTAAGAAAAATATTAATAAAGTACCTTTATCTGTTTTAAATTATTTCATAATAATATGTTAAGTTTGCTATTAACAAACTGTAAACCAATGCAATTATGAAACTACAACGGCTAATTATTAGCAATTTTAGAGGTATTAAAGGAGAAAATAACGAAATCGATTTCTCTAATTCGAATATTATTTTCCTTATTGGGCAAAATAATGTTGGAAAATCATCTTTTCTTCAAGCTTACGATTTCTTCGTAAATTCGACAAGAAGAGCTGCTTCTTCTGATTTTTATAACTATGACACGACAACACCCATTGTCATTGAAGGAGTATTTTTAAAAGATGAAAATGACGACGACGATGATGATTTCACAGGTAAAGGGAAAAATGTTGATCCAAACTGGATTAATAAATGGGTGGATTCTGACAATTTAATTAGAGTAAGAAAGATCTGGAGTAAAACAGATCTCGCTGATAAATATACATTTAGTCCAATTGATGGATGGGTGTTAAATGGATTTGGAGGAATGCCATCACTATTCCAAAAATATTCACCAACACCAATCTTTATAAGCGCTATGGAAACTGAATCAAGTTTAGAAGATAAAGTTAATAAACTTATCCAGGACGAAATTATTAAGACCTTAAGAGAAGATTACGGTGATGATATGGACAACCTTATATCAGGTGTAAAAGAGCTACAAAAAAAAATCTCAGATTCCGACATTATATCGAAATACAATGTCGAGATTAATGAAAATTTCAAGAAAGTTTTTGAGGACTTGACACTTAAAATTTACCCAAAGAATGATGAAAATATTAAGCTTGAAGACGCCTTCAAAAAAAATCATTCGGTGATTATCAACAAAGATGGAATCGAAAGAGATGAAGTTTTCACACAGCACGGGCACGGAGTTATTAGGCAGGCATTATTCAACTTTGTTTCATTCATAAAAAAAATTAAAGAGGGAAGCAAGAAGGAGTACATAATTCTATATGAAGAGCCAGAACTATTTCTGCACCCGGAGATAGCGTTTAAATTAAGAACAAGCCTCTATGATTTGGCTGAGAAATCGCCATTTCAAATCTTATGCGCAACTCATTCGCCATTGATGATAGACATATCTAAACCACATTCTTCATTAGTAAGGGTAGTTAAAGATCCTGACGAAAACACTCACACTTATCAGGTTGGCGACGAAGTGTTTAGAAGTGATGATGAAAAGAAACAACGTATACAAATGATTAATCGATTTAACCCTCACGTATGTGAGTCATTTTATGCAAAAAAAGTAATCATAGTAGAAGGCGATACTGAGGCAATTGTCTTTAGAGATTTAATAAAACGTTTCTATAATCGCTTTGAAGTCTATGTGTTAAATTCAGGCTCTAAAAACAATATTCCCTTCTTTCAAGAGATTTTTAGCGCATTTCATATAGATCATTGTGTTATTCATGACTCTGATTCAAGAAAAAATAACAAAAATGACAATGCTAATAGCGCATGGACATTAAATGGCATAATATGGGAGAAAATTGCGGCTGCAAATGCAAGGAAAGAGGGAATGGCTAGACGTTATGTTCACGTTCAAAATTTTGAATCTTCACATGACATAAAATCTACAGGAAAAGACAAACCATTGCATGCTTATGACTATGCGATGACTTTAACAGAAGAATCCGATGTTCCATGTCTAAACATTTTGAAGGATTTGTTTGGCGACAATGTAATATTACATGACAACGATTATATCGAAAGTTTAGAGCCAATTGAAAATTAATATTTAAAACCACCATCAAGGTGGTTTTTTTAATGTATCATAATAAGGCCCTATTCGATAATACTAAACAGCGCCTCATCCCAAACTTCCTGCGGGTACATACCCTTATATGTAAAATAGGAGAATTTAAAAAATGTATAAAAACAAAAAACCCACTGTTACCAGTGGGTTGTGATGTGATCGCATCAGGATTCGAACCTGAGACCGCCTGCTTAGAAGGCAGGTGCTCTATCCAGCTGAGCTATGCGACCTCAATTTCCTTATGTGACATTCAATTGTCGGGGTGGCAGGATTCGAACCTGCGACCTCCTGGTCCCAAACCAGGCGCGATAACCGAGCTACGCTACACCCCGAATAAGCGGAGAGACAGGGACTCGAACCCTGGCGACGTTTGCACGTCGACAGATTAGCAATCTGCTCCGTTACCACTCCGGCACCTCTCCTCTTTGCTCAAAAGTCTTACCCTTTTTGCGGTTGCAAATGTAGCACTTTTATTTACTTATTTGCAACTATTTTGCGGCTTTTTTTTGATTTATTTTCTAATGTTAACCAAAGTATTTAACAATCAGGCTGCTGCACCACTATTAAAATATTATTTTATTGTATGCATTTTAGCGTCTTCATAAAATAAGTCTCAGGATTGTACTTCTGTCCCAGTGTCTCACTCTGTAGCTCTTTCTTAACATTATAATCTACAATTTCACTTGCATATTTTACCCTGATAAAAGATATCGGGAATTTTTCGAGGTCTTCCAGCGAGCCTTTTGTAAATAGAAAGCTACCCGTAAGTACCCGTATATTATTTTTCTCTGTTGCATCATATACCAAACCGCCACATTGTTCTTCTGTAGCGCAAATGAGTGTAATAATTTTATTATTTGATAGCTGCAGGTAAATTTTTGATGATTTATCAAGGCAGTGTACTTTTGGAAAATCTTTACTTTTTGCCAATAGCTGTAAGTTAAGCATTGGCAATCCCTGGCTATTAGAAAGTGAAAAAAACATAAACGTTGAAGAGCCGGCAAATACATTTTCATGCATTAGGTAGTCTTTAGTAGTTTTGAGCTCTTCTCCCGCTTTCTCGTTTACTTCGCTATATTGGCAATCAGTTTGCTGCGCGCTAAGGCTTAAAGACAACCCTAAAACAAGGGCAAGTATAATTTTTTTCATTATCGATCCGGAATAAATTTCTGATTTTAGCGCCAAATATAAATAAAATTAATTTAGATTATTTTATACTCGCTGTGTCGAATTCTAAACCTTACTACAAATCAAAACTACTTTTTCATCTTGAATATTGGTGGTAAAAAACGCGTAAGTGTCTCCACCATCTTTAATCTTCCATATTTTCTGAATTTCACTTACGGCCAACGGAAAGTTACGTACGGTTACATTCATCTTTTTACCCGCGATTGCTTTCATTTCTGATTTTTGGTAGGAAACAATGTCGTTTATAACAAAACGACGACCCGGAAAGTCAATCAAATTATCTGATGTATATAGCTGGGTGTTCTTATGTAGTTTATTTACGCCGTAATAAGTACTTACGGCATCAAATGCACCAGATTTCATTATCGCGCTATTGGGCTCATATAAGTATTTATCTGGCGCACTATATGAAGCCTCAGCATCATTATCATAAGCAGATGTAAAAGTTTCGGTTTTGCTTTTTGTAATGTTAGCAGCAATTAAAGTGATACTTTTGGTATAACCTTTTTGTAATATCCATAATAGCTCTTTAACTTCATTATTTAAAGCGACAATATGAATTTCTTTTACAAAATGTAACTCATTTAACCCCGCAGTAATATCTAATAGTGGTGCGGTTTTTATGAGTATATTACTGGTGTAATTAAAATAGGTGCTATGTAAATCAGGCACATTGGGCAGGCAGTCTGCAAGCATAAAAACTTTACCCTTGCTGTCGCTACGCCTTGCAGGATCGACGTAAATCCAGTCCCATTGACTGTTTGATGAAGTCAATACATCCAGACTATCTCCAGCTTCACATTTTATATTATCGGCACCAAGTACATTAAAGTTATGCTTAGCTATAGCAGATAATTCTGTATTCATTTCGCAATGCGTAACTTTAGTAATCTGCTTTGAAAAATAAAAATCATCTATTCCAAAGCCGCCGGTAAGATCTATAAGGATGTTGCCTGAAACTAGTCCTGATTTATAACTTGCAGTAGCTTCTGAAGATGTTTGCTCAACTGAAACCTTTGACGGATATATAATACCTTCTGCATTAAACCAAGTAGGCAATTTATCTTTTGATTTTTGATGCGCGGCAATTTGATTTAGCAAACCTGTCCAATCCATTTCCGGAAATGGATTTTTTTGAAGCGCTAATTTTGTAACATCGCTATTTATGTTGTTGCGTATGTACTGCTGTATTTCTGGTTTTAGTAAGTTTAAAAACAAAGGTTATAAATCTTTAGTCAATGCTTTAACAATTGGGTTCTTTGGGAAAAATTCTTTTGCAACAACTTTTATAACAGTATATAATGGTATGGCCACAATCATTCCTAAAATACCAAATACAAAGCCGCTTACAAGTATTACAATAAATATTTCCAACGGGTGCGAATTTACGCTATTTGAAAATATTAACGGCGAACTTATGTTGTTATCTATAAACTGTGCAATACTGTAACCTATAATTACATATAGTGTAGTAGATAGCATTTCGCCCTGTGTTTCGGGGCCTATGTTACCTAAAAGTGTTAGTATTATAACCAAAACTGTAGCGATTACCGGACCTATGTAAGGTATGATATTTAATAGCGCGGTTATAAATGCGATGATTAAAGCATTCTCAACACCAAAGATTAGCAATACAATTAAATATATAACGAACAGCACAGTAATCTGAATAATGAGACCAATAAAGTATCGGCTTAACATATGGTTGATCTTCCTGAACGAGTTTATAATCTTATCTTCATGAGCTTCCGGCAGTAGCTTTTTTGCTCCATTCATAAACAGTTTACGATCTTTTAAAAAGAAGAAAGTGATGAACATTACCGATGCCAGCCCCATACCAAATCCACTTAAAATACCAAGCAAGGAATTTAAAAATACCGGAATAAAATTGAAATTTAGTTTAGAGGTTATGTTCGCTTCTGCAATCATTTTTTGTGTATCTATACCAAAGTAATCATTTACCTGAGCAATTACATGCGTAACATCCTGTTCTAACTGATTAGTGTCGAGTAATGATAAATTTTCACTTTGTGTAATAATTAGTGGCACAAACATCATTATAAAGCCTGCCAGTAACCCCAGAAAAAAAATTAAGGTGAAAATAACCGCTACAACATGCGGAAAGCGCAGCCTTCTTTTTAAAAAGTAGACTATTGGGCTGGCTATCATGCTTAAAATTAGAGCGACGAAAATGTAAATTAGTACCGTTTGTATTCGGTTTAAAAATAGTAGAAGTATAAAAATGGCGCCAAGTGTAAGTACGCCACGTACTATTCCGTTAGCAATAATTTTAGATGTCATTGTTGTTTTGGGTGTTTAGCTTTCGAAATTAACAAAAAAATACCCGCAGCCTTATTGCTTTAATATAAGATTAAGAAATTGACGATATTATCAACACTATGACTAATAAACCAAGTTAAATCGCCGTAAGTTAAGGTGCGTTAATTATCTTACAATAAAACAATTAATGTCTAATTTTATGTTTAAAGTAAATATAGTTTACATTTTAAATTAATTACAATGGGAAAAAAAGTAGCCGACCAAATTGTCGAAATGCTCATAGAAAATAATGTGAAAAGAATATATGCCGTTACAGGTGACAGCCTTAACGAACTTAATGACGCTGTGCGCCGTAATGGCAAAATAGAATGGATACATGTTAGGCATGAAGAAGTGGGGGCTTATGCAGCTGCTGCTGAAGCAGAATTAGACGGACTTGCTTGTTGTGCGGGAAGTTGCGGACCCGGTCACGTGCACCTTATTAATGGTTTGTACGATGCCCACCGGAGTGGTGTACCATTAATAGCCATAGCATCTACCATTAATACGCCTGAATATGGTACTGATTATTTTCAGTCTACCAATACAACAAAGCTGTTTGATGATTGCAGTTGTTATAACGAAATTGCATCTACTGCCGTACAGGCGCCACGAATGTTACAGAGCGCAATTCAGCATGCGTTGCACCATAAAGGGGTTGCCGTATTTGGCCTACCCGGGGATGTGTCATCTTTAGATGCGGAGGAAAGCCCAACTGCAATGCATAATTACAGAAACAATCCGGTAATTCGCCCAAATGATAAAGAGTTGAACCAGCTCGCTGCCACTTTAAACATATATCCAAAAATAACAATATTTTGCGGTACTGGTGCAGATGACGCTCATGATGCGGTTATCGAGTTAGCAGGTGCGCTAAAGGCTCCGATAGGATACTCCTTCAGGGGTAAAATGGGAATGCAGTATGATAATCCCTACGAGGTTGGAATGACTGGCCTACTAGGTTTACCATCGGCTTACCATGCAATGCACGAGGCAGATGTGATTTTGCTTTTAGGTACTGATTTCCCCTACGCTGCCTTTATGCCTACTGATAAAAAGATTATCCAGATTGATGTCAAACCTGAAAGACTAGGTAGAAGGGCTAAACTGGATCTTGGCCTGTGTGGTAATATAAAAGATACTGTTGAAGCATTGCTTCCTCTAATTACTATTAAAGAAGATGATAGCTTTTTGATGGCGCAACTTGTACTTTATGAAAAAGTAAAGGAGAATCTGAACATCTACGTGAAAGACAGGGGAGAGATCAATAAAATTTCCCCGGAGTATATTACCCATGTTATTAATGATTTAGCAACAGATGACGCTATTTTTACTGTAGATACAGGTATGTGCTGCGTCTGGGGCGCCCGATACCTACATAGCACAGGCAAACGTAAGTTGTTAGGCTCGTTTAATCACGGGTCTATGGCAAATGCTATGCCTATGGCAATTGGTGCCGCTTTAAGCCATCCTGATCAGCAGGTCATTGCCCTTTGTGGAGATGGAGGCCTGTCCATGTTACTTGGTGACCTGGCAACAATACATCAATATAAGTTGCCTATTAAACTTGTGGTGTTTAATAACAGGTCGTTAGGAATGGTTAAGCTTGAAATGGAAGTTGCCGGCCTGCAGGATAACCAGACAGACATGGTTAACCCTGACTTTGCTTTAATAGCAACTGCTATGGGTTTTAGAGGGATAACGATCACCGAGCCTGATGATGTAGAGGCGTCTTTAAAAGATGCCTTTAACACTCCTGGGCCTGTGTTAATAAATGTATTTACAAATCCTGATTCGCTTGCAATGCCTCCGAAGATAGAATTTGACCAAATAAAAGGTTATGCTACCACAATGAGTAAACTTATTTTAGGTGGCAAAATGGATGAAGTTTTAGATACTATTAAATCGAACTACAAACACTTGAAAGAAGTTTTGTAATAATAATATCATCATAAATATAAGTGCTTTTAGTTTTTAAAAGCATAGTTAACTATGTTAGCCCCCATTTTTAGAGCTTTGAGTCTAACTTCGATAGGGTCGTTGTGTACTTCGGCATCTTCCCAACCATCTCCAAGATCCGATTCGATAGTGTATAGCAATACAAGGCGACCTTCAATAAATATTCCAAATCCTTGTGGTGCTTTTGCATCGTGCTCATGAATTTTAGGTAAACCCTGCGGAAATACAAACGGACCTTTAAATATTTCGTGAGTTACAGGCACAAGCGTAAGTTCCTTATCAGGAAAGATGCGTTTAATTTCACGGCGAATATACTTATCCATACCGTAGTTATCATCTACATGTAAAAAACCGCCCGACGTTAGGTATTTGCGCAGGTTTATAATATCGCTGTCGCTAAATACTACGTTACCGTGACCCGTCATGTGTACAAAAGGGTACGAGAACAAATCCGGGCTGCCAACTTCAACCGTAGCAGTTTTGATATTGATTTTTGTATTGATGTTTTGGTTGCAAAACTTAGCAAGGTTAGGGACGGATGTTGGGTTGCCATACCAGTCGCCACCACCGCTGTACTTAAGTACAGCAATTTCCTGAGCTGTAAGCAGGGCGGGGATCAGGGCAATTATATAAAAAAGTTTTTTCATTTTTACGATGTAGGATACAATTGTATAAATATAGTAAAATCCATTTAATTGCTACTCCTCATTTATAAACGCAGCACTGTGGGCGGCAACAATGGCGGCTGTTTCGGTACGAAGGCGGGTGTTGCCTAACGATACCGGAACGTAATTTTTTGCAAGTGCCATATTAATTTCTTTAGTTGAAAAATCACCTTCAGGACCAATAAGTATCGTTATTTGTTGTTTAGGCTGTAAAGCACTTTTTAGTAATCTCTTTTCAGTCTCTTCGCAATGTGCAATAAATAGCTGGCCCTCTCTATCTTCTTTAGTAAAGTTAGCAAACGGTACAGGCTCATGCAATTTTGGTAAATAAAATTGTAAAGATTGCTTCATCGCTGTTTGCAATATTTTCTCAAAACGGTCGGCTTTAAAGGCTACTCGTTCACTATGGTCGCAAATAATTGGAGTAATCTCAGTAACCCCAATTTCTACGGCTTTTTCTAAAAACCATTCGTAACGGTCGTTTAACTTAGTAGGAGCAACGGCTAAATGTAAGGAGTACGGGGCGGGTTCAAAAAACTGTTCGGCAGCAATTTTAATCTCACAATTTTTCTCATTAGCAAATGTAATTTCAGAAGTAAATAAATATCCTGATCCATTGGTTATGTGTATAATATCAGATTCCTTTTTACGTAGTACTTTAACTATATGTCGGCTTTCTTCCTTGTCAAAAGAAAATACTTTGTCGCCACTTTTAATATCCGGATTGTAGAATAATTGCATTATAGTTGTATTCGTGCTTTAGATGTTACAGAGGCATCATTAAACTGATGCTCTAAATATTTATGATAACCCACTATGCCTATCATAGCTGCATTATCGGTAGTAAATTCAAATTTTGGGATAAAGGTTTTCCAACCGTATTTTTTCTCAGCCTCCTTTAGCGTATTGCGAATACCGCTGTTTGCAGAAACCCCGCCGCCTATGGCTACTTGTTTAATGCCTGTTTCAGCAACAGCCAGTTTAAGCTTATCCATTAAAATATTTATAATGGTATACTGGATGGAGGCACAAATATCATTCATATTCTCTCCTACGAAGTTAGGGTTTAAAGCCATATTTTTTTGTACAAAATACAATATTTGTGTTTTTAAGCCGCTAAAGCTAAAATCCAGTCCTGGCATTTTTGGTTTCGTAAACACATATGATTTCGGGTTCCCTAGTTGTGCATATTTATCAACTAACGGCCCACCAGGGTAGGGTAGTCCGAGTATTTTCGCACTTTTATCAAACGCTTCGCCTACGGCATCATCGGTAGTTTCGCCAATAATTTCCATATCAAAAAAGCTTTTCACCTTTACAATCTGGGTATGGCCGCCACTAATTGTCATCGCCAAGAACGGAAATTCGGGTTTATCATAGCTTTCTTCATCAATAAAATGCGCTAAAATGTGCGCCTGCATGTGGTTAACCGCAATAAGCGGAATGCCTAATGCGAGTGAAAGCGACTTAGCAAACGAACTGCCCACAAGTAATGAACCCATAAGGCCCGGCCCCTGTGTAAAAGCAATAGCACTTAATTGATCTCTGGAGATCCCTGCTTTTTTAAGGGCAACATCTACCACAGGAACTATATTTTGCTGGTGCGCACGCGAGGCTAACTCTGGCACAACACCGCCATATTGCTCGTGTATTTGCTGCTGCGCAACAACATTACTAAGTACTTTACCGTTCTGCATTACCGCCGCGGCGGTATCATCGCACGAGCTTTCTATCGATAGTATATATACGGGCGTATCAGCCATAGTTTAAGGCATAGATTTTGAGTTATAAAAAAGGGTTAAAGGATATTTAACAAAGGTTAAAATTCCTACTTTTGCTACTTATTACAGTAGCCACCCCCAAAGCGCAAATTTAAAACAAATAGCAGTATCAAAAAATTTAAAAAAATAGTTGTTCGCACCATAGTAGGATTACTACTTTTTTTGCTGGTACTGGCCATTGCCTTATCGCTACCAATGGTACAAACCATGATAGCACATTATGGCACCAACTACATAAATAAAGATTTTGGCACAAATATAAAGGTAGACAAAGTTGCTGTAACAATTTTTGGCAGCGTTAAACTTAAGGGTATTGTTATTATGGATCACCATAACGATACGCTGATATCTGCTGATAGAGTCCAAACTAACATTTTAAGCTTTAGGGCGGTTACGCAAAGCAATCTGCAATTTGGTACGCTAAGGGCAGAACGGCTTAACTTTCATATGAAAACCTATAAAAATGAAAAGGTTTCTAACTTCGACACTTTTATAAAAAAATTTGATAGTGGAAAGCCCGGCAAGGGTAAGTTCAGGCTGCATGCCGATGATATTTTTGTAGCTAACGGAAGGTTTAGGCTTACTAATCAAAACGCGGTTACGGCACGGGTGCTCGACTTAAAAAAGATGAGTGGTAATGTTACCGATTTTTATTTAAAAGGATCGGATATTACGGCGCAGATTCAAAAACTCTCAATGCTGGATCATCGAGGACTGTTTATAGAAAACCTTAAGGCCGACTTTACCTATACCAAAACCAATATAAAGCTTATTAAAACCGAATTGGTTACGCCGCAATCTGCGCTTAAAGGCAATATAGTGCTTACCTACACCAAGGAGGATATGAAAGATTTTGTTAACCGTGTTAAGCTTAATTTTAAGGTAGACAGGGCTACAATTGCATCAAATGAACTGAATATTTTTTATAACGAATTTAGCAAAAATCAGAAGTTTTATTTATCTACAACTTTAAAAGGAACACTTAACAATTTTATATTGCAAGATCTTAAACTTCTGGATGATAAGCAATCTGAAATAATAGGCAGTATTAATTTTCAGCATTTGTTTGATAAGTCGGGTCCCGGTTTTTACATGAACGGTAATTTCGATAGGATTTCCTCTAACTATAAAAATCTTCGGGGCATTATGCCTCGCATATTAGGCAAAAGCTTACCGACTTTGCTTGAAAAATTTGGCAGAATAGATTTAGTAGGGCATGTTATGCTTACAAAAAAAGATCTGGATACAGAGTTATACATTATGAGCGAGCTGGGAGAAGCCGACGCTACTATATCTGTAAAAAACTTTAACCAACCTAACATTGCTGCTTACACAGGTGTTATCGATCTTCAAAACTTTAATATTGGAGCAGTTGCCCAGATGAAGACCTTGGGAAGAGCCACACTTCATTTAGATATTGATGGACGGGGTTTAAATAAAGAATCGCTAAACACAAATGTTGCCGGTGAAATTGAACAGCTGGCTTTTAATGGTTATAATTATAAAAAGATAACGATTGATGGCCTGTTTAAATGGCCTTACTTTAAAGGTAACGTAGATAGTAATGATCCTAACCTGCTAATGAGTTTTGACGGACTTGTGGATATGAGCAAGCGTAAAAAAACGTATGACTTTCATGCCCAGGTTGATTATGCCGATTTAGCGCTGCTAAAGATCATGAAAAAGGATACCTTATCTATTTTTAAGGGCGATTTAATGTTTAATGCTACCGGTAATACTATTAATGATATGGCGGGTAAACTGCAAATATCAAGACTATCTTACCAGAACAGCAGAGACAGTTATTACTTTGAAGATTTTGTGGTCGAGTCTACTTTTGATGAGAATCGTGAGCGCACTATTACCATGAACTCTACCGATATTTTAGAGGGAAAAGTGACCGGTATTTTCGATATTAACCAGTTGCCTAAAGTAGTTCAAAACGCGGTGGGAAGTTTGTATACAAACTATTCACCATTTAAAGTTAAAAAGGGGCAATACCTTAATTTTGACTTTACCATCTACAATAAGATCATCGGCATTTTAGTGCCCGACGTTGTAGTATCTGAAAATACTAGGCTTAGGGGGCGTATCAATGCTGATAAAGGAGAATTTATAATGGGCTTTAATTCGCCCAATATTGTTGCCTACAACAATACATTTGATAATATTAAAATCGATATCAACAATAAAAATCCGTTATACAATGCTTACGTTAGTATGGATAGTATGAGGGTAAAAAATTATAAAATATCTGATTTTAGCCTTCTTAACGTTACCCAGAACGATACCCTTTACCTTCGTACCGAGTTTAAAGGAGGTAATTTAGCGAAAGATAATTTTAATATGAACCTGTATCATACTATTGATGCTAAAAATAATTCGGTAGTAGGGTTTAAAAAATCAGAGATAAATTTTAAAAACTATTTATGGTTTATCAATGAGCAGGATACGCGCGATAATAATATTGTATTTAATAAAAAGCTTACTGATTTTAGTGTCGATAAAATCTCCATTTCGCATAACGACCAGAGAGTAGAGCTGTCGGGCGATTTAAAAGGAAAAGATTATAAAGATCTTAAGCTTTCTTTCAACGATGTCGAATTGGCGAAGATAACTCCAAGTATTGACAGCCTAAGCTTTGGAGGCAGATTGAACGGAGAAGTCAGCCTTAAGCAAAACCGTAACGAATTTCAGCCGGCATCTACTCTTACCATCGATTCACTTAGAATGAATAAATTTGTTTTGGGCGATATGAGTATGCAGGTTACCGGAGACAGATCGTTGCGTAGGTTTAATATTAACACCAGTATTACTAAAAACGATCAGCAAACCTTTTCCACAGTTGGTAATGTTGAGATAGTCGATAAACAAACTTTGTTATCGCTTGATGCTGTATTGTCTGATTTTGATATTGGTCCGCTGCAAATATTTTTAAAATCGGTTTTCCCGGAAATAAGGGGTAAGGCTTCAGGCCGTGCTGTTGTAGTGGGCAACGCTAAGAGTCCGGAGCTTGATGGGCGATTGTATATAAAAGGTGGTGGGTTAAAAGTGGGTTACCTAAATACCGACTTTAATTTTGAAGATAATGCCACAATAGATATAACAGAGAAGCTTCTGCTGTTTAGAAATATAGAACTTACCGATACCAAGTATAAAACGAAAGGCAGGCTTAATGGTAGCGTACAACATAAATTTTTCAGGGAATTTGGTTTAGATCTTTCATTAACGTCAGACAGGATATTGGTGCTTGACACGCAGGATTCTGACGATGCGTTATATTACGGTACAGCATTTATAAAAGGAACGGCACTTATAAAAGGGCCGGCATCGGGTCTATATATTGATGTAAATGCAACATCAGAAAAAGGTACTGATATTAAGATACCGATAAATAATAGCGGGGCTACAGGGATTAATAGCGCTACGTTTATTCATTTTTTAAGCCCTAAAGAAAAAGCTAACAAGGGTAAGGGTATTGCTATACAGGACACAAAAACCTATAAGGGGCTTGAGATGAACTTCGAGCTCGATATTACCCCAGATGCTAAACTCGAGGTTATTATCGATAAAAATACCGGGCACAGCCTTATGGCTACAGGTTATGGTACAATGTTGCTTAACATTAATACCATGGGTAAATTTAATATGTGGGGCGACTATTCTGTAGTTCAGGGGCTTTACAACTTCAAATATGGCGGACTATTCGATAAAAAGTTTACCGTTCGTAACGGGGGTACTATTGTTTGGGATGGCGACCCTACGCGGGCAAGGCTTAACCTGGAAGCTGTTTATAAAACGCAGGCTAATCCTTCCATATTACTTGAAACCGCTGCGTTTAGCCGTAACATTCAAACGGAAGTGGTAATAACCTTAAATGGTAATTTAACAGCACCAGAGCCTGACTTTATGATTAACTTCCCGGGGATAAGTTCAGTATTAAAGTCAGACTTAGAGTATAAGCTTAGCGATATGGATACCCGCCAAACGCAGGCGTTATCATTACTGGCAACCGGTAGCTTTATAAGCCCTACAAATGCGAATACTGCAGTTTATGGCAGTTTGTTTGAGCGTGCCGGTAGTTTATTTAACGACTTGTTTTCGGATGGTGACAGCAAGGTAAAAGTTGGTGTCAATTATACGCAGGCTGCGCGTAACCCGTATGTAGAGACCAATTCGCAATTAGGCTTAACACTGTCATCTCAAATTAACGACAGGATAAGTATTAATGGTGTAGTAGGTGTGCCTGTAAATGGGGTAAATGAGTCGGCCATTGTGGGTAATGTAGAGGTGCAGCTCCGTATTAACGAAGATGGTACACTAAAAGCAAGAGTATTTAATCGTGAAAATGACATTAACTTTTTAGGCGAAGGCATTGGTTATACACAGGGTGTTGGCTTAACCTATGAGGTAGATTTTGATACGGTTGATGAGCTTATAGAAAAGATATTTAAAAAGATTAAACCTGTAACTACTAATACTACTGGTACAGATATTCCCGACTCCGAGCTTTCTCCTGAATTTATAAAATTTGCGGAAGACCGGAATAAAAAGAAAGCGAATGTCGACGAAAAAGCGCCAGAGCGCATACCAGAAACGGATTAGTGTTATATAACTAGAGCCTGTTAATATCACGATGCGGGCATGATGATAATTACAAATTAATCAATGTTGCATTTCGTTTAAATCTGCAAAAATAGTACTGTAAAATTTTATTATATTAAAAAATCACGATGTTTTCCTGATGATAACTTTTGTTTTTCAATCATATCTAATATAAAAGGTAAAAAAACTTATTAACGAAAACGATTGAAAACTTGCAGAATTTATAATATAAGTAAAATTCAAATGTATTAATCATATTAAATTATTAATTTTACAATCAAATACAAAAAAATGTCAGTTAATATTAAAAAAATAGGTGTACTAACATCGGGTGGTGACTCTCCCGGAATGAATGCGGCAATTAGAGCTGTTGTACGCACCTGTGCTTTTCATAATATAGAATGCACGGGCATCTACAGGGGTTACCAGGGTATGATTGAAGGTGACTTTAAAGAAATGGGCCCGCGTAGCGTAAATAATATTATTAATAAAGGAGGCACAATATTAAAATCGGCGCGTTCTAAAGAGTTTATGACTCCGGAAGGCCGTAAGAAAGCTCACGAAAATTTGGTAAAAAATAATATCGATGCCCTTGTTGTAATAGGCGGTAATGGTAGTTTTACCGGTGGTTTATTATTTAATAAAGAATACGGATTTCCTGTAATAGGTATACCCGGTACTATTGATAACGATATTTTTGGTACAAGCTATACATTAGGTTACGATACAGCTTTAAATACAGTTGTAGAGGTTATAGATAAAATAAGGGATACTGCCAGTTCTCATAACAGGCTGTTTTTTGTAGAGGTTATGGGCCGCGATGCCGGCCATATTGCGCTTAACGCAGGTATTGGCGCCGGTGCGGAAGAAATTCTTATTCCTGAAGAGGATATGGGGCTTGAGAGGCTTTTAGATTCTTTAAAGAAAAGTAAGGCATCGGGCAAATCTTCAAGTATAGTTGTTATTGCCGAAGGTGATAAAATAGGAAAAAGCGCATTTGAGCTTAAGGACTATATGGATGAAAATCTTCCTGAATATGATGTTCGGGTATCAATACTTGGGCACATGCAGCGTGGCGGTTCGCCGTCATGTTTTGACAGGGTTTTAGCAAGCAGGCTGGGTGTAAAAGCAGTAGAAACTTTATTGGAGGGTAATTCTAACTATATGGTTGGGCTTATTAAAGATGAAGTTGTGCTTACTCCGTTAGAGCACGCAGTAAAAGGTAAATCACACGTTGATAAAGAGCTTATCAGGGTTTCAGATATAGTATCTATTTAGATCACCTGATAAATATATTAAACAAAAAACAATTAAAAAAAATGGCAACAGTTAAATTAGGTATAAACGGTTTCGGTAGGATTGGCCGTATCGTTTTCCGTGAAACTTACAACAGAGATAACGTTGAAGTAGTGGCTATTAACGACCTGCTTGATGTAGATCATTTAGCTTATTTATTAAAATATGATTCAGTTCATAGCCGTTTTGCTGGTGAGGTTGAAGTTAGAGATAACCAACTTTATGTAAATGGTAAACATATAAGGGTAACTGCAGAAAAAGACCCTAAAGGTCTTAAATGGGACGAAGTAGGTGTTGATGTAGTTGCAGAGTGTACAGGTTTCTTTACAACACTAGAAACTGCACAGGCACACATTGAAGGTGGTGCTAAAAAAGTAATCATTTCTGCTCCATCGGCTGATGCTCCAATGTTTGTTATGGGTGTTAACCATGATAAAGCAACGGCTGCTGATACTGTAGTTTCTAACGCATCATGTACTACAAACTGTCTTGCTCCGCTTGCAAAAGTTATCAATGATAACTTTGGTATCGTAGAAGGTTTAATGACAACTGTTCACGCTACAACATCTACACAAATGACTACTGACGGTCCTTCAAGAAAAGACTGGAGAGGCGGACGTGCAGCAAGTGTAAACATTATTCCATCATCTACAGGAGCTGCAAAAGCAGTAGGAAAAGTTATACCAGACCTTAACGGTAAATTAACAGGTATGTCTTTCCGTGTTCCTACAGTGGATGTATCTGTAGTAGACCTTACAGTTAAGGTTGCTAAAGAAACGTCTTATGAAGAAATCATGGCTGTTCTTAAAAAAGCATCTGAAAATGAGCTTAAAGGCATCCTTGGTTTTACTGAAGATGATGTAGTATCTCAGGATTTCGTTTCAGATTCAAGAACAAGTATCGTTGATGCTAAAGCTGGTATTGGTCTTAACTCTACCTTCTTTAAATTAGTATCTTGGTATGATAACGAGTATGGTTATTCTAGCAAGCTTATCGATCTTTCGGTGCACATCGCGTCTCTATAATTTATACCATCAATGTCCCGCTTTTATAAAAAGGCGGGACATTGTTTTTTTTTGAGCTTATTCAACCCAAAGTTAACTTATAGCTCCAATAATTAACCCAAATTTAATTCATAACAAACCCAAATTTAACCCATTTATGAAGCTATTAGTTGATAGTGGTGCAACCAAAGCAGACTGGATTGCTCTTGATAACGATGGTAACAGGTTGTTCACGTCGCAAACTCTTGGTCTTAGCCCGGAAGTAATTAATAAGGAAGAAGCCCTTGAGAGGCTGGAAGCCCGTTTTGATATATATAATAACAGGAAGGAAGTTACTCACCTTTTCTTCTATGGTGCCGGCTGTGGTACAGAAAGAATGAAAAAGTACATGACAGATGTATTTGTTGAGTTTTTTCCTAATGCAGAAGTTGTTGTAAAAGAAGACACCTATGCTGCTGCCTATGCCACGAACCCGACTAACTCTAAAAGCATTATCTGCATTTTAGGTACAGGATCTAACTGTAGTTATTTTGATGGTGAAGAGCTTGTGCAAAAAGTACAATCTCTTGGTTACATTGGTATGGATGACTGTAGTGGTAACCGTTTCGGGCGCGAACTTGTTCGTGCGTACTTTTTTAATAAAATGCCGGAACATCTTGCTACAAAATTTGCTGCAGAATACAATCTGGATGCAGATGTTATTAAGCATAACCTTTACAAAGAGCCTAACCCAAATGCTTATCTTGCTACTTTTGCTAAATTTTTAATTCAGCATAAAGATGAGCCTTTCTTTAAAGAAATCATTGTTAAGCAAATGCAGGTATTTGTAGACAATTATATTACTCAATACGACAATGCCCGCGAAGTACCTGTGCATTTTGTAGGATCGATTGCGTTTTACCTTAAGGCAGAGCTTGCTGAAGTGTTAGGAGCTAACGGCCTAAAATTGGGCAATGTTTTAAGAAGGCCTATTGACGGTTTAATTGAGTACCACAAACTAAACTAATAACGCACTCATGGAAATTGCGATTATTGCCCACGATGGGATGAAAGCCGAAATGGTTAAGTTTTTAGTTAAGCATAAACAAATGCTTATTAAAGAAGGTGTAACTCTTATTGCTACCGGCACAACCGGCGGCAGGGCAGAGGAAGCCGGACTTACCGTTTTAAAAATGCTTTCGGGCCCTTTAGGTGGCGATGCGCAAATTGCTGGCCGGGTGGCTGAAGGTAAAACAGCAATGGTTTTATTTTTTAAAGACCCATTATCAAGCCACGCCCATGATGCTGATATAAATATGCTAATACGGGTTTGTGACGTTCACAATGTGCCACTCGCTACAAACCCGGCATCGGCAGAATTGTTTTTGCAGGCTATAGCACTGCTACCATAGATATTTCTACGTTAACGTTTTTAGGCAGTTTTGCCACCTGAACCGTTTCTCTCGCAGGGGCGGTTTCTGTTTTAAAGTAACTACCATAAACAGTGTTTATGCGTGCAAAATCATCCATATTTGTAATAAATATCGTTGATTTTACTACGTTTTCAAAATTCATTCCGGCAGCTTCTAAAACAGCTTTCATGTTTTCCATCACTTGAGTTGTTTCCGCTTCGATATCGCTATTTACAAGTTCGCCTGTAATTGGGTGCAACGGTATTTGTCCTGAAGTATACAAAGTATTGTTTATTAGTACTGCCTGGCTGTATGGGCCAATAGGCGCGGGTGCCTTATCTGTAAAAATTATTTTTTTCATGATATATTGGGTTGAAATTTATTATGCAGCACAAGCATTTTTATAAAGACGTCAATGATATATTTGTTGCATCACAGTTCGAGCCGATGCTATATAAGACTAGTTACCTACTGTCTGATCCGGTACCTGGCGTTTATCCCACTTGATATCGCTTAATACTGATGATTTGATACCGATAAAAAAGCTCCAGTAGCGACTATCGCCCATTGGTACCCAGTTAAAATCCATCCTCCAGCTTAATAAATCGCGCTCAAAACGTAATTGGGTAAAAGTAACCCCTTTTTGCACAAAGTCGTAACCCGATGAAAATCCCATTTTCCATCTTGGGGTAATATCTAAGTTACCCGATACCATTACAGAGTTGGCCGATAATTCCTTTTGCCTGTTATTATTGTTATAAGTAACAGAATAGGCGATGCGTAAATCCCAAGGCAGCTCTGCATTAAAAAATTTGCCTTTATTTTTATCAGGTTTCTTGGTGGTTGTGTCATCTTCTTCGTCAAACATACTTACACGGCTATCATTCATATCTGTAGCACGGCCGAAAAGATCATCGGTACGCCCGCCGTTTTTAGCAGTCTGGCTGTCGGCGTTTTTATCAGCATCACCATCAGTACTTGCAATGGAGTAATTCAGTGTTAAGTTGGCACTCGTAAGCCTAAAAAGACTACCACCATTATCTATGTTATAAGTATTAATTCGTTGTCCTGAATTATCAATAGCGTACGGATCCATCGTTGCGCCAAAGTTAATGTTCATTTTATCTTTAAAAAGATTTGTACCTGCCGAAACACGTAAAGGTGACCACGCAAGCGAGTCGGCTGCCAGGTTGTAGTTGGTAGTTAAGTTAAGGTTGTTAAGCAGCATAACCTTTTTTGCTTCCGTTGCTTTTTCATCATCATTTCGCACTTTAGCTTCGAAAGTATTGTTTACGGCAATACCAATACTACTTGAAAACGTATTACCTGGAGCACTAAATAATCCGGTATCAAAACGCGAATATTCCGCATATTTGGTGCCGGTAGCATCTAACTGGTATGTATCGTAATATTGTTCGAAACTAGGAGAATAGTTATATGAAACTGCCGGCCGCATTACGTGCCTTATGGCTTGAATTTTCTTGTCTTCACCAAAGTTGAATGTACCGTAGATATTTGTACCTACGCTAGATGAAAAATTGTAAGTTCTAAAGGCGTCAAAGCCTTTAACATCTGTAGTAACTACTTTATTAGTGGTAGGATCATAAGCCCTATCTATAGTATTCATAACCCAGGCTTCATTGTAATTGGCACTGGTAGATACACTAAAATATTTAAATACTTTAAAGTTGGTGCTTAAAGGTATAGAGTGTTGCATTCCTGAGCGTGCATCACGAAACATCTGTGGTTTAAAGAATAGCGAATCGAACGTTCTAATCCTGTTTTCACCACGAAGGTTATATTGAATATTCAGGTTTTTTATAAAACCCTTTTTAGTTTCCTCGTTTTTGGCAAATAAATAAACCCTGTCTACACTTGCCTGTAAAGTAGGCAACGTCATTAATATTTCCTCTGTATTTGTATTTTGGCTGTGTGTTGCGCTAAGCGATAAATTTACCTGCGGTACACTTTGAAATGTTTTTGAGTACGACACAGATGATTGCATAGTATTATTTAACCTTGCACTCACGTTTGCAGTATTTTGCGATTGCCTGAAATATTTACTGGATCCAAGATTAACGGTTGCCGAAAATCTGGAGTTTGGGTTAGCTTTAGCATCCTGGCTGTGTGACCATTGGATGTTATAGTTTTTGTACCGAAGGTAATCCGGAAGGCCGCGTTCACTTGTAATTAAGTTTTCGTACCTTATATTCACATTGCCATTAAAGCTGTAGCGCTTCGCGTAGCTGGAGGCAAACCGAAGGCCATAACTACCGTTAGTATAATAGTCGCCTGTAACTGCAAGATCGTAATTGTCGCTAAGGGCAAAATAATAACCTATATTTTGTAAGTAGTAGCCACGGTCGTTACTATCACCATAACTCGGAATAAGAATGCCCGATTCTGCTTTTGTACTCATCGGGAAAAAAGCGAAAGGCAGTCCCAGCGGTGTAGGCACATTGGCGATAACCATATGAGTTGTTCCTACAACTACTTTTTTGCCCGGTACAAGCTTTAGCCTGTCTGTTTCAAAATAATATTCCGGATTTTCAATGTCTTTAGAAGTGGTAAAGCGGGCAGTTTTCATAAACACTACTGAGTCATTCTCTCGCTTAGTAATTTCAGCTTTAATCCTAAATTCACCCTGGTCAGAACGTGAATTCCAAACTCGTGCTTTTTTTGTCTTCGTATTAAAATGTATCGAGTCTGCCTCAACAACATTGGTACCCTGTTTAAAGTATGGGTATTGCGTATACTTTCCTAAAGAGTCTTTTATGCGGCCGGCATGAACTTCGTCTTTCTCATAGTCCATTGTAATAATACCGGCCTTAAGCTCTATATCCTTATAATACAGTTCGGCTTTATTATATAGTGTAAGTTGCTTTTTGCGCTGGTCGAGCTTTTCGTAATCCTGAGCCGATCGTTTTACAATAGCATCTAGCCCTGTTTTTTTCTTTTTCACCGAGTCCTGAGGACTTAAAACATCGGCAACCTGGGTACTGTCTATGGCAATAGTATCAGTTACCGTAGGTTTAAGGTTCTGTTGATTATCCGCAGGTTTCTTTTTTACGGCAGTAGGAACTGCCTTTTTGCGGGGTATTTCCTGTGCATGGATATCTGTAGTCCACGCTGTTAGGAAAAATGCTAGTAAAACGATATGAAATAAGTTTGTACGCAAAGGTTTTAATACTATTTTTGTAACAGTGTGGCTTATTTTTTTGAGTGTCAAACTTACAATATTTTTATTAAACTAACCACTAAATGTAATTATAACGCTACCAATATAATAACCAGATTACAATGAGAGGGAACACAAAAACTAAACTGCTTTTTTTACTTTTTATTATAGGTTGCGGCACAACTTTTGGCCAGGGTAACCCAAAATTTAAAGTTGTTCTTGACGCCGGTCACGGAGGTAAAGATTATGGTGCCATTTACCATGGGTTTATCGAAAAAAACATCGCGCTAAATGTAGCTCTTAAGGTAGGCAGGCTTTTGGAACAGGATAATGCTGTAGATGTAATTTTTACACGTAAAACAGATGTTTTTATTGAGCTTACCGAAAGGCCAAACATTGCCAACCGTGCCGATGCTAACATATTTGTGTCGATACACTGTAACGGTGAACCATCTAAAAATGCATTTGGCACGGAGACGTTTGTTATAGGTCCCACAAAAAACTCATCTAACTTAGAGGTTGCCAAAACAGAGAATAATGTAATTACGCTTGAAAAAGATTATAAACTAAAGTACGGAGGATTTGACCCTAAGTCGCCGGAGAGTATCATTGGCATAGGTATACAGCAGGAAGCTAACATTAGCCGAAGCATAGATTTGGCCAGTAAAGTTCAGGACGGTTTTACAAATACTTTAAAAAGAAAAAACCGCAGCGTTAAGCAGGCTCCGTTTTGGGTGTTGCACAGAACTGCAATGCCGAGCATACTTATTGAACTTGGTTTTATATCCTATCAGCAGGAAGGTGCTTACTTAAATTCTGACGAAGGTCAGGACGATATGGCAAAATCTATCGCTAAAGCAATTTTAAGTTATAAAAAGGAATTTTTTGTAGATGGTGAAGATGATTTTAAAGAAAATAGCACTCCTATAAAAACTGTTCCTAAAGAAGATGTGGAAGAGCCTAGACCAACAGCATCGACCAAAGCATTACCAACGCCTAAACCTGTAGTTATAGCGAAAGACAAGGATGATAAAAATGACGATAAGCCTGTCTCTAAAGGAGTCGTATTTAAAGTGCAAATATCTGCAAGCGGTAAATCGTTAGATCTTACTCCGGCTAACTTTAAAGGTTTGAGTAATATATCTAAAGATGATAGTGCTGCTGTAATTAAATACTTTTACGGATCTACATCGGATTACGCTAAAGCAAAAGGTGAACTTTTATCTGAAGCAAAAGCAAAAGGATATACCTCTGCTTTTGTTGTAGCATTTAAAGATGGTAAGAAGGTTACTGTACAGGAGGCTTTAAAATAACAGTATGAATAGCGGCGCATTGTGCCATAATAATTATGATCTTTAAATTGAGTCGAATTACAGTATTTGCCTTCCTCATACTTTTTAGTATAGTAGGTTTAGCGCAAAATAAAAAGTTTAAAGTAGTAATCGATGCCGGTCACGGAGGTAAGGATGCCGGGACTATTCACAACGGCTATAAAGAAAAAGATATAGTACTAAAAGTTGCCCAAAAAATAGGTCAGATACTTCTTAACGAAGGTTATAATGTAGTATATACCCGAAACACTGATAAGTTTATTGAGCTACGGGAGCGCGCTAATATTGCAAACAGGGCAGGGGCTAATCTTTTTATATCGATACACTGTAATGGTGTTAACAATAAAACACCTCACGGTACAGAGACATTTGTAATGGGGCTATCAAGAAGCGGCACCAACCTTGAAATTGCTCGTAAAGAGAATAGCGTTATTACTCTTGAAAAAGATTATAAGGTTAAGTACAAAGGCTTTAATCCTAATTCGCCGGCAACATCTATTGGTATTAGCCTTGCTCAGGAGGAGTCGCGCAAGCAAAGTATTTTACTTGCAGATAAAATTCATAAAGGGTTTAAAGGCGGACTTAAGCGATATGACCGCGGTGTAAAGCAAATACCGCTATGGGTATTAGATGCTACCGTTATGCCCGGGGCACTCATAGAGCTGGGATTTTTATCTAATCCTACCGAGGGCAAATACCTAAACTCTACTGCCGGACAGAATGCAATGGCTAAGTCTATTGCAAATGCAATTATTAGTTATAAAAAGCAGTCGTATGGTAATTTTACAGGTGGTCAGCAGAATACAACTGCAGAAGCCGCTGCACAAAAATCAATTACAGCTAAACCCAAAGCTAAAAATTCCAATATACAATCTGTTGGTAGTGCCGGTAAAAAAGGGGTAGTGTTTAAGGTGCAGATTGCCACGAGTAAAAAGGTATTAGCCACTACGCCATCTAATTTTAAAAGGCTTGAAAATATTTCTAGGATAAAGCGAGGATCGTACATACGCTATTACTATGGCGAAACCTCAGATTATGATAAAGCTAAAAAGCTAATGATTCAGGCGAAGGAGAAAGGATATGCCTCTGCTTTTATCGTTGCTTTTAAGGGTGATAAAATTATTACAATCAAGGAAGCTTTAGAATAATATTCACATATTAGTAATTATTTTATCCTACATTTGTTAAAAAATAAACGGTTTTGAAAGTATCTAAAGAAGCAAAAACGGCAATATTAGTTATAGGTGCCATATTAGTATTTATCTGGGGTTATAGCTATTTAAAGGGTAGAGACCTGTTCGATTCCTATAAAACGTATTATGTAATTTATAAAGATGTTGAAGGTTTATCGCCATCAGCGCCTGTTACATTAAATGGCCTTGTAGTAGGTAAGGTTAATGCCATTACATTTAGAGATACTATTGAGGGAAGCCTTTTGGTAGAGCTTCAGGTTAAAACAGATTTCCCTATATCTAAAACCAGTTTTGCTACATTATATGAACCTGGTTTAGGTTTATCAGGTAAGCAAATTGCAATTATACCGGATACCAAAAATCACGTAGATGCCGAGAGTGGCGACTATTTACAAACCGGACTTAAACCCGGTATGCTATCTGTTGTAGGTGAAAAGTTATCGCCATTACAAAATAAAGTTGAAGCTACGGTAGTAACAGCAGATAGTTTGCTGCATAGCCTTCACAATGTTTTTGATGTAAGAACACAGCAAAACCTTCGCACTGCCATTGCAGAAATGAGCGCTACAATGAAGGAGTTTAATAGTGCGGCACATTCGCTAAACGGAACGATTGCCGGTAACCGCAGTAATATTGATGCTACTATGACGAACCTGAACCGCACGAGTAAGAACTTTGCGGCGCTTTCAGATTCGCTTAACAAAGCTAATTTAGGCGAAGCGGTTAGAAAGCTTGAAAATTCATTAGCCAATGTGGACAAAATAGTGAATGATGTACAGTCGGGTAAAGGGTCGTTAGGTAAATTACTTAAGGATGAAGCTATGTACAAAAATCTTACGGATGCTTCAAACGAGTTAAAGCAATTACTTGCCGACGTTAAAAGTAATCCGAAACGTTATGTACATTTCTCTGTATTTGGTAAAAAGGGTACACCTTATGTAGAACCTAAAGAGGATAGGGAGAAAGATAGCGAAAAAAATAAAGACGAAGTTAAGCAGCCGTAAAGGCAGAGGTGATATTACCTTTACTATATGAGTTATATCGATAATATTCTGTTTGTTATTTTACTTGCAATTGGCTTTGGCTATTTCGCATTTAATATAAAAAAACTGGTTCGCAATATAAAGCTCGGCAGGGATATAAACCGGTTTGATACTCCATCGGCCCGTTGGAAAAACATGGCCATGATTGCTCTTGGGCAGTCTAAAATGGTGAGGCGCCCTGTTTCAGGTTTTCTCCATATTGTAGTCTATGCAGGCTTTGTTATTATAAATATAGAACTCCTGGAAATTATTATCGATGGTATTTTTGGTACCCATCGTGTTTTCTCTTTCATGGGCGGGTTCTATAGTTTTTTAATTGGCTTTTTCGAAATTCTTGCGTTAGGCGTTATAGTTGCTGTAGTAATTTTCTGGATACGCCGTAATGTTATAAAACTCTGGCGTTTTGCTCATGGCGACCTTAAGGGCTGGCCAAAAAATGATGCCAATATCATTTTATATTTTGAAACGGTACTTATGGTATTGTTCCTTACTATGAATGGTGCCGATCATTACCTGCAAACTCAAAATTATTCTCATTTTATACAAGCGGGGTCATATCCTGTCTCGGGATTTTTATCCGGATTGTTCAGCGCAATGTCTTTAGAAACTGTAGAAATTATAGAGCGTGTAGCTTGGTGGCTGCATATTACGGGTATTCTTGCATTTATGAATTACCTTTACTTCTCTAAACATTTACACATACTACTTGCCTTTCCTAATACCTATTTTGCAAGGCTCGATCCTAAAGGGAAATTTGAAAACCTGGAATCGGTTACTGAAGAAGTAAAACTGATGATGGATCCTAATGCCGATCCGTTTGCTGCACAACCGGCTCCTGCCGAAGGGGAGTTGCCGTCTAAATTTGGTGCAAGCGATGTTCATGATTTAAACTGGGTGCAATTGCTTAATGCATATACGTGCACCGAATGTGGCCGTTGTACATCTGCCTGCCCGGCAAATATTACCGGGAAAAAGCTTTCTCCAAGGAAAATTATGATGGATACCCGCGACAGGCTTGAAGAGGTGGGTAGAAATATTGATAAAAATAAAGGCACATTTGTTGATGATGGTAAAGCATTATTACACGATTATATAACCCCCGAGGAGTTATGGGCTTGCACTACCTGTAATGGTTGTGTTGAGGCCTGCCCGGTTAACATAGATCCGCTTTCTATTATTATGGATATGCGACGCTATTTAGTAATGGAGCAGAGTGCAGCGCCAACCGAGTTGAACGGTATGATGGCTAATATTGAAAACAATGGTGCGCCATGGCAGTATAGCCAGATGGACAGGCTAAACTGGAAAGAAGAATTATAATTATGACAGGCAGTATGAAAAATGAGGATATTGAAAAAAATCTTCAGCCAATATCTGAGAACGGTGAGCAATTAAGCCCTATCTTACCAGAGGGTGTAAAAAATTACCTAATTGATATCGACGGTACAATTTGCGACGACATACCTAACGAGCAGCCCGAGCGTATGGTTACCGCAGCCGTTTATCCGGATGCGCTTGAAACGCTTAATGGCTGGTTTGATGAAGGTCATATAATATTCTTTTTTACATCACGTACCGAGGCACATAGAGAGATTACGGAAACGTGGCTTAAAGAACATGGTTTTAAATATCATGGCATGCTTATGGGCAAACCCCGCGGTGGCAACTACCACTGGATAGATAACCATTTGGTGAAAGCCACACGCTACAGAGGCAAGTTTACAAATTTAGTTGAGAAAGAAGTTACTATACAGGTGTTTGACGATGGTAAGCACGATGAAGACTAATATATGGAAAGTATAACAGTACCTACAATGGCCGACATGATGGCTACGGGGCAGCAACCGGAAGTATTATTCTGGGTAGGTTGCTCGGGTAGTTTTGATGACAGGGCAAAAAAAATAACTAAGGCATTTGTAAAAATATTACATAGTGCAAAGGTTCCTTTTGCCGTATTAGGAACGGAAGAAAGTTGTACAGGCGATCCTGCAAAAAGGGCTGGTAACGAGTTTTTGTTTCAGATGCAGGCAATGGCCAATATTGAGGTGCTTAATGCATATGATGTTAAGAAGATTGTTACTGCGTGTCCGCACTGCTTTAATACCATCAAAAACGAATATCCGGGTCTTGGTGGTAGCTATGAGGTAGTTCACCATACTCAATTTTTAAAATCATTGCTTGATGATGGTCGACTTACTATTGAAGGTGGAAATTTTAAAGGGAAAAAAATCACTTTTCATGACCCTTGCTACTTAGGCAGGGCAAACAATATATATGAAGCTCCGCGCGATCTAATTGAAAAATTGGACGCAGAATTAGTGGAGATGAAGCGCTCTAAACGCAATGGTCTTTGCTGTGGCGCTGGTGGAGCACAAATGTTTAAAGAACCTGAAAAAGGTGATAAAGATGTAAATGTGGAAAGGACAGAAGATGCCCTTGAAACACAACCTGAAATTATTGCGGCTGGTTGCCCGTTTTGCAATACAATGCTTACTGATGGTATAAAAGCCAAAAATAGGGAGCACGATGTTAAAGTGATGGATGTGGCAGAATTAATCGCCAATGCTAAGGATTTATAAGACAAGAAAACTATGTATGTTCCGTTTGATACATTACCGGAGGAATCTAAGATTTGGATTTACCAATCTAACAGAAAATTCTCTGACGAGGAAATAACTGAGATAGAAGCATTGCTTCAAAATTTTGTTGAGAACTGGGCCGCACACGGCACTGGTTTAGAAGCATCGTTTATTACAAAATATAACAGGTTTATTATTTTAGCTGTTAACCAGGATGGGCAATCTGCTACCGGATGCTCTATAGATGCGTCTGTGCATTTTATACAGCAACTTGAGCAAAAGTATAATGTAGAGCTTTTAGATAAAATGAATGTTACCTTTAAACAGGGCGAATTTATTACGCACAAGCCACTTATCGAATTTAAAAAACTTGCAAAAGATAAATCTGTTTCTGCAAATACTATTGTATTTAATAATTTGGTTAATACAGTTGGCGAATGGCAGGATTTTTGGGAAGTACCTGCTAGTGAAAGTTGGCACAGCCGGTTTTTTTAGGCATTGCTCCCGGACTAAAAAAGTTAAAGATCATCATTATGAATAATAATGATGATTTATTATTTAAATACTTACTATTATTTAATGAGGTTTTATAGCATTATATTTTTACTTTTCCTGCAGGTTGTCGCAGCACAGGAGGTAAAAACTTTTAACGATTACAAATCGCCTGCCGAAAAAAAATGGGCGGACAGCGTGTTCAGCAGCCTTTCATTTGATGAAAAAGTGGGGCAGTTGTTTATGGTCGCTGCCTATTCTAACAAGGATAATGATCATGTAAAAAGTGTTGAGAAGCTGGTAACAGATCATAAAATTGGGGGCGTAATATTTTTTCAGGGTGGCCCCGCCCGTCAGGCTAAACTAACTAATCGTTATCAGGCAAAAGCTAATATTCCTTTATTTGTTGGTATTGATGCCGAGTGGGGATTAAGCATGAGGCTTGATTCTACTTATCGTTATCCGTGGAATATGACGCTTGGTGCGGTTCAGGATCTGTCGCTAATTGAAAAGATGGGACACCAGATGGCACAACAGGCAAGGCGAATTGGGATTCATTTTAATTTTGCGCCGGTAGTGGATATTAACACCAATCCAAACAATCCGATTATTGGTAATCGCTCTTTTGGTGAAGATAAATATAACGTTACAAATAGGGCTTCGGCTTTAACCAGGGGTATACAGGGCGGAGGAATATACGCAACGGGTAAACATTTTCCTGGTCATGGTGATACGGGCAGCGATTCGCATTATGCCTTACCCTATTTAGCTTACGATAAGCAACGATTGCAGGATGTAGAAATGTATCCATACAAGCGGTTATTTAATGAGGGGCTTGCAAGTATAATGGTTGCTCACCTTAATGTGCCATCGCTGGAACCTACGCCAAGCTTGCCTACATCTTTATCATACAACGTGGTTACAAATTTAGCCCATTTGTTCCTGCACTAAATTTGTAACCACGTTGCTTGCCTACATCTTTATCATACAACGTGGTTACAAATTTAGTGCAGGAACAAATGGGCTTTAATGGCCTTATTTTTACAGATGCTTTAAATATGAAGGGCGCAAGTGGTTATATGCAACCTGGCGATATAGACTTGGAAGCTTTTCTGGCCGGTAATGATGTATTGCTTTTCGCAGAAAATGTTCCGTTAGCAATTGAAAAGTTCAGAAAAGCTTACGATGATGGAGTGCTGACAGCAGAAAGACTGGAATTTTCGGTTAAAAAAATACTAGCTTACAAGTTCAGGATTGGTTTGCACGATTACAAGCCTATCAATTTGGCGAATATATATTCTGATTTAAATGCGCACGATTATGACGATCTTAATTATCAGTTATATGAAAATGCAGAAACGGTACTTAAAAATGATAATGAAGTCTTACCGTTAAAAGAAATTGAAAACGAAAGAATTGCCTATGTCAAGTTAGGTGATGACGATGGTAGCCCATACCTGAATATGTTACAAAAGTATGCGCAGGTTACAGAGGTAAAACAGGATACGCTAAAAGTTTTGATGGATAACTTAAAGGATTATACTACGGTTATTGTAGGTTACCATAAGGCTGATGGCGCTTGGAAAAAACATGATTTTACAACTAAAGAATTACAATGGCTAGATACCATCGCTAAAAATAAAAAGGTAATTCTTACAGTTTTTGCTAAGCCTTATGTACTTAACAACATAAAAAATTTCGCAAATATTAAAAGCGTATTATTAGCGTATCAGAACAATGAAATTGCGCAAACTGTTGCTGCTGAAATTGTTTTTGGCGCGATAGGTTCTAGGGGTAAAACTCCAGTCTCGATAGGTAAAACCTTTAAAGTTAACGACGGCATTTTAACACAGCCTATTGACAGGCTTGGTTTTACTACTCCGGAAAATGTTGCGATGAATTCGGTTATCCTTAACAATATTGATAAGATCGCCCAACGTGCCATAAGCCAGAAAATGACACCCGGAATTCAGGTATTGGTTGCCCGAAAAGGTAAAGTTATTTACCAAAAATCGTTTGGGTCGCATACATATGAACCAAATGATGTAAAAGTAAAAAATACAGATATTTACGATGTAGCTTCGCTTACAAAAATGCTTTCTACGTTGCCTAACGTAATGCAGCTGTACGATAAAGGACAGCTTAAGCTGGAAGACAAACTTGGAGACATGCTTCCGGAATTTGGAAAGAACGATAAGAAAAATATCATTGTAAAAGATATGTTATTGCACCAGTCGCGCTTTCAGGCTTGGTTGCCTTTTTATCAGGAGACTTTAGATAGTACAAAACATCCGGACTCATTGTACTACCGCAATATGCAAAGTGTAGAGTTTCCGCATCAGGTTGCTAATAATCTCTTTTTACGAAAAGATTACCCGGGTATTATGATTGACAAAATTGCGAACAGTAAATTATTGCCTAAAAAAGAATACAAATACAGCGACTTTAATTTTATACTTCTTAAAGAAATTTTAGAAAAAAAGACAGGAAAAACTATCGATGTATTAAGCGATTCGTCTTTTTATAAACCTTTAGGGGCTAATAATACAACTTACAATCCGTTACATAAATTTGATATGGCAGTTATTCCGCCTACAGAGGTTGATAATTATTTTAGATATCAGGTGGTACAAGGCTATGTTCATGACATGGCTGCCGCTATGCAGGACGGCGTTGCCGGCCACGCGGGTTTGTTTAGTAACAGTTTAGATGTCGCTAAAATTATGCAGATGTATTTGCAAAAAGGCACTTATGGCAGTAAACAATACTTCTCGGCAAAAACTTTTGATACTTTTAATACCTGCTATAATTGTAAGGAGGGAAACCGCCGCGGTTTAGGATTTGATAAACCACAAATTGAAAAATCGGGGCCTACCTGCGGGTGCGTATCTAAATCCAGTTTTGGCCATACAGGCTTTACCGGTACAATGGCTTGGGCCGATCCGGAGACAGAAATAGTGTATGTGTTCTTGTCTAACAGAACATATCCTGAAGCTGGAGAGAATACTCTATCTAAAGAAAATATAAGGGAAGACATCCAAAAGGTTATACAGGATGCCATTATTAAATAGCTGGTAATTTGGAAAATAAAAAATGCATTGATTTTAATCAATGCATTTTTTATTGGCTATATTTTTTTGATTAGTGCTCTCGCTGCTGTCTGTACCGGATCCCAAACAGGGGAGAATGGCGGGGCATACGATAAATCGAGGTCTATTATATTTTGTAGTGTAAGATTATGTGTAACTGCAGTAGCTAATACATCGATACGTTTTGCGGCGTCTTCTTCGCCAATAATCTGACCGCCCACTAAACGGCCGCTATTTTTTTCAGCTATTAATTTTACTGTTATCTTTTTCGCACCCGGATAATAATCTGCCCTTGTTTTACTGTCTATTGTGGCTGTAACGTATTCAATTTTCAATTCTTTCAATTCTTTTTCGTTTAGGCCGGTTCGCGCAACTTCATATTTGCAAACTTTGCAAACTGCGGTACCTACGGCTCCGGGAAACGTTGCCTTTTCACCCGCAATATTACTGCCTGCCACAAGGCCTGTTTTATTAGCAACAGTACCTAAGGCAATATACATATGCTGTTTGCTTACCAGGTTAAGAGTTTCTGTACAATCACCAGCAGCCCAGACATCTTCAACATTAGTTTGCATATAGGCATCTACCTTGATAGCCCCCTTAACACCCAGTTCAATTTGAGAGTCTTTAAGGAATTGACTATTTGGTGAAGAGCCCATCCCGAAAACTACAATATCAGTTTCTATAGTTCTTTTATCGGTGACTACCGCTGTAACCTTCCCTTCATCATCGCAAATAAAACTTTGTAAAGATTCACTACGGTAAAGCGTTATACCTAAATCAATAATAGCTTCAGATACAATAACCCCAATATCCGGGTCGAGCGTGTTCATTACCTGTTCACTTCGGTTTACCAGCGACACCTTTAAACCACGAATTAGCAGCGCTTCTGCCATTTCCAGGCCAATGTATCCGCCACCAACTATCACGGCTATTTTAGGCTTATTGTCCCGTATATAGTTTTGAATTTTGATTCCGCTTTTAAGCGTGGAGACGCCAAAAACGTTAATGGCATTATGCCCTTTTATATCTCCCGGGCAGTATGGTTTACCACCGGTAGCAATTAGTAGCTGACCGTATTCCTGCCAAAATTCAATTTTTTTCTCCTTATCTAAAACTTTAATCCTTCTATTATCGGTATCAACTTCGAGTACTAGGTGCATGGTTCGGACGTCTATATTATATTCTGTGCGAAATTCTTCCGGGCTGCGACGTATAAGCTCATCAGACGATTCGATTATTTGCGAAATATAATATGGTATACCACAAGCTGAGTAAGATGTATAATGGGATTTCTCAAAAACAATAATTTTTCGTTCAGGTTGTTTACGACGCACTTTTGAAGCAGCCGACATTCCCGCTGCGTCTCCGCCTATAATTACCAGTAAGCTATTTTCCATGTCTAGTTAGAATCGTATTTTTTTATTCGTTTTTGTACGGATCGTGCCGTAACGCCGTGAATTAGTACAGAGAAAAATATTGTTGCCGTAGTTATGGCTACTAATTTTTCAGCGTCTATAAAGGTTGCTGCCGTAAGTGCATAAGCCAGGTAGTATAGAGAGCCAATGCCGCGCATACCGTAAAACGAAAGTACAAATTTTTGGAATGGGTTTAACCCACTTTTAACTAGCGAGATGTAGCCTGCAAGCGGGCGCACGACTAATACCATAAGTAATGCGACCATTAGAATCTTCCCGTCGAATAAAATTTGGTAATGCAATCCTATAAAAAAGCCAATTGTAATAAATATCACCGCAACTGCAAAGCTTTCAAGCTCTTCATTAAAATCATGAAGATCGATCATATGATGTAGGTGTTTTTCATAATTACTAAACATACAGGCAGCAAAAAATGCTGCGATAAACCCATAGCCACCAAAAAATTCGGTTATTGTATAGGGTAGCGCTATTAAAGCTAATGATAGTATACCACGGCTTATTCGGCTTAAAGTATCGTCTTTTTCACTCAACGAAAAGACAATTTTGTATAGCACCCATCCAATTAGTAATCCTACTATAACACCTACAGCTATTTTTATTACAAATTCATGTAAAAACCATTCGCCAACCCAATCTCTATAATCAAGCCCCTGCATGGCTGCATAAATAGCAAAATAAGTAAAGGGGAATGCAAGGCCATCATTAATTCCAGCCTCCGCCGTAAGACCTAGCTTGGTTTTAGAAGTATCTTCCTCTCCTGGCTCTGATGTTTGCAGTTCCGATGCAAGTACAGGATCTGTAGGCGAGATTAATGCGCCAAAAAGCATAGCCGTTGCGGGCGCGAAACCTAGTATCCACCAGCCTAAAAATGTTGCGGCTACTATAGTTAGTGGCATAGCTATAGCCAGAAGCCTAACAGCATTTTTCCATGTATTCCATTTAAACGGTTCTTTAATCCGTAGGCCCGTGTTAACTAAAGCTATAATTACCACAAATTCAGTTATGTGTTGAATTTCTTTTAGGTGCTCCATAGGATCTACGTGGCATTCTTGACAAATAAAAAATCCTGCTGCTCCGATTAACAGGTAGATTATCGGTGCCGATACATATTTTTTTCTTAGCAATGTAGGCACAATTGCAGCAAGCATTGCTACTAACCCGCCAATTAAAAGGAGCAGTGTGTAAGGTTCGAGTTCGAAATAGCCGTGTTCCATAATTTGTAAATAAAAAAGCCAAAACACAATGTTTTGGCTAAGTAGTTAAAAGATATTTATTGGTTTAGCCCAAAATGTGCTGACCTAATATTTGATACACTTCGTTTATGTTATTGTCTTTGCCAAAATGTTTCTTAATAGGTAATGCTTCGCCGCGTACCCATATTTTAAGCTCAGCATCAAGGTCTAATATACCGGCACTTTCTTTACTAAATTTGATAATGCTTGCATATGGTATAGACATGTAATCAACCTTAGACCCTGTAATTCCTTGTTTATCAACAAGTATAAGCCTCTTATTAGTAAATACAAACATATCGCGTATAAGCTTAAAAGCTTTTTCAATATGTTCGCCATTAACAAGAATTGGCTTGTACTCTTCAGTAATTTTTTCAACTGACACTTCAGATGCGTGCCCCAAAATGGCATTAAATAGTCCCATAATTTTAGATTGGTTATTAAAAGTAATACGTTATTTTTTGTGGTCGAAATTTACGCTTTATTTTTAAGTCTATTTTATGATTTGCAGTACAATATCTGCTCAACTTTAGTTAATTTGACACGTAATAATAGTCAGGAATTATCATAATTTTCCGTATTTTCACTCCCTAAAATTTTTATATGCTGATCAAAGTTTTCGGGAGCGCCGTGTTTGGGGTAGAGGCCACTACCATTACTGTTGAAGTTAATATTGATAAAGGCGTAGGCTACCATCTTGTTGGGTTACCCGATAATGCCATTAAAGAAAGTAGCTACCGTATTGCCGCCGCCCTAAAGAATAATGGCTACAGTCTGCCGGGAAAAAAGATTACGATAAATATGGCTCCGGCCGATTTGCGAAAAGAAGGATCTTCTTATGATTTAACCCTGGCAATTGGAATACTTGTTGCTAGTGGACAAATTAAGGCGGATGAAGTTGACAAGTACATTATAATGGGCGAGCTTTCGCTCGACGGTAGCCTGCAACCAATAAAAGGAGTTTTGCCCATTGCGATTAAAGCGAAGGAGGAAGGTTTTAAAGGATTCTTTTTACCCAAACAAAATGTAAAGGAAGCAGCTATCGTTGCCGGACTGGATTGCTATGGTGTAGAAAATATCAGCGAAGTAATCGACTTTTTTGAAGGCCGTGGTACGATTGAGCCAACTATAATTAACACTCGCGAAGAATTTTATAAAACATTAGACTTTCCTGAATTTGACTTTAGCGATGTAAAAGGTCAGGAAAGTATAAAACGCTGTATGGAAATTGCGGCTGCCGGTGGTCATAATATTATTTTAATAGGCCCACCAGGAGCAGGTAAAACCATGCTTGCCAAACGTATACCAAGTATACTACCACCAATGACATTACGTGAAGCCCTTGAAACAACAAAAATACACAGTGTTGCAGGGAAGCTCAAAAATGTTGGTTTGATGAATCAGCGACCCTTTAGAAACCCGCATCATACAATCTCGAATGTGGCGCTTGTGGGCGGTGGAAGCTATCCGCAGCCAGGAGAAATTAGTATGGCGCACAACGGCGTTTTATTTTTAGATGAATTACCCGAGTTTAAACGTGATGTGCTTGAAGTAATGCGCCAACCATTAGAGGACAGAGAGGTAACTATTAGCCGTGCTAAATTTACAATTACGTATCCGTCATCTTTTATGTTGGTTGCCAGTATGAACCCAAGCCCGGGCGGTTATTTTAACGACCCTGATGCTCCGGTAAGTTCGTCTCCACACGAAATGCAACGTTATTTAAGTAAAATATCGGGTCCGCTGTTAGATCGTATTGATATACATATTGAAGTTACACCTGTCCCTTTCGAAAAATTAAGCGATAATCATAAATCAGAAAGCAGTGTAGACATTAGGGCACGTGTTACCGCCGCCCGTGAGATTCAGACAGCCCGGTTTGAGCAGTTTGAAAATGTACATTACAATGCCCAAATGAGCAGCAAACAAATAAGGGAATATTGCAAGCTTGATGAGGCATCGTTATTACTGTTGAAAACAGCAATGGAACGACTTAACCTTTCGGCCCGTGCGTATGACAGGATTTTGAAGGTGAGCCGCACCATTGCCGATCTTGCCGCTTCTGAAAATGTAGGTCCTGAACATATTGCTGAAGCCATACAATACCGCAGCCTGGATAGGGAAGGATGGCTGGGATAGTAAAATTAAGACTGATAAATTGGCATGCATATTGCCTTTAAATAAAAAAATTATAAGCCATGTTACACGAAGAATTAAAAGAATTATTTACCGCAATGCCGCAGATTGTTAAAGAGAAATTACAACCTGTTATGGATATTATTTTAGAGAGGGCTGAGGACCTTGATAATGAAGCCGACAAGGGTACTGATTATTACGCCGATGAACATGAGTTGATTATGAAAGAGGTACATAAGGTAAAATACCTTAACGATCAGTGGCAAATAATGAATGCGAAAAAGAATAACTAACAGACATATTATCCTGAAAGGCAGGATTAGAAATAATTATAAATCCCAATTGCTTCAGTGCAGTTGGGATTTTGCTTTTATAGATTTATCAAAGCACAAAAAATCCGCACTGAAAATTTTCAATGCGGATTTTTATATGAGTGAAGTTTCTGTTAACTATAAACTGTCAACCGGCAACTAATTATATGTGTATAACCTCGCCGTAAGCCGCCGCTGCAGCTTCCATAATAGCTTCGCTCATAGTAGGGTGTGGGTGAACCGATTTAATAATTTCATGACCAGTAGTTTCAAGCTTACGAGCTACAACTGCCTCAGCAATCATATCTGTAACGCCGGCACCAATCATGTGGCATCCTAACCATTCGCCGTATTTAGCATCAAAAATTACTTTAACAAAACCATCCGGAGTACCCGATGCTTTTGCTTTACCTGAAGCCGTGAACGGGAATTTACCTATTTTAAGTTCGTAACCTTTTTCTTTAGCTGCCTTTTCTGTAAGGCCAACCGATGCAATTTCCGGTGTGGCATAAGTACAGCCAGGTATGTTACCGTAGTCAAGAGGTTCAGTATGTAAACCAGCGATTTTTTCTACGCATAGAATACCTTCTGCAGATGCTACGTGAGCAAGTGCCTGACCCGGTACAATATCGCCAATAGCGTAATAACCAGGTATGTTAGTTTGGTAGTAAGCGTTCACTAATACTTTATCTCTATCTGTCGCAATGCCAACTTCTTCAAGTCCGATATTTTCGATATTTGATTTGATACCTACAGCAGATAATAATATATCAGCTTCAAGAATTTCTTCTCCATTAGCCGTTTTAACAGTAGCTTTTACACCTTCGCCAGAAGTATCAACGCTTTCAACCGAAGCGTTAGTCATTATATTGATACCTGCTTTTTTAAGCGAACGCTCAAATTGCTTAGAAATGTCTTCATCTTCTACAGGTACAACGTTTGGCATAAACTCAACAATAGTAACTTTGGTTCCCATTGAATTGTAAAAATGTGCAAACTCAACACCAATAGCGCCAGAACCAACAACAATCATCGATTTTGGTTGTTCCGGTAATACCATTGCCTGGCGGTATCCAATTACTTTTTTACCATCCTGAGGCAGGTTTGGCAACTCGCGAGAGCGTGCTCCTGTTGCAATAATAATATGATCGGCACTATATTCAATAACCTGCCCGTCTTTATCAGTAACATCTATTTTTTTGCCCGGTTTAATTTTACCTATCCCCGAGATTACATCAATTTTATTTTTCTTCATAAGAAACTGAACGCCTTTGCTCATGTCGCTAGCCACATTGCGGCTACGAGCTATAACAGCGCCAAAATCTTTATCAAATTCGCCTATTGTTAAGCCATAATCGGCAGCATGTTTAAGGTAATCAAACACCTGGGCGCTTTTTAGTAACGCTTTTGTAGGTATACAGCCCCAGTTAAGGCAAATACCGCCAAGGCTTTCTCTTTCTACAACAGCAACTTTAAAGCCTAATTGAGAAGCTCTAATAGCTGTAACATATCCGCCCGGGCCACTGCCTAAAACAATAATATCGTATTTCATGGTAAATAATTTGCTAATTAAATTGTGGTACGAAAATAGTTAATTTTCTGCTTACAGAAAAACGCTGTAGCGTAAATTTATATTACATTATAGGTATATCATGCTGTTTAATAAAAAGAAGATTATCCTGTAATGATTTTAAGGTTAAATGCTACAAATCATCACTAGTCTTTAGAAAGCACTTCTCTAAATGCCTTCCATAATTTAATAAAGAGTATCAAAAATATTGCATGGATAATCCATGTCGAAAGTATTAAAATAAAACTAAAGTAACCATTGCCCTGCGTCCAGTAAGGATAACCTCTGTTAAGTAATACCAAAGGCATGCTGAAAAGTAAAGACACAATAGATAAAAAACGTTGTAAATAAGAAGTAAGTGATAAACTCTGAAGCAGGAAAATACCAAACATTATAAATATTTCTACTAAAACAAGTATGAAAAAAAATTTTAGATAGCGCTTCATAGTTTTAAAGATTATCCTAACCTTGACCTATTCTTTCTCTTCACTCTCTACAGCAAACTGAGAATAGTATAAGTTTTTATAATAGCCTTCTTCACGGTTGATTAGCTCATAGTGGGTGCCGCTTTCTACAATTCTGCCTTTATCCATTACAATAATCTTATCGGCATTAACTACTGTTGCCAGCCTATGAGCAATAATAATAGAGGTACGGCCTTGTGTGATTTTATCGGTAGCGTTACGTATTAGTTCTTCCGAATAGGTGTCTATAGATGATGTTGCTTCATCCAAAATTAATATACTCGGGTTACTAACATATGCCCTCAAAAAGGCAATAAGCTGCCGCTGACCTGAGGATAGCATTACACCGCGTTCTTTTACATTATAGTCGTACCCGCCGGGCAGGCTCATAATAAATTCATCTACACCAATTGCTTTAGCCGCGGCTATAACATGGTCGCGGGTAATAGCCTCATTGTTAAGCGTAATATTGTTCACGATAGTATCGGCAAACAAAAACACGTCCTGTAATACTATTGCAATTTGCCTGCGTAGTGTATCAAGTGTAAACTCATCTATATTAGTACCGTCTATAGTTATTCGGCCACTGTCAATTTCGTAAAAGCGGTTTAGCAGGTTAATGATAGTACTTTTACCGGCACCTGTAGAACCTACTATTGCTATGGTTTGGCCCTCATCTATTATAAGGTTTATTCCTTTTATAACTTCTTCATTTTCAAGATAGCTAAAGCGTACCTCTTCAAATGATAGTTCACCTTTAAAATGCCATGCCGGGGTAGTTCCGTTTCTTTGTGTATTGTCCTGTAAATCCAATAATTCGAATACCCTGTCAGACGCTACAATACCCATTTGCATCTCGTTAAATTTATCAGCTATCTGTCTAAGCGGATTAAACAGCATACCAATAAACATAATGTAAGCAAACATATCACCCGGTTCGGTTACAGTATCGCCGCCAATAATGTTAATTCCTGCGTACCAAATTACAAATCCAAGGGTCAATGACGATATAATATCGGCAATAGGAAAGAATATGGAGTTGTACAAAATATTTTTTTGCCATGCATCATTATGCTTTTTATTGATGCCTTTAAACTTTTCATATTCTAAGTCCTCTCGGTTAAAAAGCTGAACAATTTTCATACCTGTAACACGCTCTTGTACAAAGGTATTAAGGTTTGCTACCTGAGCTCTTACTTCTTCAAAAGCACCCTTCATTTTCTTTTGGAAAATACGGGTTGCAACAATTAGTAACGGCATTGCCAACAATACTATAACCGTCAGTTTCCAGTTCATTGCGAACATAATGATAAGGATAACCAGCATTTTTAGCAAGTCGCTTATAATCATGAATAATCCCTGACTGAATATTTTTGCTATCGATTCAATATCAAAAACAGTACGGGTAACTAAGCGGCCTACTGCTTCGTTATCGAAAAACTTCATCCTGAAATTACTAATATGGCTGAATAGTTTTTCGCGAATATCTTTTACAATGTCCTGGCCCAGCCAGTTAGCCCAGTACACAAAGTAAAACTGTGAGGCCACTTCAAATATAAGTGCGATGCCCATGAGTACTACATAATATAGCATGCCGCTCATATCTTTTTTAATAAGATATAAATCAACTGTTTGCTTGAGTAGGTAGGGGCGAAGCGCTGCAAAAATCGACAGGGCTATAGAAAATACAATCACCCAAATAAAGCGTGATTGATAAGGTTTTGCAAACTGCATCACTTTTTTTAGCGATGATGTTTTTTTATGTGGGGTGTTGTTTACGGCTTTCATATAATGCATCAAAGATACGGATAAATTACCTTAGTGAGGTACAATCCGTGTGCCGGAACCGAGAACCCTGCCTCGCCACGATCACGACTTTCTATAATTATTTTAAAATCGTCTACAGTAATTTTACCAAGGCCTACTTTTACTAAAGTACCCACAATAGCACGTACCATATTACGTAAAAATCGGTCGGCACTAATGGTAAAAACTAATTTGGCACCATGCTGTTCCCATTGTGCTTTCATAATTTTACAATTAAAAGTCCGCACATCGGTATGTGTTTTAGAAAAGCACTTAAAGTCTATATAACTAAACAGAAGCTGGGCAGCCTCATTCATTTTTGTAATATCAAGACTGTGAAACTGGTACCAGCTGCTTTCATTCACAAAAGCATCTTTATAGGTATGAATATGATATTCATACATTCGGCTTACAGCATCAAAACGCGCATGTGCATCATTATGTAGCGGTATAAAACGGTACACCACAATATCATCAGGTAAAAAAGAGTTTAGCTTTTGAGTAAGTTTTACGGTATCGTCAATTTCGTCATGGTCAAAGTGAGCGTACATCTGGCGGGCGTGAACTCCGGTATCTGTACGGCCGGCACCTACCATATCTATAGGTGTTCGGAGTAAAGTAGATAGCGCTTTGTTCAGCGTTTCCTGAACCGATGGGCTATGGGGTTGGTACTGCCATCCGCAGTAATTTTTTCCATTGTAAGCAAACTCTATAAAGTATCTCATAACGTTACAAAGGTACTATTTAGGGAGAAAGTGACAAAGTTTAGTAGTCACAGAGTTGCAAAGTTTTTGACTGAGTTATCAAATTTCATAGTCACGAAGTTGCAAAGTAATTGAAGTTGTATTGAACCTTTACTACTTTGAAACTTTGCTACTCTGCAACTTCCAAAACTTTCTTTGTAACTTTGATACTCCGAAAATTTTACATGCCATGAAAAAAATACTCCTGCTATCTGATACCCATAGTTGTATTGATGAAACGATACTTAAGTATGTTAGGCTGGCTGACGAAGTCTGGCATGCGGGCGATATTGGAGACCTTTCGGTGACTGATGCGCTTAAAAATGAAAAACCATTGCGCTCAGTTTACGGTAATATTGATGATGCTAAGGCAAGGTTGGAGTTTCCGCTTAATAACCGTTTTTTTTGCGAGGGGGTAGATGTCTGGATTACCCACATAGGTGGATACCCGGGCAAGTACAATCCGGCAGTAAGAGAAGAATTAATGATGAATCCTCCAAAGTTATTTATATGTGGTCACTCACATATTCTTAAAGTTCAATATGATCAAAAATATAACTTGCTGCATATGAATCCGGGTGCGGCAGGTACGCATGGTTTTCATCAGGTACGTACCATGTTACGCTTTGATATTGATGGCGATAAAATTCAGAATCTGGAAATTGTCGAAATCCCTAAAAAAAATTAAAATTTTATTCCTGCCACTATATTAAACTGCTGCAGCGTTCCGAAAAAAGATTGAAATTCTTTATTAGTATGGGTTTCAGGAAAAGCCACTGTATAATTTACGCCGGCAAATAACCTAAAGCCGCCGGCAATTTTAAAGTCACTGTCTGCTCCTGGTGAAAATGCAGGCCCGAATTGTTTCCCGTAATTATCTCCGTCCTGGCGTTGATTTACCCCGAAATATCCTATTGCAAATCGTGGGTTAAAATCAATATTTTTAGCTATGGGTAACTTATACAGGGCTCCAATATGCGCATTGCTTATCCATGTTGTTTATATGTTACCTGCTAATGATGCATCTGTAATATCGTACTTGCTAATTTCGTACCCCAGAAAGAAGTGAAACCGTTGGTAGGAGTAGAGTGTTACTGCCAATCCTGCCCCGTATTTACCTTCGTTTGCTTTTGCTAAAACATTGTTACCTACAGCACCTGGCGCAACATAATATATCCTGAAATATTCTTTAGTAAAAGGTTTAGCTATCGAATCTTGTGACCAAACCGAAAAACCTGTTAAAATAAATGCTAATAGTAGTAAGTTTTTCATAGCTAGTAATTTAGGGTGTACGTTACAGATTCTTCGCCAATGGGTACTTGTACCTCGTTTACAGTTCCATTTACCAGCAGGTATTTTATGGTCACAGTCTGATTTTTAGCTACAGCAAATTGAGTTTTTATGCTATATTCATACTTATCACTATCTTGATTGTAGGGTTTTTCAAAGTTATAATCTATGCTGCTATCATCGACTAATCCGATAGTATTTACTTTAATAATTTGATTTCCGGTAGTGTTATTCAAATTAATAGTTAGGCCTACCGAATCAAATTTTTGATATAGCCGTGTAGTGCCTAAATCTATTTTGTAGTCGTTAACCTGATTAAGCACGATGTTAGTAAAGGCGGTAGACGAGTACGTGTTGTTGCCGGATGTTATGTAATAAGGGCTATTAATGGTAACTTTAGTATCAATAATACCTTTCGCCCTCGGGAATATCATCCTGTAATAGCCATTATCATCAGTGGTGTCATAACTTATTTCATCACTATCATAATTATTGGCTACAGTTGTATTTACCCGTATTCCGGATAGGGCAGTGCCGTCAGGACTCGTAACCCTTCCTTCAAAAATTAGCTTTGTGGTTCCGTCGTAGTCTATACCACAATTGCAAAGCAGTACTACAACAAAAATACTTAGGAGTAAATTTCGCGACATAATTAATTGGTTTGGTATCTATTAGATGCAATTTATACAAAAGGTTGCTTTTAAGCATAATTATTTATCCGGTTACACTTCATAATTATTGCATAATAAAAAAACCAGACCTTTTGGGTCTGGTTTTTTACGCACTAATTAACTAAGTTAAAAGGTTTATCGTAAGCGATCGGCAGATTTTACAAGATCTTCGTCCTTTTTAACAGCCCTGTTTGCAAGGCTTAACAAAACGATAGAAATAATCGGAAGAAACATCCCAATACCCTTCTCAGAGATTTCACTCTCTCCGGATAAATTTAGCGACCGGTAAATAAATAATCCTAATAAAATTAAATTCAATATTATATTCAGCCTGCCTAACACAAACTGATTTTTTCTTTTTTTATAAGCAAATATACTTACTATAGATAATGTTGCGCTAAAAACAAAAAGCAATACATAAGCTATATTATCCATAAAGCTAATTACATCGCCATTCTTAAGCGTATATAGCGGTAAAAAAACAGGCAGTACGCCACTTGTAATAACGGCTAAAAATAAATAGATGCTTTGTATTCTCTGTAACATTGTTGCTTTATAATTGCAGTACAAAAATATGGTTTCTTTTTAAAAAATACTATTGTATAGTAAAAATAAATTTGTAATATTGCAATACAAATCCGTAAGTGCTTCATTCTGCGAAGCCTGGTTTCTTCAAAAAAATCCATTGTCCTTACTCCATTTTTTAGATTGCCTAAATTAACCAATATTATACATGTTTGATATTTCTGAATTGAAAGAAATGAAGCTTCCTGAGCTTCAGGAAATTGCCAAGAAAGCGAAAATCAATAAATACCGCGGCCTTAAAAAAGACGAATTAATATACCAAATTCTCGACCATCAGGCCGCCGACCCGTCCAAAATACTACCTCTTTTTCAGGAAAGTCCTGTTGATGCTGTTGTAGAAGCTGATAATGAAGCTCCTAAATCTCGCAGGGTCAGGATAGGAAAAGACGCAGCTACTGATGCTCCAATTGCCAAATCTGATACAGATACCGTACAGGATGAAGCCATCGCTATTAGTGAAGTTGTGGCTCCGGCACAAACGGAATTGAAAAAAGAGGAACCTTCCTCTACATCAAAACCTGAAAAGATAATAAAAAAGAGAACTGAGGCAGTAAAATCACGGTCGGTTGCCGGTGATGCTGCCCCAGAAAATAACACTGAAGTTGAGCAGCCTGAAGCTGAACAACCAAAAGCGGACTTGGCCGAAGTACGCCAGACAGCAGCGCCTGAAAAGCGCCTGCCAAGAGACGCAAGGAAAATTGTTCCTGCTAAAGATGGCGTCCCTACAAAAGGCGGCGATGCCCCTGTAAGAACGAGGCCTCAGCTTACTGAAGAAGAAAGGCAGGCACAGATAGAAAGGGCAAATGCAAATAACCCTAATCATCCAAGCTACAAAAAGAACCTACAAAGCCAGGCGCCTACCGCAGCTCCTGCGGCCACAATTACACCTAACACACCACAGCCCGTTATTACACCAACACCGCAAACAAGCACTTTGGGTAACCAGCCTGTGAAAAATAAAAAACAAAATTACCGCGAACCTGATTATGAATTCGACGGTATTATAGAGAGCGAAGGCGTGCTGGAAATGATGCCTGACGGATATGGTTTCTTGAGATCGTCTGATTATAATTATCTGGCTTCGCCGGATGATATCTATCTTTCGAATTCTCAAATACGTTTATTCGGTTTAAAAACCGGAGATACAGTAAAAGGTGTAGTACGCCCACCTAAAGAGGGAGAAAAATATTTCCCGTTAGTAAGGGTATTAAAAATAAATGGTCACGACCCACAGGTAGTGCGCGACAGGATATCGTTTGAGCATCTTACGCCGGTTTTCCCGTCGGAAAAATTTAACCTTGCTGAGAAGCAAAGTACTATTTCTACCAGGATAATCGATTTGTTTTCGCCTATAGGTAAAGGCCAGCGTGGAATGATTGTCGCCCAGCCTAAAACGGGTAAAACAATGTTACTTAAAGATATAGCTAATGCTATCGCGGCTAACCACCCTGAAGTTTACTTAATAGTTTTACTTATTGATGAGCGTCCTGAAGAGGTTACAGATATGCAACGTAGTGTAAGGGGAGAAGTTATCGCTTCAACCTTTGATAAAGAACCACAGGAACACGTTAAGATTGCTAATATAGTACTCGAAAAAGCCAAGCGCCTTGTAGAGTGTGGTCATGACGTTGTGATATTGCTAGATTCTATTACGCGTTTAGCAAGGGCATACAATACAGTACAGCCAGCATCGGGTAAAGTATTAAGTGGTGGTGTAGATGCTAATGCGCTGCAAAAACCTAAACGCTTTTTTGGTGCAGCCCGTAATATTGAAGGTGGCGGATCGCTAAGTATTATTGCTACAGCACTTACCGATACCGGATCTAAAATGGATGAAGTTATTTTTGAAGAGTTTAAAGGTACCGGTAATATGGAACTTCAGCTTGACAGGAAAATTGCTAACAGGCGTATTTTCCCTGCGGTTGACCTTACATCATCGAGCACCAGGCGTGATGACTTATTACTCGACGAAAAAACAATACAGCGTATGTGGATAATGAGAAAATACCTTGCCGATATGAATCCGGTTGAAGCTATGGACTTTATTAACGACCGCTTTAAAAAGACACGAAACAACGAAGATTTTTTAATATCAATGAATGATTAAGCTATAGTTTCTTAGAAACTTAGACTCTTGGTACTAAAAAAAAAGCCTCCAACATTGGAGGCTTTTTTTTTATATATGTCTAACGTTTATATCAATACCTAGATCTGTCCTGTAAGAACAAATGTCATATCTACTCTTTGATTACCATTACGCTTGCCCTGAAACCTGTTGCGAGATTCCACTGGTTGCTGGAAACTAATTTTTCTTTATCGTCATACACTCTAAATTCTGCAGTATTAGGGCCTGACGTTCCCTGGTTTAACGCCTCAAAATCGATTTTATTAAAACCTGGGTCAAGCGTAATTTGTATACCTTTAAAGTTGCTATCTAAAAAAATCTCAGCAACAACAACCCGGTCGTTAACGAGCACCTTTATACGGTCGCCATCGATAGCGCCAAAGTCACGCGCCATAACCTGCATGAATGACGACTTTGTTCGTACCTCCCCAAAAAATTGATTGCCCTTAAATGCTTCGTTCGATTCTCCTTTTGGCGCTACATCTGTACGCTTTGCATATTCAGAAGTCCGGTTTACAAATTCGTCCTTTTGGTACATACTAAAATCAGCCTTCTTTTCACCTATACTAAAAACCGGATAATTATACTCTTTCTTAGTTTCAGGTTTTAACTTAAAGGGACTATCTGGGCTTAACGTAGTATTAGATGGCTTAATAGCAGTATTACCCCGCGGTACGGCTATACCACCAGATTTAGGACGATCAACTTGTGCCATGGCTCCAAGCGATAGCAATAAAGAAGTTAAAATAAAAATGTATTTCATAAACAAAGGAGTAACATAAACAATATAACAAAAATATTGCCAGTATGTTTACAACTAACGTTTTTATCGTAGTAAAATTGTAAGATATTATTTATGGCGCCCTGTTCGGCTGTCTTCGGCATTCCAGTCAGATGTGCTATCTGTGCGGTCGCGCTCATCATCACGTATCACTTCTCCCGAATCTGAATAACGCACATTATTATTTACATTATCATCGGCACTGGTAGTACCTTCTTCTGTTTTTTTATCCTTATCCATAGTAGTTCTTGGTTTAAAGGTATAAGTTAAATATAAAATTCAGGTTTACTGTTAAGGTAAGCTTAAACCTATAGAGCTTTCTAATAGATAAGTTCCTCTACATTTTTTTTAATGTTGTCAGCTATTTTTTCAAGAGGCAGGTCATTTACATCTGTGCCGAAAGGGTCTTCAATTTCTTCTGCAATAAGCTCCAAGCTGGCAAGCACATAAAATACAAACATTACTACCGGAGTAACATAATACCCTAACTGAAACACATACCCAAACGGCAGTGTCATGACATAAAAGAAGATGAATTTTTTAATGAATGCCGAATACGAGTAGGGTATAGGAGTATTTTTAATACGCTCGCATACTCCACAAATATCTGTAAAGCTTTGTATTTCAGAATTTAGAATAATCAGCTGATCGCCGGTTAATGCACCGGTTGTGTACAGCTCATTAATTTTAGCAATCATAGTCTTTGCAATCTGATTGGGCTTATGCTTGTAATGATTGGGTGACAATGTAGCATCGTCAAACAATTCATGGCTAATATCTACATTTTTTAAATGGAGGTTTAATACCGAAGCATACGCCGGAATCAATCGCCTGAATAATGCTTTATCCTCTTTATCCTTTAGCATTACAGCGAGTTTAATTGATAGGTTCCTGCTGTTGTTAACCAGTGCTCCCCACATACGGCGGCCTTCCCACCAGCGATCATAAGCTGTGTTCGTTCTAAAAACTAATAAAAGTGATATTACAAACCCGAGCATGGTATGGGTAACCGTGATGTTTTTTACATGGCTGGAATCTGATAGTTGCCAGTATTCTAACTCCAGGTAAGCTACAAGTGCAGAGTACAAGCCAATGCCTATCATTAAAGGAATAAGTTTGCGAAAAGTGTCGCCCTTATGAAACTGAAATATAAATGAAAACCAGGCCTTTGGATTGTATGATAACATTGAGGGATATTTTTAATTCAACCTACCAAAAATAGCAGTTATTTTTTATGTTTAGAAGAAAAGAAAAATTACATATTGCTATAAAAAGCAAGCCCCGCTATTCTACGTGAGAATAACGGGACTTAACAAACCAACCAACCAATTATTAACAAACCTCATAAGTACGAGATTCATTGTTTATGTAATAGCAAGTTGTGTGCCAAGATTTAGTGGTAGTGTAATTTATTTTATTACATAATAAACTATAACCTTATAGTTAAAAACTAATTGTAGCTAAACCTAAATAACTAGGTGTCATGCTAAAACAATATGGCAGTATTAAGTCAGATTTTAAATAAATTTATTATTTGTCAGTGCGAAATAGATAACGTAAAGCCAACTGAATAATTCGTGTAATATTGCTAATAATATAGACTGGTTGCGCGACCAGGATGTTACGATCGCTATTACCGACCCAAAGGTTACGCCGTCTCTAATTACGGTGGTGCTTGTTACGGCGTCATTATTTGCATAGACGCTTACGGTTATTAGTAGTAGCGCTAAAGTAACTTATAGTGTTTTCATTTTTTGGTATGGTTGGTTAATGTATATTTTAGGTAACGCAAGCTATAAAATATACAATGTATATGATGCTGACTACGGTTTAAAGCCTGATAATACTAACAATAAATAAAATAATGAAGAGCGTTAGAAATACTATAAATATAATTTTTGATGTACGTGAAAGCGTATGGTCATGGCTTTCGACAGCTTTAGCATTTTCCAAAGTATCCTGCCTTGTATTAAGTAACGCTACTTTTTGCTTGAAGCGTGAATCGCCATCGGCAAGAGTGGTAAGTTTTAAATAAAGGTCAGATTTTAAATTTTCACTTAAAAATATACAGCAAGTTAAAACTTCGTCGATTATAAGGTTGTTTGTAGCAATATCCCGAACATGGATAAGAAATTTTATATTTTCTTTCGACAGTAAGTCATCTATTACTTTAAAGAGTGCATTTTGGTTTACCTTACCATTGGCATGAAGCACTTTATCTTTAATGCGCTTAAATAGTATAAGTAAGGTTACCGGAGTAGGTTTACCCTCAATATGTTGCCAGGTATAGTTTTTATGATGGCCTTTAGTATAATCGTAAGCATTGCGTTTGGCCGTATCACCTAATATTATATAAGCTGCGGAAACTTCTTTAAAATGCTCTTCGCTTGCCTTGTCGCCACCATTTTTGTCAGGATGAAACTCAACTGCTAGCAGCCTGTATGCTTTTTTTATTTCGGCTTGCGAAGCATTTTGTTTAACCCCAAGTATTTTATAATAGTCTTTCATCATTTAACGCGGGACACCAATAACAATCTTTAAAAATTACGTAACAATTGTTCTAAAAGCCAATTTTCTTTTCAAAATTAAATAAGTTGTCTAATTCATTCTTTTTTTCTTTAAACTCAATACCATTGATGGCTTCTATTTTCCTTAGCCATTGTAAGTTTTTTAATTGAGGTTCATAAGCGAGATTTTTGCTTACGTGAAAATATGTTTCTTTCAGATACTTTCTTCTTTGAGCCAATAATTCTTCAATGAAAATATCAACTTCATTTTTATCTGGCTTAGATTTCAGCAAAAATATGTATGTGCCGTTTGATAGTTTTATTTTCCATACTTTTCGATAAATTACTATAAAACATAAGAGCGAAATTATAGTTAAAACCATAAAAAATTGCCAAACACCTTCTTCATAATCCTTATCATATCTTGAAAAAAATGAGATAATTGTTATAAAGAATGTGATAAGTAAAACTATGCTAGCAGGTTGACTGGAAAATGTATGCGAATCTTTATTATTACTTAAGTCTTCATACTGAATACTAGCCTCCGTTTCCGATGTAAATACGTTTGATTTCCACATCACTTTAGTTTCTAAAATGGTAGTAGTATATTTTATGAAAAATCTTTTTTGTGTAAGTGTCCTTGCCATTCAAAAATGTTGATATATTGATATCATAAACGGAGCAAGAAAATCTCACTCCGACTATAAATGTATAAATAATTTTCAAGTTAATAGCCGACAACTAACTACCAGCAACCATCAACTAACTTTAAAGCTTATCCCTCAAATATTCTCCCGTAACCGATTTTGGATTTTTAGCCACTTCTTCCGGGGTGCCAAATGCCACCAGGTGTCCGCCATGCTCACCACCTTCGGGGCCAATGTCTATAATATAGTCAGCACATTTAATCATGTCAAGGTTATGCTCGATTACGATGATAGAGTGCCCTTTTTCAATCAGCGCTTCAAACGAAGCCAATAATTTTTTAATGTCATGAAAGTGTAAACCAGTAGTAGGCTCATCAAAAACAAACAACGCCTTTTCTTTAATAACCCCTTTTACAAGGAACGATGCCAGCTTAATACGCTGTGCCTCACCGCCCGATAAGGTAGAGGATGACTGACCCAATTGTACATAACCCAAACCAACATCTTGCAGTGGCTGCAATTTTGTCATGATCTTGGTTTGTTTGTGTTCGTTAAAAAACGCCACAGCATCATCAATGGTCATACTTAAAACATCATCAATGTTTTTTCCTTCGAAAGTAACCTCAAGTATTTCTTTTTTAAAGCGCTTGCCGTTACAGGTTTCACACTCTAAATGCACATCGGCCATAAACTGCATTTCAATGGTAACTTCTCCTTCGCCTTTGCAGGTTTCGCAGCGGCCACCATCAACGTTAAATGAAAAGTGCTTGCTTTGATACCCACGAATGCCCGATAGTTTTTGCTTGGCAAACAGATCGCGAATATCATCATACGCCTTAATATACGTTACCGGGTTAGAGCGCGAACTACGGCCTATAGGGTTTTGGTCTACATATTCAATATGCTTAATGTGCCCGTAACTGCCACGAAGTTCTGTAAATTGTCCGGCTTTTTCGCCCACGCCGGTTAGCTTTTTCTGGATGGCTGGGAACAATATTTTTTTAACCAGCGTACTTTTACCACTACCCGAAACCCCGGTAATTACCGTTAGGCAATCGAGCGGAAAAGTAACATCGATATTTTTTAAGTTGTTTTCGCGTGCGCCAATAACATCTACATGATGCTTAAACTTTCTGCGTTTTTTAGGTACCGCTATTTCAAGGTCGCCGTTAAGGTATTTAGCTGTAAGCGAGTCTGATTTTAAAATCTCTTCATACGTACCTTGTGCAACAAGTTCGCCACCAAGGGTACCGGCTTCCGGGCCAATATCAATAATCATGTCGGCAGCCTTCATAATATCTTCGTCATGCTCTACAACTATAACAGTATTGCCCAGATTTCGCAGGCCTTCTAAAACAGTAATCAATCGCTCGGTATCTTTAGGGTGTAGGCCTATACTTGGTTCATCTAAAATATACATCGACCCTACAAGGCTGCTGCCCATAGAGGTAGCCAGGTTAATGCGTTGACTCTCCCCACCCGATAGCGTATTCGACTTACGGTTAAGTGTTAGGTAACTTAGGCCCACCTCCTGCAAAAAGCTAATGCGGTTATTAATTTCTACCAGCAGTCGCTTGGCAACTTTATAATCGTATTCTGATAATTCCAGATTACTAAAAAACTCTGCAAGGTTTTTAATTGGCAGGTCGACCAAATCAGATATTGTGCTGCCGCCCACCTTTATATAATTAGTTTCCGGCCTAATGCGTTTGCCTTTACACTCGGGGCATTTGGTTTTGCCTCGGTAACGCGAAAGCATTACACGGTTTTGTATTTTATAATTTTTTTCTTCCAGCTCTTTAAAAAAGTCATCGAGGCCGGTAAAATATTTGTTGCCTTTCCATATTAATGTGCGGTCACTTTCAGACAACTGAAAGTACGGCTTGTGTACAGGGAAATCGAATTTATGACTGTTATTCACTAACTGGTTACGGTATTCGCCCATGCTCTCACCACGCCACGGGTAAATTGCGTTTTCAAAGACCGATAACGCCGTATTTGGAACTACAAGTTCTTCATCTATACCTATAATACTACCATAACCTTCGCAGGCAGGACACGCGCCGTACGGATTATTAAAACTGAACAAATGAACATTAGGTTCTAAAAACGTAACACCATCTAATTCGAAATTGTTACTGAACGGCAGGCGGTTGCCGGTAATAACTTCCTGTAAAAAAGTTTCGCCTTTACCTTCGTAAAAAGCAGTCTGTATAGCATCCGCAAGACGGTTATAAAACTCCTCTTCATCCTTAACTACAATACGGTCTACAATAAGCAGCACCTCTTTATTGGTAAAATCGATATCTGCTATTTCATCAAGCCTAAGCGTTTCGTTATCAACCAGAATACGGGCAAACCCCTGTTGTAACAACACGCCTAGTTTTTCCTCCAACGTACGGCCTTTCTCGGTATGTATTGGGGCAAGCAATAGCCAGCGACTGTCTAATGGTTGATTTTTTACTTCGCTAACAACATCTGTTACGGTATGCTTACGCACCTCACGACCTGACACAGGTGAAAACGTTCGACCAACGCGGGCGAAAAGCAGTTTAAGGTAATCGTAAATTTCTGTACTGGTACCCACGGTAGAGCGGGCATTGGTAGTATTTACCTTTTGCTCAATAGCAATAGCCGGGGCAATACCTTTAATGTATTCTACTTTAGGTTTATCAAGGCGGCCCAAAAACTGACGCGCATAGCTCGACAAACTTTCTACATAGCGGCGCTGGCCTTCGGCATACAGGGTATCAAACGCAAGGCTTGATTTACCCGACCCAGATAAGCCGGTAATAACCACCAGTTTATTACGTGGTATGGCTACATCAAGGTTTTTAAGGTTGTGCAGCTGCGCACCTTTTATAAGTATGTTTTGTTTGGGATTTAGGGTGGCAAGATCGGTCTTTATCATGGCGAAAATTGAATACACAAAGATATGGTTTTAGCATGACAATTTTGTTAAGGGAAATGTAACGGATTTATGAGAATGATTATATTTGAAAATAAATATTTGACACACCCCTAGCGCTTCTCAAGAGGGGAACTAACACACTCATACTTTTTTAGAATGTGTGAAAATATATAAAAGTGAATTCCTTTTAGAGGATTAAAATAAATTAAGATATGACAAAGCGAGAACAATATGGTCTGAGCTTTATAAATTTGGTTACGTCTGATAATACAATTAAAAAAAATTGTAGAAAAGATATTGTTGATCAATTCAGCGAACTTCAATTGATAACTAGATTCGATATTGAACAGAGTAAGTCACTAATTGACCATATCGGTAAAGCAGTAAGTAATGAAAATTTTGATCCGATATATTCTTCAGATTTTATCGACGATAACTCAATTGAAATAGATCCACCTTTTGTTATAATTAATGACATTCTCCACATTAAAATTGAGGATTTAAAAGAACTTTTTAATGAATGGATAATGTTTTTAAAGGAGTGAATTAGAATAAAATAATTTAAATGTTATATTAATTTTAATTAGATTGCAATCAATATAAATGACCACACCACTATACTTACAACCAAGCGATAAAGTAGGAGTAATAAGTACTGCAAAACGTACCGAACGGCATGAAATAGAGGAGGGACTGGCACAACTTAAAAGTTGGGGACTCGTACCTGTTATTGGTGATAATGCATTTAAGCAAGATGGATTCTTGGCCGGTACGGATGAACAACGTACGGCCGACCTACAGCTAATGCTGGATGATGAAAGTATAAAGGCGATTTTTTTTACCAGAGGTGGCTATGGTACACTACGTATAATTGATGCTATCGACTTTACGAAATTCAAGCAAAACCCTAAATGGCTTGTCGGTTACAGCGATATTACTTCGCTGCATAGCCACGTGCATAATTTCGGCATCCGGTCGTTGCACGCGGTAATGTTGCAAGGCGTTGCAAATAGTACAGCAGAATCATCAGAAAGTATACGTAAAGCATTGTTTGGTGAACGCCTTACTTATGAGATACCTGTAAATTCTAATAATAGAGCAATTGATTCTGTAATTGAGGGAACGGTAGTAGGAGGGAACCTGTCTATGCTTTATTCTATAATAGGGTCGGAGTCAGATATTGATATGACAGATAAAATATTGTTTATAGAGGATATAGACGAATACTTATACCATTACGACAGGATGCTAGTTTCGCTTAAGCGCTCCGAAAAGTTTTCAAATCTAAAAGCGGTTATAGTGGGCGATATGATTGAGATAAAAGATAGTACCGTACCGTTTGGCCGAACGTACGAGCAAATTACCCTTGAGCATTTCGATTGCCCTATATATTTTAACTTTCCAGCCGGTCATAGTAGCGACAATCGTGCACTTATTTTAGGCAGTGCGGCTATGGTAACTACAATTAAAGGCATCGTAAAATTCGATTTCAGATAATAGAGGTCTAAATATATACAATTAGATTATAGTATGAGCTTTTACAGTTTACTGTTAACCCGGCTGTTAAAAACATGCTATATATCGCAGAAAATAAGAATAATTATTATAATTATTAAAAATTATTCTTGCGATTATTTAATAATATGTTGATTTTATTGACGTTTATAACAAGGTTTAGTTGTTAAAATAATATTTATTGCCCTAAATATGTTAAATTGTTTATAGCCTATTGTTTTCTAAATTTTTATTATGTTATATTTGGCATATAATTAATTCAAAATTAACAGGCCTATACCCCAAAAATACTTTTTAGAACCGTAATTAATACGGTGTTATCGAAGACCAAATTCAAAAAACGCTAAAAAGTAGTGCTATGGCTAATGTTGTAATCATCCCGGATGCTGACCTTGTGAGTAATTATATTAATGGAGACGAAAATGCTCTTGCGATATTAATTAAAAGGCACCAGTCTAAAATTTACGGTTTCATATATTCTAAAGTTACGGATAGGGATATTTCCGACGATATTTTTCAGGATACATTTATTAAGGTTATAAAAACACTTAAAAGTAATTCTTATAACGAAGAAGGAAAATTTCTTCCGTGGGTAATGCGTATTTCACACAATCTTATTGTAGATCACTTTAGGAGAAATAAGAAGATGCCCATGTACCGCGAGACTGAGGAATTCTCTATATTTTCTATAATGACAGATAATAGTCCGAATATCGAAAACAGGATAATTACTGAGCAAGTAGAGAACGATTTAAAACGCCTTATTATGGAACTTCCGGACGACCAGAAGGAAGTTCTACAAATGAGGATATACCAGGATTTGAGCTTTAAAGAGATAGCTGATTTAACAGGGGTTAGCATTAATACTGCACTTGGCAGGATGCGCTATGCTTTAATGAACTTAAGAAAAGTTATAGATAAAAATAAAATTATTTTGACAAACTAGGCAATATGGGGTTTTGTTTTGCGTTGTACTATTAACAACAAAAATAACAACGCAGTAAATGGCAAAACTCTACACTTCTAAAAAATTAGCAACGCCGGTTATGTTACCAAAAAAAGACACAGTTGACTTTTTGCTTAACTATTCTAAAGCGCTTAAAATTATTAAGACAGAGAATGGTACGTACGAAAACATGTCTAACTAATTAAATAGCCCTCACTAAAATGGGGGCTATTTAATTTAATAACTTCATATCGTAAGCGTTAATAGGTTTCTATTTTATAACTTTCTTAATTTTAGGTTTAGGAGAGTGCTTTTTTTCATATTCTTCCAATACTGATTTTCTGCCTATAGTTGCAGTAATTACATCATTGTTTAAATTCCAGCCACGCGCCGGCGAATATTGCCTGCCATACCATATTATCTGCAAGTGTAAATCGTTCCACAAACTTTTAGGGAACAATTTTTTAGCATCTGCCTCCGTCTGAACCACATTCTTGCCGTTGCTTAAACCCCAGCGGTACATAAGCCTGTGTATGTGGGTATCTACCGGAAATGCCGGCACACCAAAAGCCTGGCTTATAACTACGCTTGCCGTTTTGTGCCCTACGCCTGGTAGTTCTTCAAGCTCTTCTAATGTTTTTGGTACTTCGCCATTGTACTTATCTATCAATATCTGCGATAAGCCATGTATTGCTTTAGCCTTGGCGGGAGATAAGCCCACTGGTTTTATAATTTCCCTAATTTCTTCTATACTTAACTTTACCATATCGTACGGGTTATCAGCACGTGCAATCAACAGTGGCGTAATTATATTAACCCTGACATCAGTACTTTGTGCACTCATTAGCACAGCTATAAGCAGCGAGTAGGGGTCAGTATGATCCAGGGGTATAGGTATGGTAGGATAGATTTCATTAAGTGTTTCAATTACAAATTTTGCTTTTTGTGGCTTGGTCATTTTATCTATCTTTATAAAAACAAAGATACAGTTATGACAACACTTATAAAAGGAGATAAAGCACCCGATTTTGAAGCCATAGACCAAGACGGCAAAACACATATACTGACTGATTATAAGGGAAAAAAACTGGTGGTTTACTTTTACCCAAAGGCCGATACGCCGGGTTGTACTGCCGAGGCATGCGACTTACGTGATAACTACCACCGATTCGTAGCTCAGAATTATGAAATTTTAGGAGTAAGTGCCGACAGTCAAAAGAAATTAATAAAGTTTAAGGAGAAGTATGAATTGCCTTTTCCGTTAATTTCAGATGAAGATAATGCAGTAATTAATGCATTTGGTGTTTGGGGTCCTAAGAAGTTTATGGGAAAATTATTTGACGGAATTAACCGTACTACTTTTATTATCGACGAAAATGGCATAATTGAAGATGTTATTACCGCTGTAAAAACTAAAGAACATACCAACCAGATACTGAAATAATACACTATAACATATTAACTTTGAAGCGTATCATTCTTTGATAGTCAAAAATAACGTCGAGGTAACGTATGTTTTTATCAGTAAATATATATTCAAAAATATAAGCATCATCCAGCACAGAAAAATGGGTATATTTTTGTTTCGGGAGCAGTTTATCATTAATGATCTGTTGATTGTCTATTGTTTTAAAAACTTTAGGGTTTGATGTTACATTTGTGTTTACCTGTAGCTTGGATATTACACCTTTATAATCAATTTTAAATTTAATTGTGTCACCCACTTTAGCAGTTAATAATCCGGTTTCAGGAGCGAGGATTGTTATTAATGGCTGAATACTTTGATGAATGTACGGCTCGTTTTTATAGACCAGCTTCGCTTTAGCATACGTCGAATTACGCACCCAAACCGAATCTTTAGGGAAATGATCGCGCGATAGTTTGTAGGTAGGGGTTAGCCAATAATAATTTTCAAAATGTTTTTTAAATTTGCCTAACTTGCCATTACTAGTTTTATCACAACCGCCAGCTGCCCAGGTGGCATCAATAAAATAGTAGTCACCATCAATTTTTATTGCGTTCCAGGAATGGTTTAATTTACCCATAGTACTAACTTGAGTAGCTTCAGACTTTGTATACCCATCTACCATACTGCAACTAATACCAGCATAGCCACACATGCGTTTAAACAATCGCGAATATCCGTCACAAATAGCTTTTTGTTTGGTAATTACTTTATGTAGATAGTTGTCTTCCCAAACGAGTTGTTTAGCACTGCAGTTTTGTCTGGCTTTACACTTAGGTGGTTTTATTTTTTTGTGCTTATTTATAAATTTGTAATCGTAAGCAATATTCTCTGTAATCCAGATAAATATTGCACGTGCTTTATCAAATTCAGATGTATAATCTTCTGTTAATTCAGATGTCAAACCCCTTAAGTCATTTTTATATTTTATAGTCTTAGATAGGCTATCTACTATTGTGTAATTTCGATCTGGAGGCAAAGATTGCGAAAATCCGCTCATGCCATTAACAAATAACCACACAATAAAAAACTTTATTATACCCATTTACGAATCTTAAACTGTTTTAAGGGCAGATATAAAAACATCTATATCATCAAAAGTATTGTAATGGCTAAATGATATGCGTAACGATGGTTTGTTTACATCGTCGGCATTTAAAATTTCCTTTAAAACATTTGATGGCTTTACACTTCCGGATTGGCAGGCGCTACCACGCGACACTGCGACACCCTGCATATCTAAATGAAACAGTATCATAGCCGTCCTATCTTTGGGTAGCGGTAATAAAACATTCGTAATATTGTAAAAAATATTACCTGAATTAGCCTCACTGCTTCCATTTATTCTAAAGCCAGGAAAATAAAGTGCGAGTTGCTCGTGCAAATAATTTTTAACTGATGTAATATGGTTCCTTTCCGCATCGAGATTCTTATAGGATAATTCTAATGCCCTTGCCATTCCTGCAATTTGATGAATAGCCTCGGTGCCTGCACGCAATCCTTTTTCCTGCTCACCACCATAAATCATTGGTTTTAAGCCGATAGTTTTTCTGATATATGCAAAGCCAATACCTTTTGGCCCGTGAAATTTATGTGCACTGGCCACTAAAAAATCAACAGGTAAAGTTTTTAAATCAAATTCTGTTTTTCCTATCGATTGTACAGTATCTGTATGAAGCAACGCTTTATGTTGTTTGCAAATAGCTCCAATTCTTTCCAAATCAAGCATAGTGCCTGTCTCGTTGTTAACGTGTATCAGGCTAACAAGGGTATGTGTATCGCCCTCAAGTAATATTTTAAGATGGTTTATGTTTATAGATCCGTCGGGCAACAAGTCTACATATTGCACATCAACATTAAACTCTGACACTAATGCAGGCAAAGTGTAAAGTACCGAATGATGCTCTACACGGCTGCTGATAATTTTGCGTATACCAAGATCTTTAACGGCACTGCGTAAAATAAAATTATTAGACTCTGTACCACCAGATGTGAAAATAATTTCGCGGGCTTCAGCGTTAATGCATGAGGCTATAGTTTTGCGGGCAGTTTCTAACACCACTTTGGCAGTGCGGCCAAAAGCGTGTGTAGATGACGGATTGCCATATACATCGCCCATAATTTGCGCCATGTGTGCGATTACTTCAGGATGCATTGCTGTAGTAGAAGCGTTATCGAGGTATACTTTTTTCATTATCACAAAAATAATTAAAAAAGCGTCTACTGCCTATTTTGGTAAGGCTATTTAAAACATGCATGTAAACAACTAAAAAACGTTATTTTTGTTTAAAATTATTTATATGAGAAAAATTTTTATGCCGCTTATCGCTATTGCAATGCTATTAGCAGGGTGCGATGATGGCGATATGACTTTTAAAACTTTCAGTTTTACCAATCCTATTTCTGCATGCGCCACTAGCGAAGATATACTTTATAGCCTAAATGGTACTGAAGCGTTAATATTAAATATTGATCGCTCTTTATTAGAAAATGTTGAATCAGCGAGAGATGAAAAAAACAATTACATCCCACAGGAAATTGTATTAGGTTCGGCAACAACTCTTACGTACCGTAATTATAGTGATACCGCGACTGCCGATGTTATATGTAATTCTGGAGTTTCAGCACCGGCAATCATTGATGAGTGGACCAGCGTTGGTACCCTTGCCGTTATTACAACACCTTTCCGTGATGCAAAAACAGGTGCATTGTTAGGGTATGACCACCAGATAACTATTAAAAATGCTACGCTTAGAAAAGGCGAAGAAGAAATTACAATAATTGATAACCTTTACGGAAGCGTACGCGACATGCTTGGATTTAATTTTAAATTTTTAAGGACAAATGGTGATCCTATTTCTCCAGATAGATGCGAAGATGGAACTGTATATGTAATAAGTACTACCGAAGCTTTACAATTGTCGTTCGGGACTACAACAGACTATCTAAAAGATAGTGAAGCATCTACAACCGAGACAAATATCGATTTAAGTGTAGATGATGACGATGAGGTTTACTTTAGAGTGTTTGCTGGAACTATAAGCGATAATTACATATGCGTATCTGCCAGTAATCCGCAGCCGGTAAGCCCAGCAGAGTCACAACGCTGGACAGCCGTTTCCGGAACCGTTAAAATAGTAAGCAGTCCTTATACAGAGGTATCTACCGGTAAATTGGGCACGCAGCATGAGATCCGTTTTTATAATGTGGTATTTAATAAAACTAATCCTGCATCATCGCAGGAATATTCGCCCGAAGCCACAGGTGAGGATACTGCCGGAAATAAGTATTACCTATTCGGAACCTACTATACCGGATTATAAGAAGGTATTTATTATATAAAAAACAAAGGCCCCACTAATCGTGGGGCCTTTGTTTTTATAGCAACTTGCACAATATATATTAAAATGATAAACTGCTATAAAAAGCAAAGACCAGAGGTGGAGCCCCCTGGTCTTAAATACTAAAAACCCATAACATGATTAATAGTAAGCTGCAAATGTAATGTATGTTTTGATAACTTCCTAACAATTCAAAGTAATATCTACTTAACAACAATGTCATAATTTGCTAATAGGCCCTTAAGGCCTGCATATGAGAATTTTGCCTTTTTTAATTTATTTTTCTGTGGGTCGATAATAAAATTATAACTGGTGGTAAAGTCGGTTTTGTTTGCAATTGTATCGTTAAAAACCGACTTGTGCAAATCACAATTGTCAAAAATAACATCTGTAAGGTCAGCGTTCATAAAGTCTGCGGCAGTAATACTGCAGTTAGTAAATACTGTAGCTTTAAGTTTGAGTGTGTAAAATTTGCTGAAATCGAGTTTACAATCTTTAAAACCAAAACTAAATAGCAAAGCATCGCACATAGAAAAATTTACACTTGTAAAGTCGCAGTCGTTAAATTGGACATCTCTAAATGAAACATAATTTACTTTAGCCTCAAAAAAGTTACAGGATATAAAAACGCAATCTATAAATGCAACGCCTGTAAAATCACAATTGGTAAAATCGCAAGCTGTAAATGTGCAACTTTCAAAATCGCAGTACATAATTTCCTTTTCATTGTATATTTTGCCGGTTATTTTATCATCTATAATATAAGTTGAAGACATAGTTTAATTTTGGCGCAAGATACCTAAATACAATTATTACCAATCAATCGAATTAACATTATGTTGTAACGTCCAAACGCTGCACATTCAAATTATTAATTTTTGAATTATAATTTATATTATGTAAAATAGCATATGGTTAAAATGCTAACATACATCCTTTTTTATCTAAATAAAAACAGATTGCCCATTACGAACAATCTGCTATTTATTATTTTGACAAAGTATTATTTTATACTAATTGGAAAATCAAGATTCTCCCAGCTTAATGTTACGTTGTTTTTGTTTACTTTATAAACAAGGCTTTCATTTAGTTTAGCTGATTTTTTAGATTTAACAGATACTCTAAGCGCATCTTTCTTTTCATCATATTTATAAGCGCCCCATTGTTTAGCCTCGCTGTTAAATATTACTGTTGATTTACCATCTTTTTCTGGTATAACAAAAAAAGTATACTTACCTGCTGCAAGTTTTTTCCCTTCAACGGTAATTGCTTTACTGGTTTCAAATGTTGTGGCATCATTAGCACCTGCACGCCATACCTGTCCGTAAGGAACCAGTTCTCCCCAAATTGTTCTGCCTTTTACAGATGGGCTACTGTAATTAATTGTAATTGTGCTTCCGTTAATGGTACCGGTTGCTGTACTTGCAGGGCTTGCCGCTTTTTTTTCCTGCGCTACTGCAAACGTTGTAGATAATACTGCCATAAATAGTACAGCAATTTTTGCTTTTAATTTCATGTCGAAAATTTTAAGTTATATCCGTAAATTTACTAACCGCTTTTGATATAATTAAATTTTAACAAACCTTTGTGTTTTTTGCGTAATCATAGTTTTTAATACTGATTTTAAAATACTATTTTTAAAGCATTAAAATCCCGGTAATGAAAAATCCTGTCGCTCAAAATGTTGCCGATTTCCTAAAACATTTTCCGCCGTTCAATAGTCTAACAGCAGCTGAGTTATCAATTATTGCAGAATCGACTAAAGTTATTTATCTCGAAAAAAATCAAATTCTCTTCAAAGGAGGCGATGCTATTCATGGCAATTTTTATATCGTTAAGGATGGTACAGTAGGTATATCACTAACATCTGATGCTGAGGAAATGCTTATTGATAAGTGCGACGAGGGCGATATATTAGGGCTGCGCCCTTTTTTTGCTAAAAATGATTATTTAATGACAGCACATGCCCGAGAGGATGCGATAATTTATGGTATCCCGATAGCGATATTTCAGCCTTATGTTTTTAGCAATTCAAAAGTATTAGAATTTTTGCTTGAAAGTTTTGCATCTCAAACCCGTAATCCTTATGATAAAGAGCGAAGCGGGAGGCTATTATCTGAAAACACTATTTTTAATGAACAGGATGCGGACATACAGTATTTTCAGCCGATAAAATACACACGCAACCCTATTACCGCAAACCCTGATGATGTGCTTATGTTTATTGCTAAAACAATGGCAAATAGCGCTATTGGCAGCGTTATAATTCAGCAAAATCAGTTACCCATAGGCATAATTACCGATAGAGATTTGCGATCTAAAATAGCTACAGGAATTTTACCTATTACCTCTGAAGCTAAAGATGTAATGACGAGCCCGGTAATTACCGTGCCCGAAAATATATCTGTAGCTGAGGCGCAAATGATGATGCTTAAGCACGGTGTAGGGCACTTATGCGTAACCAGAGATGGCAGTGATAAATCTCCGGTTACAGGTATTATATCGGAGCATGACGTAGTTTCGGCACAGTCCAACACACCGGGCGTATTGCTAAAACAGACACGTAGGGCTACGAATAATAAAGAGCTTAAATACGTTCGCGAAAAGCTTACTGATTTAATTCAGAGTTCGATAGATAAAAATATACCAATTTCGCACATGGCCAACATTGTTGCCGAAATTAATATCGCACTAACCCGCCGCGCGATTGAACTTGCAGTAATAAAAATAGGTACCCACCCCCCTGCCCGTTTTGTGTGGCTTAATATGGGTAGCCAGGGCCGTAAAGAACAATTGTTACTTACAGACCAGGATAACGCCTTAGTTTTTGAAGATGTAGATGCAAGCCAGTACGATGGTGTTAAACGTTATTTTTTAGAACTGGCTGAACTTGTTACAGAGTCTCTTCATAAAGTTGGGTACGAGTTTTCGCCTTATAATATTATGGCTAAAAATCCGCAGTGGTGTAAATCATTGTCAGATTGGCTAAAGCAATATAACACGTGGATAAATACCCCGGCAGAAAAAGGTATAGAGATTAGTAACTTGTTTTTTGATGTTGATTTTATTTATGGCTACCCTGCCATGGAGGATGTGCTTAAAAAATTTGTGCAGCAAAACATCTCCCGCAATAAAAAGTTCTTTGCATATCTGGCAAATGATACTCTCAAGAATTTGCAGCCATTAGGATTTTTCAGGCAATTTTTGTTAGAAGCAGATGGTGAACATAAGGATAGTTTTGATATTAAATCACGTGCTTTAGAGCCTTTGATAGATGCTGCAAGATTATTAGCTTTAAGCCAAGGACTTACTGAAATTACAAATACCTATCAACGTTATAAAAAACTGGCTGAGCTTGAACCTCAAAATGTAGATTTATATGATGAGTGCGCTGAGGCATTTAACATGTTACAACGCTTTAGAACTGAAGAAGGTTTAATAAACAGCTCTAACGGCCAATATATAGATTTAGATAGCTTATCTAAAACAGATAAGGTAAAGTTAAAAAACTGCTTTCAGCCGATAACTGACATTCAGGATCTTATAAAAAACAGGTTTTCACTAACTTATATTAAATAATTATGGCGTTTGAATGGCTTACGGGCAGTACCCCACAATTTTGGAAAAATTATTTATCGTTGTTTGAAAATGAAAATACTCTTCAAAAAAGGTATGTTGTTTTTGATATGGAAACTACCGGGGCCGACTGGCGTGAAGATGTAATACTGTCGGTTGGTGCTATTGCAGTTTTGGGTAACGCAATTGAGGTAGGCGACTTTTTATCAATACAAATACGTCAGGAAAAGCATAGTACACAGTTTGTGGCTCATAGTGGGATGCTTAACGAAAGTGGTGATAAAGTTGTAGAAGCAGAAGGCGTAATACAGTTTATAAACTTTGTAAAGGATGCTACCCTAGTTGGCCATAATATTAATCTTGATATTGAAATGATAAATCAGGCTTTAAAAAGGCTCGATTTAGGCAGACTTAAAAATTCTATAATGGATACAAATGCCTTATATCAGCGTTTTAAAGATTTACCTGATAATAGCCTGACCAGCCTTGATGATGTTTGCGATAAGCTAAAGATTGATAAGAACGACCGTAATACAGCTTGGGGAAATGCATTTAATACCGCAATGGTATTTTTGAAACTTAAACGTAAGTTAAATATATAAATTTAAATATTCTTGTCTCTTTTATAAAAAATATAATCCGTTACCAGTGGGGTAAGCCCGTGTAACTTAAAATTTGTAGCAATTTGTGCCCTATGGTAGGTAGAATGGTTTACAATATGAAAAAGCATGTCCTTAACGTTATTTGAGTACACTTCACCCCTACTATTTTTATAGTTAACGATCTTCTCAAAACCAATTGTGTCTACAATTTTTAGTGAGGTTTGGTAATTAAGGATGTTGATTTCTGCAAGGATAATGTTCTCCCTTATCTCCCATGGCATCACCGTAATAGGCTGCTCCAGTATGCGGGCGTTCCAAATTTCCTGGGCGTTAATGGTGTGATTTAAAAGTTTGAGAGAATTTTCTGGAAAGCCAGCGGGATTTTCTATAAGGGCATCAATTACCTTCTCATTAAAATAAAAAGTGTATTCTAGCAACTCCCTAAAAAAATTATGCATACAAATTAATTTACAATCTGTTTTTCCGGAAGAATTACATAAAAGGTTGTTCCTTTACCTACCTCTGATTTAGTATAAATTGTGCCATTATGGTTTACAGCAATACGTCTGCAAATGGCAAGCCCAATGCCAGACCCTGAATATTCTGTACGGGAGTGTAATCTTTTAAAGACTTCAAAAATCTGTTTTTGATATTGCTCATCAATACCAATACCATTATCAGTTACATAAAATTGATAATAAGATATATTTTCCGGATGTGAAACATATTGAGCAACCTCAGAAGCATTTAATTTATTACATCCTATTGTTACGTGTGGGTTTACGTTTGCCGGTATAAACTTAAGAGCGTTACCAATAAGGTTGTAGAAAAGCTGATTCATTTGTAAGGGTACCGCATCGATTATAGGCAACCACTCAATATCCACTTTTGCATCTTTTTCTTCTATAAGGAGCTCAAAATCATTTTTAATATCATTTACAATATTTTGCAAATTGGTTTTTACAAAACGTGTATCAGGATTTAAGAGCCTTGAGAATTCTAACAAATCTTTAATAAGCATTGACATCCTTTCAGATGATTTTACAATCTTATCAATTGTACCAGTGTGGGCACCTACCTTATCTCTTTCTTTTAGCAAATTAGAGAACATACTGATTTTTCGAAGAGGTTCCTGCAAATCATGGCTCGCCACATACGCATATTGCTCCAGTTCTTCGTTAGTGCTAATTAGCCTAATGTTTGCTTCTTCAAGTTCTTTATTGGCTTGTAGTAAGGCATCTGTACGATCTTTAACCTCATTTTCGAGTGCAAGCTGAACTTTCTTTATAGCAGTAATATCCTGCGCAGTGCCACTAATCATATATGCAACTCCATCCGGGTCAAAAAAGCTTTTGCCTTGCGCGTGCAATATTCGCTCTTTACCGGTTATGCGATTAACCACCTTATATTCTTCGTCGTACCAACCGTCCGGTTGAGATTGCAGCGACTTTAAAATAGATGCCTGAACCCTATCCCTATCGTCTTCATGAATACTTTGCAACACATCTTTAATATCTTCAGGAGCACCAGAAAGTCCGAACCATTCCAGCATTCTATCTGAATATATTACTTCTCCGGTTTGTGGCACCAGGCTCCATGTTCCTAACTCAGCAAGTTCTATAGCACTTCTTAATGATGCTTCTGCTTCCTCAATAGCTTTTTGTGTTTTGATAGATTCGGTTACATCAATGGCAATATCCAATACAGCATATACTTCTCCCTGTGCATTAAAGAGTGGTGTATAGCTTACATTATAGTAGTTGGGTGTAAGTACACCGTTTTTCATGATATTTACCTGTCTGCCGTAATGATGCGTCTTTATGCCGTTATCAAACACATTATTCATGTATTCTATGGATGATTGTCCAATAAGTTCCGGCATCGATTCCAGTAATGGCTTGCCAATAAAACTCTCACTATCCCTGCCTATAAACTCTAAAAATGAATTATTTGCAATATCAGCAACTAAATCTCTGCCTTTAAAAACTGCCATAGCAGCCTGAGCCGAATATATTACAGTTTTAAATCTCGCTTCACTTTCTTCAATCTTCCTAATTGTATTTAAACGTTCAGTTACATCAGTAGCTAATACAAGTACTCCTGTCGTATTTCCATTTTCATCTTTTAACGCCGAATACGTAAAATCAAAATATACATCCGTTAAAACACCGTTATGATTAAGCTTAGCTAATATATCATAACCTCTATATTCTATACCAGTATCATAAACACCTTGCAATAAATCTAAAAACATTTGTCCTTCTAACTCTGGTAATGCTTCCATAATTGGTAACCCTATTATTCCCCGAGTTTTCCCCCACACCTCAAATATTTTAGCGTTACCAATTTCTATAATCATCTCGCGACCTTTTAAAAGGCCAATTGCCATAGGGCTCTGATTTGTTATAGCTTTAAAACGCGATTCACTTTTCTGTAGTTGTTCTTTAGCGATAGCTCTATCAGTAACATTAACCGCGGTATTCATTATAGCATAAACCTCACCACTGGAATTAAAGAGTGGCTTATAAGTAAAATCGAAATAATAGGTTCCTAATATACCATTTACGGCAAGCCTTGCGGCAGCATCGGTTACCTCATAGGTTTCGCCGGTGTCAAATATATCTGTAAGTATTTTTATAAACTCCTGACCTTCTAACTCAGGCACAGCTTTTTCGAGTGTTTGACCTATTGCCGATCTGTTTTTACCCCAAAAGCTTAGCATAATGTCGTTAGCCACCCCAACAGTTAATTCACGGCCTACATATAATCCTATAGCTACAGGCGCTTCATGAATTATCGTATTGAGCGTATCTCCATCAATTGCAGTGGTATAATTTTTAGAAGTGTTAGTAACTTCTTGTACAGTTCCAATAAAAAAATCGCTGTCTATATCTTGCTTTCCCTTTACATGGATGATAGTAAAACTATTAGTGGGATATTGTAAGTCAATTTTACCTGTACTAAGCGCAGTTTGTAAAGCTAATATCACGGTGTTTAGAGCATTACCATTTGCGTTGGAAAATACGGTACCATACGATAAATTATCTGACCCTGTGCCGAACAGACTTTGCGCCACGCCATCCATATGCATCGCACCCGATTGAATATTAAAATGCCAGGTGCCTATACCTGACGCATGAAGGGCTTTGTGCAGATAATCAGCTTCTGAACCAGTATTTAGCATTTAATAGTAACGTTGTTAGTTTGTAACAAATATATCGAAATTACTTAATTATAGAAGAGTCCTATTGGTAAAAAATAAACTTTTTCATACAGATAAACGGCACCAGATGGCGCCGTTTATCTGTATGAAAAAGTTATTTACTCTATCTTACCATTTTTTATCTCGTCAATAATTTCAGGATTTAACAGTGTAGATGTATCGCCAAAATTATCATAGTCGCCGTCAGCAATTTTACGAAGTATTCGTCTCATAATTTTGCCGGAACGTGTTTTTGGTAAACCAGAAACAAATTGTATTTTATCTAATTTTGCGATCGGACCAATATGGCTGGAAATGTGTTCATTAATTTCTTTCTCAAGATTTTCTTTTACACGGCCTGAACCCGACTCTTTAAGAATAATAAAGCCATATAATGCACTGCCCTTAACATCGTGTGGAAATCCTACAATTGCAGATTCGGCTACTGCAGGGTGCTCATTAATTGCATCCTCTATAGGTGCAGTACCAAGGTTATGGCCAGACACTATAACAACATCATCTACACGGCCTGTAATACGGTAATAACCCACTTCGTCCCTCAACGCTCCGTCGCCGGTAAAATATTTGCCGGGGAATGTGGAAAAATATGTTTCTTTAAATCTTTGATGATCGCCCCAAATGGTGCGTGCCATGCCGGGCCATGGAAATTTAATACAAAGGCTGCCAACAACTTGATTGCCTTCTATTTCATTACGCTTTTCATCCATAAGTACCGGTTGCACTCCCGGTAATGGTAATGTTGCATAAGTGGGCTTGGTAGGCGTAACAAACGGCAGTGGCGATATCATAATACCTCCGGTTTCGGTTTGCCACCATGTATCTACTATTGGCGATTTCTTTTTACCTACATGATCATTATACCAGTGCCATGCTTCTTCGTTAATTGGCTCTCCAACAGACCCTATCACTTTTAGTGTAGATAAGTCATGTTTATCTACCCAACTCCAGTTTTCCTTAGCTAACGATCGTATTGCAGTTGGCGCGGTATAAAACTGAGTTACTTTATGCTTATCGATTACTTCCCAAAAACGGCCATAATCGGGGTAAGATGGCACACCTTCAAAAATTACAGTGGTGGCACCATTTAACAAGGGCCCGTAAAGTATATATGAGTGACCGGTAATCCAGCCGATATCGGCAGTACACCAGTAAATATCATTTTCTTCGTAAGCGAAAATATTTTTAAACGTATACGCGGCGTATACCATGTAGCCGGCAGTAGTATGTAACATGCCCTTCGGCTTGCCGGTAGAACCCGATGTGTAAAGTATAAACAACGGATCTTCAGCATCCATTATTTCTGCAACATTATTTGGCACCGCGACATCAAGTAGCGGCTGTAACCACTGGTCTCTGCCCTCTTGCATGTTTACATCTGCGTTAGTCCTCTTAACAACATACACATTCTCTACAGATAGGCATGTTTTCAGCGCTTCGTCAACAATACTTTTTAATTCAATTGTTTTACTGCCGCGGTATCCTCCATCTGATGTTATCAAAACTTTACAGCCTAAATCATTCACCCTTGATGCTATTGCCGATGCAGAAAAACCTGCAAATATAACCGAGTGAATAGCGCCTATTCGTGCACATGCCAATACAGAAACGGCCAGTTCAGGTATCATAGGCAAATAGATACAAACCCTGTCGCCCTTTTTAACACCTTGTTCCCTAAGTACGTTAGCCATTTTAGCAACGCGGTCATATAACTCATTATATGTTATGTGCTGTGCAGCTTCTTCAGGGTTATTTGGCTCAAAAATTATTGCATCTTTATCACCTCTTTTTGCTAAATGGCGGTCGATACAGTTTTTAGTAATATTAACCTTTGCATTTATAAACCATTTAACTTCGGCTTCAACCATATCAAACTCAACAACCTTATCCCATTTTTGATACCATGTAAAGTTTTCATCGGCCACTTTATCCCAAAATTTTCGGGGTTCACGAACAGATTTATTATAATGCTTAAAATATTGTTCTAAGCTTTTTACCTGATAATAACTCATTGTGTTAGTTTGTTTAATTTATAGACTTAATAAATTTATAGATGCTAATTGCGATAAATTTATACAAATATAGTATTTGTAGCGTCGACTTTAATTAGTTCACAATATTTTTAGTGCATAAGTATCCCATTTTGATATCGGCCTACGAAATCTTATTATCCTACAATAAAACCTGCCATGATGTTTCTGGGTTATAACAAAGCTGGCCGCCCTTTGCTTCAAGTGGGCTTTCAAAATTATTTGTATAAAGAGCCCCGGTGCCCAAACCTTGCGGCATTGGATTATTTTGTAGAAACGTCCACTGTGCAATTGCGTTTAACCCAATATTACTTTCTAAAGCAGATGTTACCCACCAACCAATATTGTATTTTTCTGCAATAGAAATCCACTCCTCGCAACCGCGAAACCCACCAACCAAACTTGGCTTTAAAATTATGTACTGAGGCTGTATTTTTTTAAGCAGAGCCTCTTTATCTGCAACAGAAAACACTCCAATCAATTCTTCATCTAACGCAATATCTAAAGGTGAATTTAGGCACAGCCATGACATGCTGTCAGTTTGATCTTTTTTAACTGGTTGTTCTATGCTATGTAATTGAAATTCTGATAACTGACTTAGTTTACTTAAAGCTTCATTTATAGTAAAAGCGCCATTGGCATCTACTCTTATCTCAATTTCTTCAGCGGTATAATTTTGTCTTATGAACTGTAATAATTCGAGCTCATAGTTAAAATCTATCGCTCCAATTTTAAGCTTAATGCAATTAAATCCATCTGATATTTTTTCATCTATTTGCTGTTTCATATAGGCTTTTTCGCCCATCCAGACTAGTCCGTTTATATCAATATTTGCCTCGCCTTTCGTAAACTTAGAAGGGAATAACATATACGGCATTTCGCCTTCAAGAGATTTGAATGCAGTTTCTAATCCAAATTGTATTGCAGGGAATTCTATCAATTCTTCCCATAATTTATCTTCTCCTAAATGTATATTATCACAAACCCATTTTAGTTTTTCTTCATAATCAGGGCGGTCATCAATACTAAGTGATCGCAATATTCCGCATTCACCTATGCCCTTTTTTCCTTTATTTTCAAGAAGGATAAACCACGTTTCTTTCTCGGTCATGACACCTCTGGATGTTCCGCTGGGACGTTTAAAATTTAAAATATACTTTTGGTAGGAAGCTTTCATTATAGGTTATAAATTTTAAATGAAAAGCCATTAATTACACTAATATCACCAAAGTAATGGCTCTGATTATATCAATCCATGGCGATTCAAAAGATTAAAGTTCTATAGATGAACCTATTTCTAAAAGGATAAGTTCTTTGCCTTTATCAGCAAATTTCTTCTTAGCATCTTCGTGGTCAATTTTTATGTAACCAAATGTATCGTAGTGGTAGCCTAATATTTTATTACACTCAACAAAATCAGATGCGATTACAGCATCTTCCACATCCATAGTATAGTTGCTGCCAATTGGTAAAATAGCAAGGTCTAATTTTGTACGAAGCGGTATAAGTTTCATGTCGTAAGTAAGTGCAGTATCACCGGCAATGTAGATATTTTTCTCTGCCGTTTCTATAACAAAACCTCCTTGATTACCGCCATAAGTACCATCAGGAAACTGGCTTGAATGTATTGCATTTACATATTTAACGCTACCAAAGTCAAATTTCCAGCTGCCGCCATGGTTCATACCATGAGTTGTAAAACCTTTTTTAGTATAGTAATCCGCAATTTCTGCATTAGATACGATGGTTGAATTATTGTTTTTAGCAATAGCCTCAACATCCAGTACATGATCGCCATGCGCGTGAGTTACTAAAATATAGTCAGCCTTAATTTTTTCTATATCAATATGGCTCGCAAGTTCGTTAGCAGTTATGTATGGGTCTACTAAAATATGTTTACCCGCAACCTCTATACCTAAGCTGGCATGTCCGTAAAATGTAATTTTCATAATTATATATTTTATAGTTTGTTGTTTATAATTTGTTAGAATTGCATCGCGATGCAAAGCAGTACCGACAGAAAAAATGTTCCTAACGCCACTTTTTTTAGTTCAGGATCAAGATCTCTCGGTACAGTATTTTTTGCAACCGTTTTTAAATGTAATATAAAAGGTATATAAGAAATTAAAAACAAGTATTGTAGCGGTTTAAAATTATTAGATATTGCAAATACTATTATTAGCGCTAGCGCTGTTACTATTATTGTGTAATGATAAACTTTTGCACGTTGTGCACCCATTTTTACTACAATTGTGTTTTTACCGCTCATTGCATCGCTTATTTGATCACGCATATTGTTTAGGTTTAGCACCGCAACGCTTAACAGACCTACTGATATTGCCGGTAGAATTGCTAATGAATCGATGTTTTTCGCAAATAAAAAGTAACATCCTAAAACGCTAACCAGTCCGAAAAAAACGAATACAAAAATATCTCCTAACCCCCTATAACCGTACGCAGATTTACCTACCGTATATTTTATAGCAGCTGCAATTGCCGTTAATCCTAAAAAGAAAAAGAAGACAGAGTATCCAAAATTAGCGCTACCAAATGATGTATAGATCAATAACACAGCGACTATTAAGGTTAATACAGATGTTAGAATGATGCCATTTTTCATCGCCTGGATAGTTATTGATCCGCTTTGTATAGCGCGCTGTGGGCCAACGCGATGTTCATTATCAGTACCCTTTACACCATCGCCATAGTCATTGGCAAAATTAGAAAGAACCTGTAAGCCTAAGGTAGTTAGTAAAGCTAATCCTAAAATTACCCAGTTCGTAAATCCTTGCGAAAAGGCATAAAAGCTGCCAACTAATATCCCGGATACCGAAAGTGGCAGTGTGCGTAATCGTGCGGCCTCGAGCCACGCTCTTGTATTTGACATTCTTAATCTGCTATTTTATATATCTGTTTTTAATTTGAAATCAAAAATCTTAATTCTGAAATCACGTACTACATCCAGTGCTTATCAGTGGTTTCCACTTGGTATAACCAGTAATTAACGAGTTGCTTAAGAGTGGTATAATTCGCCAGGCCAAAAGATACTGTGCCTCCAGCGGTATGTAAAGTTACGATCCCAACATCCGACCATTTTTGCCAAAAAAATTGTTTCAACGAGATGGTTTGTATTTTATGTGGTGCAATAAAGTCGTTATCGATATCCCAGGCACCGCTTTGTTTTATAATAAAGTCGTTACTCACGTACAAGCGGCTGTTTCTAAACCCAAAATATACCATGAGTACTGCAAAGACAAAATATACCAGCGCAAACACTTTTACGTCGTTTATGAATTCGGTTAGCTTTTCTACCGAGAAATCATCTGACATAAAAACAACCGTCAAGATTACTACAGGAAAAATTAAAAACTTTACTGACTGAGAAATCATTTTTCGGAAGTTGGGTTTGATCATTATGCCACGTTCAGGCACTTTTCCTAAAAGGAACTGTAGTAACTAGTTTTTCTCATTATTGTCGCAACCAGGAATTTCAATAGCTGTCTTTTTCTGTTCACCGTTGTTAGCCTCGTGGCCAGATGCTTGCTTAATTTTTATATCATTAATATTAAACTTCTTTTGGAAGTAATTACGCCCAACTGTAACTACCTGAACCTTTTCCGGACGGATAATAGTGTTTTTAGTATTCAAAAGTCCGTAGGATAACAACAGTGAATTGTGCTGCTTTGTGATTTTAAAATTGTAATATCTAATAAGCGTACGTACCAGATTCACAACAAGGGTCATTAATATAATTGTAGTTATTATAACTGTAATAAACTGCATCATGATACTGCGATTTATATACTCATCTAAATGGTTTGTATATCCGGAAGCGTTTAAAAACTCTTCAAGATTCTGAAATATGGTAATCATGAATGCGAGTAAAACAGCAAAACTCCTGATGTAGTTTGATGTAACTCCTGTTTTCAATAAACTGAGAAAGCTTATCTGTATAAAAGGTTTTTGAGTTTCCTTTTCAGACTGTTCGTCTGTAATCTCATCGTCACCTGACACAATATCTTGCCGACCGCTCTGCATTAAACGGGCTTTTAGAGATAATGCCAAATCATGTTTTATAGCGCGTATAGAAACCTCTTTGCCGTTGCCTCCGGCAGTATCTACTTCGAGGGCATGTACACCAATCAATCTCTGAATAAATGATTGGTTAATATTTACCTGTTGAATTTTATCGAGCGATATAGCTATTCGGCTTTTGTTGAAGATGCCTTTTCTAACCACAAATTCTTCGTTTTCTTCGTCTAAAAAAAATGAAAAATTAAGGTATTTTAAATAAGCGATTACTGCCAGCAGAATTAACACAGTAGGTACGCCGACGTATAAATATAATTTTGTAACCTGATTAATTTTAAAAAGCCAAACCACAAGTACTGGCCATAATGCACGTAAAGTGCCCTGTAATGTATCTGCAAACATAATAACTACGCCAATAAGCGATTGCCTTTGCGATTGGCTAAAATTGCTATTCATTGTTAACCTGCTGGTTTACAATTTTCCCCATAAGCAAATGCTTAATTTTTTCGGCATGCTCTTTTTCAATACCCGGTATTTGTATATCGCTGTTGTTACCACCGGCTGTAAACACCTCTACAGCGGCCAAACCCAGCTTGCGAGAAATTAGACCTTCATGAACAGCAACATGCTGAACACGGTTATAGGGTATTATAGTAGTGGTAGTAGCAATAGCACCACTACGATAAATAACATCGTGGGTACGAAACGCAAATCCTCTGTTTTTGAAGCTTAAAACCGATAGAAGCATAGTAGTTACGACTACCACAATATAAATTATCGAGATAGCAATGCGATACGGCTCCAGTTCTTCTAAAAAATAAAAACCTAAACCGGCAGCAATTGCGATAATACCGAAAACCAAAGCGATATTAAGCCCAATAATCTTAAAGTAAGAGCTATGTAACGGCGTAAGAACAACATCTTCAAATTTTGGAAGATGGGCAGTATCTATAGTATCATTTATAAAAGGATCCTGCATTTTTTAGTTATCAGTTATTGGTTGTCGGTTATCAGTATCTCGTTGTCAGATTATTTTTAGTTGATTGTTGTCGGTTAAGTATTAGTAATTTGGAAATCCATCAACCGACAACCAATAACCATCAAACCACTATGGTATCCATTTAATATTCCTAAAATCAGGTTTCCTTTTTTCAAGAAACGCATCACGGCCTTCTTTAGCTTCTTCTGTCATATAAGTTAAACGTGTAGCTTCTCCTGCAAAAATTTGCTGTCCTACCATTCCATCATCGGTTGCATTAAAGGCGAACTTTAGCATTTTTATAGATGTTGGCGATTTACCCAATATTTCCTGAGCCCATTCATAAGCGGTGTCTTCAAGCTCATCATGAGAGATAACGGCGTTTACCATCCCCATTTCGTAAGCTTCCTGTGCTGAATAATTTCGGCCTAAAAAGAAAATTTCTCTTGCACGTTTTTGCCCTACCATTTTAGCTAAGTATGCCGATCCATATCCACCATCAAAACTGGTAACATCGGCGTCGGTTTGTTTAAAAATGGCGTGTTCTTTACTGGCAAGCGTCAGGTCACAAACAACGTGTAGGCTATGCCCTCCGCCTACTGCCCAACCCGGCACCACTGCAATTACTACCTTTGGCATAAATCGAATAAGCCTTTGTACTTCAAGAATATTCAAACGGTGCATACCATCATCGCCTACGTAGCCTTGCTGGCCGCGTGCTTTTTGGTCGCCGCCGCTGCAAAACGAATAGATACCATCTTTACTCGAAGGTCCCTCGCCAGATAACAGCACCACACCTATAGAGGTATCTTCGCGTGCATCTAAAAAAGCTTCAAAAAGCTCGGCAGTCGTTTTTGGTCTAAAGGCATTGCGAACATCGGGCCTGTTAAAAGCGATACGCGCAACACCATTACTTTTTTTATAGGTTATATCCTCAAATTCCTTAACGGTTTCCCAGTTTATGTTATCCATTTTATAGTAATAATTTACTGTAAAAATAGTCAATTTTGCTTTAGGCGTAAAATAAAAAGACACCTAAAAGCCGAAGGTGCTGCATTTCAAAACTTTATGTTTCAACAGGCAATAAATGCATATTTTATCTGTTAACCTTGTACAAAAACCAACCAATAAAAGTTCGGTTTTGGTTATATTTGCCACTTTTACGCATCCCAAATAATGAGATTTTTACGATTTACACCCTATATACTTTTATTACTTTTAGCAGCTTGCAAAAATGATAAAAACACTTTAGCCGATAACGATGATCAGAATGTAAGAGATACTGTTTTGCATTTTACCCCCTTGGATATCGAACTTAACAAGCTCACCAATTCATATAAAGAATCTAAAAAGGCTAGCATACAGCATTTTTATAATAAGGTATGGCCAAAGGACGACTTAAGCGGAGGATTTTTAGTTGCAAAAAACGGACAAATTTTATTTGAAACCTACGGAGGCTTTGCTAACCGAAAAGATAAAACCGAAATTACTGCTACCACGCCTATTCACCTGGCATCTGTAAGTAAGGTACTTACTGCGGCGGTGATTTTAAAGTTGGTCGACCGTAACAAGCTGGATTTAGACCAAAAAGTAAATACTATATTACCAACATTTCCTTATAAAGATATAAGCATAAAAATGTTGCTTAACCATCGTAGTGGCTTACCTAACTATGCATATTTTGGTGATGACCGAAAGATATGGGACCGTAGTATGATGAAAAATCAGGACATTCTGGATTTGCTGGCGAAGCATAAATTCAACCTTTATTTTACACCAGATAAAAAATTTGGCTATTGCAATACTAACTATTCAATATTGGCATTGGTTATTGAGAAGCTGACCAAAATGACCTATCGTGACGCAATGAAGAAAATTATTTTTGAACCACTGGGCATGAAAAATACTTTTGTGTTTGATTATAACAAGGATAAAGACAAGGCATCACAATCGTACAAAGGTAACAACGTGCTTTACGATTATGATTTTCTAGATAATATTTATGGCGATAAAAATATTTATTCTACACCGCGCGATATGCTAAAGTTTGACTTGGCAACTTATTCTAAAAAATTCCTGAACCCTAAATTAGTAAAACAGGTGTTTCAGGGCTATAGCTACGAGCATAAGGGCGAACGTAATTACGGACTTGGTATACGCATGCACGAATGGAAAACTGGCGAGCGCTTGTATTATCACAACGGATGGTGGCATGGTAACACCTCGTCTTACGTTACTTTAAAAGGAGATACAGTGGCGCTTATCGCGTTGTCGAACAAATTTTCGTACAAGCCTTATAAAATTTGGAAGCTTTCTACACAGTTTGGTAAATACCCTATTGAACCGGATAAGGAAGATGGTGCAGAGTAATAACTACTTACCCTATTTTAACCGATGTCATGTTAAGCGAACCACCAACCATTTTATCGTTAAAAATAGAAATACTGTCCTTGTTGTCCTGTAATCCTAAGCTGTACAGTAACGGATAATAATGATCTGGCGATGGTACAGCAAGTGTGGCGGCTTTGTTCAGCTTTTCGTAATTAATAAGGTCGGAGTGATTACCGTCGTATATCTTCTGCTTAAAAATACTGTTCATTTCAATCGCCCAGTCGAAACCAAAGTTAGGCGTGTTCATATTTTGCCAGTCTATCATTCGTAAATTGTGTACCATATTACCGCTGCCAATAATCAGTACGCCTTTTTTGCGGAGGGCTGCAAGTTGTTTAGCTAAATCATAATGATACTGCGGTGGCTTGCTATAGTCAATACTCAATTGTAAAACAGGGATATCAGCATCCGGGTACATGTGGCGCACTACTGTCCAGGTACCATGATCCAGACCCCAATCGTGGTCCAAGCCTACATCTGTAGTAGTAATTAGCCGCGCTGCTTCAATAGCCAATTCAGGATCCCCTTTTGCAGGATATTGCACATCAAACAATGCCTTAGGGAATCCGCCAAAATCGTGAATGGTTTTAGGTTCATCCATTGCTGTAATGTGTGTTCCTCTAGTCAACCAGTGTGCAGAAATTACCAATACCGCTTTAGGCTTTGTAATTTCCTGACCCATTTTTGCCCACGTTTGGGAGAACTCATTATCTTCAATACCATTCATAGGCGAACCATGGCCTATAAATAATACAGGCTGTTTTTCATCTACCTCGGTAAGGCTATCAGTCCAGTTTTTAAAAATATGTAATGACATAATATAAATATTTGTATATACAACAATTGTATATACAAATATAGCTAATTTTTAATAAGCCAGCAACTCTTTCAATGCAATTTCAAAGCGAGCTTTTGGCAGATACTGATCTTCTAACGCTTTAGTAAAAGGTATAGGACTTTCTAAACTTCCAACACGTTTTACAGGCGCATCAAGATATTCAAAACACTGCTCCATAATCATGGCAGAAATATCGCTGCTAATGCCGCCAAACAAAGTATCTTCCTGTAAGATAATCGCTTTTCCTGTCTTTTTAACCGATGCAAGAATAGCATCAGTATCTAAGGGTTGTAGCGTTCTCAAATCCAGCACATCAGCATTGATGTCCTGATTTTTAACCAATGTTTCCAAAGCCCAGTGAACTCCCGCGCCAAAACTAATTATGGTAACATCATTCCCTTCTTTAAGAAGTGATGCTTTACCAAATGGCAGTGTGTAATAATCGGTCGGAACCTCCTGATACATGCTTCGATACAACGCTTTATGCTCGAAAAACATAACCGGGTTAGGATCGTTTATAGCCGTTGCTAATAATCCTTTTGCATCATAAGGGAATGCTGGATACACCACTTTTAATCCCGGTGTTTTGGTAAACCAAGCTTCGTTGGTCTGGCTATGAAAAGGTCCTGCCTGCACCCCTGCCCCACACGGCATGCGTACTACAACATCAGCGTGTTCCTGCCAGCGGTAATGTACTTTGGCAAGGTAATTTACAATGGGATTAAAGCCTGTGGAAACAAAATCGGCGAACTGCATTTCGATAACTGACTTATACCCATTTATAGACAACCCCATTCCGGCAGACACGATAGCCGACTCGCATATTGGCGTATTGCGCACCCTGTCTTTACCAAATTTTGCCACAAAGCCATCGGTAATTTTAAAGGCGCCGCCATATTCTGCAATGTCCTGACCCATAATAACAAGATTGTCATGGCGCTCCATAGACTGGCTTAACCCTCGCGAAATCGCATCGATCATGCGTATATTTTCTACGATTTCATTTGGTGTAATATTCTCAAAAGCGTAGGGTTTATATACATCATTTAATTCTTCGCTTAAGTTGGCAATAATCTTCGGTTCGGCAGAGGCTTGTTGGTAGTGCTCGTCTATTTCACGTTTTAATTCAGCACGAAACATCATGTCATATTCTTCCGTAAGCACCTGCTCGGCCATTAGGTAATCGCGGTAATTAGTCACCGGGTCTTTCGCAGCCCACAAGTCCATCAATTCCTGCGGAACATATTTTGTACCACTCGCCTCTTCGTGCCCACGCACCCTGAAGGTTTTAAATTCCAACAGCACCGGCCTTGGGTTTTCGCGCATAGAAGCTACAATATCGGTAAGTTTTGTAAACACTTCCAGTATATTATTGCCATCAATAATGTGCGATTCCATGCCGTAGCCTATGCCCTTATCAGCAATGTTTTCGCAGCGGTATTGCTCGTTGGTAGGTGTGCTAAGTCCGTAACCGTTGTTCTCTACAATAAATAGTACGGGTAGTTCCCAAACGGCGGCAACGTTAAGCGCTTCGTGAAAATCGCCTTCGCTGGTAGCACCTTCGCCTGTAAATACGGCGGTAACTTTACCGTTTTGCTTTAGTTTATTGGCAAGGGCAATACCGTCGGCCACGCCAAGCTGCGGACCCAAATGCGATATCATGCCTATAATTTTATAATCCTGTGTACCAAAGTGAAACGAGCGGTCGCGCCCCTTGGTAAACCCGTTTGCTTTGCCCTGCCACTGGCTAAAAAGGCGGTACAGCGGGATATCCCGACCGGTAAACACGCCAAGGTTGCGGTGCATGGGTAAAATATATTCGTCAGGGTTGAGCACGGCAGTAACGCCCACCGAAATCGCCTCCTGCCCAATACCGCTAAACCATTTAGATACCTTTCCCTGGCGGATAAGGATAAGCATCTTCTCCTCTATCAGCCGTGGTTTTATTAATTTTATATATAAATCAAGCAATTGCTCGTTGGTTAATTGTTTTCGGTCGAAATTCATATTGATTTTTGAATAATCATTAGCATTTCAAATGTAGTAAAATAACAATTTAAGAAAGGTGTGTTAGGAAAATTTAATTTGGGTAATTTTTGTCAGAATTTAAATTGTAAGTTTATAGAATATTAAGTAAGCATAGATTATTATGGATGACAATCAAACTACACCTACAACTAAAAAATGTTTTATAGTTATGCCTATTTCCGATCAGGATGGCTATGAGAAATCTCACTTTACAAGAGTGTATAACCATTTAATTAAACCAGCATGCGAAAGAGCGGGTTTTGAACCAATAAGGGCAGATGATGAAGTGAAGACAAATTATATAGCACTTGATATAGTAAAAAAAATTATAGAATCAGATATTGTATTATGTGATTTAAGTAGCAAGAATCCAAATGTATTATATGAACTGGGAATTAGACAAGCCTTTAATAAAAAAGTTGTCCTAATTAAAGATAAAAAAACAGGAAGAATTTTTGATATTCAAGGATTTAGAACTATCGATTATGATGAAAGTTTGCGAATTGATGAAGTTGAAAAAGGTATTTCTCAAATTTCAACCGCCTTGAAAGAAACATTTACTTCTAAAGATGGTGACATCAATTCTTTCATACAACTTTTATCAATTATTCCAGCGACATTAGACAAAAATATTGAAATTTCACCAGAATCATCTATTATTATGGATCTATTGAATAATATTTCTGATAGGATATTTAAAATCGAAGAAAACACTCCAACACAAATTAAAAATAATGGGATTAAAACTATTAATGAAACAATTATTAATGGAATGTCCTTTAAAATTGGCCAGAAGATTTATATAGATGACAATCAATTGGTCGGAGAATTAATAGATTTTGATCATAATTATGTAACTTTTAAAAATGGAATTAAAGCTATAAGATACAAAAAAACTGATAAAATTTTCGAAGGAATTTTGCCATTCTAGCATCATAATTAATTATAAAAATCTGTTTCTAAATGCCCAACAAACTTATCACCAAAGCCTACAAAGCCTTCAACGACCGCGATATAGATACCGCCCTTACCACCATGCACGCCAATGTTAAGTGGCCCAGAGCTTGGGAAGGCGACTTTGCCCGCGGGCATAATGAAGTGCGCGAATACTGGACCCGCCAATGGGCCGAGATTAACCCAACAGTTGAGCCTATTGCCATTACAGGATTGCCCGATGGCCGTTTTGAAGTACAGGTGCATCAGGTAGTGAAAGATTTAACTGGCGAGATTGTGTTCGATGGTACCGTAAAACACATTTATATTATTACCAATAACCTTATTGAAGCTATGGAAATAGAGCAGTAATTCTGCTATATTTGCAGCCTTAAAACAATACAATGACAACAGAACAACTACTGCATGAAAGAAGTGGTAACCTTTGCGAACTAAGCGGTGCTACCGATAATCTTGTGGCTTATGAGGTACCGCCGGCCGTTAACCGTGGCGCGGATGGTTTTATACTGATTACTGATAAATGCGTTAGTCAGATAGAGAAAAAGGAAGAGCCGGATGCTGCTTTTTGGGAAGGTATTTTACCTACTGCCATGTGGAGCGAAGTTCCTGCCGTTCAGGTAGTGGCATGGCGCATGCTTAACCGTTACCGTAACGAGAGCTGGGCTGCCGATGCTATTGACATGATGTACCTTGACGACGAATTATTAGAATGGGCTAAAGCAACCGGCGACCATACCGGCGACGGAAGTGTACAGCTTCATAAAGACAGTAACGGTTCTATTTTACAAACCGGCGATAGCGTTACCCTTATTAAAGACCTCGATGTTAAGGGTTCTACCCTTAATGCTAAAATAGGTACTGCGGTGCGCAACATCAGGTTAGTGCATGATAATATAGAACAAATTGAAGGTAAGATAGATGGGCAAACCATTGTTATCCTTACCAAATATGTAAAGAAACAGTAATGTTTTTTTAGCCGCGAATTACACAAATTCAACGAATTCTAATTTACATTAAGAAATACTGATTAGTGTAAATTAGTGTAATTCGTGGCTAATATTCACACCTTACAAATAGAAACTAATCCTTATATTTGTTTAAGCAGGCTTATCCTGCAATATCAAAACCAGTTTTATGCAAAATATACCTAGTGTAGACCTGCGTGATTTCCTTTCGGGTGACCCGGAACGCAAACAAAAATTTGTTAATGAAATCGGTAAAGCTTATGAAGATATAGGCTTTGTAGCCCTAAAAGGGCATTTTCTGGATGACACCCTTGTCGACAATCTTTACAGCGAAGTGAAAAACTTTTTCTCACTTCCCGTTGATGTTAAAGAGCAGTATGAAATTCACGGTATTGGTGGCCAGCGAGGTTATGTTTCTTTTGGTAAAGAGCATGCTAAAGGCCGTAAAGAGGGCGACCTTAAAGAGTTTTGGCATTTTGGGCAGTACCTTGAAGAGGGTTCTAAATACCAAAACGAATATCCAGATAACGTACAGGTTAAAGAACTTCCTGCGTTTAACACCGTAGGTAAAAAAGCCTACCAAATGCTGGAAAAAACCGGTGTATATGTACTTCGTGCTTTGGCGTTATTTCTTAGCTTAGACGAATTTTATTTTGATAAATACTTGCTTGAGGGCAACAGCATCCTCCGCCCCATTCATTACCCACCCATAACATCAGAGCCTGATAATGCTGTTCGTGCAGCAGCGCATGGCGACATTAACCTTATTACGCTACTTATGGGTGCCCAGGGCCGTGGCCTACAGGTGCAAAGCCATAACGGTGAGTGGATTGACGCTGTTGCCGAACCTGACGAACTGGTTATTAACGTAGGCGATATGCTTTCACGACATACTAATAACAGACTTAAAAGTACTATTCACCAAGTGGTTAACCCACCAAAGGAGCTATGGGGAACATCGCGTTACTCGATACCTTTTTTTATGCACCCGGTTAGCGAAATGAAACTGGATTGCCTTGATAATTGTGTTGATGCCGAGCATCCTAAATTGTATGATGATATTACTGCCGGTGATTTTTTATATGAACGTTTGGTGGAACTTGGATTGATAAAAAAGTAATATTGTGATGGAACACGGATACCGCGGATTAGGCGGATTTTCGCAGATTTTAATAAATATCAAGAATGCTTTATAAAGAATTGACATCTGAAATATTGAAAGCATTTTATGATGTTTATAACGAATTAGGCTATGGTTTTTTAGAACGTGTATATCAGAATGCGCTATTTTTTGAATTGAAGTTAAGAGGTTTTGATGTTGAAGCACAGCGAAAAATTACAGTATATTATAAAGATTTACCTGTAGGCGATTATTTTGCCGATATAATTGTAAATGATATTATAATCCTCGAACTAAAAGCCTGCGATTATTTAACGGTAGAATTTGAGCATCAAATTATAAATTATTTAAGAAGCACCCATTGTGAAGTTGGATTATTGCTTAATTTTGGTAAAAAGCCTGAGTTTATAAGAAAAGTATTTGAAAATATAAACAAATAAATTCGCGTAAATCCGCTTGATTCGCGGTATCCGCGTTCCATAAATAGTAAAAAAAGTGGCTAAAAAAATAAGTAGTCTAGAAGACCTTGGCGGATTTGTGTTTTCCACCAATAAAGATTTTGAAATAGGCTCGAATGCGGATTCGCAGGAAACTTTGCCTAACAACCAGCAAAAACTGGAAGCACACCTTGATAAAAAAAACCGTGGTGGCAAAGTAGCGACCATCATTAAAGGTTTTGAAGGGACGGACGATGATTTAAAATCGCTTGCTAAACGACTTAAAACTCTTTGTGGTGTAGGTGGTTCGGCTAAAGATAATGAGATAATTATCCAAGGAGATTTCAGGAATAAGATAATGGATTTCCTTGCAAAAGAAGGTTATAAAGTAAAGCGCGTAGGCGGATAGCTACACATCACAGTATGAAAATTAAAGAATCTGAACTTATATTAAACCCTGATGGCAGCGTTTATCACCTTAACCTAAAGCCAGAAAATATTGCCCATGACATTATTTTTGTGGGCGACCAGGATCGTGTGGAGAAAATTACTGCTCACTTTGATAGTATAGAATTTACCACCCAAAAGCGAGAATTTAAAACGCAAACTGGTATTTATAGAGGGAAACGTATAACAGTTCAGTCAACAGGTATTGGCCCTGATAATATTGATATCGTTATTAACGAGCTGGATGCATTAGTGAACATCGATCTTACTACACGAAAAGTAAAAGAAGAACTTACGCCGCTTAATATAGTACGTATAGGTACATCAGGCTCAATCCAGGCAGACATACCCGTAGACAGTTTTGTAATGTCGATGTACGGGCTTGGTATGGACAATATGCTTCGCTCCTATTTAATAGATGAAGTTTCAGATTATGCTATGGAAGAGGCGTTTATAAACCATACCAAATGGGATATTCGAAAGGGAAAGCCTTACTCTATTAGATGCAGTAAAATGTTAGCGTCGTTAATGGATGCTGATTATATACATAAAGGTATTACCGCAACAGCAGGCGGTTTTTACGGTCCGCAGGGGCGCGTGCTTCGCCTTGATATTCAGGATGCTGACCTAAATTTAAAAATGGATAACTTTAATTTTAATAATAATCGCATTACCAATTTAGAGATGGAAACGGCGGCAATATATGGCTTATCAGCTTTGCTGGGCCATAACGCATTGTCGTTAAATGCCATTATTGCAAACCGGGCAGATGGTACTTTTAGTACAGATCCTTACGCGGCGGTAGATAATCTTATAAAATATACGTTAGATAAACTAGTTCAGTAATACAACAGACAGATATAATAATCCCCTTGCAATTTGTAGGGGGATTTTTGTATATAAACATAAAAGGTTTTACATATTGAATTACTCTTATTACCTTTAAGCTTTATAAATAATACACATGATACCACTAAAAATAGCTGGCGTACCGGAACATTTTAACCTGCCTTGGCATTTAGCAATAGAAAATAACGGGTTCGAAAGCGCAGGCATTAACTTAGAATGGACTGACGTACCCGAAGGTACCGGTAAATTATGCCAGATGCTTCGGGATGGCGAAACTGACGTTGCAGTGATATTAACCGAAGGTATTTTTAAAGATATTGTTGCAGGTAACAATAGTAAAATTGTACAGGTTTACGTGCAGTCGCCATTAATTTGGGGAATACACGTTGGCGCTAAGTCAGATTATCGAACTTTGGCAGATTTAAAAAAAGGCAAGGTTGCTATAAGCCGTCATGGCTCAGGCTCACACCTTATGGCGTTTGTAAACGCACAAAACGAAGGTTGGGAGGCGGATAGTCTAAAATTCGAAATTGTCAATACACTTGCAGGCGCTGTAGATGCCCTGACCGATGGGTCTGCTGATTATTTTATGTGGGAACGTTTTATGACTAAACCAATTGTAGATAAAGGCATTTTTAGGCGTGTGGCAGATTGCCTTACGCCATGGCCAAGTTTTGTTATTGCTGTTAGAAATGAAGTTTTAGAAAATAATCCGGAGGCTATTGGAACGGTTTTGGATATTATTAACCAAACTACTCAGCATTTTAAAGAAATTCTAAATATCGACCAGACGCTTGCCGAACGCTATGGGCAAAAACGCGAAGATATTGCCGAATGGCTAACATTGACGGAATGGTCGCAGCGAAAACTAGATGATGAAACGTTTAATACGCTTCAGAGCCAATTGTTTAGTTTGGGTATAATCGATAAAAAAATTGCTTTTGATACTGTTGCTGGATAACAGCCTGCTAATAGATAATGGTAAAACCTGATTTCTCTAAAATAAAGAAATTAATAGATAGGCTCCGGATACCGAAGCCCTGGGATTCTATTATCATTTTTGTTCTTAATGTGCTTATTGCAATACCGGTTTTTTTAATTCTTCATCAAAACCTGGTAGACCCTGAATGGCCTTTTCATATCGACAGAATATTGATTTTTATTGCTTTGGTAACTACATTACAATTGCTGTTGCGTTTGCTCAAAAACGTAATAATTGTATGTATTGCATTATACTTTATTGCACTCATATTTGGCAGCTTGTTCGGTAACTATGGTTTGGGAGATGTGTACGACGAATATCAGGCAATGATATATACAATGGCGTATGATCCTAACCCGCAGGAACTTTTTATATCCAAGTTATTGCCCTTCCCAAATAAGTCTAAAACTATCGATGCCGTAGATTATAACAACCCTGCCGTACGCAACTTTGCTGTAACAGCGGCTACCAAATACTTTAAACATTATAAGCGCTATCAGGAGCATAGGCAAATGATACAGTGCTTCTCGGTCTTTAAAGAAATTAGAAATAACTGGAATTATGTAAATGACCCAAGAAATGCCGAATATATAGCATCTGCCAGTGAGTCAATCCAGCACTTTTCCGGCGATTGCGATGACCATGCCATATTAATGGTTGCCTGCATCAGGGCAATTGGCGGAACTCCGAGGGTAATACACACAGGAGGGCACCTTTATCCGGAAATGCTGGTGGGTACTAAAGCCGATTTAGAAACTGCCAATTACCTTATTAAGGAAGAATTGTTCCCGGAAGAAAGCCGTGGCAAAGAAATACATTACCATGTAGATGAGTACGGACAGATTTGGTTAAACCTCGATTATACAGCTCATTTTCCGGGTGGACCGTTTATGAGTGAAGAAATTTTAGGGGCGCTTACCTTCAATTAAGCCATTTAGTCTAAAAGTCGAAAGTCATAAGGTCTTAAAATCCGTAGCTGGTTGTCTGAAGCTTTAATTTGAACGGGGGGACTTTAAAAACTTTTAACGTTAAGACTTTCGACTCAGAAAATTTACCAGTTAATTTGTTTCATTCCATTTTGAGCTAAAACTTCGTTAGTCTTGCTAAAGTGTTTGTTACCAAACCAATGTCCTTTATTAGCACTTAACGGCGATGGGTGACCCGACTCTAAAACAATATGTTTTTGCCTGTCAATTTTAGCACCTTTCTTTTTAGCAGACCCTCCCCAAAGTAAAAAAACCACATTTTCTTTCTCGTCCGATATTTTTTGAATAACCGCATCAGTAAATGTTTCCCAACCTTTACCTTGGTGACTATTTGCCTCACTTTGCCGCACGGTTAAAACGGCGTTAAGCAATAAAACACCCTGATCAGCCCAGCGCTCGAGGTTGCCTGACGGCGGAAAAGGCTTGCTAAGATCAGTCTGGATTTCCCTAAAAATATTTTGTAATGATGGCGGCATGGGTACACCATCGTTAACCGAAAAACATAAACCATTGGCCTGTCCACGTCCGTGATAGGGGTCCTGCCCTATTATAACTACTTCAACCTTGTCAAAAGGGCAATGATCAAACGCAGAAAATATTTTTTTACCCGGTGGAAAGCAGGTTGTTGCAGCATATTCCTGTTTAACAAATTGAATCAGGTTTTCAAAATACGGTTTCTCAAATTCGCCTTTTAAAGTTTTTTTCCACGATTCGTGTATGGCTACATTCATTTGGTTGTATAGTTTACCACAAATATAAAAAATAGGTTTCAAAGCATATATAAAGCAATCTTAAACTTTACTGCCATTTGTGCAGCCTGAGCGATTATGTAGTATTTTTGCATGAAATTTGCTCTAATAAATACAATGATTAGTATAACAGATAAAACACTTAAAGACCTCGAATTTTACACCGTTCTGGAAACCGTTGCTTCCGGCTGCACCACCGAACCAGGCAGGGATAAAGCTCTAACGATAACTCCTTTTGAAAATAAGGAGGCATTGATGGAAGCGTTGCAACAAACATCGGAATATGTATCGTCTTTCGATAATAATAACGCACTGCCTAACCACGGCTTTGAGCCTATAAGCAACGAGATAAAGTTTCTTGCAATTGAAGATAGCTACCTGGAAGCTCCTGCCTTCAGGAAAATTGCTTTAATATCGGAAACGGTAAATGCGTTGGTAAAATTTCTTGAAAAGTTTGATGACTATTATCCGACCCTTAACAACCGTGCCCGACAGGTAGAATACACCAAAGATATTTTAAAGCATATCGAAAAGATTGTTGACAAATATGGTGAGGTAAAAGATGAGGCGTCGCCTACTTTGCAAAACATCCGTAGGGAAATGAATTTGGTTAAAGTAAAAATTAACCAAAGCTTTAGCATGGCATTAAGCCAGTATAATGGTTTGGGCTACCTTGATGATATTAAGGAGAGCGTTGTAGAGAACAGACGTGTGCTGGCGGTATCTGCAATGTACCGTAAAAAAGTTAAAGGGTCTATCCTTGGCAGCTCGAAAACAGGCAGCATTGCTTATATCGAACCGGAAGCTACGTTACGTTTTTCGCGTGAACTTAATGGTTATGAATATGAAGAAAAGGAAGAGGTAAAACGCATTCTTTTACAATTATCAAGCGTTATAAGGCCATTTGTGCCATTGCTATATGAATACCAGGAATTTTTAACCGATGTTGATGTGGTATCCGGTAAGGCAAAGTATGCCCGAAGGATAAACGGTTTATTGCCAAAAATTAACGACGACAAAAGGTTGTATTTCCGTGAGGCATACCATCCTATTTTGTATGTGAATAACCGGGCTAAAAGTCAGCCCACCTACCCTCAAACTATAGAGCTTAAAGAAGATAACAGGATAATTGTTATATCGGGGCCCAACGCCGGTGGTAAAAGTATTACCCTTAAGACAATTGGCTTATTGCAACTTATGCTTCAATGCGGGTTGTTGATACCGGTACATGAGCGTAGCGAAACATTTTTGTTCGACCGTATTATGACCGATATTGGTGATAACCAGTCTATTGAAAATCATTTAAGTACGTATAGTTACCGCCTTAAAAACATGAATTACTTTTTGAGGAAATGTAATGATAAAACGCTGTTTTTAATAGATGAGTTTGGAACAGGATCTGACCCTGAGCTGGGTGGAGCGCTGGCCGAGATATTTTTAGAGGAGTTCTATAATCGTGAGGCTTATGGTATCATTACCACGCACTACACCAACTTAAAAATATTAGCTAATGAGCTACCGTATGCTACAAATGCGAATATGCTGTTTGACGAAAAATCTCTGGAGCCTATGTACAAGTTAATACTTGGGCAGGCAGGTAGTTCATTCACGTTTGAGGTAGCTCAGAAAAATGGCATTCCTTTTGGGCTTATAAACCGGGCCAAAAAGAAAATCGAAGGCAGCAAAGTTCGCTTCGACAAAACAATTGCTACCCTGCAAAAGGAACGTTCTAAACTGGAAAAAACTTCGCAAACTTTAAAGGAAGAGGAAACCCGCGCACGAGAAGAAGGTAAAAAGATGGAGAACATCAATACCAAAATCCAGCAAAAATTAGAGAGTTACCAAGAATTATATGATGCCAATCAGCGCCTTATTTATATGGGGCAAAAGCTGGATGACATGAGTGAAAAATATTTTAATAACCGTAATAAAAAGGAGCTTATAGGCGAATTTTTAAAAACAATTGAAATAGAAAACTCCAAGCGTAAAGTTATCACACCGAAGGAAAAAAAGGTTATTGAGGTACAGCAAAAGCAAATTGTTGAAGAAGTTCAGGTTAAAGTTGAAGAGATTAGACAGGAAAAGAAAGAGAAAAAGCTAAAAGAAATTCCTGCCAATAAACCCAAAGCTATTTTAAGGATTGGTGACCGGGTGCGCATGATTGACGGTAAGGCTGTTGGTACACTCGATGCAATTGAGAAAAAGAAAGCTACGGTTAATTATGGCATGTTCACATCTAAAGTCGACCTTGAGTCGCTGGAGCTTGTCGAGGCAATGAAGAAATAATGTTACAATGTACAGATGTAGCAATTGATTAGTTTTACCATGGAAAGTTTACCAAGAGATAAAAAAATTATACTGTTTGACGGCGTCTGTAATTTATGTGATGCCACAGTGCAATTTCTTATTAAGCGTGATAAGAATGACATTTTTAGGTTTGTGGCTATTCAATCTGAAATTGGGCAGCAGATAATTGAACATATTGGTATTGATACCTCTAAAACCGATTCGATTATATTATATGAACCCGGTCATGCCTATTATTATAAGGCAGAAGCTGCTCTAAAAATTGCAAGGGAGTTGGGTGGTGTCTATTCGTTACTTTCTGTGTTTTTATTATTGCCCAAGAGACTTTGTAATATTGTATATGATTACATTGCTCGTAACCGCTATAAGTGGTATGGTAAAAAAAATGAATGCATGATACCAACACCTGCTATGAAATCAAAATTTCTATAAATAAAAAAAAGACCTCAATTTGAGGTCTTTTTTTTAGATAAATGCGATTATACTGTTTTAGCTGGAAGATTTACTTTTTGAGTAAGCTCTGCAGATATTGCTGAACGCTCAAATTTAATTTTTCCTGCCATAGTTTCTATAACTACAGTCGTGTCAGATAGGTCAGATATTTTACCGTGTATTCCACTTTTGGTAACTACCTTATCTCCTGATTTTAAATTGCTTTCAAACTCTTTTTCCAGTTTTATCTTTTTTTGTTGAGGCCTCATCATAAAAAAGTAAAACACTACTAAAACAAGTAGTATAGGTAAAAACTGTTGTAACTGTTCCATAAAAATTGTAAATTATTGTGCAGGCACTACACTAGCGCCACTGGTTTCAATATTTGCTTTAAAGTTTACTACTTCGCTGCCTTTTTCAGTATTTAAAGTAAGTGTTACGGTTTTGTTTACCGCTCCGCTTTTACCTGCAGAATCGAACACTACATGTACAATCCCGCTTCCACCCGGTTTAACCGGCTCTTTAGTATAATCAGGAACTGTACATCCGCAGCTTGCTTTAGCATCAGATATAATTAAGTCGCCTGTACCTTCGTTTGTAAACTTGTAAGTATGTTCTACTTTTTCACCTTGTTTAATAGTACCGAAATCAAAATCGGTATTATCAAATTTAGCAACTGGTAATTTACCCGATTCAGAGTGTGCTAATTCTGCTTTTTTAGCTGTAGCATCATCTATATTAAGTGCTGCATTTTCTTGTTTGCATGATGCAAGTACCACAGTAGCCAGTGCAAGCATGGCAAATGATTTTTTTATCATAATCAAATATTTAATTGTTTTACATTAAACCTCTACCGGTTTTTACTAGTTTATTATTGCTTTCATAATCCTTTACAAGATTATCTAATATTCCGTTTATAAAAATACTGCTTTTTGGCGTGCTGTACTCCTTCGCAATTTCCAGATACTCATTAATAGTAACTTTAACAGGTATCGATGGGAATTTTAAAAATTCGCAAATTGCCATTTTTAAAATGATAGCGTCAATTTCGGCAATCCTGTCAGTATCCCAGTTTGGGGTTTTATCTAAAAACTCCTTTGCAAGTTCATTATTATTAAGTACGGTTTTACGGAAAAGATCGCGTACAAAATCTTTGTCATCGCTGTCCTTATATATCCTGGGCACGCTAAATGAGTCGCGACCCTCAGGCGTTATCTGTTTAAGCTGCTTGCTTAAAAGAGTGTTTACAACTGGTATATCATCTACCCAGGTAAGTTTATGGTCTTCCAGGTATTCATATAACTTATCGTTAGGCGCAACAACCTCGGTAAACAAATCAGCCACAAACTGCCTGTCTTCGTCATAGCTGTTTTCCTTACTCTCCATATATTTAGTGTAAACGTCGCTAGCTTTAACCGCTTCGAGTACAATAAGTATATAGTCGTTATTACGTTTCCAGTTATCAATCTTATTTTCGGCAAGACCAATGCTTAACGCATTATCCTCCTCAAGCATAAGCAGGACCTGATTGTTAATAAACTTTTTATTAGGATTGCGCTCCAATGCTGTTGCAAGGTGCTTTTTTTGCGATTTTTCAATAAAATCTGCCTCTACTATCCTTAGCTCCACAAGTGCGGAAACCATAATGAGGTACAATTCCCGGATGTTTTCAATGCTTTGAAATAGGAATTTTTCTTCCTTTTCCATGTTGTCTGAATTGTTTTGGTGCATTGCATAAATTGACTGCATCACCTTAACACGAATATGTCTTCTGTTTAACATCCGATTATAAGAACTTTTATTAAAAAATTAAGAGGGCGAAAGATTTTTCTTCCGCCCTGCAAAATTAAGAATATTATTTTTTTAAGCTAATTATTTTGTGCTTTCTTTTTTAGCAGCGTCAATGCGTGCCTGCGCTATTTGCATAGCAGCCTGATTAGTGGTTATACCGTTAGTGTCTGCCACAGTAAAAATTTCAAGCGTGGTATTATATATATTTTGAGTTCTGCGCATTGCCTCGTCTTTACCGTAACCTGCAATTTCGCCATAAACATTAATAATACCACCTGCGTTTATAAGAAAATCAGGAGCGTAAGAAATACCTTTTTCCATAAGTATTTTACCATGTACCTGCTCTATGGCTAGCTGATTATTAGCCGCACCAGCAATTACCTTAGCTTTGATTTTATTAATAGTATCATCATTAATGGTTGCGCCAAGAGCACAAGGAGCGTAAATATCAACATCGGCACCATACAAATCATCTCCTGCAAAAATAGTCGCGCCATAAGTAGCAGCTATGTATTGCATCCTTTCAGTATTGATATCGCTAATTTGAACAAGAGCACCTTCTTTAGTAAGATAGTCGATAAGTGTTTCGCCTACATGGCCTGTGCCCTGTACTAATATTTTTTTACCCTCAAGTTTATCGGTCCCGAACTGGTGCATTGCGGCAGCCTTCATGCCCATATAAACACCGTAAGCAGTTACAGGAGATGGATTTCCAGATCCGCCACGGCTCTCAGATATACCGGTAACATGTGGTGTAACATCACGGATAAGATCCATGTCAGCTGTTGTAGATCCTACATCTTCCGCGGTAATGTATTTACCACTAAGCGAATCAACAAACTTACCAAAACGTGTAATTAATTCTGGCGTTTTATCTTTAGTAGCGTCACCAATAATAACCGCTTTTCCACCGCCAAGGTTTAAACCTGAAATAGCCGATTTATAAGTCATACCTCTTGAAAGCCTTAAAACATCGTTTAACGCTTCCCACTCATTAGTATATTTCCAGATACGGGTACCGCCAAGCGCAGGGCCCAAAACTGTATTGTGAATGCCGATTATTGCTTTTAAACCAGTATCTTTGTCATGGCAAAAAACAACCTGCTCATGATCGTTAAATGATGGTTGTCCAAATACAGGGTTAAGCTTTGCTAGCTCATTAGCACTAATAACTTCTGCTACCATAATTATATATTTAAATTGAAAGATAAAACGTAAATGTGATACAAATTTACACAATTAATTATATCAAGCTTAATTTTCGTTTATATTTTATGAAATCATCAATAAATGAAAACGATTTTTAAATGTAATTTATAGCATAACTATCAGAATATTTAACACAATACGGACTCTTAAGAAGAGTACCCGATAATAAACATGAAAGAATTACAATATTTAAATAAATACTTTGTCAAATATAAATTTCAATTTCTATTAGGAATTGTTATTACCGTAGCATCGCAAATTTTCTCTTTATACACTCCTAAATATATAGGTGACTCTATAAAGGCTATCGAGCAATTTAAAAAAGGTATTCTTACTTCCGATGTTGTTCGTGATGACTTATCATATAATATCTGGATGATTATAGCTACTACACTTGTAGCCGGTGTACTCACTTTTATAATGCGACAAACATTAATAGTAATGTCCCGCCACGTAGAGTTTGATCTTAAAAATGAGATTTTTCGTCATTATGAAAATCTTTCGCAGGGCTTTTATAAGCGAAACCGCACGGGAGACTTAATGAACCGCATTAGTGAAGATGTTAATAAGGTTCGGCAATATGTGGGTCCTGCAATTATGTATGCTTTAAACACCATTATACGTTTTGCGGTTATAATAACACAAATGATTATCATTTCGCCTAAGCTTACATTATACACACTGCTACCGCTACCTATATTGGCTTACAGTATTTATTGGGTTAGTACCGAAATTAACCGCAGAAGCACATTAAACCAGCAGATACTATCCAAGCTTTCCAGCTTTTCGCAAGAGATGTTCTCGGGTATCCGCGTGATAAAAGCCTATGCTCTTGAGGACAAAAAAGAAGCTGATTTTACCAATCTTTCTCGTGAAAGTGTAAGCGCCAACTTGGGGCTTGCAAAAATATCCGCACTATTTGGCCCGCTCATGATATTATTAATAGGCATCAGTAACCTTGTGGTAATTTATGTAGGCGGCCTAATGTATATAAATGGAAGTATTCCAGATATTGGTGTAATCGCGCAATTTATTTTATACATTAATATGCTAACCTGGCCTGTCGCCTCATTAGGATGGATATCGAGCATGGTGCAGGAAGCGGAAGCGTCGCAAAAACGAATCAATGAGTTTTTAAAGACCGATCCTGAAATTAAAAACAGTAATCCTAATCATACTCCAATACTTGGGCAAATAGCTTTTAATAATGTTAGTTTTACGTATGACGATACAAATATTACTGCACTCAAAAACGTTTCGTTTACCGTAAATAAAGGCGAAACCCTTGCAATTTTAGGACGTACGGGTTCTGGAAAAAGCACCGTACTATCACTCATTAGCAGATTATACGATCCGTCCGACGGTGTAGTTACGGTAGATTCTGAAAATGTGGAAGATTTAAATTTATATGACCTTCGTAACAGCATAGGATTTGTACCTCAGGACGCTTTTTTGTTTAGCGACTCTATAAAAAATAACATTAGGTTTGGTAAAGAAGATGCCGATGATGCCGAAATTGTAGCTGTGTCTAAAAAAGCGGTGGTGCACCATAACATTGAAAATTTTACTCACAAGTACGAAACAGTGTTGGGCGAGCGCGGTATTACACTATCTGGCGGACAAAAGCAGCGGGTATCTATTGCACGTGCAATGATTAAAGATGCACCTATATTATTATTAGATGATTGCCTATCGGCTGTAGATACTGAAACAGAAGAAGCGATACTAAATAACCTGATGGAATTTTGCCGCGATAAAACTACTATCATAGTGAGCCACAGGGTTTCATCTGCTAAGAATGCGGACAACATAATTATATTGGAAGATGGTAAAATATTGGAGCAAGGAACTCACAATCAGTTGGTAAGTGCACAGGGTTATTATAAAGAATTATATCTTAAACAACTTTCTGAAAAAGAAATGTAGTTATTGTTGCATTATTTAGATTTTTTTTAGATTTTTGATAACTACATAAACCCCATAAAAGAACACAGGATTATGAGAGAACATGACATACTGGAAAAGGAAGAGATTTTTTCAAAAGTTTTGAGGGCAGGGAGAAGAACATACTTTTTTGATGTAAGGTCGACTAAAGCTGACGACTATTATATTACAATTACTGAAAGTAAAAAGTTTACCGAAGAAGATGGTTCTTTCCACTTTAAGAAACACAAAATTTACCTTTATAAGGAAGATTTTGTAGCGTTTAGAGACATTCTTGACGAAATGACCAACTATGTACTAAGCAACAAAGGTGAAGAAGTAATATCTGAGAGGCACCAAAAAGATTTCAGGAAACTGTTTGGCGACAGGGTTGAAGAAACAACTATTGCTACAGAAAACTTTACCAATATAAACTTCGACGATATTTAAGCTACCTGATAGCATACATTATATAAAATCCCGACTAACTATTATGTTATCGGGATTTTTTGATTAATGTGTGCGCTATATTAGATTACGGTTTTTAACCTATTTTTCGTCAAGCAACTGCTGTAGTTTCGTTTTGTCTGCTTCCGGTAGCTGAGGTAAAAGGCTTTCAAAATGCGCACGGTATCCCTGCTTTTTGAGTAACTTACGAATATTATCTTTCCCGAATTTTACAAACTGCCATTTATGGTGCAGTGTAGCGTTTACCAGATTTTGCCATACAACCGGATCGGCTTTACCAATATATAATAAGTTGGCCAACGCATTCTGTCGTACTGTGCTTTCATATCGGGGCGATGCATACTCTAAAAGTTCCGAATAATAATCAACCTTCTTTTCAGGATGATAATCCTTTGAGGCATATGCTAAAGTTAACCAGAGAATACGAAGGTTTTTGTCGTTAAAACCAACCCAGTCTTTTCCTCTATCTAAAAATTCTGCCTGCCTGTTTTTAAAGCGACTGTATAATATATTTATTGCAATTTCGCGGGTAATATAACTTGGGTCGTCCAGCAATGTAATATATTCTTCCACAAACTCGGCAGGAATAGTTGTTACGGTTCGTGCTACCACCTGTCTCAGGCGCACATCGCCTGTTTTCAATGCATAACGTATTAAGTCTGCCTTTTCAGCAAAAGGAACATCCGCTGTTTGAAAAATCGCTTCTTCTTTTGCAGCAGTAAACTGATCACTCTGCAATATCTGCATAAAAATGGGTTTCTTCTCAGCAAAGCGCTTGTCACCAAGCTCACCAAGTTTAAAGTAAAGTTGCATAAACTTGTTTTTATTAAGCAGATTAATAGCTTCAGTAATTTCAAACTTACCAGATTGCAGCCAACGCTTTTTAAACGCTTCGGTGTCATAATCGGGTGATACCTTTTTTATTTCCGCCAAAAACTCATCGGTATTAACATTTTTAAAAGCATATTTTTCAAGATATGTTTTTACAGCAGTCCTAAATTTATCATGTCCTATCCCCTCTCTCAACACATGTAACGCCCAAGCCCCTTTTTGGTAGAACGATAGCGAACTTGCTTTTTCATTCATAACAGGTATAGTGTCGGTTTTGCTGGCCTGTTGAAGGCGTTCGGCAATTTGATACATTTCATTATAAAAATGATCTTCTCCAAATAATTCCTGTTCCGCCAGAAGCGCATAATAAGTCGCGAACCCTTCCTGCAACCAGTGGTGCGTCCCACTTTCGGCAGTAATAAGATCACCAAACCATTGATGCGCCAGTTCGTGCGCATTCACGTTAATGTAAGTGCGGTCGTTAAACCCAATGGAATCGACCACAAAATCCTGCGCAAAAATAGTAGACGTTGTATTCTCCATACCGGCATATAAAAAGTCGAGCACAGGCACCTGTCTGTAAATATCCCATGGGTAGTTAACCCCTATTTCTTTTTCAAAATAATCAAATATTCGTTTGCTGTAACGATACGTTGGCTCATACATTTTACGATCCTGCGGGCGGTAATAAAATTCCAGTGGCGTACCAGTAGCAGATGTTTGCGACTTGTGCTCGTATTTACCAATGGCAACCATAACAAGGTAACTGCTCATAGGTTTTTTCATTTGGTAACTCCATTTTTGCAAAGTACCCTGACTAACTTTATTCTTTAATACACCATTGGCTAATACCGTATAATCAGTATTATATAAAATCGAAAGATTAAATATAACCTTTTCTTTCACATCATCAAAACTCGGCATCCAGTGGCTGGTGTACTTCCCCTGCCCTTGTGTCCAAATTTGGTCGTCATCTCCATCTTTAACAAAATACAATGTTTGCTTAGGGGTTGCAGTATAATTAAAGGTAATCGTATTATTTCCTTTTATATAGCCTTTAAAAAGTTTTAAGGCTTTTGTTGACGCTGCCCATCCAATCTTTTTTTTACCGTTAATCCTTACACCAGTAAACTGCATATTTTGTGCATCGATATAAATAGTATCGGGTTTGTCAAGCACCTCAAAAGTATACGTAACCGTACCCGAAACCTGTTTCTGTTGAGCGTTAAATTGCAGGCTGGCATCAAGGGTTTTAAAATCAACCTTATTTAATTGTTGACTTTGCTGTGCAAAAATTAGAGTGGTAAATAGTAAAGCAAGGGCTTTTATGCAGGCATTCATTAAATCTGTTTTTTACAAAACTACATAATTACAACCGCAATAATCTTCAAAATACTATTCAACAATTTAAACATTACGTTAAAAGTACTGGCAGTTAGTACCACATTATTTATTTTAGTAATTTAATAGTTACAATTATGTTATTAACCTCATCATTTTATAGGTCGCTATTCACAAATTTTTTATTTTTAGTGCTATTTTCATTGCCCTATAATGCAAAAGCGCAATTACTTCCAACAGAGGAAAATGAAGCTGCCGCACCGGAATATCCTATAGATTCACTCGATCGCCGTACTCCGCGTGGTACGGTAAATGGTTTTATTAAAGCAATGGCCGATCAGAATTATATTCGCGCCAGCCACTACCTGCAATTAAAACGAGCTTGGAAACGTGATGCGCAGCGCACCCGAATTGTACAAACGTTTCAGCGCCTGTTAGACCAAGGCGGAGATATGGCTCCAAATGCATTGCTTAGCAACAAAAATAGCGGTAACCCTGATGATGCTCCCGAACCTAACCGTGATATTGTAGGCACTATAGAGATTGAAAAAAAGGTTATTACCTTATTTGTAGATAATGTAGCTGTAGGCAATGAGCCGCCGCTTTGGCAATTTTCTACCGAGACTGTTAGTGAAATAGTAGCTGTAACATCTGACGCTGACACCTTATTAGATGTAATTTTACCTACAGCTCTTAAAGAACGAAGGTTAGGTGGCGTACCAATAGGCCACTGGATTGCGATAGTATCTATCGCAATCATTGCTTATATTATAGCATGGGCATTAGTGGCCTTTGTAGGTTTTATTATAAAAAAAAGCTGGAAAAAAGCACAGGATGAAGAAAAATGGGCTGTTATACGGGTATTAGGCCTTCCCTTTAGGCTCTATATCGCGGTATGGTTATTTGTGGTTATATCACAATACGTAGGTATTTCTATTATTGTACGTCAGGCATTCAGTACCATAACATTTATTATAGGCATCGTAGCATTTTTAATAATGCTATGGCGGCTGTCAGATATTATTAGCGATTACACGAAAAACCGAATGACGTTACGTAAACGTATATCGGCAATTTCAGTAATACTTTTTTTAAGGCGGATGGCCAAAGCTGCCATTGTAATCATTGGCTTTATAGCAATATTAAGTGCCGTTGGGTTTGATGTTACCACATGGTTTGCAGCACTTGGTATTGGTGGTATCGCACTGGCCCTGGGTGCGCAAAAAACCATGGAAAACTTTGTAGGTAGTGTAACGCTTATTGCAGATCAGCCGATACGTGTAGGCGACTTTTGTAAAGTAGGCGAAATTACCGGAACTGTAGAATCGATAGGTATGCGAAGCACCCGCCTGCGTACCGGAGAGCGCACGGTTGTAACCATACCAAATGGTAGTTTTTCGAGCAACAATATCGAAAATTACGCACACCGTGACCGCTTTTTATTTAAACCGACGTTTGAGTTTAGGATGGAGACAACCCCGGATCAGTTACGATTTTTACTTGTGAAAATCAGGGAGTTACTTTACTCTCATACTAATGTAAATCCAGATCCGGCAAAAGTGCGTTTTACGGGTCTTACTGCGAACGGATATAAGATTGAACTTTGGGCATACATTGAAGCAGCAAATTTCGATGCTTCGCAAGAAGTACAGGAAGATCTTTTGTTACGAATTATTGATATCGTTTCTCAAAGTGGAACCGACTTCGCCTACCCGAGCCAAACGCTTTACATGGCACGCGACAAGGGTGTAGATCCAGACAGAACTGTACAGGCTACAGACAAGGTTAAAGAATGGATAGATAAAAGCGAACTGCAATTGCCCTCCTTTAATACCGATTATAAAGAAAAACTAAAAGGTTCCGTTAAGTACCCTCCCGAAGGCAGCGTGGTAAAACCTGCGAGTGATGGGGATTTAGGGTTGTGATAACGCAAAATTAATTCTAAGAAGGCTGCTATATAAAAAATTCTTATCTTCGTACTTCGATAGCTAACTAGCTAAATCAATAAGCACAGGTGGATAGAGTACCTGCCTTCTAAGCAGGCGGTCTCAAATCAGTTTAACTTTACGGCTTATTATCAAAGGATTACTGGTTCGAATCCAGTCGAGGTCACAATGATGGATTTATAATGAACAACCTTCTCGAAACCCCTATAGAATACCTAAAAGGTGTGGGTCCGGCGCGCGGCGAGCTGCTCCGGAAAGAGTTAGGCATACATAAATATGGCGATTTGGTAAGCCTTTTCCCTAACCGGTATATAGACCGTACCCGTTATTACCGCATTAACGAGTTAATTAACAGTGGTGCGGAAATGCAGGTGGTGGGCAAGGTAATTAATATTAAAACCGTGGGCGAAAAGCGCACCCGCCTTGTGGCTACTTTTACCGATGGTACAGGTGAGATGGAACTGGTTTGGTTTCAGGGGCAAAAGTGGATTATGGAAAACCTAAAACTAAATATGCCTTATGTTATTTTTGGTAAGTGCACATCGTTCAACGGATTGTTCAACATGGCGCACCCGGAAATGGAACCCCTTGCCGAGCATGAAGCAAGCCTGCGCAGTGCCATGCAGCCCATTTACCCCAGTACTGAAAAACTCGCGCAACGCGGAATAACCAATAAGGTTATTAATAAAATTATGCAGCAGTTGTTTACAGAGACGCAGGCAATGTTTACGGAAACACTACCAGCTCACTTAACGCAGGAACTGCAGCTAATACCCAAAAACGCTGCACTATTTAATATCCACTTTCCTAAAAGTCAGGAGGTATTGGCACGTGCGCAGTTCAGGCTAAAGTTTGAAGAATTGTTTTTTATTCAGCTACAGCTTATTACAAAAAATCTTATCCGCAAACATAAAATAAAAGGGCATCCGTTTGGTAGCGTTGGGACTTACTTTACTACATTCTATAACAACCATTTACCGTTCGACCTTACAGGTGCGCAAAAACGTGTACTTAAAGAGATAAGGAATGATATGGGGCAACCCGCCCAAATGAACCGCTTGCTACAGGGCGATGTAGGATCGGGCAAAACTATTGTTGCGTTAATGAGTATGTTGCTGGCATTAGATAATGGCTTTCAGGCCTGCCTCATGGCACCAACCGAAATTTTAGCGAACCAACACTTTATGGGATTAAGTGAACTAGCGGCTCCGTTAGGCATTACCATAAAAATACTTACCGGATCGACTAAAACCGCCGAACGCAGAATTATTCATGAATCGTTAGAAGATGGAAGCCTTAATATAATTATAGGTACCCATGCCCTGCTGGAAGATAAAGTACAGTTTAACAACTTAGGCTTGGCTATTATAGATGAGCAGCACCGTTTTGGTGTAGAGCAGCGGAGCAAGTTGTGGCAAAAAAATGATATTCCACCGCACGTGCTGGTCATGACTGCTACGCCAATTCCGCGAACGCTGGCCATGAGCCTATATGGCGACCTTGATATTTCGGTTATTGACGAGTTGCCTCCCGGCCGTAAGCCTATACAAACTGTGCATAGGTTTGATAGCAACCGCCTTAAGGTTATTAAGTTTATGAAGGATGAAATTGCCAAAGGCCGACAAATATATATTGTATATCCGCTTATTCAGGAAAGCGAAAAAATGGACTATAAAGACCTGATGGATGGGTACGAAAGTATCTCGCGTGATTTCCCGTTACCGGATTACAGCGTAAGCATTGTTCATGGCCAAATGAAACCATCAGAAAAAGATAGTGAAATGGCTCGCTTTGCCGCAGGTAAAACAAATATTATGGTAGCAACTACGGTTATCGAAGTTGGCGTTAACGTACCTAATGCGAGTGTGATGGTTATAGAAAGCGCCGAACGGTTTGGGCTTTCGCAGTTGCACCAGTTGCGTGGACGCGTGGGCCGTGGTGCCGACCAGAGTTATTGTATACTTATGACGGGTGCAAAGCTTAGTAACGATAGTAAATTACGCATGGAAACGATGGTACGCACTAACGATGGTTTTGAAATTGCGGAGGTAGATTTAAAATTACGAGGTCCCGGCGATATAATGGGTAAGCAACAAAGCGGTGTGCTTAACCTGCAAATAGCAGATTTGGTTAAAGACCGTGATATTTTAATGCTGGCGCGGGAACATGCTATCAAGCTATTAAAAGATGACGCTGCAATGGCACAACCTGAACATGCGTCATTGCGTAATGCTTATATAGAACTTACCAAGAAAAAGAGTATCTGGAATTATATTTCATAGTCAGAAGACGAAAGTCCTAAAGCGTCAAAGCACCAGTCGACGTTATGACATTTGCCTTTATGACTCAATTGTGACCAACTGAAAATTATCTGCAGTATCAATTACGGTTTCATGTTTATGGCTTGTAAGCCACTGCGCCACTTTTTTAAAAATATCTTTTTCATTACAATTACCCAACATTAGGTGTGCTAATACATAAGTAGTAAACTTGTTGTTATGTTGCACATGGCTACGCAGCTCTTCACTTATCCCTGTGTCTTTCCGCTTGCTGATAATCTTTGCGCGACCATTTTTTATCATTTCGGCAGTTTGCCGCCAGAAGTTGCATGGGCTTCCCTCATTCTCTTCAAATTTAAGCTCGGCACCGCCTGGCAGTTCAAAAACTATAAAGTAGTGTTCTTTCATAACAATAATATTTGATACTGAAGTTACTAAATTCATTATGTGATAACTAATTATTTGATTATTAAATATTTAACGAAATCATAATTAACTAACCTTTAAAGTTTATATCGATTAATTTTGCCGTTAATCGATATAATTGATTTTTATTATAACGTAAAATGTAATTCGATGCAGTGACATATTTTAATGTAGACAGAATGTTTGTGTACAACGCTTACGAAAAACACGATTGCTTCAAAATGAAGCGTAAATTAACCTCCTATTAACTTCTATTGAAAATTTGCTTTGTAACTTTATACTTTAAAAAATAATAATTATGAATATATTTCAAGGAAAAACTGTAATAGTTACCGGTGCTGCATTAGGCCTTGGCCTGGCTACCAGTAAAGTTTTAGCACAAAAAGGTGCCAACTTATCTATAGTTGATTATAACGAAGAGGCACTTGCTAAAGCTAAAATTGAAATTACTGCTTTGGCACCTGACGTTAAAATACTAACCGTGGTAGCAGATGTATCTGACGAGGCAGCGGTAAAAAATTATGTAGATAAAACGGTTGCCGAATTTGGAACTATAGATGGGTTTTATAACAATGCCGGTATAGAGGGTAAACAGGCCCCTATTGTAGATTACGATATAGAGGTGTTTAAAAAAGTGATAGATATCAACTTAATGGGTGTTTATTACGGACTTAAATATGTGATACCGGTTATGCAAAAAAACGGTGGGGGTAAAATTGTTAACGTAGCATCTGTAGGTGGTATTAGGGGCGTTGTTAACCAGATGCCTTATGTGGCGAGTAAACATGCAGTTTCGGGGATGACAAAAAACGCTGCTATAGAATATGGTAAGGATAATATTTTTACCAACGCTATTGCTCCAGGCGCAATATTAACGCCCATGGTTGCCGGTGCTTTCAAGCAAATTAACGCCGAGCATCCCGAAGTGGCTGAGGCAGAATATGCACAACGAAATCCTACCAGGAGACTGGGTCAGCCGGAAGAAGTTGGTAAGCTGGTAGCCTTTTTATTGAGTGATGAGTGCCAGTATGTAAACGGGCAAACTATTGCTATTGATGGTGGAGAATCTAATCTTTACGGTAATTCGTAAGTCGGATCATGATATTTAAGAACGGATAATGGCATCGCTGTTATCCGTTTTTGTTTGCAATAAAATCTAAACTAAAGTTAAATCGTTTTATTTCGCTTACAGGTTTTGGTAATTTTAGTTTTCGACAAAAAATAAAAACATGAGCAAATCATTAGTAGTTAATCACAGTATAAAAATAGATGCCACCCCTAGCCGCGTATGGGAAGTTTTAACGAAACCAGAATACATAAGGCAATGGGATCTGCTTCCTGAAGATTTTGGCGATTACGAAATTCACCCGGCAACTATTATAGAGAGGCCAGGACAACGCACCCTGAATGTGGTAGAGTTTGATTTGAACAAGCGATTGAGTTATCAATTGGAAGTACCGGAATGGAAAGAACAAGGCGTGTCGCATATTGGTTATAACTACAGCCTTACTATAGATGCTGACGGGCATACATGGTTAGGCATTGAAATTGGTGATTTTGCTATTCTTACAGAATCTGATACGTTTTATAATGAAAGTAGTAACTTTGGCTTAACGGCATCACAAAAGATTAAAGAGCTTGCCGAACAAAATAATAACGCCCACTAATCTTATTCAAATTTGGACATCACTATTTCTAACGGACAAATCAAGGCAATAATTAATCCGAAAGGAGCCGAACTCAACTCTTTAAAAAATGAAGCTGGTACCGAATTTATTTGGGAAGGCGATGCGAAGTATTGGGGCAAGCACTCCCCTATCTTATTCCCGATTGTAGGCACGCTTAAAAATAATTCATATTTGTTTAACGGCCAGATATATGCTCTAACACGCCATGGTTTCGCACGCGATAATACATTTACTGTTAAAGATCGAACAGAAAATAGCGTGACGTTTTCATTATCATACAACGATGATACCCTCAGAGTTTACCCTTTTAAGTTTGAGTTGGAACTAGCTTATATAATTAACGATAATGTGCTTCACTTAAATTATTCAGTTATTAACACTGGCTCTGGCAAAATGCCTTTTTCAATAGGCGCGCACCCTGCTTTTGCCTTACCGGGCAACTTTGAAAACTATAGCTTAAAATTTGAGAATGATAAGAATTTAGTTAGTACGATGCTTGAAGATGATTTATTATCCGATCAAGTAATCACTATACCTACCAGTAATGGTATGCTACCATTAAATTATAGCCTGTTCGAAGATGATGCGCTTATCTTTAAATCTTTACAATCTAAAGAAGTGACAATAGCTAAAGATGGTAACGATTATATTAAAGTATCGTTCGCTGATTTTCCTCACCTGGGAATCTGGACTAAAAAGGGTGCTCCTTTTTTATGCATCGAGCCATGGCAGGGTTATTCTGATTCGCCTAACACACGTGGTAACTTAATTGAGAAAGAAGGTGTTGTAGTATTAGATGAAGGTGAATCGTATAAGGCGGGTTTTGCTATAGAAATTATAGCTTAATTCAGCATTCAACGCAACCTTTTTAATCTATTATCATCTAAGCAGAAAATACTAACATTTATGAAAACTATAAAATTTCGACTTCTTGCTTTACTAATTGCAATTAGTTCTATAACCACCGGATGTTCTCTCGATGACGGCGATAGCGGAACATGTTTTAACCAGTACGAAACATTAATTGATGCTGTAACCGGACCTGAAACCACAAAAATTAATACGCCAATAACATTTCAGGCAACTTTTAAGATAGCGAATGGTTGCGGAACTTTCAACCGCTTTTTAGAATCGGCGTCGTATCCTAAAAAAATCGATGCGTTAGTAGATTATACTGGGTGTAGCTGCGAGACCGCAGGATCATCTGTTACTAAGCCTTACACATTTACTGCTGCTACGGCAGGCACTTATGTATTGCAATTTATATCTGGCGTTATAGGTGGTCAGGCCACTTATATTACCAAAACGGTTACAGTTACTCTGGAATAACATTACTAGGTTTTTAAAATACAAAGTCTTCCGATAAGGAAGACTTTGTATTTTACTGCGCACCCATTTTAGGTAATGTTCGAATATATAACTCTTCTACTTTTTTACGGGCCCAGTCGGTTTTGCGTAAAAAAGTAAGGCTCGATTTTATGCTTGGGTTATCTGTAAAACATTTAATTGTAATAAGTTCACCTAAAGTATCAAAACCGTAAAAGGCTTCTAAATCTTCCAGTATCATTTTTAGAGTAATGCCGTGCAGAGGATTGTTAGATGTATTGTTTTCCATATCGTAAAAATAGTAATAATTAAAAATGTTTAACCAATATTTTAAGCAAATTGTAAACGGTTTCTTAACGTTGTTGCTACATTAAACTATTGTGCTTACATTTGCAATCCTTATGCAAAAAACGGTTAACATATTAAATAAGCGCGCACGGTTTGATTACGAAGTAATAGACCGTTATGTAGCTGGTATAGTACTGGCAGGATCTGAGATAAAATCGATCAGGCTGGGCAAAGCATCTATTGCCGAGAGTTTTTGCGAGTTTCATGGCAATGAGTTATTTGCGATTAATACAAACATCGAAGAATATGCATTTAGCCGAAGCTTTAGTCATACACCTAAAAGCGAGCGCAAATTGCTTATGAATAAAAAGGAACTCAAAAGCCTTTTAAAAAGTGTACAAAATCAAGGGCTTACTATCGTTCCGCTACGATTATTTACGAACGAAAAAGGTCTTGCGAAACTGGAAATTGGCCTTTGCCGTGGTAGGAAAAACTACGACAAACGCGAGAATATGAAAGAGCAGGATACCAAGCGCGACATTGCAAGGATTAAAAAAGAATTTAGATCATAAAAAAAAGGCTTCAAAAATTGAAGCCTTTTTTATTTCTTTTTAGAATATGTCGATCGATAATATACTGTATACTACGACTGAAACTGAACACTAATTCTTATTTTCTAATAACGGTACAAATCTAAATTCGCCAAACTCATGCTTTTCGAACTGGGTTTCGTTTTTACGTATTAGCATTGTCATTATCTGCGGTTCGTTTTCTGCACCTACAGGTATTATTAACCTTCCTCCTACTTTCAACTGCGCCATCAGTGGCTTTGGTATCAATGGCGCTCCAGCCGTAACAATAATACTATCAAAGGGTCCGTAATTTGGCAGTCCCTTGTACCCATCTCCAAACGACAAATATTTCGGGCGAATGCCCAGTTTTGGTAATAATAAAGATGTAGATCTGTACAATTCACTTTGTCGTTCTACGCTATATACTTTAGCACCCATGGTGCAAAGAATCGCAGTCTGATAGCCTGAGCCGGTACCAATTTCTAAAACTTTATGATCTTTTTCTATCTGCAATAATTGTGATTGAAATGCCACAGTATAAGGCTGCGATATAGTTTGCCCCGCCCCTATAGGGAAAGCTTTATCCTGGTAAGCGTAATCTTCAAAACCTGAATTTAAAAATAGGTGCCGCGGAACTTTTTTTATAGCATCAAGTACATTTTTATCGGTTATGCCTTTTTGCCCTAAAACGGCGGCAAGCTGATTACGAAGTCCTTGGTGTTTGGCAGTGTCTTTCAAAGCAGAGTAATTGTTTTGCGGTAAAAATAACAAACAATTATGATACATTGCAAGTAGATAATGCAAGTATATGCAATTACGGATCTTGAAAACCCGGGCCCTCTTTTGGCTTCGTATTTTTGGATTATCAATCTAAATAATACTATTTTTGTTTAAAATATAATCTTATGCTTAAAGTTGGCGTTTTGGGCGCAGGCCATTTAGGAAAAATACACCTGCGTTTGCTCAACCAGTCAGAAAAATATGAGTTGGTAGGTTTTTACGATCCTAACAGTGACAATGCAGATAAAGTTTCGGCAGAATTTGGTTACAAAAAGTTTGACACCATTGCAGCACTTATAGAAGCTGTAGATGTGGTTGATATTGTAACTCCTACCCTATCGCACTACGAATGTGCTTTACAGGTTATTAAAGCTGGCAAACACATTTTTATTGAAAAGCCAATTTCTAACACTATTGAAGAGGCTGAAGATATATTACAACTTGCGAAACAATATAATATAAAAGGACAGGTGGGCCACGTAGAGCGCTTTAACCCGGCGTTTACGGCTACTAAAGCGAAGATTGAAAACCCAATGTTTATAGAAACACACAGGCTTGCCGAGTTTAATCCGCGCGGTACTGATGTGCCTGTAGTGCTCGACTTAATGATACATGATATTGATGTAATATTAAGCGTTGTAAAATCGAAGGTTAAAAACGTTTACGCAAGTGGTGTATCTGTAATTAGCGAAACACCGGATATTGCTAATGCCCGCATTGAATTTGAAAACGGTTGTGTGGCGAACCTTACCGCAAGTCGTATTTCTATGAAAAATATGCGTAAGTCGCGCTTCTTTCAAAAAGATGCTTACATCTCTGTCGACTTTTTAGATAAAGTTTGCGAAGTAGTTAAGATGAAAGATGCGCCCGAAGTTCAGGGAGATTTTGATATGATTCTTCAAAATGCAGAAGGCATTAAAAAGCAGATTTATTTTGATAATCCTGATGTAGCAGCTAATAACGCAATTCTTGATGAGCTTGAAACTTTTGCCGATGCGATAAACAACAACACTACCCCGGTAGTAACTTTGGAAGACGCTACCGAAGCATTGCGTGTAGCTCACCGTATAATAGCCTGTTTCAAATAGCCAAGCTTAGGTCAAATTTGCAACTATATCCGTGATAAAATCTAAATTTAGAAGTCGTGCTTATGTGCCTATGGTTATTTTAATAGCATCTTTAGTCATTACTATTATGCACCTAATAATGTTTAAGCGGCTGTTTATAGGCAGTATACCCGGTAAAGTTGTTTATTTTATTATGGGTACAATTTTGTTTTCCTTTATAAGTAAAGTGCGCACTAAAACGGTTAAAGTCAGTTTTTCAGATAATGTGCTTACCGTTCGGCAGGTACTCGGTCTTGGGCAGAAGCACCAGGCATGGCTGGCAGATGTTACCGGTTATTATACGTCTACAATTTCTAGCCGTTACAATCATTTTGACTATATTTATATAATGCAGGGTAAACGTAAAATTGCTAAAATATCCAACCAGTACCATTCCAATTATGATGATTTGGCAGCCTACGTTAATGCTAACTTTAAGTATTTGGGTAATTATAAAACAACCGTGCTTACAGAAATTACCGATTTATTAAAACAATAAACCAACACAAATATAATTTTATGAAAAACATAGCAGTAATAGGCGCCGGAACAATGGGCAACGGTATTGCACACACATTTGCTCAAAGTGGCTTTAGCGTTAAACTTATTGATGTATCAGAAAAATCGCTTGATAAAGGTATGGCAACCATTGCCGCCAACCTGGAGCGAATGGTGGCTAAAGGCACTATTACTACCGATGATATGATTAAAACTATAGGTAACATCATAACTTATACTGATATTCAGGATGGTGTAATCAATACCGATCTTGTGGTGGAAGCAGCTACCGAAAATGTTGACCTTAAACTCAAGATATTTAAAGACCTTGATGCCTTTTGTGATGCTGATACAATATTGGCAACCAATACATCGTCTATATCAATTACTCAAATTGCCTCGGTTACAAAACGCCAGGATAAAGTAATAGGCATGCATTTTATGAACCCGGTGCCTATTATGAAATTAGTTGAGATTATCCGTGGATATAACACATCTGATGATGTTACCAAACAAATCATGGACTTGTCTGAAAAGCTTGGTAAAACCCCGGTAGAAGTTAACGACTACCCTGGATTTGTAGCCAACCGCATCCTAATGCCAATGATTAATGAGGCTATAGAGACTTTGTACAATGGCGTTGCCGGAGTGTATGAAATTGACACCGTAATGAAACTGGGTATGGCACACCCTATGGGTCCGCTACAATTGGCCGATTTTATTGGCCTTGATGTCTGCTTATCAATACTATATGTAATGTATGATGGTTTTAAAAACCCTAAATATGCTCCTTGCCCTTTATTAGTAAATATGGTGCGTGCCGGTAAATTGGGTGTAAAATCTAGCGAAGGTTTTTATGATTATAGAGAAGGTAAAAAAGCTGAGAAAATCGCGCGTCAGTTTTCTAAATAGTTTTTAGTCGCAGTCGCAGTTTGCAATTTTCTCATTCTGAGGGAAGTGCAACGGAATCGAAGAATCTTTAACGATTGAGATTCTTCCTTCGTTAGAATGACAAAAAAAACATTAATTTGATTCCTTAAACAAAAAAAAATCTTTGGCAAAAATAGTTCCTTTTAAAGCAGTACGCCCCGCTCGTGATAAGGTGGGTCTGGTAACCTCACGTTCGTATGATGAGTATAGTCCGTCAGAATTGGCGTCGCAGTTAGATTACAATCCGTTCTCGTTTTTACATGTGCTTAATCCGGCTTACGTTAACCAGCAGAAGGCTTCGCCAGATACGCGTTTTAAATCGGTTCATACCAAATACCAGGAATTTAAACACGATGAAGTTTTAAAACAGGAAAGTGCTCCTGTGTTTTTTCTATACGAAATTCAGAGTAAGAATAGGGTGTATACAGGCATCATTGCAGGAACATCTATTGAAGATTACCAAAACAATATCATTAAAAAACACGAAGATACGCTACCCTACCGCGTAGAATATTTTAAAGATTACCTGCACCAAACCGGCTTTAATACCGAGCCAGTACTAATCACCTATCCTGAAAACACCGACTTGAAACAATGGATTGCTAAACGAAAGCAAAAACGGCCATTATATTTATTTTCATCCTTAAACCGTGACAAGCATACATTATGGCGCATTAAAGATGAAGCAGAAATAAACTGGTTGCAACAACAATTCGCAGGCATCGATAGCCTTTATATTGCCGATGGCCACCATCGTTCTGCTTCGGCAGAAATGCTTTATGAGCAGGATAAGCAGACGGGTAATGAAAACCTTAATTATTTTATGAGTTTCCTTATTTGCGAAACAGATCTTAAAATATACGAATATAACAAGATTATCCACGACCTTAACGGATTTAGCAAAGAGCAATTTCTGAAGGCACTTACAGCAGAATTTATTGTCGAGAACAAACATTCGGAGTTGTGGAAGCCTGAAGAAAAGTTTCATTTTGGGATGTATCTTGACGAGGAGTTTTATGCACTGGAACTGAAAAATAAAAACTTTACATCGGTACATGATGCGCTTGATGCGCAAATATTGTATATAAAAGTGTTAGAACCTTTGTTAAGTATACACGACCTGCGTAATGATGGGCGCATAGAATATATACCCGGCAGCAAACCAATTACCGCCATTAAAGAGTTAATAGATAACGGCGACTACCAGGTTGGGTTTATGTTATACCCTGCCTCGATCGATGAGATAAAACAACTTGCCGATAACAACCTTATTATGCCTCCTAAAAGCACTTATATCGAACCTAAGTTTAGGAGCGGATTGGTGGTTTATGAATTATGATTCAGATTGTGTTTATCTGAAGTTTTAAAAAATTTTAATATGTCAATAAAAAATAATCTGCTCGAAATAAAAAATTCGTTGCCTCCACACGTTACGCTTGTGGCAGTAAGCAAAACAAAGCCTGTATCTGATTTAATGGAAGCCTATGATGCCGGACAGCGCATTTTTGGTGAAAATAAAATTCAGGAAATGGCCGATAAGCACGAGCAAATGCCCAAGGACATTGAGTGGCATATGATAGGCCATGTTCAAACCAATAAGGTAAAATATATGGCGCCATTTGTAAGTCTGATTCATGGTGTCGACAGCCTTAAACTGCTTACCGAAATTAATAAACAGGCCCAGAAAAATGGCAGGGTTATTGACTGTTTATTGCAAATGCACATTGCCGAAGAAGAAACAAAATTTGGCATGGACGATACCGAGCTTCAGGAACTTTTAGAATCGGAAGAGTTTGTGCAAATGGAGAATATTAAAGTAACCGGCCTTATGGGCATGGCTACATTTACTGATGATGAAAACCAGGTGCATAAAGAATTGACGCATCTTAAAACCAGTTATGATAAGCTGAGCCAGCTGTCAACCGGCAACTGCCAACCATCAACCCTAAGCATGGGCATGAGCGGAGATTACAAAATTGCTATAGAATGTGGCAGCACTATGGTGCGCATAGGCAGTAGTATTTTTGGTGGCAGGTAACGCCCCCTAACCACCAAAGGAGGAACTTTGTGTAACTAAAAATGAGTGAATATTAGTATCTTTGTATTTATTATTATGGGAAACGAAAACTCGAAAATTTACGATATTAATTCCCCCTTCGGGGGTTAGGGGGCTGCATATGTACGCAATACTTGACATAGAAACCACGGGAGGCCAATTTAATGAAGAGGGAATAACCGAGATTGCCATTTACAAATATGACGGTCATGAAGTTGTAGATCAATTTATTAGTCTTGTAAATCCGGAGAAAGAAATACAGCCCTTTGTAGTAAAACTTACCGGCATTAATAATGCCATGTTGCGCAGTGCTCCTAAGTTTTACGAAGTTGCTAAACGTATTATCGAAATTACCGAAGGTTGTATAATAGTGGCCCATAATGCACCATTTGATTATCGTGTGCTTCGCAGGGAGTTTGATACCCTGGGTTATAATTTTGAGCGCCAGTCACTTTGCACTGTAGAGCTTTCACAAAAATTACTACCCGAACAACAGTCGCATAGCTTGGGTAAACTGGTACGTGCCCTCGGTATTCCTATAACCGACAGGCACCGTGCTACAGGCGACGCTCTGGCAACTGTTCAGCTTTTTAAATTGCTTCTGGCAAAAGACACTGAGAAAGAAATAATGACCAGCCTGGTTAAAAGCGAAACGATTCAGCAAAAAAAAGGCGTTCCTACCAAGTTTTTAGATTTGCTTCAAAATGTACCTGCTGCAACCGGCCTATACTATATCTATAAAGAAGATGGTACGCTTATTTATTTAGGCAGAAGTACCAACATGAAAAAAAGGGTTAACCAGCATTTTACCGGTGCTAACAGAAAATCGAAACGTATACAACGTGAAGCTTTTACAGTTACTTATGAAGCTACCGGCAGTGAACTAATTGCGCTGTTAAAAGAGAGTCAGGAACTTAGGGTTAATAAACCGCCGTACAACACAATTCCTAAAAAAACTATTTTCCCGTTTTCGCTATATCCCGAGAGAAATAAAGACGGTTATATCAGCCTCCAAATTTTAAAAACTGACGGCAGAAAAAGAGAAATTATATCTTTTAAAGATATTACTGAAGCTAATAGTGCCCTGTATAAAATTACAGAGAAATATAAGTTGTGCCAGAAGATTAATAAAATGGATCCGTCCGCTAAACAGGCATGCTTTCCTTATGAAATAGGAAATTGCAATGGTGCCTGTGTAGAAAATGAAAGCGTAGCAGATTATAACGCACGCGTAAACGAGTTTATAAGCAACAATAGTTTTAATAATCAAACTGTGATTATTATCGATAAAGGCCGTGCTATTGATGAACGAAGTGCGGTACTTATAGAAAATGGAATTTACAAAGGTTATGCATTTTACAACCTTAATTATCAAATAAATAATATCGCTATCCTAAAAAATATTCTGACTCCTATGGATAATAGCAGGGAGGCTAAAAATATAATCCTTGAATTTATCAGAAAAAAGAAAGCTTTAAAGATAGTGCGCTTTTAATGGATTTAGTATTTTTGATGTGATGCGAAAAAATAATCCTGAAAGCTCTATCGTTTCTGAAGGTTTCCGAAAAAAACTTCATACCATAGTTTATGAGGCAGATACCCCTGCCGGTAAGCTGTATGATATTATATTACTGTTTGTAATACTTATAAGTATTGTGGCAGTAATGCTAGAGAGCGTTGCATCTATTAAAATAGTATACGGTAGGCAACTCGCTGTTTTAGAATGGGTTGTTACAGTTATATTTACAATAGAATACGTTAGTCGCATAATCGCCGTTAAGCAGCCGCTTAAATATGTACTAAGCTTTTATGGTATAATCGACTTACTTGCTACCCTGCCAAAATATATTGGTTTATTATTCCCAGGCTCAGGATTTCTAATCGCCATACGTGCTGTACGTCTATTAAGAGTTTTTCGTATACTAAAGTTGACTCACTTTGTGGGTGCTTCAAATCAGTTAATGACTGCCCTTAAAAAAAGCCAGACAAAAATTGCTGTATTCTTATTTAATGTTGTAATACTGTGTATAATAATGGGCACTATTATGTACATGATTGAAGGTGCCGAAAGCGGCTTTACTAGCATCCCCATTAGTATTTATTGGACAATTGTTACGCTCACCACTGTAGGCTTTGGCGATATTACCCCAATAACGCCACTAGGGCAATTTATGTCGATGATAATTATGATAATGGGTTACGGCATTATTGCTGTACCAACTGGTTTGGTAACGGCTCAATTTATGAACAGCGATAAGCCACACTTAAACACCCAGGTTTGCCCCAATTGTAGTGCTACCCAACACCGGGATGATGCTAAATTTTGTTATAATTGTGGGGTAAATCTAAGCAAATAATTATGACGAAAACTCTTCAAAAGAACTATCTGATTACCATAATTGGCCCAACGGCCATTGGTAAAACTGCTTTAGCAATTGAGGTTGCTAAACACTTTAACTGCGAAATAATCTCCGCAGACAGCAGGCAGTTTTTTAAAGAAATGACAATTGGCACTGCTGTACCAAGTAACGAAGAACTTGAAGCAGCACCCCACCATTTTATTCAGAATAAAAGTATTCATGAAAGTTATACTGTAGGTGATTTTGAGCGAGATGCAATAAATAAGTTTGACCAATTGTTTAATAACAATAATTATGCTGTATTGGTTGGGGGTTCAGGTTTATACATCGATTCTGTATTAAAAGGCTTAGATGATTTTCCGGAAATTGCCCCCGAGGTTCGAACAGAAATTGTAATAAATTACGAGACATATGGTATCGAATATTTGCAAAAGCAACTGAAAGAATTAGATCCTGAGCATTATGGAAAAGTAGCTAAAGAAAATCCGCAACGGTTAATGCGTGCCTTAGAGATTTGCATAGGGAGCGGTAAGCCTTACTCTTCATTTTTAAATATTAAAAAGAATAGTCGTAATTTCACTCCAATTGTAATTGGCCTTGAAGCAGATCGTAAAGTGATGTATGAGCGCATTAATCAACGCGTAGATTTAATGATAGAGGCAGGTTTGATAGAAGAAGCTAAATCATTATATCCTCATAAAAATCTAAACGCACTACAAACCGTAGGATATCGCGAACTATTTGGTTACTTCGATAATGAGTATAGTTTAGAATTCGCTTTAGAAGAAATAAAAAAAAATACACGCCGCTTTGCCAAAAGGCAAATGACATGGTTTAAGCGTACTGAAGGTGCAACTTGGTTTGATTATAAAACAGCCCCAGCGCAAATTATTAATTATATACAACAAAGCCTATAATGCCAATAGCTCCAAATTTTACATCGGTCTACAGTCATAGTTGGGAAATCGATTTTGTACAATGCAATCCTAATGGTTTATTAAAGCATACTGAATTATGTAATCTTCTGCAGCTTACCGCCGGTTACCATGCTGAATTAGGCGGATTAAGTTTTACAGATATGCAGCAGCACGACCAGGCATGGGTTTTAAGCCGCATGCGTGTAGAAATTGAATCATTACCTCAATGGCGCGATATAGTTACGGTAAAGACGTGGATATACGATTTACAGGGATCACGATCTATACGTGCGCTTGAAATGTATGTAGGTGATAAAAAAATAGTTGGATGCGCAACCTATTGGGCGGTTTTTAACACTAAGCTTCGCAAAGCTGAGGCCCTTGCCCTGCCCCATGAGCATTTTGAAAAATATCCTGAGCGGGAATCAACGGCAGAATCATTTAAGAAAATAGAGCTAAATGCCGAAGCTATGTTACATAGCGATCGTAAAGTAGTTCTTTCCGAACTTGATATTGTAAACCACGTAAATAACGTGAAGTATTTAGAGTGGTGCCTCGATGCGGTAGATCCTAAACTTATATTAAGACAACAACTAAAAAGCTTTGATATGAATTTTATGCGCGAACTTAAACTGGCAGATGCTGTACAACTATTTACCGCAGCAGATGAAAAGCAAACCTTTTTTAGTATTGCTAAAGATGATAAGCCATGTTTCGCTTTAGAACTTAATTGGAAATAACATTAAAAGATTTCGGCAGTCCTGTCTTACACGTAAATAAAAAATAAAAGAGATTCTCCCTTACGGCCAGAACAGCATTCTCTAGAGCACGCCACCTGAGTGTAAAAAAAGAATCTCTAAAATTTAAACAGCTCCCTGGAAATTATTTTTCTTCCGCTACTTTGTTTTTTATAACAAGTCTGAAACCTTCACCATGAATGTTCAGTATCTCTACATCCTCGTCAAGTTTAAGGTACTTTCGTAGCTTTGCAATGTAAACATCCATACTTCTTGAAGTAAAGTAGTTATCATCTCTCCAAATTTTAGTTAAAGCTAATTCCCTTGGCATAAGGTCATTCTCATGTAGAGCAAGCATTTTAAGCAATTCGTTTTCTTTGGGTGAAAGCTTAATAGGCTCTTCGTTATCAAACGTAAGAAAACGAAGTTTCGAATTCAAATGGAATTTACCAATAACAAATTCAAACTTAGAGTTGTCCGTTTTAGTTTCAGATGCCTTTCTTTGAATAATCGCTTTAATTTTCATCAGCAATACTTCAGAGTCAAACGGTTTGTTAAGGTAATCATCCGCCCCTACTTTATAACCTTTAAGCACATCCTCTTTCATAGATTTTGCGGTAAGGAAAATAATAGGCACTTCTTTATTTTTCTCCCTTATTTCTCTTGCAAGTGTATACCCATCTTTATAAGGCATCATTACATCAAGAATACAAAGGTCATAATTATCTTTTTTAAATTTTTCGAAACCCTCCATACCATTTTTGGCAAGGGTAACGTCAAAGTCGTTAATTAATAGATAATCTTTTAGCACAGCTCCAAAGTTTGGATCATCTTCTACTAAAAGAATCTTTTTGTTTACATCTTCCATATTTTTTAATTTATTAGTGGCATTTTTATAATAAAGGTGCTTCCTTTTCCTTTTTCACTTTCTACGTATATATTGCAGTTGTGGTCGTCTATAATTCGTTTAACATAAGCAAGGCCCAGCCCGTGTCCTTTTACATTGTGCACGTCACCGGTATGCTCTCTGTAAAACTTTTCAAAAATTCTCTTTTGGGTTTGTTTACTCATTCCAAGCCCACTATCCTTAATTTTAATCAGTATAAAATCCTTTACATTCTCTGTACTTACTTCTATTATAGGTTCATCAGGTGAATACTTAATCGCATTGTCAAGAATATTTACTAGTACATTAGTAAAATGAACGTCGTTTAGTAGCGCTGTTGTACGTTGCGCACCAAGATTTTGAATTAGCGTGCCATGCCTTTCGTCTATAATTAGCTGTACATGCTCTATAGCTCCTTCAATAACCTCATGAATATCGGCCTGCTCTTTATCAATATCAAGCTCTTTCTTATCAAGTTTAGATATCTGCAATACATTCTCAACCTGAGCATGCATACGTTTATTTTCGTCCCTGATCATTTGAAGATAACGCTGAACTTTCTCCTTATCATCAATAATCCTCGGGTTTCTTATAGCATCAAGTGCCAGGTTTATTGTTGCAATAGGAGTTTTAAACTCGTGCGTCATATTATTAATAAAGTCAGTCTTAATCTCCGATATGTTTTTTTGCTTAACCAGTTGATTTATAGCACTAAGATAAGCGATAATAATTATGAGCGTAAATACTAAAGAAAGTAGTGTAATTCCTAGTATCGACGAAAACAGATAAGCTCGTTTATTAGGAAAATCCACTAACAGCCTGTATTGCGAAGCTCCGTCGCCATCTTCAAAAATAGGATGCTCATGTACGCAGGGATTGAATATTAAATTACCTGACTTGATTTTAGTAATTTTACTTTTATTGTAAACTCCAAATTCAAATGGTGTATTAACTCCACTGCCTTCAAGTTCAGTATCAATAATGTTACGAACTTTGCTTACCGCTAACCAACCCTCTATATTATTATGATCTTTAAAATCTTTAATAAGTAAATCGGTACGTAAACCAGATTCTGTTATATCAATTCCGCCTTTTAAAGGATTTTCCTCTCCTTGGCCAGACTTATTCTTTGTATTACTACCGTATAACGAAATCAAATCTGCGCGAGAAGGTTCACGACCAATTGAATCTTTCAGGTTCTTGTAAACTTTCTTAAATTCATCTGCCTCCTGTTCATCCAATTTATCAGAAACTTTTGTAAGAACCTGTTGAATGTGAAACTTAAATTGCTCCTCACTATTTTTTAAAGATGAATTTACCCAATATAGCTGTACCAGTATGATTCCTATCAGCGATAGGCTCATAAAAAATACCAGTAAGCGAAATCTAGTTTTATTCATCATCTACAAAATTAACATTTTAACATTTATAGCTAAAAATTATTAACCAAATATTAACAACCGTTTTTATTTTTTACTTAAATTAATAGCTTCAAATATTTTAAATGCTTCAATTTTAGCGGTTTCTAAATCAATATTATTTATAATATAATTGCTTAACGCGGCTTTTTTATCCTCGTTCCACTGGTTTTCAATGCGATTCAGTACTTTCTCTCGAGAAATTCCGTCCCTCTGCATTACCCGCGCTATTCGAATTTCCATTGGTGCCGTTACAAGTATGATAGAATCGCAGTCTTTGTAACTTCCGCTTTCAAACAAAATTGCTGCTTCTTTCAATACAAATATTTTGCCATTATTCTCTTTCATCCACCTTTTAAAATGCTGAGCGACTTTAGGATGTATAATACCATTTAACATGGCAAGTTTTTCCGGATTATTGAAGACAACATTTGCAAGTTTAGCTTTATCGGGGGTGCCATCCGTTAAGACACTTTCTCCAAATGTGGTTGTTATCTCTTGGACTACCTCCGGAAGAAATAATATTTTTTTAGCTTCATCATCAGCAATGTACACCGGTACCCCTAACGACTTAAAGTAGTTGGCAATAGTACTTTTTCCACTACCTATGCCGCCGGTAAGGCCTATAATTTTAGTTTTCATTTAAAAAATAATTCTGGAAAAGCCTTGTGGGGCTCCTGCTTTTGTAGATGGATTTTTACAAACGACTCAAGGTAGCCGGTACCATAACCATAAAACTGAATAAAAGCTGCAGCAATAGCTAGTAAACCTACTTTTGCGTTACTACCAATTGTAGCAAGTATAAAAACTAAAACAAAATACAATATATATAGGTAAGCGAACAATTGCACATTAATTAACAATAGAATAAGAGATCCTGCCAGTCCTATAATAAAAAGTGTCGGAAATAAAAAGGTTATTTTCTTATATTCCGGATGCCACTTGTCTAGAATAGGTCGTGCTTTGCCAAACTTTGTTACCTGAATTTTAAACTTTTGCCAATCAATACGGCGTTTATGATATACATAAGAATCAGTGAAGAGGCTCGTAGCGTAACCAAGTTTCCATAACCTGATAGATAAGTCCGGATCTTCTCCCGGATGAATTTTACCAAACCCTCCGGAGGCTAAAAATGCAGCTTTTGAGATTCCCATATTAAAACTTCTGGGCTGAAACTTTTCAATTTTCTCTGATTTACCCCGAATACCGCCAGTGGTTATAAATGAAGTCATAGCGAAATTAATTGCTTTTTGCACATCGCTAAACGAATCTAAAGCAGCATCCGGGCCCCCAAAACAATCTACATATTTGGCATTTAAGTTATCAGCCACGCTTTGCAAATAGTGGGGCGGAATGACACAATCAGAATCGAATATTAAGTAATAGCCGCCCCTCGCCTGCTTCATACCAAAGTTACGCGAGTCTCCAGGCCCGCTGTTAGGTTTTAGGTAATATGAAATATTTAAACGGTTACTATAAGCCTCTACAATAATATCGCAAGGAATAGACGAACCGTCCTCGACAACTACAACTTCAAATTTGTCTGTATACGTTTGAAGCGTAAGGCTTTCTAAAAGTTCCTGTATTTCATCAGGCCTGTTATAGACAGGTATAATTAAGGAAAAAAACATTTCTAGGCTTTTTAACAAAGTTACTGTTTAAAATAAAAAAGCCACCAGATATTGGTGGCTTTGTAAGATTTTTATCAATCTTTATTCTTTAATGCTCTCAATATTTACAAGTTCGTTAGCTTCGGCAGTGTAATCAACACCGTCAAAGTTAAACCCAAAAAGGTTATAAAAGTCATTTCTGTAGCCTTCAAGATCACCTAAGTCAGCTAAATTTTCGGTAGTAGCCTGCGTCCACAGAGCCGCAACTTTTTGCTGAATATCGTCACGCATTTCTAAATCATCTATACGTATCCTGCCTTTTTCGTCAACCGGAATATCTCCGCCTGTGTAAAGCCTATCCTGATATAAACGCTGAATTTGCTCGATAGTTCCTTCATGCACACCCTCTTCTTTCATTATTTTATAAAGAAGCGAAATGTATAAAGGGATAACCGGTATTGCCGAACTAGCCTGTGTAACCAACGCTTTGTTAACCGACACATATGCCTTGCCGTTAATATCTTTAAGGCTATCTGAAATCTCAAATGCTGTAGCCTCTAAATTATCTTTAGCGCGGCCAATAGTACCTTTACGATATACAGCTTCGGTAAGCGATGGCCCTATGTACGAATATGCTACAGTAGTAGCGCCCTCTGCTAATAAATTTTCAGCTTTTAAAGCATCAATCCACATTGCCCAGTCTTCGCCGCCCATCACGGCAACTGTATTTTCTATATCGCCTTCAACAGCAGGTTGTATTGTTATATCTGAAACCTTACCAGTGTGAAAATCAACAGTTTTATTAGTGAATACTCCACCAATAGGTTTAAGTACCGAACGATGTAATACTCCTGTTTCAGGATGTTGTCTTACAGGCGATGCAAGGCTGTAAATAATTAAATCTACCTGACCAAGATCAGCTTTTATAAGGTCGATAGTTTGTTGTTTTATCTCTTTAGAAAATGCATCACCATTTATGCTTTTTGCATACAAGCCAGCCGTGTGCGCTTCCTTCTCGAATGCAGCAGAATTATACCATCCAGGTGATGCCGTTTTACCTTCAACAGGCGGTTTTTCAAAAAACACTCCAATAGTAGCAGCATCACTTCCAAAAGCACTTGTAACTCTTGAAGCAAGTCCGAAACCGGTAGAAGCACCAATAACCAGCACTTTTTTAGCGCCCTCTATATGCCCTTTAGATTTTACATATTCAATTTGGTTTTTAATGCTTTGTGCAGCGCCGTCAGGGTGTGCAGTTAAGCAAATAAAGCCTCTCATTCTTGGTTCGATAATCATAACTGTAAAGGTATATTTATGTCTTTATTTATTTTTGGAAGGCCAAATATAGGCCGTTTTTTTAGTTTAGCAATGCCCTGGCGTGATTAAGGGCAGAGTCGCTTATATCTTTACCGGATAACATCTCAGCAATTTCTCTAACCCGCTCCTCTTTAGTAAGCAGTTTTAGCTCAGATACGGTAGTGTCGCCCTGGGTAGTTTTAAATACTTTATATTGCTGGTTGCCCTTCGCTGCAATTTGAGGCAAGTGCGTTATTGCAAATACCTGCATCTCATTGCTCATAATGCGCATTATATCGCCCATTTTATTAGCAATTTCGCCGGAGACACCAGTATCTATTTCATCAAAAATAATAGTGGGCAATTTGGAGTAATTTGCCAGTATTGCCTTTATAGCAAGCATAATACGCGACATTTCACCGCCAGACGCCACTTTTTTCAGTAGCCCAAAATTAGTGCCTTTATTTGCAGAGAACAATAAATTTAGCTGATCTTTCCCATTATTATAGTATGTAGCAGACACAGTAATTTCAAATGAAAAGCGGGCATTTGGCATACCTAATTGCGCTAGTATCTCTGTGATTTTATCAATAAGTATCGGGATAGCTTTGGCACGCTGTTCATTTAATTTCTTTGCAGCGGCGTCCGTCAAAACTTTTGCCTTTTCGACTTCAGCTTCAAGTTTACTAATGGCGTCATCAATTCCCTCAACCAGGATAACTTTACTTTCCAAATCCTGCTGAATAACTAATAGCTCTTCCACAGTTGCTGCCTGATGCTTTTTTTGCAAAGTGTAAATAAGCTGCAGCTTCTGACTTACACGTTCCAGCTCTGCGGGGTCATCCGATAATTTTTCGTAATTCTCTGTCAGGCTTCCGGTAACGTCATCAAGTTCAATAATAATACTCGATACACGTTCGTAAAAACTATTATATTCTTTAGAAAGACTGCTGATTTTCTGGAGTGAATTTTTAATCTCTTTCAGGCTATTAACCGCCCCTATTTGCTCATCATCGGCCACCGCTAATACCTTAGCTATATTTTCTTTAATAAATTCTACATTACTCAGTTGCTCTAAAGCTTCTTCAAGCTCCGCCTGCTCACCTGCTTTAAGATCGGCAGAAACCAATTCATTTAGCAAAAATGCATTATAATCCTGCTCTTTCGAAAGTGTATTTTTCTGATCGTTCAGCTTCTTGAGCTGTGAAATCACAGCTTTATAAGCACTATACTGCTCTCTGTATGTTCTTAAAAGCGATGTGTTATTAGCAACAGCATCTAAAATTTGCATTTGATACAGTTCATCGCTTAGCTCACGTGTTTGCTGTTGCGAATGAATATCAATAAGAAATTCACCCAGCTTTTGCAATTCCTGTAAATTAACCGGACTATCGTTTACAAATGCACGTGATTTACCAGATGGTGAAATTTCCCGACGAATAATGGTTACATCTTCGTAATCAAGGTCGTTTGAAACAAAAAAATCTTTAAGGGAATAATTCGTAATATTAAAATGCGCTTCAACAACACATTTCTGCTCCTTATCTTTTAGCGAGGTTAAATCGGCACGGTTACCTGAAACCAATCCTAAAGCCCCTAAAATTATTGATTTACCGGCACCTGTCTCTCCAGTAATTGTAGAAAACCTGCTAGAAAAATCGATATGTAGTTGCTCTATAAGAGCAAAATTTTTAATATGTAATGTTTGCAGCATAATAGGTTAAAGTGCGCTAATACCACAAATATAGTGCATTTGATAGTAATAACCAACGGTTGTATTCAAGCAAACATCTATAATTCAAACTAGATATTTGAGCAAAAAAAAGCCCATACTTTGTATGGGCTTTATCTATTTTATTTTAGTTTCTTTACTTTATTCTACTCCATTTTGCGCCGTTAATTGGCGATATACGATTTAAAGTGGCAACTAAATCAGTAACAGTTACCGGAGGGCCGGCAGAAAACATTGAAGCAATTTCATCTGACTTGGTATCAAAAAATATCCTGCTTATAAAGGAGTTAGGCCTAACTGATTGTATTTCTGACAATGTTTTTATCGCAGCCATAACTTTTTCCTTCCCTGCTTTTTGATCATCTGCCATAGTATCTAATGCCCCGATATGATATCTGTAAAACGCTTTTCTAAAAGGCGCAAATGTATTAGATAATATATCGTTTACAAATACATAACGCGTTTGGTTACCATCCTGCTGGCTCCAACCTTTAAAGCCACTACCCTGTGCTATATTTGCAATATCCTGTGCAACTTCATAATATTCGGTACCGCCATCCTCTTTAAAGCTGTCGGCATCAAGCCCAATAATCATATTTGCGTAATATGACAATATCGAAACCAGATTTGACTGAAATGTGTTCGGGCTATAAATTAAATTCTCACCTTCGTTATACCTAAAGCTAATATCTTTATCGCTATAGTTTAAAATAGGTGTCGTGTAGCTTGAATTGTAAACAGGCCTTGAGGCGATTACCTGCATGGTAGCACTAAAACTATTATTCTCGTAGCCTGTAATACTAAAAAAGAACGAACAGTCAATACGCTCTTCTCTTGTAAAGTTTCGACCCGTAAAACGCGTGTTGTTTACAAAATCCTGAGCTGCCTTTTCAAGTGTTTTAAATATTTGCGTGTTGGCATCAGTAATTCTGTCAAAGTTTACCTTTACTGTGCAATTAAGTTCCTGCGCGTTTGCAGTGAAAGTAAAAAATACCAGCAGCGCTACTATACATTTATACATTATAATGCTGTTTAATTTTATTTATAATATCTGTTGCAACCTCTTCCTTGGTTTTAAGTTCCATAGCTTCTTCAACAAAATTATGGTCAATAAAAGTTACTTTGTTAGTCGCCTTACCAAAACCCGCACCTTCATCGTTAAGAGAATTCAGAACGATTAAATCCAGATTTTTCTTCTTTATTTTTTGTTTTGCATTTTCAATCTCGTTTTCTGTCTCTAAAGCAAAACCTATTAAAAACTGTTTAGTTTTAATAGCGCCAAGCGAAGCGAGTATATCTCTTGTTTTTTCAAGCTCCAGCACAAGGGCATTTTCACTTTTTTTAATTTTTTGAGCAGCCACCTGCTTCGGCCTGTAATCTGCCACGGCAGCAGCAGCTACTGCTGCATCTACATCATTAAAGTATAAGTGGCAGGCATTGTACATCTCTTCCGACGACGTAACGTTTACCACATTTATGCGCTCATGATGCAACTTGAAATGCGTTGGTCCGGAAACTAAAATTACTTCTGCCCCCTGGTTTGCCGCCTCTAAAGCAATATCATACCCCATTTTACCAGATGAATGATTACCTATAAAACGCACAGGGTCTATAGGTTCGTATGTAGGGCCGGCAGTAACAAGGATTTTTTGTCCACGAAGTGGTAATTTACCCTCAATATCCCTTTCTAGAAAGGTAACTATATTTTCGGGTTCAGCCATACGACCTTCACCGCTTAAGCCACTGGCAAGCTCGCCAGATTCCGCCGGTATTATAACATTACCAAATGCTTCCAGTTTATTAAAACTATCTTTTGTAGATGGGTGCTTGTACATATCAAGATCCATTGCAGGTGCAACGTAAACCGGGCATTTTGCCGAAAGATATGTAGCTATAAGAAGATTGTCGCTATTGCCCGAAACCATTTTAGCCATAGTATTGGCAGTTGCCGGTGCAATAATAAAAATATCGGCCCAAAGGCCTAATTCAACGTGATTATTCCAAACCGCATTTTCATCTTCTTCGTGATAAAAGGAAGAGAAAACAGGATTTTTGGAAAGCGTAGATAAGGTAAGGGGTGTAATAAAATCTTTAGAAGCAGGCGTCATGACAACTTTTACATGCGCGCCTGCTTTTATAAATAGCCTTACCAAAGAGGCTGTTTTATATGCGGCAATGCCCCCGGATATGCCGAGTAATATATTTTTACCGCTTAAAACAGACATGGGTTAATTATTGTTTGTTAGGATCTCTGTACGAAATTTTACCTTCTAACCACTCTTCTACTGCAAGAGCATGTGGTTTAGGTAATTTTTCGTAAAATTTAGAAACCTCAATTTGTTCCTTATTTTCAAAAATTTCCTCAAGGCTGTCATTATACGTAGCAAACTCTTCAAGCTTTTCTATTAATTCTTTTTTAATTTCAGAATTAATTTGGTTAGCCCTCTTTGCCATTGTTGTAATTGCCTCGTATATGTTACCTGTTGGCTCTTCTATTGTAACCTTGTTATAGGTAATAGTGTTTACGGGTGCAGTTGCTTTCTTTAAATCCATAGGACGTTTTATTTAGAAAATTTTTGTAATTCAGTGTCTAATCGTGCAAGCATAGCATCGGCCTGTGCTTTATATTTTGTATCGCTTTTAAACTTCATCAAAGCAGCATAGTTAACTTTTGCCGCAGCAAGTCGTTCTTGCATCTTGTAAGATACACTATTAATAGCTAACTGGTATGATGAATCGTATTTTAAAAACAAAGCATCTTCTTTTAAAGATGTACCAGGAAAATCAATTAAAAAGTTATCCAGCGTTTTAAGCGCAGCATTGTAATCTCCAAAATATTCTGCCGTAGCATGGTATTGTTTAGCAGTATCAAAAGCTTTGGTCTCTAACTTCTCATTTAATTCTTTAACTAACTGGTTAGCTTCCGGCATTAATTGTGAGTTAGGGTATCTGTCAATAAAAGCTTGTAATTTATCAAGAGCCTTATAAGTATCAACCTGGTCTAACGAAGATCGTGGTGATAAGAAATAATAACTTTTAGCGCTTAAAAAAGCAGCTTCTTCGGCCTTTTCACTACGCGGGTATCCGGCAGTAAAACTATCAAACTGGTAACCGGCGGTATAATATTGTTTTGTTTTATATAATGACTGCGCATACATGTAAAACATCTTCTCTGCCTGTGGTTTGCCACGATACGATGTAGATATTTGTTCGAAAAGGCGTATGGCTTTACCATATTTCTCTTTTTCGTATAGCTTCTCGGCTGTTTCGTACTTTAGCTTAATGTCATCCGACTTTAATGCTTTTTGAAATGGGCTGCACGAAGTAAGCACGCAGGCGATAAGGAGTATGTAAAAAAATCTTGCCATATAAATAGGTTGAGCTGAAAAGCAGCCACAGTTGTAAAACCAACTGCAAATTTAGTTAATAATTACAGAATACAAAATCTTTTTTTGCTATATATAAATGCACAAAAAGATGCCTATAAAGGCACCTTCTTTAAACTGTGTTTTGTATGTTTTATTGTATGGCAGCGTGTTGTAAACTTCCAATTTTTTTAACAAACTGTCCCAGCCTGTTTGCTAAGTCTTCATTTACATTAACGAGCGGTAGCCTCACGGTATCTTCGCATAGACCAAGTTCTTTAAATACATGTTTAATGCCAGCCGGATTGCCTTGCTCAAAAATCATGTCAATAGAGTCGGCAATCAGGTAGTGTAAAGCATAGGCCTCATCAACCCTTCGGTCTAACCCAAGGCGCACCATATCAGAAAACCGTTTAGGAAAACCTTCCGCAATAACAGATATCACTCCTGCCCCACCGGCAAGTACCATTGGTAACGTTATCATGTCATCGCCGGATATAACAAGAAAGCCCTTCGGTTTGTACTGTATAATTTTCATGGCCTGTACAATGTCGCCGGCAGCTTCTTTAATTGCAACTATATTATTAAAATTATTTGCAAGGCGAATAACTGTTGAAGGCAGCATATTACTACCCGTTCTCCCCGGTACGTTATATAGTATTACAGGTAACGGAGACGCCTCGGCCACTGCCTTAAAATGATGGTAAATACCTTCCTGCGTAGGTTTATTATAATAAGGTGATACCGAAAGTATTGCTGTAAAAGCAGAAAGATCTGTACTTTTTAAATCTTCACATACTTCTTTAGTATTATTACCGCCTATGCCTAACACTAGTGGTAACCTACCATTATTAGCGGCGATAACTGTATCTATTACGAGTTGTTTCTCCTGTTTATCAAGCGTTGCTGACTCGGCAGTTGTGCCAAGAACCACAAGATAATCAATACCTCCATCAACCTGATAGTTAACAATATTCGCCAGAGCCTCTGTATCTACAGTAAGGTCTTTTTTAAATGGGGTAATAAGCGCTACGCCTGTACCTATTAATGACTGCATGAGTTATATTTTATTAAGTATTTTTAAATATTTAAAAAGTTCGTCAACAAACTCCTTATACTTCTCTGCCTGAGATGAAATTATAAAGGTGTTAAGTCTCTTGTCTATAGTAGCAAAACCGGTTTTAAACTTTGCTTTATTATGGATTGTTGCCAGCGCTAACGCTGCTTTTTGCACATCGTAATAGCTTATAAGTAAATCGAACGGTGTGTTTATAAAATCGATAACATCCTGTTTAATAAAAGTTCCGGATGTATCAATATCTTTATTTGTAAAATAGCAGTAATCAGGCTCCAGCCCTTTTTTAACACGCCCAACAAAACTTAGTGTCTGTATATTATTGCGGTCTATATTTCGATCTACCAGTTCTTGCATAAGTGCTTCTTTACTCGCAAAATAGGTCTCATCAATAAGTATTCCTACTGTGATAACCTTATCTGGCGACGCAAGGGGTTTATATTTACTTAAGCTAAACTTAATATTCTTTTTTAGCCTTAATTCTTTAATAAACTTTAAAAACATAGTACTTTTATTGCCGAATGCAAAAATATCGAATTAAAGGTCAAACACAATGAAAATACACAAAAAGTATAACACATCTGCACAAAGGTTTGTTTTATTTTTAACAATGGGAACCTTTTTTGCCTGCGGTAGTAACAACTTTGGCGTTACCACCATTGAAGGTAAAAAGGTAAACATTTCATCAGAATATACTCCCACACAATCTATTGAAGATTTTGTTAAACCGTACCGCGATCATATTGATAAAGATTTAGATAGTGTACTTGCTTACAGCCCGGAAACGCTTGATAAGAGTAAAAGCATTAGTAAATGGCAAACGACAATAGGCAATTTAATGGCCGATGTTACTTTTGATAAATCTGACAAAGTGCTTATGGCACGCCAGCAACGCCATGTTGATGTTTGCCTGTTAAACAATGGCGGCATACGGGCAATTATACCTAAAGGTAATGTTACCGCACGTACCGCGTTCGAAATCATGCCGTTCGAAAACTCAGTTTGGGTAGTTGCGTTAAAAGGCGAACAGCTTGTAGAAATTGGCAACTATATAATAAGGGAGAAAAAGCCGCACCCGCTATCAGGAATGGAAATTGTAATTGGAAAGGACGGCCTTTTAAAATCGATTACCGTTCAGGGAAAACCTGTGGAAGCCGGTAAAATATATAACGTAGCCACATCAGACTATCTGGCAAATGGCGGAGATAGCATGGACTTTTTCAAAAAAGGTGTTACTACGTATGATATAGATTACAAACTGCGTAATATTTTTATAGATTATTTTAAAGAAGTTGATACACTGCCTGTGATTAAAACAGAGCGCATTATAATGGAGAAATAATGAAGAGAAGAGAATTTATACAAAAATCGGCTGCAGGCAGCGCGTTGGTTATAGGCGGATTATCGCTTACTAGTTTTGATAGCGAACCTGAATTAAAAAAGCTTACTATACTGCATACTAATGATGTACACAGCCATATTGATCCTTTTTCTTTAGATGATCCTAAGTGGCCTAACCAGGGTGGAGCTGCACGCAGGGCAACGCTGATTGAAAAGATAAGGCAGGAAGAACCTAATGTATTATTACTCGATGCAGGCGATGTTTTTCAGGGTACGCCCTATTTTAACTATTATGGTGGCGAGCTGGAGTTTAAAATTATGAGCATGATGAAGTACGACTTATGTACCATGGGCAATCATGATTTTGACAATGGTATCGACGGTTTTTACAAACAACTACCCTACGCGAAATTCGACTTTGTATCGGCTAACTACGACTTTAGAAAAACCGTTTTAAACGGCATCGTTAAGCCTTATAAAATATTTATTAAGGATGGAATTAAAGTTGGAATCTTTGGATTGGGAATTGAGCTTAACGGATTAGTTAATAAAAACTTATACAAAGAAACCATTCATCTAAACCCTATAGAGGTTGCGCAGGATATGAGCCGCATACTTAAAGAAAATGAGAAGTGCGATTTAGTAATTTGCCTGTCACACCTTGGATTTATTTACGCTGATGAGCCTAAAAAAATATCTGACATTGTACTGGCGCGCACCACTAAAAATATCGACCTGATTATTGGCGGTCACACTCACACTTTTTTGACTAAACCGTATATAGAAAAAAATCTTGACGGTAAGGAAGTTATGATTAACCAGGTAGGCTGTTATGGTATTAACGTAGGCCGCATCGATTTTACATTCGAGAAGGGTAAACGATCATCATCTGGCCGAACCCTTATTGTTTAATTAAAATATTTTTTAAAATATAGTTTGCATTTTAGCAACAGTCAATTTGATTAATCTTAACAAAGGTTTGGCTACCATAGCTTTATCATTTTATAATTTTGAATAACCTTCATATCTTATAATAATGAAAGCATCACAATTATACGTAGCCCTTGCGCTTATTGCTACCTTGATAACACATAAGGCGCAGGCACAGAAAACACAGTCAGAAATAGCACGTTATACAAAAGTACCGGCAGGCTACTTAATGGTACTGCGCCAAGGGGATGATATTTTGAAAGAAATTGAAACACTGGCTTCCGCCGAAAAAATACCGTCAGCTACGTTTACTGGGATGGGTTTTGTAAATATTACATTTGGTTTTTTCGATTTCAAAACCAAAAAGTACAATCCGATGGATTTTAAAGATATGGAGTTAGCGAGCCTTATAGGAAGCATTGCCTGGCAAGATGGCAAACCTTCTATACATGCGCATGGAGTAGTTACCGGTAAAGATTTTACTGCGCATGGTGGCCATATACTTTCGGGTACCGTATCCACAGGATCGGTTGAAATTATGGTTACTGTTCACGATAAAAAACTAAAACGTATATTAGAACAGCCTTTAGGTGCTAATGTTTTGTGTATAGGAAATTGTACAAACTAAATTACTTTAGCTTAATCCTGATAATTTTATTCTGGCCGGCAGCAATTATCGTCTTCGCATCAGCAAATTGTAAAGTATGGAAGTCTTTACTATCGTAAATTTGTTTCCATGTTGTGCCTCGATCAAACGAGTAATAAATTCCGGAAGGGCCTGCTGTAAGTAGTTCGTTACCATTGCTGTTTGGTACGAATTGTACACACGATGCATAACCAAAACCTGTGTTCTCCCCTACCGATTTCCAAGTTTTTCCGCCGTCTTCAGTTAAAATTTTATTTCCTGTTTTAGCATCATATTTATCGTAATTACCCCCTACCGCAAATCCAGTCTGGTCATCATAAAAATCGATAGAAAATATACCACTCATTTCAGTTCCCTGAACAATTGGAGTATTGTAGGTATCCCATTCTTTAGCATCTTTATCTAAATAAAATATACGAGATTTTTTACCGCCCGACGCTATCCAGGTTTTTCCATCCTTGATTGCTACAATACTGTTGCTTGCGGCAAAACCGGCTTCACCCTCTTTAAATTTTGGTAGTGATGTGGTAGATGCTTTATGCCATGTTTCTCCACCATCTTTAGTTCGCAAAATCGATGGATATCCATTCATTGGGTCGCCCATAGCAATCCCCTCTTTATCGTTATAAAATTTCAGGCAATCATAAAATACTTTTTCACCCGTTTTAGTATATACCAATTTGTTCTTTTTGCCGTCTTTAGATATTTTATAAAGTGTTGCCGGCGTACCTGCATTCAGTATAAAAATATCCGAAGCCGTTTTAGCTATCGATCGAAACTCGGGCATAATGGTATCGCGTGCAATAATACCGCTAAAATCTTTCTCGCCGTTAAGCGATACCCAACCGTACTTTCCATTACTTCCGGCGTACCACGCCTTAGCACCATCTATAGCAAGCGCCCTTATGCTAATGTCATCTTGTAAAAGCGTGTCAACCGTTATGGTAGTAAACGATGGCTTATAATCCCGCACAATTTCTTTTTTACACGATATAAATGCCGTGGCAAACAATACAATACAAAGGGCCTTCTTCATTTTAGCTGGTTTTAAAAGCTAAGATAACATTTTTAAAATAAAGGCGATTATTATAAAGCTGAGCACTAAATAGAACTGTTTTTACCATCGAGCATATAAATCCAGATCATTCGCGATAACCTGAAGTTAAATGTGCTTAACAAAACCGCAAGCACAGCGATAAGAGTTATCATACCGCCAAAGCTTTTAATAAAAGTGTGTGCAACTAAAAAAACCGCTATCATTTCGGCAACTGTTAAACCATAGCTAACATACATCGACCCGAAAAAGTAACCGGTTTCCTTTTCGAATTTATGACCACAATTCGGACAGTTCGCGTTCATTTTAGGCATCCTGAAAAGTAGTATATTTCCCTTTTTGGCAAATACTTTACCTTCTCCGCACTTAGGGCATTTTTCTGTAATTATATCTTTAAATACTGACATGTTGTTTTTTATACAAATTTCGCAAAAATCGACAGTAAATATGATGTAGTATGTACGCCAAAATTTGTACTTTTAGGACATTGTACTATCTTATGAAAAAAGTATCCGTATTGAATATCGATCAGTTTCATGGGCATAACAGCCCGGAAGATTTTTATGCTAACACATTGCAGCACCATTTGCTTACGCGCCACAAGGATATTAACCTTCCTCATTCACATAACTTCTACTTGGCTATATTGTTTACCCATGGGACTGGCTTGCATGAAGTTGACTTTACAACATACCAGGTTAAACCCGGCGCACTGTTTTTTTTAAACCCCGGTCAAACCCACCATTGGGAACTATCTGAAGATACAAAGGGATATATATTTTTTCATACCAGGACGTTTTACGAGTTGCACTATACAAACAATAAGCTGGCTGATTTTCCTTTTTATTATAGCATCTACAGCAAACCGTATCACTATCTGGAAGCTGATGAACACGATATATTTATCGATCTTTTTAAGAAGATTTATGAAGAAGACAGATCTACTAAGAATTTAAAGCGGCAATATGTAATTAGTGCTGTTGACATGCTCTACATTGAGAGTACACGATTATACTTAAACCAAAACCCCGGCACTACTCAAATTCATAACACGTATTATTTTAAATACAGACAATTTGAATTACTTGTAGAACAACATTTTAAAACAGAAAAATCGCCATCGGCATATGCCGGTATGATGGCTCTCACAGCAAGACACCTTAACCGTATTGTGCAAGGTGCCACCGGTAAATCTGCAGGAGACGTAATAATAAGCAGGATATTGCTTGAAGCTAAAAAATTGTTAGTGCTGAATCATGAAAATTTTAGTCAGATAGCATACGCGTTAGGTTATGATGATTACGCTTACTTTTCAAGGCTTTTTAAACAACGGGTTGAAGAAACACCATCTGTCTTTTTAGCAAGATACCTCAAAAGTTAATTGGCTTTTTTATTTTGTTGTGGTTGGTTATTTTTGATTATCATCAATCAATCAAATCATGAATGTACTTGTACGACAAAACTTTAATGACTTGCGGAGTGAATTTAAACAAGAGCGTTACGAGGCTTTTATGTACCTTATTAATAAAGCGAAACAGCCGGTAGATTGGGTATATGACGTATGGGCTGACGTTGTGCAATTAACCCGGACGGGCGATAACCATCAGCGAACATTAGCAGTACAACTTCTCGCAGAACTTGCTAAAAGCGATATTCAGAATAAATTGGTCAATGACTATTACGATATTATTGCGGTTACGCACGATGATTGTTTTACAACGGCTCGTCATTCATTAAAAGTGCTGTGGAAAATAGGAGTTGCAAATTTACATTTGAGAGGTTTGTTAATCCGGGAACTGTCAAACAGGTTTTTAAGTTGTAAAAGCGAAAAAAACTGTCAGCTTATCCGATATGATATTATTGAAGTATTTTGGAAAATGTATAACATCTTGCATGACGAAGCTATTGAAGATACTGTTAATCTATTAATTGAAAGTGAACAGGAACCCAAGTGCAAGCAAAAATATTTAAAGCTTTGGAGTACCGTTTTTAGGCGTCGCTAGCCGCAATCTATCTTATCAAAACGTTATTTAATTATCCTTTTTAAGTGCTTCGCTGTAAATTTATGTTTCTAAGACAACAAATATGAGCAAAGTAAAAAAGAAAGCTAAAAAGCGAAGTGCAAAAAAAAATAAGCTTGGCGTAAAAAATTCTTTGGTTAATAACATTAACGCTAAAAAAAGAAAAGGCAAATCAAAGTCGAAAAAAAAGTCTACAGTATCTAAAAAATCTTATAAAGATTTAAAGAACAATTGGGGCAAGAAAAAAAAGAAGAAATCTGGCAAGAAAAAATCAACTAAAAAGAAGACTTCTAAAAAGAAAAGCGGGAAGAAAAAATCCGGAAGAAAGAAGAAGAAAAAATAGTACTGTAATTTATAAATCCTGCTTACGCGGGATTTTTTGTTTACGCTGTTAGCTATACCAAATCATAGTATAAGATTAAGTGGGCATTTAAAAATAGTTGACGGATTATTCTTATTTTTGCTTAAACTATACCACCAATGGAAAGCCTGTTCGACCCTAAGGGGAATCAAAATATATTAGACCGCATCGATCAATTGTCGCCAATAACCCTTTCTCAATGGGGGAAAATGACAGTGAGCCAAATGCTGTTACACTGCCAGAAACCTATTGATTTAGCATATGGCACTTTACATATTGCGCCACACTGGAAGAGCTATTTTTTTGCAAAATCATATCGTAAAAAGTTAGCAGATCCAAAGCTATTCCACAAAGACCAATCGGCTATAAAAGAATTTATAGTTAAAAACGAGCCAAAATTTGAAGAGGCAAAAAATGGCCTTAAAGATTTGGTTTCGAAATTTGCCCGCGAGGGCCACGGTGCTATTAAAACTACCCGCCATCCGCTTATGGGAGAAATGACCCCTGAGGAATGGGATATACTGCAATGGAAACACTTAGATTACCACCTTAAACAGTTTGGAGTATAAATAATTTTTTAATTGTTCAATGTAACAATACTTGCCTATTGCTAATTGTACATTGCCAATTAAACTTTGTAACTTTGCCCCTTTGTAACTCTGATTATTGAATATGCGCATAGACATTATTACCGTTTTACCCGAATTACTAAGGAGCCCTTTTGAGGCGTCGATACTTAAACGTGCCCAAGACAAAGGCATTGTAGAGGTACACATACACAATCTTAGAGATTACAGCACTAACAAACAAAAAAATGTAGACGATTACCAGTTTGGTGGTGGTGCCGGTATGGTTATGATGATTGAGCCTATAGATGCTTGTATATCTAAGCTTAAAAGCGAGCGTGAGTATGACGAAGTGATATATATGAGCCCCGATGGCGAAACCCTTAACCAGGGCATGGCGAACCGTATGTCGTTACTCAACAATATAATAATATTGTGCGGACATTATAAGGGTGTCGACCAGCGTGTGCGCGACCAGTTCATTACTAAAGAAATTAGCATAGGCGATTTTGTACTTTCGGGTGGTGAGCTCGCGGCAGCTGTAGTGGCCGATTCAATTATAAGATTGATTCCGGGAGTGCTAAATAACGAGACTTCAGCATTGACTGATAGTTTTCAAGACAACTTATTATCTCCCCCTATATACACACGCCCGGCTGAATACAAAGGCTGGAAAGTACCCGATGTTTTATTAAGCGGAAACTTTGCCAACATAGAAAAATGGCGTGAAGATATGGCCTATGAACATACCAAAACCAGAAGGCCGGATTTGTTAGAAGACTAAAATTTTGGTTTAAATTTGTTTCAAGTTTAAGGTTTCAAGTTATTTACTCATACGTAAAATTAGCACTCACTCTTCTTAACGTTACTATTGGCAACTTGAAACTTTAAACCTGAAACAAAAAATAATTTTTAAAACGTCATTCTGCTAAAAGCTTCCAATACATAATTATGCATTACCTCTTTATAATCTAAGTGGGTAACAATGCGCAGTTTACCTTTACCAAGCGAACTTATATAAATACTTTTCTGCTTTAATTTTTCAATTAGGGCAGCTTCGCTATATTGTGGTTTTATCGAGAAAATCAGGATGTTAGTTTCAACAGGTTCCACCTTATCAATCCAACCCAGTTGCTGTAAAAAGCTCCCTAATTGCTTGGCACGTCTATGGTCTTCTTCCAGTCGGCCTACGTTGTTTTGCAAAGCATACAGTCCGGCTGCGGCTAAGTAACCCGCCTGGCGCATACCGCCCCCTAATATTTTACGAATACGTACTACCTTATTCATATCGGCCTTGCTACCTAAAAGTACCGATCCTACCGGAGCACCTAATCCTTTAGACAAACACACCGATATAGTATCGAACAACTCGCCAAACTGTTTTGGGTGCTGCTTTTTAGCCACAAGGGCATTCCATAAACGGGCACCGTCCAAGTGATATTTAAGGTTGTTCTGTGTACAAACGGCTTTTATTTCGCGCAGGGTTTGCAGGTCGTAACACGCGCCGCCGCCTTTGTTGGTTGTATTTTCTATACACACCAGGCTGGTAAGCGGGCTGTGGTAAAAATCAGGTGGGTTAATAGCCTCGGCAACCTGTGCGGCAGTAACCATACCACGGTCGCCATCAATAAGTCGGCACGATGCCCCGCTGTTAAACGCGGCACCACCACCCTCATAATTATACACATGCGCCCATTTGTCGCAAATAAGTTCGTCTCCCGGTTGGGTATGTAGTTTTATAGCCGTTTGGTTTGCCATGGTTCCCGATGGGAAAAACAAGGCAGCTTCCATGCCAAAAAGGCCGGCTAAAGTATCTTCGAGTTCGTTAACGGTAGGATCCTGTTTATACACATCATCGCCCACCTTTGCCCTAAACATGTGCTGTAGCATTTCATGGCTGGGCTTGGTTACCGTATCGCTTATTAAATTAATTTCCATATTATTGAAAAGTATAGCTTATTTTTGCTTAAGCTAATACAAAACTACATTATTTATGACAAATACCGAACAAATAAAAGGTATTATGGAGCGCCTAGGAGCACTAAGGAGGTATCTTTGACGTCGATCGTAAGTTAATAGAAATTACCAACGAGGAAGAAAAAACGTATGCCCCTGATTTCTGGAACAATGCGAAAGAAGCCGAACTTATAATGCAAAACCTGCGAAGTAAAAAAAAGTGGGTGGAGGGTTATGAAAAAGGTATTGTAATGGCCGAAGAGCTACAGGTACTTTATGAATTTTATAAAGAAGGCGACGTTACCGAGGAAGACCTTGATGCCCAATATGCCCTTACCATAGCACATATTGAAAACCTTGAGTTTAAAAATATGCTAAGCGACGAGGGCGACAGCCTGAGTGCCGTAGTGCAAATTACAGCAGGTGCCGGCGGTACCGAGAGTTGCGACTGGGCAGAAATGCTTATGCGCATGTACATGATGTGGGGCGAAAAAGAAGGCTACAAAATTAAAGAGCTTAACTTTCAGGCGGGTGAGGTTGCCGGTATAAAAACCGTAACCCTCGAGTTTGAAGGCGATTACTCTTTTGGCTACCTTAAGGGCGAAAACGGCGTGCACCGCCTGGTGCGCATCTCCCCTTTTGATAGTAATGGCAAGCGCCACACATCGTTCGCATCGGTATATGTGTACCCACTTGCCGATGATACGATTCAGATTGATATAAGCCCGGCTGATATTTCGTGGGAAACCATGCGAAGCAGCGGTGCCGGAGGGCAAAATGTAAATAAGGTTGAAACGGCTGTAAGGCTGCGCCACCACCCTACCGGTATTATTATCGAAAATTCTGAAACGCGTTCGCAGCTAGATAATAAGCTAAAAGCCATGCAGTTGCTTAAATCGCAATTGTATGAAATTGAGCTTAAAAAACGCCAGGCTGTACGCGACGAAATTGAGGCCAACAAAATGAAAATTGAGTGGGGTTCGCAAATTCGTAACTACGTTATGCACCCTTACAAACTGGTTAAAGATGTGCGCACCGCTCACGAAACTAGCGATGTAGAAGGTGTAATGAATGGCCATATCGACGGCTTTTTAAAAGCGTACCTTATGATGATGGGCCAGAAAACGGAAGAGTAATTTATTTTACATTTAATACTGAAACCTGTAGCTGAGAAGTTGCAGGTTTTTTTTATTAGTTAAAGTTATTTTTAACAATGTTCCATTTATTATAATATATTTGGATTTATTATAATTAGTTGTGGAATGTCGAAAGAAAAAACTTGTTTTGTGATAATGCCAATAAGTGATCATCCAAATTACGCTGTTGGACATTTTAATAGAGTATATGAACACATTATAAAACCTGCGTGTGAGATAGCAGGTTTCACTCCTATTAGAGCTGACGAAGTAGTCACAACTAACTACATAGCTTTGGATATCATAAAAAGAATAATTGAGTCTGACATGACTGTATGTGATTTAAGTTCACAAAATGCTAATGTAATGTACGAATTAGGTATTAGGCAAGCCTTTAATAAGCCTGTCACATTCATAAAAGATAATATCACTAAAAGAATATTTGATATACAAGGGTTTAGAGACTGTGAATATGATATGACTCTGAGAATTGACAACGTAGGGCTTATCAGAGAACAATTATCGGATGCTATATTACAAACCTACAATAATAAAGATAGCGAGATAAATTCGTTAGTTAAACTTCTGAGCATTTCTCCCGCTGAATTGTCTGAAACCACAAAATTATCTATAGAATCTGAAATAATTCTTAATCAATTAAATTTAATTAATAAACGACTCGATCAATTTGACAATGTAAGTGGTAGTAATATAACCTTAAGTGAGCGCATAAATGACGCATACAATGTTACTCCTGAGAATTCAATTAAATTGGATTTTAGTGGAATGTTTACTCTTAAAAAGGGTGATAAGGTTTTTCACGAAAGATTTGGTTACGGAATAGTTTTGAATATAAGTGGATCTGAAGATAACAAAGATTCAAAAATAGAAATAAGGTTTGAGTATAAAGGTGTTAAAGTACTTATGATGAGATTTATAATACTTTATAAAGTTAATTAATTCTACAATTTTTTTAAACATTAGAACCCTTATCTTTGTAGTACGAAATATACTATATGCCTTTTTTTGTCGAAGTTATACTACCCCTCGCCCTGCCCCGCCCTTTTACTTATGCTGTTAACGAAGCAGAATATGAGTATTTAAAAACAGGCATGCGCGTTGCGGTACCTTTTGGCAAAAATAAAATGTACACTGCACTGGTTACAGGCCTGCACCAAAACCCACCACAATTATACCAGGCTAAGGAAATTCACCAGATACTGGATGATGCCCCAATTGTTACCGAAGATCAGCTAAAACACTGGCGCTGGATTGCAGATTATTACATGTGCAGTATAGGCGAAATATATAAATCGGCACTGCCTGGTGGCTTTTTGCTGGAAAGCGAAACCATAATCACTGCCCAAAAAGACTATGATGCCGGTGCCGGACAGCTTACTGACGATGAATATATAGTATATGAAGCACTACAAAAACAGTCGGCATTAAAGGTGCAGGAAGTAGTTTCCATCCTTAATAAAAAAACCATACTCCCCGTTTTAAACAGGCTTATTGCTAAAAACGTAGTATCATTACAGGAAGAAATTACCGAAAAATACAAACCCAAAACTATAAAATATATCCGCCTTCAGGAGGAATTCCTGAAAGACGAACAGCTTAGCGAATTGCTGCAATTACTGTCTAATGCTAAGAAACAACGCGAGGCGGTATTGCATTACTTTCAGTTACAGGCAAAAGATAAAAATCCGGTAAGTGTAAAGCAGCTTGTTAAAGCTTCGGACACAACGGCAGCCATTATAAAATCGCTAGTCGATAAAAATATTTTTGAAGAGTATTTAATCGAGGAGGACCGCGTACAATTTAGTGGTTCTGCAAATGCCGGGTTTGCCTTAAGCGATAAACAACAAGGCGCTTTTAACGAAATTAAAACCAGCTTTAACCAGCATGCCGTTACACTACTGCACGGTATAACATCGAGCGGAAAAACGGAAATTTACATAAAACTAATTGAAGAGTTTATTTTCACAGGTAAACAGGTGTTGTACCTGCTACCCGAAATTGCGCTTACTACTCAGTTGGTCGTAAGGCTTTCGGCCTATTTTGGAAACAAAGTAGCGGTATTTCATTCTAAATACAGCAATAACGAGCGCGTTGAAACCTGGATGCACGTGCTTGAAGGGTCAGATAAAGCGCAGGTGATCATTGGTGCACGGTCGGCACTGTTCCTTCCATTTCAAAACCTTGGGCTTATTGTTATTGATGAAGAGCACGAGCAAACCTTTAAGCAGCAGGACCCTGCGCCACGTTACCACGCCCGTGATGCCGCTATTGTACTGGCAGCACAAATGGATGCTAAAGTATTATTGGGGTCGGCTACGCCAAGCATAGAGAGTTATATGAATGTTACATCTGGCAAATACGGCCTGGTTGAACTTAAAGAGCGTTTTGGCAAGGTGCTTCCGCCCGAAATTGTATTGATCGACCTGAAAGACAAATACAAACGCAAGCAAATGACCGGTCATTTTAGCGATACCATGACCGAAGCTATTGCCGAAACACTGGCAAACGGCAAGCAGGTCATTATGTTCCAAAACCGCCGTGGGTATTCGCCTTGGGTGGAATGCATGACGTGTGGCCATGTGCCGCAATGCCCGCAATGCGATGTAAGCCTTACGTACTATAAGTATAAAAATCAGTTGCGTTGCCATTATTGCGCCTATCATATTGCAAACCCAACGCATTGCCACCAGTGCCATAGTACAGATATTTCTACTAAAGGATTTGGTACCGAGCAAATTGAAAACGAATTAAAAGTGCTCTTCCCTGATAAAAATTCGTGGCGAATGGATCAGGACACTACTCGCGGAAAACATGGGTACGAAAAAATAATCGAGTCGTTTAAAAACAGGGAGATCGATATATTGGTAGGGACACAAATGCTTGCTAAAGGCCTGCATTTCGATAATGTTGGGATGGTGGGGATACTAAATGCCGATAACATGCTTTATCAACCAGACTTCAGGGCATTTGAACGAGCATACCAAATGATTGTGCAGGTAGCAGGCCGTGCGGGCCGTAAAGATGATCAGGGTAAAGTTTTAATACAAACGTATAACCCACTGCATAATATCATCCGTCAGGTTACCGAAAATGATTATGAGGGTATGTTTAAAGAGCAACTGTATGAAAGGCATAACTTTAAATATCCTCCATATTTTCGCCTTGTACGCATCAGCCTTAAACACAAAGACTATGAAAAGTTGAAAGACGGTGCTTTATGGCTATACAATGTTTTAGTGCAAAACCTTAACCTGCCTGTGCTGGGGCCGGAAGAACCCGCGATAAGCAGAATTCGTAATGAGTATATACGTACCATTATGATAAAGATACCGCTGGGCACAACTTTGGGCAGCACTAAAAAAACTATCGAAAAAATACTCAGCAGCCTCGACGCAGTTCCGCAATACAGGACTATTAAAGTAACAGTAAACGTAGATCCTTATTGAGGCCTGTTAAGCGCTACGGCCAGGTCTTCTTTTTTATTACGGCTTAGCGGAATTTTAGTAGTACCAATCTCTGCAAATTTGCTATTAAAACGCTCTACTTTCTCTATATTAATTATGTATGACTTATGCACCCTTAAAAAACGATGTGCTGGTAATTCATTTTCAAAAGATTTCATAGTAGAAAGCACTAAATGTGTTTCTTCATCTGTATTTATTTTAATATAATCGCCAAAAGCTTCCACCCACTTAATCTTAGAGATAAATATCTTGAAATTTTTAAGGTTACTTTTTACAAAAATAAATTCACCTTCTTCTTCAGGCGTGTCTTTTTTAAGCACTTTCATTTCAATTGCCTTTTGAACCGCCTTATTAAACCTGTCTTTCGTTACAGGTTTGTGCAGATAATCTACCGCAGCATAATCAAAAGCCTTTAAAGCATAATCTGATTTCGATGAAACAAAAACGATCTGTGGCCGAACTTTAAGTCCGTCCAAAAGGTCAAAACCACTCTGCACCGGCATTTCGATATCCAGGAACAGAAGATCTACGGTTTTGTGTAATATACAGTTACGTGTTTCTGAAGCATTAGAGAAATCACCTACCAGTGTAAGGTCTGGATGTTCGTTAACCAGTTTGGCAATGGTAATTCTCTGTATTGTGCTATCGTCAACAACAACACAGTTAAGTTTCATTGGTCATCAGGATTAAAAAAAAGGATTAGTAATTATTTTTGTAATGGTTGGATTGAATACAAATATAAAAGAAAAAAACATTTTTCGCACATTCTAAAAAATCAAAATCAATTGTTGCACATTAAATAAAAATGATTACATTTGCACCCAATTTTATAACAAAATTTTTATAATTATGAATCATTACGAGACTGTTTTCATCTTGAATCCCGTTTTATCTGAAACACAGGTAAAGGAAACAGTGAGTAAGTTTGAAGATTACCTAACTTCGAGAGGTGCAGAGTTTGTATCTAAAGAAGACTGGGGACTTAAAAAACTTGCTTACGAGATCCAGAACAAAAAAAGCGGATTTTACACATTATTTCAATTTACTGCTCCTGGCGACATCCTTATTGGGTTTGAAACTGAGTTTCGCCGTGACGAGAGGGTTATGCGTTTCTTAACCGTAAGCCTTGACAAACACGCTGTATCTTGGGCAGAAAGAAGAAGAGAAAAATTAAAATCTAAAGCAAACTAATTATGTCAACGATAGAGCAATCTGCTAAAGGCAAGAAAGACGGAGATATTAGATATCTTACGCCTTTAAACATAGAAACGAACAAGACTAAAAAGTATTGCCGTTTCAAAAAATCAGGTATCAAATATGTAGATTACAAAGATCCTGACTTTTTACTAAAATTTGTTAATGAGCAAGGTAAAATACTTCCTCGCCGTTTAACTGGTACATCTCTAAAATTTCAGAGAAAAGTATCTGTAGCTGTTAAAAGAGCACGTCATTTAGCGTTAATGCCATATGTGGCTGATTTATTAAAATAAAAAAGAAGCAATACTATGGAACTTATACTTAAACAAGACGTACAAAACTTAGGTTTTAAAGATGACGTGGTTAGCGTTAAGGCAGGTTACGGTCGTAACTTTTTAATACCACAAGGTTTTGCTCATATGGCAACTCCTACAGCTAGAAAAGTTTTAGCTGAAAATCTTAAACAAAGAGCATTTAAAGAGCAAAAAGTTGTTAACGAAGCTAAAGCAACCGCTGAAGCGCTTAAAGCTCTTGAAATAAAAATTACTGCTAAAGCAGGTGGCGAAAAATTATTTGGTTCTGTAACCAATAATGATATTGCTGAAGCTTTAGAAAAAGCAGGACAAACTATCGACAGGAAATTTATTACTAGCGGTATTGTTAAACGTACCGGTAAATATTCTGCAAGCATCAGGTTACACAGAGATGTTATTGTAGATCTTCCTTACGAAATTACTGCTGAAGTAGAGAAATAATATTCGAAAGAAATTATATATTTAAAGCCTTCCCTAACCGGAAGGCTTTTTTTTTGTTAGCTATATTCTGTTGTAAAATCTTGAAAAGCTAGCTGGCGTTAAATATAGCTTTAGAATAATTGATGTAAATTTGTTACCAGTTAAAATTAGAATTTCATGAAATACACACGTCTTACTAAAGAACAGCTTGAGGAGTTGCATAAAGAGTTTATAAATTATCTGGCGTCACTATCTATAGATAAAGATGCATGGGATAAACTGAAGACAGAAAAACCGGAAGTTGCCGAAGAACACCTTGATGTTTTTAGCGACATGATTTGGGATTCGGTTCTTGAAAAAGCACAATGGCTGGAGCATTACTCTAAAAACCATATCTTTTTATTTAAAATAACTGATGAGGGTATGCAAAGCATTGTAATACATGCTCACACCCAACATGCTGACTTTTTAACCCAAGGTGGGTTGCAGTGGCTTAATGAAAATATTTTTAGCGACGAAGTGCAAATTAGCCGTGGTACAAAGCCATTTATTGAAGACAGAAAGATTGCTATTTTTAGCCTTATAGAACAGGGGGCTGTTTTAAGTGAGGGTGAGTTGTACTTATCAATGGAAGACATGTTTTAAATAGAAGTTGATAAGACACTTAGGTTCTAAACAACTAAGAAGCTTAGTAACTATTCTATAAAAACATTTCGCATTTTTTAAAAGTTGGTTAAATTTACAGGGCAAACTAATTTTTATTAAATGGACACCATCCAAACTATTCAGGCGCTGCGCGAAGAACTTAACCAGCACAATTATAATTATTACGTACTTGATGCTGCCACTATATCTGATTTGGAATTTGATATAAAACTCAAAGAGTTACAGGCTCTGGAAGCACAACATCCCGAATACTTTGATGCCGACTCCCCTACCCAACGTGTTGGGGGTGCTATTACAAAAAACTTCAACACCATTGCACACGAAACCCGTATGTACTCACTTGATAATTCGTACTCGAAAGAAGAGTTATTAGAGTGGGAAAAGCGTGTTCATAGAGGCCTTGGCGATACCGAAGTTGAATATACCTGCGAGCTTAAATACGACGGTGCCTCTATAAGTATATCTTACGTTAACGGCAAACTTACAAATGCAGTTACGCGTGGTGATGGCTTTCAGGGCGATGACGTTACCACCAATATAAAAACCATCCGTGCAATTCCGCTTAAACTTAAGGGCGATTATCCCGAAAAGTTTGATATTCGTGGCGAAATCATTTTACCTCTGGAAGGGTTTGCAAAGATGAACCGCGAATTAATCGAAATTGGCGAAACTCCCTATGCCAATCCGCGAAACACTGCTTCGGGTTCCCTTAAACTTCAAGATAGTGGCGAGGTGGCAAAACGCCCATTAGATTGTCTATTATATTCCATAATCGGAAATAATTTACCTTTTAAAACCCAATTTGAAGGTTTAGAAAAAGCCCGTAGCTGGGGCTTTAAAGTTCCCGCTCAGGCCAGGCTTGCAAAGTCGATACATGAGGTATTGGATTTTATAGATTACTGGGATATTCACCGTCACGACCTGCCGTATGAAACTGATGGCGTTGTAGTTAAAGTAAATAGCTTACACCAACAGGAAGAGTTAGGTTATACCGCCAAATCGCCGCGTTGGGCTATTGCATATAAGTTTAAGGCAGAGCGTGCCTCCACCCGTTTAAATACTATTACCTACCAGGTAGGCCGTACCGGTGCAATTACCCCGGTGGCTAACCTTGACCCCGTACAGCTCGGCGGTACCACAGTTAAACGTGCCTCGCTACATAATGCCGACCAGATTGCAAAACTCGATGTTCGCGAAGGCGATGAAGTTTTTGTGGAGAAAGGCGGCGAGATCATTCCGAAAATTATTGCGGTCGACTTTACACAGCGCCCGGAAGGATCTGAAAAAACGGTTTATATTATCAAATGCCCGGAATGCTTTACTGATCTTAAACGTAAAGAAGGTGAAGCACAACATTATTGCCCTAACTTTTACGGCTGCCCACCACAAATTATTGGGCGTATACAACATTACATTTCGCGTAAAGCAATGGATATTGAAGGTCTGGGGGGAGAAACCGTAACGCTTTTATATAACTCCGACCTTGTGCATAATTATGCCGACCTATACGAGCTTACAAAGGAACAGGTGGTTCCGCTGGAACGTATGGCAGAAAAATCGGCAGAGAACCTGATAAATGGAATACAGAAATCGAAAGAGATTCCTTTTGAACGTGTTTTGTATGCTCTCGGTATTCGCTATGTGGGCGAAACTGTGGCTAAGAAACTCGCGAGACATTATAAAAACATCGATAATTTAGCCAATGCAACATTGATGGATTTAGTTTTAGTAGATGAAATTGGCGAACGCATCGCGCAAAGCGTAATGGACTTTTTTGCTAATCACGAAAACAGGAAAATTATTGAGCGGCTTAAAGGTTACGGTGTTCAGTTAGAGGCTACAGCAGTGCCTGATACCAGCGTAAGCAACAAACTTGCAGGTCAGATATTTGTAGTTTCAGGGGTGTTTGAAAAATTCAGCCGCGACGAACTTAAAAAATCAATTGAAGATAATGGCGGTAAAGTTGGTAGCTCTATCTCATCTAAAACACATTATGTGGTTGCCGGCGAAAATATGGGCCCTGCCAAGCTTGAAAAAGCAAAACAATTGGGGGTAAATATAATAAGCGAAGATGAGTTTATCAATTTTATAAGCGGCTTAGGTGCTTAGATACTTAGACGCTAAGATTTATAATACAGCCCTAAGTAACCAAGCTTCTAAGCTTCTCAGAACCTCTTAAAAAAATGAACATCAAACTTATTGCCATTGGCAAAACAGATAATAAGTCGTTGCAGACATTAATAGATGATTACCAAAAGCGGTTATCGTTTTATATAAAATTCGATTTGGAAATTATCCCTGATATCAAGAACGTGAAAAACTTGAGTGAATCGCAGCAAAAAGAAAAGGAAGGCGAACTTATTTTGAGCAAGCTCTCCCCTACCGATCAGCTTATTTTATTAGATGAGAATGGCAAAAATTTTAGTAGTATGGGATTTTCTGAAGAGTTGCAAAAGAAGATGAATTCCGGTGTAAAAACATTGGTGTATGTTATTGGCGGGCCATACGGTTTCAGTCCGGAAGTGTATGCTAAAGCTCAAGGTAAAATTTCATTATCACTCATGACGTTTTCTCATCAAATGGTGCGCTTATTTTTTATCGAACAACTATACAGAGGGTTCACTATTTTACGGAATGAGCCTTATCATCATCAATAAGATTTAAGATTTAAGATTCAAGATTCAAAACTAAAAAGAGCGCCGCATTAAATAATTAACGCGGCGCTCTTTAATTTAAAACAGCAGCGATTACTGCCTCCTCAATTTCTTTTCAAGGTATAAGTTTACTTCACCATTTATGAGAGAATAGTTTATTTTTTCCTGTTGTGTTAGCCTGTCAGTAAACAATATTCCTAATAAATGATCTGTTTCATGCTGAAAAATAACTGCAGTAAAGCCTTCAACAATTTCATCATGAAATTTGCCATCGATATCAAAATAGGTAAGCTTAATTGTATAGTTTCGCAATACATCACCCCTTATATCGGGTATTGATAAGCATCCTTCGATCCCTTTACGCAACAATGCCGACCTCCATGTTATTTTTGGATTTAAGTACACCTCAAAGGGTTCGCCGGGCTTATCAAATCGTTGAACCCAGATTATATTTTTATTAATGCCAATTTGTGGTGCTGCAATACCTACACCAGGGTGTGCAGTATCCCGCACTGTAGCATACATACGCTGGGTAAGTAATTTAAGCGACTCATCCTTATAATCTATATTTGTAGACATTGATTGCAGCACTTTCATATCGGCTTGTTCCGTTATTTGAAGAACGCGCATTTTTGCATTCTTATCGCCAGATGTAATAAGATTACGCTCCGTATCACTAAATTTTTGCGCGTAGGTGTTTGCAAATACTATAAACGCTAATGATGCATATAGTGCTTTTTTCATAATTATATCCCTGCTACCTCTTTAATTTCATTTATAATACGCACTGCAAGATCATCTGCTTTTTGTTGGGTTTGCGCTTCGGTATAAATCCTGATAATGGGTTCGGTATTCGATTTTCTTAAATGTACCCACTCTTCCGCAAAGTCAATCTTTACCCCATCAATGGTCGATATATTTTCATCAATATACTTACCTGCCATTGCTTCTAAAATCTGGTCAACATTAATTTGTGGTGTAAGCTCAATTTTATTTTTGCTCATATAATACTGCGGGTACGAAGCACGCAAATTAGCCACCGAAGTAATATTGTTCTCAGCAAGATACGTTAAAAACAGCGCTACCCCTACCAATGAGTCACGGCCATAATGCAGCTCCGGGTAAATGATACCGCCGTTACCCTCGCCACCTATAATAGCATTATTTTTTTTCATTAGCTCAACCACATTTACTTCACCAACTGCACTGGCCTCATAAGTACCACCATACTTTTGCGTAATATCGCGCAATGCTCGTGATGATGACATGTTGCTTACAGTATTACCCGGTGTTTTGCTCAGCACATAATCGGCACAAGCTACAAGAGTATATTCTTCACCAAACATTTCGCCGTCATTGCTAATAAACGCAAGTCGGTCAACATCAGGGTCAACCACAATACCAAAGTCAGCCTTTTCTTTAATAACTAATTTACAAATGTCACCAAGATGTTCCTTAAGCGGCTCCGGGTTGTGAGGAAAATGCCCATTGGGTTCACAATACAGCCTAACTACCTCTACGCCCATTTGCTCTAAAAGCTTAGGGATAATTATACCCCCCGAAGAATTAACACCATCTACAACCACTTTAAAGCCAGCCTTTTTAACCAGCTCAGCATCAACCAATGGTAAATTCAGAACTTCATCAATATGAATATCCATATAGGCATCGTTACTAATTATCTCGCCAAGGTTATCAACATCAGCAAAATCAAAAGCTTCGGCATCGGCAATTTCTAAAATTTGGGCACCATCGGCACCGCTTAAAAATTCGCCTTTTTTGTTTAATAATTTAAGGGCATTCCATTGCTTTGGGTTGTGGCTTGCAGTAAGTATAATACCACCGTCTGCCTTTTCCATCGGTACGGCAATCTCAACTGTAGGTGTAGTAGAAAGACCCAGGTCGATTACATTTATGCCTAAACCAACCAATGTATTTGCCACAAGTGTATGAATCATAGGGCCAGATATGCGGGCATCGCGACCTATAACTACCGTAAGTTTTTCTTTATCAGAATTATTTTTAAGGAAAGTTCCGTAAGCCGAGGCAAATTTTACGGCATCTACAGGAGTAAGATTGTCACCTGTTATACCGCCTATTGTACCTCTGATACCTGATATTGATTTTATTAATGTCATTCGTATTGCATTTGTTTGTTAGAGCAAAGATATGCACTATTTCAGAATTATGATTTCAGATTTCAGATTTTGCGCTACACACCTTCGATCCGGACATTTGACTTTCGACTTTTAGACTTTGATAAAAAAACAGTATATTTAGAGTATGAATTTTTTGGCACACATATATCTTTCCGGCGATAGCGACCCTTTAAAAATTGGTAATTTTATAGCTGATGGCATTCATGGTAAACCGGATCAATTTCCTGTAGAGGTACAAAAAGGTATTATACTGCACCGCGCTATTGATACGTATACCGATGCACATCCTATTTTTAGGCAAGGTACCAAACGCCTCCACCCTGCTTATCACCATTACGCCGGCGTAATTATGGATATATTTTACGATCATTTTTTAGCCAAGAATTGGACAAGATATTCAGATGTTCCGCTTGCTGATTTTGCGCAAAGTTTTTACAGCCTTTTACAGGATAATTATGATATCTTACCCGAGCGCAGTAAGGGCATGCTGCCTTACATGGTAGAGCATAACTGGCTGGTTACTTATGCATCAATTGAAGGCATTGCCCATACAATGCAACAAATGGATTCCCGAACTAAAAATAAATCAGGAATGAAAAATTCGGTTAATGAACTTTTAAAATTCTATGACGAGTTCGAATCCGAATTTTTCAAATTCTTCGAAGAAATTAAAGCTTATGTAACCCAAAAGACTGCCACGCTGTAATTTTCAGCCTGCAGAAAGTAATTATCAAATTTTTACATATGATGTTTATAAACCGAATAGGCATTTAAAAATTTGCAAAACCTGTTTAAAAAAGCATTTAAATAAATTATCTTAGCATTTTCTAGCAAATCCTAAAAGTTTCTCTTCCAATGCCAAATAGCATTACTACAAAAACAAGGCTGTTTATAAGGCATAATATTGCCCGTTTAGAATCGTTATTTTTTCTACTTAAAAGTCTACTGCCCGAGCGGCATTTTTTATACCTATCATGTATTCTCGTTGCGCTGTCGACCGCGTTCGCGGTAATTGTACTAAAAAGCTTTGCCCACAATGTGTTTATCCTGGCTACATATGTAAATGGATATTTAAAATTACCCTACATAAATAGTATTTTTCCTGTAATAGGTATTTTGCTAACGGTATTTGTAGTAAAGAAAGTTTTAGATGGCAAAATAGAGAAAGGAAGCTCGCGCATACTTATGGCAGTAGCTAAAAAAGGCGGCATTATGCCACGAAAGCAAATGTATGCCCAAATAATTACGGCATCATTAACTGTAGGTATGGGAGGATCAGCCGGATTAGAGTCACCAATTACTATCACCGGTGCCGCGTTTGGTTCAAATTTCGCACGTAAATACAAGCTACACAAAAAGGATCGGATATTGTTACTCGCCTGTGGTGTAGCCGCTGGTGTAGCCGCAGCGTTTAACGCTCCTATCGCGGGCGTGCTATTTGCTATTGAGGTTATCCTGACCGATGTTAGTATATCTGCATTTATTCCTATCATGATTTCTGCGGCTACAGGTGCGTTAGTATCAACCATCGTGCTTAATGAAGAAGTATTGTTATCGTTTAAAAGGCTGCAAACTTTTGATTATCATAACATACCATTTTATATATTATTGGGCATCCTAGCGGGGTTTGTATCATTATACCACGCTAAAACATTCCAAAAAGTAGAGGCGCACTTTGCAAAACTGCGTATAAAGGGCTATCGTAAAGCATTGTACGGAGCGATACCGTTAGCAATATTGATATTTTTATTCCCAACGCTTTTTGGAGAAGGTTACGAAACAATAAAAATATTATCTAATGAAAATCCTCAAACACTTTTAGATAATACATTGTTAGAAGAATTTAAAAGTAACGGTTGGGTACTGCTTATATTCGCAGGCATAACCATGTTGCTTAAGGCTTATGCCACGGGCTTAACACTTGCAAGTGGTGGTAACGGTGGTAACTTTGCACCATCATTGTTTGTAGGCTCTTATCTGGGCTTTTTTGTAGCCAAATTTTTTACACTGATAGGCGTTTCATTACCTGTAGGTAACTTTACTATTGTAGGTATGGCGGGTATTTTGAGCGGATTGTTTCATGCCCCATTGACTGCTATATTCTTAATTGGGGAAATTACGGGCGGTTATAATCTTATGTTGCCACTGATGATTGTATCGTCTATAAGCTATGCCGTATCGAAACAATTTGAAACGTACTCTATGGAGGTAAAACATTTGGTAGATAAAGGCCAGGTTTTTACATCTAACAAAGACAAAAATATTCTTTCCAGCATTGATATTTTAAATGTTGTAGATACCAATTTACCAACATTATCAATTACTAGTAAAACAGAAGATGTAATAGCTTTATTGTCAACCACGCCGCAAACTTATTTTGCAGTGGTTGATGAAAAGAACAGGCTAAAAGGTATTATTGATTTTGATAGGATTCGCCATTTTGTATTTAGCGCCTTCAAGGTTAAGTATTCTAAAATGGAAGAATTGATGATACAACCTCTTGAAGTAGCATCGGTTGAAGATTCTCTTGAAATGATAATGGAGAAATTTGAGGTTACCAATACAGAGTATCTGGTTGTGCTTAAAGATGACCGCTATTATGGTTTTATCGAAAAATGCAGGGTGCTTGAGGCATACCGAGGCATTTTGAAAGAAATGGTTATCGAGTAGTTATACTTTATAATCAAGTAGTGAAATATACGGGTTGCCTTTTAGACTCAATAATTTTGCAAAAGCAGGTTCTGTTTTATAGCCCTGTTTTTTGAGCGCGATAATTTGATTACGGAACTCCTCACCTTTTTCCTGAAGAATTTTATATTCGATTATCATGTGTTTATAACCCGCCTGCTCTCTAACAGGAACAGCTTGTCCAAAAATTTCCACTTCAAAATCCTCAATTAAAAAATTGGCTATAACGGTTTGCTCTTTATTTACAATCACTTTTGCTAAAGTGAAATTTTCGTAATGCGAGAAAGATTTTTGTAGAACCTCGATAAAATTGATTTCATTATTAATTTCGCAAAGAATATCAAGATCACTTCCTTCAATATCTATATTTAAGGGTATTGTACCTGCTAATGTAGCACCGTATTCTTTTAGAAAATCTATAATATTATTATCCGTTAGCAACCGATAAACTTGCTGCTGTTTTAGTGTACCTGTTTTCAAATAATTTACATCGTCGAATAAAATATCATCCATTTTATCCGCTACTTTAATTTTTTAATAGTATAAAGTTCGTTGTGATCCTCAACCTTAGGATACATTCTTACTGAATAAGCACCATCAAAATGCTCTCGGTAATTTAGATTACGATCTTTATCTTTTGTAGATAATGTCATAGTATTGAATAGGATAAAACCATTTACATTAAGCAGCTGATTAATCCGATGAATAAAAAAATCTTCGAATAAAAAGTTAGGCATTTCGGTGTCTTTAAAAATATCTATAATAATGAGATCGTAATTGTCTCTACATTTTAGAACAAATTCAAAAGCATCGCAAATAACAATTTCAAAGTTATCAACTTTACTAAGGCCAAAATAGTTGTTGGCTATATCGATAACCTTTGGGTCTATTTCAACGCCGGTAATTTTTCCTTTAAATTTAATTTCATCAACCAGTGTCTTGATGACACTACCACCAGCAACTCCTAAAACCAACACGTTACTAAATCCGCGTATACGTTCAAACCCTATATATTGAAGACCTTTGCGCAATATACGCTGAAGACTTCCATAAGAATAATTGGTATTTTTAGAATCGAGCACCAGCTTGCCATTATTGAGCGTAACCTCCAGGTTCTGACTAATGTGCGACTGCTTCCTAACGATATTGATAGGAACAAAAAAACTCAGTAATTTTTTAAGCATTAATTTTAAAGTATTGTAAATTACTTAACCCTAACTGAGTCGGGCACCAAAATGGTATAATCGCCACCATTTCGCAGTACATCACGTACAATGCTTGAGCTTATATACGATGTTTTTGCAGCGGTAAGTAAAAATACGGTTTCAATCCTGGATAGTTGACGGTTGGTATGCGCGATTGCCTTTTCAAATTCAAAATCTGCTGGGTTGCGCAACCCACGGAGTATAAATTTAGCACCTACTTTTTTGCACAAGTCAATTGTAAGCCCTTCGTAAGTGGTAACTTCAACTTTAGGCTCATCCTTAAACGATTCGCGTATAAAGCCAAGGCGCTCTTCAAGCGTGAACATGTATTTTTTTTCAGCATTTACACCAATTGCAACAATTACCTTATCAAAAAGGCTTATCCCCCTTTTAATAATATCATAATGCCCAAGTGTTATAGGATCAAACGATCCTGGGAAAACAGCTACTTTCATAATTTTTTTGTTTCAGGTTTAAAGTTTCAGGTTCGGTGCGGCAGTAAACTATAAACGTTAACCATCAATCTATAACAGTTACTTCTTCCATAGCACTTTCCTATTTTGCGCGAGTTGTATTTCACTATCAAGCAAATCAGTAAAGGCTACACCGGCATGTTGTGCCTGCTGCGGGAAAATACTCTGTGCCGATAATCCCGGGTTAGTATTTATTTCAATAAAATGCGGTTCACCATCCATAATTATAAAATCGGTACGGCTAAAACCACTCATTCCAAGTGCTTCATAAACCTTAGCGGCAGTTTCACGTATCTTATTCTCCACTTCAGGCGTAAGCCTTGCCGGAGTTATTTCTTCTGATTTACCTAAATATTTAGCTTCGTAATCAAAAAAATCATTGTGCGATACAATTTCCGTCAATCCTAAAACCGTAATTTTTCCATTATAGTTCAGTACCCCAACAGAAACCTCCGTGCCTTTAAGGTACGACTCTATTAATATGTCGCTATCTTCTGCAAAAGCAAAGGCTAAAGCTTTATCAAAGTCGGCAACGTCGTTTACTTTGCTAATACCAAGGCTGCTGCCACTCTGGTTGGGCTTAACCATAAAAGGCAACCCAAGTGTATCTACAATTTGCTGCGCATTTACAACATCACCTTTAGAAAGGTAAACTGACTTTGCTCTTGGTATATTGAATTTAGAAAGAACACTCAGCGTGTCGCGTTTATTAAACGTCAGGGCGCTTTGGTAAAAGCCACAACCGGTATACGGTAATCCTATTAGTTCCCAATAAGCCTGCATATGTCCATCTTCACCGGGCGTACCGTGAATAGTATTAACGGCCACATCAAATTTTATCGTGACACCGTCTTTTTCAAACGAAAAATCGGCTTTATTAATGGCAAATTTGTTTCCATCTATCACTACATTCCACCCATCCGGTAGTACATGTACTTCAAAAGGGGTATATTTTGCACGGTCGAGATTGCTTAATATCAGCTGTCCGCTTCGGATGGAAATAACGGATTCGTCTGAATATCCGCCCATTACTACTGCTATGTTCATTTGTTTCAGGTTGTTTCGGTTGGCTAAAAGCCATCACAAAAATATCATTATTTGTGTAAACTTATAAAGTTTGTTATTATTTATATCTTTGCGGAAACTGATTTATATGAGCCTTAAAAATTTTTTAACAAGCAAAGTTTTTTTTAAGCAGGTTGCTATTGTACTGGGAGTAATAATTGTAGTGATTTTTTTACTGCTACAATGGCTTAGTTATACCACTAACCATGGCGAACTTATACCTGTGCCTGAACTGCGAAAAATGAACCTTGCCAAAGCCGAAGAATCACTTGAAAACATTGACCTTGAATTAATGGTACTGGATACTGTTGAATACAGGGCTGATTTTCCGCCGTACACTATTGTAGAACAGGACCCGCTACCCCATGTTAACGTTAAAGACGGCCGTAAAATATATATTAAGGTAAACGCAGGCGGGTATAGCGCAATTATGCTGCCGGACCTTATTCAGAAAACATACCGACAGGCTTTACCTGAACTTAAAGCTATAGGCCTCGAAGAAGGTACAAAAACCTATGTACCCTATCTTGCTAAAGATGTGGTATTAGAAGTTAAGCAAAATGGAAGAAGGTTAAAGGCCGGCGATAAGGTAAAAAAAGCTTCTAAGATAGATTTGGTACTTGGCGACGGTAAAACCGGTTACCAGGATACTGATACAGATAGTACACAAATAAATGACACAAATACACCAGAGCCCGATGACGAGTAAGCCAATTGTAGAGCAGGATACAGATGATGATGATTTATATGAGCACTACCGCTTTGAGGCAGGTAAAGGTCAACAACCCCTGCGTGTAGATAAGTTTTTAATGAACCTGGTAGAAAATGCTACCCGTAACAAAATACAGCAGGCGGCAAATGCCGGCAATATTTATGTTAATGATGTTGCCGTAAAATCGAACCACAAAGTAAAATCGAACGATATTGTGCGTGTGCTTATGGAGCATCCGCCGTATGAGTATTTATTAGAGCCGGAAAACATTCCGCTAAATATTGTTTATGAGGATGATTCACTATTAGTAGTAAACAAAGAGCCGGGAATGGTTGTTCATCCTGGCCACGGGAATTACAGTGGCACACTGGTTAACGCCCTGGCCTACCATTTTGAAAACCTGCCGATGAACAGCAGCGAACGCCCGGGATTGGTTCACCGTATTGATAAAGACACCTCAGGGCTTTTAGTCGTGGCTAAAACAGAGCAGGCTATGAGCTTTTTAACCAAGCAATTTGCCGATAAAACATCCGAAAGAGAATATGTTGCTCTTGTGTGGGGAAATATTGACGAAGAAGAAGGCACTGTAGAAGGCCATATAGGCCGCCATATGAAAGACCGCATGCAGATGGCTGTTTTTCTTGACGAAACGCAGGGAAGGCACGCTATAACGCATTACAAGGTCATTGAACGCCTTGGTTACGTAACATTAGTTTCATGCAAGCTGGAAACAGGCCGTACACACCAGATACGTGTGCACATGAAACATATTGGCCATACCCTTTTTAACGATGCCCGTTATGGTGGCGACCGAATACTTAAAGGCACTACTTTTACTAAGTACAAACAGTTTATAGAAAATTGCTTCAAAACATTACCACGGCAGGCGCTTCATGCTAAAACGTTGGGCTTTGAGCATCCGGTTACTAAAGAGTTTATGCGCTTTGATACAGAGATACCGGCCGATATGCAGGACTGTATCGAAAAATGGCGCAACTACTCTAAATCGCACACTGTAGAAGACGAAGAAAACTAATACTTGTAAGAAATTTAAAATGCTGTACAGCTATCTGTGCAGCATTTTTTTTATAGATTTTGGTATAATCGTGAGATATCATAAAATGTTGTATCAACAAACATTTTGCCTAACCATAATTAATACCATAAAACACGCCTAAAATAATGTTAAGTAACAATTTTACACCGTGTTTAAAATCATGCTTTTGTAACTTTATGTAAATAGTTTTGCGCCTTACCGCTAACGAAATTACAATTCATGAAAATTATTACCGTTTCCTACAGGTTACCACTATCAATTAAAAAACAAAACCGAAAAACCACAATAACTCAAACTTCCGGCGGTCTTGCATCTGCTATTTTATCGTATTCAGATAAAAGCAGTGCTGACTTAACGTGGGTGGGCGTAGCCGATTTCGAGAAAAATGTTTGGGAAGACAATAAAGACAGCTTCTCGAAAAACTTTGAAATTGAGCCTGTATTTTTAGATAAACAAATTAATAAGCGTTTTTACAACAACTTTAGCAACTCGGTACTTTGGGCTCTATTTCATTACTTTCCTTCGTATATGGAATATAACGAGGAAGATTTTGAAGCTTACAAAGTAGCTAATGCTATTGTCGCCGAAAAAATAAACAGCATTTACGAACCCGGAGATATTGTCTGGATACATGACTACCACTTTTTAGGACTTGCTAAACTGGTTCGGGAATTTCACCCTGACGCAAAAATCGGATTCTTTTTACACATACCTTTCCCTAACTTTGAAATTTTCCGCATAATGCCTAATAAAGTGAAGCGTTATCTGCTTGAGGGTATGTTAGGAGCAAACGTTACGGGTTTTCACACTTGGGAAAATGCCATACATTTTACTGAGTGCGTAGAGAAAATATTAGGACTTCCGCAACGTAGCTTTATTTTTAATCAGGAAACACACCATACACGTGTCGGCTCCTTCCCCATCAGTATAGATTTCGACAAGTTCCACGATGCATATGCAAAGGATAGTGTAAACACCCTTCGCGAAGAAATTAAAGAGTTGTACCCTGACAAAAAAATTATTTTTTCGGTAGACCGATTAGATTATACCAAAGGAATAAACAACCGCTTAAATGCCTTCGAAGAATTTTTAAAGCGTTATCCGGAATGGAAGGAAAAGGTTGTGTTCTTGCTGGTAATTGTCCCGTCACGTGAGGAAATTGGTAAATATGGCGAACGTAAGCGTATGATTGAACTTAATGTGGGGCGTATAAATGGCGCTATGGGTAACTATAAATGGACACCTGTTGTGTATCAATACCAATCGGTAGACTTTGACAGACTTATTGCACTTTATAGCAGTGCTGATGTCGCGTTAATTTCACCCGTGCGTGATGGTATGAATCTTGTTGCTAAAGAATATGTTGCATCCCGAGGCGATCAGCAGGGTGTATTGATACTAAGTAGTATGGCGGGTGCATCTAAAGAATTACAGGAAGCAATAAGCATTAATCCATTTGATACTGAGCTTACTGCCGATAAAATAAATATGGCACTAAATATGCCGGAAGAAGAGCAACGCCGCCGTATTAATCACATGCAGCAGTACCTTAAAAAGCATGATGTGTTTAGGTGGGCAGATAAATTTTTAACCGAAACCGAAGAAGCTCATAAAAGCGATACCAAAGCTATTGCATTAAAATCAGAGGCAAAAGATGAGGTTTTGCATAGTTTTGAAAGTGCTGATAAACGTTTATTACTTTTAGATTTTGACGGAACAATAGTGAACCTAGAACGCCGACCAGAGCTTGCAGTACCGGGTGAGAAGCTACTTAATTTATTAAGCAACCTCGCGGCTGATCCGAAAAATGAGGTTTGGATAATTAGCGGGCGCGATAAAAATTTCTTAGAAAAATGGTTCGGAACGCTGCCTATTGGTTTAGTTGCTGAACATGGTGGCTATATCAAGCGCGACAAAAAATGGCAATCAATAATTCAAGGAATGCCTGATTGGAAAAACAAGGTTATCGAAATTATGGATACTTACGTTGATACCAATGCTGAAAGCTTTATTGAAGAAAAGGAATTTGGTGTGGCATGGCACTATCGCAATGTCGACCCAAAACAGGGCTTTTTAACGTCCCGTGAATTACTTATGCTGCTTAAAAACCACATGTACAATACCCCTACTCAAATTATAGATGGTAATAAAGTTATTGAGGTAAAACACTTTATGGCACATAAGGGCACAACTTGTAAAAATAATATTTTGTGTGGCGACTATAATTTTGTACTCGCTTTTGGAGACGATAAAACAGATGAAGATCTATTTGAGCTATTAACGGGTGATACTGAATATTCGGTTAAAGTAGGCGAAGGTAGTACCGCGGCCAAGTACAGGGTAGAATCGGTTGAAAAAGTAATAGAGTTTTTGGAACAGCTGAATAGCAGCACCGTTTTAAAATAACATTTTAAAAAAAACAGTAAGAGACTCCGTAAAGTTAACTTTGCGGAGTTTTTTAATATGATTAACTTAGCGAAATAACATACCCTTACATAATGAAAAACCAAATTATCCTTTTTTTACTGCTGATCACAGGCAGTTTGAGCTTTGCACAAAAAATTAATTATGAAACCAAGACCAATATAAGGTATTATGATGATGCTCAATATAAAGATGATGAATACAAATCTGAACGCTGTGTATTAGATGTTTACTATCCCAGAAATGTGAATAACTTCGCTACCATTTTATGGTTTCACGGCGGAGGAATAACAGGGGGAAGCAAAGAAATCCCGCAAGCATTAAAAGATAAAGGTTACTGTATAATTGGCGTGGGATATAGGCTAAGCCCTAAGGTAAAAGCGCCTGCTTATATAGAAGATGCAGCAGCAGCAGTTGCCTGGGCATTTAAAAATATTGCGAGTTATGGTGGCGACCCTTCAAAAATATTTTTATCGGGCCATTCAGCAGGTGGATATCTAGACCTTATGGTTGGTTTAGATAAAAAGTGGCTTGCAAAATATAATATCGATGCTAACAAAATTGCAGGGTTAATACCGTTTAGTCCGCAATGCATTACACACTTTACAGTTAGAAAAGAACAGGGAATACCGGACAAGCAGGCTACAATAGATGAATACGCGCCTTTATTTTGGGCACGCGGCGATGCATCGTCCTTATTGCTTATTACAGGCAACCGCGAATTAGAGATGCTGGGCAGATATGAAGAAAATGCGTATTTAGAAAGAATGATGAAACTTAACGGGCATAAAGATGTGCGCCATTTTGAATTAGACGGTTACGGGCACAATATGGCAGATCCTGCTTTCCCATTACTGCTTAATGAGGTCAGGCGAATTATAGAAAGCAAAAAATAAGTATAGCGATACAAACAAAAAATCCTGAGCTTTCGCTCAGGATTTTTTTATAAGTGATTAGTTTTAGATTTCTTCTTTCGTCGAAACAGAGAACTATCTATGTAATAATTATGCTAAAGCAGCTTTAACCTGGTCAGCCGCTTCCTGAAACTGCACTGCAGAAAGGATTGGCATACCTGAGTTATCAATAAGTTCTTTTGCAATATCTGCATTAGTACCTTGTAAACGTACAATAATTGGCACTTTAATAGAGTCGCCCATGTTTTTGTAAGCATCTACAACGCCTTGTGCAACACGGTCGCAACGAACTATACCACCAAAAATATTAATAAGAATTGCTTTTACGTTAGGATCTTTCAGGATGATACGGAAAGCAGTTTCAACACGTTTAGCATCTGCAGTACCACCCACGTCAAGGAAATTTGCCGGCTCAAAGCCTGCATATTTAATAAGATCCATTGTTGCCATAGCAAGTCCTGCACCGTTAACCATACAGCCTACAGTACCATCAAGATCTACATAGTTAAGGCCAACTTCTTTAGCTTCAACTTCAATAGGATTCTCTTCTTGTATGTCGCGCATTTCTGCGTATTTTTTCTGACGGTATAATGCATTGTCATCTAAAACAACTTTTGCATCTACAGCTAATATTTTATTATCAGATGTTTTAAGCACCGGGTTAATTTCAAACATTGAAGCATCACTATCAATGTAAGCGTTGTAAAGAGAAACGACAAACTGAGTCATTTCTTTAAACGCAGCACCAGAAAGGCCTAAGTTAAAGGCAATTCTACGTGCCTGAAAACCTTGTAAACCTACCGCAGGATCAATCTCCTCGGTAAAAATAAGGTGTGGCGTGTGCTCTGCAACCTCTTCGATATCCATACCACCTTCGGTAGAATACATAATCATGTTGCGGCCTTTACCCCTGTTTAATAAAACAGAAACATAAAATTCTGAAGTTTCACTCTCACCAGGATAGTAAACATCTTCGGCAATAAGTACTTTATGTACACGCTTACCTGCAGGAGGTGTTTGTG
>Ga0265797_10000086_pt1 | contig 191427 bp, 153 predicted proteins | sample P2T30metagenome_FD_192433 | JGI IMG/M metagenome (GOLD analysis project Ga0265797, IMG submission 192433) | Plant litter microbial communities from East Loma Ridge, Irvine, California - P2 T30 | ecosystem: Environmental > Terrestrial > Plant litter > Unclassified | place: USA: California...
TCGACTACATCGGCGAGCCGACGCCGTACTATACTTCGAGAAGCTCGTATAGCGGGATTGTTGATCTCGCGGGCTTCAAGAAAGACCGCTTCTACCTGTACCAAGCCCGATGGCGACCGGAATTGCCGATGGCTCATATACTACCGCACTGGAATTGGCCAGACCGAGTAGGCGAAGTCACGCCCGTGCACGTTTTCACTTCAGGCGACGAAGCTGAGCTGTTTCTCAATGGCAAGTTCTTGGGAAGGCAGCGAAAGCAGCCATTCGAGTATCGTCTGCGCTGGGATGATGTCGCATACGAACCCGGCGATCTCCATGTTGTTTCGTACAAAGATGGCAGCCCATGGGCGAACGCTTCTGTCCGCACGACGGGACCTGCGGCTGCTTTGAGACTTGCAGTCGACCGCGAATCGATTTCTGGCGATGGTGAGGATCTTGCGTACGTTACTGCGGATTTAATAGATGCTCAAGGTCTGATTGTTCCCACTGCCGATAACATGATAGAGTTTTCGGTTTCTGGGGCTGGGCAAATAGTTGCTACCGACAATGGTGACCCAGCGGATCTGGTCGCGTTTCCGAGCACGGGTCGTAAGGCGTTTAGCGGAAAGGCTTTGGCGATACTAAAGGGTACAGGAGGTGATGGGAAGATTTGTGTGTCTGCATCGAGCGATGGTTTAGGTAAGGGTGAGGTTGCTGTTGGCATCTTGTGAAAAAGCATGTCGGGATCTATTCGTTGCCGGAAACAGCAAGACGCTAGGTGTCCAGTAACGTTGTAGTCGCAACATGCCCGAGATTCTCCCTCTACAAATGGATGCTGCTGTCTCAACTTCGCCTGGTGCAATGCGTACCTAGTTCCACCGATTCTCTCACTGCTGTGTTGCAACGGCAACGGCAAGAGTTGGACTAACATGCAGCTCTAGCGCGGGGTCAACATGCATTCATTTGGCATACCAAGGTACCCTACGAACAAGAACTTGAGCGAGTTGTAATTTGTCGTCACATCGTGGCGTATCAAGAACGTCCTACAAATCTCCAATTTGACCATCGCTCACCGCTCTCAGTCGGCGCAAAACACATTTGGCGTAGCATTGCCTCTGTCTCTCTTAGATATTTCAAATTCTTTGGGTTGCCAATGTCGTTGACCAACGTGACGACGTGATCGCGGCCCCCACCGGGAAGATACAGCTCAGGATACTCGTAGTCATCTCCTCGCACTTTGAACGCAGCTCCCAGGTACGAGGTAAGACTCCCTTCGACGTCGTCGGACCATTTGGATTCACCAAAGCTTCGACGGTAACGGTAACGATCTCCCTCTGACTTGAGCCAAGCACGCAATGTGTCCGAGGGCTTCTCAAGCTTTTTGGAAAGATTGGAGTGCAATTGCATGGCTGGCGCTCGATCCACGGATATTTGGCTCATGTCTGGCAGGCGGACAACGGCTTTGACAGAGTGGTGGGAGTCGGCGGAGGAACGATCACGTGGGAGAGGGGATGGCCAGTCGAGATCCACGACTGTACCCGATCCTGTCGATATTGACGTGGCCCGGACATTTTCCAAAGACATCGACTGCAAGGTAGCCATTTGATTGACAGAGCATTTGGAACCGTTGGTGGCGCCCTCACGAAGCAGATAGCTCATCAAGGCTTTGATTCGGAGTGACCACAAGTTCACCGCCATACCCCCAGCCTGCTTGATCTTTGGCGGCGCAATCTTGACTCTGTCAACACAAAAGTCGAATGCAGTCTTTCCAGGCATGGAAAACTCGGGACCAGTCTCAAGACATACATCTGCACCGTCCGACACGAGAACCTCGACTATCTCAAGCTGACCATATAGAGAAGCCCAGTGGATTGGGGCGATGCCTCCCTCGAGCCTATTACTGCGGCTCGGGAATATCTCGATGAGCAGCATCATCATCCTCTTATCTAGTAAGCGATCGGATTGACGGAGCGCCATGGGTGTACGTAAAAGGACATCCCAAGCCGGGGATGACCCGGTCGTTTTGTCGGCGGTATAGAAGTAAGCTCCACGCTTCGAATCTTTCGATGCAAGCCATCTCAGTGACTCGAACAGCGAAGGATTCCGCATCACCTGCCACTCAGCCAGTATCAATGCAACAAAAGACACACCATCACGCTGTGCCCGCCACAAACCCTCGCGCTGTTTCGCAGTGTAATGCGCGTAAAGGGCTTCGGCGTTGTCAACCCTTCCACTGGTAAGAGCTCGCGCGAGAGCTGACCACAGAACACCAGATGCCGGACGAAGGTACTCGTGTGTCGGGTCGGCACCATGATGAAGTAATTGTTGCGTATAGCGAGGATCCTCATGTCTGACTGCAAGTTGGAGCGCAGTCATGTTTGTATGCGTTGGACTTAGCGCACAGAGAAGGGCTGGCTTGTCAGCGATGAAGCGAATGATTGCGTTAAAGCACATCGGAGCACCGGACGCGATCGTCAGCTGGAGGATATCATCGAGGGACTCCCGGGAAAGTTCAGTAGCTGACATCAGAAGCGTCAACACCACGTGATCGTCTTGCTTCAAGGCATAGTCAAGGACGGGATCGTCCTCAAGATCTGAAACATGGCGGAAAGTGGTACGAAGGTTGAGCAAGAGAAATACTGTGACCCATTTTGCCGTCGTCGGGTACTCCATGTTGTTTGACCTTCTTTGAATGACGACCGAGTATTTATCCTTCATAGCTGCGATGACAAGGTCGTCGTAGTCAAGATCTTCGTGACTAATATCACTACTCCATGTCTCGGAAACTTCCCCGTGATGGGGAATGTTCCTCCAAATCTGTTGAGTTCGGTCTTTTCTTGATCTGAGCCAAGTGATATGTGGCGACAAGTGTGGTTTTCGTTCGGCAAGAGTCCACATGACATACAGAGTGCGTGGATCGTGCATGATGACGGCCATCATCAACACCCACGTGTCATGAACGATCGGGACATCGTACTCTTCATGTAGGTTGAAGACCGCTATCGCCAGATTGACCAGCCCTCCCCTGATCGCGCAACAAAGGACAGAACCATCCATAGCATCTTCACCTGTCAAGCGACACGGAAGGTCGAGTTTTGCTCCTCTCTCAAAGATTCGAGGTGCGAGTCTCGCCGCGTCGATGTCCTCAAGAAAGATGAGATAGTACATCAAGCCGAAACCGTTTTCGTCGATCCTACTGAAGTCTTCGTCACTGTCAAGTAAGGTAAGCGCCAGTGGGGCGTTTCCATGTGTGAGCGCTATCCGCATGGTTGGTTGGCTCTGTTGAGATGATTCTGCACCAAGCCAGGCTGAGATACTCTGGATTCCAAATCGGATTGAAGTAGGAGTGTGTTGCGGTACCTCTTTCCACTGAATGATGTTGATTACTTGCCGGTAAGTGTCGGGATACATCTTCTTGAGAACTTCCAGGGATCTACTTCTACTGTATGATGTACCTTTGTCTACGCTTGCAGCAAGCAGGATTCCCGTGGCAGCTAGGACTTCTCCGATCCGAACTTGTTGTCCTGTAAAATCTGATGAGGTTGGCGATTCGCACACGATCGAAACCAGTGCCAGAGCGTTAGCGTTCCCGCCGATCGCAGAGACTTGTAGCCACTTCAGCGCCTCCGCATCATCTGGAAGAGTACCAATCCTGTGGTAATAGCAAAATGCCACCTGGAATGCGATCCGGGATAGGTGGCGGACGACAACTTCATGCGTCTTTGCAAGCTGGTCGGCATAGTCGATGAGCTTGGACATCAGCAGGGCCAAGAAAGCGTTTGCCATCGTTTGGCCGACGGCCAGATCATGGGATTCTGTTATTTTGGGTGTTGGTAGTGCCAGTACACAGTCAAAGCCCTGTAATTCGGCAACAGCCATGTCGAACCAAAGTTTCTGGAATCCCACTGATCTCTCGCTGTATGGGTCACCCCAGACTTTGAATCTTGTGTGTTGAGTTGCTCTGATCTCGTCTACGACGAGATCAGACCCAGTGGATGGCACTTCACACTTCCTGTATGTAGAACGATCTTAGCAAAGTGAACTCCAACATCGGACACGGTCTTACGCACCTGCACTGTCCAGTTGTGTAATCGCTGAGACTCTGGATGTCAGTTCCCAATAAACTTGCGACAGAAACACGCTCCGCTGAGTCTCGGCATAGAACGGCACGAACAATTCTGCAGAGTAAATCGTGTATATTGCGATCACGACAGCGCATCCATCGACAGCAGATGCTAACGACGCTGTTTCGACTGGTATCGGTCTGTGACTTGAGGAGCAAGAAAGTGTTTTGCTTCTCGTCTGAATCCATGTCGAGTTCAAGCATAAAGTCTAGAATGCAGGACGAGGGCCTGGAGCCCAGAAACTGTTCTGGGCGACACCACACACTGGCAACAACCAGACCGTATGCGTAAGAATCTGCTTTCTGCCAATCGATACTCTTTTCCAAGTACGCAACCTCGGGAGCACACCATGCTGGTGTTGCCAGTGCAGGACCGCTGGGAGGATCCCCAGTTTCGCGGGATGCCATGACCTCTGATCCGCCGAAATCCGTGACTTTGGCAACAATCTGCCGGGCCTCGTGTCGAAATAAAACGATGTTGCCGGGTTTGAGATCGCCATGGACAAAGCTGCAGGCATGAATGGCAGCGAGTCCTAGGGCTATATCTACCGTGATTGACATTTTTTGTCTATGTGAGAGGCCGTAACCTTCGGCGATCAAGACGTCCTCGAGGGATCCAAAGGCCGCGAGTTCCAATGCCAAAGCCGGGACATTTGATTCATCTATCCAGCATACGAACAACAACTGGCAGATGTTCTCGTGAGCTCTCAGTCGAGGGTCACTCAAAACTTCGAGTTCTTTGAGAATTGATTGGTAGACTGCCCTTCGGTCCTCAATCTTGCTCGTCGATTTTTGCTCGTCGTCTGAGACCTTGAACAGCTTGAGAGCAACAAGCGTGCCAGCCTTAAGTACTGTCTCTTTGTCCAGGGGTGTGTCTCGGGTCGTTCTATGCTGTACCACTGCGCAGCTATGTCCTACGCCCAAAGGATGGACGGCACGTTCCCTTGCGCCCAAAGGATGGACAGCGTGTTCCCTTGCCGAAACTATGCCATATCCACGCAGATCAACAGAAGGAATGGCGGCACTGACCAGAAGATCGAGTATGTCGAAAAAAGGAACGTTGATACGTTTCGCGATCTGCTGGAGTTGATGGCTTATAGTCGGAGGAAGTGTCTGCTCTGATTCGTAGGTCCCCTCGCCTTTTTTTCCATTGTCGTGTCCTGGAAGTTCTGTCGCATGTGGTAGCTTCGTTTGCCGGACCGAAGTAGCCCGATCAACCTCACTGATCTTGTTGGGTCGTCAGTGGATCTGGAACAACATACAGCAAGTCTTGACAGTGGCACGTACCTGCGCTGATTTCCGGCAAAACCTGCGCTGAGCTCGCTGCATCGTGCCTCAGTGTAGTGCCTATCCAGTGCGATTGTAATCACGTTCAGCTGCTTGGAGATGTTCTAATCGTGCCGCTACGCTGCTGATGGGGATGCAAGCACGGCTGAAGGCTGGGGAGAGTGACCGCAAGACATTACTTCCCCAAGGTAATGAGATGGCCTGGATAAAGTCTAAGCTTCGATGGTCAGCCGACATCATCCAGCTTCTGCAGCCACTCCAAGCTGGGCGGACTCCAATGATAGTCTGGCCACGCCCATTCAGCCGCAAACGCCACATTGCCAGCTCGTACATTAGCGTGTTGCGGTGTCTGCACTGCTGCCTGGCTACATGTACATAGGGTAGTGTAAAGCAGCTGACTTCGCGCAGGGTGACATTTGTTTCTTGGTAACAATCACTGTCTTCATTACCATCACCAATCCTCCCAGTTCGTAAACCATGCCTTTTGGTGCGGATGATGCATTGGCGATAGGGGGGGTGTTACTGGCGTTCAAAGGGGCACTTGATGGGTATTTACTCATCGAGAGCATTTTCGAAAAAGACAACCAGTCTCGGGATCTTGCCTTGAGCTACAACATACAGAAACGACTCTTGGAGAAATGGGGAGAGTTCCAGAACATCGACGCCCCTAATCCGAAGGACTGCCGGCTTTCCAACACAAGTCGCACCGATCAGGACATCACGTTGAAAGTCCTCGCTCGGATCAAGACACTCCATGGAGAAGCCGAAGGGTTCGTGAAGAAACACGTGAATCCGACTCTCACCTCCCAAAGCGGGCAGTCTGGGTCCATAGCGTTCAACCAGACCGCAGTGGCTGAACTTGCCTTGAAGCAAATGCAATCCAAGCAGAGAGGTCGAGTTTCCTGGTCGATCAAGAACAAAACGAAGTTCAGCGAGGTCGTGCGACAATTGCGCGAGTACAACCGGGATCTTACGGATCTGTTCAACCCAAGAGACGCCCAAATTTTCGACTCGGTTCTTCCTTCGCAGATGCTTGCTGGAATGAGCGACGAACAAGCGATCAAGAAACTTCAAGACGAAGAGGGCGACCGCGTACTCATGCGGCACGCAACCAGCTTGAAGTTGATGCAACAGGGTCTCTCCAGAGCGCCCGCGGCACAAGTGATTCGAGACATAGAGATAACACCGCGGCCTCGGGGTTTGAGCCAACACCGTAGGTCTCTGGGTGTCCGGAATCTCCGGAACATATGGATTGAGTGGAGACCCATCTCAAACGAGTTGGGCGATAACGCACGGCAGATGGTGAGGGATCGGCAGCGCACTCTCAGCGGCATCCTTTCGTCCATCACTGACACATCCTTGCGTATTCCACAACACCAAGGCTTCATCGAGCTCGACGAAACCTCCGAGAACGTGACCCAAACATGGATTGGTCTTGCATACGCAGTGCCGAGAGAATGCTCAGCCAAAGCACCCGTATCACTCTGCCACGTCATTTCGAATTGCGCGGAACCACCGCTGGGCGACAAGTTCAAACTTGCAGCAGCGCTTGCACAGTCATTGTCCATCTTCCACAGTGCAAGCTGGCTGCACAAAGCTTTCCGAAGCGACAACGTGGTCTTCTTTGAGGGCGACGCTGTCGAGGACAGTCCATATCTAAGCATCGCAAATCCATTCATCACTGGATTTGACGTGGCGCGGCCAGATCAAGATGTTTCCGTCGAGACGAGGCCTACCGGCAAAGGTGCTTTCGACTATTACTATCACCCAGGCGCGCGGAAAGGTGCCAGCAAAGCGTTCGACTGGTACAGCTTCGGTGTACTTATGCTGGAGATTGCGCATTGGAAGCTTGTTCCCGCCATCTTGGAGGAGCAAAACATTGCGGTGGAATCGCGACAAGACCTTGAAGGCATCAGCAAAATTTGCATGGACTCAGTGGAGTTTCTGCCCCCGATCACTGGTGCCATGTTCAGCAAGATTGTAGACACATGCCTAAATTGCAGTTTCGGGGCGAGTGGCGATGAGGAGATGGCAAGCACCGTGGCCACAAACATTGTTCAGGTCCTCGCGAGGCTGCGGGCTTGACCGCGGGGGTGGTGTGGTGCGGTGCCTGGGCAAATTTAGCTTTTCTGGGCACCTTGTCAGTGCTTGTGTGTTGGATGTTCTTGTTGGCGTCTGATTACAGGTACTCTTCGTTCGTTGGTGATGCATACGTATGTACAATTCAATTGCGGAAAATGACTAGTCATGGATCGTACGGGAGACTCATCCTCAACGTGAAGAAGGCGTTAGGCGTGTTGCACGATAACTTAGACATCGAAGCCATGAAAAACGGGCAAAGGGAAACATGCAACGAGAGGCTACTCATCCGTTGGCTCATATCCGGTCCAAATCCCTCTTATCCCACCTGTCCCACCACCCTCCTCCGCCGCCCCGAACTCCTCTCACTCCTCTCATCTCTAACCTTCAACCTACACCTCCCCATACTCCCCCGTCCCTCAAACCCCTCGAAATCCAGCGTCCACTCCAACGGCAACGCCCCCTTCCTCGCCCCATCCTCCGGCGCGTCAAAAGCATCCTCCGAAACCCACGTCCACCCATTCTTAAGCACCACCGTCGCATTAATAACAAAATGCCCCCAACCCAGCCGCGAAACCTCATACGGCGCCCTGCGCTTCACAACATGATTTTGCCTGAAAGTAGGATGAAGGTGGACGTGCACTTCTTCGATGATGTCTGTTCGCGAGGGGCGCACGAAGAATGTCCACTCGTGCTGGTTTTGGGCTAGATCGTTTGCTCGCGCCGGGACGACGGAGTGGCGGTTGCCGATGTAGACTGTCAGTGTTTGTAAACTAGCCGAGGAGTCAGGGCCTTGCTCAGCGGCCGCTTCGAGGTCACGCTGTCTGCAGAGGAGCGGGTATTTCGTCCGCAGGTCTTCAGCTCGGGGTCCGTCTGCTACTGCGGAGGTGAGAGTACGGCACATGGGGCAGCGGGCTTCGACGGAGACTGGGTCGAAGTGGACGGGTTGTTCGTCGACGTCTACGATTGTCATGGGAGCTGCGAGGGAGGTTGAGGCCCATGTTGCCATGCAAAAGTTGCAGAGAGTGTGCTTGCATGTTGTTGTGACAGGTTCGTGGAGGAGGAGTTGGCAGATTGGGCAGAGGTCATCTTCATCGATATCCTCTTCGACTGGTGAGTCCGAGGTGCCATTCAGTTGGTCGGTCGTATCGTTTGTGTTGACATTATTTGCTTGAGCCAGAAAAGACCGCTGTGCTCGACGGGCTGCCCGGTGGGCTCGGCCGTCCTTTGAATCCATTGAAAGTATAGATTGTGGAGTATTTCGAGATGATAAGTAGTCAAACCCTTTAGATCTCAGGTGCGTTAAAGAAAAAAAGACTAGACCAGAGAAGCGGTAGATTAGAGGACTGGTTTGTAAACGGTGTTGAAGATGAATCCCGAAGCAAAATGTCAACCGATGTCAACAAATCAACATGGCAGAGCAGGCAGCAGCACGGAGCTAAGCGAAACATTTAGTCGAGTATTGTACGGACCAATGACAAGGCCGGAAATGCTGATCCTGATACAAACCAACCCCAACCCTAGTCTCGCCTAGTCGAGTACAGTAAGAGAAAAGTAGCCGTTCAAAGGAAGAAGCACCAGCACTTCGAATGAAAACTGAATCGGTTCTGAGCTTCGAGTGACGTCCTACGTACGTTTGTTTCGTCCTATGCCTGTTTCTCATGCCCAAGAAATGAATGGGGATTCGCTAAAGAAGGGGGAGCGCGCTCGCTAGTTCGTAGCAGGTCTGTAACCAATTACCCTTTATTCCAACTCTTCATCTTCCGCGGTGCACACCCGTTTGTAGACGTTCTCAAGGCTGCTCACTATGCTTGTGGTCCACCGGTCTCCCCGTCCGCGCCATCAGTCTCCCTACCAGCAGCCTCCGCGCCGGCTTCGGCGTGTTTCTTCTCTCGCGCCTGTTTGACAACATCAATAAAGCCCGAAGCTGAGCTTTGGGAGGATTCACCCGAGTCCGCCGGCTTTTTCGAAATGAGACCGCCAAGCATGCTCGCTGCTTTGCTGACGGCTTCTTTCGGCTGGTCAAGTATGCTCGCATAGGAGCGCAGATCGTCGCGATGCTCAACGCGTCTGTTCAGGTACATCGCAGCATCGCGGCCTCGCTGCTGAATAACACGGTCCAGTTCGTCCTGGTAAGCCTGCTCATATATGCTCGTCTCCACACCTGAAGGACTTTCGCTGAGGATCGGGTGCTCGGAATCACCGTGGCCATCTGGTGCGTCGGGGTTGACGCCGATGTCAAGGAAGAGTGTGTCTTTCAACGGATCGCGAGCGTGTCCTTTGGCGGTCTCGTCGGAAGGGAACTCAGCCCCTCGAACATCGCGTGCCACTTGCGATTTCGATGGGTAGATCACTGTCGGTCCACCTTCGCCTTCCGGGTGGGATGAAATCTTGCAAATGCGATCCATTCCGGCCGGCAGCTTTTCCAGCTCATCGCTGATGGGGATAGTTCGATGAACACCCTCTCTGGTGATGGCTTGCTCAAGCGGTCTTCGGTCGTGAGCATCGACACTGCGAGACGCGCTGATGTCTGATTGAGTTCGAGTGGACAATGGAGGTGTGACAATTCTCGACTCGCGACCAAAGAAGCTGTCCATCAAGTGAGGTCTCTTGCGACTGACGAGTCGCTTGAAGCGTTTGACGGCTCTCATAACCACCAGTAGATTGCCCATGTTATTGGTGATCGCGTGGTTCATTTCCTTCTCAGTCGGAGGCTCCACCAGATTTGCGCAATTTTCTTCTGCCGGCAACAACGGATCTTTGCCGTTTTGTGTCACCCATGGATGCACCTGGAATGTGTGAGTGCGTGATCTACGAAAGAGCTGACCGTCTACTCACCCTGATCTCTTCCATTGTGATCCGCTTCTCTGGGTCCTTCTCAAGAAGGCGGTGTATCAGATCGGTGAAGTTGGCGTCTTGTTCGTTCTCGAGTTGCAGATCATCGTTGCGGATGCTTTCATAGAGTTCCAATACGCCGTGCTGTTCAAACGGAATGTGTCCGTATCGCAGACAGAAGAGAGTGATTCCCATACTCCAAATGTCTGCCGCGCGACCGCTGACCTGACCATGATTTGCAACACATAGTTCCGGAGGCATGAATGCGGGTGATCCGGCAGACTTCGCAGTAGCCATGTCCGAAGCCTTTTCGAACATCTCGCTAACGCCAAAATCGACAATTTTGAGCACGTCATCGTTGGTGATCAGGCAGTTGTCGGGCTTGATGTCACGATGCACGACGCCTTGGGCATGAAGGTATTCAATCCCCAGAATCATGTCGCGGAACCAGCAGCGGCAGGCTTCTTCCTTGTATGGCTCAGCACGCTCGTCCAGCCCAACTTTCATGACCACGCCCTTTTTGCACATTTCAAGCACCATGTATAAAGAATCCTCGTCCGGATCGTCCAAGACTTCATAGAGCGAGACCAGATTGTTGTGGCTTAGCTTCTTCATGATCGCAATTTCCTCTTTGATCAGGTCCAAAGAGTTGCTGTCCATCTTGGAGCCTAGTCGATCATTGGATGGAGACATGTGCAGAGGCGAGTTGAAACCTAGACCGGCGGCTAGGTGGCCGGGCCTTCGTCGCTGACCACCTTGACGGAGCAAATTCGATTGAGCACGCTTGCGCAGGCGAGATTTGGAGAACTCTTTGACTGCCTAAAGCAGCAGAAAGCGCGGGTCAGCTATCTACACACAGCACGCCAGAGCTCGTCGGACCCGTAGGAGTCAACATACGAATTCGTGCCCATACTGGTCCACGGCCAGGTGAACGGCGCCGAAGCTGCCGCGGCCAATTTCTTGCTTGATAACATATTGGTTTATTCTGTGCACGGCGGGGCCGTCATCGTCGCTGCTGCCATAGTGGGTACGCGCATTGAGGGTTTCCTTGACGGCGTTGCTACGCGAAGGCGCTCTGCGGTGGTGTCGAACTGGGCTCTGGTATGTCGGGACGGACATGTGTTTGACCAATTGTGGCCGGCCGATATCCGTGGTGGGTGGAAGGTTAATGTGAATCCCGTGGCTTGGAAGGATGCCGGCGGCTTCGATCTGGGACGGCGTGGGCGATCGCGTGCGCGGAGGACTGTCAGCCACCGTGGAAGAAGCCATGACTTTGCTTGCGCAGAGGCAGCATTGGGCGAAGGAAGCGGCAACGTCCGGGTTATGTAGTCCAGGAAGAGTGTGAAGAGTGTGAGAAACGGAGCAGGACGGTAGGTACCTAGGTGGTGGTAGTAGCGAGGATGGTGGAACAGGCAATTCAGCCTTACTGTGTACTAGTGGGGGACGGAGTGGATTGAAGTGAGGATGACAGTGATGATCAGGGCGAGCCCGCGACGAGAAGGAGCGGGGCGGGGTGTGTCAGAGTGCAGGGGAGGAAGCTCAATTACACCCGCCCAGGCCAATCGACGTGCGTAAGTCCACCTTCCGCCATACCCACGTTATCTTGACAATCTACCAAACCCTACAAGGAGAGGCCTAGACTGCTGAAGAAGCGGCACAGAGTCGTGTTTCTCCCAAAGGCATCGTTGATTCCCGTTCGGCCAATTCAGTTCATCCCGGACTGCCCGGCAGAGCACAACACCACCAACATGTCCGTCTACTCCTTTTACATATTCGACCGCCACAGTGAGTTCCTTGTCAAGAATTCCACCAATCCCATGTAGACATCAAAGCTGATTCAATACAGCCGAATGCATATACACCAAGCGCTGGACCAAAGCAGCCGTCCAGCGTAATTCTGCCACCAACGCCCTCAGCAATGGCGACGTGCCTGCCGCAACACGCAAAGCTCTCACCGTCGAAGACGACGCTAAACTCATCTTCGGAACCGTCTTCTCGTTACGCCGTATTGTTCGTCAACTAGGTGGAGATGACGACTCATTCTTGTCGTATCGCACGGGCGAGTACAAGATGCACTACTTCGAGACGCCTACGCAACTCAAGTTCGTCATGCTCACCGACACGCGCGTGGGCAACATGCGCACGGTGCTTCATCAAATATGGGCAACACTATACGTGGAATACGTGGTAAAGAACCCGCTGTCCCCTGTTGAGCATCCGAAAGGTGTTGGCGTCAGCAACCAGCTGTTCGAAGGCGGGCTTGAGAGTTTTATTGTAAGTGCTGATCGCTTCGAGCATGCGAGTGAAAGCTGACAGGTGTCCCAGAACACGATATTCGCCCCCCAGTCGTGAGGAAACGAGCAATAAGGCATAACAAGTGCAATGATATGACTGCATGATCAAGGCCACGGAAATGTAACGCCGGGTCGTGATTGCAATGATGCAGGCAGGTGCCGCCGAGTATGCCACAACGCCTCTGCAGCGACGACGTGGTGGAACAACACTCGCACCCAACATCATACGAGATGTGCGACCCCACATGCACTGCTTCAATGTCCTATCCATGAGGCTACCTAATTGAAGAAGTCGTCGTACTCGTACGCGCAGTCAGTGTCCCTTGGTCCACACGTTGAACTCCGAGCGAAGGCTCAACGCTCGAAGCAGTCCTGAATGGCTGTAGTGGATTGAGAATCGGGCAATCAATACTACGCGAGGATTGGCAGCATCGATGGGAAGATCGGTAACCAGGGGTACGCCATTATGAGACTTCTACGCCTCAACAGCACGTGTACAGAGGTTGATGTGATGATAGACAATAAATACTTGATGACATAATGGCGTGTACTTCGTTATATCTGTCTTTTCTTGCGCCCTACCATGTTGGCAAATGCACTGTATTTGTTGGAAGTATCCGTCTATGGTATTTCTCTTATATCAAATCTTATTTTGTGCACAATGAGGCAGACAAATATCGTAGATATTCGTCGGTCAACTAGAGTACTAGGTACCTATGTAGGTTTGATCGGCGCTGGTGACGAAAGCAGCCGCCCCGCCAACTTCGAGTGCTTGATGTTGCTGGAACATGCCAACATATTCACCTGTCTACCTAAACCACAAACCCTCCAAGCCTTCCCACCTCACATACAGTACACTGTACATACGCCCGTCATGTCTGCAAAGATTCAGAAGGTGATCGCACGCCAAAAGTCAAAGTGAGATAACCCATCCAATAGGTACTTTTACCGCACTCGAACGACACTGACAGCATACCAGGATCGAAGATGGAGACTACTACGAAGCCCACCAGCAAATCCGAACAATCGCCAATCGCTATGTCAAATCACAAGACTACTCTTCGGCCGTCGATCTATTAGGATCAGGCGCGGGGCTCCTGCTCAAGGCTGGCCAGGGCGGCTCAGGCGCCGACCTCTGCGTCTACCTGATGGAAGTGTACAATAAGGCAGAGATGAAGCCGGACGTAGCAAACAAGGCACGCCTAGTGAGCCTCCTGCGCTCGTTCCCTGAGAACGAGCCAGGCAAGAAGAAGTTCGTTGGTGGAATCACAGAGTAAGACATAATACACGACAGAGGACAACACAGCGTGAGCATAGAGACTGACACGCTTCTCCAGATGGTCCAGCAAATTCGGCGAGTACCCAGCCGGCGACCCAGAGCTTCACCATGTCATCGGCTCCCTCTTCGCCGAAGAAGGCGAAGTCTACGACGCCGAGCGACACCTCACCCTCGGAACCTCGGATTCCGCCCAAGTCTTCTCGGACCTCGAGTACGAATGGTACAGCAGCGACGAGCCCTCGACCGCGCCCTACTACGCCGCCCGCACCGTTCTCCCCTACCTCCTGATCGGCAACACACGAGCCGCGAACAAAGCCCTCCTGCTCTTCACCTCCAAGCTCTCTTCCTCGCACCCTGGCCTAGGCGTGCAGAGCATATCCTCTTCAGCTTCCGACATCCGCATCTACCCTTCGCTGCCCCTTCTCAACTTCCTCGGCCTCCTACTGCTAGCCGTCCAGCGCGGCAGCGCGGACATGTTCAAGCAGCTCAAATCGCACTACGCCGGCAACCTGCAGGAAACGCAGTGGGACGATGCCCTAGCGCAGATTGGCGAGATGTACTTCAGCATCAAGATCCCGAGCCAGAGCAATCCGATGTTCGACATGATGAGCAGCATGTTGATGGGCGGCAACAATCCTTTCGCAGCGAAGAAGAGGGAGCAGAAGACTGTGGGCAGCTCGGCGACGCCTCCTGCACCTGGGTTGGACTGATTGGGCGGATTGATGAGCGACGTTCTGGGTGTTGTTTTGCATTTTAGGGCAGTTATTTGTGTATAGGTGAAGCTGGGAGTTCGAGGCATGCAATAGTAAGGGAGGTGGTATAGGTCATATCATCGGTTCCAGAAAGTGATGCAAAACGAAATGAGAAACATGAGCTGCTAGAATGACCCTTCGAAGGCCTTGAGGTGGTTTTGTGAGCTCATGCCATCGAACCCAGAAAACGTCGTGAACCAGAGTGCCACTGAGAAATGCTTACTGGTCCTGCGAGGCCTTTACATCAATATAAAGCACGAACGAGCATTATGAACAGGCAGGAATGAACAACTTCTTCATATGATATGTAGTAATAATCCACAGAACGAAGAGAAGAAACGCGACCCGGACAAAAACAGAAGAGTCGCTTTCCAATAGGCTCTCCCCCTTATGTACTCCATGCTCTTCCTCTCATCATGCAAACAACAACCAGATTCGTAAAGTCACACACACATACTTACAATCCCGTCAGCTCGTTTTCTCATTGATGCCAACATCACTCAAAGGTACTTCTTCGGGGCGCTCGCGCGACGCTTCTTGTACACGATGTATGCGCCTGCAATCATTATCTGCACGGCGACGACAACGGCGAGGTACATGCCCATCTTGGGAGCGGAGGAGGTGACGACTGTGAGGGATGAAAGTCAGTCGTGTTGTATGAAATTGTGGGTGTACGGGGAGAAACGTACTCTCGCCAAGCGTGGCAGGCAGACCATCGGTCAGACCTCCCTTGACACTGTTGATCGTCGACTGGAGCTCGCTCAAGTGGGACCTGTAATCCTTGCTCTCGACATCCTTCAACACACGGTCAACGTTGCGCTCGATGTTCTCGATCCGTCGGTCCAGACGTTCGAGCGTCTCGCGTGGGATGCCTTGCTGGGAGATCGAGGCTGAGATTTCCCGGTGGCGCTCGTCGATTTTCTTGCCGATAATGTCGAACAGGGCGTACATGTCTGCCACCTGATGGGTCAGGCCCTGGATGCGGTTGTGCAGATCGGTAAACTGCTCGTTCGAGGACTTCAGATCGTCGGCGTCGGTGTCGGGCAGAGCTCCGGGTGAGCCTGGGAGGGCGTGGAGTTTGTCGGCGAGAGGGTTGTCAGGGCGGTGTTGGCGCACTGGTGGGCCTGATTGGTAGCCGCCGTTGCTTGAGGTAGCTTTCGAGGTGATGAACTTGTAGATCTCGAAGGAGTCCGGGGACTCTGCGGTGGCTGCTGTGATACCGAAGTAGTAGTTGGGCGGCAGCACGATGCGGCTGGTGCTGAAGCAGACGCGGTCGTCGATGGAGACTGTGAGGCCGTTCTGCGAAGTCACGCGAAGCTTGGAGGTCCGGCCCAGGTTGCGGTAGCTGTAGTCGCAGTGACCGAAGGCAAGCGATTCGACGGAAGTGTGGGCCTTGAAGTTTTGTGTACCGTCGTTCAGGAAGCCACGAATGCTACCGCCGCGGCCGCCATACTGGTCAATGACAATTGCCAGACCGTCAAATTTCTCTACCGTGTAAATGCTGCTCTGCTGGATCTGTGTCTTGTCTTTTGCGAGCCAAAGCTGCAGGTTTCCAGAGCCCGTATCTTGTCCATTGGCACGGAATTCAAAATCCACAGTCCATTCGGATGCCGTGACAGCATGCTCTGCCCAGAGAGCGCCGCGAGTGCCAGCAGGGACTGGCGGAGTCAGGACAATGCGGTCGCTAAGCAGTTGTGGCTGGTGGTCTTTGGCGGTGACACTCCATCCTGGTAGACCTCTTCCATTGGGTGATAGTCGGTCGCCTTGACCGAACGATATGTCGTCGAGAATCTGTGCGGAAGAGGAGCATGCAAGAAAGAGAGAGAGCAAAGACTGCCCGAGTATGGATCGCATGGCTGCGGCTCCTTCCAGAGGTTATGCCGTGTATTTATATTCCAATGTACAATGTGTGTTGGTTCAATCCCTCCTGTTCCCAAAGTTGCTTAGAAGTCCCCTTGCGACGGTGACGGTGATCCAGCCAGCGACAACGACAGTAACAATCAGCCTGGCCTCGCGGGCAATATCGACGGCGGAGGGCGAGAAGGCGAGGGTATGGATGTGATTGAGCGAACCGGAGTGGGCGACAGCGAACGATTCCATCTTGCAGGGCAGTGAAACGGCGTCCCAAAGACAGCTTGCTGGCAGCAGCTGGTCGACTTGGGGGGGATGCCCGAGGCTCGCTGCCGCCGCCGCCGCCGCTAGTCAGCTTCCATCGCCAGCATAGAGAGAGACAACTCTAGCCGTCATCGCCATCAGCTATACCAATACCTACATACACCCACCCCGTCCATTCACTTAAATCACCACCCACCAACAGACAACATGGGCGACCCTAGGCAAATGTGGGAGAACATGCAAAAGACCCTGCAGAGGGCGCAGAAGACCGGCCAGAAGTAAGCCTAGTCAAACATCCGCCGCTTGATGGATATGATGGAGCTGTATACTGACGGAGTTGTCATGCAGGTTCGGTGGCGGCGCAGGAGGACCTGGAGGCAACCCCAAGGCCGCACTCGGTGGCATGGGCCTGCTCATTCTCGGTACTGGTGCGCTGTGGACCTTCAACAACGCCCTGTTCAACGGTACGAAACGTGCCTGGCTATACTGAGACGATACAAGATGGCAAGAGACTAAGAATATTTCCAGTTGACGGTGGTCACCGCGCGATCAAGTACACCCGCATGGGAGGTGTTGGCAAGGAAATCTACGCCGAAGGTACACACATCAACATTCCCTGGTTCGAGACGCCCATCGACTACGACGTGCGCGCAAAACCTCGCAATGTCGCCTCCTTGACCGGCACCAAGGACTTGCAGATGGTCAACATCACCTGCCGTGTCCTTTCCAGGCCCAGAGTCGATGCGCTTCCCCAGATCTACCGCACACTCGGAACCGACTACGACGAGAGAGTGCTTCCCAGCATTGTGAACGAGGTGCTCAAGAGCGTGGTCGCGCAGTTCAACGCCAGCCAGCTTATTACCCAGAGAGAGAACGTCTCGAGGCTTGTGAGGGACAATTTGGTGCGGAGAGCGGCGCGCTTCAACATTCTGTTGGACGATGTCTCATTAACAGTATGTTATCTCGCACCGCCTACATCACTTTCGTATAGTCAACACTGACCACCTACAGCACCTTGCCTTCTCCCCCGAGTTCACCGCCGCAGTCGAAGCCAAGCAGGTTGCCCAGCAAGACGCCCAGCGTGCCGCCTTCGTCGTCGACAAGGCCAGGCAAGAGAAGCAAGCCATGGTCGTCAGAGCTCAGGGTGAGGCCCGCTCTGCCGAGCTCATCGGTGACGCCGTCAAGAAGAGCAGGTCATACATCGACCTGCGTGAGTTCGACAACGCCAAGGCCATTGCCCAGATCCTCGAGAAGGGCAACAACAAGGTCTACCTCGACACCGACGGCCTCGGCCTGAACATCAGCCACAACACCCAGAAGAACAACAGGAACGAAAAGTGATTGAATGTCTTGTTGGGGTTTTGGCCAAAAGGAATGGGATCTGTAAGATGGCAGATGGGCGCGGATAATGCATGGCGTGAGCGGGCGTAACAGTGGTTCTGTCTTTGTATGTATAAAATCCCTTCGATGGAAGGTCAAGTAAATGGGAACGCTACTCTAGGGCAAAATTCGGAAGGAAGCCGATTTCTTTTGTGAATATATGTAGAGTGTCTTGGAATTGTTTCACCTTTCCCTGGCAGCTTATTCGTCGTCGCCGTGAACTGGTGGTAAACCCAACTGGTGTTCTTTATCAGAGTCGAGTATCAAGATCGATACCGCACCATCGGATTACAATCAGGATCAAGAGGGTTAGGGTTGTGGTTGTGAGACGATCCAGAAATCACATCCCCAGTCAATAGGCCTCCCACGAGAACCGTGTGTGGAAGTTGAATTATCAGAGTAGGATGCCAGGGATCCGAAGATATTGGGCGTTGTTAATAAATCATCGTTAGGTCGCCATGTACAGATTTCCATGTATCGAATTCACCTCATTGGGTGGCCGACTACTGTACGGATGTATCACGTTGCACTATCTTACTCACCTATTCATATTGTGCCTGACAAGACGATAGTCTCATGTTGTACACGTACACTATCTTGTCGACATCCTCACTACTCCAAAGCTGTAGGTATCACCTTGTGTTCTTCTGAGAAATTGTACGTATGATATACCTCTCACATGGGCCATCGTCCAATCGGCGTAAGCTCGATTCAATGATGCTACTTTGAAACAGAACATAGCTGGCCCCAGACCACTCCTCATCATTGCATGTAGCAAATGCTTCGCTGAGGAGTGACCTGTCGTATCAAGCGGCATGGTGACATACAAGATGTCTCCTTTCAGCCCTATGTCATGCATCTCCTTTCATTCTCCCTTCCTCTCGTGTCGCGGCCGAGATTGAGCATCTAACGGCTTGCACTAGGATCTTTCGAAACGTGGATGTTCTCCTGGGAAAACAAGCGGGCTTTGAGGATGGGCTTTCGGCTTGTCTCTAATTTGTCTCGAGATGCGATCAGTGATGGTATTGTTGTGATGCAGATGTGTTGTGCGTACTATGGGAGAAGGAAGGAACATGGGAATGTTGATTTTACCATGCAGCGCGATGCAGTGGAGCAGATCTGGAAACGGTGAACGGCCGGCGGCAGTTTGCAGCGCCACAACCACCTATGACGATTCTGCGATCTCGCCGATCATGCGCGGTCCAGGCCGCTAGTTACGAATCATTGCCGTCCGACTACCTTACCTTACCTGCATCAACAACGGATGTCCCGCCCTCTCCTTGCCCGAACTCATCGGACAGAGGCTCTCTTACCATCTGCGGCCTTGACGACGACGACGACGACGGCGACGGCGACGGCGACCTCCCTCTCGCAGCTTGTACAATCCCGGACTTGACCTGATCCTTCCTCGACATCCTGGACTATGCCCGTTGCGCGCTGCTTCTGGTGATCGGCGCAGAGCTTGACCTTATCAACACTCGTGGTGTATTAGCTCACGGAGTCGCCGCGCAACATGGATACGATACGAGAAAACAACGACAGAGCAATGAGGTCAGAGTCGATGCACAGTCCCGCCTCTTCGATACGCCCGGGGACAGCAGTGGGAACGCTCGAGGAAGAGCTTGAGCTCGGAGGCACTCTGGACCGAGTCTCTTCGTTCGATCATCGCACAACACGCGGGAGCAAACACTCATCTGGCGAAGGAGCGAATACGATTGTGAACAGGCTCAGGGTCAAGCATGGACACACAAAGGTGATCTCAATCTCTGGAGCGGCCGGCTGTGGAAAGAGCTCGTTGGTCCAGAGTGTCGCGAGTACAGCGCGCGCGCATGGCTACTTTACAAGTGCCAAATTCGATCAAGTCAAGAAGACGCCCTTTGAGCCGCTGATCAAGGTACTCTCGTCTCTCTTTCGGCAGATATTCAGCGAGGAGGACGTCAGCACGCCTTTCCACAATAACATTCGGAATATGGTGCAGCCCTTCTGGCCAGTGTTACATACCTACTTGGATCTTCCGGAATGGCTACTAGTAAGAGAATTGAACGGACAAACACAAACAAATCATCCGAGCAACGCAAAGGCGTCGGGGACCGGGTACTCTGGCAAAAACACATGCAACGCTGCATCTACACACGAGTGGCTGCGTGCCGGAGGCAACAACAAGTCCTCGCGGTTTGTAGCAATATTCCTCGACGTGCTCAAACTCTTGTCGCTTCAAAAGTTCATCTCTTTCTGCTTGGATGATCTTCAGTTCGCCGATGACGAGTGTCTCGATCTCGTACATCACCTCATTGCTGCAAGGATACCCGTCGTACTCATCGTCACACATAGAGGCGAGGACTCACTGCCTGCGAGAACACGGCAGCTCCTTCAAAAGGCTACAAAGGTCGAAGTTGGAAACTTTGAAGACGAAGAGACGGCGCAGTACGTGTCGGAAACTCTCATGAGGCCTCAAGACTATTGCATGCCCTTGGCCGCTGTCATTCAGGAGAAGACCAACGGCTCCCCATTCTTCGTGAAGGAGATGCTGGATTCATGCTATCGTAAAAAGTGCATCTATTACTGCTGGAGATGCTCACACTGGGAGTACGACATGAACAGGGTGTTCGACGAGTTCTCAAGCCCCGATGAGGCGAAATTCTCCTCAAATGACTTCATCGCACGCCGGCTACACGATTTGCCTCTTGATGCCCAGACATTCTTGGCCTGGGCTGCGACAATCGGACATCATTTCAGATTCAGTCTGCTGAAATATGTGATGAGTTGTGCATGTTCCAGATCATCGCCCCCGGAGTTCTTGCCGCCTCATGCTCAAGACCCTGTGCTAGGCCTGCAGACTGCATTGAACAGCTTTTTGATCATGGGCACGGAGGATGATGACACCTTCAAGTTTACGCATGACAGGTATCTGTCCTCTGCACTCTCATTGGCCGACAACTGCGATAAGGCGGAGATGCACTACGTTCTGTCGTGCGCTCTGTTAAAGCATGAGCCCTACGACTATCAGACACAACCTAATGTGGTGTTGTACGATCAGGCTCGACATGTCGTCCAAGGAATTGCGGTGGTCAAGAAACGCCAACAAGTCCGGTACGCCTACCGAGATCTACTATATCAGGCAGCAGAGGCGGCGCGTGAAGCCGGTTCACGTCGCATGTGTCTGACCTATTACAAGAATTGTCTCTATCTCCTGCAAGACGATGCCTGGAACGAATCTGCAGAGGATGTCAGCTATGGCGAAACACTGTCTCTGCACACAAAATTGGCCGAGACATATTGGTACATGAACGACTTTGTACAGTCTGGGAAAGTGCTCGAAGTCATATTCAACAAGGCAAAAAGTCCTGCCGACAAAGCGCCTGCATCGATAATACACAGTCGGATGTGCGCATCCCGCGGCAACAGCAAGGCTGCCTTGCTCGCGCTTCAAGACTGTCTAGCTCTGCTCGGTATGGAAATGCCACAAACGACTTGGGAGCAATGCGACGAGATTTTCTTTCACCAGCTGCCGATCTTACAGGCTAGCACCTTTGACGTCGAAGCTGCTGCGAGCCAGCCTCTCAATACCGATCTGACGATTCTGGGAGCTGTCATCATGGAGACCATCTCCGCGTGCTACTGGACGGACTCATTACTTTTCTATCAGGCGACCCTCATGCTTATGGATGTCTACATCAAGCGTGGACGCTTCGCACAGATCGGTCTTGGTTTCGTGCACTTTGCTACTGTCTGTATCCATCGCTTCAGCCTCATCAAGGTTGGCAGTGACTTTGGAAAATTAGCAAACAGCTTTTTTGAGGCATACTCGCAGGAATCTTACACTGTCGGTCGAGGGTATACTCTCCACCCCATGTTCATCGGACACCTGGAGACTGACCTCAGGGCCCAGTTGGAGGTACTGAACAGGGGTCTTGAGGCCTCGAACGCTGGCGGTGACAGGATCCTCCACCTGCTCAACCTTGGAATTGGCGCTGCGTTCCGCGTCTGGGCCTCGGAAGATCTGCTCGAAATCGAGAATTTCATCGCATCGGTTTCGGAAGAAGCTCCAGACTGGCAGGACAGCATTCGTGGCGGTGGCTTCTTGATGTCTGCACGCCAATATGCACGCGCTATGCAGGGCAAAACATCCAACAAAGTCCCCGACTTGATTATGTCGGATGAACAGCACTCCACTGACGCATACTTCAGATGGGTCTCGACGAGAGCGTCCAATCCCATCATCACTCTCAGCGTTTACAACAGCTACAAGCTGGACTGTCTTTATCGTTACGGTCACTACCGTGAAGCACTGGTGCTTGGCGAAGAGTTGTTGAAGAGTGCAGACCACATGTGGAGCGTACGCTTCAACTATACCAACCTGTTCTTCCTCTCACTATCGCTCATTGCGGCAATCCGCGAGAATCCGACCACGTCTGAGCGGGATGAGATTCTCGAGCGCATTGCAGGCTATCGCACACGCATAGAGCTCATCTCGAGTTTGAACCCTGTCAACTATTACACTTGGCTCCAGTTGATTGATGCTGAAGTTGCCGAAGTAACCGAAAAGTACGAACTGAGTCTGCCTGCATACGAGGCCGCCATTGATCATGCTGTTCTACATGGCTTCACCTTGGATGAAGCCTTGAGCATGGAATTGTATGCCGACTTTTTGATCCGCAAAGGTGCCAGGCGTCCTGCGAGGGGAATAATCCTCGATTGTCTTTCGGCCTATCGCCAGATTTCTGCCTTTGGTCTTGTCGACCACGTCTCGGAAAAGTACCAGTTCCTGCTTTACGGCACACGCACAAGTACGAGTAGGGACGTTGGCGTCCAGGCCGATCTTAGCGAAGAGACGACGATCCCATACCGTACCACTGAAACCGCAACACAGCACAGGCCTCAGACTTCTGCAGAGAGGACCAACGACTGGGTCGACCCCGGTGCTGCTCAAGACAAGGATATCAACAACACGCTCTCTGGCGGCATGCTGACACCCGGTGGCTACTCTGCGGTTGGCTTGGACATGCTCGATTTGGCTAGCATTCTAGAATCGTCTCAATTGTTGTCTTCCGAGCTTGATGTCGATCGTCTTCTCAACAAGCTCACAGAGATCATCGTCGATTCCACAGGCGCCACTGCAGTCGGACTCTGCGTTGAACAAGACGGTGGCGGGTGGTATGTTGCGGCTACCGGTGCCCCTGAAGGACTCACTCCACCTCCCTGCAATATCTACCTCGAAGAAGTTGACGACACCGTGGCGAAACAGGTGACCATGTACTGTCTTCGCTTCAAAGAGTCTCTGTTCCTTCGCAATGTTCTGGACGACGATCGTTTTGCCAACGCACCGGAATCTTGGTTGCAAGCCAACCCAGGTGGAGTTTCGACGATCACGATGCCAATTTTGCATGGCGACAACGTACTGTTGGGAACCGTTCACTGCCAAGCTCCTCCAAACTCGTTCACTGAGCGCACGGTCACTCTGCTTCGATTGCTGGTGAATCAAATTGCAATTTCCATAGCGAACGCGTTACTGTTCAAGCGTGTCGAAAAGGTGTCGGCAAGCAACTCCGCCATGCTTGATGTGCAGAAGCAGGCTTTGGCGCAAGCACGTCAATCAGAGAAGAAAGCAAAGGAAGCCGAAGCGAAAGCAATGGACATGGTCCGGTTGAAGGAAGAAGCGGCCAAAGCAAAGTCCATGTTCCTCGCAAATGTGTCCCACGAGCTGCGAACGCCGCTGAACGGTGTCATCGGCATGTCAGAGATGCTGAAGGCTACGAAACTGAACAGAGAGCAAGAGGAGCATGCCGATTCCATTAGAGTCTGTGCCGACACGCTTCTCAGCGTCATCAACGATATTCTGGACTTTTCCAAACTGGAAGCAGGCAAGATGAACGTCTTCTCGGTGCCGCTATCGCTGACCGAAACCATTTCGGAGGTAGTCCGAGCTCTGTCTTACACCAATATCGAAAAGGGCTTGAAGACGATCGAGCATCTCGACCTTGACCCACAGCTGATCGTCATGGGAGATCCTGTCCGCCTGCACCAGATTCTTTTCAACCTGATGAGCAATTCATTCAAGTTCACCAGCAGCGGAAGCGTCACTGTGCGTGCTGTCATTGAATCCGAGGATGCGGAAGAAGTGCATGCAATCATTTCTGTCTCGGACACTGGTATTGGTATCTCGGAAGAGCAACAAAAGAATCTTTTCCTGCCCTTCTCCCAGGCCGACTCGAGCACCGCCCGTTCGTACGGTGGCACTGGACTGGGACTTTCAATCTGCAAGGCCATTATCGAGAACGTGATGCATGGTCGTATCTGGCTCGACAGTGAGCCGGGAGTAGGAACTACTGTGTCGTTCTCGCTTCCCTTCAAGAAAGTCATACCGGCTGCCAATGGCGAGAAGCCTGAGAGCCGGACTACCAACAGCCAAGCCGATCCGATGGCCATATTCACACCGCCGGCTTTGGAAGACGGTCCTGGGTCGAGGGCTCTGGTGTCTCTGGCTGGCATCCCGCGAGACAAGCTCAGAGTATGCATTGCAGAGGACAACCCGATTAACCAGAAGATCGCTATCAGCTTTGTGAAGAAGCTCGGTTTCCACTGCCAGGCTTACGGTGACGGACAGCAAGCTGTCGATGCGCTGACCAAAGCTAGCAAGGACGGCAATCCTTTCCACCTGGTCTTGATGGACGTGCAAATGCCGGTGCTAGACGGCTACAACGCCACTCGAGAGATCCGCAAGCACCCAGATCCAAAGGTCAGCGACATCCTCGTCATCGCCATGACCGCCAGCGCCATCCGCGGCGACCGCGAGAAGTGCCTCGAAGCCGGCATGAACAACTACCTCGCCAAGCCCGTGCGCGCAGACACTCTCAAGCAGATGCTCGAGAGTTACCTGCACCAACCAGCCCGCCCAATCCCCAACCTGCAGGAAGAAGCAAACAACCTCGTCAGTACCGTCATGACACAGCCGTCTTCCGCAGACAGTAGCGCTTCTGCTAGCGAAAGCGAAAAGGAGAAGGAAACGGACAAGGGCAAAGACAAGGGAAAAGAGACGGCAAAAGAAAATTTCGTCCCTCTTCCTTCTGTCCAAGATCCTCCGGGCTCGCCGGTCCGCCCCAAGAATCCCCGACATCAGAAAACCGAGATCCACCTCGCGCCGGAGGAGAGGGTTAACCCGCCGCCCAAGATGGATCCCAAAGTGCAGGCCGCTATGAGCAATATGCGCAAGCAATTGCCGAAACTGAACAAGCCTGGCGATGACAAGTCGGTTCCCTGAAATGATGGATGGGCGTTCCGGTTGTTTTCATGATTCCCCTGGCAACGACGGGACGGGTATGTCTGGTGGATTGGTCTTTTTCTTTCTTCTTGCAGTTCCTGGTGTTTTAGCGTCTTGTTCCTATCGTTGTTACCCGTTAATGCCATCGTGGGCGGCTCATTTTAGCGTTGGCGTTCTTTTGAGGTGTATTTTCAGCTGCCGTGCATACCAGAGGCAAGGTGTTTTATGTACCACACTGTACGTTACTGTACTGTACTAGAGTGAGCGACTCCATGACTTCTCAATCAAATCGATTTCTCGTCTACTTGACATATTTCAAGGCTTCGTCTTATGGCACAGGTACATCAACATAGTTTTTCTGCTTTCATTTGACATTTTGACGTCTCTCATGCTGATGCTTGTACTCGTTTATGCATCATCGTGCTTCGTAGCGCTCGATCTATCCATGCATACATATTCTTTTCGTTCGCTCTAACCACCAACCTCAACGCCAGAATCTTCAACCATCGACATCCTTCCAGACCAATCAATCGACCACTCACTCCCGTTCAAGCGTTCTCGCGCCTGAAGAAGTAGATGTAAGCGAACTTCTTCATCTCCTCGACATCGCCACCAAGCGCAACCTTCTCATCGTTGAACAGAGTCCAACCCTTGCCACCCTCGGGCAGGTCCTTCTTGACGAAAGCGACGTAGTGACCGGCGTGGATCGAGGAGCCTTTGTGGCACACGATGCTGTTGAGAGTGAAGTTCGCGGGCTTCGTATCCGCGACGACTGCAGTGCTTGCAGTCGCTTCTTCTGTGGCAGGCGCACTGTTGTCCTCGCCAAAATCGCCGGTGGCTTCGGGGTGGTTGAACAGCCAGTCAACGGCGCGTTCCATGTCGCCACCAGTCTCTTTGAGCGCTTGGCGGGCTTGCGGTGCCGAGAAGCCCATCATGCCCAAGTTTTCGATCTTTTCTGGGTCTGCTGCGTTGGCGCTGCCGCCACTGCTGCCAGCGTCAAAGTCCACGGGCGTGTCGATGTCAGGATCTTCCATGTGCTCGAAGAGCCAGCCAGTGGCCGCTTCGGGATCTTGGTTGCCAGTAGCGTGGAGGGCTTTCTCGCAGCGCACTTTGGGGAAGCCCATACCCATGAGCATCTCGAGCGCTACTTCGTTCGCTACGAATTTGTTCGAGCTTGCACCGGCGGCTTGGTCATCGGCAAGCTCTTCTTCGTCTGCCTGTTTGCCCTTGCTGCGGTACTTTTCGAAGTCAATCACGCTGTCTTCGACAATGACTGGGACGTCTTGCTTTGTAGGGACCCAATTGACGATCTCGAAGCGACGGGCGTTGACTGCGAGAATCGTGGGGAATGTCTTAAAGAGAGACTGCTTGGTGAAACCCTTGCCGTCACAGGCCGAGCAGGTGAGTTCGACTGTCTCCGACATCGTGAAGTCGTCCATACACTGCTGTAGAGTGACCGGCTCGAATTCTTCCTTCGCGTCTGTGTCCTTGTCGCTGTCTCCCATTTGAGTGTCTTTTTGTGAGATGCGCTGGATAGGAACCGCCACAGAGATGTTCTCCATCTCATCTTGACGGTACCGCACCTTCTTACAGCTTTGGCATTGCAGCCTCTGCTCCATGACGAAACGGAAAGCGTCGACCGGGTCGGAAACATCCTTGTAAACTCCCTTTGCAGCCTGCTGGGAGCGGCTGACAAGCTTGAGAAGGTGGAGCAGGAATTCGAACGAGTCTTGCTGTCGCATAGTGCTGAACTCCGAGTGACCGCGACCGATCAAGTGCTTGAGCATGGCAGGTGCCAGTCCCTTCTGATAATGTTGCTCGACCACCTCTTCCGATGTGGACACGTCTGTGTCGGGATGGCTATAGCGGCCCGATAAGATGCCATCGGCGACTTTGCGAAGCTGGATCTCGAGATCCTCTGCTGGTTTACCAGTGGCGGAAACTGGCTCGTCAGGGCGGTAGTATCTGTTGATAAATTCTGGAGTGCTGAACAGTGCTTGTACGATCGAATTGAGATAGCAGCTGTTTCCGAGATTTTTCAACCCCGTGAGAGCGGGACCAAACATGGGCTTCAGCTCTTGTCCGTCGGCGTTTGTCATGCTGAACTCCCAGTGCATGTTCTGCTCAATGTTCAACTCGGCCATGCTCTTCTCCGTCTTTTGCCTCCCAGCAAGATCAATGCCCCAGTTTGCCAGATGAGCTACAAGCTCAGGGTCCGTCCGCTCCTCGTCGCAGCTGTAGCAGTAGATATCTGCATTGCCTTCGGCGGAGATGCTTCCCAGTTTGACAGCGACAGGGTGACCAGTTGCCGTGCTGTGTTCGACTTGATGGTTGTTTCCAGGTGATGTGCCCATGTATTGTTTCCTGCCGCAACCCAGATTGCCGCAAGTCAGACACAGCCAGAGATTCTCCTTCAAATCGCAACCCACGCAATGGCTGAGGTCGCCACTCGGAATCTGTCTTGATGCATCCTGCTCCAGACAGAGTGTGTGCTCGCAGGGTGTCATCTCTTGTTCCCATGCCTTGACCTCCTCCTGTTTGGCAAAAGTATTTGCCTTTAACACTCCATCGATCACAGCAGTCACGTTACTTGGCTTCTCGAATCCTTCAATCCCACACTCAAAGCACTTGATCTCGGCCACGGTTTCGTATCGGTCTTCTTCGGTCTCAGCGGCGATGGCGAGCTTGGTGAGCTTCTGGGGCGGCTCCTCGCGGTGCTTGCGTTTGCGCGTACGCTTGATGTTCACAGCGAGAGGGTGCTGGGACTGCTGGGCGTGTTGGCGACCGTGGACACGCTCGCCGGCGCATCCACCGTTGAAGCAGTGGAGGCAAACATCGAGGCCTTCGGGCTGGTCGATGTTGTCAAAGCAGAGTGTGCAGTCTTCGCGGTAGACGGAGTCTGTGGGTGTGGGCGGGGTGATGGAGGCGTTAGTCGCGTGTGGGCATGGACGTGAAGCCATTATGGTGTTGTGCTTGTCGTGAGGTTTGTAAGTTGTCACGTGTAGAAGAAAGGTACTGCACACTGTTACATGCAGGTAGCTGATACACCCGAGGAACTTCCAAGTGGTATCTGTGACGCAAGACGAAAGCTTGATTAGAATTATCTTATCGTCGGCAAGAGCGATGGCGGGGTATACGGTTTCCCTATGTCCAGGAAAGAAATATCGCAACCTTGTTCTAGACCTCATGAAACCAAATTGGGACGATGCAGCAATCGAGCGAGGTTGCTTTCTCTCAATGAAATCAAGAAGTTTGTCGAAGGAAAGGCTACTGTATAACTGTGTGATCCCCTCTCGTCGGACGATCGACGGTAAAATGGAACAACGTAGAATTTGATATTCCGATATCAGTGCTTAGCTGAGCAATGACGGTAAGTGTGCTTTACTGAAGATCTCCGGCTAAGACGGACCTTTCTACCAGTCGAACGGCGTCTGAGTCGACTGTCTTCCTCCTCTCACCCTCTACCTATTCCATATCTCTCAATTCACTCCGCACCACTTAACCCCAACGACCCTCCACAAACCACCACAATGGCCTCCAACCCTCCCGGAAAATGCTGCACCATTGGTGTCAAGCACGAAGGTGAAGCCAAGGGCGAGCTCACCACCATCAAAGACAGTACGCTTCCTTCTCCGGATCCAGCAGCCCGATCACCCAGCGACTAACCAGACCCTCAAGTCCCTGCCTACATCAGCTACCCTGAGAACAAGGACACCTCAAACGCTATCATCATCCTCCCCGATGTCATGGGCCACGCCCTCATCAACCCCCAGCTGATCGCCGACCAGTTCGCCGCCAACGGCTACTGGACCGTCATGCCCGATCTGTTCCAGGGCGATGCAATCGAGCTCAACCAGCTCGGAGGAGGCGACTTCGACATCATGAAGTGGTTGACAAAGGGCGGACCTGAAGGCAAGGGCCACCTGCCGGACACCGTCGACCCGATTGTTGAAAAGACTTTGGCATACATGAAGGAGCAGGGCGCGAAGAAGATTGGTGCCGTCGGTTACTGCTTCGGTGGCAAGTACGTCGCGCGTTTCCTGGCGAAGGGCAAGGGCGTCGACGTTGGTTTCACCGCCCACCCGTCTTTCGTTGACGAGGCGGAGCTCAGAGGCATGACTGGCCCGCTTTCTATTGCTGCTGCTGGTGAGTTGAGAGAGAACACATGATTTGTAAAATGATCATCACTGACCACCTCGCAGAAACCGACTCGATCTTCCCCGAAGACAAGCGTCACCAGACCGAGCAAATCCTCAAGGACATGGGCTCCGTTCCTTACCAGATGGTCCTGTACTCCGGCGTCGAGCACGGTTTCGCCGTCCGCGGCGACCTCAACAAGCCCGAGATCAAGTTCGCCAAGGAGGCCGCTTTCCTCCAGGCCGTCCAATGGTTCGACGAGTTCCTTAAGAAAGACCGCAAGAGCGCGTCGTAGAGGCATGTGTCTATAACGAAAATGTAGATGTTGAATAATGAAATCTCATGAGAATGCCAAACATCTCACAGGGTACGTTGCAGTCAAGTGAAAAGAAGAAAATACATTTAAAAGGAATCGTGGATGATACTACCTGGAAACGACTGTACCTGAAATAGAACCCAGCTTTTTCTTGTCAAAAGCTGACCCTTCTTCAAAGCTGTCCCGGTGCTGCAAGCAGGGCACGCTATCCATTCGATCGAGTTTTCTGGGGATCTTAACGAATGCCGCATCTCCGCCATAGCTCGAGTGTAAAACAGCTCGGGTCATGGCGGCACTTGCACCGTCATCTGGGTTTTCTTCACGGCGGTTTCCTCGCCGGGGCCTCGATACATGTGATTCAGTGGGGTTGGTGGGGGAATGAACTCACTTGGTGTGTGGTGGTTGGTGTAGTCTTCGTGCCTCTCAGTGGCACAAGCAGCCCGTTTCTCAGTTGACGCCGTAGCTGTTGCCGTAAGCGTCGGTAAGATAAGCCGGCGGCGCCTCGAACTCTTCCTCCTCGTACTGTTCATCCAAGAACTGGCTGTGGTCCATAGGGACCTGACCGGAGTCGGTGACGCTCGAATCCATGAAGGAGCTCGAGTAGCTGGCCATAGTTTCCGGGGCGAAGTTGTTGTAGACTTGGGCCATCGAAACCGGATCGTCCACTGGCATCATGCCGTAGTGCTGAGACTGATCGGCGTAAGTGTAGCCGCTGGTCTCGATTGGAAATGCTGGTAGCCCAGCGAAGCCGCTGAAGGGCTGGGGCGTGACTGTGCCGAACGGATCGAAGAACTCGTTGCCGAAGGGGTGATCGGATCCCAAGGAGTTGTTGCCGCTGCTGGAGTAGGACCAGTCTACGTTCTCGCTCTGACTCGGAACAGTGCGCGGGAGAGGGTAGGAGCTGGTGTTCCCATAGTGGGGCGGGGAGGCAACAACAGGGGAGACCACGTCGCCATGACCTTCCAAGCTCGCAAGGGTGTCGCTGATGATGCCGTTGCCGACGTTCTTGGCTTTGGACTTCTTTGAGAACGGTAGATCGTCGTGATCAGACTCCATCTCGCTCTGCGGGACGTAGCCTCCGATCGAATAGAGAGGCATGAAGAGCTCTTCAGTGTCTTCTTCAATCGCATTCGTGCGACGATCGTCGCGGCCCTTGCCGCTGAGAGATTCCACCGTTGTCTTGCGACCACGCTTGGAGGAGGTCGGCTTCGCAACACCAGCAGCAGCCTTCTTGGCCTTCTCAGCCTTCTTCTGCTTAGTCTTGCTGACACTGGCCAGCAAGGTGGAAGGCTTGGGAGTGGATTCGCTGGACCTCTTCTTCTTGGGAGTGGAGGTGGGTGTTTGGAACGCGGAAGTAAGTCTAGCCGCCTGAACGGCCGACGCGTTACGTCTGGCGTTGCGGTCGAGCGGAGGTGGCACACAGAAACCCTGCTTCACGCGATGCTTGCGAAGCTTGGTCAGGTGCTGCTTGACCGCCTCTCCAGTCAAAGCCAATCTCCCGTTGGCAGGGTCGCGTGGCTCGAACTCGGCGGCGATCTGGTCCCATGGCATTGGCTGACCCATCTGGGTGGTGACGAAGTCGCAGTAGAGGAGCAGCAGCTGGTCCTCGTCGACTGTGAGTTTTGTTAGGACTTCTCAACTTGGTTTTGTGATGTTGTGGGTGGAGGATCTTACCATCCCAGCGCTTAAGTTGGCGACCTTTGGCGCTCGCGCGATCAGTCTTGGGGACACGCACGGCGGGCTTCGCGGGCTTGATCTCGCACTTGATCTTTCCGCCATGGTCGTCGTCGGCGTAGTCGACGTCATCTTCGTCGACGTATTCGCCATCGTCGTAGTCAGCTCCGTCAACGTCATCGTACTCTCCGTCGTCCATGAAGAACGCGCCGCGTCTCTTGTTAAGCGACATGGTTGCTGTGGATGACTGAGGGTTATGGTCAGTTTCAAGGCTCGCCGCCTCTTAGACACTACCTGATGTTTGTATCGCACTGGATGGGGATGTGGGGATGTTAGAAGATGCGCGGAGCCACCCGCGCATCAATGAATGGGGATTGGGGATTGAGGAGCTCGAAGTGTGCTCTGAGATCGGACCTACCCTGATGTTGATTGTAGTCTGGAAGACGTGAATGTGTTGCGCGTTGTTGCTGCCTTCACCGGGAGGTGTAAGACGAAGCGAGGTAGAGTAATGAGTGTGACAAGGAAAATGAAGTGTGACGTTGGTGTTGTGGAAGAGGAGTGGAGTGGAGCGGAAGAGGCGAGGCCAGCAAAGTAGGCCTTTTGACTTGGACGTGGTCTGTGACCTCACGTGGGACCCTGCATACACCGGTTCAAGGGACCCACAACAACAACAACAACAACAACGAGTTGAGGAAGGAGCGATGGACGACCTGAAAAAAACACGTGAGTATCACGCGATGCTGTTGTAATCCTAGTATTCACACGACCAGGAGTCTCATCGTGAATGTGGTAGACCGGTGAGCACAACTCCTTAGCACGCGGAGGGATCTCGTCTTGAAAAAGGGCAGTATGCAATTCCATATGTTGTCGAAAAATCGTCGAATCGCCGATGCTCCCGAGTCGGCCAGCCTAGATCACCTCGTTGGTGCACGTGATGGTGAAACGCGTTGCGATCCATCCAATGATAGGGCCACATGTGGTTTGCTACCTAAGATGAGGACGGCAGGCCTGGCCGGGTCCTTGAGCACGTGATTAATGTTGCGTGCTCGGTCAGGTTGGCCTGTTGTGATTGGTCCCTTCGGGTGTCTCGCGCGACTCCTTTGATACCAGAATTCGATCAGTCGAACGCAACGCGACTGCCATTTCGCAGCTTGCTCGAGGCTCACAGCTGTAGACCAGTCTCATCCGGTCGAATTGGCAGAGAAGGCCGGGGCTTGGTTCAATGTTGTGTGCATTTCCTATAGGGTATCATTGTTGTTCGCTTCTTGCGATGTCATGTATAGCCATTTCACCGACCTTGCCAGCCATCTAGGCTCTCGATTTCCCGTCATATCAGCTCAATGTCTCCCCTTTCCACACCATCCCGGACATCTCTCCACCGCAACACCCACACGTCTCCACGGTTGAGTGTCACTCTACCCGCCCCTTGCTCACCTTGCACATCAACGTCCCCTGCGTCCCTCAGGATACGACAGAACACAGCATTGTCCTCATCCGGTCTGTCGACCATGCTGATCCCACCTGCAGTATCGTCCAACTTCCGAAGGCCTGCTGGGAAGGAGGAGAGGAACGCTGTGTTGTAGTGCTCTGAGAGGAGACCCTTGTGGGCTCGCAGGTATTGTGATTCAAGATGTGAGAGGGTCGAGGGGGATGATTGGAATAACGCAGACGTGTGTTCGGGAAAGGCGTCGATCTTGGTACAAAACACGATTAGTCAATGCGATTCTTGCCAGGCATTTGAAGAAAAATGCTCACCTTTGCTATCCGCGCGCGCAACAGGGACCGCACGAGGAACTTGAACCTCTCAAGCTCAGTCTGGACGATCACCAGCTTGAAGTTTGCCGTAGGGTCGGCAGTGGCATTCATGTCTTCAATGACCTCTATCTGGTGCAAGACGGTCAGTCTGTGATCGTTTGCGCTAACAAGAGCAAACACTTACCTGCCGGGCCACCCTCGCCATTGTTCTATCTACCAACTCGGCGGGGTATGGCAGCAGCTCTGGCGCCGTGCGCTCGTTGACCCATGCTCGCGTAAGAGCCTGCAAGTCAAGAGTCTCGGGGGGGATTAGAGGGCCACCAGAGACCGATGCGAGGATGTCGGCGATGTCGTCCATGATGTGTGGTCGACTTTGGCTCCGACCCTTGGACGTCAATTCTTGGACGTCAATTCCCCCCGCCGATCTGCATGAAAGACGCGCCACGCGACTGGAAGCCGAACTCTATTTTTTGCCCATGCGAGATACGCTTTGAGAGCAACCGACAGCATGGACGTCTTCATTCACTGCCGACACACGTGATGGTCATCGTCAATACCATCTTGCATCACAGATGGACGGCAACGTGTCACCACTGAGTCCACTTCATGCAGGTCAGATGATCCTGAGCCGCTTCCGACATTCCGGCTCTTCCTTGCTATCCATGTGCACCACGGGAGGCCTTGTCTTATCTGGTTTTCACCATGTGGCAGCATCAAAGGTTACCTTTCGATTCGCTAATATAGGTTTCTCGGCCGCCTGTCATGGCGAGAGTTGCCAGCTCGTCCCGTCAAATGCCTACTGGCCGCTCTCCATTGCCGGCCCTCGACGAACACGAACCGGCACATTCTATCTACTACTGGAGCTCGTCAGGAGTAAGACCGGAAATCTTGACGACGATAATTAAACTTCACGCGAGCAATCGTATCTGAGACCCGAGTCGTGCGGTTGAGATCTGCGTGAAAGTCCAACTTATCGACCAACTGCGTTCATGCAAGACACCGCTCTTCAACAGTAAAAATTACGACCCAAAGCCATCATATCTATGGAATCCAACACTCTTCTAGGACATACGTTCCCAAAATCTGGCCTGTCGCACTGCCATTGGCTGATGTTACGCAATCTAGCTTACCACAGGTTGAGCTCAGTCCGCGAATTCCCTGTTTGGGAAATATTTCCCTTTTGATACAGCTACCCGTCGATCTCGTGATATCAAAGTGACACCGGAATGCTGGATTGCTGTGTCTGGATCGTAATTCCATGAGACTACTATCATGATGACCATCGTGTACTCAGCAGAAATTACCTTATGCGGTAGGTTGCAATTGACGGACTATGTATGTGGCAAGACCTCGAACGCACGAGAAATGAGTTATATCAGTACAAAGGTAGGAGGTTCGATTTACTTTCACCAAGCTTTTCCTCAACCCCAGAGCGATATCTAGACTCGCCAGTCGACCGTTCAATCAATCCGTCAATCAATCACCATCCAGAACAATGTTCAACTTCCTCAGCTCAGGTGGCGTGCCAGCCCAGCCAAAGCCCTCCCCAGACTCGCACAAGCAGACACCAGTGCGAGCATTGCCAGCAGCATGGTATACAACCAAGGAGATGTACGAGTTTGAGAGACGTGCCATCTTCTCTCGTCGCTGGTTATTCCTGACGCACAGCTCGCGAATTCAACAGCCGGGCGACTTCCTCCGCTACACCGTAGCTGGTCATGACTTTGTCGTTCTGATGGACCGCACTCGCAAGATCAACGCTTTCCACAATGTCTGTCGCCACCGTGCATACACAGTCGTCGAAAAGGATCAAGGCCGAGCAAGCATTCTATCCTGCCGATATCACGGGTGGTCCTACGGCCTTAATGGTAAACTGGCCAAGGCACCGGACTACGACGCTCTTGCAGGCTTCGACAAGTCCCAGAACGGTCTCTTCCCGGTCCACGTCCGCATCGACTCCAAAGGGTTCATCTGGGTCAACTTGGACTCGAAGGAAACGCCTGAAGTATCGTGGGAGGAGTTCATGGCTGGCGCAGACGAGCAAGAGCGATTCGAAAAGTTCGATTTCAGCCAATATGAGCTGGACCACACGTACGAGCTCGATGCGAACTACAACTGGAAGATTGCTTCGGATAACTTCAACGAGTGCTATCACTGCAAGACTACACACCCAGACGTTCCAACATTCCTCACAATTGACAGCCACGACGTGGAGCTCAAGAAAGGTTACATGGAGCACGATCAGGCGCCAACAGAGGAGCAGAAAGCCAATGGCTACGACGTAAACTCTACCTACTACTTCCCCAACGTCTCCATGAGTGTCTCGTAAGTTGACTGGAGAGAAGTATCGGCTCAGAAAGAAGCATCTGCTGACACTGAATCAAAACAGGCCACACTTCATGATGATCCAGAAATTCCTCCCGAAATCCGCCTCTCAGACCAAGGTCCACTATGAAGTCTACCGCAATAAGAACTCTTCCGAGCAAGATTTCCGCACCATCGCCGACACGTACGCGCGGGTGATGAAAGAGGACAAAGCGCTGTGTGACCGCGCACAAGCAAACCTCGAAGCAGGCGTCTTCATCAACGGCGAACTGCACCCACGCTGGGAGAAAGGTTAGTTCGAACCAGTTTGGAGAGCTCAGTTGTTCCAACGAGTCTGGGCCCCGCTAACGTATAGCCATCGACAGGCCCTCTACATTTCCAATCGCAAGTCCGCGAAGCCATCACCGAACACTTCAAGCGCGAGAAGTCCGAGGGTAGAGAAATCTGGCCGGCCAGACAGCAGTTGCCCAAGGATGCTGTGAGTGAATCTGATCAGGAGATTTGCGATGGACTCGCGTGCGGTGGCGAGGTGCCTAGCATTCTTTCTTGGTGATTTCTTTAAAGGTCGAATTGAGGCGAGTCAGGACGGGTCAAGGTTTTATGATTGATGAATGATGATGTATTTTGTTCGATCGCGCGATGTTTCTTTACTCAAGTTTTCACTTCACTGGCTTTGGGATTTTCAATCGGGTGAGCGAACTTGACCTCGTGTCGTGCTCTCTTTTGCTTATGGACGAGCTATCTTAGACTATGTTTTGCTTCTTAGCGAGCAAGGTATCGTGATTGCTCTTCCTTTCTGCACAATGGATGTCGTTGGAATTAGGCCTAGATAGTTTTATATCTTCACGTAAAGGGTTCCAAGACTGCTCTCAATACCAATGGACTCAGTCGCTCGTCATTGACTCGAGATTTCTGATGCCGCTGACACGAGCACACGTGTCAGATCAACAAATCAAGCCACACTTTCATCGATCGAATATCTCAACGCGGTATTGTTGATCCGAGGGAATCAAAAATAATGGCTCTACAGTCTATGGAACTCCCAGATCTCACCCATCAATATTTCCCTTCGCGGGTTTCGAAAGTGCATATGACAGTGATGTATATGTCTTTCAGGTTATCACACTTCTTGATCTACCCCACCCGAACACGCTGGCGGGTCTTCATTTGAAGTGAAGAAGGCTCTCGTTTCAAGTGCATTCAATGGCTCGCTTTTTACCTGGCTTGCTGGTGCTGCTGATACGAGCATACGTCTCAAAGCAATTATATTAAACGTATGTACATCGATCGAGCATTCTCAACAACGCACTATCCATTGAAATGACAGATACTATGCTTACAGAAGTACTGACTTGCCCCTGCCGACATATCCTTCGCGTTTTTGGAGTGCATGAACAGGCAATTTATGTATTCCTGAGGCATCCCAACTTCATCTGCAGTGAGGCTGGCTGCTGCCCCCCCGCCAAAACGTTGTTTGCTGCAAGACCCCTCTCGATTTTGTGCGAAACACGAGTCACCGCGATAGGCAATCACTCACAACACTTTGCACTACTTACATTTTGCTGGGGCTATTGGCAACAACACCCATACACCGATCGACACCGACAAAAAAACACATTCACCAACCTCAACACCGCCAAAATGCTGGACATCAACGACTTCATCAAGGAGCGCGGCGGAAACCCAGAAAAGATCAAGGAGTCGCAGCGCCGCCGCCATGCGCCCGAGGCGATTGTCGACGAGATCATTGAGATGTTCGAGGATCACCGCAAGACCCAGTATGCTGCCGCCACCGAGATGGGCGCCAAAATCAACAAGGTGCAGAAGGAGATGGGCTTGAACAAGAAGAACAAGGGCGACCCTGCGGATTTCGAGAAGCTGAAGGCTGAGAAGGATTCGCTGGCCAAGGAGAAGCAGGAGATGGAGGACCTGGCTGCGAGCAAGTACGTCAACCTCATGAAGAAGGTCAAGTCGGTGGGCAACTACGTCCACGACTCGGTGCCCTTGAGCGACAACGAGGACAACAACAGCTTGGAGCGTCATTGGGCACCCGAGGGCGTCAAGGTTGAGAAGAAGGACTGCCTGTCGCACCACGAGGTGCTCGCAAGATTGGACGGCTACGACCCTGAGCGTGGTGTGAAGATTGTTGGACACAGAGGTTACTGCTTGACTGGCTACGGTCTCTTCCTCAACCTTGCCCTGATCAACTACGGTCTCGAGTTCCTCTTCAACAAGGGCTACAAGCCCAACCAGCCGCCTTTCTTCATGCTCCGCGAGGCCATGGCCAAGACCGCACAGCTCGAGCAATTCGACGAGGAGCTCTACAAGGTCACCGAGAAGGACAACGACCCCGCGACCGACAAGTACCTGATCGCCACCTCCGAGCAGCCCATCTCTGCCATGCACGAGGCTGAGTGGCTCAACGACAAGGACCTCCCCATCAAGTACGCCGGTTACTCGACCAACTTCCGCAAGGAGGCAGGCTCACACGGCAAGGACGCCTGGGGTATCTTCCGCGTTCACCAGTTCGAGAAGATTGAGCAGTTCATCTTCTGCAAGCCTGAAGACTCATGGTCCCACTTCGACCAGATGATCGACACCTCCGAGGAGTTCTACAAGTCGCTCGGACTCCCCCACCGCGTTGTCGGTATCGTCTCTGGTGCGCTCAACAACGCCGCCGCCAAGAAGTACGACCTCGAGGCCTGGTTCCCCTTCCAGGGCGAGTACAAGGAGCTCGTCTCCTGCTCCAACTGCACAGACTACCAGACCCGCGAGCTTGAGATTAGGTGAGTGATTGACATGTTCTTAACACACGATCGAAAACTGACAACTCTTTCAGATACGGCCAGAAGAAGCAGACCGACGCCTCGTTCCAGAAGACCTACACACACGCCCTCAACTCCACCCTCTGCGCCACCGAGCGTGCCCTGTGCTGTGTGCTCGAGAACTACCAGACCGAGGAGGGCCTCAACGTCCCCGAGGTTCTGCGCAAGTACATCCCTGGCCAGCCCGAGTTCCTGCCCTACACCAAGGAGCTCCCCAAGGACTCCACCAGCTTGAAGGCCAAGGGCAAGGCTGAGATGAAGGGTGGTGCCGCTCCCAAGATCCCCGGTGAGGGTGAGGTTGTCGAGAGGCCCAAGGCTGTGGCCGAGGAGAAAAGGTCGTAGAATCCTGAAGTCCCGGGGAAAAGGATTGGAGGACAAAAAAAAGCCCAAATTCCTGATGTGTTAGATGAAACCAAAGACGGTAGATGAGAATACGAAGCATAACTGCATGATCTGGAAAGGGGTCTTTTCCGATCAAGCTTCTCAAATGAAGATGAGTCTGATGACTGAATGTGCGCTCTAACGTTTCATTGCATTGCCAGTATGCCAGGGACCATCACTAATTTCCAATCATTCTAAGCTGATGATACTACCTTACATGGCTGCTTGCATCTCTTGAGTGAATGAAATACGAGAATGTCTCCTAATGGCGTCGCTCGTTGTTGAGACTCCAAGAAAGCTAGAGCACCAGCGAATTTGCCTCATCGGGTTTAAACAGATACGCTTAACGAAATCTATAGCGCCGACGCTGTCTATCTGCAGATACACATATTACCACCATCAAGACACATTATCGCTCAGTCCAGTCACTCCGGCTTCTCAAACAGATAATGGCAAACACCCCATTCCTCACCTCCATCCCAAGCGAAGAGCTCTGCACAAGCAAGGTAGAACACCTGCCACCTGTAGAACCACTTGGCAACACCCTCCTCGCCGTAAGTCTCAACGAGATGCGGCCAGATGGCGGCCTTCGCAGCCGTCATCTTGGCATACCAGTCCTCGCAAGTCCGCGCGTAGTGCTTGCCGTTGACCCACCACTGTTTCTCGATCTTCAAGTCCCGCTGGAAATACAGCAGCAAATCGGCCGAAGGCATGGTGCCGCCGGTGAAGAAGTGCTGTGTCATCCAGCCGGACTCGAAATCGTAGGGCGTGCTCTTGTGCGCGAACAGGTGCACGAAGAGTTTGCCGCCGGGCTTCAACAGGGAGGCGACTTTGGAGAGGAGGAGTTCGTAGTTCTTCATGTGCTCGAAGAGTTCGATGCTGAGCACACGGTCGTAGGCGCCTTCTTGCGGGGTTTGTGCGAAGGAGTGGGTGGCGATGTCGCCTGTGATGACTTCGAGGTTCTTGAAATTGCTCTTGCGGGCTTGGGAGTCGATGTACTCTTTCTGGGTGCGCGAGTTGGAGAAGGCGGTGATTTGGCTGTTGGGGAAGACTTCGGCGAGGTACAAGCTGAGGGAGCCCCAGCCACATCTGTTGGGTCGGGAATGTTAGTGAGTGTGATTGAAAGAACGAATAGCCCTCTCGTTGTCTCTCTTGAATTCATCAAAATAACATACCCGAGATCAAAGATCTTCATGCCATCCTTGAGGCCGGCCCTCTCAACGTACATCTCCAACATAGCAATCTCAGCCTGTGCCAGAGTCTCGCCACCTTTGGGGTAAAGACAGCATGAGTACTTCATACGAGGACCAAGAGATTCTGACAACACGCCAGTGCCGACTTCGTAGTGCTGTTCATTAGCGTCTGAGGTGTTGATGGCGATGGGCCGTTGGCGTAGTAGATCCACGTATGCCATTTTGGTCTCGAGAGCTGATGACATGGAAGTCGTGGAGATGGTGTTAATGCGATCTTGGAGCTGTGCACGAATGCCCCGGCGGAGCAGGAAGGTTGGGAGATAGCCGCCATCTACAACGGCTTCGACGAGAGAATCTGGGCGGTTCAGTATAGGTATGGTAGGAATAAGCATGCATGACGGAAAGCCATACCGTAATTCATATCGGGCGAATTGTAGGGTTGATGTGGGAGTGTGTCGGTTCTCTTCGAAGGTAGTATCGAAAAGCAAGGATATAGCTTTGTAGAACGAGGTACATGTACTTTACATGTAGGTTCGAGAGTCGAGATGGACTTTCGCATTTCGCATTCGCATGTCCAATGGATCAATAAATCGTGATCCACTCAAATGACATCACCACTGGTCTTAATTCAACGACGCGTCCGCTCTACACGTCGACTGAACCTACATACACATAACATGAATCTCGAACGTTAATCGAACCAACTGCCTTGCCCGACCTGCAGGCCACGAGCTCAGAGCGATACAGTATCATCAAAAACATGGCTTGGAAGGGTCAATCCCATGGCCCAGAACCGAGCGACCAACAGCCGAACTCTCTGTCCGCGTCCACTCCTTGAGCGATCACTACGGCACAATCAGCGTCCCAGGATATGCTGCTGCAAATCACTGGCATGACAATATAGTCGTACATGGCGGCAAAGGCTTCAATGATGCCAAAGCGATGCGCAGACACCCGTCGGACAATACACCCTAATTGCCGGGCTGGTTTAAGAGATATCTCATGATCAAGAAGTCCGAGAGGAAAAGGCAAGATAAACAGCCAATGATTGGGTACAACTGATAGAGCTCTCTACTCGCCCACTCACAACCAACGATACATGTACACTTGCACTTGTGCCACGTCCACTTCATCCAGGGAGTACAGTCACCTAGGTCGACACACCTACACGAAGCTATCTGCACACTCAAAGATCAGCTATGACAAGGTAAGAAGCCGAATCTCGATAGTCAAGATACACACTCCTCTACGGTTGCTTTTGCGAACTCCGAACTCGGTCTCAGCCCAGATGCGCAGATTACCCGCCAGCCCACGTTCACTTGCCAGACAGGGAAGTCGGACGCCTTTGCACCTCTGGCCTACAAAGGCCGCAGACCACTCGAACATCTCTCGGCAACGTGGCCGCACGTATTCGATTTGAAGGACGTGCTTCGGGAGCACCGTGAGCCGCAAAGCGAGTCTTTCTTGGGGTGGCGCCGTTACAGTGACTCTAGGTATCTGCAGCTCGATGACAACAAACGCGATGATTTCACAGAGTACATGTTTGTACACAGCAGCTGAGGGTACCAGAAATAACTTGCCAGATGAAGCTCTCGACGTGGAGGACTAAGAACATGGAAGCACCTGCGAGATAACATGGGAAACGACAGAGGGGCACGATGCAAACTCCAGATTGGCGAAGCGAAGTTGTTGTGCAGGAATGGGTGTTAAAACGGTTTCAAAGGTCTTAGAAGATCTACAGCAGGTGTAGTCCCTCCTGTTTAAATAACGTTTGATAACCAAGGCCTGCGACAAATGTACTTTCATGTCCCTTACTGAACCGCTTCTCTTGTGGAAATCGGTGAATCACTCGTGGTTTGTGTATTGATTGAGACGCTCACGCGAAGCGCTTCTAACATAATAGATCGTATGACGAAATCGGCCCGCTTGAAACAAAAATGCAGGGGACTTGTCCAATCGTTCAACCGTCATCTTTCGGCGGCGAGATGGCACGCATGATGGAAGAGTTACTTCGAAGATAACTACGTGATCAACGAAAGACAAATAATTTTGAGCACTAAAAGGCAACTACCACCAGGTCTCCTAAGATGTCAACTTGTGAAAGTGAAAGTGAACATGGGTTTCATCAACTAGGCGAAGGACTGAAGATCACCTTATCAACACCAGGTCCTTGGTCGAGTATCCCGCGGTCTTGGTGTTGTAATCAATGGTTAATTTGAATGGAAACTAACGAGGCCGGGTAAGTATTGCCGGATTCCCTAGGTGCTTCTCTGTGCCTCTGTACTTCCTTGCACCTTGCTCATTGCCCATATCAGAAACCAAATTCAAACTTTTGAGCGCTCTCTTGTGTGATTCAAGAGATACCTGTCTGTGCTTCTTCGTACCTCGCCTGGCTTCGCTCATTGCCAATTTGACCTGGTGACCATTCTCAAATCATACTCCCTTTCATAATACAGGGAAAATTTCCAGTGCTTTTGTGTACCCCGCCCTTCCTTTGCTAGTGCCCACTGGAACAAAGGTAAAGGCAGGAAACACAACGATCTTCATTCCAATACTTCCCACCAATGGTCCTCGACGTGGTCGTTACTCGGAATCATCCCACGGCATGGGCGGCAGCAAGGTGCTTTCCTGCGAGACGGGTGCCGACGACGCGAGAAGAGCAGGGGCGGGTGCTTGGGTGCCATCATACCCCGTATGTCATACCGGGTGACTGGCGAAAGAGGACGTTTCGTTGGTACTTGAAGCTTGGTTTTCATTTGGAAGGTCGCGTGATCCAGCAGCACCACCATCATGGACTCCGCCATTGATGTCCCGGATGTGAATGCGTGTTCCCCCGCCAGGTCCCTCGCCAACTCTTTCGCTCCCATCCTCGCCGTCGTCGTCCGAAGTCTCGGCTCGCTTACGCTTACCTCCGTTGTTTTCGAGATTGTCCACGGCGGAAGAGATCTTCCTGATCTCCTTGATCTCGTCGAACACCTTGTCCACATCGATTCCCTGGGCTCTGTTGGCATACCGGATGAGCGCCCAGCCAAACGCGGATGGTAAGCGCGTTGCGATCATCTTGATGGACTCACGCGGCGCCTCAACAAGGGCACGAGTCGCACCACGGAGGAGTTCGGCGAGTTTCTCGGCTTTCTCACGTTCGACCGTCTGCTGGCCTCTCATCTCGCGGAGTTTTGCCTCACAATCATCGAGGAGTGGAAGGATCCCGCTAGATCTGATTTTGTTCATCAACTGTGATGTGCCCCTCTGTGTTTCGAGTAAATCTTCGACAAGTTCGTCGTGGAGCTGTTGAAGAACAATCAATCTTTCACGCAGTGCGGACTTGACTTTCGTAGCCCTTGTGTGACCCTCGCGCTGCTCGTGTGACATGATGTTCCAGGCTTCGCGCGGGCTGTTTGTCCGTGCACCTTGGATTGCCGTGACGCTGGCGGTACGAGTGAATGAGTGTCCGGTAATGTAGGTATGGTTACGTCTATGCTAGCATAGTACGTGCTGGTAGGATGTTAAGTGTGTGCTGGTATGTGAGTGCTGGTATGTGTGTGCTGGTATGTGTGTGCTGGTATGTGTGTGCTGTTATGTGTGTGCCGATGGGTTTGTGTAAGTTGTGTGTGCCGATGAGTATTTTTATGCCGGCAGAGGGGTGTGGATTTTGTGCGAAGGTCGGTGTGGTGGATTGTAGTGGAGATGAAGCGAAGGCGAAGTGGGAAAGCAGAGCTTTAGTAGTTTTCCACTTTAGCATTTTCACATGTGCTATCTTCTCGACATGTGAGAATGCCACTGCCATCGCAAGTGTCGAGCATATGGCAGACCAAGCGAGCTTGAGAATCGTTCGAGTTCGCACGTGATTACGTGGCACGAGACAATTGGACTCCCTTGGGAATAGAAAGGATAACCGACATGTGATAGTCGGTGTATGTGCCACCATGTTTTGTTGATAAGACTTATGTTTACCATAGGCGCACTCGGGTACGGACAAGAGTACCCAGGTATCTGTATCGAGAGCTTGTATGGGTAACATGGCTCTCATGCAATTGAAACGGCATTCGTAGTCACATCCCATCGGAACCAATTGCAGCTACGGTAACTTGCAATCAAGCGATGACTGCCGACTCGCTTCCGGAGCAGGGGATCTGCGGTATGTGCTCGGCGGTGCCAGCTCCTTGCACAGTCGAAGGCGGTTGAATTTATGAGAAAAATTTCCAAGATCCTGATTGTAACACTGGGGTCGCATGGTGCGATTGTGCCTTCGCATTCTTCTAGTCGTCCAAGTGTGGGACAGCTTCGGCGCGATGTGCCGTCGAGTTCTACCAGCATTCAAACGCGGGATCGATCCGGTGCGATTTTACCATCGTGTTCCACTAGTCGTTCGAGTGCTAAGATCGATTCGGTGCTGGTCTTGATCAATGCCTTACGGCACCCAGTCGTACTTCCGCTTCCACACCGCATTGATGGGATCCAGACCACGCGGAAAGGGTTGTTTTGTGCATGCCAAAGGCACGTTCTCGTGATTGTCTCTGTCAGCCGCGCATTAGCACCAACGAGAACCTACGTACTCGTTGCAGAAACCGACTTGTGGCGATATGTGCGGATATGTTCCATTGTTCGTTGAGTGGTGATTCGGTAGCTGTGGTGAACTTGCTTAGTCGGTCGACATGATGTCTACATGCAAGGTTGATTCGAGGCTTCCTGGGTACCATCATGTTCTCTCCGAGATTATCATTCAGGCGGACTTTTCAATTACCAAAATGAGCAATATGGTATGCAACGTAGGACTTAGTGGTACCCAAGACTGCGTGTTAAGAATCAGAAGGACCTACGGTAGGAAACACCGGGATGATGTTGGCGAAGTGAAACAATTGAGAAGGACGTCCAGCTCAGTGGGCATGGCCAGCGTGTGCTAACAAGTCCAGTAGTCAATACCATGGCGTATGTTCTGCGTGACTCCATGTGCTTGCGAGCCGTTGGATGAGATGAAAGTGAGGCTGTGTCCAAGAAACAGGCTGGCCATAAGAGTAGGCTGCACAGAGGCTGAGCTGGCCGATGTACGTCTATGTACTGGATTTGTAGTTGATACTTCCGCAGGCGCGGGATCTATGAGATCAGCTGTACTGTAGACTTGCGGTCTGATCAAACATACAGTATGGGTTCGTTACGGATGTATGTGAACTTAAGTGTCTGTAAGAGCCACATGGTGGACTGACAGGCGAGGACATAAGAGTACGCGTAGCATTGGCCAGTCTTGCCAATGCTTTCTGCTGAGCATTTTCTGAGAAATGTAAATGTTCGTGTCGATTGTAGGAGACGAAGTTCAATCTCGCCATCGCCGTTCTTTGGATCTCTTTTCTCGGCCAACTTGGCGAGGTCTCGGCGGTGCTCGGACGTGACCGTACAGAAGAAGATGAGATCACGTAGACAAATCCATTCACGATGGTAAGTCGAATTGGCTTCATGATTCCAAGCTATCGAACCAAGTGCATTCGTGTTGCTGATGCGGCCGTCAAACGCCCTAACGCTCTCACTGGCGCGCCACCGTTGCGAGTGCACAGGAGCCACCGATATGAGCGCGATTCCTTTCTCACTCCCTCGCGATGATTGCAAATGAGAGTCGAGCTTCCCACTGGCACACTACACATTTGAGTGAACCAAAGCTGCTGATACGAGCACGGACTCCTGTCCAACCCTCGACAGACAGCCAGCAAACGAGCTTTGCACTCTCAATGGTGATCAGGTGCATTCAAACCTGACGAATCCGCCGATATGAGCACATGGAGCTGTTCAACTACATCGGAGACACTTCTATTTTGTAGTCGAGAATCTCTCGCCAGCACGCCCTCAACTCGGATGTACCAGTGCTGCTGATACTAGCACGTATACTTGGTCAATGATGGGGAATACTCGTGATTGACACAGGCGTCTCTCACCGGCATGGTATCGATTGTTGCGTACCAGAGCTGTTGGTATTAGCATCAGCCGAATACAAGCAACGAGAAAGATCACTGAGAACATGGAAGATATCAAAGCAGCAAGAGTAACAGGGATAATTCATTTGGTATTATTAATCGCTGCGCATTCAGTCAAGGCTTCAAAAGCTCATGCTAGACTCAAGGACAATTCCCTCCCTGTCCAACAACAATAGCAACATCGTCAAAGTCGTTAGCCAAGCCAGACCTTTGCACCCCAATGTAAACAAAAACTCCATGCAATAAACCAGGTATCGCCAACATGCACGCCGCCAAAACAGCAAAAATCCAAAGTACGCTCATTTTCGGACCTGCAGCAGTATGACCCGGACTGATGAACCGTGTCGTGTCGTAAAAAAAAAAGGGAAAAGGGAGTGTCATCAATACGTAGCAGTTACTGCGTTGGGCGCCCGGCCGTGGTGGCGTCTCTGCGCGTGGGTGGGGCGTTTTCCGTCCTTTCTTCTCGTGTTGTAGGTCTCAGACCGCGTGTGTGATGCGTGTACTCGTAGGCAAGCTCTTTACCAGCGGCTAGTCCAGCTGCGCGAAAGTGCCGGTCTTGCAGGCGGTGGCATAGCTCTGCTCGCCTCAGACCTGCGGATAGGACTACCGGTAGACCTATCTCCTCCATGGGCAGCCAAAACAGGCATACCGCCTCCGATCTTACCGAAGTCTTGGAAGAGATCGATGCCCTCCTCGCTGCCGTCAGATGGAATAAGAGTTTCGAGACCGAACAGGGTGGCAGCATCTCTGTTGTCTGCATTGACCCTGATCTTGCTGCCGCTGTTGGGCGCGGTAGTGTGTGGGCGAAGGATAGGCTCGTCCTCGATGCCGAGGCCGAGGCCGCCTTCAGGCGCGAAAGTGGCCCAGAAGTCGGTGGCTTCAGGTCCATCACTCGATGCAACGTGTGATTGTCTCAGCGGTGAACCGAGTGTGCTCATCTTTCTCTTCGTGGGCGAAGGGCCGAAGTTGGGCTTGTTGAGGAAGGGCGAGATGGTGGTGGTCGTGTTGCTTGCTGAAGAGCGACCGAGATTGCCATTGTTGCTTTTAGCGCTGCCAGTGATGTCGGCGAGAGCACCGGAGCTGGTTGTAGCGCGTGTGAGTGATGGCCGTTGCGAAGAGCGCTTTTCGGGCGAGCCACGAGCTGTGAGATCTTCGTCGGGGCCATCAATGAATACATCGAAAAGATGAGATGTGGTGTTCAAGTTGTTGTTGTCGGCGTTGGGTGTGTCACCGAAACAAGGCTTCCAAGGCGTGCGGGCGGCTTTGAATGGGGAGACGAAAAAGGCGTTGGAGCTGTCGTCGGCAGTGAGATTGAAAGCCGGGCTCCAGGTGCTTGCCTCGGGGAGAGGAGAGAAGGACTTTGCAGGGGAACCAAGAAGTGCGCGGATTTTGTTTCGGTGGTTTCGAAGGTTCGTGTTAGGAGAAACAGACATCGGAGCCTTAACGGGGCGCTTGAGAACGACTGCAGGTGTAAGCGGCTCAGCATCCCGCCTCGTTGGTGAAGAGGAGAGGTGAGAGATGCTGGTCCTGGCCTCGCGTCTGTCTTTGGTGGGACTGTCAAAGGACGAGCTCCTGATGCGGGCAATTTCTGCCTCTGCACGGCCCTTACGAATGCGAGTCCGGGAAGCGTCTGCCTCTGAAGTGAGCTGATGCTGTACGCCACCACGAGCAGCCGAAGACTCGATCGATGACCAGTATCCACTGTCGGCCAAGCCCGCGAATTTCTGTCGACGGCCAGCCGAGCGACTGTGGGAGTTGAAGCGAGGCGCGGGAGGTGGAGTTCCCTTGCGCGTTGGATGAGTTGCCATCGGCGGTGGAGAGGAACCAAAGTCGTGCGGAGGCGGCGAAGAGCGCATTGGTGCGGGTGGGGGAGGCATGGCTGAGTTATTGTCATCGTCTTCAGCGAGAGCAGGATCAGAGGCTGGTATCGTGCCGTCGGAAGACAAGATGTCAGTCTCGTCTGGGAATTTGGCGGAGTCGATGGCCTTGGTTTCGATCTTCTTGTTCGGGTTAGGTGCGAGCGTGAAGTGTCCAATAGCGGGCGCGGTAGAAGGTCTGTAGACGGAGGAAGATGAGAATTCCTGCGGCAGAGCTTGCATGTACTGAGAGCCGTCTGGGTTGATGCGGCGCTGGATCGGGTTCTTCTTGTCTTGCAAGAAGGGGCGCTCTTGTCCGGGCTTGATGGCCCAGTAGTTACCTTTGCCAGGGTCGTCCTTGGGGCGCTCGATCTTGATGAAGTTTTTGTTAAGGCTGAGGTTGTGGCGAATGCTGTTTTGCCAGCCGCTCTCGGCCAGACGGTAGAAGGCGAAGTTATCGGAGATCCATTTGTAGATCTGAGCAAGCGTGAGGCGACGGTTCTGTGCGCGCAAGATGGCCATGCCAATCAACGTCGCATAGCTGAAGGACGGCTTGGTTCCGTCGTCGGTGACAGAAGGCATCTCACTGGGATCGGGAAGGTCGAAAGGCTCTTCGTCTTCGTACTTTTGCTTCTGCTTCTTCGAGCTGGGACGCTCGCTTGAAGGCGCCATCTCGGAGTTGGTCCTCTTCATGGGTGCTTTGTAGCCGAAGTCTGCCTCGGGGTAGGGCGTCGCAGTCATTTCGCTGAATGGTGTGCTTTGCATGGTGTTCTCTTTGCCCATCGACTGAACGCTTGGGAATTGAGAGTAGAGGGCCTTTTGCGGCAGAGGCGCGCATGGCATGTAGCTCTGGTAGAAGTTTCCGTTCTTTTGCGGCGAGTCGGTGAATATAGGTTGCTGTGGTGGGGAGATTCTGAAATTCGCGAGACCGTTCGAGTGCATTGGCCGGAGGGGCGAGCTGTCCGATTTTGTGGGAGAAGCGCCGTCGGAGCCAGATGTGGTGGGGTTGAGGTTGAGGTTGGCCTTGTTGGACGCGTCTCCGAGTGGGCGCAAGGCGTTGAGGAGGGCAGCCTCGACGTCGTGTTCGGGTAGTGCGGCCATGGAGGCCAGATGGTCGTGGTAGACGTCCATGGGTGGTGGACGACGCGTCGACATGAAGTCGACGTGAGATGAGAGGCGCTCAGGCGGATCGAGGTGGAATGCCGGGCGGAATTGACGCGTCGGGTAGGAAGGTGGAGGTGTCGGCTAGGCAGGATGTTGGCCGGCGCTTGTTATTTGTTGAGTCGCGATGGTCGGAAGGTCGTCAGTTAGCCGGTCGCTGGCGGGAGGAGAGGTCGTTTGTCGAGTGTCGGGTGGGAGAGTCAAATAATTGGCGAGGCAGACTGGAGCTGCGCAGTTACTTAGAAGGATGTTCTTTTGGCCTCGCCGTCCTTGCCTAACGTCGTCGTGGGCCCTTGCTTGGGTGCACGGACTCGACGGCGGTTAGGCGGTAGGCGGCGGTAGTGCGATGTTTGGGAATTCCTGTGCTAGTGGGGAGTGCGAGCTCACCTGAGCGATGATCGAGGACACGCGCAATCTCTCAGCGAGACATGTACTGGCGTGGGTGTGGTATGGGGAGTACTGTATGAGTGGTAGAGTGGTAGAGTGGTAGTATGTTGTGAGGAAAGTGAGAACAAAACAACATGGCAGGACGTGTTTTCCACGCGGTGGTACTGCTGCTGCAGGTCCAAGTGAAAGTCAGCTCGCCACGGCCAGCTACCCAGCTCTCTACTCCAATCGCTGCGGGGCACGATGCATGCACTGGCGGCACAAGCAGCAAGGAATGAGCTGCATGACAGCCAATGGATCCAGCCTCAGTCGGGTCTCTTCGCGCCGCGCCCAGCTCTAACCAGCTCAGCCAGCTCCTCCTCCCACAGTCCAGCTGGTAGCTCAAGCAGGGCCCTGCAATATCCATAAACAGCCGAGCGCAACTCTGTCTCTCCCGATCGGTGATCTGTCTACCTCACTCTGAGACGCTTCTGAAATTGTTTCCAACCTGCCGTCTATGCAGTCGGAAAGTCCCTGTGGCTTGCACTGAAGACAGGCAAGCCTTGTAACCGGGCACCTATTTACTACTGCAGTTCTTCACGAGAAATTGTGCCGGTCTAGTAGTTCGACGCGCCAACATCGCCCAGACGAGCAGTCCACGGTCGGCCTACAACAGCAGGTGGGCGGAGCGGAGCAGAGAGCCCTCACTACTTGCATCACTCGCAGGGATACCGTTGGCGCACACCCGTTCGCTCCCGCGCCCACGCTAATCGTCATCCACTCCACCGCGAAACGGGCGGATTAGCCTTTTCCACGCAAAGCAGCATAGAAGATCGTTGGCAGATGAGCATGTCAAACTTGCCCCCCAAAGAATCCCATGCTTCTGCCTTTGGTTTCGTCCCTTGTCTGTCCCTGTACGTCCCGGCAAATTGGACTTCTGGAACACACGCGCGCATCGCTTTCTCCCTCGAATACATATAGATGTCGATATCGCGCGCATCGATCGATCTGTACTTTCCTTTCTCTGACTCCTGGACAATCTCCTCCCTTCGCGCTGACTTCTTCGTCGGTCGCGTACCTCAGGTTACATTGCGACTATCTCGGCGCGTGGATGGACGCCAAGGTACGATGGACAAACTTTGGTGCTGTTTGTTCGCGTTGACGTGTTACGATCGACGGCGGGCACTTGCAGCTCAAGCGTCAGGAACATTGCAATAAGACCATACCAAATAACTAGCACTTCAATACAACACATCCCTCACCAATGCACTATCAATCCTCCCATAAAGAAGAAAACTTGGAAAGAAGGCTTCTTCAAAGTGTCCGAGCACACACGAGCACATGCCTGCTTCTGCCCAAGCAGTAGTCAGCGATTTCCCCAACGAGAGGAAAAGTCCACCAAAGTCCAGACACCCAAAAAACAGGGAAACCGAAAGAAAAAAAGATCGCGATGAAATGAGATGAGATGAGATGGGATCAACCCTAGAAAGGCAAACGAGCATCCAGATGCGATTTCCAGGATGTCGCCTTTCCCACCTTGGTGGTCAGCCGAGCCCGCGTTCCCCAAAAGTCTCACAACGCGCCACAACCCGGCGACCTCAGCCAAACTTACCTACCTACTGTACAGTACCAAGCCACACACGGCAGTGAGATTGTCTATTCCCAGTCATGGCATTAACCTTTGAACAACCTCATGGTCCCCCATGGCATTCGGAAAAACCCTGGCACTGCGCGGCAGTCACATGTCGGTTGGTTCGTGTCATGTCCCTTTCGTGTCAAAGTGACCGCGCTGCCGGGTCTTGAAACGACCTTAAGCAAGCCAGCAAGCGCGCATACCACCACCACCACGACCGCGACACCTAGGTATCGTTCGCCACCAAATGCCAGACTAACTCATGATGCAAAAAACTCTGCGCTCGCGCCCACCTAACACACCCGAAACGTCCCCAAGTCGTCATCAACGTTCCCAAGATTGAATTAAAGGATCAAACAGACGCGGGCAGAAAATCAGTAATCGTAGAAGCAATGGAAGGGTGGAAGGAAAATATCTAGGCCCCAAGAAAATGCACGGTTCGAATACACGATCGTACGTTTGATTCGCTAAACGGAGCGACGTCATGGTAATCTATCGTTGTGCTATCTTGTCTCCGGGCTTGCCTAAAATACTGCACTACTAAGCCACTACTGTACTTTCTTTACTACGGTCAGCAGATCTTCACTCAGCACTGACTTGGATTGTAGAAGTTGATGTGGCTTGGGCATCACCGCCCTCGAGCGAAGTTGCGCGTTGGGTAGAAGGAGAATGTAGTTCTGATAAGAGTTTTCCTTGACCTGCTGCGATTTTGTGGATTGAGTAGTACATGTACCTACGTGTAGGTGTACCAGTAAAGGAAGGGGCGAAAAGGTGGGCAGGTGTATATACGTACAGTATGTGGTCGGGTGAATCCGTATACTGTACTGTAAGCATCAGAAGCAAAACTCAAAAAGAAGACACTGATTGCATTAGTTTTTTGTATGTACAGTACACTTTTTTTCCTTCTTCTCCAGTTGGAACATTACCAGATCCACCGTCCGTTGAAAGGTGCTGCCTGCTCTAGGCCTCGGACTCTTGAAAGGTATCTCTCGTTCTCTCTTTCTTCTCCTCATATTCGATCATTCCTTCACTCAAAGTTAACAAAAAATCGAAAGGAGAATCGCGAAGATCGGTAAACAAGCAAGTATGTACACAATACAATTCATCGAAGTCAAAAGAACGCGTAAGAGAACAAAAAAAAAAAAAGGTAACGCCGTGGTATAAGATTTTTCCACCCACCAACCCACCACCACCCATCCATCCATCCATCGACCCCTTAAGAATGTATCATTCCCAAACCCCAAAAACTCGTCACCACTCCTGGTCTTCTACCCAAAAGCGGAGGGTGAGAGAGCAACCGAACGAAAGATGAAAAATAGAAAGAATATTGAATCGGAAAAGAAGCACCCGCTCAAAGTCGCAGTCGATCGAACTCCTGGAAAAACAATAGACAAGAAAGGAAAAGTAACAATGAGAGACGTTGTGCGCCTTTGGGTCACCCTCTGCTCTGCTCTGCTCATCGCATGCTAAAGTTGTGACTAGCGCCCACGGTCGCCTGCCTGGGCGTGTCCGGTTCTTCCTCGAGACTCTCCTGCGTATCATTACTGCGCAGCTGCTTCAGATCGCCCGACAGCTCGTCGTCAATGTCCGGGCTGCTGTCGAGCAAAAACTGCTTGAACGAGCTTTGCGCTGGCCTGGACTTCGAAGGCGTCTGAGCCTGCGCTACCTCGGAGTCGCCGTTGAGTGGCGAGTCGGCGATGGAGAGGTGACGCTCGGGAGACGTTGAGGTGCTCCCATCATTCTCATACGCAGACTCGTCGAAGTAGGTCTTGAACTCAGCTCGGGGCGTGGTATCGTATTTGACTTCAGCAAGCATTCTGCCGAGACTACCGGCAGATTCTGGTCGCTCGAACTTCTCGTCTTCGATGTTCATGTTGGTTGGAAGGGCGTGGAGAAGACACCAGTTGCGGTCGAGGTATTGTGCCAGGCGATAGCACTGGCGATCCCATTGTTCAGCGAGCAAGCGGTGCGTGGTCTGGATGTCCTGCACGGTGAATGACGACGGCACGGCGGACACCGGTCCAGTGTGGGAAGCTTGACGAGATCGAGGCGGTGGAGGGGTTGGCATAGCCGTATGATCCGGTCGTTGCTGGCGCGGCAGAGCTGGGAATGAGGGAGTTGCTCGCTGAGCGCTGCGGCGAACACTGGCAAGCCCTCGTTTCATTGCAAACGACGAAGTCGCAAATGGTGACGATTTGACAGGTGCCGAGGGTGTGGAGTTGTCGTATTCGGACATTGCCTTCATGACATTCTCAGCCATCTTAAACGCAGCTGCGCGCCCATCGTCCATCGTGGGCAACTGGATGATGTTTGTGTTGTCCACAATAGAATTGACAAGATCGGTCAGTCCCGTCAGAGGGATCTCGTTATTGTTGCAATATAGCTCGGTCAGCGCAGTATTTTCCTTGAGTACTTCGGCAAGCGAGCTAGCGCCTTGAATGCCGAGTTTCTGATGCTCAATGTGCAATATGCGCATGGCTTTGTTGTGCTTCAAGCCAGTTAGAGCATCGTTGATCCCTGAACCGAAGCGCGACGTCGCCAGCCTCGACTCTTCACCAGATAAATTCAACTCCACGATTGTATCGTTCTCGGCGAACAGCTTTTTGAAGGCTCGACAGGTCTCTTCACTAGCAGCACCCGGCAAGGCTGTTTGTGACAAGTCCAGATACTGAATGGTCTTGTTCATAGTCAATGCGCTGAGTACCTTGCGGAAAGTTGACTCTTCCCGATATTCAATGGCTCGCATGCTAAGATGAGAGGGCGCCATACCATTGGAGATGGCCTGCGTCACATACTCCAGATCCTTGGTGATGTGACTCTGACTGATGTCGAAGTGGAGGTTGCGATGCTGGCCTTCGCCTTGCATCATACTGTGTAATAGAGTCGCAATATCGCGACCAGCTAGATAGCTGTTGTCTAGGTACAACTCATGCAACGAAGTCGATTGTGGGTGTGCGAGATATGTCGCGAGAGCATCGATGGTGGCCGTGTTCAGTGTCGTGCCGCTGAGTCGTAGTTCCGATAGGCGCCACGTCAATAGAGTCTCGGGCTGAAGAAGTGGCTCTGTCCCCGAGGTGCGTGAGATGTATGAGAGGTTGAGTTTACGGATGAATCCGAAGATGCCAAGCTGGCTGTCAAAGGTCGCAGGATTGAGACGCGCTGTGTTGCCGGCAATCTCGATGGCTTCCAGCGTATTATCCTGCGCACGTAGCGCGTCCAGGATCAATCCCAAGCTCCGATCGTTCAATCCGCAACGATTGAGTTCAATCGCACGGAAATGGCAAGCCTTTTCGACAGCTGCGCCAACCAAGTAGTCAAGATCGGTCTCGCTGAGATAAATCCCGTTCAAGCAGATCCAGTCCACATTTGTATTTTGGTGGCGGCAGAGAGGAAACAATGCTTCGACGACACCGCATCCAATGTCTTTTTGCCTGATCAGTTCGCCGTTTCGATCGGTCTTCGGTAGCTCCGGTTTGGTCGTTATGCATCCAGAGAAGTCCATACGGCGGAGCTTCTTGCTAGTAGCTGCCATGGCCCGAACTTCTTGAACAAGAAGACAAGATCGTTCTAGTTCCTCCCAAGATACCTTGATAGAAGACCCTGACTTCGTCTTGGAGCAGACATGTTCACATCCGTAGTTGTCGTGAAGCCCGTTGAGTCCGTCGAGTGGTATGTGCGCGAACGATATGCTACCAAAAGTTTCGTTATACCGCAGAGCCCTCATGATCGCGAGACATTCCAGTGGTGAATAATGCGGTCGTCGCGTATCAGCGGGCGGGAGCAATTCAAATCCAGGACCATCTTCACAGTCGTAGTTGATGTAGTAACGAAGGTTCGCCGGGTTGATGTCATAGGCGACGCAGTACGCGGTCAGTGTACGGTGAAAGCAACTGTGTTCCTCGTCATCGGACGACACTGGAGCTTCCAGAAGCTCTTCAACAGCGGCTGGAACATTGAATTTGAGCAGCCGGGACAGGTATTCAGGCCTGAGAAAATTCTCCGCGTGGTGAAGCCGTGCAGCAATCTCGTGCGAAGCTGAGGATGCAAGGTAGAGACGCTTGGGCGGTTGCAAGGGTTGACGGAACGTCAGCTCGAAAGTATCGTCTGAGCTGCTAACTCTAACTCCGATCAATGTCAAGATTCCGAATGCGCCTTGTGCTGACATGCTGCTCAGGGATGTACTCGACGACCTGGCGAGCGATTTCGAGTTGGGTATGATGTGCACTTTGTGGACGCCGATAGCAAGGAAACAGACTGAAGAGTTCTGTTTGGCGATATCATCTGAGGAGGCCTGTTTACCGGGCTTGCCGGGTGTGAGGCGCTGGACAACTTTGAACACGGCACAGTTGGCCGGGTCATAGTCGTTAGCGCGTTCGATCAAACGAGCCGCGAGCCCAATGTTGGCATGAGAGATGTACTTCTCATCTCGCAGTCGGGCCTCGCTGACCGCATTGCGAATGATCCTAAGCCATACAGTCCGCTCTTCGGGGTTGCCGAACTGCAAAACCATGGCAGAGGCCTGACTGGAATCCTCGTCCAGATAGCAGACCTCAATGGCGAAGTAAGGCTTGCCATCGTCCAGCCGATGGATTGCAACCACCTGTCGTAGAGGCACGCGTCCATCTTTGTCGCCAGAAGCATCTGACAGCGTCTGCAAATCGCTTGTCGAGCCGAGCGAAGCCCCTTGCCCATGTCTGCCCGCTGGGCTCCGCCCAATGGGGTTTGGTATGCTACTGTAAAACTCAGAGGCCTTTGCCTGGCTCTTGTACCTCGTCATCGATTGTTCCGTCAACACCAGGTATTCCTTCTTCTTCCTGAACATTCCGGTGGTTGTCTGCACCTCGCCGTGCATCAGGACATTCCTGTTGGGAGGTGGCGCATCCATGGCGGCGGTGTCTACGCTACGCACCGACGAGGCGACAGTTGGAGCAGCGCTTAAAGGCTCTCCTAAATAATCGGTGGATGGATCGTTGTGGCTTCGCAGGGATGGCTTCAGTGAGCCGAACATGGATGGAGGGCGCTTCGCGGTCGTGATCCTCAAGGAGGGCCGGCGAGGCCTTGGTGAAGGCTGCGGCGTAGACTTCGCATCTTCGTGACTTCCGCGCGGAATATCAGGATGGTCGAGGATGTTGGAGGCGGAAGGCCTCTTCTTGTGTTTCTTCAGCGTGCGCGGCGAGCTAGCGTCGGGATCGCTTGAGGAGTGGGTGATTGTGGAAAGCGAAAAGAGACCACTCTTCCGGCGCTGTCGTCCCCATGAGCCGTATGCGGAATCATTGCTACTGCGCGACATGGCGCAAGCACTGCGGTCGTGTGGCAGGTGCGTAGTACTTTGGTGTGTGATTGATGTGATCGAGCGGGCTGCCGTTGGAACTATGATGTCGCAATGATGGCAGCAAAGGACATGTCTCGCCGGCGACCTGCACCTGAAGAGAAGAAGCAAGGGAATAAGGTATTGTAATGAGAAGAAGTAGAAGGCGTGGAAGAAGTCGTAGAAGGTTGGAACGAAGACGAAACAGCCAGCAGCGCCGCCGTGCCTACTAGTAAGGCAAAGTAATGTGGTCGATTATGGAGAAGTATGGGCTAGGGAAAAAGCACAGTACAACAGTAGGTAGCACAGCAGACTGGCAGAATAGCATACACAGTACAGGCCCACGGCGCGCAAAGGTCATCGGTGGAAGGCCAGAAACAAGCCCGGTGTCGAAAGAGGAACCTCTCACGCCATCTCAACCGCATTTGACTTCTACTAAGGCTCTACTCCAGGGTCGCCAAGCTCATGCATCTGCGGCAAACACGGCGATCACTAGAGTGCTGTATATTGCGCATCGCGGTGCCGCGCATACAGCTCCCCGACCTTTCCATGTCCTGCTCCGACCTTTCCTGAGCTCAGTTTCCCTTTCAACTTCCAATATCATGTCGTAGTAGACGCACGCAAACGCACGTCTGCAAGCCCTCGCGTCCCAGTAGGGGGCCAGCGGCATCGAAATCAGCATGTGCATTTCGGATGTCCGCGGGGCAGGGCTAAACCGGCCAGTGCTGTGACGCTACGCTCTATTTATGCCACGGCCACGACGAAAATGGCTCGAGTGGCAGGCACCGAAGACACCCCAGTGGATTCGCAGTGGAGCAATTCAGGGAGGACTTCATGAAATGCATCATGCCCAGCAGCTAACATGAACAATCTGACCGGCGAGAGATGAGAGGGTGGCATATCTTCGTACTGCCTGTCGCATGGTAGCGCTGTAGCTCGGGAAGCGAAAGATAGATCTGCAGGACAAGCATCGTATCCCCCCCATCGACGGAATTGAATGCGGGCAGCAGATAGGGCCGACCGACGGTAGCGCCAATGGTAAACGAGTCTTTCATGCGCTGATGCCGCCCATGACCTCGTTGAAGTAGCCAGTAGTCGGCCGCCGAGAAACGATCTCTGTACAGAAAGAAAGCTGCGTCTACGATCTCTCCCGTCATAAGCTCGTCGTGAAGACCGAAGTGGTTCGTGGCCGTTGCTAGTGAGATGACGGCTCAACTCAAAGTCCTTGGAAAGATCGAAATCTGCATGATGATGTCGAGTTGAAACTGCTGTCTCGGATCGGTGCTCCGTGCCTTTCACGTGAGCTTTCGCGCTAAGCAACTCCAAGCACGGCAACATCGAGTGTCTATACCGATGCAACAGGAGCACCAAGTATGCTGTACGGCTTTGTTCAAAACGCTCCGATTTATGCTGAGTATCTCTAGATGCGGTTCTGAAGATTCGGCTGTCACATCAGCACCACTACCTCATCGTGAACGATCTGATGGTGGTTGAAGCGCCATCTCGTGCTGATCTAAGGAGCGATGAGCATGAGAGCAACATCACTTACATCGAGCCCCACATCGCCCAAGACCGACAAGAAGTACAAGTCTAACACAGAGGGGAAGCATTGACATAACCTATAAAGCTGATGATCAACATGCTGGGTCGACTTCACGCTCCAGTGACTTGGTTTGGCATGTAAAACACTGTCAACACTTCTACGAGCTCATTAGATGTTCAGATAGATACTCGAATCACCTCTGGAAACGACATAATAACAACGGATCAGCTTGGGCGGAAGCGTACCTACTCACTTGGTTAGCAAGCTGACGATGTCTATAGACAACCTTTCTCTCAGGGTTGTGAATACCGTAACTCTGCTCAAAGGGCATGCCAGTCTTGGCAAATACTTGTATACCAAGACAAGACCTATGAGGCAAGTACTATGCTTCATTGTATTCTTCGAACTGACATGCCTTCTGATCCATGGTCTAGGGCACGTCCAACAACATCGAGTATTGCGTGTGCATGCTACACCGAATTGAAGCATACTGTATTGACTTGGAACCAACTTCCGAACAGACGACTGGCAACGACAAGACCACACAACGATGCAGCATATTCAGTACAACGATGTACAAGAGACCCAATGATTATCGCAACTTACAGAAGGCTGCCCGACCTTGCGCATGCCTAAGGATTAATTGTCAACAGATATCGTCACGTGCTTCGGTCGCCTTCCAACCTGAAAGGGCGGGGTGCAAAGCCGAGAAGCTTGGATTCTTCGACGCGTTCCCTCCATTCTGTTTCATCAGACACGAAACACGACCATCTTCACTCGACCACCAGACACTCACACCTCAACAACACACTACGCCTCAGTTCAACTCCACAACAAATAACAACGCGAAACGAAATGGCTGGCGGAAAAGGTACGCTCGCCCACATTCCCAAGCCGACGCGCCGCTCGCGCGCGCAAAGATGTCTCGACTGACACTATCTTCTACAGGAAAGACTGGTGGAAAGACCGGCGGTAAGGCTGGCGGCGACTCGACAGGAAAGACGCAAAAGTCGCACTCTGCGAAGGCTGGTCTCCAGGTACGTGTGGCATACGATTATCTCGAGATGGGACGGAAGCGCGCAGGCAGCAGCGCTGGATTTGCGCGCGTCGACTGTGTGCGCGCAGAGTTTGTGCGCGGACGAATCGCACGCGACCGCGAAGCGACTCTTTCCACGCGCGTCCCATCATTTTTCCACCAACCACCTAGCTAACAGTTTCTCCATCATTCTAGTTCCCCTGCGGTCGCGTGAAGCGTTTCCTCAAATCGCAAACCCAGAACAAGATGCGCGTCGGCGCCAAAGCGGCCGTCTACGTGACCGCGGTCCTGGAATACCTGACGGCCGAAGTGCTGGAGTTGGCCGGAAACGCGGCCAAGGACCTCAAAGTCAAGCGCATCACGCCCCGACACTTGCAGCTCGCCATCCGCGGTGACGAGGAGCTCGACACTCTGATCCACGCGACCATCGCTTTCGGTGGTGTCCTGCCTCACATCAACCGCGCGCTGCTACTCAAGGTGGAGCAGAAGAAGAAGAGCAAGGACTCGGCCGCGTAGTAGGCCTGCTCGGCTTGCTTCGTTTGGTTGCGATTGTTTGTTTGTTTCTCGGGAGAATGGTTGGGTGGCAGGAAGTGAGTCTCACGTGGGAGAATACCCGACGTTCCCATGGATGTGACTCGTCCGCGGCGTATAATGATTTTTTACGGGGGCAGTGAGTTCGGCGATTACTGGGGATTTTGGTGGCTTTATTCTCTATCAATCATGTGCTTTTTCCACTTCTTCGTTGCAGTCCTCGGGCTGGGATTAATTTTGGGCTTCATTCACAGTGTGGCATTGAACTTGTTTCTTAGGCAGTATCACTGACGCGTCTCTCTCAAGTGACCACCCGCCTGCAATTTACAAACAATCAGTCGGTTCATTGTGTGCAATGAATACTAGCTTTTCCGCGACCTCGCGCTGTATGTATGTATGCTTGCCACAGCATCTTGATGCTCCCGTGTGTATCCCCTCCGACCGTCCTGATGCCCCGTCTAATGTTGAATTCCTTCGCCAACCCATAATGCGTATTTACATGCATCTACCACACCATTCCCTCCTTATGTATACCTCTTGAACTCTCACACACGTGCCTTTCTCTCACGAACTCACTGCGCATAACCCGCCGCATCCTCAAAACTCCCCAACCACCTCCACCCCTTCGCCACGAGCCCCAGATCCTCCAGAGCAGCATTAACAACGCCACCCTGTCCTTCAGCTCTCTTCCTTCCCTTGAACTCGACAAAGAAAACATAATGCCAGCTCGCCTCCCCGCTAGGCCTCGAGTTGATGCTCGTCAGCGAAATCGCATGCTTTTTGAAAACTGCCAGACAATCCGCCAGAGCTCCGGGCGCGCCGTGCTGCGCTACGGTGAAAGACACTAGAGTTTTGTACGCGTCTGCTTCGACCGGCGCGTCGACGAAAGTGCGCTGCTCGAGGGAGGCGGTGTCGCTTGCGCGGCGGATGATCAGGAAGCGCGTGGTGTTCTCGCTCGAGTCTTGGATGTTGGAGGCGAGGATCGAGAGGTTGTTTTCGTGCGCTGCGAGGGCGGAGCTGATTGCTGCGGTGCTGGTGTCGGTTGGGTTGGCGGCTACGAGGGCTGCGCCGCGCGAGGTGCTCGAGACATCTTGCTTCTCGGCGTGTTTGAAGTGGGTGGAGAGGAAGTTTTTGCATTGGCCCCAAGCTTGCGGGTGGGAGTAGAGTTTGGTAATATGGCTGTAGTCTGGATTGTTGTCGGTATTCGAGTCCGTGGCGCGGTGGCCTACGATGCAGTGGTTGACGCGGACGTAGGCTTCGTTCACTACTACAATGTCGCTGAATTTGCCCGAGAGGTTGGCGAAGAGGTCGAAGGTGAATACCACAGAGCCATTGCTAGAGTTCTCGAATGGTACTACACCTCGCGAGGATGAGCCATTGGCCACGGCGGTGAAGACGTCTTCGATGGTGGTCTCGGGCTGGAGCTGGTATTTGGGGTCTTTGAAGGAGTCCAGGGCTGCTTGGTGGGTATATGATGCTAGCGGACCAAGGTATGACACCTTGAGGTTCTCCTCTGCTGGGAGAGTTGAGGATAGTGGGTTGTCCATGTTGTGATACCGACTTGTATCCGTTGTACTGATGGTCTAAATACTGTGTTCGAGTCAATCAGGATTGGCGACTTGATGACTGGGAGGTCGAGTATTCGTGGGTGTTCCATGGTATTGCAGTGGCTTAAAGCAATATATACGTCGATATGCGAGCATCGTAGTTGCTCTTGTCATGTCGTATGCCCAGATGAATATATGAAATGCGTTCACTTACGTCCGGTATGCAACGCGTTGGGCGTGCGCCCTATGTATAGTCTCAGTAGACAAGCTGATCTGGACAATCTTGTTATTGAAGCTCGTGGTACGCGAGTAATGTTGTCAATTCATACATACCAAATCAGCCGGCAATGTAGATGTCAGTGATGGCAACAGTATGTGCAAAAGTAGCAATTGGTATGTGATCGGAGTTGATGGAATAGTGAATATCCAAAGCGATGTCGAGGAAAGCGCGGTGAGTATTACCCCAACCCTAACCCTACCTAATGCACGACCATTGAAGTATCACACCTCTATCACACAGTCGGATCTTGAACGAACTTCCTAGGGATCTGTAGCCGATCCAACCCCATCAGGCCGCAGAGAGTGGTAATTTCAGCCTCGAAAACTCCACAAAACTCGCAAAACACCGAGCAAACGCACTGGACTCCTGAGTCGATCAAGCTAGCTAACAACCACCGAGATGTGTGCCGTAGAATACAACATATCATGGAGATCATCGTGCGAATACTGTCAGCTACAAGATTCTATGCGTGTGGCTTGTTCGCTGAGATGCTCATCGACTAGTGAGACGATCTCAAACAGGCTATCATGCTGACGTGATGAGACCATCGGCTACTGATCACTACCAGCATGGATCATCCGCTGAGAGACATATTGTAGCAAGTCGGCCACAGAGACGCAAAGCGGTACTGCATGTAACGAGTGTGATTGTTCGGTATGAACTCTGCCAACTGAAGATACATAGACCCTCCGTAGCCTTTCAAAAGAGCGAAAGTCACTAGTCGAGAGACAGGCCAACATCGGGCAAATCAGGAATCGCATTTTGATGAATCAATCTGAGCAACACTAGGACACAATCCTCCACATATGAACACCGGCATTACTCGTGATCGCATTCATGAGGTAGTCAGGCCGCAGCGCCGGTCACCATCGTCGTCATGAGGTTTAAGTTGTAGCCACGACCGGTGGAGTTCTCCAGTCGGTCGATGCCGTGACTCATGCGGTTGGGGAGGGTTGCCTGCTTGATGTCAGTATATTTGCATTCATCGATGAAACGTCTGACTGCAAGCTTACATGTTGCTGGTGGGTAGTTGAACGTGGCGTCATGTCTTGACAGCTACTAGGACCAGTCACGCCCTGCTCGGAAGGGTGACGCGCGGGCAGCGGAGCGCTCTCGTAGTCGTTTGTCTCACAGTCTGCCGAGACAGTCATGGCAGCCGCATGCTGTTTGAGCAGCTGCGGGCGAAGCACCGTCAGATCTTGAGCTTGAAGCTTTAGTTCTGGAGTAGATGCCTCGCGGTGGTTTGCGAGGGGGCAGCACCGTCAATCATCGTAATACTCATCATCGTCGCTGACCTCCTGCAGCTGCTCGAAGTTGAGCTTGTAGCGCAGGATACATCCGATACCACCGAAGCCCTTGACGAACTGGTTACCTTCGGAGGAGCGGTCGGTGACAAACTCGAGGTTGGTACCGAATTCGCGGAAGTGCTCGGCCAGCCACTCGAGGAAGGGCAGCTGGTCAATGATCTCCATCTCCTGGCCAGTCTCGGCATCCATGAACTGCTCACGGTTCTGCTCCTGCAGCTTGTTAGTGTGGAGAACGATGGGCTTACCCTCACTGCTCTTCAGCTCCCAGCGAGTGATTTCCAGGTTCTCGAACACGATGAGAGTCTCGGCAGCACCAGCTTCGAGAGCCTTGAGAGTGTCCTCAATACCGTAGCAGATCTTGCCACTGTCCATGCTGATCTCGTCAAAGTACTTGTTGATGAGCTTCTTCTCCTGGATGAACTTGACGTTGCCGAGAGTCTCGGTGGACAGCTCAATAGCTTGGTTGAAGCCGTTCTCACCACCGTAGGAGACATCGACAATCTTGATGACCTTGGTCTGCAGACGACCATCGAACAGGTCGGACTGGTTGAGGTCGTTCTTGAAGTCGGCGCTACCTGCCAGGACGAGACCGGCGCAGTTGCACTTGTTGTCGGTGATGAAGTTTTGCACCGCCAATTCGGCGACCTTGCGGACGTAGTTGTGACGCTTCTCCTCACGCAGACGCGCGAAACGCAGAGCGGACTGACCGCCACGGCCGTGCTTCTTGGGCAGATCGACGGAGAACTTTTGCAGGATCTCTCTGGTATTGCCGGAGAGGGTACCGAAAAGGGCACCGTTTCCGTCCATGATGATGAAGCCATACTTGGAGTCGGACTCGAGCAGCTCGCTCAGAGCCTCGGTGTGGAACTTGTTGTCACAGAGGTAGAGGGAGGTGTTGATGGGCTTGAAGGGCTCGAAATCGATGTTGATCTTCCTCTCCTTGCCCTCGGAGGTGATGATTTCACCACAGTAGACGACCAGACCGTTCGGCGGGACCTTGGAGTACAGCTTGAGCCTCTGCTGGGTGGAGGTGATGGCGGACAGGACGGACAGGCGGTTGACACGCGACTTGATGTTGGACGCGGTTCCGAACTCTTCAGCCAACATCTTGGCGGCGCGGGACACCTGGTCCTTGGGCGGGATGATGAGGGAAATCATGGAGGTTCCATTGCCGCGGGCGGCTTCCAGGCGCTTGATGAGCTTCTTGACCTTCCAGATCTCGATGTTCTTGTCGGCCTCGTTGCCCTGGCCGGAGCCCTGCTGTTCGGCGGGCATTTTGGCGGATGTAATGTGGGTTTGGGGGTTGTTGAAGCGGTGACGGTGGGCGAGAAAAGCGCGAAGTCAAGAACTGACTGGAGTCGGGGTGTCTTTCGTAGTGGGGGCGGGTATTGCCGTAGCCGTGAAAGGGCACACACGCGGCGCAGCGCACAAATAACTCTTGTGCATCGTCACAATTACAATAATTTCGTCAAGTGGCTTGCTCATGCTGGCTCATCACATGCATTACCTATGCTGATGAGTTGGAGAACGGGCAGGTAACTGTAGCCTATCTTTTTCGAGAGGTAGCATACTTCACATCGACAACGTCGAGATCGCACTACATCAGAATTTCACTTCAATACTAGGCTGCCGGCTGAGACAGTCAGGCATGAACCACTCTTCCTCCAAAGTTACCTTAAATTCATAGATTACTGCACGAAGGCACTGTAGGTAAGGTATTCGGGTGCTTGGGAGTCCGTGTCTGATTGATTTTGTTGTACCACGAAAATGATATCATTTCAAGCAGTACCTTATGAAATGTGCTCTCGTTATAGGTGTGTGGTGGTATCATGTCTTCTTCATCCTGGGTAACCTACACCACTTCAACTCTCTCACTCACTTTCTCTCTTCGAGGACATGCACTTCGAAGACATGGATCTTTCTTCGCCTGACCAGGGCGAGGTCTGCCGTTGTTACATGCCGTCGCCTAACACATATACCCATACCCATACCCATACCCCTACCCATCCAAGAGATTCACTATACCATGTCGTCGTCTCGTGACTGCCACCTGCATACCACAACCCACACGGCGCACAATGCCAATCCAAAGAGTCCAGAGTGGCATGCGCACGCGAAAAAAGGACGTCATGGCTGTCATAATTATTGCGAATTCAATCAACGAAGAATGCAGTAGTAGTAGTAAGCCATGATCGCTTCTACCCGTCCGCCGCCGCCGCCTCTCAACCGGTGCCTTTGAAAAAAGCCTTGACACAATTGATGAACATCCGATCCGCAAGCCCCACCTCAAACTATCTCTCCGCGCGCGCCTGACCTGTTGACAAACATTATCGCCCTTAAGCTCATATCGATTATCTCTCACTGATCAAAGTCGTGCATCGTCGTAAGCCCTATCGCAACACTTCGACCGGCCTGGCGCGCCCAAGCCGCAGCCATGACAGTCTCGAACGTGTAACCAGTCTTTGCCAGTCTGCTATTCTTTCCAACTGCAGTTTAGCCGGCGCCTCTTTCGCACAGGGCATGCGAGGTCTGAGATTGATATGCCCTTATGCTTGATTCTTCTGGCCCAGCCTGCGAGATAAGCACACCCTCAGCATTTCTACACAAGACCTTACCTTTCCGACTCTTCCCTGTCTCTAGCGTCAATACACTTTTCCTTTCTAAATGGCTCACCACGCGTGACCGCCATTTTCTTTTCACCCCAGTTCCTTGTCACAAGTCCATTGATATACTTTTCCTAAGCTTCTCCGCTTTCTGAGAAGAAGCAAGTGACCGAGTCAAGATCGTTGTCTAGACTAGTACTTCGCGAGCAGAAGAAGAATCCTCCTGAGATAGCAGACACTCTCCTCGAACACCCTCCCGAGACACACCAAGCTTCGACACAATAATGCCTCCTAAAAGGCAGCCCATACCTCCTACTTGGGGCTCTTACGAGCGGGGCGGAAGGACCGCTTCCACCGACTCCGAAGTGAGCAACGGCCGCGTCCATTTTGACGAAGATAGCGAGCAACATCTTGACGGAAGCACTGGCGGAACTCACCACCCCGAGGGCGGTGCTTACGAGCATGGAGGTACTTTGGAGCGCACTCTGAGACCGCGCCGGTCATCCATGTCTATGCGCATCAACTCGATCCGACATGCAGGCGGTGTAAACAGTATCGACAACTTTGCGCGCTCCTGGCAAAGAGCCGCGGGCTTTTACGAGATCGCCCCTGTGCGACAGAGTTTCAGACACAGCGATGCAGGAGAAGACGACTTTTCGCGAGAAAATGTCGAGGGCACCCCGAAGGACCAACGCTCTTTGCTGCGCCAGGCGTTTCAAGAGCACGAGAGGAACAGGACTGGAGGCGCAAGCGCAGGTGCGATAGAAGAGGATGATGATGACTACAACAATGCGACGCCAGGAGCATCTGCAAGTCTCGGGAACAGCTCGAATTCGGGCACTGTCAAGGGAGAGAGGCAGTCTCTTCTGAGGGAAAGGCTGTCTGGAGTGCAAGACGACAGCATCTTCTCCATTGAGCCGCAATTGGCCTCGCCGTTTGGAGGCTCTTATGGAAGCACATGGGGATCGTTGAAGTCGAACGTGAACGAACCGTCGATGCGACACGCCGGTCGTCTTTTCCGCCAACAGCAAGTTTCAGGTTCTACTGATCCGGACAAGGAGCGTGAACCTCTGCTCGTCAAACAGGTCGAGGAAGACGACGGCCGTATCGTCAATGTCGTCGTCGGTCAATCTACCCTCCCGCAAACCATCTTCAACTCGGTCAATGTACTCATCGGCGTTGGTCTCCTCGCCCTCCCTCTCGCAATGCGCTACTCCGGATGGATCCCAGGTCTTATATTCTTCTTCTTCGCCGCCGGAAGCACTTCCTATACCGCCAAAATCCTCGCCAAGTGCCTTGATGTGGACAACAGCCTCATCACTTTCGCAGACCTCGCATACGTCTCGTTTGGACCCAGAGCTCGCGTTGCGACATCGATCCTGTTCTCTCTTGAGCTCCTGGCCACCTGCGTTGCCCTCGTCGTCCTCTTCGCCGACTCCCTCAACGCTCTCACCGACAACTCGCTCGGTCTCACGTCCTGGAAGATCGTCTGCGGAATCATCCTGGTCCCGCTCTCTTTCCTACCCTTACGCTTCCTCTCCTTCACCTCCATCCTCGGCATCATGTCCTGCTTCCTAATCGTCGCCGCAGTCTTCATCGACGGCCTAATCAAGCCAGACTCTCCAGGCTCCCTCCTCTCGCCCGCCCCACAACACCTCTTCCCAACAAACTGGGGCACCCTCCCGCTCTCCTTCGGCCTCCTAATGTCCCCTTGGGGCGGCCACAGCGTCTTCCCCAACATCTACCGCGACATGCGCCACCCCTACAAATACCGCCGAGGAGTAAACATCACATACGCCTTCACCTTCACCCTCGACCTCTTCATGGCCTGCGTCGGCCTGCTGATGTACGGCGACGGCGTCAAGGACGAAATCACCCGCAACATTCTGCTGACTGAGGGAGCTCCGGAATGGCTCTCGCTACTGATCGTCATCTGCGTCGCCATCATCCCGCTGACCAAAGTGCCTCTCAACGCCCGTCCCATCGTCAGCACCCTCGAGCTCTTCCTCGGTCTCGACGCCCGTACCTTGAGCCCCGAAGCCTCGACAACCGGCCTCTCCAGCCTGTCGCGCGGAATTCTCAAGTTCTCCGTCCGCATTGCTTGCGTGGTCGCTTTTGTCGTTCTGGCGATTCTGGTTCCGGACTTCGATCGCATTATGAGTTTGATGGGCGCCGTGGCTTGTTTCACCATCTGCATCATGCTGCCTGCGGCTTTCCATCTGAAGCTGTTTGGCGACCAGCTGAGCAAGTGGGAGAAGAGTAGGGATTGGGCCTTGATTGTTGTCAGTGGGATTCTTGGTCTCGTTAGCACGGCTTTCAACTTTGTGCCCAAGGAGAAGTTGGGGCTTTAGTTGGGGATGACCTAGCCATAGGGGTTGTGAAGGTTGTGTTTATATTGGAAAGATGTAAATTTTTGACAAAAAGTAATGATCTGTTCTAATACACGACATTTGGTACAGCATGGTCGGTCCCAGGCTCGGGCTGGTTAATGTTCAAGCGTATCTTCACTCATATACATCATCATCCTACACCTTCTCGGTCAATACATTCCCCTTGACCGCAACGCCACCCTCAGGCGTCTCCGACCAAACCTCCCACTTGCCGTCCCCAGTCCTAGCGCCACAGAACTTGACCTTCTCATTGCAATACAACGGCGCCAAATTCCTGTACTCGACCTCCCGCACCACCTCACCAAGACCCTGCTTCTTCAGCTCCTGCTGCAACAGCGTGATCATGAAAACAAAGCTCAGCGGCCCATGGAACAGTCTCTCCTTATGCCCCTCCACCTCGCGGCAATACTCGGGATCCAGGTGAATCGCATGCGCATTGAACGTCAGCGCCGAGAACCTGAACAGCAGCTTCGGATCCGGCATGACGGTATGCGACCACTCCGCTTCCCGCTGAGGACGTAGCTTCTTCCCTGCTGTCCGCGCGCTCTCGGCCGCTGCCTCTTCTTTCGACCGTGGTCGGAGGAAGACGATGTTCCGCGTCTCGATCACGCTGCAAGGCCCAAAGTCCGTGTCCTCGTCCCGCCACAGCCGCTGCCTCACCCTGTGCTCCAGCGTCTCCCGCTCCTCCTCGTTCCCCTCCGCTGTCGCGAGCTGTGCGACCTCGTCTTCGCTCGCGCGCGCCAGGCGCCTCTCGATCCGTACGAACAGCTTCTCGTCGCCGTCTTTGCCTTTGCTCTGCACGCTGCGGATGAACTCTGCGCAGACGCCGCGGGTGCCGTCGAGGAGTAGTGGGTTGGTGGGGTTGTAGAGCACGTGGCCGCCGGCCCACATGCGGCGGGTGTAGGGCGGGCCTGGGGATTGGTCTGGGTTCGTACCGTCGGGGAGCATGCAGGACGCGGGTTTGGTGGGCTCGAAGTAGATTAGGTGGTGGGGGATTGGGAGGTGCTGGGTGGGAGCTGAGGCGGGGAGGATGGGTGGTGGGCTGAGGGTTGTTGGGTTAGTTGAGTTTCTGTTATGGGAGGTTGACGGGTTTGACTTACTTTGTTGCTGGCAGGTAGTCTGCGAGACTCATGTCGAGCCTGTAGCTCTGTTGAGGGCTAAGGTCGTCGAATATGGGTTGGATCTTGCGCAGAGGCATTTCGTGTTGCAGGTGTGCTAAGGAGGATTGCCATCTTGTGCTGTTTGTTTTGGGTATACTGGCTCTCAGCCATTGGGAGCGGAGGGCTCTTGTACAGGAGGCCATGTTTGTATGTGGTGTGGTGTTGAGGAATGCATTGTCGCTGGTCGTGGGAAGTTATTGACATGGAGCTGTGAGAGCTTCAACCATGTCCTCGGCATTTGGTTGTTAAACCCGACGGGAATATGGCGGGGATCGATCCGGCCACCACTGTTTCTGTCGCCTACTCGTGTCTTACCTTCTACTGTTCATCCATTCAAGAAATATTCACCATCTCGGGATCCTCGCTTACGCACCTGGCAGTCGTGATCTTTAGAGAAGAGTGGCCTCTGATTGGTACTGCTGAACCTGAAGTGTACAAGAGTCGCTGACACTACGATACGTCGGTACTCACCTACAGTGGTGAAGATGAGAGTCCAGCATCTTATACACCTCAGTATTCCGATACACGAAAGTTGTTCAAGCTGTGGTCAGCTAAACTTGGGTCATCATCGAAGCGGTACTGAAAAGAGTAAATGATTGGGCGTGAGGCAACGCTTCACGTTGTTGATGTTACCTTGTACGTTCCATGCGCGTTCACGTACATATGCATGAGCAGCTCGCTTAAACAAGGCGCAGCCGCGCCCACGTCTGGTTTCCCACCATGCAGAGCGGCATGAAGCTAACCCTCCAACCTTCACTTTCACTACCACAAGGTCTGCTTTGACTCCCATTCATTGCGAAAACACGCCTCCACGTCCATGGAGTCCGAGAACTCTCGCACATGGAAGCACGGCGATGCTGATGCGGCGTCTCCTCTCGACTTGCTTGACGGAGCTGGAGTTGGGGGCAATCATCAGCTGAGTCGGGTCAACAACGACGGGCTCTCCACGAGAGAAATCCCAGCTGGGAACATCTACTCGGGTCTCAATCTCGGCGGTCAGACCAGAGCAATCCTCGGCAATGTCTTTTACACTACACACAACAATGTGACCAACCCAAGCGAACATACTCCGGAAGAAAAACGACACGAGAGCCTCATGAACACCTTGGCGTTTGACCGGATGGACTTCCGCAAGGCCACTGTTGAACGGGCTCACACTCGCACATGTCAATGGATATTCGAAGAAGAGGCGTTCTTACGTTGGCGCGATCCTGCATTCAGGGAGGCAAACCACGGATTCCTTTGGATCAAAGGCAAACCCGGATCTGGCAAGTCCACATTGATGAAGTGTATCCTCGATCATGTGAAAACTCATGCACCTGGAAGCAATGTTCTGTCCTTCTTTTTCAACGCAAGAGGCGAAAGTCTCGAGCGATCGACTGAAGGCTGCTACCGATCGCTCCTCCACCAGATGTTATCAGCCTTCCCAAAGCTACGCACTTCCATTGAAATACCGCAGTCTCTCAGCAAAGGGGAAACATCTCCAGTGGCGATGCTACAAAACGTCTTCCACGAAGCGGTCCTTTCACTACAGCAAGAGAATTTGATATTGCTGATAGACGCCCTTGACGAGTGCGACCAGAGGGAGGTTCGCAACATGATACACTCCCTTGGAAGTCTTGCAGAAGCTAGCGGAATCCATGGCGTGTCGCTCAACACGTGTTTTGCCAGTCGTCACTACCCAAGCATTACGGTACGCTTTTGCGAGACTGTATCGATGGAAAAGTCGAAGGGCCATACACAAGACATCTGGACGTACGCTCGAGACATGCTGACCATCGAACCGGATGTCCAACGGGGAGAGATCTTGGACCAAATGATGCAGAAGGCCGAAGGTGTATTCATGTGGGTGGTACTAGTGGTGCACACTCTCAACGAACAGTTTGACAAAGGTCGATCTCACGGTCAACTACTGGACGCAATCATCCATTCACCCGATGACTTGGATGCCCTCGTAGGCAGCATAATTTCTGCTGGAGCTAGTGATCCGGAAATGCTACCGACGTTGATCTGGATACTGACAGCAAATCCTAAAAACGGCTATGAGTCGCTGTTTGCCGGGATCAAGGCGACGGCTGGAGATGCAGCATGCCTCCACGACATGCAGCAGCAGCTGGTGGAGCTACCATACGTGACACGGTTCATTGTCAACGCCTCCAAAGGTCTTGTCGAGTATCGTGACGTGGTCGATGAGCCTGACTCCACCGGTCGTAAATTCCAATTCATTCACGAATCCATTAGACAACACATTCTTGCTGGCGGTCTACAAAGGCTGGAGCCCAGTCTTGCGACAAATGTGATGGCGAATTGCGGTCAAATTCTGATAGATACTTTCTTGACTTACCTCCGGAACCTTCACGCTGCCGTCCCAGTACGTCCCCCAGTTGACGAGACGGGTTCAATTGGGGATCGTGTTGCTGACACCGAACCACCCTGGTCACAAATGGAACTCATCTTTTCAATAACATCTCGACTTGGCACAATGACTCGCCTAATCGATGCTTACCGTGACGAGATGTACGATGTCAAGCGTTTGCACGACTTTCCCCTTGAGGAATATACATACTTTCGCAATTACTACGACTCGGGCTGCCCTATACGTCCTTCCGCGAGCATTTTGCACATTCTATTGGACTCTGCCTGCAAAGAGATTGTACTTCCACGTGGTCTCGTTCGAGATTTGTTTGAGCATTGCTCCAAGTGTTCGAGTGCAGTTCAGAACGGTACCACAAGCACGAGTTGTTCCGAATTTCTGATCGGCGACCTGAACGGTTATCACGGTGGCAATTATGGCACCCTCCTAGTAACAGCGGTAATTTTCGCTGAGGATGGTATCGTTAATATGCTGCTTGATGCAGGAGCGGACATCAACGTCTGCAGTGGAGGCAAAGGTCCAGATTCATGCCGAGAGCGAGATATTTGGAGTCCACTGTCAGCCGCAGTTCTGTTTGCAGAGTATAGCATGGTCGAGTATCTTCTTGACCACGGAGCCGACAGCAACATTCGAAGCAGTATGTACGGCAGTGCTCTTGGTACTGCCGCTTATCACGGGCGGTACTGGACTATCAAGCTACTCTTGGACAGAGGAGCAGATGTCAACCTGGAGGATTCAGACGGATGTAACATTGCTTTGAAAAATGCAGTAAAGAAAGAGGATAACTTGAAGGTCGTCGAGATGCTCGTCCGCGCCGGAGCGTACGCCAAGGTCGGAAGTATGGATGACATCGAGTTCAAAACCCCACTCCGGTCCTATTGCAGAGGTCAAACGGAAACCCACGCCGATGCGCACGAAGCGGTTCCCTTGCGAGATCAATTCGAACTGCCGGATGCGTTCTTGTACATTTACTGCTTCTGCAGACATCAACGATTGGGGATCTACGATTGTGATGATATCACTTGCAGGGCGTGATTCTGGATGTGTTCGACGGTATGAGCACATCTTCCAGGAATTGCAACCGTATCGATCCAATGTTCTCAATGGCATGGATTTGATCAGATCAGGCTAGTGTGAGCAGATACTACCGACTCAGTCTCGACGATACCACCACCGCCGTGATCAAGTTGGTCACCTCAAGGACTTTACTGCATATTACAACAACTCAAAGTGTGATACTTTCATCGAATACACCCGAGAATCCGCGCCGGAGAAGGGACCCTGGGATAGCATCCTGGCGATTTGACTTGGGATTTCCTCGACAAATTCGTAATCAACATGTATCGAGAGGTTTGTGGACGACGGTATTCCATAATGGTTGAGCGGAGGTGTGACATGGCGAGGATGCTCTTGCCGTGGGCTTGTCACTCCTGCTTGAACATGGCCGCTTAGCTTGTGTTATTTTGTTTATTCCCCCTCGTCTCATCTCAGTCGACTCTGTCGCTGCCACAGCATCATTCATTTGCCCAGGCTTCCGTGCCAACACCCACCCACTGCACCCACCGAGTCACTTCTCGGCAGAGACGCAGCAGCCATATCGCTCTTCGAAGACCGCGCGAAACACGCTTTCAAATACCCAGACGCCACTCTGTTGACTTCAAATTTCAAAATGGACTTCATTGTCTTCTGCGATAAACATGAATGCGATCTCCTCGTGGAACGCAGCCAAGATGCGCTCATGCGCCGACGAAGAGATATTTGATCGCCACCCTGGAGATTGGACACAGGAAGTCTTCGACCAATGAGCAATTGATGTCTCCGATATCGATGGGGCACGCAGCCATGCCGCTGTTCGAAGACCGCGTAGAACACGCTGTCAAATACCTCTATCGCCACCGCAGTGACACGACCAAGAACTTCACAGCCTTCTACAACAATCACGATTGCGATCTCCTTGTCTAGCGGAGCCAAGATGCACTCACCCGCGCAGGAGAGGAGAGGTTGGGTCGTCACCCTGACGATTCAACGTTGGAGTTTTTCGAGAAATACGCAAGTGACATTCCCGACAACGAGACCGCCAACCGTGAGACCGCCAACGGCAACCGTGTGCTCGTGTATCTCCTCCTCTACAAAATGTGCGGGATCCGCGGCGGTGTTGCAATATACGCTGGGGGCACGCACTTGGGTGCGAACAGGTAATCACTCCCGTCGCAATCACGCTTGCATTTTGCTAACGGATCCTCCAGACTCCTCTCTCACTTCAATCAAAACGCTCGCTGTGTCAATGGGCTTGGACCAGTCAAGGGTGGAACACACACGAGAGCACTAGAGCTGTCCGACGAACCGTTCCAGTGTATCATACTCGCTCGGGACCCAGAAGCCGAATCCGAGATTTGCTTCGTCGAGCATCTGGGAGGCTACCGTCATCTCCATGATGGACCTCTGGCATACCGATGTCAGCACTTCCCACCAGATTGCACGCGGTGTGTAACATCTGTCTTTGGTTCCAATACGTTCGCACGACGTTCTCGAAGGCCAAAATCGCAGGATCTCGACAGAGCAGAACGTGTCAAGAACCGCCATTGTAACGATCGAGTGCCGCAACTGCAACCTTGAGATTCACGTCGATGAATACCGCTCGCATCTCGATGAGGAGGGAGACTTGAGGAAGGCCCACATCTATCAGATCTGCGACAGAGACTTCAAGCAGGAACAGTAAGTCAAGATACACATGAAGACTGTACATGCGGACGACCAATCTCGGTTCTTTTCCGAATTCCCTCACTGTGGAAAGGACTTCGCAAGAAAAGATACCCTTCGCGAGCACGAAAAAACGCATACAAGTCCATTCCGATTCGTGTACAACGTTGAGGGGTGCACCAAGGCCTTCAACTTGGCTTCTGGTCTTGCAACACACACGATCTCTCACTCGGCTAACCCGTGTCCGTTCGTGTGCGGCTTCACAGGCTGTGTCAAAGACTACGCAAGTTCTGAAGCCCTTTGGAACCACAAGCAGCACGCCCACTTGAGGCCACACAGCCATAGGTGCAGCCATGATGGATGTGAAAAGGCTTTCAAGAATGCCAGTGAGCTCACCGCCCATCTGCCGTCGCATAGCCGATCGCCTTTTCGTCTGCGACTTTCCCAATTGTACTGCAGACTACAAGGGCCCGGATGCCCTCAAGGCTCACAAACGCTCGCACACGGACGATCCAACGCCTTAAAAATGCGACATCGCTCGCTGCGACAAAGCATACAGCAGCAGCGGCCAGCTTGGGCAACATAAGCTACGCACATCATTTGGGCGTGTGATTTCCCTGGTTGTCCTAGGACGTTCACGAACGAGATCGGCCTTCGAGACCACAAGAACTCGCATACCGACGACCCGAGGCCTTACAAGTGTGACGTTCCTGGTTGCAAATCAGCAACCCAAGGTCCAAAGGACATCGCCAAGCACAAGGTAAAACACGAGACGTGCCCGCACTGCCACACGAAGATACTGGGTACCGCAGAGAAAGAGATTAACAAGCATGTCTTCATGTGCTCCACGCGCCCCGGCATCATCGCTCATTGGGATGCCGACAAGCGCAAGGCAGACGATGGGGAGCCAAGTGGTTCCGGAACCAAGGGTGCAAAGGAGGCGAAGCTTCTCTAAGCGAGCGAGATGGTAGCGGAACAATGGTTGCAATATTGGAAGGCATACGAAGAATACCTCATTCTCGTTGGCAGCCTGGTGTTGAAGCCACTTCAACCTCTCAGGTATTACTGAGAACATCTTTGAGTACCATCGAGATTTGTGTTGCTAATTGCCTTACTCTCAGTGGCTAGATAGTGCCAGACATAGGCGAAGTCCTTAGGCATCACCTCCAAGTTTCATAGATACCACTGAGATACAGGTCGCCAGATGTCTCGCTCTCACCGGCAACATGGTGTCAGCGGCATTTGAAGCCCTCAGGTATCACCTCTAAGACTTATGAATACCATTGGGATGTGTGTTGCCGAATGCCTCGCTCTCACTGGCAATATAGCATCGATCTGGGTCGAAGCTCTCAGATACCACCTCTAAAAATCGCGAGTACCATTGAGATGTACGCTGTCGTACACCTCGCTCTCGTCGGCATGATGTGACCAGAACACGCAGAAGCTTTCAGGTATTACCTCGATGACATACGAGTACCATTGAGATATGCCTCGCTGGACAACACCCTCTCAGCGGCAGTATAGCTTTCGATCGGCTTGAAAGCATTGAGTAACACCTGATCGACTGCACCAGCGACTTGACTGACCACTCTTTGGAATATGGAGTTTCACCGGGGTAACAGATCGCAAACGGTAGTACCGACAACTTGAGCAGGTCAAATCGTCGTATTGCCAGTGAGGAAGAGCAATTCACAAAAATTCTGTGCGCTTGACAGAATCTGTATTCTCGAAGACATATTACCACGCCAAATTGATTGCGTTCATAAGCTTATAAAGCAGGGTGTTTCGTCGACAAGCTGGAATACGTTAGTAAGAGAAGTTTCAATTACCTAATCATAACGGGTTTTCGAAAGCACGCCATACTTTGATGCCGCATTTGGCATAGCGAGCGTCGAAAAGCTTCTTCGGGTGGCACCTCGGCGTGCAACATCAAGCAAGAGCTTGAGTTGCCAAGCTCTAAGTCTTGTGCTACATAGTGTGTTTAGCAGCCGTTTGTTGTTCAGATGTGATCACTCATCAATATCGTTGCCTTTTTGTGGGCCATCGACGATAACGACAACGACAACTGCACACTCATCAGCCGCAGAGATGGCGGCTCATGCTAACGGCGATCCAAATGCGTCGATTTCTGGAAGATGGAACGACAACGAGCACGGAGAGAAGAACCTCGCGGACGTGGACTTAAGAGGAGTCTCGTCGTCTGATCAGCCTGCTATCACGGAGACTTTGGCGAGGAAGCTATCAAGTCGTCAAATAAGTATGATAGCGATCGGCGGCACTATCGGAACTGGTCTGTTCTTGGGTACTGGAAAGAGTCTTGCTACAGGCGGTCCAGCGTCGATGCTGATATCGTACGCTATCGTTGGGTTCATTGTTTTCATGACAATGCTGGCTCTTGGAGAGATGGCCGCTTTCACACCAGTAGCCGGATCATTTTGTACTTTTGCTGGGTGAGAATGTCGATTTAATATCGGGCTGGACTGAGCTAATAAAGACTTTTCAGACGATATGTCGATGATGCGTTCGGCTTTGCTTTGACATGGAATTACTGGTTCAACGACGCCGTATCTACGGCTGCGGATCTTGTTGCCTTACAGCTTCTGTTGCAATACTGGACCGACAACTTTCCGGGATGGGCTTTGAGTATTATTTTCCTCGTCTTGCTCATTGGTCTGAACATCGTTTCGGTCAGACTCTATGGCGAGATGGAGTACTGGTTAAGCTTCTTGAAAGTGATCACTATAGTGGCATGTTTCAATTCTTCCTTTTCAAAAGTAGAGTATTCAAGCTAACAAACACACCCAGGTTTTCATTATACTCGGCATCGCCGTCAATTGTGGTGGTAATTCGACCGGCGAGTACATCGGTACGAAGAACTTCTATATCGGCGATGCACCATTCGTCGGTGGCATTGGCGGCTTCGCATCGGTATTTGTAACGGCCTCCTTCGCATACGGTGGCACCGAAAGCATCGCCATCACAGCGGGAGAGACCAAGAACCCGTCTCAGACGCTCCCGCGCGTGGTACGGAATGTCTTCTGGCGGATTCTAATCTTCTACATTCTGTCGATTCTCATCATCGGGCTGAACGTGCCCTACAACTATGATGGTCTAGCGTCCAAAGACAGCAGCACGTCGCCTTTCACAATCGTCTTCGCCATGGCTGGAAGCAAAGTTGCCGGGAGTTTCATCAACGCAGTCGTTATGACAAGTGTCATCTCCGCGGGCAACCATGCTCTGTTTGCAGGCTCCCGATTGATGTACTCACTCGGCGCCAACGCCTACGCACCGAAGTTCTTCGCAAAGCTCAACCGTAACCAAGTCCCTTGGGTCGCGGTACTTCTGACCGCCTCAATCAGTGGCCTCTGCTTCGGCGCTAGCTACATCGGCGCAGGACAACTATGGTCGTGGCTTCAGTCGTTAATCTCAGTTTCTAATTTTGCGTCCTGGATTGGCATCGGGTTGGCATCACTGCGCTTCCGGTCCGGCATCAAAGCGCAGGGCCTGGAGCACCTGTTGCCTTTCAAGAACTGGACATATCCCTACGGCCCGATCTTCTCGGTCGTTCTGAGCAGCTTCCTCGTGTTGGTCCAGGGATGGTCGTGCTTTTCGCCGAAGTTCAAGGTGGTGGACTTCATTAGTTTCTACATCGAGCTTCCAATCATGCTTGTCATGTTTGTTGGGTGGAAGCTGCTCAAGAAAACGAAGTGGGTGAAGCCGGAAGAGATGGACCTTGCTACAGATCGCTTCGATCAAGGCATGACGTCTGATGAACGCGAGGAGGCACTTGAAGCTGCGAAATTGAGCGCATGGAGCTCTGAAAAAGGATTCGTGGGCAAGACAAAATGCATTGCGCAGTGGCTGTTTGCTTAGTTTAGTGAGATGAGATGTTCATTACTTATACACCATGACATGACGTGGGGACGAAAACAGCAGTCTCTTGCGTATACGCCTCACAACTCCACTCTCATATCTTCCCAGCAGGACACGTCGATACCGTCGCAAGCAGGCGTCCCCTTGTTCATCGGGCAGCTCAGATCGTTGCAAAGGAAGTGCCTGTCAAACGGCTTCTTTGGGTCCATGTAACCGCCTGTCGTTTGGTTCAGGAATGCGACAAGAATGGCGTCTGCGTCGCCGGTAGACCAGACTCTGGCGAAAGTCTCGGCCGACTCGATTGAATGTCTGAGGGCTTCCGGATCTCCTCCAATCTCAAAGTCGAAGCCTTCGGCGTCGACACCAAACATGGTAGCGTTGATCCTTGAGATGAAAATAGCGATTCTCTGACCATCAGCAGAAGGCTGGATCAATCCTTCGGGGATAACCCCGGAGGCGCTGGGGATTGCTGCTGCGAGCAATGATGTTGTGTGAAGAGCAAGGGCAAGGGCAAGGCTCAAGACGGTGGTGATCGATTTTCCGAACATCGTGAGGTGAGTTTGGCGGAGCGCAATCAAGTAGGGTAGTATGTTGCGCCAACTGCTTCGGTCTTAGACGTAGTGCGTGGAGATGGAAGTTCGATGTTTGCTGATCAGGAGATTGGTATTGATGGTAGACGGCTGGGAACTTGTAATCATGGGAGATACGTTCCAGAGTTCCAGGCAACGGTATAAGAACAAGGAAGTGACTCCGCTGGTGACGATGTACTAACGGAATTTAAAAGGGCCGAAAATAGCGCAATCCTTCTGGGATACACAGCGTAGAATCGAGTTGTCTTTCCGTCAATATATGTACAGATGAGCTCGAAATCCAAGTGAGGTCGCGGGAGAGCTTGACAACCGTGATAGATCCCAGCTTTCTGAAGGTATCACTCTCAGTGGCGGTGTAGACTAGTACCAAGTCGACTCGAAAGCCTAAGAAGAATGCCAAAAGAGATGACAGAGGCCCTGCGACCTTTGCCTGAAGGATCCGGCCTAAAAATTAGCGCAAGTCATACCCACTGCTGAAAGTTTGTGAACTATTCGCGAGAGTGCTGAACCAAAGTTATTCTCAGACTTACACATCAGCGATAATGCGGCAAGCGTTGATGTCTCCTCGTGGTCGCTGGATCGCAGGACGCACTGTGAGAGAGTGATCACCCTAACAAGAGATGTCATACATGCGTCCCAATGCCAGTATCAATTGCCAGCCAGTAGAGATTTCCAGCGCTGAGTTGGCCTCTCGAGTGCTCAAAAGAACCCGCGAGACACCCTCAACATCCTTAGCCACCACCACGAACACTGGATTTGGTGCTAAATTGGCTTACGTTCTTCGGCCAATTCCTCGTAGCCAACAAACTATCGCTCACGTCTTCTGCGTCATGAGTGGTCGATTCGATGAAGCTGGAACGTCGCTTCACTACACGGCAGTCATAGCCATGGGTAGGTCGCGCCCCGTCGACACGCAATCAAATCATCGGTTGAGACGACATGCGGCCGCGCGCGTGTGCAAGGTGCGGTGGCGGGTGCAGGATCTTCAATGCGAGAGTTGACGCGAGGATGGTGGTTTCGATATGGTTAAGTCGAAGCTCATTCAGAAGGACGATCCACAATCACTCCATGGCTGTGCAAAGGCCAAGACGCGGCCGCGCGGGGGAAAATATTCACTCAGCCTTGGTAGAGACATCAACCCTATATCCGACGATACCAATCCATCATCATCATCGGTTGACAACGTGCAAAATAAGCGATTCGAATGAGCATTGGCAACACGCGGCTTTGATATCGTCCCGCAAGGTTCCACGCCAAGTCCAGGGTTGCCATACAGAAAATGGTTGACTTGCATCGACCGCAGTCCACCCAACAGGTATAAAACCAGTGAGTTGACACACTCCTGTTCAGTACACTATCACTCTTCCACTCCATACCAAACACCATCACTTCCATGATGTTCCCTCAGTCCAAGAACGCCCTCGTTGGCATGGTGTTTCTCAACGCCCTCTCAGTCATGTCTCAAAACATGTCGTTCGGGGCCAACAACTTTTACCGCAGCGACAACGTTACGAAATGGCCCGTCACATTCCCAACACAGTATGATACGACGGTCGCTGGTAATCTGTTTCTCCCGGACAGCCTGGATCGTAGCGCCAACTACTCAGCCATCGTTGTAGGACACCCAGCAGGAGCTGTGAAAGAACAGAGCGCCGATCTCTACGCAACAAAGATGGCCGAGCAAGGCTTCGTAGCCATCTCGATCGATCATCCTTTCTTCGGCGATAGCTCTGGCACGCCGCGTAATTCGATTTCAACAGATCTTTTGGCCGAAGCATTCAGTGCGGCGGTTGACTTCCTCGGGACGCACTCGTTTGTCGACCGTGAGCGTATCGGTGCCATTGGTGTCTGCGGCAGCGGCTCCTACTTGATCAGCGCAGCGAAGATTGATCCGCGAATCGCAGCCGTCGCAACCTCGAGCATGTACAACATGGGCGGTGTCACACGCAACGGGCTTCAGAACTCCCTAAGCATCGACCAGCGCAAAGACACGCTGGCCAGTACTTCCCGACAACGTTGGGCACAAGTAGACGGCGGGGAAGTCATTTACAACCTGGGAACCCCTCTCCGGATCACAGACTCTTCAACCCCAGTGGATCGTGAGTTTTACGATTTCTACCGTACCTCACGCGGCGAATACACCCCTACTAGCTCAGCACCAAACGTTACGACTGGCTCGGCAATGACGAGCCAAGCCAATCTGATGAACTTCTACCCATTCAACGACATCGAGACCATATCCCCACGTCCGATGTTGTTCATTTCCGGAGACCAAGCCCACTCACGCGAATTTAGCGAGGACGCTTACCGACTCGCTGGGGAGCCAAAAGAGTTGCATTGGGTGGCGGGTGCTGGCCACGTCGACCTTTACGATCGCGTAGAGTTGATCCCTTTTAGCAGACTGACTCGGTTCTTCCGCGAGAATCTGAGTGGCAACTGAACGATCTTCAGTCGGGGTGTTACATGCCGTTGGTATCATTCTTGGGCGGAAAACGGATAAAGCGGGACAAAGATCGACCGCAAAGACTCAGAGATAGCATCGATTGTCATCTCAGCATTTTTCCATAGAATACGTAGCGAACGGCCCCACGATCGATCGATAAATGCTGGAGTTAAACGGCCGAAGCCTCACATCACGCTCCTGATCGTCCCCTCCATCCCTACTTGATGGCCTGTGTCCCGTTTCTCTACGAGTGCACCCAGTGAAAGGAGACGTCCAGCCAGATCCTCATACCCGCGACCAAGTACGTCGACCCCATGAAGCCGCGATACGCCCGGAGCGGCCAAGGCGGCCAGCAGTAACATCGACGCGGGCCTCAAAGCGGGAGGAAGCCGGCAATCCGCTGGTTTGAGGAATTCCGAACCATTGATTGACGCTCGATGGATATCGAGGAGCTCGACTCGTGCGCCGAAGCACCCCAAGAGAGCGAAGTAGGACGCCCGCTGTTCGTACATCCAGTCATGTAACAAGGTCTCGCCCTCGCAGAGCGCTGCAATTGGTCCGAAGGTAGGAAGGCAGTCAACATTGACTCCGAAGGGGTAGACATTTGGATGGATCTTTTGTTCGGGTGCGATGAGGGTAGTATCTTGTGCCGAGACTTGCAGGTCGCAGAGCGCTGTCGCTCCATTTGCCGCTGGGTACTGCTGAGACTTCACTATGCTTACGCCCATTTTCTGTAAGAGTCTTAGCTCCAACGAGATAAAAGCCACGGGAACACGCTTGATTTGTAGACAGCTGCGTGTGACGATCGCTGCGGCAATGAAGAAGAAAGCTTCGATCGGATCTTCGAGAATCGAGTAGTAAACTGGATGCGGCGCTTCAACTTCTCGATGAGAGATGGTGAGAAGGGAAGAGCCAATTCCTTCGATGCTGACACTGCCGAGTCGTTGGAGAAACAGACAAAGGTCTTGGACCATGTAATTGCAGCTTGCGTTACAGATCTGAACGCGTTGTCGTTTCATTGCAACGGCAGTCAGAATGGCGTTCTCGGTAACGGTGTCGCCGCTCTCTAGTAGCGTCACGGTAGTATCGAGCTCGTTCGTTTGCGATTGAGAAACCTGTAGACCGTCGAGATGGTAGTCGACTCGCAGACCCAGCTGCCCCAGAGCGTCGATGTGAGGTCCCAAGGAGCGGTCTCCAAGGCTACAACCACCTGGGAGAGGTATGATGAAATTTTGCTGATCTTTGGCAAGCGCTGCCACGAGAAGAACAACGGCTCTGGTCCGTCGTGACGCTTCAATGTCAAGATTGTCAACGGCCAATAACGGTGGTCGTTGAATCTTCAAGGTATTGTTGTCCAGCCAAGTGACTGATGTTCCGGCTGATCGCAAAATGCTCACCATGTCAAAGACATCGCTGATGCGTGGGATGCTGTTCAGGACGACAGGGCCAAGCGTTAAAAGTGCCGCGCAGATGATCGCGAGAGCACTATTCTTACTCCCTTTCGCTGTAAGTGATCCTGAAAGCTGCTGGCCACCCTCGATCTTCCATGTCGTAGATGTGTGTGCCATTTTGTCTCGTTGGGAGTATGAACAGTTGTCACTATCGTGTCGAAAGGCTGATCTCGTTGCTGTTCCCATCAGTATAGTCAATGCATCGAGCGCTATTTGCAGTGTGGACCCAATGCGGCCCCACTCATGTGCATATTCGAAGCGGTAAGCCTAGCGCAGAGTATGGGAGGTACCAAGATCCGTACACTGCTGCATTTGCCCAAAGCGGAGCATACTTTCTGCACGTCGGAGCTACGGTGTGAGACTTCATATGTATACACCGCGTGTTGCACGTAATATCGCGGCTCGTAGGCTTTTAATCACAACGAGCCGCTCCCTTCCTCCCTCCATGGGTAAGCGAGAAGAACGCCCATGGACTCCTCCAACTCTCACTCATATGCGGTCAAAGGAGACAAACGCCTGCAGCTTGAGCAAGATGTGGACTTGAGAGACCATTCAACGATGCGGGTGGGCGGACCTGCAAAATGGTTCGCCGAAGCCAACAGCGCCGCGGACGTGGAGTGCGCATACGCTTGGGCGGCAGAAAGAGGCATCCCGGTCTACACCATAGGCAGCGGGAGTAATGTCATCTGGTCTGACACTGGCTACGCAGGACTCGTCTTGAAGAACATAATCCGTGGTTTCCAAATACTTTCGGAACAGGATGGCCAAGTCGCGATACGGATTGGCGCGGGAGAGATTCTTGATGAAGTCGTTGCGCGGACGACGCGTATAGGTCTCACCGGAATGGAATGCCTGAGCTTGATTCCCGGCACTTGCGGTGGTTCTGTATATCAAAATTCTGGCGGCTATGGACAAGAAGTCTCCCAGGTGTTGCAGTCCGTTGACGCATTTGACACCATTTCCTGCAAGGTTGTGGTGCTGGAGACCGAGGCCTGTAATTTGGGTTACCGCTCGAGTAGATTCAAGAACGAGGAGCCCGGGCGTTATGTGGTCCTTGGATTGACTGTCAAGCTACAAACCGGACCTGCCAATAGAACAACTTATCCAGCTCTGCTAGCCATGCTCGGAGATCGAAGTCGTTGCTCCTCTGCGGACCTGAGAGCGGCAGTGATCAGTATTCGCGAGTCAAAATTGCCAGATCCGGCCCTTGTTCCTAACTGCGGATCTTTCTTCACAAATCCAATCCTGCGAGCAAGGGACGTCAACGTTGCATTACGCAACGCGCAAGCACCACTCCATCTGCTGGAAACTGGAGAATCCAGGGTTCCAGCTGCATGGTTGATCGAGCATTCGGGCTTCAAAGGCCACAGCGACGCAGAGCTTGGATTCGGTACCTGGGCCACACAGCCTCTCGTTATATACGCAACGCGCCAGTCTTCATGTGCAAAGCTGCAGCACTACAGCAAACTGGTCAAGGAAGCTGTTTTGGAAAAATTCGGCATCCAGCTTGTTCAGGAGCCAGTATTGGTCGGATGTTGATGTGTCGTGTATTACCTGGTGTCAATACAGAAGGATAGTTGCGATATTCTCGAGGGTATCTCGGTGGGGGCAATGAAGTCCGAGTGCACGGTAGCGGTTGGTGTTATCTCGTGGCGCCGAAAGAGACTCGAAATATTCGGCACGGCTCGTCCTGATGCGAGTCGTATCAGATAAAAGCGGCACGGTCCAAGTCGACACATCTCAATCACTACACGTCCAAAAGACGACTCCACTCCAAATCGCCGACTTTCTTGTACTCCACTCCCTCTCCAAAGTATCCAGCCTCATTCCAAGCTTTCATGGTCGGTCCGTCATAAGGGCCATGATTCTCGCCGCCATCTCTTTTGTCACTCCATCGGTACTCCCACATGCCACCTTGGGCATCATCTCTAGCGTTCGCTGAAGCCGGTGCTTTCCAATCTTCGCCTGTCTCGCGTTTATACTGGCGGAGAAGAAGCTCACGCTCGGTGTCGTAAATATCATGTTGGTCGCGAGAGTAGATTGCATCGGAAGCGCCAGTGATGGCCTCGACTGCCGCTTTCCGCGCAGTCTCCACAGGGTTTTCCTCTGTAGTGCTTTCATTGGGCTCATCGATATCCATCTTGTTCTTCATACGCTTTTGCTTCCACTTTGGTACTTTGATTTCTTTCGTCTTGCTCTTACCCAGCCTTTGGAGTGCTTCGAGTGGTGTCTCGCCGGTCTCCAGATGGGCCAGCAGGGTGCTCAGAGAATCACTTGTGAGGACTGCGTCGCTCTCCATGGCTTTTCTCTTGCGTTCTTCCTCGCGTTTCGCTTCGGCCTCTTTCGCTAGCCGCAGGTCCTTTTTGCTCAGACCATCGAGCCACGAATCGTTTGCGGCATCCGGGTCCACAGCCTTGCGAACGAAATTGCCTGACTCATCGAAACGGCCTTCCTCCTCCTCGTCACGAAGGTTAAATGCATCAAGCCGGGGCGCATGTTTCTTCTTTCCTCCCGCACCAATCTCAGCAGCAAGATCAGGGTCCATCTCTTCAGGGATCATGTCGCGTACGTCCTCGTCACCTGAGCTGGACTCCGAACCTACGCTTCCTGCTCGTTCACGCTGCTTGCCATTTTGCAATAGATCGGCAGATACGTGGCCTCCTGATTTGCTGTTGGCGACCTGTCCTTCAATTTCTTCGGCATCTAAGAATCTGACATCCTTCTTCCTTGGCTTCCCTTCCCGCCCAAGCTCTTCATCATCGTCCCCATCGGCCGTCCCTTGCACATCCTCTTCAAGATCGGCAAACATGTCATCATCATCTTCGTCTTTGCTGCCCTGATCCTTCGCTGGTGCTTTGTTCCTTTGCGCTCGCTCAGCCGCCCGCTCGTTGAAGTTGTCGTTATCTGAATCGCTTTCGTAGCCATCGATCTTAACAGCATTACGCTTGGTCTGGTTGCCTGACTTCCCAATCACGTCGGCATCTAGAATAACATCTTCTTCAGGCGCGTCTGCAGCTAGAGTGCTGGGGTTGCGGTAATCGAAGCGTGGCTTTTTGCTCGTATCATCGTGGGTCCGTAGGAAGTCTTCGCCAGCTCGCTTCGGACGAGCTTCTGAAGATGGGTATGCTCGACCTGCCATTTTGATGGGATGTGTTGTTATATTCCGGTGCAAGGAAAGACGGAGAATGATTCTCGATCCAATGCGACAGCTATTCAAACCATGACATCAGATATAAGCTCGCTAGGTTCGCGGGAGGTAGAGGCGCGTCCCGGAGCTTGAGCCATCTCATCCCCATCCAGGCGCTTGCAGGCCAGGCGTGCGGCCTCGTGTCCTCTGATCGGCTGAGGTGCTTCGCGGCTCTCGTTTCGCAGCATATTCACTTACACATGGAACTGACCCTCTTCTATACTTTCGTGTCACGTGCTCTTATTCTCTTTCGTGTCCAGCCCTATTGCGTGTTGTGAAGTGAACCTGGAATCCTCTTCCGCGGAGGTCACTCCACTCACTTCCGCTTGCTACCCTACCCCGGAGCCTGCCCAGGTGGTCTTCGAGCTCGTGCTTCGTCACAGCTGCAGTGTTTCTGGTCTCGATGAAGGAGTGTTGAGGAAACGTCTGTTGTTATTGTTTTTGCCAAACCTGTGCCAGCACTTGCCATGGCATACCAACAACAGGGCGGTCTGGCTAATGGTCCTGGCGGCTCAGGGGAGCACCATGGACCACAGGGAACTGAGTATACGCTACAAGGTGAGTCCCACGGAGAAGTGCACACGAAGGATGTTCGTCGAGTACAGGATGCCAGGCCTTGAGAGAGCCCTACTGACTTAGGATTGCTACACAGGCGTCATGCGCTTCCTACAAATCGAATGGCACAACCACGAGCGCGCCCGCAATGCCTGGGACATCGAACGTGCAGAGATGAAGGCGAAGATTGCAAAACAGGAGGGTGAAGGAAGGCAGGCAAAACGCTTGAACGAGCAACTGGACCGACAAGTGCGCATGCTCGAGATGGCACTGAGGAACGAGCGCGCGAAATCAAAGGGCGGAAAGGTGGATGAGAAGAAAGGGGCCGAGCCCGAGAAAGAGAAGAAGAACAGCAACGGCGAGAACAAGGGTATGAAGTCACCAAGGCGTACGCAGATCCAGACTTCACGCGATTTGAGCAGGCCTCGCAATGCTGACTTTATCCGTATAGCTATCAAGCCTCACAACTCGTTCCTGCAGACCGACGACGATCCCGACGGCGAAAAGGAGCGCGAGCGATACCTCGACAGTACGACGAAATATCTCAAGAATTGCATGAAGGAGATTCAGTATCTTCTGACGCCGCCTCAACACCCGCCGCCTCCTCAAGTACTGCCAAATGGCAATTATACTGGTCTCCCCGAGGCACCACTATCAGTCGAAGAATATTATGCACGTCAGCAGCAACAGCAACATCAACAGCAGCAACAACAACAGCAGCAACACCAACAGCAGCAACAGCAGCAGCACCAAATGCATCCGAACGCGCTCGCATTCACTCAACCCACCGCCGCACCGAATCATCTGCCACCGCCAGTACCGAACAGTCTTCCACAAACCTTCAACCAGCAGGATACTACACAGAGAGAATTCCAACATCAGGACTACCAAAACGTCACACAGCCGGCCCAGGAGAGTCAACAACAAGCTGCACAACCAGAAGGCACTTTCGAAGGCAACGCAACAAACGTAACCCACTCATTTGACGCCCAAGGACAGCCCACCCAAGACCAAGCTCCCCCACGGACTGGCGTTCCGCAAGTGAAGCAGCCGGTGGACGCGGACGGTTGGACCTTTGACGAAGAGCCGCCCGTGCAAATGGAGCATTCGCAAGCGAGCGTATCGCCCCGCAGACCCGATACCGAATTGTTCCCAAGCGCTGCTAGTCACTCTCAGCTGTCTGCGAAATCCCCGCCTAGGACTGGTCCAGCATCGCATCGGAGAAAAAGCTCAGGTTCAACATCAATGTCGAGAAGGCGCAGCTCACAAGGCAAAACCGAAGCGCATGATGGCACTAACTCCAATCAAAACGCCGATCCGACCCAGTTTAAGGTCAAGTTCGCGCTGAGGGGACACCTTGATGTTGTCCGAAGTGTGATTTTCAGTGGTGGTGGCAGCCCAGGCGAACCTGAAGTGTGTACCGCTGGCGACGATGGCACAATCAAGCGATGGGTCATTCCTGCGTCGTATCAAAACTTCAACGCGACTACCAGCAGCCCTGATTTGGATGTACAGGCCAGCTTCACCCACAGGGGTCACGAAGGTATGGTCACATCACTTGCATCTTGCTCTGCCAGTGGCTTCAACACTGGCGGCCGTGCGAGCGGCGATGGGTGGATATTCTCCGGTGGCCAAGATGCTACAATACGTGTCTGGGAGCGCGGCCGCGTCGACCCCAAAGAAACGCTGCAGGGCCACACTGACGCTGTATGGTCGGTTTGTATACTTCCCACTACTGTCGGTGATATCTTCGGTCCTCAAAGCCACAACTTCGGCGGCCCGGAGCGACTCCTGCTTGTCTCTGGCTCGGCGGACGGTACTGTAAAAGTGTGGGCAGTCAGCGCGCCACCGCAGAGCTCGTCGCCTTCGACAGGCAGCCGAAGGGGCGTGGGCGGCAGTCGACGACACAGTGTTACTAGCGGCAGCAACTTCCCCTCGAGCCCTCAGCCAAGCGTTGCGAGCACAACACCATTCTCGTACACGCTCGTCCATTCCATTGAGAGGCCAAACGCTGGCGACACTGTTGCCAGTCCGACCTCGATTGCGCCACTCTCAGCTACGGGCGAGAACTTTGTCGTCAGCTACACAGACTCCTCGGTGCTGCTCTTCGACACTAGGACTGGCGAGGAAATCATCGGCATGGCAAGCAACGAGACTTATGACGGCACGATGGCAACAAGCATCAACACAGTCGTAGCCACAAGCATGGGATTGGAGGGTGCTGGGCCAGGTCTGCTGGATTCGTCCAGAGGTCTAGAGCCGGAGGAGGTCGCTGCAGGCGCTACTGGCAGCAGAGAAGGCGTTGAAGGTGTTGTGATCACTGGGCACGAAGATCGCTTCGTGAGATTCTTCGACGCGAATTCTGGTGAGTGATTCGCCACATCTCATGCAACGTCCCAGACGTATTGACTAACAAACATCACAGGCCAGTGTACATACACCATGCTCGCCCACCCCTCCGCCATCTCCGCACTCTGCCTATCGATGGACGGCCGCGAGGCAGTGTCCGCCGGCCACGACGCCAGCATCCGCTTCTGGTCTCTTGAGAAGAGGATCTGCACGCAAGACATTGTGTCACATCGTGCTATGAGGGGCGAAGGCGTTTGCGACGTTTGTTGGAGCAGCGATGGAAGGCTGGTGGTCAGCGCGGGCGGAGACGGCGTCGTCAAGGTCTTTGCTCGATAGCGCACTTGTCGTCTGTCCATCTTTTGTGTGTGTGTGTGTGTGTGTGTGTGTGCGATGTGTGTATTGTAAGAATCATGCGGAGTATGGTCTCTTTTCGATAGACTTTTGAAGCATAGCGTGCTCGCTTTGTTGCGTTTACAGTTCAGTTCGCTATTTGGTGGGCGAGCAGAGAGAAGAGATATTATTCAATTCAAACTCACGTTGAATATTCATTGGTGCCACCATGTAGGCGTGGCCGTCTCGTCGACTAGTGCTTTAACGTACATGTAATGTTGAGACATTCGGCACTACACTTTCTATATACAACGTGACAAGGTTTTGCATAAGGAGAAAAAGTGACTACGAAGATATGTCGTCCATAGTGGTGGCGGTCATCTGATACTCGACTAAACGGAAAACACTCTCACAAATTCGGATTTGCACAACCTGCAGTTGGCAGTACATGTACCTTGTCAGAACTGCACAACTCATCGACTACTCGGAACTGCAAGGTAACGTTTCACCAAATCCAACGCCTAAGCGTCATGTACCCGGCAAAAATCAGCGGCCCACAGTCATGTGCAAGAATGATGGATAGAAAAAGGAAGTGCCATAAACCCATGAACCATTTGCTGCCTAGTCGAAAGAGAAGCTACCACCGCGTGTCGTATCGAAAAAAAACAGCCACTAGCCCATATCATGTCGGTCATGTCGTGTCTGCGGGGCTCCCCTCGCTCTGTTACGGAAACTGGAAAGCCGCCGTTCGCTTCGTCGGCGGATGATGCTGGTCTAACGCTCCTTCAATTCCAAGCAAACAACTCCGTTCATGTTTTGATCATGCAGGTTTCGTGTCTTTGCAAAGATGTCCACTTTAGATGGCGTACTTCCTGGTCCACTCCCTAGCGGTGGCCTCGTAGCGGGCGCGGTCGGTCTTGTAGACATGTGCGATCTCGGGCACGAGAGGGTCGTCGGGGTTGGGGTCTGTGAGCATGGAGCAGATGGAGAGGAGCACTGTATGTGTGTCAGTGGACTGCGTGTTCATGATTCATCACGGTGGCCAAGATGGAGAGGCGTGACGAGGGATATGCGTACCCTTTGAGATGGTGAGCGCAGGGCTCCACTGGTCCCTCAAGATGTCCAAGCAAATCGAGCCGTTGCTGTTGATGTTGGGGTGGTAGATGCGGGTGGTGAAGTTGACCTTCGGGGGCTTGAAGGGGTAGTCTGTGGGGAAGTGGATTGCGAGGAAGAAGACACCGCCAGAGTATGGTGAGTCGCCGGGACCCATGATGGTGGCCTGCCAGTGGAACTGTGGTGGCAAAGAATGTCAGTGGGTGTCGAGGTTATCGCAAGACCATGCCACGCGGCGGAGTACGTTGCGGCGAATGGTGGGGATTGGATCAGTACTCACGAGGTCATCACCGATCGGGCCAGCGCTGCACGACGAGGGCGGGTCGCTATGGTGTTATTAGTATACTGCAGGCGCGTGCAAGAGAGGGTGTTCCTCGTGGTAGAGGGGCGTATTGCATACCGGCCGAGATCTGTGAGTTCCTGTTGGATGGTCAGTCAGCGGTGTTCGTTGAGCGCGCGACAGCGGTGGCGGCGGTGACATACCTTGTTGATGCGCTTGAGAGCCATGTTGGCGACTGTTTGCGGTTGGTAAAGGGTTTGGTGTTGCAGAGGGGATGTTGGTGTTGGTGGTGGTGTCGATGTAGGCAAGACTGAGGGAGGAAATGCGCTGGTGGGGCAAAGTGAGTCTGAAGCCAGCGGCGTCACTGCTCAGCGTCGGGCTCTTCCATCCTGTGATCGAGGCAACCTGAGGCATGATGCGCTTGCCTGACTAGGAGATGCATGTGCGTGCATAAGCGAGGATGAATAATGAAGGCTGTATTATTGATTGAGACTACTTGTATTGCTTCCGTGCTTTTAAGTGAGCCATACAAATGCTACAATATCTATCAAGTGTAACAGTAACAGCCATAATTTACAAAAGCTACCGTACTTATGGAAAAGACAATAATTGTCACGAGTTATAATTATACTCATCAGACAATCGTCAAACAGTCCCAATTGTGCATGGCTTCACGCGGGGCAGTGCAGCGATTAGCGGGCAGGGCATGTCATGTTCGGTTCATGTTGGGCTGACGCGACGACGTAACACTCACTACCTACTCACTTACTCGACTAGGCTGCCGCATGCGCATAGCCAATTTTAATTGCTTCCTCTAGACTACGACTCCTCTCCCACAAACCATTGTCACATCCGACAACACCGCCAGCATGAACGTAATCAAGCTGCAAAGGTCCGTCGCCTACCGCCCCCAACATTACCCCTCGGCATGCCCGGACTGACACCATTGCCCTTCCAGGAAATACCCCCAATTCAAGCAAGAAGAAGTCCTCGCCTTCTCCAACGCCTTCAGCCAACTCGATACCGAAGACCGCGGCTACCTCGACGAGGCCACCGTCATCAAGGCCACCCAGAACTCCGAGCGCCAGCCCTATGATGTCGTCCGCCAGGCGCTGAAAGAGGTCGAGTTGGACAGCTCACGACGTGTGGAACTCGACGACTATGTGGATCTCATGTCCAAGCTGAGGCTATCCTCACCCGCACAGCAGCGCATGGGAACAGGACCTCAGCGACCCAGAGGCGTTAGTAGCGCCGCTGCCCAGGGGAACGGCGCATCCGGCGCATCTGGTCATGCTTCAAAGTCCAGTGTTGGTGGAGGTGCAGGAGGTGGCAGGATCACGGTCGGCGGTGCCACTGGCAGCTCGCAACACACCATCAACGAGGATGAACTCACCGAGTTCACCAGGCACATCAACGCCGTGCTTGCCGGCGATCCCGACATCGGCAACCTGCTACCTTTCGACATCAACACTTTCGAGATGTTCGACCACTGCAAGAACGGTCTCGTCCTAGCCAAGCTCATCAACGACAGCGTACCGGACACTATCGATGAGCGCGTGCTCAACCGTGTTGGAAAGAAGATCAAGACCTTGAACGCTTTCCACATGACAGAGAACAACAACATCGTCATCGAGTCGGCCAAGGGTATTGGTTGTTCCGTGGTAAACATTGGCAGCGGAGACATCATTGAGGTCAAGGAGCACCTCATCTTGGGTCTGATTTGGCAGATCATCAGGCGAGGTCTTCTCGGAAAGATTGATATCAAGCTGCACCCTGAGCTGTACAGACTGTTGGAAGATGGCGAGACACTCGAACAGTTCCTGCGCCTTCCCCCAGAGCAAATTCTGCTGAGATGGTTCAACTACCACCTTGCGAACGCCAAGTGGGGACGACGGTATGTTGGGTCAACATGAATGACGATACTGATACACGTGCTGACCATTCACAGCGTACAAAACTTCTCTTCCGACGTCAAGGATGGCGAGAACTACACCGTTCTTCTCAACCAGCTCAAGCCTGAGATCTGTTCAAGAAGTCCCCTCCAGACACCCGACTTGCTTCAGCGCGCTGAACAAGTCTTGCAAAACGCCGACAAGCTCGAGTGCCGCAAGTTCCTTTCTCCGACCTCTCTCGTAGCCGGAAACCCGAAGCTCAACTTGGCTTTCGTGGCCAACCTCTTCAATACTCACCCTGGTCTGGACCCCATCACCGAAGAGGAGAAGCAAGAGATCGAAGACTTCGATGCCGAGGGAGAGCGCGAAGCACGCGTTTTCACTCTTTGGCTCAACTCTCTCAACGTCAAGCCGACCGTCGTCTCGTTCTTCGACGATCTTCGCGATGGAACCATTCTCCTGCAAGCATACGACAAGGTCATTCCCGGCAGTGTCAACATGCGCCACATGAACAAGGCACCCGCAAACGCCGCGCCCGCACAAGCCACCGACCCCGATGAGGAGTATCTGGTAATCAAGTCCGGTCTGTCCCGCTTCAAGGCCGTCGAGAACACCAACTACGCCGTAGAGATCGGCAAGCAAAACAGCTTCTCGCTCGTAGGAATCCAAGGCGCCGACATCACCGATGGTCAACGCACCCTCACCCTCGGCATGGTCTGGCAGCTGATGCGCCGCGACATCGTCAACACCCTCTCTGGGCTCGCCCAGCGCATGGGCAAGCGCGAGATCAGCGACGCCGACATGGTCAACTGGGCCAACTCCATGTCGGCCAAGGGCGGCAAATCCTCGCAGATCCGCTCGTTCAAAGACAAGTCCCTGGCTAACGGCACCTTCTTCCTCGACGTGCTGCACGGCATGCAGAGCAACTACGTCGACTACGACCTTGTCGCGCCCGGCCGCACCGACGAGGAGATGTACGCCAACGCAAAGCTGGCCATTTCCATTGCACGCAAAATGGGCGCCACCATCTGGCTGGTTCCCGAGGACATCACCAACATGCGCAGCCGGCTTATCGTCACTTTCGTCGGCTCGCTGATGAACACTGCCGAGAAGATGGGTGCGTGAGGGAAACTTTTGTTATTATTCCTTCAGAAAGTTATGCTTTTTCTACCAGAGAAAATGAAAAATACGAGAAATTGAAAAGCAATTCAAATGATTAAGCACAAAAAGATGCCAACGCGCTATAATGCCGTCTCAAATCCGTCTCTCTTGTCCCAGGTCTAGTCACATGAAAGTCTCGTCAAAGAGCCGGAACCTCTGTTCTGAGTCGTCCGCGCGGTAACGATGAAAGTGTTCTGTGTACCTTATGACGGGCCGTTGGCTGTATTCGCCCACACTACATATCAATTGCACAACTTACATGTACGCGTAGACTAAAGCGGTGACGTGTCTCAGGTGGTCGGCAGATTGAATCGCACATTGGAATCGTTTGTCCTCAATCTCGCCCAGTAGGCTCTCAGTCAAGAGCTTTGCGAGAATGATCTGATTACGAGATCGGATAATTTGAGGAGGAATAGATGCAGTGAATGGTGTCTCTGTGTGCGTGATTGTCGTTTGATTTGGCAGTGATGGACTGGATATGAACATGCGTTCCGGGAGAGCCGCGTGTGAAGGGAAACATAGACTGACACTGCCCAGCTAGAGCGGTGGCCTTTCCCTAGCGGTTGTGCATGCAGCGTATCCCATCGATGATGCGCCTTCTTCCCAGCGTAGTCGTAAACGTTTTGCCGAATTCGTATCTCTTGATTGTAGTTGAGTCGCGATGAAGATGCATGCCCTTTTTTCAGGAGAAACGAAGCTTTGATTCCGAGCACTCGAGGATCATGTACTCGAGAATGCTACATGCACATACCGCTCCATCATCATCCCTAGCGCCTTGACCAAATGCACACATCTAGAAGACAAGAGCAGCACCCTTGGTCTTCTTGTCACCACTGTAGAGCGTGTTGTTAGTATATTTGTTCCAGCAAAGTCCATGGACGGCGGGTGATCTTGGATGATCGGAGGCATGACGTACCCAAGCTCGAAGTGCTTGCAACGCTTGAGGGCGAGCTGAGCCTTGGTCTTGCACTGGGTGCACTCTAATCTGAGGACGACCTTCTTGGTGGTCTTTGCCTTCTTGTGGAAGACAGGCTTGGTCTGACCACCGTAACCGGACTGCTTACGGTCGTAACGACGCTTACCCTGGGCGAAGAGGGAAGCCTTTAAAAGTGTATATTAGTTTCGGGAGTTCGGTGTGGTGGTTTCGAAGTTAGGGGGTGTCGCACCTTGCCGGCCTTGTACTGGGTGACCTTGTGCTGGGTGTGCTTCTTGCACTCCTTGCCCTTGCAGTAGGTCCTGCGCGTCTTCGGGATGTTGACCTGTAGGCGCAAGAGTATCAGTATGAGTGATCTCGTTGCGGATATTTGTTTGGCCAATGTGTGTGCGAAGAGTGTGCCTGCAGCATAGTATGTTCCGATGCTTGAAGTCGCCACTTTGACGCCGCTTCTACATTCATCCCAATCCATCTTCCAATCCTGTGTGACCAGCCTCCCGAGTATGCGCTTCCTTCACAGACCAGCGCATACTGAGGTGGAAGTCGCATCTTGCAACATGCTTGCATGTTCCTTCATTTCCAGTGGCCCGGTTGTAATGCCTTTCCATCTTTCTTCCATCACTCTTCCCTGGTTTCCAACACAACTCTCGCAGCAGGCACACTCAGTCGCACGCATTTCGGTTCCAGGTAGGCGCTTACCATTTTGACGGTATTTCGGTCGTCGAAGGGCGGTGAGGTTATCGATGGGTCGCTGGTCGTGGTAACGCTCACTCGCTATACCGTACAATTCGTTCGGGACGCCGAACTTCGTGCTTGCCAAGCCACGAAAATGCCCACCCCACTCTTCTGGAGGATCACGTGCGCCGATCATTTCTGCCTGAGGATTGACTTTCACTAGCCGACTTCAGCGGATCCTCGCGATTTACATGTATTCGATTCCTACTACTACTATCTTCTTAATTAATCATACGTGTATGTTGTAACTGTTGACGATGACGATCATAATTGGTCCGGATAATGAGCCAATCTCAACATTGGTCAAGCGAGCTAGCATCGACCTTTCAGCTTCACTTGAAGTCCCAGTTAGGCGATGTGAATTCGCAGCAGCCTCTCATGAACCACACGGACGTACCTTAGGACTCCGGACCGTTTCGATTGTACAGTACTGCTGAGAGTGATGTACTCCGTAAAGCATATCTCCCCGGGCATTGGAAAATAGCAAGGTACCACCTAAGGACACCAAGTCAACTTTAATTTGTTGTACCAAAGAGACAGGTCTCTACTCACGCACTTGATAGACTGCCTCGAAAAGCGTCATGGCCCTAATAGCTTCTTCGACAATAGTTGAGTTGACAATAACACCCGGACCGTGCGCTGACAATACTTGGACGGGTGCTATTGTAGATTGACAATTGACTCAATTACTACAAATCATTTCCTAGATCGCTTGAATACTAGCTAACTACATTACGAAACTCATACCATCTCACACAAATTAAGTCAAACCAACAACTACCATCGAAATGCAGTCCAACCAGAACACGCCCGTTGCCAGCACCATCGGCGGTAACGCCTACAACCCCATCATCATCAGCGACGACGACCACAGAGCGATGACCTACGCCGAGATACCCCTGTTCTCCGGCTTCGACAAGACCGGCAACTCCAGCAGCAATGGCAGCACCACCACATCCACCATCTCGCCACACTTCGCTTCAGCGACAACAATGCAGCACCCTCACAACACGCCCGCTGGTACCATCACCACCCGAGGCTACGCCTACAACCCAATCATCATCAGCGAAGACGAAGACGAAGACTACTACAGCGTCCGCCTGTTCCTGTCGGTATTCGCCGACATGAAAGAATCCTCGGGCCTTCCAGCCCAGGAGAGCACGGTGCGTGAGCTAGTGAGGGAGATGATGGGCTGTGATTGAGTTCGGCGTTCTCGATGGTCGAGAGGGGGTTTATCTTCTCGTGGTTGAGGGTACATGCTGGCATGTATCCTGGGAAATCAGGTGGAATCATGTATATTTAGCTAATGGCAATACCACCGTTGAACTTTGCTAAACCCGCTGATACGAGCTCACTTGCCTGATCGATTTTCGAAGATGCCCTCATTTAGTATCGACTATCTCATTGGTGTGCTTTGAGTTCGAGTGCCCTGTAGCTGTTGATACTAGCGCATGTGTTGACTGATTTTCGGAGTTGCCCTTAGCTGAAATGGAGCTCTCAATGGCGAGCTACCGATCTAGTTGTAACATCGCTACTGATACTAGCATATGCGCTCGTGCGAATGTTGGAGATACTCATGCTCGGTGCGTGCGCTCTCACTGGCACGAAATAGTTTTGAATGTAATGACGCCGCTGATACGAGCACATTTGACATGTATTATTAGACTTTCAGGGAATGCGAACGCAACGACAGCTTTACGGCAACCCAGATAGAGATACAAAGGTAACGCTCATCACGCCGAAGTCACTGATTCTCCGCTCAAGTACCCGCCATCTTCAGTCCATACTCGGGCTTGAACCACTCCCTAACAAGATCCTCCAAGACTTCCGCGGCTAGCTTCTTCGCAGCTTCGGAAGAGTCGGCTTTGCCCTCGATGTACAGCTTGATCTTGGGCTCGGTACCTGAACCCCTAGCGGTGAAAACGACATCGTCCAGCTCGCAGGTGATCATCTGCGCCGAAGCGTCAACGGGCAAGAGAGGTTTGTTGTCGGATGTAGCACTGTCAAAACCGAGAGTGAGATCGCACCAGCGGCGAATTGTGCGGGATCCAACCTTTTCCGGGCGGGTACCGTCGTTGGAGATGCGCACATTCTCAAACACCTTGTTCGTCGTGGCGGGCGAGGGCGAGATGAGGTAGGTGTTTGCGTCCTCGAAGTAGCCGTAAGTTTGGTAGAGTTGCTGCAGTTTCTGGTACGGCGTGAAGCCTTGTTTCTTCCAGCGCTGCCAGGCGGAGAGGAAGACTGCGGCGGCTGCGACGCCGTCTTTGTCCCATACAACGCCAGGGAACATGTAGCCAATGGCTTCTTCATAGGCGAAAGCGGGCTCTTTTCCTTCTTTTTTGAGGTCTTGTGCCACGTTGCCGAGCCATTTGAAGCCGGTCAGAGTTTCGCGGAAGTGGAAACCTTCCTTTGATGCCATCGAGGCCAGCATCTTTGAGGAGACGGTAGAAGCCAGCATTGTCAGTCTGGATCGGTTGCCCTGGTAGGTGTCGAAGACATGTGAGGCGAGAAGAATGCCGATTTGGTTACCGGTGAACTGATGCCATCTGCCCTTTTCAATCCTTTCCGCGAACGAGAAGCGGTCTGCGTCGGGGTCGTTGGCCAAAACAATAGACGTGCCGTTTTGCTCGGCTTCCGCGAAAGCAAGGTCGAGAGCACCCTTCTCTTCGGGATTTGGGAAAGGTACGGTGCTGAATTCGGGATCAGGGTCGGCTTGGGCCTTCACAACGCGCATATTATTCCCCCTGAACCACATGTCGTGAGCGATCTGACGCAAGAAAGGCAGACCAACGCCATGCATGGCTGTGTATGTGAATGGCATGACCATCTCCACGCTCGGCATGGGCCACACAAGTTCACGAAGGGAGCCCATGTAGTCTTTGGTGGCTTGCGAGAAGATGCGCTCAACGTTCTCGTGTTCATCGACAACGTTCGGGTCCCAAGTTTCGACATGGCTAATGGCTGAGATGGCTTTCGCAATGTCTGCGTCTCTGGGAGGAATGATTTGAGATCCGTTCGCCCAGTAGACCTTGTAGCCATTGTCATTCTTCGGATTGTGGCTGGCAGTCACCATGATACCAGCACTGGCTTTGTACTGGCCAACAGAAAACGGAACCATGGGAGTGTGAACCAACTGGCCGAACCAGAGCACTTTGATGCCTTTGCTCAGGAATGCAGCGGCGGTCAGGCGTGCAAATTTCTCCGAGTTGTATCGCGCATCATATCCGATGACAACACTGGGTTTCGTCAAGGCGCCTTCAACGGCTCCAGTAGCGAGCACATAGTCCGCAAGCCCGTGGGAGGCCTGTAGGACAGTCAAGGAGTTCATGTGGGCGAACCCGGCCTTCATCGCAGACCGAAGACCAGCTGTGCCAAACGCAATACGGGTTCTCAGTCGTTTTTCCAGTTCCGGTTCATTGCCAGCTTCTACGAGGTCGCTGATCTCCTTTCGTGAGATCTCGTCGCGGTCGAGCTCCAGCCAGCGCTGGGCCAGAGTTGAGATCGATTCCATGATGTTGTCTTAATTGGTTGATGAACGTTTGAGTACCGGATGAGTAACTTGAGTTGTCGCGAAAAATGTATCCTTTACGGTGCCATGCCTTCCGATGCTAGTGTGGGAATGCAGAAAGGGTCTTTGTGGCACGATCTTCTTCTAGAATGTGTTTGGAAGTTCGAAGTTGAATCGATGTATCGTCTGTCGTCAACCCACGTGTCTGTAGCTTCATTGGCGCGAGAAAGCCCCAATCTAGACTCCAGCTGGCTGTCGGAATTCGCTCTGTTCGATTTACGCGTTATGATTGGCTGGTCACGATACCGATCGATAAGGGAGTGATCAAGATTCCATTAACTTGGATGCAAGAGTGAGGCTGCACACACAAGTATTGTATGACTTTTGGTCGAGATTGATCTATATATCTGTACTAAATACACCGCACGCATTCATGGGCTCTACACAAATGCCTGGACACCCGTGATAGCACGACCCAAAATCAGCGCATGAATATCGCTCTGACCCTCATAAGTCTGAGTTACAAACAAGTTCGCCACATGCCTGCCAATGTGGTACTCGTCGCTGACTGCATTACCGCCGAAGATCTCCTGCAGCACGCGTGCGTTGACCAACGCGCGGTCGCAGTTCTGACGCTTGATCATTGAGATCATCTCCGGAGCCGCCTTGCCCTCATCCTTCAGCCTACCAACCTGGTACGCAGCTTGAATGCCAAAGGCGGCATCTGTTACTGCATCCGAAAGCTTCTTTTGCACCAGCTGGTACTTCGCGATTGGGTTGCCCTTGAATTGCTTGCGCTCAAGTGCGTATTCTCTTGCGCGTGCGATGCAGTCCTCAAGCGCACCGATAGTGCCCCATGCAATACCGTAACGAGCGCTGTTAAGGCAGGAGAATGGCCCACGCAGTCCCTCAATTTCGGGGAACATCATCTCATGTGCGACCGGAACCTCGTCCATGTGAATCATACCCGTGATGCTGGCGCGGAGACCGTTCTTGTTGCCGAGCTTTGGTGTCTCAAGGGTGCCAGGTGGGCACTTGCTGCGCTCAACAAGGAAGCCGCGAATCTTGCCAGTCTCTTGAAGCTTGGCCCAGACCAACATAACATCGGCAATGGGCGAGTTGGTGATCCAAGTCTTGGAGCCACTAAGGCTGTAGTAGCCCTTCTTGGTAGGATGAGGTTTAGCGACGCTCTCCATGCTTCCAGGATCACTACCGTGGTTGGGCTCTGTAAGACCGAAGCAGCCAACAATCTTTCCCTTGGCCATGCCAGGCAGGAACATCTCCTTCTGCTCTTCAGAACCGAACTCGTCGATGCCGCCCATGGCGAGAGAGGACTGTACGCTCATGCCACTGCGGTAGCCAGAATCGACGCGCTCAACCGCACGAGTAATCAATCCAGATGCGACAGATGAGACGCCTGCACATCCGTAACCCTTGATAGTGGCTCCGAGGAATCCAAGCTCGCCCATCTCTTCAAGGATCTTCTGGTCATAGTTCTCATTACGGTAGGCCTCTGCAATTGGGCGTTAGCTAAGAAACTACTCAAATGCATGTGTATCGCATTTCGCATACCTAGTACTCGTGGAAGCATGCGCTCCTGGCAATACTCTTCGGCGACTTCAGCGATAGCCGTCTCTTCTTCAGTGTACAAATTGTGTGCGCCTAGAGGATCTTTCCAATCGAATGCTACTGGAGCGTGGAGATGACGACGAGCAGCAAGCGACGAGGGTTGTGCAACTCGCCTTGCGGCGCGAAGAGAAAGTGACTTGAACATGGTGGGTAGAGCACGTGTACGGAGAGAGAGTGAAGAGTAAGGCAAGGTTGTAATTGAGTCGTGGCCTAAGAGAGAGAGGGTAGGTTATGTATATGTACCTAGATAGACTCGACAAATACATGACGGCGATCGGCATTGGAAGCCGGACAATGGAGGGACCGAGGCACGGCGAGTCGTCGTTTTGGCCGATGGCGCTCTTGCTTCAGCACTTGAGTCCCTCGCCGATGTCGTAACTGGAAGCAACGACTTGACGCGCCCGCGTTCAACTAGCGGAAACGCGTTCCTGCACTTTAGGCAGGCACTCTCTAGGCATCTTCACATCTCGTCAACCTCGTCAACCCGTCCAATTCATTCCTGCACGCCGCAAATTCGCCCACACATCCGCCAACATGGGTATCAAAAACCTGTACCAGGTCCTCAAGGAGAACTGTCCCGAAGCTATCAAAGAAGGCGAAATCAAAAACCAATTCGGCCGCAAAGTCGCCATCGATGCCTCCATGTCCCTCTACTCTTTCCTGGTCGCCGTTCGCAGTGATGGCCAGCAGCTCATGAACGAGACTGGCGAAACCACGTCTCATCTCATGGGTCTATTCTACCGCACCCTCCGCATTGTCGACAATGGTATCAAGCCACTCTACGTCTTCGATGGTGCCCCACCAAAACTCAAGTCCGGCGAGTTGGCGAAGCGTTTTGCACGCAAAAGCGAGGCACAAGAGAGTCACGAAGAGGCCAAGGAGACGGGTACAGCCGAGGATGTCGAGAAATTCAGCAGACGGACGGTCAAAGTCACGAGGCAGCACAACGAAGAGGCGAGAGAGCTTCTCAAGCTGATGGGAATTCCCTACATCATCGCTCCCACCGAGGCTGAAGCGCAGTGTGCTGTCCTCGCACGTGCAGGAAAGGTCTTTGCTGCTGCTTCAGAAGACATGGACACCCTCACCTTCAACTCACCTGTGCTCTTGCGTAAGCTCACTTTTGCTGAGCAACGCAAAGAGCCAATTCAAGAAGTCCACCTTGACAAGGTGCTCGAGGGCCTGGAGATGGATCTGAACCAATTTATCGACTTCTGCATCCTGCTGGGCTGCGATTACCTCGACCCAATCAAGGGTGTCGGCCCGAAGGTAGCACTGAGCCTCATTCGCGAGCACAAGAACTTGGAGGCCATTGTCAAACATTTGGAGTCCAGCACGAAATACACAATCCCCGAAGACTGGCCCTTCGCTGACGCCCGCGTCCTCTTCCTTGAGCCCGACGTGCGCAGTGCCGACGACCCGGAATGTGACTTCAAGTGGGAGGCACCAGATGTTGAAGGTCTCGTCAAGTACCTCGTCGAAGGCAAGGGATTCTCAGAAGATCGTGTTCGCTCAGGTGCTGCACGTCTTTCGAAAAACATGAAGTCTTCGCAACAGTCCCGTCTCGAGGGCTTCTTCAAGCCAAAAGAGAAGACTGAGGAGCAGAAGGCGAACCTCAAGCGCAAGAACGACGAGAAGCTCGAAGAGAAGAAGAAAAAGCAGAAGCAGGAGGCCAAAGCCAAGAAGGAGGCCAAAGCTAAGCCGAAGATGGCTTCCTAGGATGGCTGAGTCTGTCACGTGTAAGCATGGGAACTTGGAACGGCGTTACGATGAGCAGGCGTTACGAGAACAAAAAGTGATACCATTGGGTGGCCAGGCGGCCTAAGTCTGTAAGTTAGATTGTAGCATTGTAAGCAGTAGTGTTCTAGTGACAACGAGATGTGTGTTTGCTGCCTTTGTTTACTTGACATTTCGTTCAGGTGAAGATGAGAGAGATACATGTAGTACCTCCGTCTGTGATGTGCATTCAGAGTGCTTGCATTGAACGGGCGGATGATAAGAACCCGATATAGGCGGTGATGTCCTTCGTCAAGAAGTGTGGCTTGCAGATGCATACCTACATATATGAAGTGACATGCAGATCTTGATATTGGGCGTTGATATACCCTTCCACATGCCTTTCTGTAGCCAACATCACTTTATTCAGCCCAGCACGTGGTGAAAGAAGCTGAAAGAGAGCAGCGCAACGGCCCAACGGGAGCCAAGCGCTCCGACTCGTGCCCTCTTGTACTTCTCTTATTACACAACATCCTCCGCCGACCACCACCTCAAGTACTTACATACCTACCAGCATACCACCATCCTACGCCGCCCAAAGCGACCGCTCCCAGCACTCTCGCGCACTCGACGCACCGCCGTACCCGCTTTCAGATCCTCGCCGACCGTCTCCAGGCCCACCTCTACCGCCCGCACCGCATCCGCGCAACCGTGGCAGTCCAACGCAATGGCGCTGTATACCGAAAATCAAATCTCCAGTAGTAGTAATTACCGTCGCTCGTCGTCCGCTGGCAGCACTGGCAGCAGCGGCCGTCGCAGCGCAGCAAACACCACCGCTTCCGCCTACCTCGTCAACGCCGCCACCATGGGCTTGACGGGCTTCCACTACTCCACCTGCGGGGCAGGGGGTACGTCTAAACGTTGAAGAGACATCTTGATATGAGGCCGTACTAACACACGCACAGGAGTGGGGTGGTTGGTTTGAGGTCGATTCGGGCCAAACATCACCACCGCCGTCTCCGCGCGCGACCGCGGCCGCCGCTGCTGGCAAGGACTACATGACGTCCGCCCAGCTGCTGCAGTCGCGTAGCGGAGACGCCGCGTACCACATCACGGAGGAGTGTGAGAGACTCTTCTGCGAGACGCTCCGGACCGCGTTCTTGGTCGAGAAGAACGCCGGCGCCGCGAGGAACTCGCTGGTGATGGGTGCGCTTGAACAAGGCCGCACGGATGAAAGTGCGGCCGACATGTTGTCGGAGACGCCGCCGTACGACCACCACGGAGGGCACGCCGTCGGGATGCCGGTGCAGATGCACCAGCATCGCCAGCGCAAGCCCTCGCTTCCAACCCCTGCTCCTTCGCCTGGTACTTTGGCGTATGCGCCGGCTCAGTCGGGAGAGGTGATCAAAGAGTACCTGGAGGTGTATGACTACCACTCCACTGGAACTCGGTTCAGAGGTTTCGTGGCGGAAAAGCGCGAACGTGCGCTATTCGTCTTCTTCGACCGTGAGGTTATGGAACAGGATCTGAAGCCTGGGTGAGTCTCCACCGAGCCCGACGATCATGAGGTAGTAAGACGTAGAGATGCATTACTGACTATCGGACAGCCTCACATCCCTTCTCGAGCTTGCGGGAACTGACGGCATCGACTGCGATCAGCTGATCGTCTGCCTGGACCGCACCGCCGAAGGCTGCAAAGACCTGGCCAAAGACTTGGGCTGGGTCGGTTTCGAGATTGCTATGCTGGACGCTTGGTCCGGGCATGAATGCACTCTGAGCGACCGCTGGTTGTTCCTGTCTATGGACGTTTGAGAAGGGTGTCTATGAGTGAAGTGAGAGATGAAAGCAGAGTAGGTGGGCCTTCGGGGTCAGTGTTGTGCGAAGACGGATTGATTGTTGTGAGGTCTCTTGACGTTTGGTGCTCTTTTGTGGGAGGGTTCTGGTTGACTAATCGCGTCTATCTCTCTGAATCTTCAGAAGCTTGCGTCCGACTACATTATTAGGCACAGGTTTCTTGATTGAGCTGGGCTACGAGTTTTTGATTCATATCGATTGCATATAAGCGAGAGCAAGGCCGGAGATCTCATTACCAAGCTTCACTCCCTGCCAATTCTATCGCGTGTTCTGCTTGCTGGTAACATGTAGCCAGATTACCTCCCCTCATGATGTGTATCATGACTGCACATACCTACATGCACTTATTGGTTGAAACCGAAACGACACACGCAGGTATCTGCCTATTTTGAAAGACCTCATCACCAAGTACATCACTCTCAATGGCACCAAGGTCAAGAGAAAAAAGCAGCTTTTTATTTTTCCATCGGCGACACACAAAAACAGAGGAGCCCAGGCAACCACTACAACTACCACTACCACTATCTACTACCCCTTCTATCATCGACGGACAAGGCGCTTTCACAATCTCGTCGAGTCTCGCAGCAAAGACAATCAAGTCAATCAATCATCAGTTGTCGTCGTCGTCCCAAGCAAGAAAAACAAAAGCGCTCAAAATCCAAAAGGCATCTGGCCTGGCATTGGCTGGCAAAGCCGAAAGCTGGCCGAGTTCGTTCGTTTCCCATCATCCATCGTGTGTAGTCTTTTTTTCTTCAATCACCGCCTCGCTCGAAGACATCATTCAGAAGCCAAAAAAGCAAAACGCAAACAAATCAGTTCGTCCATCGTAAAAAGAAAGGGAATAAAAAACAACGCTCTCTCTCAATAAGACTCTGGTGTGCACCGTGCCGTTTCATCGCTGTTGAAACTCGGGAGTCTATCAAACCAAAAGATCCCGAATTGATGTTCATGCCGGGAGTAAAGATGATCGAGAGTCGTGCAGGCAGGCGAATTTTGCCTTTGCCAGCGACGGCTTCGACGGCTCCAGCTGCTTTAGCTCAAGAAAACTGCGGCCAGATTATTTTCGGCCTAAAGCATGTTTTCGAGCAAAGCTAGCTACATTGGCGCCTCTCGTTTCGGGTTGAGGTTTGAGTCGATACCAGAAGTGCATTGCTATGCATCGTCAAGACTCCTCTTTCTCGCGTGCGTGTAACACAGGTCCAGAAAGGTAATAGCAGAAAGCAAAAGCACTCAGAGGAAGCGGCGATATTGCAGTGTAATGTGGTTCGTTGGAGGTCGGTCATAATCGTCGTCATTAGCGCAAAAAGAAACAAATACAGCGGAGAAGTTTTGCGGTGTTGTAGTCGAGCGAGCATTATCGAATCGGCTTCACCGGCTGCTGCTGACTGATGGGCCTCGCAGCCACAGCGCCAACATCAGTACGTGCACGCTTGATGCCGTTAGCGCTCGGAGGGCGGCCGTATTGGTCATCGTCGTCCATGTCGCGTCCACGCTTGTTGTTTGGTGGTACGCCGTTCATGGAAGGGTATTGAGGTGCGTAGCCTTGAGCTTGGTAAGCGTCAGCCCCATTCGGCGCACCAGCACGCGCATCATTGCTGATCACGCTGTAAAGGTTGCTTGCAGGCAGTTGAGAGCGCTGAGGTGTGCTGTATCCAGGGTACGTTGATGTGGTGCGAGGGGTTGCGCGGCCAGAACCGTTCTGGTGGGGCGAATGTGTCATCTCAGGAGAGATATGCGACGCGTCAGAGTGCATCTGGCTCAAAGGCGCGTTGGGCATGCCGGCGTACGAAGGTTTCCTAGAGCCATACGATGCACTGGTGTGTGTGTATTCGCCTTCGTGTTCACCGTCACCTTCGTGTTGGCTCGAGTAGCCGTCGTGAGGCTTCTGCTCCGTGTGCTCGTTCTCAGCACCGGCGCGAGCGGGTGGTGCCATCTCGGTCTTGACACCTGGGCTCGGTTGTACGTGGCCGTATTGAGGCGCGGAATACTGGGGGTACGCAGGTCCCGCGCTGTACATGGGTCGAGTGCCATCGTAGGCTTGTGTGGTCGGATACTGCATCTGCGAAGAGCTGCTAGGTGAAGTCGCGACTGGAAGACTTGTTGGTACAGATCTTGAAATAACGGCATGAATTGGGATATGCTGACCTGATTGCATGGCTCCAGCCTGTCCCTCACCATACCCGTAGGAATTGGCCGAGTTCATGGTCATGCTAGAAGCACTCGTCGGCGGTGTCGGGAAAGTGTGAGCTCGGTCAACACCCGGTCTGCCAGCGGCCGGATGCGGTGCCATCGGCTGAGGTTGGCTAACACCAGGGTTGCTCATTGAATGATGATGAGTAAGAGCGGGCGGCTGCGAGCTGGTCGGCGTACGCATGTAGTCAGGTTGCTGCTGCTGCTGCTCTGGCCGACGAGCAGCCATGGCGGCGCCACTCATGCTCCCCTGGCGAGCTTGGTTGGTTGGGTGGTAGAGCAAAGCCCCAATGTTGTGGACGAAAAGTGGGTAAAGAAGCTCGGTGATTCTCTCCTTGTTCGCGAAATCCAGCGCACGGTCAAAGGGTATCCTGTGTGCTGTCAGTATCACTTCTCACCGTTGAAAAAATAACTTCCCAACTTACCAGACACCTTTCAAGTGCATCGGCCCAATTTTGACAACGTGTCTAGTCTTCTCGCTCTTGAGAATGCCGTCGCGACGTCCCCGCGTCATGCCGGCGACATTCAACAGCTTCGTACCGTTGATCATGTGGTTGTCCTCTCTACGCGCAACACAAACGCCCTTGGCCTCAACCTGGAAGCACAAGCTGCCCTCGTCCTCCCAAAGGGTTGCAGTCACTCTCGGCTTCATGCCTGGGGGAGCAATTTGCCCAGTGGTGTCCGGGGCGTGCTGCTGCTGGAATTGCTGTCCTGCAGCTGGTGCAGGTGGTCCAGATGAACCCATCGTCGGCAAAGGAAGACCTTGCTGCACCATTCCAGAACCCATGGAAGACGTCACGGGGTGGCCCGTAGCCATTGGCGGCATAGAGCTAGGGTACTGCTGATATGTACCGTAGCTGTTCGGCGCGTAAGACTGCGAGGCTGGCTGAAGCGCCTGAGGTTGACCGTAAGAGTACTGTCCGATCCCCGAGCCGGGCGCAGATGCCGGAGCATGCTCCATGTATGCCTGCGGCTGGTTCATGTTGCTGAAGCCCTGGCTGTACTGGTATCCCGTAGGCGCGTACTGGGAGTGGTAGGAGGCTTGTTCAGGAGAGGGCGTCTGCAGACCAGTCGCGTGCTGATGCTTGCCAGCGTCCACTGGTGACGTATAGGTGGTGTTGGAGTCGTAAGACTGATTGGCAATGGAAGCGGTGCTGAATGAATCAGCCCGGGGAGACGAACCGACCGAGGAGTGCGTTTGATGAGCCGCGTTCGATGGGGTCGGGTACTGAGATTGGTACCAGTGGCTGTTGTCGTCGGTTCCCCGGGCTTGTACGTGGGAGATCGGTGGCAGCGCCAGCTTCGCGGTAGCTCACGAGTGAGCTATCTGGTGCGGTAAGGGTTTGAAACGAGGTGGGCAACGCGAGGCTGTCCAATGGTTGGAAGAAGAGGTGGTCGAGTTGCTTGACAGGTGTAACAGAGCGGTGGGTGGGCGTGTGCGTGCGGTGGGATGAATGCTTCGTGCAGTGTCGTTATGGTTCGTTGGTCCCGTGGAAAGCGTTGGTGCTTAGGATGCTGGGAGTGCCGGAGGTGGACGTTGGGACGCAAGCAAAAGTCGTAATGTTGGAAGGGCAACAGCAGCGAGCGGCGCTCAAACAGTCGTCAATGCAAAGTCGTTAATATTCGTTAATGGTCGTGACGGATCGTGGGTCGTTGCTTGGAACGAAACAATACCACTGGCGTCTACGTGGGACCTGGGAGGAGGAAGTGTTAGTATGGAAGACTGGACTGGGGAAGCGCGTGTCATGCAGCAGCATGCGAGGTGTCTGCACGACGCGGACTGTTGCGGCGGACGCACCCTGTGCTGGCTAAGAAATGCAGTGCATTAGATGGGATGGAGCGCAAAGGGAACGCTTGCTTTGGGTGGGGGAAGGCACCAAAGGATAAAGATGGATGCGGAGGAGGTTGGTGGTTGGCGAGCTAGCGGCTGGCGCGAGAGCCAGCCGCTGAGCGGCGGGCGATATCGACATCGGATAGCGCTAGGCGGGAAACAGACGGGCAGGCGAGGTGGTGTGGGGAAGGAAACAGCGTGCACGTACCTTATTGTGGCTGCTGGCCGGGCCGAGAGGGACAGAGAGGCCGGGCGGGCAGATGATGAGCGAGTGGTGAGCGCGCGGATGAATAAAACCCGGCTGGCGCGTGCGCGAGGTGGGTGAGGCCGGGCGAGGCGAGGCGAGGCTCAGGTGTGAGGTGAGGTGAGGTGAGGTGGTGAGGTTGAGGTCGGGCGGGTGCCAGGGCGGTGGGCGGCGTTTGCGACAGCACGAGGGGTGGCGGACGGGCGGGCACGCGGCGGCGGAGTCCAATGCAATGCACCACGCGCTTCTGTGCAGCAACAGGACTGCAGATGGGACGGGCTGTGTGGATGGATGATTGGGGGAAGAGGGTTGCGAGGCAGAGGCAGAGGAGGGAGGGAGGGAGGGAGGGATGCACGCAGGAAGCAAGGCGGGTGGCAGGCTGCCTTAGCGAGCGGACGAGCTGCTGCGGTGTTTTTCTGGCTGCTGCAGGTGCTGTTGTTGACTGATGTGTCGATGTGTTGATGTTGCTGGCCGCTGCTATTGTCGCTGCTGCTGGCGGGCCGTTGCGGTGCGTGCTATTATGGCTATGCGATGTGCGATCGATATGCGATGCGATGATTGATGGGCGGGCGTTCCGCGATGAGGGCTGGCGGAAGGGCAGCGCGTGTGTGTCTGACTCCCGTCTCTGAGAACAGGCAAAGCAAGGCAGGCAGGCAGGCAAGATCGGGCACAGACAGACAGGCACCTATGCTTTCTGCTGAGGGTGATGATGATGCTTTGCTGCTGGTGCTGAGCGATGGGCGAGATGCGGTTATGCGGTGTGCGGGAGAGGTGCAGCGCTGGCGCGGTTGTCTGCGTGTCTGCTTGGACTTGGGGGAGCTGTTCGCTCACGAATGCGGCGGGTGCTTGAGTCAACACACGCTTGCCAACAGGCGGGCGGCGAGTCTAAAAGACGCCTTCTCTGCTCGTTTTTGCTGAGACACCACTTCTCCGCCCCAGGGCCAACGGCCTGCGCAGGGATCCTGCACCCGGCCGGCCGGTGGGGAACGACAGGGAGAGGCTGGCCCAGCTCCCATGCCCTCTGGCCTCTCTCTGCTTGGCCTGCTTGCCTGGAAGAATGCGCCCGCCAGTCTCTGTGAGGCGATCGGCGGTCCCGGCGACACGCACAGACGTCAATAATAACAGTGTACTCGCGCGCGCGAACAGATCTCGCGCGTGGGAGAGAGCTGTGGTGCTGCTGCTGTCTGCTGCTGCGGGTGCATGAGCTGCTGGGTGCGAGCACATGCTATAATTGTTACGAGCTCGAACCCGAAGCAAGGCAAGGCAAGGCAAGGCAAGGCAAGGCAAGGCATACACGCTGCCGCATGTCATGTACGTACTCGCTCTATACACGCAGGACAATGGCTGCGGAAACGCTGCCGTATTCTGAGGCATCTCTGTTCTCCTCTGTTCTCCTTTCGTCAAGCACACCTGCTCCCTCTCTCGGGCAAAGGACGAAATCGGTTCAAGCCACGGCAATAGTAATAATGTGAACCCCAGCGAGTGAGGGAAGGCGAGGCGCGCTGGCATCCCTAGCTTCCAGCCATGAAGTCAACTCTCGTCGCGACGACCAGGGTCATCGGGTGAAGTACAGGCCGTGAGCCGCTGGGGAGCTCAGCAAAATGTGGAGCCCGCGATACACGACCTCCCACGCGTGTGTTGAGCCCTTCCGACCATCACATCGATGGAACGGACGTTGAAACGCCTCGCTTCGCAGCGTGGCGTGGCGTGGCGTGGGAAGGAAGGAGGTCTGGCGTCGACTCTTATATCGACCCGGTCGATAACTTCGTATATCCAACACGACTCGTGAGACAGCAGGGCGTGCGCTTTGGCAAGGCTCACGATTTACCTGTTCGATTCGGGCGGGCCCGACTACTCCACTGCACGGGCCTGGCCAAAAGACGAGCGCCGGGCAGTGGCAGGGATAGATGACGGGCAGATGCTGCCAGATAGCGCCACCGCCGCCAGCGTTGCGTTCCTTGCTCGCGGCGGTCCGACGTACGTAGCCAGCGAACGAGCCGCCCAGGCCAATCAACCTCGAGCGTACCCAAGAAGGGAACGGCACGTGAACGTGGACGGCTCGGTTCTCTCCAGGGAGAACGATAACCCTGACCATCCCATCCATCGTGGTCGCGCCAGCGCACACAGGGTACAAGGGCTGGTGCGATTGCAGCACGGTAGATGCTATGTATTGATATAGTGGTGGTGGTAGTCGACGGGTTGCTGCTGCATGTGCGGCAGCCTCGCAGCCTGGGGATATCTGCTGCTGCTGGTTGCTGACTGTAATGCCGGCGCAGGGCCAAAGTGAACGTCACCAAACACCAAACGGCCGGCCAATTGCAACAAAGTCACACCGCTCGCAGAAAACAGTGACCCGGCCACACGGAATCCTTCGCTCTCTGGTTTCCGGAGCAGAGCTCAACAAGGGAAGCATCGCCGTCCAGATCGACACTCCTTGAATGTGACGGGTTGCGACTTGTGACAACATTACGACGGCGACGTTGGAGGCTGCGATCATGGAAAGCTTCGACTGGTATCATCAGTAGATGCGCTTCTGAATCAGGGCAGAGCCAAGTTTAGATACCTTGGCCGGCCGTTGCAAGAAACGCGATTGTGATGATGCTGTGGTCGAAGAATATTAATGGCAGCTCTTGTCAAGATTTCCAACGGGAGCCGATCGATGCAGCTAGCCGCAGCTAACGGGTCTTGATTCCGGCTGTAAGCTCATGCATGTGATACGGGCACGGAAGGATCAACGCCTTTGACACGCGAACGGTAGCTTTGCTCCGATCAGAGACATGGTGTAAAGGCCATATGGTGCCAGCACAGAGAGCGCGAGCGCGCGGACCTGTCACTCCTGTGAGCCTGGACATAGGCACGATAGGGTCGACGGCTGACCGTTGAGGATGACAATGCTCGATGATGCGATAACCACCAGACTGCTATGTACTGTTCTCGTCCTGATCCTCGTCCTGGGGAGGGATGGCACATCACGCTCATCTCTGTTGGCGGACAGGGCGAAACGGATGGTCCGCGACTTCCCCATGCCGGAAAGCGCCATCTCGCCATCTCGAATAGCAGGCGGCCACGTCGCTCGCGGGTGGGTATCAGGGCTCGACTGAGGCAACCTTGCGGCCAAAGGCTAGCGCCACACTCTGCTCGACGGTCGCACGACATGCCTCCACACGTTCCTATAGGCGTGGGATTCCGTCGATGGCGCGGCAAGATGAAACGACGTGTGTGCAACGCTGGTCGAGTCGTAGCGAGCGAGTTCGTGGGTGGGAGAAGCACAACAATAATCGCATGCCCTGTCGACAGGCATTGTCGCGCGCTGTCGGGCTGGGCACGAAGCTATTCGGTCTGGACAGGGCCCATTGTGGATGCATTGCCCATATTGCGGATCTCGATGGAGAAGCTCGACGCTTTCACTTCCCATCTTTCCCAGCCGATCTGCGGGGTGCGTTTTCCATCTTCACTCACCGCTCTTTTGTCGCCTTGCGATTGGACGAGCGCGAGAGGCTCTTGTCGTTCGTTGTCGTCTACTTCTCGTTGATGAGATGGTGTGAGATGTCTCGATTCTGGCAGCTCGTGGGGAGCGCATGCGATCGAGGCAGCCAGACCACCATCGCCGACCATGTCAGACAGACATATAGCATGAACGATACTACTACGATACACAACAAGGAAATACCAGTAACTGCCTCAGCCTGCTCGTCATCGATAAGACATGCAGTGTTGATAGTTGCACTCGGAGTGACAGCCACCGCATACCGCCAATTGTCTCTTCTCAGAGGCAGCACAGCATTGTTGCTGTTGTCCATCCCTATTGTCCATTCCCGTTATCGTCGCTACCATGACTCCCGCTCAGTGCAGAGGTGCCTTATGTACTCACAGCATCCGTCCCGTGTCAGCGTGGCCCAAACTTCCAAACCTGCACAGATGAACTGAGGGATCCTCATCTCACCACGACAACCTGCCACGCCTGCTCTACCGGCGGTACACTCACGAACCCTACATCTTCACACACACACGCGCGCGTGCGCTCAACGCAAAGCCGAAGTATGTGTGAGATGGGTAGCCGTGGTAGCTAAGAAGCCCCGATCAACGGTACATAACGGGTAAGCAGTAGTGGTGCTATTCGGCCAGTAGTAGTACTGCTTCGGCACGGCGAGTATACACACAAGCTTATTTATCCAAAGTACGGTACCCTTCTGGCGACCTAGGCAAGCCGCCGCCTTTCCCCTGCGCTGCCGGCGCTTGTCTTCTCCTTCGCCCACATGTAGGTACTCCGCAACCGGAGGCACGACATACATGCATTTCTGCACTCCGCCGACGCAGGGCTGTTTAGTTGTTTCGAGAGAGAAACGGTCGACGTGCTTTAGACTTGCTAGGTTGCTTACATGTACGTCTGTAAGAACCGCTTGTGCAGTGCGCGCGCGCCGCTTCGCTGCTCATGTCGTCTTTCTCTGCACTCGTGTGTTCGGCTGGCAATCCATGTGTCGATGCACATGTGGTAGTGCACGCAAGTGGCGGCATTCATGTAAGTCATCGTACATACATGCCTCGACGTGAACGACATCTCTTCCTCGACCTCGAGCCGGTGGCGCATCGCTTCAAACCGCCGTATATGTCAACGCTTGTTGATTGGACATGTAATCATGGATGAGTATGTCACCAGTTTGTATCGGTACTGTATGTTTATGACATGCTAGAGTTGACGATACCACCACTTACGAGAGCTCGTATCTTCTGAGATAGCGACTTCCGACGACTGCTCTATCCCTGACATGAAATGGTGGAACATTTCTTGACATACGAAACTGCTGATGTTATCACATAGGAACTACATGCAGACTCTAACATGAACTGAAGTAGTATGTATGCACTCGGTTAGCAACATCACCAGTGACATGCGCTTCACGCATGCTATGTGCCTCGATGCCTGTCGTGACTACCTCCTACATCCGGTAATTTAGGACGTCGACGATTGGCTTGACAACCTCTTCTTTCCTTCGAGACTTACAGTCAGTCCTTTCCTCCAATTCTCTCATTGGTCTGGCCCTTCCGCGAGATACTGCAAAGTGACAGGCAGCAGCAAGAACACACTATGGTATTTACTCGGGACCTTGAGAGTTACAGCCATGACAGAAACACCACCAACCCATTAATCAGTCAGTCACCGGCATCACTCAGCATCCCACCGAACCTCCATCTTTACCGGCATTCCATACGCAGCATGAAAGATGCAGCTTGTTGCCCGTGAACAAACAGAATGCCAACCCATACACCATAGCCAGCACTATCCAGCTCCTCACACAGAACCAGAACAGCGCGGCTTCAAATCCAAAGCATCTCAATACTTCACCAGGAAACCCTCATTCGCATCCACCAAATCTGCACCAGCTACGGTCGAGTCGAGTCCCATACAACACAACTCAGAAGAGGCAGACAAGCCACTTGGTATACTCCACAAAGCCAGGCGTACAGTCTCTGCTTTAGCTGCAAGGTTCCTATCCCTCAAGCGTGAGATTTCCCAATTCCTTCTATTCTCCTGGTTTTTGTGCTCACTCTCATCGCAGGCCATCGGTCCAAATCCTTGTCCCTCAAGGATACCACAACACCCTACGAAGTCGAGTCGTCACCAGCAGTACCAGCACGTGTAGTTTCTCGCCAGCCATCAATGCTTACAATACACCCGTGGCCCAGCACTGGGGGCTTGGCTCATGCAAACACCCGCCTTGCAAGCTTCGGAAATGGCTCAAATGAGCATCTGCCGCCGCCACGACCTGTACCAGGGCCTCCACCACCGATCACCCAGCCAAAGCGTGTACGATCTGTTCGCTTCGCAGATCTGCCCCCTCCAAGCCCATTCGATGGATCTTGGAGCGTTCAGGAGATCGAATCAGATGGCAGCACAGAAGAAAGCAGGAGCAGACTTGCGCACCGACTCTCCGAATGCTTCGAGAACTTCAACGGTGCTTTGAGTCTTACGAATGGCAACGATACAGTCCTGCATCGCCATGGGAAACGTGCACGGCCAGTCATTCCAAACATCGACACTTCTCCCGTCGCAGTCGGGAACTCGAGTAGATCGCCAAGTGCAGCTTCATCGTCCCAAGCGTCTGCTCAACACATCAACGCCTCTCCTGTCAGCAATGCATCAACTGCAGCAACATCTTTCGGATCTTCGCCTCGTTCCTTCTCTTCTGCCAAAAGGTACGCATTGAACGATGGACACAGCCTCAACCAACTGCTACCACCTTCCGAAGACGTCTCGCTTTCTCCCATTGAAGAGGATGCTGGTCGGTTCTTCGCAATCCCTCAGCAAGATACCATGGTTACCGCAAAGCCAACAATCGTCACGGTCGAGGCCGCTGCAGCTGCGAAAACCTTTCTAGAAATACACTTTCACAATCTCCTCCTCGAACCTCTGTCTCCTCGCACGCTTCGACAAAGACGACTCGAGCAAGACCTGGCCGATCTCAGAGCGGCCCACGATGAGCGCATCACCGCTCGCCGTCTTTGGGTCGATTCAGAAAATGACCACCTCCGTCAGATGCGTGCCCTCAAGTCGAGCTCGATAGCCCGGCACAGCGTCAAGGGAATCTCCATCGCCGGCTACGACAGTGTTCGTGTACTCGGCAAAGGGAGCTTTGGCGTGGTGAGACTTGTGAAAGAAAGAAGCCAATCCCGATCAGACCAAAGTGATGCCGCAGTGGCAGGAAACCTCGCCCTGGCCGACTGCACTGTCGACCACAGCCTGCCCAGCGGCAAACCACTCTCAGACGTCTTCGCCATGAAAGTCATCCGCAAGTCTGAGATGCTACGCGGCTGTCAGGAAGGCCACTTGCGCGCAGAGCGGGACTTCCTCGTCAACGCTGAAGGCTCTCGCTGGGTCGTCCCGTTGATCGCAAGTTTCCAGGATAACACCAACCTCTATCTCGTCATGGAATACATGATCGGCGGTGACTTCTTGGGTCTGCTCTTGCGCGAGGATGTCTTGGACGAGGACGTTGCCAAATAGTACGTGGCAGAAATGATCATGTGCGTCGACGAAGCACACAAGATGAAATGGATCCACCGGGACATCAAGCCGGACAACTTCCTGATCAGCGCTTCAGGGCATCTCAAGATTTCTGACTTCGGTCTTGCTTTTGACGGACACTGGTCTCACAGCCAAGCGTACTACTCCAACCATCGCAACTACTTGCTGGACAAGCTAGGGATTAAGATCGTCGGTGATGAGCAAGACGCCGCCGAGGAAGCAGGCGAAGCAGGGCTTGCCAGTCAGGCTTCTCGACCTCCCAGCAGAACACCATCTTGTGTCAGGAAAGACGCCGAAGAGACCGCCAAGCGCGAAGGACTTTTGAACTGGCGAAACCGCACCGAGCGCCGTAAACTCGCAAGGAGCGTAGTTGGCACAAGTCAGTACATGGCGCCCGAGGTCATCCTCGGTCAGCCGTACGATGGTCGCTGCGACCTCTGGAGCATCGGCATCATCCTGTATGAATGCCTTTACGGCCGCACGCCCTTCTACAGCGAAAACAGGCAAGTGACGAAAGAGAGCATAGTCTCACACCGCAGCACGCTCTACTTCCCGCGCAACGAACGCTGGTCTCGCCCGAGCACAGATTCCCGCGTCTTGCTGTCGCCACCCAGCGACCTCGCTCTGGACCTCATGCAGAGTATCCTGACCGACAAAGACGTCAGGCTCAGCTCGAGACAGTACCGCCAAAGCGAGGCTGCCCGTCTGGCTCGTCGACCATCGAACCCAATGACCGCGCAGGGCAAACACGTCTACCCCAACGGCTCAGAAGAGATCAAATCTCACGAGTTCTTCCGCGGGATGCCCTGGAACGACATGCACTCGAGACCGCCGCCATTTGTACCTCGCGTCCGCGAGAAGCAATCTATCACGAAGTACTTCGAAGACGAAAAGGATATCGTCAGCATGGAATCCTCGCCGTACAACAGCAGCACGAGCGATCTTGGCGACAATACTGAAAGTGGAGGTACTGCTGCCGAACAATTGCAACAAGAAAAAGTCGACGTCGGACTGCAGGCTTGCTCCCATGCTGAGTTCCAACGCATCAGAGAGCACTTTGGCGTATCTTACGCAGTGTGGAAGACTGAACGAATGGCTTTCCTGCGTCGCCAGCGAATGGAGAGGGAGGAGGACGAGGACAACGATGACGTGGAGGCTTCTTCCAAGCCCAAGAAAGAGAAGAAGAGGCCGAGGGACAAGGTTCTCCGTGACGCTGCTGTGGGTAAGAAAGTGATGGAGATTCGGAAGAAGAAGGCTTTCTTTGGGTATACGTATCGCCGGCCGAAGCCTTTGATGCTGGAGGCAATGGCTTGCAGGTCTGCTGCAAGTGGAAGGAGGAGATGTGCGAGGCCGACTATTCTGCCTGTCGATGGTGCTGTGGATGACTGATGCTTGAGCTTGACGCTTGAGGAGGGTTGGTTACTTCCTTTTTGTTTTTGGGATTCTTGTTCTGGCGTTGTTTCAAATTGCAATCCCTAGGATGATAACTATTAAACTGTATATACGGACCTGAGATTGATTGATCGCTCCACTCCTCTCTGCGTCACATTCGATCAACCTGGGGTTTTCGTCATATACTCTATCTCATGGCCTCTTCTTGAGATTGACGATGAGCTTGATATCTCGTAAAGTACATGTAGATAGCTTGGAAAGTACTTGTCAGCTGGAGAGAAGCAACGACTTCGAGCAGACCTTTCGCGATTTCCTCGTGACAGACATCCGTAACTTCCTCAATTCACTCAGTCACCTCTTCACAACTGTAACCCTTTCATTCCAGCTCCCTCCATCATTCGTTGATCTATCCGCCTACCTAACGATTCACTCAGCCTATCGTTCCACCTACTCATCAATCTCAATATACCCATCCAACCTACCCACCCACCCAACAGGCCAAACCTCCCACCACACACCATGGCCTCCACCAACAACATCGACCTAGAGCAGAACTTCAGACCCGCCCCCCTCAAACGCGTCTGGACAGCGCACATCCCGCCCATAAAATCCCAATACAAACCCATCTCCGGCCGGCCGCTAGGCCTCGCAATCTTCGCTCTCCAATTCGCCAACATGATGACCTTCCTCGACTCGATGGCCACTCCCATGCTAATGCCCACTCTGTCGGCGGACTTGAACGCCTCGAGCACGATCGTCTAGGCGGCCATCTCGGGCAGCATCGGCGGCGTGATCGGGCAGGTCATCATGGGCTACCTCAGCGACCAGTTCGGCCGCCGGTACATGCTGCTGCTGAGCTACGGCGGGCTGACCATCATCGCACTCTTGACGGGGTTTGTGGCGACGGACGTGCAGCTGTTCGTCTTGAGGGCGCTCAACGGCGTTGCCACGGGCTCGATCGGCACTCTTGTCAACGCTGCGCTGAGCGATTACACACCGCTGGGAACCCGCGGGAGATACCAGGGCTTGCAGGGCGTGACCGTCTTCATCGGCGGGCCCATTGGCATGATCGGCGGCGCGGCACTGGCTTCCATCGGCTCCTGGAGGGCGCTGTTCTTCGGCATCGAAGCCCCCTTCTCCTTCCTCGCGCTCGTCATGGCCTACTTCTGGTGTCCCGCCAGCATCCCGCCGCCCTCGCTGCGCGAAATCTGGGCGAGCATCAAAACAATCGACTGCCTCGGAATAACCTCCATCTCCGCCGCCGTCGTCTCAGGCCTCATCGTCCTCTCGCAAGCCGGGCGCCGCTGGCCGGTCTCGGACCCGCGCATCATAACCCTCATAATCATCTGCGGAATCAGCACGGCAGCCTTCCTCTAGTCCGGGTTCACGTACCGGCAGATCCGCCCCGTGATCCCCTTCGCCATGTTCCGCAACCGCACCGTCTCCGTCATCGTGGTGCAGCAGTTCCTCGTCGGCGCCGCGTACTGGGCCTTCCTCTACTTCATCCCCACGTACCTGCAGTTCATCCACGGCATGGACCCGCTGCAGTCAGCCATCCACATGCTGCCCTGGCTCTTCGTGCACGGCTTCTGGATGACCGTCTCCGGCGAAGTCATGACCTGGCACCTCCCCGCCTGGCTGCCAGGTCTTCTCGGCGGGCGCCAAATCTCCTACGGACCCATGATGTGGTTCGGCTTCGCGTGTCTGGCAGCCGCCAGCGGCGGGATTTCCGCCGCGAGGAGCACAAGAACGGTTGTGGGGTTGGAAGTGCTCTTCGCGATGGGCACGGGGTCTGTCTTCCAAAACTCGGTTGCGGCCCTGCAATCGCACACGGAGCAGGACGAGTCGGCCGTGGTCTGCGGCGTGCGCAGCATGGTGCGCGGTATCGGAGGATCTGTTGGCTCGGCCATTGGGTCTGTGATCATCTCCACTGTGTTGAAGGCCAATCTCCCGCCGCTGTGGAAGTCGCTGGGTACTTCGACGTTCTCGTGGCCGCCGTACCAGGAGATGAGTGTGGGAGATGCAGCGCAGGTTGTGCGGGCGTATGAGAAGGCTTTCGGTTGGGTGTTCCTTGTGTGTGCCATTGCCATGGCTGTGTGTGTTGGAATGTGCGCTTTGATCGAGGACCATGGGCTGCAGAGGCACGAGATCAAGGAGAAGGAGAGGCGCATGTCCGTGGAGCACTTGTGATTGCTTGGTGTGTACCTATATCTCTTTTTACTCTTGTCTAGCACGTGCAATAATGACCTGGATTGGCTTGCCTACTTCAAGTCTGTCCTCGTGCTTATCATTAGTGCGTTTGACAACAAGGAAGTACGAGGGGAGAACGAATACAAAAAGCAAGCATGGGTATCATTTTCGACCGGCCTTGTCTGTCTCGGTCGTCTTTCGTACACATACAATACAGTACACATTCCCTCTTCCTTCAAGCTTGCTGGAAATGATACACGACAACCTCTCATGCCATGCCTGCACTGCCGTACACTTTCATCTCTTCTCAAGAGAGCTCATGCCAATGCCAGGAGCCGGACGAAGTCGGTTGTCGAGGAAGCCGAGTAATTGGAGCGTTAGTGGTGAACACTGCTTCAATGGCAGATGCACCAAAAGGCGACTCGCGAGGAGCTGGCAGTGGCAGAGGCATTGGCAGAAGGCGGAGGGGACCAACAATCCCTCTCAGCCTCCCTTCCTTGCGCCGCCGGCGGCCTTCTCCCTCTCGCTCAACTTCCTGCGCTCTCCCTCCAGCACTTTCTTGACCTGGTTGAGCACCTGCACCTTCTGCGCCGAGCCCTTGCAGTCCTCGGGCCTGTAAGGCGGCGAGATGATGACGGCTTCGTGAGCAATCATCTCGGTGTTGTGCCAGCGGATGGGGATGTTACTATAGATAGCCATGATTATCAGCATTCAATATCTCTTCTTCTGCTTGGAGCTTCAATGATGTTCTCGCATGCAATGTACTCACACTCTCTTCAGGGAATCATAGATCGCCTGAGCCTCTTTGCTAACACCCTTTCCACGATCGGCCGCCTGCTCTTTCAGCTGCGCAATGCGCGCCTTCTCGCGCTCTTTCAGACGCTTGGTGTCGACGGGCGGCAGCTGCTGTTGTTGCTGCTGCTGCGAAGACGCCAGGGATGTGATCTGGAAGTTCTGGACTCGCGAGATGGGGATTATGTGGTAGTCGCCGGAGTCGCCAGTAGCAGCTGGGCGCGTGTTGATGGCAACGACATTAAGGATCGGACAGGCGGTGAAGAGGGTACCCTCGAAGGTTTGCGACTGAGGCGCGGCGGTGGTGAGCTTGATGCTGGAAGGGTGGTTGGGTCAGTTCCATGCCACGTATCGAATGTAGCAGCCTACAGCAAAGACGAGCTGAACCAACTTGCGAGGTGGCTAAACTGGGATAGAACATACCGCGCTCCAATTGCTTTGCCCAGAGCTTCCACAGTGTCCACGGGAGCAGGAGTGTTTGACTTTGGCGTTGCGACCCTGGCGGGCTTAGTGGTGTTGGCCATGTCCGGTTTTGATGAACCACGATTGTCAGTCTAGTAACTAGAGATGCGTCCTAGCCCAATGAATCTTCCTGGTCGTCCTCTCACGAACAGTGCGCTCCGTGTGTCCGGCGGGAGGTCAGGCACATGCACCGGGATTTGGCTCGCTCCTCGTGCCAGTGCAACAGATGCTATTCGAAGCAAAGTAAACAGTGCGCTGTAAAGAGCGACGAGAAGCGAAGACGCGGCGGGAAAGGAGACAAGACAAGAGGGAGGCAGGAAGGTGCGGCCTCACTTGGTAGTGACAACAAGTAGTGGCAGTGAGGTCCGATGTATTGGATGACTTAACCAATGGGGTGGAAGCTGAGCACGTGCGTCACTCCGCAGACCCTCGTTTCGGTTTTGTCCGAATTGTCTAAACTGGGACTAGAAGACAATCTCGCTGACACTGGTGCGTTTAAGATATACTAAAGCTGCTGGTACTGCCGCTTGCTCAAGTCTGGTCTGGTGAGGTACTCATATTTCGTTCTTAGAGAAGATATCACTATCTCGCTGGTATTCGGGCTGTTTCGTCGGACGTGGATAGCTGATACCACGGTGCATGTAGAGGCTGGGACTACAGGGCCATCACTCAAAGTCAGGAGCTGTTCATCACTTTGAAAAATATGATCGATCTCATTTATGCTAGACTGTCACCACCTTCGTCAATTACAGCTGCCAAGTTTCGAACAGCGCCTGAGCCTGATCCAACTACACGGCCTCCAATGAACAATTAGCTAGGCAAACCGATACAGGCTGCCGCTCGGCTAGACCAAACGCACCCTTGAAAGAAACAGAAACAAGGTCGCAAAGACCTGCAGAAAGGAGATCAAGAGAAAAACAGAATCCAATTCTTTCCAAAAGAAACGCCGGTGTCCAAAGTCGTCTTCTTCTTATGTCGTTCATTCCCTCGTATCGTGTGGTCTTGCTGAAAGAGCAGAGACAAATTCTGAGAGTAAGGAAACCGTAGGTCGCGAGCGCGGATGGTGTAGGAGAGGTGCGTCTGCACATATGAGCACCAATTGTCTTGAGTGCTGGAAAGAGGATTTGACCGATAGATTGGCCAACACACTGGGATAATCTTTTCACGTCTTCATGTTAAGACGCTGATCTGCCACTGTTTGGAGCATGCGTAGGATCGCTTTGCTGTAAATTCGTTCCTCGGTCGTATTGCTGGGGTGGTAAAATGCTGGGGTGAAGCAGATAATTTTCGTGATGTGTCGTGTCGTGATTGTCGTGATTACGCCTGTCTTTGGCGTCCGAGATTCTGCGCATGATGGATGTAGTCAAGTCGAAACGCCGGTCGATGCTGCCAATGCTGCCATAACTCCAATGATATTCGATGCAAACGCTGCCAAGCTCGCTTCCTGTTTACTGCACAGACTCCTGGCCTACCGCAAGCTCCTTCAGGCGTTGCTGGAAGGGTTGGGGGTTGTAATCCGAAGGAATGTAGGATCGCGGGAAAGTCTTAGATTGACGGAGAGCAGCAGCTTCGACAAACGGTGATCCAAGGCGCGGGGTCGGCTCCGCCAAACGGCGAGGGACCGTGCGAGTCCCTGGTGGACAATTCATGAAGATGTCCGACGGATCAATCCTGTCGGACATCTCATGGTCGTCGCTAACAGGTGTCAACTGCGTGTGAGCTGGGGTCGGGGGTGGCATGACTGGCGGGGTGAATAGTTTGGCAAGGTTGTCGGCAGCGCTGGATGCGCCAACGGTAAAGCCACGGTTGCGGACAATCGGGTTCGCATTCGTCGAGCCGAAGATGTCCTGAACGGCAGGGCGCTTTGGCTTGTCCTCATCCGGGCGGAAGCGGCGCTTCAGAGAGCGTGGCGCAGTTGGTGCGCCTGAGCTCTCAAACGGCGAGTCCAAACCAGGAGCCGCAAGGTTGAAGTCACCTCGTCCCCATGATTTGGCGGAACTTTGTAGGATGTGACTGCGCTCGTCAAAGGGTGAAGCCAAGGGAGCAGAAGACAGGAATCTAGACTGCAGGCCCAAGCCTGACTGAAGCGACTGACTTTTCTGGTGAGCTTGCGAGCGACCAATGCGTGCAAACCAACCATCTGGCCGTTCACTGCGTTGAGACTGCGGACGCATCTGCGGCCCGTTGTTGCTCAACTGAGCGAGAGGACCGTCGGGTTGCATGGACGGGTTGGTGGAGGTAATGAGCGACATTTTCATATCAGAGCTGGAGAATGTAGTGGACGCGCTGGAAACGCTGGACACAGTAGGTACTGTAGGCGCAGCAGGTGCAACCGGCGCGGACGGAATTGATGTGGATTCGGAAGACTGGCCCTCAGATCCCAGTGCGTTGAATGGTGACGGGCTGCGGGTGCGGAGAAGACGCTGGTAGTGAGCAGAGAATGAGGGCTTGTTTTTGCTCAAGTGACGCAGTCTGCGTCTGGTCGCACCCTCGGAGCGAGGCCACTGGGGCTGCTTGGCCTCGCGGCGTGCGTGGGCGCCGTCAGGGCGAATGGTGTCAGGAGAGCCCTCACGTCGGCTCGGTGATGAGACCATCGAGTCAAGAGCACAAAGTCCATTCGAACGGCGGTCTTTCCAAGTACGCTTTGCCTTGGCAGCGACACGGTAACATACGCCGAGCGGTGGCGTCGTTCCGGGTAGCATCTTGAATGGTGTGACTATTGGGTCTGCGACGTAGGCCATGTAGGTCATCCACAGATGGTCGTCCATAGCTGGCGTCCACTTGGTCTGGCGATGCGTCTTCATGCGTTTTGCGAGTGGCGAAGCGGACATGGCTGGTGAAGTAACCGCCTTGTCCTTGGGAAACAAGTCGTCAACGAATGGGTCGTTGGTCTCGCTGTCTGGGCTCAGGCTCGCGCTGTATGGCGCGGAGAAGCCACCACTCCCCATAGAAGAGATGGAAGAGTCTGACAATGCAGAGCAGACGGAACCGGCGCGTCCGTAGATGGGCCTTCTATCGCGGCTGTCGTTGATGAGTCCCCATTCGTGGGTGGGACTCTCAATTCGCTCGTATGGGACGGTGATGCGAGGTGCAGGCGTCTTTGGTGGAGTGATCGCACGGTGCATGAGCGAACTCGGCGCAAGGAATCCGTGCGAGGGTGTCATAGACGGTAACGGCGGACTCGACAGTGCATCTGCGGCTTCCGACATTTCGATGGTGGGAATGGCGTGTTCGTAGGTGTCGACAGACTCGCCGAGTGGCAATGACGAGCGAGACTTCCTCTTGACCTTGTATGTCTGACGCGGCGGAGGCGGTGGTTGCATTACCTCGACCTCTTCATGGCGTTGGTCAGGTGTGGTGGGAAAGGTGTGGTCGGAGCGCTGAAACGGGTCGGCGTGCGGCAGCTCGATGGAGAGCGACGGGCGGTGGTAAGCCATGGTGGTCGGCGGTATGATGTATTTTTAAGATATGCGAACGACGGACGGCGTGCTAGGGATGCGCGCGATGCAATAGCTGGGCGAAGTGGGCGCAGGAGTTTAGACGCAGGACGCGCAGGAGGTTTGTCGCAAGGAAACAGGCGCGTGTGGTGCAGCGGGCGATGGACGGCGACGCGCGATCACGACACAGAGGGCATGGCGGAGGTGACGGGCGCGGGCGAGAGTGTCGACGGCGGGGCGGTGCGGCGGGGGTTGAGGCGACAGTGGTATATGTTGTTTGGGTGTTGGATGTGTGAGTGTGCGGCGAGAATAGAGGTCGGCGCAAGTGCTAGCCAGGCGAGTGAGAGGTGGCACTGGGTGGGCGACGAGCGGTGGACATGCTTTCACGCTAGGGCTGCGCGCAACGCTCGGGCCTTTCTCGAGGACTCCCCAGCACGCCGATTCACGATTCACGATTCACGACTGTGGACGAGGACCGAGCCCGTCCCACACATTCCCACACCAGGGACCAGAACCCAGACCAGCCGTGCGTGCATCTGGGCGGGGCCGCTCTGACTGCTTAACGTACTTGGAACTACACACGAGGCATGAATTGACACCGCCCAGTATTGTTTCTTACACTGCTATAATACACACACACACACACACACACACACACACACGACAACTCCTGCCGGGTGGCACGAAACAACACACCAGAACGACACCAGCACGAGCGTGAACAGAGAGCATGAGCAGCTGCCGTGAACCAACGGAGCGTGGTGTTCATTCACAACATTAGCGTACTACATAGCACGAGTAGGTAACAGTAGCTACCTGACGCTATCAACAACACGGCGGCAAGCGTGCAGAGTTCGGCAGGACGCGGTGTGTTGAAAGCTGCAGGCCGCGCCGCCGCTACATGCGATGTGAATGGCTGTGATGGCTACGAATTCACACCCACTGCATCTCGGTGGAGCAGCACGCTCGAGCCTTTCCCTCCCCGGGATGCCGCAATCCAATCCATGAATAGCGGTGCAACAGTGGGACCATTCCCATCCCATGCTATACCGCCAGCTGTATCATGCCGGCATGTTGTATATAGCCGCAGCGCCTACCACCATTATGTCCACGCGCTCGTCTTGCCGCCGCCACCAATACTACCTGGGTCGGTCGTTACAGAATGTCCGGACTGGCCGTTGATGTCCTGTCATGCAAAGACAAGACGCGCGAGACGCGTATATGTAGCCATCTGGGTACATGTATACATGCACGAAGGCCGTTGGGACATAGAGGCACATGTGAATGTGAGGAAGTAAGGCCACCTCCACCCCTGCCTACGTACTGTACACTAGCTAACAGTCCAGTTCCTGCAGCGCTGCAGGCGAGCGTCTGTTGTAACTCATGTTGGCTTTTCACATACCTAAGGTACTGTAGGGAGGTAGGCAGTCAGAATCCATCAATCAGGATCTGATGTCTGACTTTACCTACGCACGCACACAAAATCAAGTCCCGAACAGCTGGCAAGCGAGAAGCTAAATTAAAAACCCGTGGTCTAGAAAATGACGCAAAAGGCCACGAGTTTGCCATCCTTGATCCTCCCTCCCGTTACCCATCCTCTGAAGACAAGTCTCAAATAACTCCCCTAGACGATCGCCATCCGTACCGTCCGTTCTCGCGGCGCATGCTTCCGCGTCGCTTTATGCTGGAAGCCTATCCTCGCAACCGAGACATTATGACATACATGTACTGATCCTCGATCTAGATGCACATGTCCCTGCGCATGCACAAGTCCTTCAATCCCATCATGCCAGTCTCCCGAGAAGATCTTCAAAACAAACAATGCACAACAACAACAACATCGATTACGATGATACGAAAACACCTGACCCAAACGATCCTCATCATGATAGCACAGCTTGTCCTGTAACACTGCCCGCACGCACTGCCCGCACCGACAGGCACTTTTGTTTCTATGGAACGCACATATGCATGCATACATGTCACACTGAGTGTAGGCACGCTCGAGCACACGCATGGACCGGATCATCCGACCAAGTCCATAGGCAAGTCATCAGGTCAGGTACCAGATGCCAATTTTTGCACTTCCGAAACTGCCTTTCATCATCCTGGTTCTCTTGCACACGGGCAACCAACTCCCCTCTCTTTTCCGATCCGAAGATCCTAATTCGAGCACTTCACTACATCTATATCTCGCCATACAGGGTCAATGCGCCGCCCATATCGGGTATCATCATACGCCTGACATCCAAATTTGTCGAGAACAAAGATGCTCGTACCTCATGCCAGTCCTCAACTATTGTCCAGAAATATCACAGGCCTAAACATAGAGAAGACAATCAAGCCAATGCCTGGACAATGCTCAATGTCAGATAGGTATGATGGTGCCAATGCAGCTGGCACCGAGAAAAAGATATCGTGGTCATCAACTCGGTACTTGTGTACAGTATACTCGCATACATCTATCAGTCACACAAGACTCCTCTCTCAACACCTCAAATCTGCGACTTCTTCTCCTTGTCCTCCTCGTCCTTCATCCCCTTCATAATCCACCCGCTCGACTTCTTGGCATACTCGTCCGCCGCCTCCTTGTTCTTCATAATCTCCTTCATCTTGCTGAAGTCGTCGGGCACATTCATGCCCTTGTGGACAGCGGGGCGCTTCTCAATCGTCTCCAACCAGGTCTTGATTTCTGGGAAGCTGCTGGGCTCGACGCCGGCCCATTCGCCCCAGTTGACTGTACACAACGATTAGTCCTGGCTCTCCTCATACAAAGGGGTACGTTCGAATGGAAGCAGCACAAGGGAAGATTCCGACTTACCCCAAGAGAAAACGCAAATATCACTCAGAGTGTACTTGTTGCCGACCAAGTACGCCGCCTCGCCGGCGGGGATGTTGTTGATTTTGCGCTCCGACGCGAGGCGGTCGTTCAGCACTTGGTACAGGCGCTTGGTCTCGGTCTGGTAGCGGTTGATGGCGTAGGGGATCTTCTCGGGGGCGTCTGCGCAAATAGTCAGCTGCAATGTCCAAATCACATCCACGAAACCTCAGGTATCATTGCAGTACTCACACCGAGCGAAGTGGTTGGCTTGCCCCTGCATTGGTCCAATGCCGCTTTGCTGTATTTCAAGAAGGATTGGGTTAGTTTGGTCATGTTTTGGCTACGAGTTGGGGCAAAAAGTCGGATTTTGGACAACACTTACCATCCAGACCAGCCACTCGACCGTTTCCCAGTACTCGTCGCTGTCGTACGGGAACGAGATCTTGTGGTCCTTGTCGTACTTCTCGCAGAGGTACAGTTGCATGCTGGCGCCCTCGAAGACGCGCTTTGGCTTGCCGGAGGTGTGGTCGACTAGGGCTGGGATGCGGCCATTGGCTAGAGGATATCATTCGTCAGTCATGTTCATCTTACACATCTTTGCCTTGTGATGCAATGGTGAGGAGAGGACAAGTCTTGTTCGGAGTCAAATAGCACAGTAACAGACTGGCTGGTTTGCGCAAAAAGTTTCTATGAGTGCTTACGGTTGATCTCAAGGAACCAAGGCTCCTTCTGCTGGTTCTTGCTGAACTCAAGCTTGTGAACATTGTACTGGAGGCCGAGTTCCTCGAGCGTGATGGAAATCTTGTGGCCGTTGGGGGCTGTTCAATAGCAAGGTTAGCCAGAACTCGAGGAAGGGCTTGTATCGATTTGACATTTTCCCTCTCGTCTCTCTTCAGTCTGAAAACCAATCGTTGGAAAGAACGCGAGGTGACATTGATGAGAGGGGCATGAGTCGCATACTTCCAGCTGTGTACAAGTCGATATTGGTGTTGGGTGCCATAATTGCTGGAATTGACCTGTCTTTCTTGGTGGAGTATGAGGTTATATTGCACGATCTTGGATTGAGAAAAGTACACAAAGGTCGTGAGTACTCGGACCGCTGATGATGGTGTTTCGTTCGGTTCGTCAATGCTTATTAATTCACAATTGGCTTTCTAATGGAGTGGTGGATCATGCATACGTCACGATTTAACCTCGGTTTAATAGCAAATCGCTAGGATTAAAGGATGAAGTCAATGGTTTTATACTCACCTGTGTATACATACATACCTAATATAATGCAATTGCATATCAACAAACAGCCGACTGCACCTGCCAGATTGAACGGGGTGCACAAGGTACGATTTCTAGGCGAAAGAAACAGAGCAATGGTCAAAAGTTCCCATTTCATAGTTGTACTAGATACATTTATCGATACGATTTGAAAGAAAACAATTTCCTGTTCGTCCATATCAGCTCATTGCAAGGTCGGAATGGTGCTTGAATTGCGAGAAGAAAGGCAAATGCGAGGCGTCTCCTGGGTTTGCGTCGGGCGTCAACTTCCATCCCAGATAAAAATGCATTGACTCACGAAGAAGACCCCAAAAGTACGTACATAGCAAAAACGATAGGTTGAACCAACTTATCGTGTCCATGTAACTCAAAATGATACAATGACTAATCGACACCTGACCATCTTTTGACGAAAGAGACCGCGCGTGCATCGTCACCAGGGTTAGGGTTGGGGTAACAACGATGTCAACAAAATGACTTGACCGTCTTCTACTGAGGTATGTTCACCTTAGCAGAATCATGATTAAGTCTACATTATCCCACATGTGGTCAGCAGATTCGAATGTCTAGACGACCTGTAGTACGTCGAAGACCTCCGATCATATCAAAGAAAGACTGCTTTAACTGTCGTAGATATACGCTACTTCAAGCGGTAATGTAGTACCCATCCAGGTCGGTACCTAGGGGGTATCAGAAAGAACCGCAAAGCCATCAGTTATCAACTGACCAAAGTACGCTACCTATTCTCGGAGGCAACACAGTACCGAACGGAGTCCGGGTCAGATGGAACTATGTTGATGATTGAGGGCAATGGAGATGCACAGACAGACAAGTGAAATGGAAAGAGTTTACAGAAAGACCGCAGAAAAGCGGCCACAAGAAAAGAATGCCATTGTTTGCCGAGGACGCCACAAGTAGTACTCTCTGCAGCAAGACAGTCGGATATCAAGGTCCTCCATCCATCGCTCCGCAACTATTGGTACAACTCAATCCCAAGTGTATTATCATCAGTCGGTTCCCAATTTCCCTATCTCCACATCGTGCATATCTCGTACATCGTCCACCTAAGATACAATGCCCTCGTCCGCAACCCTCTCCGGAGTAGTCCTGCCCGGCAGAATCAACTCTTCCTCCGCAGCCTCACCTTCCTTGAGGCCCTGGAATCGATCGCTCTTTCCGTTACCCTCGTCCCGCATCGCCGCTTCACGATCGAAGCCCTCGCCGTTTGCTGTCCAGACCTTGTCCTCGAATCTGCCGCGCTTCTGGCCTTCGGCATGTTTGTAGACGCAGTGGGCGTTTGTGCACGGGTTGTAGCGGCACATGATCTTCGAGTGGACGAATTTGCAGCCAGGCGTGGTGCAGTCTGCGCCGTTACGGCACGCGGGCATGTCTGGGTGGCGGAAAGGACAGCTCGGGTTTGTGCAGTTGGGGTAGAACTTGCAGTCGACCTCATCCTTGAGATGCCTGGTACGCTGGGCAGGTGAGGGGTGCTTGCCTGAACACTTCTTGTTTTCGCAAGCAGCACCGAAGGAACAACGATCAGAGATGTCGATTGTTGTTCCGGGAGGTGCAGCGGGAGACTGGTGTGCAAAGGGGCATGTCGGGACTGTGCATCTGTCGTTGAAACGACAGAGGGTGTCGAATGGATCCTTGCGCTTGCCATCTTCCGCGGTGGTGTCCATCTCCATTGTGGTGTCGTTGTTGCTCATACCTCCGCTGTGGATATGCTGGCGGTTGTTCTTTGCACCGGCATTGGGACGCTTGTCGACACGCTCAAACAAGCTCTTGCCGGCACCTCTCTGCTGCTGCTGCTGGAGCATCTGCATGTTCGGCGGGTTTCCGTTGAACATTTGAGCCATCATCTGACTTTGCATCTCCATCATTTGTAGGAAGTTCATCTGCTGCTGTGGGTTCATTGGGCCTAGTTGCTGCGGCATCATGTTCTGGCCGGGTCGTCCGTTCATCATGCGTTGCATACCGTTTGCGACGCCACCACCACGCGGTCCTCTGGGCGGTTCGCGACCAGCGTGTCCGTTAATGCGACCAACACCACCGGCTGCGCCTTTGATCCTTCGGAGCGGGTCGTCTTGTGAACGGTCGAGTTGTCGGTTGAGCTGGCCGAGCATGCGCTTATCTCTGCCCCTTCCGCTGACTGCTCCTGCACCGTTGCGCATTGCTTTGGGACCGCTGGGACTGGAAGGTGTTAGTTCATCACGATCAATGCACAGCGCCAAAGGGTCTGGGGAGTGTCCGCGACAACCCCTCCAACGTTTATCAGGGTTAACATACACTGCGTCTGGTGCGCCTGCATCATCCATCTGTGAATCTTGCGCTGTGGGTATAGGCTGTGGCGCGCCGTTCTGTCCATCTTGTGTTTGCGCATCCATGGGCTGGTCTACAGCCTGCTGTCCGCCACCGTTGATTTGCGCGTTCAACATGGGAACCTGCTGGAAGAGCCATCGCGCGACTTCTGCCACGGCAGGGTCATCTTCACCAACGCCCAAGAGTTCCGTGCCAACCTCCGACACGACTTGTTGCTGGGTCTTGCCGTTGATGACCATGAGGGTGATGTACTCGGAGAGCTCGGTGTCGGCATCTTCGGCGACCCAGCCATTTTCGATCAATTTGGGCTGAACGGCGGCCTGAATGGCCTGCGCAAGCGGCGCTTCCTTATCGAGAGACATGTTTGCGGTAGTTGTGATGCTCGTGAGAGAGTGTTGAGAGTGTTGTGTTCTGACGGAGGACTGAGCCTCTTGTGCTGAGGGGGCGAGAGGTGCGGCGCAGTGAAGGTGTGAGTGGCGCAAACGTGCGGTAGTCGATGTGTTTGCAGCGTCCGGAGATAGCGATGGTCGGGGTACAGGATGAGGTGTATCGAGAGTGAGTGAGGAGGGTTTTCGGGTGGGAGTTTTGAGGAGGAGTGGCTTGTTTTCTCTTTGTGTACGCTGTAGATGAAGCCGTTGGAGAGTTGGAGACATGCTTTGGGAAGTGCGGCATCACCCGTCGTCCGAGCTCGGATCAGAAACCCTGCTTCCGCTTGCTATCAGAACAATCAAGCCGAAAGTTTGAAGTTCGAGAATTTGAGGCTGCATATTGCCTGGGACTTGGAGCTTTGCGACACCTGCAATTGTTCGCATACACAACACAGCTACTGGACTGGACTGGGCTTTGTTGAGGAGACTGAACTATTATACACCGCGACTATGGCCAAATCAAAACAGGCGAAAGCCACAAAGAAACACGCAGAAACCGTCCAGCAACCGACGCCTCCAGTACACGACGAGTCCGATGCAGGATCAGACGTCGAGTTTGTGACCAATGGCGATTTGGAGAAGGACGAGGCCGAGGAAGAGCTGGAGCGCTTGGTATTCGGGGACAGCGAGGGCTTCCGGGAGGGACTGAAAGATTTCAAGCTGAACGACGAAGATGCAGAGGAAGGCGAAGACAGCGATGCACAAGGTGGCTTGGAAGGTCTTGATGATGCTGATGTATGTGGAACAATGGAGTCGCAACCTTAATGACAGATGTACTGACCTGCTGTAGCTGTTTATTTCCGACCTTGCGCCCACAGAGAACCCATACAAAGCACCCGAGGACTCCGATGAGGAAGATACTACGCAACCTGCCGCATGGGAAGACAGCGACGACGAGCGTTTGATGATCTCACTGGCAACCGTGCCTAGACTACGCAAGCTGCGAAGGACAGAGGGAGAGGATGTGATCAACGGGAAAGACTACAGCAAGCGTTTGCGACAACAATTCGAACTGCTACACCCGAAACCCGAATGGGCTCAGACGGCTGGAGGCAAGCCCGCACATAAGAAGAGACGCACTTCCGACGGAGCTGAATCTTCCGACGAAGAGGCTGGATTTGACGAGGAAATGGACGTAGACGACGACGTTCCTAATGTTGCACCTCTGTCGAAGCTTCTCCAAGACGCTCAATCACTAGTCCGTGAGTCTGGACGTGGATCTGGAAAGAAGCGAAAGATCCGCCCCGAGACCGTCGACATTCAACGCACAAAGGATGTTCCTGGCATCCAGCCCAGTGCGATCACTTCTCTGTCATTCCACCCTTCGCTGCCTCTCCTGCTCTCTTCTGGGCCATCTTCGACACTATACCTGCACCACATCGCCCCATCGCCACCTGCACCAACTCCCAATCCTCTCTTAACAAGCTTGCACATCAAAGGAACGCCCTTGACAACAACGGCATTCCACCCAACCGACTCTCGCATCTTCCTTTCTGCCCGCCGCCGCTACTTCCACGTCTGGAATCTCCAGTCCGGCCAGGTTGAGAAGGTCACTCGTGTCTATGGCCAACAGCACGAACAGCGTAGCATGGAGCGCTTCAAGCTCTCACCGGACGGAAAGCACATGGCACTCCAAGGTTCCGCTCGCAAAGGCGGCGGAGTAATCAACATCCTCTCCGCCTCAACCCTCCAGTGGACCGCTCAAGCGCGCGTCGAGAGCCGCGGCGGCATCGCCGACTTCGCCTGGTGGCGCGACAGCAAGGGTATCTGCATTGCAGGCAAATCCGGCGAAGTGACCGAATGGTCGATAGCAGAACAGCGCACGGTAGCGCGCTGGCAAGACGAGGGCGCCGTCGGCACCACAACCCTCGCCCTAGGCGGGCACCACGAGTTCGTCAAATCCTCCATCGGCACCGACCGCTGGATCTCCATCGGCAGCTCCTCCGGCATCGTCAACATCTACGACCGCCGGGAATGGCTCGCTGCACCTGCAGACGCCAGCAAGAAGACAATCGACCAGCCCGTGCCCATCGCGCCCAAACCAACCAAGACCCTCGATCACCTTACCACCCCCACCTCGCACCTCACCTTCTCGCCCGACGGCCAGATCATGGTCATGGCGAGCAAGTGGAAGCGCGACGCCCTGCGCCTGGTGCACCTGCCCAGCTGCACGGTGTTCAAGAATTGGCCGACGAGCTCGACGCCGCTGGGCCGCGTCACGGGCGTGGCGTTCTGCGGCGGCGAGATCGTGGGTGGCGACGTGCACTCTGTGCTGGCCGTTGCCAACGAGCAGGGCAAGATTAAGCTGTGGGAGATTAGGTAGGGTGTTGTTATATGTAGGAAGATTATAATCGCTATCATTATCCATCGCATCGAATGCTTTCTTGTACACATGTGTGCAGGTTATACATGTCAGAAGAACCACGTGTGTTGTGCATCCAATAAATGTCTCTTGTCGAAGAATTTCTTTCGTCCAATTAAATTTCATGCTGAGTTATGTTTAGGCTAATATTTAGTTATCTACTACTACTTATAGTAATATGATGTTGGTCGTATGTGTATATTATAATTCTCGTCCATCTTCCCAGCTTTCCAAGCAGCAGATCGGACAGACCCATAGACGATGGTAAAATGAAATGTGGCGGTCTCCTGCCTGCCAGTTTGATACAATCCAACCCAACCAATCACCCAAGTAAATCCAAATAACACCTTCGCTGAAAAATGCGACAATGCTTGTTTTCTGTCCGAAAACGAGCAAGAGAAGAGTGAGAAGATGCATGGAGTCGCTCACTCCAGACCCCGACTCCGCTCCGCGATCTCTCCATCACTGAGAGCAGCCAGCCAAAGGCAGCGGCTCAGGCACTCGGTATCAGGCTTGAGCTCGTACCGGGCAGATGCCTCCAGCAAGCGCAACAACCCCTTGGCAATCACCGCGCTGGTCTGGTAGCGTTCGAAGTTGATCAGGCTCTCCTGTCCCTGGGGCCCACCACGACCGGGGGCGCCGGGCGAGGGGTTGATGCGGCCTGGCTTCTGCGCGTTGTACATCAGATCGTGGGTGTACAAGCCGATGAAAGGAATACAGCCTTGCGCCAGGCTGGCGGCTTCCATCTCGGCGCGCAGGGCGGCGAAGTTACGGACTGGTTGGCAGAGGCGCTCGAGGCGACCGAGGTTGGTTTTCTCGCTGGTGGGGACCAGGTACCAGGTGCGCTTGAGGCGGGTGATGTCGGTGGAGAGGAGGGCGAGCGTGATCTGGTAGGTTGATGCGTAGTTTTTGAGACGCAGTGAGTGCGAGGCGATGTGGATGAATTTGGTAATTGCGCGGGCGCGTTCGGTGCGCGATTTGGTCAAGACAATCTCGGACACGACCCATTTGACGACGACGTTGAAGCGGGCGATGACCAGATCGATGCCGTTTTCGCTTTCGCTGCTGCGGAGGTAGTTGGCCCAATTGCGGACTCGAGGTGGATTCTGATGCCAGTTTAGACCGATGAGGTCTTTCCAGTCGATTTCGGCAAGTGCATCCTTTTCGATGATGATGAGTTGCTCGGCAATGACCGAAGAGCTGTATTCGAAAATGAAGGGAAGATGTGCGGGCTGGTCTGCATCCGACGCGGTTTTCGTGAGAGGCAAGTCTTGCTGGGAGTGTTCCTGCTTTGCCACTTCGCTTGTGAGCATATTCGGAGCGCTGGCCATCCCCTTGAGTTCCCTTCCTCGCTCCTCCGGTGAACGTGAGGCGGCCTTCTCTTCGCGTCGCTCAATGTGCGCACCTGCCGTGGAAGGCGGCGTTGGTGGTGGCCGGAAGCCGTGAGGGCTCGAAGTCTCTTCTTCAATAGTATCATCGAAGAAAAAGCTTCGCACGCCGAGATCCAGGCCGTTCGGTGAGTCGGTGATCTCGGTCGATATCTCACTCAGACTCTCGTTGTCTTCCAACAAGAAGGACATCTGTGTAGTAGCCCCAGTTCTGTCGGGATTCAGCGCTCTGCTTGTTGCATGGCGCACTGCTTCTGCAGACTCGGCCGCAGCTACCTGCTGTGGTTCGTCGTATGATGGTCGACCCGATGGCAGGCTAGGGATGGGATATTTGGTTGTGTGAGATGTCTTCTGGAGCACCGGAGCGGTGGAACCATCGTCGACGTCATCCATATCGTACATACTATCATCTGGTAAAGTGTCGGCTCGAGTCATCGTGAAGGCATCGGATCCGGAACCCCGGAAGATGCTAGCTCCCTGGCGCTCAGTGCCAGGAGTAAGCAAGTCCATGTCGCCCATGATGATATCGCCGTGGATGGGCTGAGGAGGTTCGAGACTGGGCGGATTGCTCGACTGCCTTGTGGGCGTGCCAGATTCCCGTGCGGATTTGGTGTAAATACCTTGCGTGCTGGCACGGCGGCCAGCATATCTCCCCTCCAACTTGAGCAAAGCGTCTTCTACACCTCCACCAGGCGAGCTGTCGACCATCTTGGCAAGCCGCCACGCATCCTCTTTGATCGATTTGCGGATGTAGGGTTGAGAAGGGGTGTCCAGTAAGCCCAGAGATTCTTGGGGTGCTGTGCGAGCGGGTAGACTTGCAACTTGCATAGGGAACCCTTGACCAGAGAAACGTGTCCCTGCCAAGTCATAAGGAGTTGGCAGAGATGCTGAGATTGTTGACATCGTGGCATACGATTGCCCACGTGGTTCTGCTTCAAGGTCGTGCACATGGCCCGCGTTCTTCAGATCGCCACCAGGGACGCGACGGATGGGGTTGCGAATCGGCGGCATTTCGTAGCCCGAAGATCTACGAGCGAGAGCGTTGTTTTCTTCAGGTTTGTATTCGTACGAGGTAGCGGTACGAGTGGTCCTCCAATCTTCAGGCAACGAGAGGAGAGCGTGCAATGATGGCCTTGACGATTTGCGATACTCGTCATGAGAAGCACCAGCTTTCTCATCGGATTTCGCGATATGGATATTGCCAAAGTAATCTTGTCCCTCGGCGAAGTCTTGTCCGGGGCTACGCGACAACAGTGGAGCGGGAGTCATGGTGGTGGACCAGGTGCTGACGGAAGGCAAGCTCTGCGAGATGATGGGAATGTCTTCTTGGGGGCCGGTGGCGTCTACAATCATGATCGACTGACTACTGGTGGTCACTTGGCTGATCGTTCGATTGTGGAGTGGCCGCTTCAAGAGATCGTCCAATTTTACACTGTCGTGGGCCGAACGAGGAGGGCGGCTGGTGCTACGCGATTTGCGAGGTGGGTTCTCGTTTTCGTTTGCACTGTGGTACGCTTTCGCGGCCGCTTCAGCGAGCATATCGTGTCTTGGTGGTCCTTTCGGAGGCTGCTTGGTGACGACAGGTTCAGGCTTTTCTTGCTTTGGAATCTCCTTCGGCGGATCGAAGCCCTTCGAGCCGCCTGAACTGACGGATCTTTGGCTGCGAGCTGGTGATCGACCTGGCTTGCGAGTGCTCAGTACACGACGCATGTCCCCGACGATCCTCTTCACACCACCATGTTGGTGTTGGCTGCTTCGCACATTCGCTGGCTCCTGGATGTTGATTGTGCGACCAGTACTTTGCGGCTGCAGCTGCGTCTCCACAGGACGTGGACTAGGGGTGACAGGAACTTGAACCTGAACTTGAGTTGAGGAAGGCTGCAGGACCAGACCACGCACAAGCCCAGCAGTGAGAGTGATGTTGGGAAGCTCTCGCAACTCGGTGCTATCGATTTTGGCGGATGGTAGCGGTGTCCTTTCATCCCTCAGAGCATCTGAAAAGCTACCACTACGCTTGTGCTGATGCGAAGGTCTCCCTTGACCAAGCGACACAGGTGGGTGCAATCGAGATCCAGCGGGTCGAGGTGCAAGGACTTTCTTGAGCGGGTTTGCAGATGGTCGCATGGCGCTCCAGAATGGCACGGAACACGAAACAACCTGTAAACTCAATTCGCTCATTGGGGAGCCAGGTGATTGCATCGAGGCTATGGGGCTCCTCATTGACTCCGCCACGCCTGTACTTGAATGACGGTGGAAGGGGTTGTGCATGCCAGTCTCAGAGGCAACTTGTGGTGCCAGCGCGACTTGCTGCGAGTCTCCAATGTTCGGCTGCCTTGATGTGAAAGGGGAGCCCAGGAGAGAAGCCCTGACCTGCTCCTCCTCTTCTGGATACCCGCCTGGCTGTATGTCCGAAGACGCGACTGGGTCGGGACCATCTGGCATCTGCCAGAACAGCGCACATGTCCGTGTCCAACACTTCTTCAACTCGCCAAGGATGTTGAGATCACCGCCGCCCTTGTCCGGTCTTTGGCTAAGCTCGTTGCACATTTGATTCACCAGATCGCAGAACCGTTGTCGGAGCCTGAAGTTGTACAAAAAGTCGTCTTGGAAGTAGTTCAGGATCCAATGGCGTAGAGCAACGAACGTCCGCACGCGTGCTATGCGTCCGGAGTCGGCAGCATCGCCTAGCGCCCATCTCATACGAGCCAGAAGATATTCGAGCAGATCCGCACAAGATAGAAAACCCCGGAATGTGAGGAAAAAGTGCGAAAGCAGCTCGTAGTCCAGAAAATCAGGCGACGTAATTTGCGCGATCAATCGCGCCGGCGTAGCAGCAGTGATCTTGCCCGTTTCTGCTGAGAATCGTACAGTAGCAGGATCGTTCGGATTTGCCTGGATTTTGTCGAAGATGAAGGTTCTGACGGTCGATTGTGGCAGCATCGATGTTTGATTGGCTTGTGGCGTCCGGGTTGGTGTGGATTGATAGTCACCGTGAGTGCGTACGGGCGGTACTGGGAATAATTTGTCGATCTCTCCATTTGGTGAAAACGTCGAGGAGTTAGCGTCGTCGGTCGTCGTCGTATATACAGAGTTGTGCAGGTATGCAGTCCCTCTAGCGCTGAAACGAGGCGTCCCAAGCCGGTAATGGGGAATGTGGAGTTGAAGTATGCCTTCTCCAAGGTTCATTGAACTTTGTGGCCGCTGGCTTTGCGAGCGTCTTTTGCTTTTGCCGTTCAAGAAGAAGCGGAATTCTTGCACCTCAGTCGAGTCCAAAGTATCCGCGCGTGCTCTTTCTCGCTCGCTCAGCGTTGAAAACGAGTGGCTGCGTGGGCGTCGGGCTGGGTTGAAAGTCGACAAGCGGATGGGTGGAACTGGTACAGTGCGATCATACGCGCCGCCTCTCGTACGGACATGCCCACCCATTGGAGATACATCGCTGGGATGACTAGCCGGCCATAACGTCTTCGCTGACCCGGGACGCGAAGCAGTCCGCGGTGGAGTCGACGGCATATTCAAGAAGCGAGATGGTGTCGGACGACTCGGGGTCAAGTACAGGGTGCCTCCAGCACCTATGCCACCCACAGTAAAGTGTTGTGACGCTCTGTCATCTTCTGCCGCGGTCATTTCATCCGATGCAACACCCGCGCCGCCACGCTTTGCCCTCGTGATCTCACTGCTGTCTCTTGCTGCCTTGATCTTTCCAGAGGAGGGATTGGATGTAAGCGGATCGTTCGCCGTCGGTGCAGTCGAGGGTCTGCCTCGTGTTGATTGCTTCTGAGGAGATGATCGTCCGTCCGCAGTCTTGGGTCGTGGGGCAGAGGTTGTGGGTTGGACAGGCTGCGGTGCGTCTCGTGGCCGCTTTCGAGTGAAGGCGCTGCGGTCCATGGCAGGCCATAAGAACCCTGGATTATAGCAGCGTTGAAGAGGCTTCTCCGGGAATGTGGTACAGGGATATCGAGCTGGTCGGTGTTGCCCGGAAAGGTTACTACACTGCACAGAGGCTCGTGGCGCGCAAGGGTCGGCGCCGTTAGAGCTATATGGCAGGAGTCTTAACGACCCATAGCAGCATGCATGATATCGAAGTCTATGCAGCAGCGTATGCAGGCCCAATCGCAAGCCCAATCGCAAGAATCACGTCACGGTCGAGTCCGGCGGGACATGTGTATGGTCGGGAGAAGAAGGTGGTGAAGGAGAAGAAGAAATCGTAGTCGTGTCGTTTCGTCGTACACGCGACTTTGAGTACAGGTATGCTGATTGCGACGCGTGTGTGTGCGTGCTGGGCTGAAGACTTTGACGTCGCAATAGATTAATACGAGTCGCGCGCACAGGCACCGGCGGCGACACAATCATGCTCTCACTCTCGTCTGTGTGGCCTCCAGCCTCGATCAGGAGATGACGCTGAGGCGGCACTTTGGGCGCCAGGCCCGGGGCGAGTCAACCGAGCGAGATGCAGTAGTAATCGAGTCGTGGGACGCTTGGGGCACTACTGCGCCACTAACCAGGTTGCCATTCCTGCACCCCATAACACCAACGCTATTAAACCCATGTTGCCCACATGCTCATCCCACCCCGACGAAGAACTTCTATACCCTATCCAGAACGCGGTACAGTCAGCCGGCGCACCCTCGATCAACACAAGATCTATCTCCGATCTCGCCGCACGACTCCTCATTCATACAGGAGGCAGCTTCAGACCAGATCATGATTCACTACGCTTTTTAGTCAATCCTAGCGGCGTGCGTATGGCATGAGCCTATTCGTCGCCTCAACGGGCATCAAAAGTCGCGTGAGTTTGCTCTTGCAGATTTGACAGGCCTCATCCTGTTTGCTTGTTACTATTCGGGCTGAAGTCTTGCTGCCTCAAAAGATCTGATAACATCAGGCCCCTCTCTCTGCACAGATCTGGTTCGATCTGCGAACTCTCTCCGTTCTTACGTGAGATCTCACCTTTCCGATTGGTACCCTCGTACGAATACCTGTTGTCTATAGGAACTCAAACCAACGCCGAGGCAGCTGTCCTTCCACCCGTACATCGTTGTCCCTGTAAAAAGGCCACCTAAACAAGACGTAACTTCGAATCTCGAGTAAACTACAGTGCATACATGCGAGTTAGGCTCAAATCGCCCGTCTCGGTCCATCAAATCTAAATAGTCTTCTGCTTTTGCTTCTTGCCAATGCTGACGTCAAGGTTGCCAACAACCCAGCTGAGAGCAAATACCACCATGAGACCACCGGCGAGTGTCAATGGCTTCCTGAACTTGGCAGACGAAGGGTATTCGTAGACAACGACAAGATCACGCTCACGCAGCTCGTCGACAACGTTGATGGCCACGAGGTTCAGAGTGGTGCGGCCGACGGTGTCCATGAATGTGCGGTGAAGTGTGGTGGTGTTGGAGATAAGAGGGACAGAGGTCTCGAAGTTAGAGATACTAAATGATGATGAATCAGCTTGTTTGTTCATGTGTCGCAGGGTCTCTCAAACTTACACTGCGCCTTCCGGCAGGATCACACGGGTAACAACGCGCTCGTACTCGACACCCTCGGCCTGACGCGGGCCTTCGAGGAAAGGCACTTTCAAGACGAACTTCTCGGACTCGCCCTTCACGGCGCGGAGGACAGTCTTCAAATCGGCGTTCCAACCAGTCTTGAAGCTGTAGTTCCAGCCACCGTACATGGGGTATCTGGGCTTGAGCTCGAGGTTGGCTTCACGCTCGTTGGTCCTGAAGCGCGACGTCGAGACGTTTCCGATATCATCGACAAAGTAGGCGTCTACAGAGCCAATGGCGAGCGGGAAGCGCATTTCCTTCAGGGCCGAAGAGGGCGGGTTGAAGTAATTTGCTTGCTGAAAAGCGACACGGCTGAAGTGGTTCTTGAGCTTGGCAGCACGGTTGGTCAACCAGTGACGCTCCTCAGTCGCAACGTTGCCGCCCCAATGGCTGACTTCGATGTCCCTCTCAAGAAGTGTGGCATGTGTGAGGGACTTGGTGAACTCGTAGCGCACGCTGACCTCCTCCTGAGCACCCGCGGGTAGCTCGCCGTATGGTCCATAAGTGAATGCGTTGCCCTGCTTCTGCGGATCTTCCTTACCCTCAGTGTTGAGCTCGGCGGGGAGAACAGTAGCGTCAGGGACGTCGGTTGTCGGGAGCTTGAGCTTTGTCTTCTGCTTGAGGGTTGTGTATGCACTTGGTGCATAGGCGGAGAACTTGTGCAGGACGTACTGCTTGTCGTTCTGCTGAATCTGGGCAGGGAGGGGCTCGAGGGCGGAGAGGACGAAGTAGGTGATCGAGAGGGTGAGCTGCTCTTTGGAGGCCAGTGCTGTTGGGAGGTTGATCTTGTAGTACTGGGTCGAGCTTTGACATGTCAGTAACTTGACAAATAGTTGTATGCCCTCCGCTATGCTTGTTCCTACCTTCCCTCATCCAATGCAACGATCTCAACATTGAAAGGCGCCTTCGAGGCATCCTTCTTGTCCTTGGCCTCCAGTCCACCGATCCTGCCAATCAAACCCTGCTCGAACGGCAGATAGTACTCGGACTGAGGCTGTTTGTCGACATTCTCAATGACAACGTTGATCGTTTCCCGCGGGTAGCTCTTCTCCAGGTTGATGTTTCGGACCAAGTTGGTGTTGCGGAAGTGCTGTGGTGGATTGAAGGTCGAGAGGATGTTCTTCGAGCCATGGGTGAGGTTGGAGTCGGCGGTCGCAAGGGCCAGGAAGCCTGCGACGGCGGCGTGTATTAATCTCATGTTACCGGCAAGACGAATGTGTGGTGCGCACGCAATGAGAGCATGTGCTGTGCGATGCTCTGTGGTTGGAGACGACAGCTGGCGGCACGACTTTCTGGCCAGAGCTCCAACTTCAATGGCCGACGCGGCTCTTCGCGAACTTGCGAAGGCAGGAATCCTTCCATCTCATTGGGATCCTAATCTCCTCTCTCTCTACACATACTATATACATAAACAATTCACCTTACGCTTGTTCATACAACCTTTATTGTCCGACCAGGGATGCTCCGAGTCTGTACATAGGGACTTTCGCCGAATACAAAGCAGCATCGGCTATCTAAAAACCATGCAGTCGACTCGTTGTCGGATGGCTCTACTGAGCAAGAGTGCAAAAGCTTCCATCACAGGGCCAATCGGCTCAAGGCGTCTTCTCTCGACCAACAGCCGCTTCCTACAGGTCTCCGAGGAAGTGCAGCAGGCTCTCTCCGAGAATCGACCTGTGGTAGCACTCGAAAGCACCATCTACACTCATGGCTTCCCCTACCCTGACAATGTCGCTCTCGCATCTCGACTGGAGTCACTCGTCAGACTTGGAGGTGGTGTACCGGCAACAATTGGTGTGCTCGATGGAGTCGCACGTGTTGGTCTTGGTGCGGATGAATTAATCCGTCTGGCTTCAAGCTCTTCTACAGGAACAACCCCTCTCAAAGTATCCCGACGAGATCTTGGCTATGCTCTTGGACTGAAGGATGCACATGGCAGACCTTACAACGGAGGCACCACAGTCTCGGCGACGTCTGTACTTGCTCACCTTGCCGGCGTCAGGGTGTTTGCCACGGGCGGTCTCGGTGGAGTTCACCGAGGCGTCGAACAAACAATGGACGTCAGCGCCGACCTTACTGAGCTCGGAAGGACCCCGATCGCAGTCGTCAGTGCGGGATGCAAGTCTTTCTTGGACATTCCCAGGACTGTAGAGTACTTAGAGACCCAGGGAGTGGCTGTGGCAACTTTCGCAGACGGTCGGTCGGGCAAAATTGAATTCCCAGCTTTCTACAGCAGAGAGAGTGGAGTGCCATCGCCTATGGTTGTACAGGACGCCGTAGAAGCAGCGAACATGATTCACGCCCACTACTCGCTCGGCTTGAAGTCTGGCATGCTGTTTGCCAACCCGATTCCTCACGAGGTTGAGATTCCTTTCGAGCGTATGGAAGTGGCCATCAAGCAGGCTATTGCAGAGGCCACTAGTGCTGGGGCTTCTGGCGCCAAAGCTACCCCATACATCTTGGCCAAGATCAAGGAGTTGACTGGCGACGAGAGTATTGTGGCCAACCGTGCTCTCATTGAATCGAATGTGATTATGGGAACCAACGTAGCGAAGGCGTTGTGTCAAATCCAGGCGGGTCAAGCTGCGAACTCAAAGTAAGCAGTCCACATTCGTTATATGTACACAGCCATGCTCATAGCACAGAACGCAGATATAGCGAGCCAAGCCAACATATCGTCGGTCCCGGGAGCGTGAACTACCATTCTTCGGGCGTATCTCGTGGTGTTGCCCAACATGTTCAGGTCCCCGGAGATTCAGCGAGTGCCACTCTCACGCAGTCAAACCCCATCACAAGTACTCCAGTCACAAGTGCACAGAAGTCAAATGTGTTCGTCGCCGGAATCCTTGCAGTGGACTTTGCATGTGATCACCAGCCTCGCTCAGATGCAGCCTCTACCCTCGAAATGCATACTTCCAACCCTGCACGGATCGTACAATCACTTGGAGGTGTTGGACACAACGTCGCTCGTGCTGCCAGCCTCATGGGTGGCGACGTCCGATTCTGCAGCGCAGTCGGAGACGATTTAAGTGGGAAAGCAGCAATGGAAGCTCTGTCTGCCGAGAAATTATCCAACACTGCCGTCAAGGTTCTCCCATCTGAATCAGCAAGGCGTACTGCCCAATACATCTCTGTGAACGAACAGAACAAGGACCTCACTATTGCCATGGCGGACATGAGTATCCTCAATCTTCCAGAGGCTGGGAAAGAAGACATCATTGCCCAAGCATTCGACGACTGCTGGTTGCCACAGCTTGTGGAATCTCGTCCAACCCACGTCGTCATTGATGCCAACTGGCCTCCTCAGTACTTGTCCCGCTGGCTCGAAGCAGCTAAGAGCGTCGACGCACATGTCACCTTCGAGCCTGTCAGTAATGCCAAAGCCATCACGCCATTTCAACTACCTGCATTGCCCGGTCATAAGCAAAGCGAGACTCTCTCTGCCTTCCCTCACTCGTCGATCCAGCTTTCGACACCCAACAGCTACGAACTCGCGTCAATGCACAGCGCTGCGCAATCACTTGGCTTCTTCGAGAGACAAGACTGGTGGGAGGTTATCGATTCACTCGGCATCCCATCAACTGGTGCTAGAGTAGCCATGTCACTCGCCACCTCTCCAGAACTTGTTGACCAAGGCATTCCTCAGCAGAGCGTCCGGCTTCTTCCATTCATCTCAACAATCTGCACCAAGCTCGGCTCCAAAGGCGTCCTCGTCACCCAGCTTCTGTCCGCCGGCGATCCACGCTTGACATCAGGAGAAAATGCGCCATTCATCTTGTCTCGTTGCACGAATGGCACCGAAGACACACTTGGCGTCGGTGGCGTGTACATGCGCCTTTTCCCTCCTGCAGAGAAAGTCAAGCCCGAGGACATCGTCAGCGTGAACGGCGTCGGCGACACCTTTGCGGGAACACTAGTCGCCGAGCTCGCGAAAGCAAAGGCACAGGGAAAGCACAAGGGCGTGGAGGATTGCATCGACATGGCGCAGAGAGCTGCTGTCCTCACGCTGAAAAGCTCCGAGGCCGTCAATCCAGCCATTAGTGCGTTGGCCACGTAGGCTGCTTGCGAATACAGTCGGTCGTCAGAATGATCCTCGCCATATGTAAAAAGTACTGCTGATCACCCTCGCAGCTCCAAAGGCGGAAATATCGGACCCACTTTTTCCGACTCAACCTCACTTCACCCGTCCCACTTCCGCGCAGCCTCACCGCACTTCGTCGCACCTCACCTCACCCCCCCTCGCCGCGCTCTCCTCGGCATCGCACGTCACCCCTCCCCTGCCCTCCGCGCAGCCGCCAGCTAAGGGATATAATCTCCCACAGCGCTCACCCCCCACGGAAAGCTAAATTGATTCCTGCTGACGCAGCGGAATACATAGATTAGCGCGGTCATTCCCTCCATGACTTCTCGAGCCTACGAGTTCGATTCCCCGGTGGTGCGTCATTTAGTCCATATCACCATAACACGGAGACTACCGTAATAGGCAACTTCTATCTGCGTCAAAGACTAGAGGAAGGTCACGTGAGTGGCTGATAACACATCGAACATAACATCTTTTTTTTCGCTCTTTTGCTCCTGTTATTGTACGTTGTTATATATGTTTCCGGTCTGTATGCTCTTCTAGCATCAAACTTCTGATTGGCATATTATTACAACTAAGAGCCAGGAGCAGCAAGCTCCAGGCTTATGTAAGTGCTCTGCCTTCGCAAATCCCAACTTCCACCTGTTGTCTCCCTCGCACGTCAACTACCGGTTTGATTGATCGCTTCCGCATCATGCATGCCAAACAAGGATCCCCGCACAGCGCCAAGTTGACACCACAGCGACCCACAATTGTTATTCCGTCCACTGTTAGGGGTCGAGAAGCACGATCTTGATAGCAGGCAAGCTTACTAGTTCAGAAATTGGCAAGAGCCTCACGCTCCCCTACAAGCCTCGCTTGGCCTACCATCAGCCTTCCAATGATCTTTCTCTCACCTGAACATATATGGGACCTCGCACTGGCACGTTCTGGATGTCCTCGACCGCAGCCGCCGAGAGAGTGTGTCCACTGATATGGCATGAGAATAGGTGCTTGGCCAGCATAGCTTCACCACACGCCGAGCGGTTTTGCTTGGACGACATGCGTATACAGCCGAATTTGTCCGTCGGGAACGGATCGATAAGTCGGATTGAGGATATAAAGCCAGAATATTGGCAACATACCATGAGCTATCTCGTCTCTACAGCGTCATACCCAAAGATTCGACCACCATGAAATCCTCTATCTTACAATTGGCGCTTGCCAGCACCGCCCTCGCAGCGTCCAACATCTCTCTACCCAATGGCTGGTTCACAATTCCACCAGCCGCGAAAATCACGCCAGATACATTTCATGGCGAACCTCGCTACCTCACCTGGATGGCCGACAGTCAAATCAAACATGGCGTGAACCCGACTCACGATTACTTCGTCTCGGCGCTGCTCTCCGGTATTAAACTCGCCTACGACCGCACGCAAGACTCGAAGTACTGGGAGTTCATTGAGAAGCACGTAGGTCAATCTCATAGCAGTGTGCAGAGTACCTCTCAGTGCAGCGGGGCAATTGACTCGGATGCTATTCACAGGTCAACATCCAACTGTACCCGGGCTTCAACGGCCAGATCCTGGCCTACAACAACAGCAACTCGATCGACGACGTTCGCTTCGGCCACACTTTTCTTGACATGTACAATCTGACGGGCGGCGAAGAAATCTACAAGACTGCGGCGCAGACTTTGCGCGATCAGATCGATCGGAGCTTCCGTACGCCTGACGGAGGGTTTTACCATCGCTTCCCTGGGTATATTGATCAGGTGTGTCTCAATGAGAACAAGCGTCGCCACTTGTCGAGGGTATGAGCATGATGACTCTAACGACTGTAATCATCAAGATGTGGCTCGACGGTATCTACATGCTGGACGTCTTCTATGCCCGCTGGACGCAGGAGTTCGAGCCCGAAAACACCACAGCATGGGACGACATCGCGCTGCAGTTCGACCTGATCGACGCCGGAACAACCGTTGACCGTAACCGCACAAACGGCCTGCCATTGCACGGCTTCGACGTCTCGAAGACCCAGATCTGGGCGGATCCTCTGACTGGCGCGGCGCCTCACGTTTGGGGGCGAGCGGTTGGGTGGTAAGAATTCCTTTCCTTCACATTTTGTGTCATGCTTCCGAACTCCGGAATATCCATCACCTCTCTCCCCCCGGCTCGACTAACGCAATGCAGGTACATGATGGCCCTAGTCGACACTCTCGACTACTTCCCCGCCTCACACCCCGGCCACGCACGCCTCTTGGCCTACTTGCGAAGTCTCGCTGACGCCGTCGTGCTTGCTCAAGATCCCATCTACAAAGGCTGGTACAACATCATGGATCCAGGCCTCGAGACGCGCTCTGGGAACTACATCGAAAGCTCCGGCTCGGCCATGTTCGTCTACGGGCTTTTCAAAGGCTTGCGGATGGGTTATCTCTCTGGCGAAAAGTATGGGGATGCCGCGACGAGCGGGTACGATTTGATGACGAGCGAGTTTGCGAAAGAGGATGTTAGCGATGGGTCGCTGGACTGGGAATGGACGGTGCAGGTGGGGAGTTTGAGCTCGAATGGTACTTTCGAGGTATGTTTTGGCCTCTTTCTTGGGTTCGAAATTGGCTTGCTGACGTGATGCGATGCAGTACTACTCTAGCATTCCCTTGTTCCAGAACGATCTCAAGGGAGTGTCACCTTTCTTGATGTCTTCGTACGAATACGAGCTGTACGTCGAGGGGAAGGATTGTTGAGGAGTCAAACGAATAGTAGGCGGCAGAAGAAGCAGGTGACATCTGCCCCTCCCCCCAGCGTAAATACAGTGCCAATTGCCTGGCCCCATCAAAGGGACTGGTCATCGTCAGCGGTATCTATAAACTTTCAACATACCCAAGAACCGGAAACAGTCAAATCACCCAGCAGCACTCTTCGTTCCCTCTTCCTCGCCATCCTTGTCCTTCTCAGCCAAAGCCTTCTGCCCCTTAACACTGCCCTCCTACACGAAAAGTCAGCTTAAACTCCATAGCAAAAACCCATTTCATCAGTCAAAACTCACCAACCCAACCAACATCTCCTTCCCCCCCGGCACGACCATCTCAAACACCGCATCCCCCCTAATAACCGCATACTCATAATACCCACACCTCGCAATCGGCAGCACCTTACCCAAATCCACCTTCCCCTCCGTCAGAACCCTCTCGTCGATATGAATCCCCACAACCTTGCCAATCACAACGTCCACGCTCCCCATTGGGGGGTTCCCAGGCAGGCGGAGGGTGGTGTGGTACTCGCACTCGAAGCGGATGGGGCTGGAGGCGACCATCGGGCAGTCGACGAGGGAGGCGGGGGTTTTGGGCAGGTCGGCGGAGGCGAATTCGTCGAGCGAGTCCGGGCTGAAGGAGGCGGTGAGGTTTACGGCTTCGCGCAGGTCCCAGGTGGCGATGTTCCAGCAGAAGACGCCGGAGGCTTCGGCGTTGGTTACGGTGTTTCTGGTGGAAAGAGGGTTGGAAAACTACTTTTTGTTCGCCCCGGGGGAATGATCGGATCGACTTACTTGCGTTCGCCGTGATGGTCTTGGTTGGCGGAGAACATTACGTAGGGAGGGTCGAAGGTGAGGTTGTTGAATTGGGAGTAGCTTGGGATTTGTTAGAACGAAAACATTCCAATGCTGTTCTCGGTTTGCTTCTCCTTCAGTTTTTTTCTAGGATCTGTTTTTGCTTCCTAAGTGAAGTTTTGTATCAACGTACGGTGCTAGATTGTCGACGCCAGTCTTTGGATTACGAGTGCTGATCCAGCCTATGGGTCGTGGGACTACGCAGGCCTTCGGGGAGTCTTAGTTGGAAGATCGTGACCATCTCAAGATTGGTTGACTTCTCACTTTGAATGGATCACGGGCCAGACCGTGATCTGTTTTGCCTGGTTCGTAGAAGACCATCGTTGCGTTCCTCTGGACTCTCGATCGAATGACAGGTGTTATAAGCGCCACGCTGGTAGTAAGTAAGATGCTGTATTTGGCTTAAAGATGCCAATGTGACGACAAGGACGACAATGTACCAGCAATTAGTTCAGGCAAGTAATGAATGGTTTATCGTTAGCAGTCCGTTTGTTCATCAAGTGTGGAGGTCTGCGAATCGGACTGTCCTTCCCTCGGTGTGGGTGATTGAAGTGCTGTCGATCTCCACACTTTTCGGCAGTCCCTCTCGGCTGACGATGCATAGGTACACGCTGACGAATGACTGTATTCAACGGTAAGCTTCAACAAGAATAATCTCGTCTAGGCGAAGAGGTTGAGTGTGGTGATGTGAAAAGGATACCTGGTCAAGAGTTCACAAGTGACTTTAGTAGACAACTACAAACGTGATCTACTCATAACAGCCGTCTGACAGTCGAGCACACTTTCGAATGCATATGCAATCACACACATGCCCCATGATGATGATGTCCAAACCCATAGCCTTTCCTTTGGGGGTATCTCTGTGCGAAAATGACACCATAGACCAACGCCCGCCTTCCCATTAGCAAACCCGATGCTACCTCGAAGGCTTTCTCTGAGAAGGCCTGTCTTTAATTTTGTCCTCTGTGCCGCTCTTTGAAGAGTGTTTTGGGGTACCGCGTTTCTCAGTGCGACGTGGTTTCGAGCCCAAGAGCACGATTTTCAGTTTGGCATACAATTCTTCCAGCACATGGAACGGCCAGATGCAGAGAGACCACGTGAGTTTCAGCGGGGCTATGATCATGCTGCTCATAGCGGAGAAGGTTTTGGAAGCGGGACCACGCTCCTGAGAATGGTGTGCGGCCGCTGCGGCCAAGCTGAGGGTATCTTGCAGGCGCTTCTCGATGTTCTGAAGTCTTTGTTCCGTGACCATGGCCAAAGTCGTGGAGCGCTTCTCATAGCGTCGCACTGCCCGCTCAAGACCTTCGAGACGAGGCTCATAGCGCTTACGTATCTCGGAGGCCAAGTCCGTCACATCGGCTTTCTGAGCCATTGACATGTTCGGGGCGAGCAAACTTTGATCGGCAACTCTAGCTTCTAGCTCCGCAATGCGGATGTTGAGGGAGGAAACAGAGTCTTTGCTTATGGGAGAGGAGTCGTCATCGATGTCAAGCTCGGCGACTGCTCGCTGGAGGTGGAGTGTGCGTGCGGATATCAGACGCGCGACCTGTCTGCAAGGCCAATATTCGGCTCCAAGGAGGAATACACAGATGTTGTAATCCGATACCAGGCCAGTCGGGCCTCGTGATAGTTGCGCGCGGATGACGTGAAGCAGGTACGCTGCGACAGCTGGGAATGTGAAAGTAGCAAACAATGCAAAAAGCTCTTGCTTTCTCAGCTCGATGGAGGCGTGTTGCCGAGCCTCGTTATTGCGAGAAGACTTGTTTGTGACGCCCTCGGTCTCAGCCTCAGCCTCGGTCTTCTCTTTGGGTAGATCATCAAGCGAGTCATCCAGAGAGTCCTCGGTACCCAGCGCTTCCGCAAAAGATGGCGAGTCGGGCTCTACATCCTTCAGTGTAGCTTGCGCGGCATAATACCAGTCTCTTGGTATGCGTATGGACCAGTTCATGAACAGTGCAGCGAAGCCGAGAAGCAATACGTCGGTGACAAAAGCAGAGCCATCCTTGAAGAACAAGCCTGCGACAGCGGGCAAGATGGCAAATGCCAGAGGTGATGAGTGCCAGTTGCTGTCCTCTTCCTGCTTTTGCTTCCTCAATTTCTTAGTGGAGGAAGGGTTCAAGAGGTCATCGGCGAAGGAGCCCGTTGCATCATCGAAACTCGAGAAGGAGAGGATGGAGGAGCGGCGGCGTGGTAAGTCTGATGGTATCGAGCGAAGGCTACTGTTGCTGGACTGACGAGGAGGTAGACGCTGTCTCAGTGGAATGGAGGATGAGGCATTGTATGCGGTGCCTGAGCCTGTGGAAGTGGTCGCCGGCGGTGGACGAGCAGGGAGATCGGATCTAGCCTCGGCCATGGTTGGTTCGCGGTCGACGCATGGGTGCAGGGAGGAAGAGGTCTGGTGGTGGAGGAGTGGGAGGAGTTGTAGAGGAGTGCTACATGTCAGTAAGTTAGACAGAGGCTCGTCGGTGACGATTGGCCAAACCACCAGTGGAAGGGCGGTTGGGTGACGGTGGCTGCTGCTGCCATTGCTGTTTACGGCAATTGCGCGAATGCCTGACGGATGCCCTCTCCTCTCCCGATCAAACGCGGCTCATCCGGGCGATCAAGCAAGCAAGCAAGCAAGGCAGATCTCCCGTCCACCCGTCTCCTTCCTTCCATCATGCCTTGTCATCCTATATCCCTTCCTTCTGCTTTGTTCAAACTCTCTACAGACCTTTCGTCCCATCAGGTGTAAGAACACGTATACACCACCGGATACAATCGGAGGCTTACAGTGGATGAAGACAACTCTACCACCATCCACACCGAAGTCTCCGCACCGGCACTCAGACGGACAAACCCCACCCTGCCACTACTGTACGCCAATGCAGCATCCACCTAGCGTCAGAGCGTACATCCGAATATATGGGTGCATGTGGATTACTACTACTGCATGGCCGCGTTGCACTTGGGTCGATCGTATGATCGATTTATACTCACAGAGAAAGGACGATCGTCATATCGAAGCATTCTCGTGAATAATCTAAGGCGTGTCTCGGGGTTTCCGATACCACTGTACCCTTTGTCCTCACCGCGTCCCTTACAAACGACTAGGTAGGTCTTTGTACCTGGGGTCGCCAAACTGAAGCGTCTGTCCCAGGGAGTTAATAAGCATGTACGACCTTCTGTTCACGGTGCTTCGAACAACCCAAACTCGATAGACGCAAAGTAGTGTGAAGATGCCGACAAAGGAGAACAACTGATTCTATTTGATTGAGATTCAAGGACTACATCGAACTGAACTATCTATTCACAATTCCATCAGCACGCTTTTCATACTACTGCAACTAAAGGCCAGACAGCAAACAACCACGCCAACTCTCCTCCAAGCTCTCATTTCCCAATCGAGGATCTCGAGTACTTTTCACCATCCAACCTACTGACTGCTTGATCAATCGAATTCAACCAATCAACCCAGTCACTCAAACAAGCTCCAACTCAACAAGCGCACACCTCTTCCCCAGCTTGTTCTTCTGCCTCTTCTGCCAGTACTGCAGCAGCGGCTCGTCCTCCCTCTCCTTGGGCGTAAAGTGCTGCTCCTCCCTCGCCTTGCAAACGGCGAAAGACTCGAACTGGTCGTCGCCGCGCGCCTCCACCTTGCCACCCTCGCCCGCGACCATGTTCTGCGTGCCGCCGTTCTCCTCAAAGTCCATCATGCCCTGCACGTTGCGCCTGAGATCCGATTTGCCCTCGTGGGGGATGAGTTTCATGCCGTGGTATTTGCAGCTCTGCTCGTCGCCATCGGCCCACTGCGCGACAACGCCGTCGTGCGCGAAGAAGGCGCCTGCGCCTGCGGCCTCGGGGGTTAGGAAGAGGGAGCCGCGGGGGTGCCCTTTGCCTGTGTTGGGGAGAAGGAGTTAGTTTTTTTTTTTTTTTCTTATCTTGTTCACAAGGAGAGATGGGGTCGTAAACTTACGGCAGCCACCAAATTCATCATCGCAACGGCCAGAAGCCGCGGGCGCGGGCTTCCAAAGCATAAGGTACAAGCCGTCAAAGTCCTTGTTTCCCTTGACCAAGCGAGTACGGAGCTTCTTGGTTCCCTTTTCGCGCAGGGCTTGGCACGGAGACTTGGAGGTTTCCGCGGGCTTTTCATCCACAACGACTATGGGAAGAGCGGCGACGGTCGCAGCGGGTCCGCTGCTTCCGCCAAAGCCCCTTCCGCCTTGATAGCCGACGAGCTCGCCACCGCTTTCTGCGTTTGTTGAGTCCAGGGTAGGTATAGGTCTGTTGAGCGTGGGAGCGGAGATGTACGTGCTCTGCGGCTCTTCCGACGAGGTCGTGGTGGGCTCCTTCGTCTTGAAGGGAACGCGGCGAGCACTGGAGCTAGTGCTTGTGGCGGACACAGTCGAGCGTTGTGAGAATGGCTTGATTGCGAGCGAAGGTGCGGCAGACGAAACTATTGGTACGGCGTTCAACTCTGGTGCAGCGTTGGCGTTTGAGTCCGAGGCAACGTTCGAGGCCCTACCGCCTGTACGACCGATGGAATCCCACCAATTTTGCTTCCTTCCGTGATGCCATGGCTTCCGATCTTTCAAGATGCCGAACGGATCAAAGAGCGAGTATGGGAATCCAACACCTGGACGAGATCCCGGGTCAGCGGGCGGTGATTGACCGGCAGAATCGGTTGGCATCGGGGCATCAACCGGGTTACCCTTTGGGTCCCAAACTCTCGCAGGTGGCGGTAGAACGATGGGCACGACGATCGCCGACGTGGTGGTCGAAGTGATGTTTACACGAACAGGAATAGTAGAGAAGCCCGTTGGGACGTTGGCGCTCGTGATGGTCTTCGTTTGGTCGGTGGATTCGGTCTTGGATTCCGACTTTGCGAAGAATGGCGGCAGCGGGAAAAGCGCGCGGCCACTCGAGCTTGTAGTAGTCTCCTTAACAGGAACAACGGAGAAGCCAGTCGGGATTTTCACGCCCGTGATGGTCTTCGTCTCCGAAGCGGACTCGGTCTCAGATCCGTATTGCGACTTCTTGGACTCCGACTGGGTCCTGGAGAATGGCGACGGCAGCGGGATGGACACCCGGGCACTCGAGCTTGTTGTTGTCTTCTTGACGGGGAAAACAGAGAAGATCGGGAGTTCGAAGTTCGTGCTGCTCTTCGTTTGCACTTTGGACTCGGTCTTGGATCCATCTTGCGACTGATCCGACTTCGACTGGGACCTTGAGAATGGCGGCGGCAACGATGCAGTCTTGACAGGCACAGTGGAGAAGCCAGTTGGAGTCCAGATGATGCGCGTCTTTGTCTCGGTGGCGACGGGGACACTCGAGGTACCGGTAAGAGTCCACTTTGTGCGCGTCTCTGTCACGGTAGCGACGGGGATAGAGGACTCGCTGCTTGGGGTCTCCGGGATTTTGGAAGACGAGGTGGACGGGGGTGCCTGCTCAGAAGCGGGAGGTGGCGGCGGCGATGATGAGCTTGGTGGCGGTGGCGGTGAGGAGCTTGGTGGCGGCGCAACGACAGAGACGCTCGTGGAGACAACAACCGAAGTGGACGGTACGACCGAGGTGGACGGGACGACTGAAGTGAACTCGATAATCGAAATGGACGGGATGACCGAAGTCGACGCCACGATCGAAGTGGACATCTGGATGAGTCTCTTGGAAGCAAAGTCCACATTAGAGTTGGCCTCGCCGGTGGTGATTCTGCCTTTGAGATAGCACGTGCCAGGGCCGTTGCCACCGAGCCACGCGAAGCCGACGCAGTCCTCGGTCTTCTCGCAGAAACTCACGCAGCCATCGAACGTCGAGGCGCCTACGGCTCTGATGTCGCCACCGGGGTGGTCCCTTCCACACTCGTACTTGTAGTCCGAAGGAAGAGGACGGTCCTTTGAGATGCCATCAGTACTGAGCGTGCTGACGAGAGGCAAGTCTCGGGCGTCGTAGAATCCACAAGATCCGGTTATGGGAGCAGGCTTGGGAGGGTCCATGTAAGGGGCCGCGGTAAGGTTCCTCTGGATGTTGAGGGCGAAGTCGACGTTGTTGGAAACCTCCTTGCGAGTGTAAGTCTTCTTGAGCCAGCAGTTGCCTGGAGTGTAGGCGTATCCGATGCAGTCAGGGTTAGCATCGCACGCCCCGGAGCAGCCGAGGAAAGACTGGGATCCGACGTGGTCGAGATCACCACCATAGTGATCGGTGTTGCAAGTCAGTGCGTACTCGGACAAGCTGCTGGGGGAAACGTAAAGTTCGCCATGGTCGTCGACATTCTGTTGGCATTCGCTCTTAGCGGGCGGGTTGTCTGCCAGTACAGGCCGCAGCAGGGCCAGGAGGCCTAGCGAGCCCGTGAGTGTCGGGCGAATCATGGTGTAAGTACAACGTGGGAGAAGGGGAAGTGGGAGAAGAGAGTAGAGACGATGTTGAGAGGAAGGGGGAGCATAAATACCCAAGTTACTCTCATGGACGCGAATACTAAAGTTTCTGCAAGCACTCAACCATCGTAACAGCAGTACAGTGTTGAACCAACGATGCGATGCTCATTCGCATGTTGTGGGGGCAAAGGTAGCGGACAGGAATTGGGGGGGATAGCAATAGCCAATGTCAGCGTGAAAGATTGTAAGTGGACGCTTCAAGCTGTAACATGGTAGTACTAATGGGTGCGCCGACCACTTTGCATGCCCTAAGGACATGTTAATCGATCGATTGGTGCGGCGCGATACGGCAGTGTGTGCCTCCATGGTTCGCAAAAGTATCCTCTGTTGATCGGCTGACAGCTCAATCCAACGTCAACCGCTGACCTCCGTTGCGTGAGAAGAGGTTAGCTGGAGATGTCTTCTAGGTCAAGCTTCGAGCGCGGTCCAGAATAGCTTTTTGGGAGGCCATGGACTAACGACTCCACGCGATGTCGGTTGATTTCCAATGGCGGCGACTTTGGCAGGCGGCGTTGTCCTCCGACGGAGGTGTAGCATATGCAAGCAGACCATCGTAGCACATCAACCAGATGGCGCCCAAGCTCTGTCGCGAGAGTTCTGCCCCTCCAGAGTACCAGGCAAGGCGAGGCAATATTTCCAGCAAAGACGACGTGTCTACCTTCAAGTATTGCCCCTCTCCAGCTCCCTGAGCTTTTCGATAACCTTCTCAACACTTCCCTCAATCTTGACCTGCTCCTCCGGCCTCATCTTGCGCATAACATAGTCCGCAACGTCGTTCCTCTCCCGACTGACAGGCCTCCCGATACCAACCCCAATGCGAACAAAAGGCGTCTCGCGCAAGCTCATCAAGATGCTCTTGAGTCCATTATGACCCTTAGCGCTAGCACCCTGCCTGATGTTCAGGGTAACCTCGCCGAGCGGCTTTTCCAACTCGTCGTGCACGATTACCAGTTTCCCCATCATCTCCTCTTTGTCTTCGCTTTCGCCAGCGGATTTATCTCTCGCCCAATTGTCGTGCGCGCCCTTGACGCCTTTGCCCGAGATGTTCATCAGCGACGTGCTCTGCCATAGCGTCCAGTCGCTGCTACTCTCGTCGGTTCGTCCCGTCATGGGTATGCTGATGAGCCCATTGCCGTGGCGTTTACTTTTCTGCCAGGGCGTGAAGTCCAGGCGCTCCTGTAGTTTCTTCGCCACCAGGTGGCCGGCGCTGTGGAGTGTATTCGCGTATTGTTTGCCTGGGTTGCCGATGCTGCATATCAGCAGCGGTAGGGTGCGGGCGACGGGCATTGGTGGTGCGAGGTTTTGAGGAATGGTGGTAGCAGGCGCAGGCGTAGACTCGGTTTCGTCTCCTTTCGCTTTCACTGAGCCCTTCTTGTTCCCCTCCTCCTCTTTTTGCCCCGCCGACTCTTCGACTCTGGGGTTTGGGACGGCCAGATTGCGTGTAGAGCGTGATCTTGTCACGGCAGCACGCGAGGTTGTAATCTCGTCGTTGTTGTCGATCTCGCAGATCCCTGCGCCGATCCTGGCTGCCTCGGAGTCTGTGTCCGGCTGCGAGTAGCCGCGTGGCTTCGATCGTGCTGCTTTTCCCATGATGGAAGGGACGAGATTGCGGATAACGGTGTATGAATTGGACTTGTCACTGGAATCGCGAGCAGAACGCGAGAGGAACTCGATGACAGCGATCGCCTCGAGATATATGTGACTCTTACAATGATATAAGCATGCGCAAAGAAAGAGTCAGCCGCTCGACATCGCGCGATACGACACCGCATTTACTCAAAAGGTGACAAGGCAACAATGGCGTGGAATTCATTCGCCCACGTCGATGCCATGCAAGGCGTTCTATCTCTCTACGCCTACGCTATTCCCATCATCTAATCGTTCTATCGTCTATTGCGACAGCTGTTCAGAGCGGCATCTCAGCACTGCCATTGGGTTTGACCACAGGCCCATGTCCACGCTCTCCAAGCATCTTCTTCCTCAGCGGCGGGCCACCAACGTGAGGTGCTTCCTCGTCTTTGGACTCGGACTCGCCATTACCGACCTTCTCATCAGGCTTGCCATTGTTGGCGAATTTCTGAGCGCCAGTCCCGATGGCAAGCATATCAGGATCCTGCTCGCCGTCTTCGCCCCGCGGGCTTGCAACATACTTCTTGAGCAGCTGCAAAACGTCGTCCCTGCCCTGTGCTCTCCTCTCTTTCGCATACTCATCCCAAGCATTCCACCACCACGTGTGAGTTACGCCATCGTTGCCCTTGTAGCCCGCAGTGCCGTCCTCTTTGACTCTGCCAGCCCATGGCTTGTCCACGATGTAGTGAAGGCAGATCACCTCGTCATCTCTCCACATTTTCGGGTGCCAGTATCTCATCGTCTTGAGAGCGTTGAACTGCCATCCAATGCTCCTCCACTTATTCCTGAAGAACTCGGCCAGGAAGTCTTGGTCAGGGAACTTGAAGGTGGAGAGCTTGTCGGTCGTGTTGAAGAAGTCCAGCATCTGGTCCCACAATTGCTTGGATGGGTGGTAGAGGAACATGCCCGAGTTGAGCAGATGGTAAGTCGGCCTCGAGTCTGGCGTGACTTGGGTGGGCTTCGTCAACGCCTCCGGGTGCTCGAGCGGCGTGAAACCGCAGTTCTCCTCGCGCCAGTCTTCGGGAGCCCAGACATCACGTTCCTTGTTGCAGACGCAAGCGTGATTGGCGGCGATCCAGTCGCTTGGCAGATCGGCTTCATGCTCGAATACGCAATCCATGTTACGGTTGAATATCGCCATGTCGGCGTCCAGGTAGCAAACGGCATCGTAGCCGAAGAGTTCGAAGACGCGGAGCTTCGTCCATGTGTCGGTGAAACGCTCGGCGATGAGCCAGGTCTTTACGTGTGCCGGCGGAAGCAGGAGGTCCACTTTCTCGAGGATCAAGTTAAGCGGTTCTTTCTCCATCTCGAGGGCTTGCACAGCAGACTCGGAAACACCGGATGTATAGTATACGACCAGAGGGTAGCGAGAGCCATGCTTGCGTAGAGTGTGAGCAAGAATGATTACACCTGCGAGGTAGCTGCCGCGGGTGATGAGAGTGGTGTAGGCGTATTTTTTGCCGCTGAATCCGTTGGTACCTGTTCCCGTGTGTTGGGGAGCTGCACCACCCAGCTTGGGATCTAGTGTGTGTTGTTAGGTCCATTGAGATACTCTTACTTCTTCAGAGAAATTGGGTAGGACAAGTACCATTTGAATTGCCTTGGTCGTAAGGCTCACTGGCAGTGCCAGCACCAGCCACACCGTTCACGGGCTCACGACCCTGCTGTGCGCTTCTCAGCCCGTTCGATCCATTGGTGAATTGAGGAGCTTCGCCACCTTTGCTAGGATCTAAAGCACATTGTCAGCCTCCATCTGAAAACATCGAAGGTAATGAGACTTACCGCCACTGTTGCCTTGATCGTAAGGCTCGCCAGCAGTGCCAGCACCAGTTTCACTGTTCACTGGCTCACGACCCTCATCTGTCCCCAGGCCGATGGCGTTCTTGATTGTCTGCATTGCTCACCAAAGTCTACCGGATCCAGAACTCGTCGTGTGGCGGGTTCCGAGTGGCTGAGAAGCGTAGCGGGTCTATGGTTTTCGGTCTGTAAGATTAGGTACTTATATGTCGTCTCAAGTCCAAAGCAGGGACAGGATGCGAAGTGGTCGTTCGAGAAAGTGGCGTCTCGGCGGACGGCGAGGGTTGGAAAGAAGCGGCAACGGAACGCAGTCCAAGTCAACGATGACAAGAGCTACTGTATGCACAACACGTGGCAAAATCCACCGAACGATACAACAAAACAACCTTCCAATAGTCGCCTAAAATCGAAGTGAGGTTGAAATCGAACACCACGGATTCTTCGTGCAACGCTAATAATGACGTGTAGACCCTCTAGATGCTCCATCTTAGTTGTATCGCCGATAAGATCCTTCGATAAGGTGAGAAGAACTAACATTCACATATCGCGAAAGTTGAAGTTGAAGTGAAGAGATATTCGTTGCACAAGCTAGAGAAAGAAAAGGGAACTCATATCTACAAGATACACAATGTACCTGATTGAGGCGCTGCGGTACCACCTGAGATGCCGGCTGTTGTAGATAACGAAACGACTTGCTTGTAGGTACATCGCAACACTGAGACGGACGGCCACCATCATCACCGCTACATACATGTACCAACAATGGTTTACTGTCACAAGTACCCTATCGCACAGCACTCAGCAACAAGGACTAAAGCAATGCCGTCGCCGAAATGATCGGCCATCCCTTAGCTGCGATCATCGCTGATTTACAGACCCGACCATACCTATCAAGACCCTACTCTTACGTTGCCTGATGGTAGAAGCAATTTAGATCTGCTTGTAGGCAAGGAAGCGGAAGATGACTCCTCATTGCGGCGACCGTTGAGTCCTACTCCTCCGTCGGAACTCATGAATCCAACAGGACGACCAACCAAAACTTGGCCCTTTTCGAGAACTTGGTAAATTGTCCAAAATAGAATTATTAGAAAAAGTACAGTCTGAGAAGACGAGACGAAAGCGTTACATAGGCCTTCCGTTCCTATGCTTAGCCGCAGTCTCCGCATCCTCGTCGTCACTCATGAGACCTTCGAGCTCGAACTCCTGAGCGTCAGCAGCCTGGCGATCAATGGCGTTAAGCACGACTGCATGGCCGTTGGTGGTCGAGCGCTCTTCGTCCTTCTTTGGCGAAGCTGATGGCTGGATGTGGGCGGAGTATAGGTGGGTGAGCATTAGGACAACTGCAACTTGTTAGCAAGGAGAAGATGACGGCCAGAGAGAGGATTGTGGCTTACAAAGGAAGAGCAAGAAGCTGATGCTGTACAAGATCAGAATGTAGGAGACGTGAGTGACATGGTGGTCGCTTAGCAATTGCATCTGCTCCTCGGTGGCGCCCATGAAGAGGAATCCACTTGCATACAACAGGAAAGGTGGGAGGTACTGGAAGCTGTTGATCTCATCGTCGTTCTGTCCGTCAGGAGTGACATCAAGCGTGGTCTTATCGCGAAGGATGAAGCTGATCTCAATGATCCTGGTCAAGCCAGCTCCCATGAGCGAGTAGCCGAAGATGGCGTGAACGTGTGTGCTGAGATCCAGCGACTGCGGGTGTCCGCTCATGCCCCATCCAGTCAGCATGATGACCATGCCGGGGATAAGGTTACGTCGAGGACGTCCCTGGCGATCGCGGGACAGCCAGATGCCAACAAGACCGGCCGCCCACCAGATGATTCCCATGCTTGTGTGCTGCAGGTCGTTCGCGACCCAAGGTCCTCCCCATCTGTGTTCGGTGAACGTGTTGACGCAGCCCCATACACTGATGACCAAGCTGTCCCAAAACTCCTGACTCCTGCCACTCCTCTTCAGCAGTTGCTGTCCGTTCAGAAGGAGGATCGTAAGCACGATGCCGTACCCGACGAACGCAGAACCCATGATGAAATGCGCTGCGCACTGTCCGACGTGGTCATCGCGACAGAAGCCCTGGCTTGCAATCCCGCCAAAGACCATCTGCACCCAAGCCGCAACGGGCATGACGCCTCCCAGAATCCCATGAGCCTTCACCTGGTATGGTCTAATCTTTCCCAAGAAGCCTCGCTCCAGATGTAGTCGCAAATAGACTCCGAGCACGATTTGCACGATGAGCATAAGCATCAGCCAGTTCGCAAAACCCGCATGAGCTGAATAGGCGAATTGCCTGCCCTTGTGAAGGTGTCCGAGGAAGTATCCCAGCACTGCGATCGCTGTTCCGAGAATCTGAGTCGGAACGTGCCATCGTGATTTGACGAGTCCGAGGACCATCCCAGTAGGGAATATGATGCCCCATGCTAGGGTTTGCAATAGTATATGAACCCAGAGAGTGGTGTCCATGGGTTCGCCAGAGATGGCCTCGCCTTCGGGGATGGCTTCGTGGCCGCCATGGGAGATGACACGCGGGGCGAGGAACGAGATTATTGCGAGCGCGACGAGCGACGGCCGTGTTCTGAATGTGGCCATGACGGTGATGATTGTCTGTGGTGTCGAGGAGGGAGGCGTTGAAGGTGTAGGATTGCGAACTAATGGTAGTTATTAGACCCTTGGGGTAGCAGCCTGGTCCGGTGAATGCCGCCGCAGCAGTCAGCCTGGCCCAAGGGCTGTGGTTGGCTGCGCCTGTACAACGGTTCTTGCCTTAAGGTACCTTAAACATCAACTCGCATCAGGCGACATTCAATTACAAGAATCAGATAACAACGATATCAAACTGTCCGATCGTCAATTCTCCGATTAGGAAACCGCAATCTCTACCAAAGTCATCACCGCCGTCCAAACCAAGCTTCACCAAACATGTCGTCCCAACCCCAAGAACCAATCAACGCCACCAACCAGCCAACGACCGAACCACCATCATCATCACCCTCCAACACAAAAGAAGAAGCACCCAAGTCCAACCCGCGCCTTGCAGCCCTGGAAGCCCGCAAAGCCACTTTGACACAAACCCTCGCCGACCTCAAGTCGCAACGTCTCTCCCTCGCCTCTCAAACCAAACTTCCCTCAGGCCTTCCACTCGCCACAACAAATCTTTCCACTGGACTACCTCTTTCCGAAGACGAGATCCTGACCGCAGCACTGAAGAGTTCCAACGCTGTGGTCAAGGAGCACATCACGTTGCTGCACAAGTACAACGAGATCAAGGACATTGGGCAGGGCCTGATGGGCTTGATTGCTGATAAGAGGGATTGCAGGGTTGTGGTCGTTATGGATGAGTTTGGGGTGGGGGAGAAGGACTGAGAGGCAAAATGGTTTTTGGCTCGGTGTTGCCACTAATTATGAAAGCGGGACGATGGGCAAAAGGACAGGGACAGATTCAAGTGACGTTGGCAGTAATCTGTCTCGATTAATCTGTCCGCCGATAGGCTGATGATGCTGCTTTTGCTGCAGCTGCAGCTTGAGGTTGACGAAAGTCCGACACACTCTGATGAGCGCTAAATCTCAGCCAAAGCTGCTAACGCGTGCTTGATCTTTCTGGAGTGAGTATCGATCTTGGTTGCGGCGTGCGACACTTGCTCACTGAGGTTAGAAGCAACATGAAAGTCTAGAAGCGTAGGTGAAAGTTGATCAGGCAGAACAGAGGTTTGGCCAACGCATAACGAAGTCGTGTACCATTCTCTCACAAAATCTATCACCTAACATGGGTAGGCTTGCTGGCATGAGCTTGCATGCATATCCCATCGCTTCAAGAAGCCAAATTTATGGAAGCAGACATCCAAGACGATGTCTGCCCCTCGCGACCGTTGACACATCAAATTCCTCATTCTCTCTCACACACAATTGTCTCGCGTCGCCGTAACTCGTTGTCGGGATACTCAGTATCCTCGTTGATCATGATTGCTCGTTCGCTCGGCCGTTGCGCAGTATGCTCATTGTCTCGTAGTTGCTACGCCATGGCGGTTTTATGCTGTTGATCGAGTCGCACAGCATTTACTGGGTCTTGCCTGTCGCGGAATCAGCCTGGCTGCGTAGTTTGCTGGAGGTGGATGACGCACTGTTCTCGAAGAAGCGCGCGAAGAGCGGCTGGAGGAGGGAGCGGAAGATGATCTGGGCACCACTAAATCATGTTGTCAGTACAAGGTGTTGCAAGCGAGTAGAGGATCGATCTGCCATACCCAGTCTGGGGGAGTGCCATCCAGAGGACGAGCACGAACTTGAAGACGTAGTAGAAGGGGAACCAGTAGACGGCGTTGATGGCAGACTCAACGACGGTGAGGAAGGCGTAGGTGACCCAGTACTGCAGGCAGGGTGTCAGCGAACAGTAGCTCAAAGCATGCGTTGGTCCAACTCACGGTCAACCACTGGGTGTCATCGGCCTTGCTGGCGCTGAATAGGGCCTGGAGGGAGTAGTAGGCAGGGATGACGAAGCCGGCGGTGTTGACAAGGAACTCTCCAGCAATGTTGAAGAAGATCAGGAAGAAGTACAGGGCACCGAGGCCGAGGACGACGTAGACCTTGGGGACATTGGTCTGCTGCTCAAACTGCTGCAGCTGAGGGTACTTGGACAACTCCTTGTCGAGCTGGGACAGGTGGAACTGGGCTACAATACGGAGGTGGTCAGTCGGTCGGGACTCGAGGCAGTCGTCAGAGCTGATAGCGTAGCTGCAACGTACCCTTGTCCTGGATGGAACCTCCTTGAGCGCTCATGTTGACGATTATTCTGACGTGGTATTCGGTATAGGGTCTGAAGAAAGTGGAACGGTTCCGCGTGAGTGAGGTGCCGAATGTCTTGATTGATCGCTTGATGCGAGAGAATGTAATTATCACAGTGGAGAGGACTCAGCGAAGCGGCGGGTGCGTGGAGCTCCGAGCTGACATCGTCTTGGCGCATTCAATCTGCTTGCTATCTGCCAGATGGAACGGCGAGGGCATTGCAGGGATGTTCTACGGCTTGTGCAGAGCGATAACAATATTTTCACATCAGGTCTGTGATGTGAGGTTGTGAACATACATATATACCACCTACATTTGTCAAATCACTTACCACACCACACAAATTCTTACCAAAGACATGGAAAAGCAGACAGGCAATCCTCGCATATGAGTTATGATTACCCGTCTCGCCCGTACGTCACAGCTCGGGGCGGAGATTGGCGGGCAGTCGGGACGGGTCGAGCTTGCCTTGCCGTCGTTGCTCAGCGCATGTTTGGGTAAACAACCTCTAGCCTCTCCATCTCAATATTAATTACACGCTGTGAGACTAGTCGCGCCCGCACCCAGCCGTTGACACGAGAGCAATTCGTGTGAGACCTCTTGCGCACGATCATGTTGTGTGTTTAGGAAAACAATTGCACCAGCTTATATCCCAACTGGCCTCGACAGAACGTTCTTACTGCCGCCAACCTACCCGCGACCTCGACTTCGACCCGACGAGACCTTCTGGCTGCCGACGTACACGACAAACCGGCAACTTCTTGGTCCATACGTACTAACCCGCCGGCTCGCTGTCTCGCATAGGTACGACATCTGATCCGCCTGCGCTGTCCCAGTAACCATCTCGGACGAGGAAGAGGCGATTGTTGACATCAGACACTCGCAGCCTGTCCAGTCCTCCGAAGCACCCGGCGCCCTCTCGCTCTGCAGCAGCAGCAGCAGAACCACCCGCACAATCATGAACACCATGGCCGCGAGACATCGCACACACACGTCTCTCTCACAACATGGACCTTCGAGACCCGATTCACGAGCATCTACAACGAGCGCAGTCTCAACGCGCGAGGCGCAACACGATGCACAGTCTGCACAAATGTACATGGCAGGACCTGAAGAGGCACTTCTACAATACCACGCCACCCTGGACCCGAACGTAGCACCACAATACGCGCCTCAGCCTGCACACATGGGTCACCAACACGCACAAAGCGTCTCGTTCCCAATGCAGGGCCAATATGCCCCACAGGACTCGCCCTTCCTGCAGGACATGCAGTTTTCAAACCACATGAGAGTAGGCTCCTTGCCTTTACAATCTGCTCCCGAAGTGCCAGAGGACAAGCGACGAAAGGGATCTGCGGTGACCGCCACGAATGACAAGGAGCTTCGTGAGATGCTGTCAAGGAACGAGGGCAGGCCATTACCCGAGGTAGCGCAAGAGGTTATCCAGAAGGAACGCACTCCAATGGCAGAGAAGACCAAGCAGCTCTTCGCCATGCTATGGTGTGTACTCCCAATCTTGAATTGTTGTCGCGTCCACTAATCCTGTCCAGGCTACGCGCCGTGTGCAAACCCGCAAAGACTTCTGTTCCACGTAACAGAGTCTACTCACAGTACGCAACCAGATGTGGAACAGAACGCGTCGTACCGCTCAACCCGGCATCGTTCGGAAAACTCGTACGCGTCATCTTCCCTGGCATTCAGACGCGTCGACTGGGTGTACGTGGTGAGAGTAAATATCACTATGTTGATCTCGCCTTGGAAGAAGAGCCTTCAGCCCAAGCCACTGCATCATGGAATGGCGCCAACTTCCCGAACGTTGAGAGTCGTCTGCGGAGGAGTGAATCTGCCACCACCCAGCAAATCGATTTCAACACAATGCCTCGCCTACCAGCAGACACTGCCGCGTTTCCCAGTATTGATGGCAACTTCGACGCACAAGCAGCAAATCCACCCACGCCGCGTGGCCCACCTTCGCAAGGTCGTGCTTTCGCCTGGCCTGACACTCGCGGTATGCAACAAGGCACCGTGGAGTCATTATCCTACAACCACATTCTTCGCTTCCCGTCAAGTAATCTACCGCCTTTCACTGAGAACGAGCCTGTCAGCCTGCCGTCGATACATCCGTATCTGCCTCACCGCACAGACATAGATACTGCCGAAGCACTAGCAGCACTATACCGTACTCACTGCACATCTTTGATCGACAGCATTCGTTTCTGCAAAGAGAAGCAGTTCTTCCGGCTGTACACTTCGTTCCACGGCACTCTCACAGTGCCGGTACAGAAGCTGTTCACACACCCAAACATTGCACCTTGGATACAGCAATGCGATCTCGTCATGTACAGGACAATGGTCCGCTTTGTTAGCCGTCTGACACTGCAAGCCGCACCTGTTGTTGTTATCAACATCCTCTCTAACATCTCAGCTAACCTTCACGGCCACATCGCAAAAACATTCAGCTCACAACCTGCACACGTACTTGAAGCCAAGCTGAAGCCTGCGGCCGTCTTCGCCTCACTACTCCATCGCCTCATCAGGGTCAACCAGTCGGCCCATGCAGCGGCAAATCTCTTGACCATTGACCAGAACAGAGAGCAGATGTGGTTCGAGTGGCTCACCAAAGTCAACCCCAAACGCGTCATGGAAGCTGAGCTTCCTGACTGCGGGTACGAAGAGGCCTACAAAATCCTCACCAGTGAAATGCGTAGCCTGCTCGAGCCTTTACAAGCACCCGATTACCAGGACGACCCTTACGGATTCCAGGCATACAACTTTGAGGAAAACGGCTCTTTCGCCAGCTACCTGCAAGGACAAATGACACGTCCCAACTCTGGTCCGTCCAACGTCTCAACTGAGACAATTCTCGACCGTTGGTCATCCTTCATCTCGTCCTTGCCTTCAAGGTTCCCCAGAGCTGAGGCTAGGGTGTTACTTCACTGCATTTCGGGTGTGGGCACAGCAGCACTGAGAGATATCACCATCATGAACGGTCAAAGCTATGGTCACTGGTGGGTGCTGAAGATCTTCGTCGACGAGATGTCGCTATGGCTCGCGGAGATGGGTGGGTTTCTTGAGCCAGAAGCAGCAAACGATCCCCTCATGCGACAGGGCATGCAACAGTCCCCCAACCTCGAGGGCACTCTCAACGGCAACAGCATGAGTGCTAGCCGTAGTGCTAGCCGCATGGGTAGCATGGCACCAGAGTTCGGCGGTGACGTTCACTCAGCAAACCCCATGTTTCCTGCCCACCTGCAGCGTAACACCTCCTTCGAGGCCCCAGCACGGCCTCACTCAGCGATGCCAGTCTTGAACCACCAACAGCCCGCTCTGTTTATGCCCCAACCAATCTCACACGCACCTTCTCAGCTTCAACAAGAAACAGATATTGACGACTCGGGGATCGGCATGGGCATGATGGACGACGATCTTACCATGGCGAAATTCAACGTCGGCAGTCAGCACATCGGCGGTAACACGATGACTCTGCCCACCGGAATGCAAATGAACGCGTTATAACGACCGATTACAAAAGAAAACAACAACACTATATGATCAACACGATGACAGCGAGACGTTCAAACGGCGTCGACTTTTTGGGAGTTCCGACATTGGAATACGTGCTTGGGAGCAGAAGACTATACGCTCGGCACATGGTGTAAGGGCATAATTCGGGTCGTCATCCATTGCTTACAGGTGTACTGCAATGAGCGATCATCTTCTCGTGGCAAGTGGCCGCGCACAGAAGAGCAGGGTTGGCACAGAAGCCTTTTTCGAAAGAGTCTTGGGCAACATGAGTGTCGGTGTGCATTGGACTGCGCGCAAGACTTTCTCGGTTTTCTGTTGCTTGGAGAGGGGCCCCGAGAGCTTTGCTGTCTGGTTAACCTTTTTCCCCGTTGGAAATGGCTTTCTTCCTCCCTCTGTCGGCTTTCGTGTTTCTTTTCTGCTTTTTTCCTGGATACCAACGGGCTTGTCTCTTTTCCTTTTCCGTGCTCCCCTTTAGTGCGAAGATGAGATTTTCGTCCTCTCTGTCTGGAACACTGCTTTTTTTTTTTTGAAGCGATGCTGGATTTTTTACGCTATGCTAGTATGCTACACTTTGCTGTGCTATAATCTCTACATCACAATATGATGTGTCTTAGTTCATTCTCGATTCCAAGTTCCGGCTTCTTCTCATTATTCTTCTCCTTCCTTTGGCTATCGCCGTCCTATAAACTCTCATGTGCTAGCATCATCATGCTTGCCTTCTGGTGCGATCGTATAGTGTCAATTGTGGCGATGAATCATCTCTAGGCGATTCGTCGTGTCGGGATTCAAGTTATGTTCCAGTCGCCTTTTGTCACTACCGTCAGATTCTTCATTACCTTCTGTATCCTTACCTCCGATTAACTTGCTCGTTGGTTTTGTCTTCATCCTCCGTTCGCCCGTGTTGTTAAGCATGGGTCAAGCTCAGAATGCGAATTCGACGACGGGTTGGCGAGGATTGACGAAAAGCGCTCATTAGGAGCGCAGAGTTAGTGAACTGGAGACGCTCATAGTCCCAAGTTACTCCCCTAACACCGAAGACCATTTCTAAGCACATTAAGCAGGTTATCGTGGTGTTATCAATGCAAGACATCAGCATATGCAGGGTTAGAGTTGGGGTAGTTGCCCGAGAAACAGAACCCCTCCACTTTGTGAAGAAACATCGATTCGAGAGGACCGTCATCGCATCTTCACAATCCGGACCAGTTCACAGCACGAACAACCAGACCAACGCACGTAACATCGAAGCCTTCCTTGCGCAGAGAGATACCATACGAAGCCCTCGCTACAAAGATATCAAACGTTCTCGCCAACCGCAACGACTCCCATTTCCGCGACCGACGAAGCGCATCGCAAAGACCCATTCACCAACACCCGCGATGTCCGACCAAAACCCATTCCAGTCATCGGCCACTGCCAGCAACCAGGAGAACCAGCCGCAAGACACACAACCACAAGAAGAGAAGAAAGCTGGCGCGGACAAGAACCAGGGGGACGATTCTCTATACGTCTCACCTTCAGATGCTATCATGAGTCCGGCAAGCCAGAAGCTCTCCTCTTTCAAGCAGAGGCAGATCAACAAGTATGTATCCTGGTATTCTGTACTTCCTGCATGAAGAATTGCCAAGCTGACTCCGTCGTCTCAACAGGAACGGCAGCGACTCCACCCGCCGCGCCCTTTTCGCCCGCAACATGTCCGCTGCCAAGAACACCGATGAAGAAACCAAGTAGGATCTACTCCGCTTGTTTGTTCTCTTCGTGTATCGCGGCTGGATCTGCGAAAGACTTTTTGTACGACTGTGGGAGGTGAATGAGTTCACTCGCTCGGAACACTACTTTCTTTTTGTTTTCCTTTCCATGTTAGATGGCGGTTGGATGGCTCCAGAGGCCTGCAGCGGCCCGCACAAATTGATACCCAGGTTCATGGACGGTTCTTTATGATTTTCGTTGCTTTTTCTTTTACTCTTCCTTGGACTGGGAATTGAAGTATGCAAGAATGGAAATGTTTCTTTCCTCAGTTTATGCTAAAGCCTGTTGACACAGTCGAACTCAACAGGTTCTGTCGGTCGCTTCCGTACACCAGAACAGTGCTTATGCCGGCGAGATCACTAGATCGAGCGGTAGTATCAGCATTTTGCTGGTACTAGTGAGATCTACTATTCGACAAACATTGGCACATGCGGAGGCTCGCTTAGGTTTGATGGATGTCGAGGGCGATGCTATGCTTAATCTGGCGCATGCCTATTGTCTCAATCACAGTAAATATATCTATTGTTCTTTTGGTATGCTACTCGTCCTCAGTGCTGTCAGCCGAATCAAGCCAAGCGATGTGATGGTCTCTATCGTGAGACTATTATGCGTTTCGACTATTATGACTCTGTGTCTTCTGGCTATACTCAGCCTGGCCGATATCACTCATATCAAATACTGCTATTGTCTTCAACACAATATACATGGTGATTCTTATTGTGAGCACAGTCGGGCAAAGTGACGCTCAGGCGCGGAAGCATCCGAACAAGCCTTGGCCGTCTGTGCGCGATCTCGGTTTTCGAGCTTCCTGAAGTTCTTGAATTTTCCGGAGCTGTAGAACTCGACCGACCGACGAGCATCTAACCATCCCGAGCCACATACTCGAAGCAAATTACTCAGTATGGCTCTCGTCAGGAAGGATGAAGAGCTTGTCATCAAGCCCGAGGCCGTTGCGCCCAATGTCAACTACGCCGACTGGCCTCTTCTGTTGAAGAACTGGGATCAACGTATGTCCCTACATCAACCGGTTATAGGGAGGACTGCACCGTCGCACACTCTGCGCGACAGTCCTCCTTGACCTACATTATCATTTGGCGCATAACTAACGCATGCGCGCAGTCCTGGTCCGCACCGGTCACTTCACCCCGATTCCCGCTGGTTGCAACCCTCTCCGCCGCGACCTGGCCTCCTACGTCTCGTCTGGTGTCATCAACCTCGACAAGCCCTCGAACCCGTCCTCGCACGAAGTCGTCGCCTGGCTCAAGCGCATGCTCCGTGTTGAGCGCACTGGTCACTCCGGCACTCTCGACCCCAAGGTCACTGGATGTTTGATTGTCTGCATCGACCGCGCGACCCGTCTCGTGAAGAGCCAGCAGGGCGCCGGAAAGGAATATGTTGCAGTCCTCCGTCTGCACGGCAAGCTCCCTGGTGGAGAGGCCCAACTCGCGCGCGCTCTTGAGACCCTCACTGGTGCGCTCTTCCAGCGTCCTCCTCTTATTTCCGCTGTCAAGAGGCAGCTCCGTATCCGTTCCATCTACTCGAGCAAGCTCCTCGAGTTCGACAACGAGCGCCAACTCGCCGTCTTCCACGTCTCTTGCGAGGCCGGTACCTACATCCGTACCCTCTGTGTCCACCTTGGTCTCCTCCTCGGTGTTGGCGGTCACATGCAGGAGCTTCGCCGTGTCCGCTCCGGTGCCATGGACGAGAAGAACGGCATGGCCACTCTTCACGACGTTCTCGATGCCCAGTGGATCTACGACAACCAGCGCGATGAGTCCGCTCTTCGCACTGTCATCTCTCCTCTGGAGTCCCTTCTGACCGGCTACAAGCGTGTTGTCGTCAAGGACAGCGCTGTTAACGCCGTCTGCTACGGTGCCAAGCTCATGCTTCCCGGTCTTCTCCGCTACGAGTCTGGCATTGACGTCTACGAGGAGATTGTCCTCATCACCACTAAGGGTGAGGCTATTGCCATTGGTATTGCTCAGATGTCCACCGTCGAGATGTCTTCCTGCGACCACGGTGTCGTTGCCAAGGTCAAGCGTTGCATCATGGAGCGTGACCTCTACCCCCGCCGCTGGGGCTTGGGCCCGACCGCCACCACCAAGAAGCAGATGAAGGAGTCTGGCAAGCTTGACAAGTACGGCCGCACCAACGAGGCCACCCCCGCTGCGTGGAAGAAGGAGTACAAGGACTTCAACGAGCCTCTTGCAGCTACTTCCAACGCCCAGACCGAGGGCGGTGCCATTGAGGCCGCTCCCGTCAAGGAGGGTCACCTCGACAAGGGCACCGAGCTCCCCTCCAAGGCCGAGATGGCTGACGCGCCTGCCGTTCCTCCCACCAACATCGATGTCTCTGACGACGGTGACAAGAAGAAGAAGCGCAAGCACGACGGCGAGACCGCCGAGGAGAAGGCCGAGCGCAAGAAAGCCAAGAAGGAGAAGAAGGAGAAGAAGGAGAAGCGCAAGTCCGTTGCCAAGGACGACTCTGACAGCGATTAGGAGTCGAAGCCAGAAATCAAGTTGGAGCGGACTGGACAGACGCAGGTGAAGCGCGAACAAACCGGAGAGCTTCACAGATCTAGGAAGAAGGCCAAGACTGGAGGCAAGTCAAGAAAGGTCAAGGTCGAGACTTGAGAAACACCTTCTCGCGACGTTCTCCCACCGCGCCGGCCTGCGCCTTGAAAGTCTTGTACATTATGCTCAGCATAGGCGAAGAAGGCGTTCAAAAAGACAGGGCAGGGCACCGGCGTTAGAAATCTGATTACTAGGATGGGAAAGAGAAACCTTTTAGCTGCTTGCGTTTTTATTTCCATTAGCGATTAGCCATTCGCTGATTGGGTTATGGTACAGGAAGCGGCTTGTGTAAACCGCGAAAGGCCTTTGTGTTTTACAGCATCGGCTTGTATGCAGATATGAGAAAGAAACAGTGTTCAAAATTACATGTCGAGTCCTGTCCTCTTGAATCAATGCCTGATGATGCACACCCTTGACCTTGACTCACTACGAGATACGAGCACCGCCGCCTTCCTCCAGGCAACAGCTTCACAGCCTTGTGGCACTAGGCATGTAGCTATCTGTAAGACTCATGCTCATTAAAGTCAAGTTCGACTGCGCAGATGTATAAGACTTGTCTATCCACCATTGCCCGTAGACTACATAGAGCTACTTGGAAACTATCTGCAACACTCGGGTAACCAAATAACGATTCGCAACAATGGCTTCAACATATGCATTACCCGAGGGCTTCCTTGAGGGCCCAGCGCCCAACCTCACAAAGACCACCATCAATTTCACAAAAGGCGGCTTGCCGGACTTCGATGGCTCTTGGGCTGTTGTCCTGGACGGTGTCCTGAGCAAGGCCGAGTGCGAAGCCCTCGTCGCGGCCGCCGAGGCCACCACCAACGGCGTCTGGGAACGAGCAATGGTCAACATCGGCGGCGGCATGCAAGCCATGTACCTTGACACTCGCAACTGTGGCCGCATCATCTGGGACGACCGAGCGATCATGGAGAAACTGTGGGCGAGAATAGAGGGTTCGGTGCCTGAGATACATCGCCTGGAGAAGTGGGCGAGCGTCACGGGCAATGGACCTACGAAGCGGAATGAGGTGTGGAAAGTCACACGCTTGAACGAGCGGGCGAGGTTTTTGAAATATGTTGGTGGGGAGTACTTCAGAGGTATGTATGGTTTGGTCAAGTACTGACTGTTGCTTTGCACATGATGACTACGCTTCGCAAGCTAACGAATCTACCCAAAGCACATTGCGATGGCACATACGAAACGCCAGATCGCAAGGAACGTTCGTATTTCACGCTGCACCTCTATCTCAACGATGATACCGCGGGCGAAGACGGCAAGGAAGCTCTCAAGGGCGGCGCGACCACTTTCCACTCCTGGAATATGCAGGATCGTATTGATGTGGTGCCAAAATTGGGCCGTGTGCTGATGTTCCAGTAGGCTCTCCAAAACCATACTCCGTTCTTCTTCATCCGCATAACACCTACTAATCTCGCTTCCAGGCATCGAGATCTACTCCATTCGGGTGATGATGTTGTGAGCGGGACGAAGCTGACGATGCGAACGGATCTTATGTTTGAGAAGGAAGAGGTGTAGGAGGTGGATTGGTCTCGTAGATTCAGAATTGGATGATACCAATCATGGCAATGAGGCTGGATCTCCTTGAGGACTCGATCACCTTCTAATATTGGAACAGTAACCTAGTAACGGCTTCGGTAGCGTGCTCTACTCTTTACTTTCTGTCGAACGTAGGAGAAGAATGCTAGAAGGCGATCAGTCGCAACCTCTGGTCCCTTCTTCGTCACATGCGAAACGAATTGACGGTATGCCCTGCCACCACCTGCCACCCACGACCATCTGCTTCTACCCGTGACCCAGGCGGATGGGAGTGGAGGGTTTGAGCAGCGTCACGTGGCGATAGAATGGTCTCGGTGAAACTTGTTGTTATTAAAAATAAACAAAGTCGTAGAAGACAAGGGTGTTGTTCTAGTCCCGACTGCGGATAGGCTAGCCGTGCACTGCCTTCAAGCAAGAACATCGCCATCGCCACACTTTTTCGCCGGATCCGCAGCCCAAAAGGCATGTACAGGCGATATGCCTGCGTGCGTGCCTTGTGAAAGTCAGTGTCAATATCAAGATGTGATGACGCGGAAAGGGCGTGTCGCAAATTGCAGTCTCGATGGTGCATGGATTTGGCTTCAAGGTCGCCGCCGCTTTTCCCAGCCTCAGCAATTTCAATGTACGGTGGCAGGGAATAGATCATTATTGCGCATCTAGCCCACGCAGCACCGTCCCCTCTGTGTCTCATTCTTTCTGAGCATTACAACACATCTTTCTGTATTCATCATACGGCCTCTGTCTACTACGACATAGGAAAATCCTGTCATTGACAGCATCGCCCTATCGTTCTATCCTATCGTTTCTCTAACGACGCGGCCCGTCAAAACAACGACGATCATCGTCAGCCAGCTTGGGGGATCCACTGTTTAATTCTACTTCGCCCGATCAAATAACACGACGAGACACTTTTCCCACTTGCCATCACCACCTTCGCTCCAACGACGTATCAGAAGACAGCTCTTGAGACATACCAACGACTTTCATACCACGCCGCCAGCCTTCAATCGCTCAATCGCTCGCCGGCCACGCCGTTCCACACGCCTCTGTTTACACTTCGAGTCTCCAGCGTACTTCTACCTGAGACACCACTCACGGTCAGCTACGAGGCCCCTCTGAGACCTCCAGCCCTCACGCCAGCCTTCACTCACGTCGACCTCCGCGAAAGCACACGCCGTATCTATACACACCATGACGGGGGCCAGCCATGCCTTCTCAACTCAATCGCCTATAACGACTCCGGATCGATCCAGCGTTCGACTCGTTTCCGAACAACCCTCTCATACTCGGAGCCTCTCGAACATCTCGACCGGATACAGCGGTGCCCAAGGTATTCTCGACGATTCGATCAACACCGAATATACCGGCTACAACTTGCCCTCTACTCCAAGCAGAGCATACACCCCGGATAGACCAGCAATTGGATCGCGTCTGCTTTCGTCTCTGCAAAACGCACAACCTACAGCTGCAGCCATCTCCCGATCCACGTCTGTTCTTCATTCTCGCGCAAAGTCCTTGGCCGCGAAACTCAGCCAAAACTCACCAACCGCAACACCCTCGCCTGAAGCGCGACCACAAAGCTCCCAACTAGCTCATTCGAACAAGCTCTTCGGTGATCTGTTCAACGGAGAATCTGCGCCTGTAAGGCTAGGCATTCCGCCTTCAAGCCCGATCAAAGAGTTAGAAGGGATGGAGTTTCCCACAGAATACCGCACTGCTTTTACAGAGCGTCCCAGGAAGAGAGCGAGTATGCTCAACACAACACCTCAGTCGCAGAAGACAAGCTGGTTTGGTCGCAAGCTCGCGTCGCCAATGCATCAACAACCGTCAGCGGCCGCAACCGACGAGCTAGCCAACCTGAACATCATGACATCGCTCTTCCCCAACGGCCAACCCGACGAACTCACACCCCACGTCTACAACGATCTCCTCGTTAACGCGACCAATCTTCTCCAACGCCTGCAATCAGCCTACAAAGACAAAGTCGAGTACATCGCGACCCTTCAACCCGAAATGGACGTCCAACGCGAAGAGATCGAAGAAGCAGACATCCGCTCACGCCACCTCAAACTACAGCTCCAAGACATGGGCCGCCGGGCCCAAGAGCAAGAGAGCGCCATGCAAGCGCTCGCCTCGCAACTCTCACAAGAGCGTTTCCGCAACCAAGAAGCCCGCGAGAAGGAATCCCGCAAAGCCTCGCGCTCGTACATGAACGCCAAACTCTCGCCCGCCCTCTCCAACGCGGACGAGACCACCGACGACGATGAAACGACCCCGCGTCGCTTCCCGCACAGCAAACGCTTGTCGGCAGGCAGCACCAGCGCCTCTGACTCCGGGTTCGAATCAGACCTTGATCGTGATAGTTGGGCGCACCAAGACCCGCTCGACCCTTCACATCAGAGAACTGTCATGGGATCGCCTGGACCTCTTACGCCCACTAAGCAGCGCGTTCTTGTCGGAAACCAACACGCGCCTCTCACTTCTTCTAGCTTGCGCAACAGCGTTAAGCGGTTAGGAAGTGATGGCTCTGCGTGGGCGGTCATGGAGAGGCTGAGAGTGGAAAATGTCGCTCTCAAGGCACAGGTAGGCGATATGCAGAGGGAGTTACAGGGATGCATTGAGTTGATTGGACATATGAGGTTGTAGGGAAGGGAATGAGACGATGGGGTTTCTGTTTTTGACGCAGTTTGAGGAACTGGATTTCTTGCTGGTGATTGGTTGAGGTTTCTTGTTTTTTTATTATTACCATTCGTCCTCCTCAATTTTGAGATGTTGGATGCTGTAGATACCCATTGCTCGGGGGAAAGAGAGAGACGGAAAGAGAGATAGAGAGGTTTGCAGTTGTTTGCTGGCATATATCTGTACAGACTTGTTCACTTCATCACCTTTGACCTTCCATCTACTCGATCTGCATAACTTCTCGCTTGTCTCATCTTGCCCTTTCCTCCCATCAACAACTTTCCGAGTAGCATACCGAAAAACTCTATCAATCCCACACTCACGAAGCTCTCTTCTCATCCTTCTCCTCGCCAGCAACAGCAGCGCCACCATCGAGCCCCAACCACTTGACAACCCCCGCCAAAACCGCAAGCACAACAATCGTCTCCCCCCAACACCTAACCGCGATCCATCCAATCCAAAGAAGCGCAGAACCCAACCTCTGGCCCTCCCCTCCCGAAAGCCACTGCGCCGGCACCGGGTTCTCAGAACCCACAAAAGCCAAGGGAAACATGACCATAAAGACAAAAACCCCCAGGCCCGCGCCTATGATCGAGCTGGTGCGTTCTGCGATAACCCGTTCGTTGTGCTTGGTCGTCGTGGTGGTTTCAATGTCATGCTTGGCGGCGCCGTTGGGTTTGTCGGTGTTGTTCTTGTTCTTGTCGCTCCCGTCGTCCAGTTTGTTTAGGAGGTTTGTGAGGATTCTGCCGAGGGGCCGGCCGATGTGGGAGGTTGTTTTGTAGAAGAGGTAGGCGAAGAGGCTGATTGTGAGGATGCTGAGGGTTGTTAGGAGGATGCGGTGGAGGCTGTTCATTGTTGCTGATGTGTTTTTATTCTGGTGTTGTTGCTTAGTGGTGGTGGTGGTGGTGGCCGGATTGCGGTGTTGAAGGGCGTAGTTGGAGGGTTTGAGGTCTTTTTCTTAGTGATATCTGGAGGGAATGTATCAAATAAGACTGAGTGGGCACTTGGGGAGTATTTATGTTTCGAAGTTCTCCGGAAGTATCGTAATTGGTCTTAAGCGAGTACATAGACTTAGACGACAAGCAGTAGTACTTACCTCGCCTACCGATTTTGACTGCACTAGCTAGATACCGGTGCCCGTAGAAGAGTCGTCTACGGCTTCGACGATGTTCGTTTGCATAGTAAAGCATGTTCGCCGCAGTAACACCGTTTAGACAAGCAGGTCGAAGGATCACGCTACTGTCTGTAGACCCACATAATTCGGATACCGGCATATTCGATTGTCAACAATGACGATGAGCATACAACCGAGTCCGAGGAGTAGATGGTTCAGTGGCGGAGTACCTTGCAGAGTGGTCGTCTGACCTCACTAGCTCAGTAGAAGTGAACCCACAACGGCTATAGTGACTGGATTGGATGAGGCCAGCCGACGGTAGCCAAGTGGTCCGTGGCGTCGTGAGGTAAAGTTGTTGGTTGTTCCAGTGATCTGTGGACACATGCGCATACCAGAAGACACACAGATTGAGTCTTGCATCAGCCAGTCCATATCGTTTCGCGTTGATCGGAGAGATCGATGACTTCCTGGACCAGCTCGAGGAGCCCTTAGGTGAGGTCAGAAACACGTTGCGATTCTGCCATCATGTGTGGTTTGAAGAAGCAACACTCAGTTGACGTCGAAGGGCGAGTATTGAATCTCTACATTCTTGTCGGGTAGGTCCAGCATCTGTATGCCACCAGAGCTCAACAATTGACGACATGTCTACCTTCGCTGACGACGGCCCTGCGAACAAACAAGTCCTGGGATGCAGTCAATGTTAGATCGATATTGATGTCCGCAGTCAATGTCTGGCCCATGATCGACTTATAACACTAGCCTCGGGCCTCTCTTCTTGATTCTGACTTCGATGACATTTGCACCGTAGCTTGTTGAAACTGCCATCTTCGAACAAACAGCATCGAACTACCACCGTGGAAAGGAATCCATCCAATTACCAGAATGAGAGAGGTAGTCGAGGCATCCGCATCGAACACGCAGAACTTTCGAGAATATGTCAGGTAGGAGATTCGTTTGTACATCGCTGCCGTGGCCCAACTGACCAGGAAACCAGAAGGGTGAATGGCCAAAGAGCTGTACCGATCCAGCTGAGATCCAGCAGCACGCACGGACGCCCTGTCGTCGCCGACGTCAACGACACAGATGAAGCCATCATGACCAGATCTGAAGTTCCACTGTCTGCGGAAGACGGCTCGCAGCAGGCATTGACACCGTCGAGCTTCGAGAACTCGCATCATTTCGTTACGCACCGTCGTTCAACGTTCAACAACGGCAGCGGCAACGATGATCGCGAACACTTCATCTTTCCTGATCCTTCCTCGCCGGCCAACGAGGTAGAAACGTCGTCAGCCGTCGTAGGCGCGGAGCCAAACAAATCGATGTACAGCGAGGACACCACTGTGGAAGCCAAGTTCGCAGCCGAATTCTGCGGTAGTCCTGGACAAACGAAAGCCTCAAAAGGAAAAAATACCGCAAGAGACTCGAGGGAGCCAGTCTTCCTCCCACTGCTCAAAGTAGACAGCCATTTCCCAAGGCAGCCCGACCACGAGAGGCAAACTCGCAAACCTCGCTCCAGCCCTTTTCACAGCAAACTCGCAAATCTCAATACACGACTCGAGACAGCGCCCGAAGCTCTCAAACGATCTGCTCAATCGCGAGACGCCGAGCGAAACCAAAAGATTGTCAGGCATCTGCGACTGCAAACCCTAATCCAAAGAGATCAGATCAAGAGTCTGAAAACCCAAACTAAGGATCTCGCGGAGACTTTGAAGCAGTTGCGGATAGACACAGCTCGAGATGTTCGGAACCTGAAAGTAACTAGCGACATCCAGCATGAGAACTCCGACCGGCTGGTGCAAGGCTGGGAGGGCATGAGGCGCGAGTTGTTGGAGTTGAAGCTCAGGATGGCGCAGGAGAAGTATGTACAGCAAGTTGTGCGCAGAGCTGGAGACGAAGATGGGCCTGAAGGTAGGCGTGCGGCCGTTTCTGGCCTTCCATTCCCAACACCACACGGCTTGTTCGAGCCAACGCCAATGGAGTATGCTTTCGCCGGATACCATAATCCATATCCTCCCTTAGACCCGCGCAACTCCAACCCACCGCCACCAACGACGATCCTCAACCCAAACAACCTGCCGTCCATCCCAGGTGCAACGATCGCCGGTCCGAGTTTCTCACGGCCACCGCATGTAACCTACGGTGCCGATCTAGGATCTGCGTACAACTCGGTACCGCTGCAGTATTGGGACGACCATCCTGAGGGCCATGTCATGCAGAATCCGCAGGGGTGCAGATGGCGTCACTGTGCGGTTTGTTGGAATGATGGCGAGAGAGGTGTTTGGTTCGAGTAAGAAGTTGACATTTGCCGAATATTGGAGTCTTTTGTCTTGATTCTGAACTCGGTCGAGCAGTCAAATACGGAGACTGGCTGGTGGCCTGCTTGAGATGCTGCTCTTGCGAGCATCGTATTGGATTGTATCTATGATAGAGGCGATCTGGGTCTAGTCTAATGATTTTGCAGGCCTTGTCGGCCGCTTACTATTTTTGCTCTTCATCTTTTGTTATTCGTGATATCCTCCGTATTTTCGTTACACATTGCTTGCGGCTCCCTTCAGCACCTACAAGAGGGTATCCCCCAGAGCACATCTGACAATGCTCACTCCCGACCGCACAGTCTCTGCGGCTCCAGCCTCCTCTAAGCTGGGGTTGACCTCAACCAGATCCAGCGCAACCAAGCTACCAGTCTCATGCACACACTCCGCGATGAAGTCACCCTCACGCAGGGTCAGACCACCTCGCACGGCAGTTCCAGTGCTAGGTGCGAAGCGCGGGTCCAGTGCGTCGATGTCGAAGGAAAGGTGGATAGGAGTGTCAGAGCCAATCCAGCCAAGCGCCATATCCATGACCTTGCCAATTCCATGGCGGTCGATGTCGTGCATGCTGAAAGCCTTGATGCCGTTCTCACGCAGGATCTTCTTCTCGCCGCGGTCAACGTCACGCAGACCAATGTACACAAGCTTCTTGACGCTGACGCGGTGTTCATCTTTCAGCCAGCCAAAAGGCGCGTCGGGCTTGTCGGACGCAAGTCCTGTGAGGAAGGCCACAGGCATGCCGTGGATGTTGCCGCTGTCGGAGGTTTCGGGGGTGTTGATGTCGGCATGTGCGTCCACCCAGATGACTGCCATCTCGCGACCCAGGCGCTCTCTGATCGCCTTGGCTGTGCCGCTGATGGTGCCGATTGCGATGCTGTGGTCGCCGCCGAGAGTGAGGACGAAGCGGCCTTCCTTGGCGTGGTCGTAGACTTGCTTGCTGAGGGCTTCGGTGACGGCGCTGACGGCTCGAGGCTTCAACATGTTGCGATGAGGTGGGTCGGAAGAGGGCATAAGCTCGTCATATGAGTGAACCTTGTCGTCGAAGTGGATGTTGTATTCGAGGTCGTCCCTCAGCTGGTCTGCGAGCCCGGACTCGATCAGAGCCATGGGGGCAGCGTCGACGCCAGATTTGCACTGAGAGCATGTTAGACTCTGTGGATAGTTTCATGTGAGATCAGCATGTGTGTACCTGGCCGCCGGAGAAGCCGACTGCGACAATTCCCAAGTCACTGCCATTCTTGAGGAATTTGGGCTGGATAGTGGGCGCGTCCATCTCGGATGAGGTCGAAGAACTGGCTGTGGTCGTTAGGAGAGCACCTGGCACGAGACTCTTGCAAAGTGAATTTGTAGGCAAAAAAGGGTATAAAGGCACGTGTTTGAATGTAATGGTCTGTTGAGCTGAGCAGAAACGGTATGAATAACAAAGGGAGGAGAAAGAAAGTCGGCGCGTGTCTGTGGGCCTTTTATGGCCACGTTTTCACCTTTCAGCAGTAACTTCTTCCATCAGCGCTATCCTGGCGGGCTTTACGAGAGGAAAATCGAAGTCGCTTCTACCTGCGCTTAACGCTCGTCGGTCGCCTGTTTTATCACTTAGAGGAAGAGAAACGGAGTTGTGATGGGCACGGGCTCTTGGTGGAGACTATCGGCCGGCCTTAGCCGTGTTATCTTCGTGTTACCATCGGCATACTCGATTTCGGCCGCTCTAGGCGTTCAATGCAGTACGCCGTAGTTTACCACAGCACAGCGCAGCTCAGCAGTGAGCCGCGGCTTAGTTTGACGGCCCTCTGTTGTGCTCTTCAACTTCCTCTTACCACCTCGCGCCGCAAAACAGTTGCGGACTGTGATTTTTTTTCTCTTTCACTCAATACTCCTACAACTTCGCTTGCCTTGCATGAGCAGTCCATCAAATGATGTAGACAATATCAGCGAGTCAGCTACCCATGGTACAGCCCAGGGTAGTTGTGCTCCGTCTTCCCAACGCCGTAACAGCGTTCGAACTGCAGAGCGTGCTACCTACAGTGGTAGCATCGACTCATTAGTCAGTACTACTCTACACGACACAGTTCGTTTGAGCAACCAAGAAACACAAGACTCTCCAGGATTTGGAGACGTCGATACCACATTACCGCGCGAGGAAATTCGCGCCCCAATTGGAGCCTTGCCAGCAGCGAACAATGCAGCTTCGCAGGCGAGGATCTCTCAAAATGCTGGCACCTATCGGGAACCGCAGGCACAATTCTTCCAAGAAACACATCCGGGACCACAAGTTGGCCGGGCTCAGACCTCAACTCTTGATGAGGTGATGGTCGACAGCGAGACAACTGTGCCGCTGACCACAAACTCTTCTTCCACAAACTCACAGGAGCTTCTAGAATGGAAGGCTCAAGGCCGTCCACGATGCCCAACATGTCTCAAATCGCATTTCGGCGGGTTCTGTAATATGACAAAACGGGAGTCTGACCTTCTCAAGCGCGACCCTAAGGGTTACGCACGCTATCGAAAGAGGATGGCCAAAACGGCAAGCAGGCGCAATGAACATTCAAATCGAGTGGCTAAGCAACCAGGTCAGGCGGCTCGACAGTCGCGTCAACAACGAGAAACACGCGGTGATCAGGGTGTTTTAGACCTCGGGATAGATCCCTCGAGTCCGTTCTTGCTCCACTTTGGCGCCGATGCAATCAGCAGATGCTCGTCGGTAAGCGAGCTGGAAGATATGCAGCGAACCTGTGCTCAACATGCGGAACTCGCTATGGTCGGTCAGATGGCAGCCGCAGCTCAACAAGAGCGGAGAGCGGCAAAAACACACTCTGCGACACCACAAACTGTCAGCAGTCCACAACAGGACACTATCGCCGACGAGGTCGTTGCAAGCCCTCCTCCAGCTCAAGCTCCACACGACGTCACACTAGCAGATAGCCTGAGTCCGTTCTGCCTGCAGTATTTCAGCAAAATCATTGAAGATTGCTCTACGATAAGCGAGCTGGAACAGGTTCAGCGGCTCGTTGCTCAACGACCAGATTTAGCTTTGGTTGGTCACATGGCATCCGTCGCTCAACAAGAGATGATGTTGGCTCAAACATACGCCGAGGCATCACAAACAGCCGACACCCCACAGCAGGATACGGTCGTTGACGAGGCCGCTACAAGTCCTCCTTCAGGTCCAACTCCAGACGACGCCACACCGGCAGCAACGTCTTCTACCAATGGATACTCCGTTGCACAGGAGCGGAACTCGCCTACCACCGCAACCTCGAGCAAGGTGGACCTTCCGCGAAAGCAGAAGGCAAGCAACCTAAGAAGTAAACACCTTAGGTACTAAGAGGAAGGAAAACCTCTTTTACAAAAAAAAAACCAACCCCGGCGACGATCTACACCTCTACGTGGTGTTGGGGAGAAACTTCGTTGTGTTCTAACGAGCATGCGAAGGCCAAGATAGATCATGTAAGTAGACTTTTGTATTTCCTGTTTTTGAATGCCATACAATCAACCGTGCCTTGCATCCGTGTCCAGATTTTACAATGCTACTTTGGAGATTGCGCTGTGTAGCCAGGTTCTGCTATGGCATTCTCAGATCACGCCTCAGTGGCCCCAATGAGAGCTCTGGCAACTACTGGTCCCGGTTGGTGTTCTGACTACTGAGCTGACGATGCTCATTGGCTTGTTCGCACGGCTCATGTTTGGCTTCTCTCGATATCAATCTAGAAAACGTGGCAAGCTGAGGTGTAAGTGAGGTGCGATAACTGGAAATCTCTCAGGTTGCAAGACACCGCCACAGACGCGTAAGGAAGAATGCTACGGCGGCCACGTTTCGACACTCTCAGAGTCGACTTTGTACGAGAGACATGCATCACATCAGAACGAGGGAAGAAATGAGGTTGGAGTTAGGAATGCGGGCTCAAAGTATGTCTGAAGGTCATCGGAAGAAAATTATTGCCATATTGCGCCTACGCATATCACCGGCGAAGCATTCAATACCTGTGTCCAACAAGACTCTGATCGGACTGCCTTATCGCCACGTTCGCCTACTACCACTCACGCCCATACCTCAAATTAAAGCACCTGGATCTATCTTGGCCGGCTCGAATGAGCCGTTTCACCCCAACACCACTCTGCGGTGTAGATCCATCGTTGGGGTGGGGTTTTATCGAGGTTTGCCCGACCTCGGAGGTTTGATTTAGTGAGGGAACCCCCCTCTTCGAAAGCCTACTTTATTGAGTAGACTTCTCGCCAGTCGCCACTCCATTGGTCGCGGTCGCTGCCTCATCATTCGGAGGCATCTTCGTCGATGTTCTGTTTTGAGAGGTTGATCCTCGAACATTTGCTGGATATCTGCGCTTGGACTGCGCATGCTCAACGGCGTATCTCGACTGCTGGTTTCCAGCAGAATCCTGGTGCTTCCTTTTCCGGAGTGGAGGACCTGTCGGCTGCATCCTCTGTGTTCCTGTCAGCGGTTCAGTCGGATTTGCTGCATTGGAGTACGACCCGAGGGGCTGCGATGAGTATGCCGCATCGTTGTTGCGCTGAGCAATCGCTTCGTTTTTGCGGTCTACGAACTCGAAAAGACATTGCATGCGACGTTCCATGCGATCTTTGACGCCGTCGTTATCCTCAACGAACTGCTTGAGCATCTTGTCCTCTTCTTCTGTAGGTTCGAAGTTTGCATCCCTAATCATGGGCTCTTGAGGCTGACGTTGTTGAGGAGGTGGAGGGGACGGAGGATGCATGACCGTGAAGGCCTCGACAATATCGTACCAGGGATCCACTGGTGGAAGATTGCCCATGCGAATTGCTCCATGCATTGCCACGTTCTTGTGCAGCGGGCGAATGTGATAAGACCCCATTTTACCAGGGTATGGGTGGCAAGCAAGGCATTGCATGCACCAGTGTGGTGGAAGCTGTTTATTGATTTGGGTTCTGCTCAAACCAACGAGGTTAATTCCGACGATGGTACCTATACCGTCGAACATTGTCTTCATGCTGGCAGCCTGACTGGAACTGGCGGTGTCTGCTAATTCTTCAAGAGAAGCCCTGGCAAGTTCAATGAGAGCGTTGACACCTACCGGGACCAGCTGGTGTTCTGACTGCTGAGCTGATGTTCGCTCGTCAGCTTGTTTGCGTGGCTCGTGTTCAAAACCAGCAGGTTTGGCTTCTCTCCATGTCAACGCAGGAGGATGGCCCATCGCGGGCTTCGCGCCGATACTGCCTTCATCCCCATAATTGGTGGATGGTGGCGCAGTCGCAGTGGACCTAGTAGCGTTCCTATCCGGAATGCTTGAGCTACCTGAAGTAGCGGTGGGAATTTGGACAGGGGCTGTACCCTTGCCTGTAGCAGTCAACGACTGCGAAAGATCGATGTTCGCATGCGGCGGCACCATGCGAAGAGGTTTCGATGTCGAGCAGAAGAAGGGGTTGTTAACAGCGGCGAAGATATCAGCGTGTGTGAGCGGAGCGGGATGCAGGATCCCGCCGCTAACACCGCTCCCGGACGCTGTGTGACGACGAGGTGGGTGGTGGTGAGGACTTCGTTGAAGATGAATTCTACATAGGTACTGCAGCGCCTTCACTGCAACAACCTGACCAGCGAAATCCAAAGCTTTAACTTTACCACTGCGCTCCGAGACTTCTCAGCAGGCAATCCACCTCATACTAAATCCCTCGCCAAACTATGTTGCCGCGCAACGAAATTCGGTCGTTAGAAGGACAAAAATGCTGAACGCTACGGCGCAAACTGGAGCTACAGCGCTGGAACGATATGATTGAAGAAATCTGTGAGTATTATCACAGCACCGTGACTGCGGCTTCGCATCACAGCCCGCAGCTGTATTACATACCTAGAACCCAGACCCGAACTTAGCCGGTCCCTTGCGTTTTCCACCCCTTCCACCACCGCGACCACCACGGCCGCCTCTCTTCCCACTGCCCTCAATCCCCTTGATATCGTTCTTACTCAACCTCAAAGTCGCACCTCTATAAGTACCAATATCTGGGCCTCCTATGCCCACAGTACCACCCCTCTTCCTCTCCTTGCCACCACCTCTGGTCGCCGCACCAGCACCGCCCGCACTCTTCGCCCCAAACCTCTCCAAGATGATACCATTCTCCTTCGCTTCCGTGCGCCTCTTGTCCTCCCTCTGCCCCGCCTTCGCCACCATGCCCTTCCTGAAAGCAATTGGCATCCGCTCTTGATCCATATGCGACTTCTTGCCTCCCAAATCGCGAATCCGCATGTCTAGAGCTCGTAATCTTGCAGCTCCTTCAGGAGCAGAAGATCCGCTGCCATTTGCGGAGAATGTGTTGGCATCTAGCAGGTGGGATTCTTTGAGGAGGCGTTGCAGGGCGAGGTCGTTTTGGAGGTTGTCGGTTCCGTCTTGGCCTTCGCCATCTGGGTCTGCTTTTGTCGGTGCTGTGGCGGAGGGTTTGTGAGGGATGGGGTATTTGGGGGTCGAGGGGATTTTGGCCGTCATGAACTGTTTCTTGAGGCGTTTTTCTTCGGCTGTGAGGGGTCTGCTGAAAGTGCGGTCTTCGACTATTTCGATTTGGGGTTTGGAGATGGTTTCTTCTTCGCCTTCTGAGATTCCACTCCAGTCGTCGTCTTCGTCTTCTGAGTTTTCTGAGCCAGATTCCTCGGAGTCGTCATCTTCATCGTCGTCTTCGTCGTCAATTTCCGAGCTTGGTGTGTCTTCTTGATTTGCGGGCTTCTCAGTCTTCGGTAGAGGTTTGAATTTCTTTTCGAAAGCACGCTGGAAGAGGGCGCGGGCTATTGCGTCGTCGTCGTCTGAGCCGCCGTCTTTGTTTACATTTTGATCATTTTTCGAGACGTCCTGTCTTCTCTTTCTTTTTCCGAGCGCGAGAGCCATGTTGTGTAAATTGCTTTGAGATTACAGCGATCTCCAATTTTTTTGCAGCTGTGGCGCAAAGAAATGTCGCGCAGTCGCAGCTTCGTCTCAAAAGTCTGGATGTTGGACCGTGCGAGGGATGGGCAAAAGTCTCCCGCTTGGCGGCGAACGCCTGGTCAATCTTCACATCTACATTACTCATCCGTTAACAACAACATCCTAACATGATGACCAGAAAGACTCTATTCCGGGCTTGTATTGACTTGCACTCGGGTAAAGTCAAGCAGATCGTTGGCGGCACGCTCACGACGACTTCCTCGGACCTTCAGACCAACTTCACTTCCGAACACGGCGCCGCCTACTATGCGGATTTGTACAGGAAGCACAACCTCCGTGGCGGACATGTGATCATGCTGGGACCGGGAAACGATCAGGCTTCCAAAGAAGCGCTCGCTGCATGGCCTGGAGGTCTGCAAGTGGGTGGCGGCATCAAAGACACCAACGCGAAAGAGTGGATTGAGGCCGGTGCGGAAAAGGTTGGTTTTGCTGTTGTTTTCTTCATCCCATTCATCTCGCAGTGTTATCTGCAAAGTAATGGAGAGTTACATTTCCATGTTTCCCCTGGCAGGCGCGATTCTCTACTACCAGTTATTGACATTTTCACTCTCTCCATCACATCCAAACAAAAGTTCAGGCAGCTGAGCGATTCTCTTTCTCCCCGCGGGTAGGTCATCATCACGTCTTTCCTCTTCCCCTCAGGCACATTCGCTATCGACCGCCTACAAGCCGTTCTCGCCGCGCTGGGAGGCGACACTAGCAAACTGGTCATCGATCTCAGCTGCCGTCGTGTTGAAGGCGGATGGCGTGTGGCAATGGACAGATGGCAGACCATCACGGACTTTGCCATCACGAAAGGTGAGTTGATGAAACCGACTATCGTGCTGAAAACGCAGTGACTAACTAAGACTGCCAAAGAAAATATTGCTCTCCTCGAACCATACTGCGCGGAATTCCTCATCCATGCTGCTGATGTTGAAGGCAAGCAGGCTGGTATCGACACTGAGCTTGTCGAACTCTTGTCTTCCATCTGCACTATCCCCGTCACTTACGCGGGCGGTGGTAGGCATTTGCAGGACTTGGAGTTGGTACAGAAGTTGAGCGGCGGTCGGGTTGACTTGACTATTGGTAGTGCACTGGATATCTTTGGTGGCAGCACCATTAAGTTTGAGGAGGCTGTTGCGTGGAATGAGAGGCAGTAGATGCATGTTGTATGTAGCAGTATATGCGATCCTTGCATGTCTTGGATGTTCCCATCACATCTGCCTCGCAAAAGTGTGGAATCCCGTGTCCGCATAGGTAATCATCCACCGCTCATTCGATCAAGTCCATTAGTAGTAAAAAAAAGTCCTTAACATGTTGGTAGAAGAGATTCTCCATCGTCTACGTGCATTTCACTTGCACCGCACATGTAGTCTTGCATGATACACGCACATCAAGCACCGCCTCAGCCGAGTTTTCCTCCAACATGGCACCCGAAATGGAACAGGATCGCGAAAGAGACTTCACAGTCACAACCGCCTCATCCAGTGGACCAGTATTCACCCTCGTCGTCACTCCACTTGAGCGCGGCTCTACTCCTGCTCCGCACCCATACATCTTCGACCGCGATTCGCGATACAACGACAGGCTCGCACCAGGCCCGGCACCGCGACGGCGCAGAAGCGGCAGAACCAGAGTCGTCCTACAGCCGAGGCGTTGCAGCCAATTTCGAGGACACGCATGTCTTCAAATCTGCTTTGTGGTGGTCGTTGTCGCCGCGGTGACTTTCGCCTTGGGCATGGTGGTGTATTGCGATCTGAGAGATCTGATGTGTGGGCTGGAAGTGAAGTATCACATGCAAGAGTGATGGCCTGTGATAGGGCCCGCCGGCGTCCGGCTGCCTGGCGCACGCGCCTTTGACGATGAGCGCATGCCGACCAACGAGCCGACTGACATGACTTCCACTTTCGACACTACATACACCACGACAACAACGAGACATACAACAAATCCGCACGAGCAAGACGGCGGACTGCAGCACAGCGAGAAAACTCAGCCTCGATCCGATACCGCGCCGGCCGAGTCCTTTCCAAGGTTCCTCGCCCCTGCATTCCTTCACTGCCATCCCGCATCCGGCGCTCAATCTCGACCCGATCTTTCACCTTAAACGACTTACTTTCACAAGCGACACGGTGACGGTGACCTGACTCTTGCCACGCCTTTTCTCTCAAGCCTGCTCACCTCTCTCGCTCCACACCACATCCGCTACGCGCTCTCTCTCTCCGGCCGGCCACCTTTTCCCCAGCAGACCACTGCGATACATACCCCACCCGGAAACGCCGTCACCACCCCACCAAGGTCACCAACACCCTACCACTACTACACAACCTCCCACATACCAACACCATGGCGGAGAAAATTCTCATGAACGAGTTCAAGCAACTCGCCAAAGAGACTTGGACCAACATCTCCCTCGTCAACGAAAACATCTACGACTGGAGCGTCGCCCTCATCGTCCTCAACCCAGACTCGCCATACTACGGCGGCTACTTCAAATGCCGCATGGCCTTCCCACACAACTACCCATTCTCACCGCCAGACTTCCGCTTCGAGCGCCCTCTCTGGCACCCGAACGTCTACCCTGATGGTCGCCTCTGCATCTCCATCCTGCACCAACCTGGAGAGGATGCCATGAGCGGCGAGAGTGCTGGCGAGCGCTGGAGCCCGGTGCAGCGCGTCGAGAGCGTCCTCATCAGCGTGCTGTCCCTCCTCGATGACGCTGAAGTCAGCTCGCCCGCCAACGTCGACGCCGGCGTCCAGCTGCGCAACGACCCTGCCGGTTACAAGGACCGCGTCATTCAAGATCGTGAGAAGAGCAAGACGGACATACCCGCTGGCTTCGTGATGCCCACACACGAGAGCGCTTTTAAGAAAGAGGAGCCTGTGGTGGATGAGTTCAGCTGGTCGGACAGCGACGCCGAGAGCTTCGGCGGCAGCGACTCCGATGAAGAGATGTTCGACGACGATGACGAGGAGGGCGAAGCTGCTAGCGGTGCTGAGAGCGAGGGCGATGAGGAGAGGCCGAAGGAGACTCGATGAAACTGACGCGGTGAAGGAAGTGCGACTGGCTGCGTGAGCGACGGCTGGCATGGCTGTTGCTACACGGCTGGGAGCCAAACCTCAACACACACGACTGGAATGATTTTTGGCCGCTATTATCTTTATTGCTTTCAGCGCGGCGTCCGGCGAGATCGCCAGTGGAATTTTCCTTTTTCTATGCTGCATCTTGGAGCGCCCGGGGAGAGTCATCTCGGTGCTTGCTTTTTGCTTTCTCGCACACATATTGCTAAATGAGGGCTGTGTCTACTATGTATCCTTCTCAAACATGTTTCCATATCATTTCAAGGGCCACGACTTCGGGTGAGTGCTTCACACACGAGCAGCACCAGCCGTGTGGTATTCTGGTGGTGTTGAATTATCATTTGCGTAGCGTGCTATCAGGTAGTATCATTCGTGTAAATCATTCACAAGTCAAGTCATCTGGTAATCCCTCATGCGAGTCCTCCCACCTTTTTCCAAGAAACGCCAGTTCCGTGAAGCCAATCAATCGACAGACATCCACTGCGGAAGAAGTCAGTACACAGCCCAATTTCCAAGATTTTATCAAGAACACTCACATAGCCCCCACCCAACAACGCAACGATAACAATCGCAGTCAAAATGCCCGCTCCGGCCTTATCCTTCGTCCCAATCCGCCCAGGTGCATTCACAGGCGCCGAGCTTGACCCCGTGCCCGCCGACGGGTTACCCTGGCTGGTGCCTCCAGTCGAGTTGCTGACCGGCCCGCTGACCTTCTTGATCAGATTGCTCTGGATGACTTCCAGGGCGCTCATCTGCTGGCCCACTCCCGTGACGCCGTCATAAGTCCCTGTCGTCCATTTGGTCCCGCAGACGACGGGGTTGCCGTTGCCCCCGGAGCAGGATTGCGCTGCAGCTTGGGCGGAGGAGGCGAGCAGGGGTAGAATTTGGTCGGCGGTCCAGGGAGCGACTTTTGTGGTGGCGGCCATCCAGCGGGAGAGGTAGGCCTTGAAAGAGAGCTGGTCGACATTGCAATTGTTGCTTGGTTCGCAGGCGACTTCGTACATGATCGTTCCATTCGAGAAGAAGACTTTGTTCTCGTTGAGCAAGCCGGTCACACGAGCCCCCCATTTGCTTTGAGTGTCGCCAGTGGTCTTGAAAAATTGTTAGTCAATAATCAGGCTATGATCAGTATGCTTGTAAACAAATACCTGATTCCACATCGTCGCCGCAGCCAGGAGCAGGACGCCGCTGTTATAACTCCACTGCACGTGATCCAGCTGCGAACAATTAAGTAGCACGTCGGTACCGTCGAAAACCTGGTAGCTAGGGCTGATTAGATTTATCGCGGTCATCCAGTCCCACGTCTTTTCTACCCAATCGAAGTAGGTCTGATTTCCAGTGTAAGCTCCTAGTCGTGCTCCAAGATTGATGAAACAGCCGTTAGAAATGCTGTTCTTGTAGTTGTATCCATTGTTGAAGGAAAAAATCTGCCAACGCAATCCGCCACCGCAATCTTTGTCGTCCCATCTAACAGCTTGACGGTTGAAAACTGCCTGCGCAAGCGCCAACCACTGCGGCTTGTCTGGACTTGGGTTTTGAAACTTGAGCTCGGCGGCGCTCATTGCGGCCATTGCCCAGAAAGCCTGGTCATCGTTTCCAAGATCACTAGTGCGGTTGGTGGGCTCGTAGTTGTTGTCAGGTCCGACTTGGAAGAGCAAGGCTTGCTCGGTCTCATCGTTGTACGTCGAGTCCCCGGTGTAATACCAGTAGTCCAAAAGAGAACCGAACATCGCGCCGGCTTCCCACCAGTAATATGGCGGAGGCAACAAGCCGGGGACCTGACCGGAGAGGTTTCCCACGTAGAAAGTCATCATCTGCCGCGCAATCGAGCTCGCAGCTGATTTGATTGAATCATCACTTCCGAGATCGAGCTGGATTTGCGCAGAGACGGTGTAGGCGCGTAGTAGCAGCACACTCGCGAGTGGTGCTAGCTTCATGGTCGCGGTTGCGCGATAGTGTACGCAGGTTGAAGTCCAAGTAATGAGGTGACAGATGATACGATATTGCTACGCCGAGGCCACGGCGCTATTCCAAGACTGTCAAGAAGGCCAGAGTCTTCGCGAAGACGGCACAAGGCCTGTGCTAGTATTATTGAGGGCTCAAGTGGTAGTTTGCGACCGAGGCCGGGTTGCGCGCCTCTGAGATGCGAGAGAGCGGGGTCGTTGTTTGTAATCGTTAAGCGAAGCGCAAGTCGCGTGGTGGGAAAGCGAGCGGAATACAGTGGTTAAAGGTCGACAACAACTGGTTTCGCAAAGTGATAGAGAGAAGGACAAAAACAAGGAAAGGCTGACGACGACGACGACACGTCTAGCACACGCTCTGGCCTAAAGTGGCAGAGGTCATCATGCTCATTGACGACTGCCCGGCGCGCGCAGGAAGCCTCACGCCCCAGCTGATTGGGCGCCATTCCACACGGCAAAGGTTATTTGCCGGCTGATGAGAGGTGGCGGATAGCGGAAGAGAGGGTACAAACAATGCCGGCATTGCTGTTTGGCACCGATAATGATGCCCATCATCTTCTTCACATACTTGGATGTCAGTGAGGTTGTGGACGAGATGAAGTCCTGCCGTGATCCACTTTCTTTTGTACTCTCCACTGCCGCTACAGCACAAGCATCGAAACGCTTGCCTTGGCATGCTCGGCGTGTTGCTTGGTCGTTGTCCTCAGGGCTGTCAAGATCGCCACCTACCCTTCTTCTTCATCGCCGACATGACATGCACATTACCAGCGCGACTGTCTCACACCTGTACATATCACGGCCACATGCGCGGCTGTCGTGAATGGATGAACATCAAGCACCGCAAACGCCAGCACAAACACTGACCCCCGTGCCCTGCTACCCACGGATCACTCAACACCGACATTGCATGATGTATCTACAACACCTCCTCATCTTCATTTGCTCTTTGCGACAGTTCGAGTCATGCGGCGTGGGCGGCTTCAAGACAGCGCCCTCAATGCGCTCTCGCAAACAACAATAAGCACAGTCAATGGCGGTTTCTATTGTTCTTTGTCCTCGACGGATGCGGGCTTTGCTATGCCATCTTGAAGGCTCTTAGTATCCAGACCATTCTCTTTGTACTAACATCATCTTCTTCTGAAAATAATAACCTTACTGCTTCAGCTCTTATACTTGTAATATACTGCTAATCAACATGTCATCACGATACATATTTCGCCACCTCGGCAGCGCCGGCCTGCAACCCACAACCCAACCCACGAACCGACCCACAACCCAGTCCACGAACCAACCCACAACCCAACCCACAACTCAACCCACAACTCAACCCACAAACCCGCAATCCACAAACCCCATCCCAAGTGACTCTAGCGATTCCAGCGACTCCAGCGACTCCAATGGCTCCCATCATTCCAACAACCCCCACCACCCCAGCGACCCTCACCACTCCAACGACTCCCATCACTCTAACGAATCGGACGAATCTGATAACCATCAGCCACCACGCACGCCGTTGAGACTTCGAAGACTTTCAGATTTGACAGACACAGACACCGAAAGTGTGGCCACAGACTTTACCGAAGAAACAGTCACCGACAATGGCGAAGACCACCCTTCAGACCGCGAGGCCCGCCTTCGCCGAATATGGCAGGCAAAAGCACGCATGAATGACAGGATTGACCGCTTGAACGACACAATGAAAAATGCGACTGACGGCGTCATCAATGGATTTCAGAACGTGAACGGAGGTCTGGACTACCTTTACAACGACATAGCTTGGCCTTTCTATCAAGAGATGACAGTGCAGTTTCAAGCCGCGGCCATATTGTCTGTTCGAGCATTCTTCCACTGCGTTGCTTGCATCATCGACCTGCTGGGATGGTTTTTCAGGATCATCCTTCGATTGATACGTTGGCTCTGTCGGATCGGACTGGACGCCGTCTTCGGCTTGGGAAGGATGACATGGGATTTCTTTGACTCATTCGCCGAAATCTACGACGCCCTCGTTGATTTCGTCTATCTGTGGGGAAGGGAGATCATCTTACGCTCGGCAGCACTCATATCGGCCAAGGCTCGCGAGTTGTATGCTTTCTTGGTCATTTTCACTCGTTGGCTGTTGCAGGTCGGGGTGAACGCGGTCATGTCCTTGGGAAGGATCTCCAGGCACTGCATCGCGTTGCATGATTACCTGGTCATGTTCCTTCATTGGCTGACGCACGATGGAGTGAAATTTGCCGTTCTTCTTGGGATTGCTTCGATGTCTTTATTGAGCATCCTGAAGGGCTGGGAGGGCATGTGCCTCTTTGTCTGCGACGGTAATGTCTACAACAACACTGGGGTTTTGGTCAACGGGTCGTTTTTGCAAACCTCCTGCGAACTCGACGGTGTTAACAGCACCATCCAGCTCGTGCACTCGGAGCTTGCCGCACTGCTGGATGCTAGCGACGCTGTCATTCAAACAACCGACGACATGGCACACCCTGTCTTCATTGATGTTGACCGTCCGCTCGGGAGTCTCATCCAAAGCATCCGCCATCTGGGGGACTTTGTCAGATTACACCAGCTCAGTGATCTCACCGTCAACCCGGCGGACACAGGTGCAGTTGCTACTGTTCCTCCCCAAAAG